>Ga0208492_1000024_pt1 | contig 200232 bp, 201 predicted proteins | sample Subbioar_CSW14AB_FD_184820 | JGI IMG/M metagenome (GOLD analysis project Ga0208492, IMG submission 184820) | Serpentinite rock and fluid subsurface biosphere microbial communities from McLaughlin Reserve, California, USA - CR12Mar_CSW14AB (SPAdes) | ecosystem: Environmental > Terrestrial >...
GATGTTGGAGTTCCAAGGTGTACAAATTCCTTTGTAAATAATCAGTTTTATAGTCCATTTTTTACTCAGCTTTGTGTAAACCTATTTTAGGACAAGACATTTGAATTGATAGCTAAAAGCGGTTCGTGAAGACACGAACCATTGCAAATGAATTCCTCACACCGCCATCTCTCTCACCGCCTTCACCAACCGATCCAAATCTTTTGTAGAAGTATAAACATGTGGTGTTACACGTACACCATGAATGTTTTCCCAATCAATAGCCACTGTATGAATTTTATATTTGGAGTGAAGTGTTCCTGCAACATCAAGAGGTTTTATTCCTTCAATAGCAATGTTGGATAGTGCACAATACATGTGTTTGGTCTTTGGTTGCAGGAAAGAAACACGTTTGAGATCACGCACTTTATTGGTCCAGTAATCTGTTAAGTAACGCAACCGGTCTTCTTTGCGTTTACTTCCCATCACATTGTGAAAATCAACCGCATTACCAATGGCCATTTCACTGGCAAAGGAGCGTGTACCCAGGGTTTCAAACTTGCGGATATCTTCACCATCGGGTTTATCATTACTCAGCAGTGCCCAGATATTTTTGATCTTTTCTTTTTTGATCCACAGCAAACCACTGCCAAAAGGAGCACACAGCCATTTATGTAATGAAGTAGCAAAATAATCACAACCCAAATCCGGAATTTTAAAATCAGTATGTGCAAAGGAATGAGCGCCATCGCCTATTACTTCAATACCACGTTTGTGTGCTTCATCAGCGATTTTTCTGATCGGCAAAAACTGTCCCGTCCAGTTGATGAGATGGGTTACATGTACAATCTTTGTTTTGGAAGTAAACGCATTCACATATTGCTGCACAATAGCATCTTCATTTTCTTCCGGTAAATTCAGGTTGAGCCAAACGAGTTTAATACCATCCCGTTTTTCACGCTGCTTCCATGCATTGATCATGTTAGGGTAATCCTGCTTGGTAAGCACTACTTCATCACCCGCTTTTAAATTCAACCCAAAGATGACCGTGTTCAAACCTTCTGTTGCGTTGCGGTTGATAGCCAATTCTTCTGCACTGCATCCTGCAAGTTCTGCCAGCTTACCACGAAGTCCTTCCCTTCCTTCATCCAGTGTGCGCCACATATAATAACTCGGCGCTTCATTGCTGAACTGATAAAAACGGATATGAGCATCCTGCACTACTTTCGGTTGCGGACTTACGCCACCATTGTTGAGATTTAATAAATTAGGCGAAACGGTAAATTGCTCTTTCACCCATCCCCAGAAATCTTCATCCTGCATGGCATCCACATCATTCAACAAATGAAATTGCTGAAAGCGGTGTTCCGCCTCATGAGCAAATGCCTTATTGGTTAATGGAAAGAAAGTGAAAGCACCTGTTGCAGCAGTGAGTTGATGCAAGAATTTTCTCCGTGACGACATATGCGTTGGTTTGTTTAAAGGTATGAAGATAGAGGCACTGGTAAAAAAAAGATAGAATCACAGATTTAACTGATTGAACTGGTTTTCACTGATAAAAAATCTGTGTTTATCTTTTTCATCAGTATCATCTGTGTTCCTATCCTGCTTCAGCTATCGCCTTTGCTGCCACAAAGCCACTCGTCCATGCATGCTGAAAGTTGAAGCCACCGGTAATACCATCCACATCCAAAATTTCCCCTGCAAAGAAGAGTCCTTGCTGCAATTTACCTTGCATGGTATTGGCATCCACTTCTTTTAAAGCAATACCACCGGCTGTTACAAATTCTTCCTTGAACGTTGTTTTGCCGGCAACCTTCAGTTCATGATTAATCAAAAATTGAATGAGTTGGTTTTGTGTTTTTGAGGGAAGATCTGCCCAACGCAGTTCATCACCAATACCTGCCTGCTGCAATAGAAATTGCCACAAACGGTTGGGCAGTTGAAACAGGTTGGTATTGATGATTTTTTTAGAAGCTTGGCTGATTCTTGTTTCTTGTATCCTGGTTCTGGTTTCTTCTTCTTTTACTTCACCGAGCCAATTCACTGAAATGGTAAACTGATAATTCAATTGCTGCAACTCTTTGGCGCCCCATGCAGAAAGTTTCAGCACACAAGGTCCGCTAAGGCCCCAGTGAGTAATTAACAATGGTCCGCTATTCTTTAATTTGGTTTGTTGAATTTTTACTGTTGCATTGGCAACACTCACACCCATCAATTCATTCAATGGATGTTTGGGAATATTAAATGTAAACAATGAAGGAACGGGTTCGATGATTGTATGGCCTGTTTCTTTCAACCAATCAAATTGATTCAACTTAGGAAAACCGCCGCTGGCTACACAAACAAAATCAGCAACCAACTCCTGATTGCTCTTCAACACCACTTTCCATTTTCCATTTTCCATTTTCAACTTCTCTACTTCCCTGTTCATCAGTATCTCCACACCATATTGATTTGCTTCACGCAATAAACAATCAATGATGGTTTGTGAGGAATCGGTTACAGGAAACATTCTTCCATCATCTTCCGTTTTCAGTTTCACACCTCTGCTTTCAAACCATTCAATAGTATCCGTTGTAAAAAATTGATGAAAGGCCTTGCGTACAAAATGTTCACCACGTGGGTAATGCAGGCTCATGTCTTTGATATCAAAACAGGCATGTGTTACATTGCAACGGCCACCACCGCTTACTTTTACTTTGGAAAGTAGTTTGTTTGATTTTTCCAGTAAGATCACTTTCAATTGGCGGTTCATCCTTGCCGCATTCACTGCACAAAAAAAACCGGCAGCGCCTCCGCCAATTACAACTAAAGTTTTTCCAGATTTTTGTTTCATTACTTTATAAATCAAAAAAAGACAAATTCATGGTAATTAACATTATTCTTATTTATATTTAATCAACTAAAACAAATTTCAAATCTTTTTGAGAGTAAAACTACCTATAACAGTATTACTGGTTTTGACTTTTGCTTTAGGCATAAGACTATTTTCAGGCATTTATATTCATGATGAATTTGGAGAAAAACATTTCTTTATAAAGCATCGCCCAACATGGAAATGGCGTTTCTATTCTCCTATTGGACTAAGCGACTTAAAATTCGAAGAGCTATCCCGTGAAGCTCAAAAAGAACAGCTATTCTTTAATGAGTTTATTAGAGACAGAGGTCTAAGCAGATAAGCCCTACTTCATCATCATCAATGCAGCAAAGGTTTCAATACCATTTCTGAAATTGAGCAAACGGATATTTTCATTCTCTGCATGTTGATTGTTATCATGATTGGCAATAGGAACCGAAATGGTTTTTGCATTCAAATACTTTTCAAATACATACAATGGCAAACTGCCCCCGGCAGTTGGCATAAGTACCACCTGCTCATTCGTGGTTGATTGTACAGCTGCAATTACTTTCTGTGCGATGGGTAAGTCCATTTGTGTTTTTTGTGCATTGTAGCCGCTGCTCAGTGTTACTTTGGCAATCTTTGCATACCTGCTTCTTTCTTCATCCGTAGGTTCACGATCGATCACATAATAACCCTGTGCTTTAATATGCTCAATTACTTTTTTCTGTTGCTTTTGATAATCATTACCCGCCACCAAACGCAGATCCAGTACTGCTGTAGCAGAAATGGTAATGACATTACTTGCATTCTTACCCACGCCGCCGCTTTGAAACCCATTGATGTTGAGTGATGGCAGATTGATCGCTTCTGCCAAACTCATTCCCTTCATCTCCTGTTCAGGAAAACCCAGCTCCTTTTTCATTTGTACATCCACAGGTGGTACAAGCGTCAATGCTTTTTTCTCAGCTTCTGTTAAAGGGATCACATCATCATAAAAACCTTTGATCGTTACCTTTCCATTTTCATCTTTCATAGATGCCAATAATTTGGCCAGCATCATGGGTGGGCTTGGCGCCCAGTTTCCATAATGACCGCTGTGCAATGGACGTTTGCTTCCGTATACTGTAATATCAACATGTGCATCACCACGAACACCAAATACCACCTGCTTTAATCCACTCTGGTGTACAGGGCCATCACAAATAATCCATAAATCACTTTTGAGCAATGACGAATAGTTTTGCAAAATCTCATATAAAAAATCACTCCCTCTTTCTTCCTCGCCTTCAAAAAAGAATTTGATGTTCACGTTTGGTTTCAATCCTGATTTTACCAATGCGTCATAAGCGTTAATAATGGCCATGACACCTGCTTTATCATCACTGGCACTTCTTGCATAGATCCTGTTTTGAAGATCATATGGTGTTGTTGTTGGAAAGTTGATGATGCTGCCACCTTTTTCCAATGATTCACTGGTGAGCACCGGCGTAAATGGAGATAATCCTTTTGCCCATTGAGAAGGAATCACAGGCTGCCCGTCATAATGTGCATAGAAGATGATGGTTTGTGTGGCACCCGGTGTTATTACTTCACCATAAACAGCAGGAACAGCTTTGGTGGTAGTGGGAAAGAGCAATTGCACATTTTGAATACCACGTTTGCTCATAGCACTCATGATAAACTCTGCATTCTTCCGGATATTGGGCGAATCACCGGCAATATTGGGAATAGAAAGAAAGGAAACAAACTCATTGATGATGGCATGCTGGTTATCTTCAAAATGCTTACGCACTTTTAATAACTGCGGCGTTTGTGCCCATAAAAAATGAGTGAAGCATAGTGCCACACTCATGAATATTATTTTTTTGTTCATACAGCTTATTGAAGCTGTAATTTACTAAACCATCAGTAATATGAAGCATCCAAATTTGGATTGGCTTTTTCCGCCGCCTCAATAGCAGCAAACGATGAAAGTATATCTGCTTTGCCACGTTTTACACATACATCATGCTCATAGTGTGCAGAAGGTTTACCATCAGCCGTTCGGATGGTCCAACCATCTTCATCATGAAACACATCTTTGGTACCAAGATTAATCATTGGTTCAATGGCTATTACAGTACCTTCTTTCAATTTTGTACCTGTGCCTCTCTTACCAAAGTTTGGCACCTGCGGATCTTCATGCAGGTTTCTGCCAATACCATGCCCCACCAGTTCTCTTACCACACCATAACCATGTTGCTTCTCAGTATAATCCTGTATAGCAAAAGCAATATCACCAGTACGGTTTCCATGAACAGCTTTCTCAATCCCTTTGTATAAAGATTCTTTAGTTACACACAGTAATTTTTTTACTTCATCCGTGGTTGTTCCGATGATAAATGTATAAGCACTGTCACCATGATACCCGTTCATAAACACACCTACATCAACTGAAACAATATCACCGTCTTTTAATACATTGTTTGTCGGGAATCCGTGTACTACTGCATCGTTCACGGATATGCAGCTTACATAAGGATAACTGTTCTGGTAATTTTTAAAATTAGATACTGCACCGTTATCCAGGATAAACTGTTCCAGTCTTGCATCTACCTGCATGGTGGTAATACCCGCTTTCAGCATTTTAGCTGCTTCTGCAATGGCATCACCTACCAGCAAAGCGCTTTTGCGGATGAGTTCTATTTCCAGTGGTGAGCGTAAGTGAATCATAACTTATTAAAAAACCCTGACTGTTTTGCCAGGGTTTGTTTATCATTTAAACATTTTAAACAGAGGTGGTTGATGCTGTCTGGCGTCCCTGTATTCTGCCTCCTTTCATCAAACCATCATATTGACGCATTAATAAATGCGTTTCAATTTGTTGTAAGGTATCTAAAATAACACCTACCATGATCAACAGTGATGTACCACCAAAGAAGGTAGAGAAACCACTGGTTACATTGAGGTTCTTGGCAATACCGGGCAAAATACCAACAAAAGCCAGGAAGATAGCACCGGGTAAAGTAATGCGGTCCATAATACTTCCGATATAATCAGCAGTTGGTTGACCGGGTTTTACACCGGGAATAAACCCGTTATTCTGTTTCAGGTTATCAGCAATCTGTTTAGGATTAAAGATCAACGCTGTGTATAAGAATGTAAAACCAATTACAAGTACAGAATAAATAACCATGTACCAAATGTTACCATGATCACTTAATGTAGCTGCAATACCTTTTGTTGTTTCTGTATTAAAACCGGCCAGCAATGTTGGAAGGAACATGATGGCTTGCGCAAAGATGATAGGCATTACACCGGCACTGTTTACTTTAATCGGTAAAAACTGACGTGCCCCACCAAACTGACGGTTACCCACAATTTGTTTGGCATAGTTGATAGCGATCTTACGTACACCCTGCACCAGCACGATCAATCCCATAATTATCGCAATGAGCACAGCGATCTCAATCATAAATATCAAGAGACCACCACCACCACGGTTCATCTTGGAATCAAATTCTGCAGCAACAGATTGCGGGAAACGGGCAAGGATACCGATCATGATGATGAGTGAGGTACCATTACCTAACCCTTTATCAGTAATACGCTCACCTAACCACATTACAAACAAAGTACCTGCAGTTAAGATGATAGTTGTTAATGCCCAGAAAGTAGTTGCTGAAATTGCCTGGCTGATAGCACCACCGGCAACATTAGGATCACGCAGATACGTTACGTAAGCACTTGCTTGGAATAAAGTAACAATTACAGTTAAGTATCTTGTCCATTGATTGATCTTCTTACGGCCACTATCCCCTTCCTTCTGTAATTTTTGCAATTGAGGAACAAGAATGGTCATCAACTGCATGAAGATAGAGGCAGAGATATAGGGCATAATCCCCAATGCAAAAATGGAAGCACTTGAAAAGGCACCACCTGCAAAGGAATCAAAAATACCAAGCAATCCGCCCTTTGCATTTTCACCCAACTTGGTAAGACCATCAGGGTTAACACCGGGTAGTACAATATGTGAACCGATACGATATACCAGTAACAACAAGAGAGTGTAAATGATCTTGTCCTTTAACTCTTCAATGCTCCAGATATTCTTAAAGGTTTGAATTAGTTTCTTCACTGGAAAAGTTCTTTTTAAATTTTGCGCTAAACAAAAAAACGACCCACACTTCAGCGGGTCGGACAAATATCGGTAAAATTACTTTACTGTTTCTACTGAACCGCCTGCACTTTCAATAGCAGCTTTTGCTTTAGCACTCACTGCGTTTACTTTGAAAGTAAGTTTGGCTTTGATCTCACCGTTACCTAATACTTTTACTTTGTCTGTACGGCTGATCAGGTTGTTGCTGTAAAGATTTTCAAGAGAGAATTCGTTAAATCCGTATTTCTCAGCAATCGTTTCAATTTGACCCAGGTTGAACACTTTGTATTCAACACGATCAGGGTTTTTAAATCCACGCTTAGGAACACGGCGTTGAATCGGCATCTGTCCGCCTTCATGTGCCATTTTGTTTTTAAAACCGGCACGGCTTTGACCACCCTTGTTACCTTTTGTGGAAGTGCCACCCTTACCGGATGCTTCACCACGACCTAAACGCTTTTCTTTTTTTACAGAACCTTTTGCAGGTTTTAATGTGTGCAGTTTCATTGTTTATCTGATTTTGAACTTACGGGGAATCACCCCTCGCATTTTTAATTGATAATTCTGTAATTGATAATTGAAAATGGAGCAATTACCCATTATTCAATTATCAATTATTCATTAAGCTACTTCTTCTACTTTGAGCAAATGATTCACTTTTGAAATCATACCCAACACCTGTGGTGTAGCTTCTACTTCTTTAGAAGAGTTGGTTTTATTTAAACCAAGAGCCTTCAACGTTAACTTTTGACGCTCAGGTCTGTCAATCGGGCTCTTTACTAAAGTTATTTTTACTTTTTTCATGACTTAGTATTTTACTGCTAATTGCCTGTTACCGGCAATCGGCCATCTTCAATTATCCGTTGAATACTTTTTTCAAACCAAGGTTTCTTGTTTTAGAAACATTGATGGGTTCACGCAACATAGCTAACGCTTTAAAAGTTGCTCTTACCACGTTGTGTGGATTAGCAGAACCAAGTGACTTAGCCAATACGTCAGTAACACCGGCGCTTTCCAATACTGCACGCATGCTGCCTCCGGCAATTACACCTGTACCATGTGCTGCCGGTTTGATCAATACTTTAGAAGCACCTTCTTTTGCCAATTGATCATGAGGAATAGTACCCTTCATAACAGGAACTTTGATGAGATTCTTCTTCGCATCTTCAATTCCTTTTGCAATGGCCTGCTGTACTTCTTTAGCTTTACCTAAACCATGACCAACAACACCATTCTCGTTTCCTACTACTACAACTGCAGAGAAACTGAAGGCACGACCACCTTTGGTTGTTTTAACAACACGGTTAATGGCAACTACCTTTTCTTTCAGTTCCAGGTCACCGGCTTTTACTTTGTTTGTAATTACTTTCGACATTTATAAAAAATTAAATGTTTACGATTTTGATATTAGAATTTTAAACCTGCTTCACGTGCACCATCAGCTACCGCTTTTACACGGCCATGGTACAGGTTACCACCACGGTCAAACACTACAGCCTGCAAACCTAAAGCTGTTGCTTTTTGTGCAATGGCAGCACCCACCAGTTTGCTCTTTTCGATCTTTGTACCTTTTTGAGCTTTGATGTCTTTGTCTGCAGAAGAAGCAGAAGCCAGTGTAGCACCGTTTACATCATCAATGAGCTGAACATAAATATCTGCATTGCTGCGGAAAACGCTCAAACGTGGTTTGGCTGATGTTCCTGCTACTTTCTTGCGAATGCTGTGACGGATTTTTTGTCTCCGTACTAATTTACTTCCTGTTTTCATCTTTCTTTATTTAACTCTCCCGATACTGCCGGAAGATGAATTTTCAAATTTTCAAATCTTATTTACCTGCTGCTTTACCTGCTTTACGACGGATAAATTCACCAGAATACTTCACACCTTTTCCTTTATATGGTTCAGGCTTACGTAAGCTGCGGAGTTTAGCAGCCACAGCACCCAGCAATTGCTTATCAATCCCTTCCAATGTAATTGTTGGGTTTTGACCTTTTTCCTGGGCAGTAGCAACTTTCAGTTCTTTAGGAACTTCAAAAATGATATTGTGAGAATAACCTAAAGCAAGGTCCAGAACATTACCCTGGTTAGCCGCTTTATAACCCACACCCACCAATTCAAGTTTACGGGTATAACCTTCAGTAACTCCTTTTACCATGTTGCTCACTAAAGAACGGTACAAACCATGCAAAGCACGGTGACGTCCCTGGTCTGTAGGGCGACCAAAACTTACTTCCCCATCTTTTATTTCTACTGTAATATCACGATCAACTTCCTGCTTCAATTCACCTTTAGGACCTTTTACAGTAATAGAATTGTCTTTACCTAATGTAACAGTAACACCTTGTGGAACTGCAACCGGTTTTTTACCTATACGAGACATAATAATTTGAAATTAGATATTATAAAATTTGAAAATTGAGCTTCACGTTTTCAGTTACCGTATAGAGAACTTTATATTATCGTGCCGCTTTATACTTACTGACAATCTGAATCAATTTTCAAACATTCAAATTGTCAACTGCTTCAATTAATACACGTAGCAAAGAACTTCACCACCTACATTGTTAGCTTTTGCCTGTTTATCCGTCATTACACCTTTAGATGTACTTACGATAGCAATGCCCAAACCATTCTTCACACGGCGGAACTCATCAGGTTTTGCATATTGACGCAAACCCGGGCGGCTCACACGCTCTAATGATTGAATAGCGGGAACACGTGTTTGAGGATCATACTTCAAAGCGATCTTGATAACGCCTTGTGTGTTGTTGTCTTCAAACTTGTATTTTAAAATATATCCCTGATCGTACAGGATCTCTGTAATACGCTTTTTTAAGTTGCTTGCAGGAATTTCTACAATCCTGTGACCAGCCATTTGTGCGTTACGAACACGGGTGAGGAAATCTGAAATAGGATCTGTTACCATTTTTTTAATTCGTTAATTGAATGATGTTGAAAATTGTTTGCTTCATGTGCATCATATTCAAAACCTGCACACATTCATCTCAAAAAAATTACCAGCTTGCTTTCTTTACGCCGGGGATCTGCCCGTTCAATGCCATGTCACGGAAAATAACACGTGAAATGCCAAAGAAACGCATGTATCCTTTAGGACGGCCGGTCAACTGGCATCTGTTCTTCAAACGCACAGGTGATGCATTCTTTGGAAGTTTATCCAAAGCAGCATAATCACCTGCAGCTTTTAAAGCAGCACGCTTTTCAGCATACTGAGCTGCCAATTTTTCTCTTTTCTTTTGACGGGCTTTTACTGATGTTTTAGCCATTTTGTTTTATTTAAGTTCCAAATTTCAAATCACAAGCTCCGATTGGTTCTTGGTATTTGGTTCTTGTTATTTTTTACTTAGTCTTTTTTAGCATTTTTGAAAGGCATACCCATTTCTTTCAGCAACTCATACGCTTCTTCGTTAGTAGAAGCAGTAGTTACGAAAGTGATGTCAAGACCGGTGATCTTGTTTACCTTGTCAATATCAATTTCAGGGAAAATGATCTGCTCTGTAACACCCATGGTATAGTTACCATGACCGTCAAATGATTTATCATTCACACCTTTAAAGTCACGCACACGGGGTAATGCACTTGAGATCAAACGATCCAGGAATTCATACATATTCGTACCACGTAAAGTAACACGTGCACCAATAGGCATGTTCTTACGCAACTTAAAGTTAGAAATGTCTTTCTTACTCATAGTTGCCACTGCTTTTTGACCGGTGATCATGGTTAACTCATCCAGTGCAATATCCACCAGCTTCTTATCATTTACGGCACCGTTTACACCACGGTTCAAGCAAATTTTTTCAAGCTTGGGAACCTGCATGATGCTTTTATAACCAAAGCGCTTCATCAAAGCAGGAACAACATCTGCTTTGTACTTTGTTGCCAAACGGGGAGTATATTTTGTTGTGCTCATTGTATATCTTATTTACACTTGTTCTTGATTACTTAATAGCCTGTCCGCTCTTTTTGGATACACGAACCAGCTTACCGTTTTCACGTGTGCGTTGTACTTTGGTAGCCTGCTTGCCATCCCAGATCATCACATTACTGATGTGGATAGGAGCTTCTTTCTTTACAATACCACCCTTTGTGTTTTGAGCACTTGGCTTGGTATGCTTGGTTACAACGTTTACACCTTCAACCAGTACACGGCTTTTATCAGGAAATACTTCCAATACCGTACGTGGTTTCTTCACATCCTTATCATCACCAGCAATAACTACTACTGAGTCGCCTTTTTTGATGTTGAACTTTGGTTGAAATCTTGTCTTCATTTTTTATTAAGCTTTGAGCCGTCAGCGATGAGCTTCGAGCAATTAGAAACTTTCATTAATGTGGGCTCATAGCTCATAGCTAAAAGCTCACTACTTTTTTACAGAACCTCAGGCGCCAATGAAATGATCTTCATATAACCTTTATCACGCAACTCTCTTGCTACGGGGCCAAAAATACGTGTGCCACGGGGCTCATCACTTGCGTTAAGAATAACAACAGCGTTGTCATCAAAACGGATATAAGAACCATCTTTACGGCGCAACTTATTTTTAGTGCGAACAATTACTGCTTTCGCAACTGTACCTTTTTTGATACCGCCACCGGGCAATGCATCTTTCACAGTAACAACAATCTTGTCACCAATTTTTGCATAATCCTGGCCACTGTTGCCCAATACTTTAATGCAGAGTACTTCTTTAGCACCACTGTTATCGGCTACGTTTAACCTGCTTTCTTGCTGAATCATATTTTTAGCTTTGAGCTGTCAGCTTCGAGTTGTGAGCTTTCAGCATTTACATAATATCATTTCTTTAAACGGCTCGTAGCTTTTCTGCTCGTAGCTCGTAGCTTTTTTATTTTGCCTTTTCTACCACTTCCACCAGTCTCCAGCGCTTTGTTTTGCTCAAAGGACGGCTCTCCATGATCTTCACTGTATCACCTACTCCGCACTCATTCTTTTCATCATGAGCATGGAACTTGGTTGTTTTCTTTACAAACTTTCCGTAGATGGGGTGTTTTACTTTACGTTCAACAGCTACTGTAATGGTCTTATCCATTTTGCTGCTGGTAACAACACCTGTCTTCGTTTTACGTAAATTTCTTTCTGACATTACTTTACTTTTTTAAGCTTTCACTATTTGAGTTATCAGCTTTATTAATTGCTTGCCTGCTTTTGTTTCAACACTGTTTTTAAACGGGCAATATCTTTTCTCAAACCACGGATGCTCATGGGGTTCTCCAATGGAGAAATAGCATGTGCAAACTCAAGTTTTTTGAGACGCAGCTCATCTTCTTTAATACGTGCCGAAAGATCGGTTACGTTTAAATCCTGGATGCTCTTTAAAAAATCTGTTGTCTTAGCCATGATAATCAGTTTATACTGTTCTACTTTATTTTCTTACGCCACTAAATCCCTGCGCACAATGAATTTTGTTTTAATAGGAAGCTTCTGCGCTGCGAGTGCCATTGCTTCTTTTGCTACTGTTTCAGGTACGCCATCTGCTTCAAACAAAATACGTCCGGGTTCTACAATAGCAGCCCATCCTTCGGGGTTACCTTTACCTTTACCCATACGTACTTCAGCAGGTTTGCGTGTAATTACTTTATCAGGAAACACACGGATCCAAACATTACCTTCACGCTTCATAGCACGTGTCATAGCCTGGCGGGCACTTTCAATTTGGCGGTTGGTTAACCATACAGGTTCCAAAGCTTTCAAAGCATAAGAGCCAAATGAAATGCTGGTACCACGCTTCGCTACTTCACGAATGCGGCCTTTCTGTGATTTTCTGTGTTTCGTTCTTTTTGGCTGTAACATTGTTGTTTATATTTCTTGTTACTGTTTGTTGTTTTCTTTCTTCTTACTTCGTACCTCTTACCTCGTACTTCGTATTTACTTATTGTCCTTTTCTTTCACCACGGCGTTGTCCGCCACCACCTCTGCGGTCGTCTCTTCTGTCGCCACCACGTCTGTCATCACGACGATCTTCTCTTCTTTCGCCTCCGCCTTCTTTACCACCACCAATGAAGTTGGGGTTCAGATCACGCTTGCTTAATACTTCACCTTTACAGATCCATACTTTGATACCAATCTTACCATATACAGTTAATGCAAACACGTTCGCATAATCAATGTCCATACGGAACGTATGCAAAGGAGTACGGCCCTGTTTGATCTCTTCTGTACGTGCAATCTCTGCACCACCCAAACGTCCGCTCACTTTTACTTTGATACCTTCAGCACCCATACGGAGAGCAGAGGCGATCGCCATTTTCACCGCACGTTTGTAGTTGATACGGTTTTCAATTTGACGGGCAATGGTATCTGCAACGATGTTGGCATCCACCTCAGGACGACGGATCTCCAAAATGTTGATCTGTACATCTTCATTGCTGGTGAGTTTTTTCAACTCTTCTTTGATACGATCTACTTCGCCACCACCTTTACCAATGATGATACCGGGCTTTGAGGTATGAATGGTAACAATCAATTTGTTGAGTGTACGCTCAATAACAATTTTAGAGATACCACCTTTGTTAATACGGGCGTTGAGGTACGTTCTGATCTTGTTATCCTCGATCAACTTGCCGGCAAAATCTTTTTTATTGCCGTACCAGTTACTGTCCCAACCACGGATGATACCTAACCTGTTACCAATTGGATTTGCTTTCTGACCCATAGAATGGTTTAAATATTATGATCAATTAATTTTTCTTATCTACAATGATTGTTACATGGTTGCTGCGCTTGCGAACACGGTAAGCACGGCCCTGGGGTGCAGGACGAAGACGCTTAATGCTTCTGGCACCATCCACAAAAATTGTTTTTACAAACAAATCGCTTTCATCAGAACCACTGTTCTTTTGTTTCCAGTTGCTGATGGCGCTTAATAATAATTTTCCCAGAGGTGTAGATGAATGCTGAGGATGGAATTCCAATAAAGCCAATGCTTTTTCAACATCCATACCACGGATCTCATCAGCCAGCAAACGCATTCTGCGTGGTGATGTGGGATAATTTCTGAGTTTTGCTACTGCTTCCATTTTTATTCATTTGTAATTTGAAGATTTGAAAATTTGATGATGGAATCTTCCAATTTTCAAATTGCTAATCTTCAAATGCTATTATGCAATCTTCTTGCTTGAGTGTCCTTTAAAGTTTCTTGTAGGTGCAAATTCACCGAGTTTGTGACCCACCATAAACTCAGTCACATAAACAGGAATGAATTTGTTTCCGTTATGCACTGCAAATGTGTGACCTACAAAATCAGGAGTAATGGTAGAGCGGCGGCTCCACGTTTTAATTACACCTTTCTTGCTTTTGCCTTCATTGATAGCCAACACCTTGTTTTCAAGATGAGATGCTACATAAGGACCTTTTTTAATCGAACGAGCCATGTTATATTTTCGATTTTAAATTTTCGTTGTTTGATTACTTCGCCAGTTTGCTTCCATCCTTACGCTGGATGATGAGCTTGTTAGAACCTTTATGCTTAGAGCGTGTTTTTTCACCTTTTGCATATTTACCGGTTCTGCTGCGTGGGTGACCACCACTGCTGCGGCCTTCACCACCACCCATTGGGTGATCAACAGGGTTCATTGCTACACCACGGTTACGTGGACGGATACCTTTCCAACGGTTAACACCGGCTTTACCTGCAGTTTCCAGGTTGTGATCGCTGTTGCTCACCACACCAACTGTTGCATAACAATTGATCAATATTTTACGCAACTCACCACTTGGCATTTTTAATACTGCATATTTTTCTTCTTTGTTTGTAAGCTGTGCACTTGTACCTGCACTGCGTACCAACTTACCACCCTGGCCGGGCTGCATTTCAATATTGTGAACCATGGTACCCAAAGGCATGTTCTTCATTTGAAGTGCATTACCCAATTCAGGAGCCACGCTATCACCAGCTACAATTTCTGCACCTACCTGCAAACCTTGTGGTGCAAGGATGTAACGCTTTTCACCATCAGTATAATTCAAAAGGGCGATAAACGCTGTACGGTTAGGATCGTATTCAATAGAAGCAACTTTTGCAGGAACTTCTTTCTTATTACGCTTGAAATCAATCTTACGGTATAACTTTTTGTTACCACCGCCAATGTAACGCATAGAACGACGACCCTGGGCGTTACGACCTCCTGTAGATTTTACTGTTTCCAGCAAGCTCTTTTCAGGTGTGCCTGTTGTAATCTCAGCATACGCATTACCAATTCTCCATCTGGTACCTGCTGTAACTGGTTTGTATTTTTTTAATGCCATTTTAAAATCTTTTTATCGTTTGCAATATTTGCGGTCTTGCCTGACCATTCATTTGTGTAATTATACTGTACCGTACAAATCAATTGTTTCACCAGCAGCAACTGTTACATAAGCTTTTTTGTAAGCAGGCTTGCTACCTTGTACATAACCGGCTTTGGTCATGCGGTTTTTTGATTTTCGTGGCACAACAATAGTGTGCACATCATCCACTTTTACGTTGTAGAACGTTTCTACGGCTTTTTTGATCTCCAGTTTATTAGCCTGGCGACCAACACGAAAAGCGTATGTGTTCTTTTTCTCTGTTAAACGATTGCTTTTTTCAGAAACAATCGGTTTGATCAATATTTCACTTTGTCTCATCAGGACGTTGTTTTAATTAGTCTTTAATTAAGCTGCTACTTCTTCTTCGTTAAAAAGTTTGGCAACATTCTCAGTAAATACCAGTACATCGCTATTTACAATGTCGTAGGTATTGATATCAGCCAATTGTGCACCCACCACAGCAGGAAGGTTGCGAAGGCTGAGATACAAGTTGTCGTTATACTCAGGCAATACAATGAGGGCTTTTTTACCACCAATGTTGAGGTTGCTGAGAACGCTTGCAAATTCTTTGGTTTTAGGAGCTTCCATGTTGAAATCTTCAACAACAACAATGGCATTTTCTTTTGCTTTGTAAGCAAGAGCGCTCATTTTAGCCAAATCTTTCACCTTACGGTTGAGTTTGCTATCGTAACCATGAGGCTTAGGTCCAAATACAGTACCACCACCCTTATACAATGGGTTACGGATGTTACCCTTACGGGAACCACCGGTACCTTTTTGACGGTGAAGCTTGCGGCTGGCACCTTTTACTTCGGCACGGGTCTTTACTTTATGCGTACCCTGGTGTTGTGCAGCCAGGTATTGCTTTACTGCGAGGTAAATCACATGGTCATTTGGTTCGATACCAAAAATTTCTTCAGGTAATTCCACCTTGCGCCCTGTTGCTTTTCCTGATTTATTTAATACTTCTACTTGCATGACTTCTTAATTAATTGGTGATTACTTCTGGATATAAACGATAGAACCGTTATGACCCGGTACTGAACCGCTCACAAGGATGTAATTCTTATCTGGGAATACTTTCAGCACTTTCAAGCCTTTTACTTTCACTCTGTCAGCACCCATACGGCCGGCCATACGCATACCTTTCATTACACGTGAAGCATCAGATGAGTTACCAAGTGAACCGGGTGCACGCTGACGATCATGCTGACCGTGTGTAGCATCACCCACACCGCTAAAGCCATGGCGCTTAACAACACCCTGGAAACCTTTACCTTTTGTGGTACCTACTACATCTACTTTTTCGCCTTCAGCAAAAATTTCGGCTGTAATAGTTTCACCAATATTTTTTTCAATGGAATAGTTGCGGAATTCTTTTACTACTTTCTTGGGAGAAGTGTTTGCCTTGGCGAAGTGATTTTTTTCTGCAGAAGTGGTGTTCTTTTCTTTCTTATCACCAAAAGCTAATTGTAATGCGCTGTAACCATCAGCGTCTTGTGTTTTAACCTGCGTAACAACACAGGGACCAGCTTCAATAATGGTGCAGCTTTGCTGCTTACCATCGGGACTGAAGATACTGGTCATTCCGATTTTCTTACCAATAATACCTTTCATTTGTTTACAGTTTATGCCCTGTAAGGTTGTAGAGACAGAACCCGATGAAAGTCGGAATCTTCAATCCCCGTTTACCAGCGACCTTTTCCTTTGTTCTGCACTTTGCAGATCGGAAGTACCGTTGGTAAACTAACCACGAAGGGCTAGTTTATATGTTACCTCAGCTTTTGCTGAGAAATTTTTGATATCAGAGCTCTTTTTTCATCTCACTGAGTGAGAAGATTGAGAGGTGACAATATTTATAAGAACTAGAACGATTCGTCGCTAAGCGACGGTTCGTCATGCTTTAATTTCTACATCCACACCGCTTGGTAAATCAAGCTTACTCAGAGCATCCACTGTGCGGCTGCTGCTGGTGTAGATATCCAGGAGGCGCTTGTGCGTGCACAACTGGAACTGCTCACGGCTCTTCTTATTTACGTGTGGTGAACGCAATACCGTAAAGATTCTTTTGCGTGTAGGCAAAGGAATAGGGCCTGTTACAACAGCACCGGTACTACGAACGGTTTTCACGATTTTTTCAGCCGATTTATCAACCAGATTATGGTCGTAAGACTGCAATTTGATTCTGATACGTTGAGCCATAAGATCTATCCCAAAGATTTATTTGGGAGCGCAAAGGTATGGGATACAGCTATTCGGGCAAAAAGTTTGAGAAAGTTTTTTTGAAAAAAGGTGAAAAAATCATCAAAAAAGCAGCCTTTTAAAACGTAATACCGGTTATAAACTGAAAACTGCGGCTTTTCCAGGTGTCCCGGTTGTCAATATCGTTCAAATTGCTGAGACCATGAGCGTACCTGGCTCCTATAAATACAACCGGCAGTTGCAGCCAGATGCCGCCGACGGCCGAAAAGTCGCCTTTTTTGAAAATATCCTTTGCTGCACCCTGTACCCCGGTATTTTCATCAATCACCATGGCAAATTGGGGACCGAGTTGTAGTTTTACCCGTTGGCTGGGGCCAATGTCAAAATTCACCAGCCCGATGAATTTAAGGACACTGAGTTTGGCTTTGGCCTGATCTCCACCCAAAGAGAGGTCATCATAAATATCAGTAAGGTCATTTGAATAGGTAGCTGTTTGCTGGGCAAAATGAATCTCAGGTTGTAAACCGATCTTGGTGAGCGGATTGATCAAAATAAAGCCGCCCAACTGGTAATTAAAGTTGTACTCATTTTTAAAACTGCGGCCATCCACGCTATTCATGTTTAACCCGCCGATCACTCCAAAACGGAATCTCCGCTCCTGATCCTGCTCCATTTTTTGGGCAAAAGATGAAGCAGAGACCAGCATGGCAATAAGGGCAAATAATTTCTTCATGGTTTTTTGGATATGCTTTTAAACGAAGACAATAGCATTATGGTATAAAATTCATGCCATTTACCGTATTGTTCACATTTATTTAGAAAGCTGCTCCTCTCCTTTTATTATTTTTGAACCTATTTAAAGAAAGAATCTGCATGAAGAATTTTGCCGTTGTATTGTTTTTTGTTTTGTGGATGGTTGCCTGTAATAATGATACCCCTGATAAACCAACTGAAAATGGCCCCGGTGTTGCGACATTGCCCGCACCTGTACAAATAAATTACACGTTGCTGAATGCTTACCCTCATGATACGGCTTCCTATACCCAGGGGTTGCAATACGTAAACGGTGTATTGTATGAAGGAACAGGCAATCCTGAAAAGAAAGATAATATTTCAAAGCTGAAAAAGGTGGATTATAAAACGGGCAAAGTGCTGAAAGAAACATTCCTGAAAGGCAAGTTATTTGGCGAAGGGATCACAGTGATGGGTGATAAAATTTATCAAATCACCTGGGAAGACAGGAAATGTTTTGTATACAATCTTTCTGACTTTAAGCTCGTCAAAGAATTTACTTACAATACCGATGGTTGGGGATTGACCAATGATGGTAAGAATCTAATTATGAGTGATGGTTCTGATAAAATTTACTTCCGTGATCCCAATACGTTCCGGGAAATAACACATATCAGTGTTATGGACAATACAGGCCTTCGCAACAATATCAATGAATTGGAGTACATCAACGGTTTTATTTATGCCAATGTGTATACTACGGATGATGTATTGAAGATCAACCCCAGTAACGGGCATGTGGTAGGTAAGATCAACTTCACCGGGTTGAAAAATGGTTATCCTGAATTAACATTACCGCCATCTGATTATTTTAATGGTATTGCTTGGGACAGCGCAGGCAATCGTCTTTTTGTTACAGGAAAATATTGGAGTAAGTTGTTTGAAGTAAGGTTGAATTAATCATCTTTTAACAGCTCCGGTCCAACAGTTTTTATTTTTAGAATGTTACCTATAAAATAATTTTTGTATGAAATGTCCAAATTGTAATGAAACTCTTCTCATGACAGAACGAATGGGTGTTGAGGTTGATTATTGTCCTAAATGCCGTGGTATTTGGCTGGATAAAGGCGAACTGGATAAGTTATTGGATATTGCTGCGCAGCAAATGGAACAACCAAAACCCAACATTCAACAACCACCATCTTACAAACAGGAATATTACAAGGAAGATTATCACAAGCATTCTAAAGAAGGATATTACCCCAAAAAGAAAAAATCCTTCTTAAGTGATTTCCTGGATTTTGATTAATACATATACGCCCCGCTGATTTCTCCTTTTTCAAATTCCACATAAATATGCTCTTCCAAAGTGGTGGCCACACTCATGCCTACATAATCAATATTGATGGGGAAGGTCTTATGAGTACGTTCTACCAATGCGAGTGTTTGAATTTTTCGTGGGTGGTATTGCAGGAAAGGACGCAATGCATACAACATGGTTTGTCCGCTGTTGCTCACATCATCAATCAATAAAATAGTTTGGTTGGTAAAATCAGTTTTTAAACTCAGAATTACATCGGTAGGGTTTTTCTTGTCTAACGTAATTTCCAGCAGGGTTACATATAAATTACTGATATCTTTTAATTCATTCATCAACAGCCGGGCTACTGCCATACCGCTTTGACTGATTGCAGCAAAATACACCAACTGTGTATCATAATTCCTTTCTGCAATTTCATAAGACAGTCGTTTGATTTTGCGTGCAGCCGTTTCTTTATTGAGGATATATTTCTTTTCAACGTTCATGATTTAAAGATAGGAAAAAGACCACAGTCAACAGCCCACAGACCATAGTAAAAGCACCCGCAACAATAAACAATGAACAACAAACCACAAACATGCCTTCTCTCCTTATCTTAGCAACACAAATACGATTGTATGCAGATTGTTCAGCAAATCATATTCGCCGCCTGTTTGGGTTTCTCCGTTTGGTTTTTCAGTAAAAAGGTAAAAGAAATTCGCCGCAACATTTTACTGGGAGTTGATGAAGACCTTAGTGACAACAAAGCCCAACGCTGGAAAAATATGCTGCTGCTGGCCTTTGGTCAAAAGAAAATGTTCAAGAATCCATTGGTGGCGGTGCTGCATCTGTTCATCTACCTTGGTTTCGTCATCATCAATATTGAAGTGCTGGAAATTGTACTGGATGGTTTATTAGGTACACATCGCTTATTTCTTTCACCACTTGGAAGCTTCTATACATTTCTTATCAATTCTTTTGAGTTGCTGGCTGCGACTGTATTCATCGCTTGTGTTATTTTTCTGATCAGAAGAAACTCTTTACGTATCAAACGGTTCATCAGTAAAGATCTTAATGGCTGGCCCCGCAGTGATGCCAATAATATTTTGATCACAGAAATTGTGTTGATGAGTTTGTTCCTGCTCATGAATGCAACAGACCGTGCACTACAATTAAACGGTGCTGCTCATTATCATGATACGGGCAATTTCATCATCAGCGGTTGGCTGGTTCCTTCCCTGCAGGGTTTAAGTGAAACATCATTGTTGGGGATTGAACGTACTGCCTGGTGGCTGCACATACTTGGCATTCTCGCATTTCTCAACTACTTACCATGGAGTAAACATCTTCATATTTTACTGGCATTTCCCAATGCTTGGTATGCACGCCTCACCAACACCGGCGAAATGAGTAATATGACCTCTGTACAAAATGAAGTGAAGTATATGATGCAGCCGGAGCTGGCACCAACTGATGCTACGCCTCCCTCCAAATTCGGGGCGAAAGATGTAATGGATTTGAGCTGGAAAAGTCTGCTGGATGCTTACAGTTGTACAGAGTGCGGAAGGTGTTCCGCAGCTTGCCCCGCCAACTCAACAGGCAAGTTATTAAGCCCACGGGCCATCATGATGAAAACAAGAGACCGACTGGAAGAAGTAAGCAAGAATATCAATGCAAACGGCTCCTTTGTGGATGATGGTAAGAAGCTATTAAATGATTATATCACTGTTGAAGAGTTGCGTGCCTGCACCACCTGTAATGCCTGTATAGAAGAATGCCCGGTAAGCATCAACCCTCTTTCAATTATTTTAGAATTGCGCCGCTCATTGATCATGGAAGACAGTAATGCACCCGGCGAATGGAACGCCATGTTCAGCAATGTTGAAAACAATTTTGCACCCTGGAAGTTTAGTCCTGATGAACGGGATAAATGGACTGAGGAACTGCATTGATCAATGAATCTTTTCTTCCAGGCCTGCGGTTATTTCTTCAGGATGCTCGAGTTTGTGTACTGCATCTTTCTTCATATAGATACGAATGATCTGTATGATGGCTGTAATAAGAAACACAGAACCAATGATGTAATTCATGATGGTGTTGGTAGCATTCAGTTTGTTGGCTAATAACCTTCCGCCAAAAATAAAAAGACAGTTACCGAATAATGTTCCCATTCCAATTCCTATAATATAGGTGTTGTAATTCCAGAAACCCGGCTTTAAAACATTACGGGTAAACAATACTGTGCTCCAGCCAAACCAAAATGGAATTTGAACAGGGTTTATTGCGCTCATGGTAAACCCAAGCAAACCCCGATGCATGGTATTACTTAAAACGATATTTTTTTCACCTTCGGGATGAATGGCTGCCCAAAAACTTCCTGCTGCCAGTATCAATACAATAAGAACGGTTAACCATTCCAGTGCTTTCAATAATTTTTCCTGCTTACGTACCCAATCCATGGCCACAAGCGATAAACGCACATAAATAATTTCAGCAGTGAGAGAACCGGCAGAAAACCATAGTGCAGGAATAATGCCATCTGTAATTCCAATTTGCATGGCAGCCACATTCAGTGTGCCGAGTGGCAGTGAGCCGAGAAAGCTGATGATAAAGCCCCAGAACAGTATTTTAACAACAGGCGGCATAAAACAAATATAAAGTCTAATTGCAACAATGGGAGAAACAACAATAAGACTTTACGAATAAAGAAAAGGTTACTAAATCTTTTCTCCAAATTCATTGAGTTTTTTTACAAGGGCAGCGTTGGCTTTGAACATAGCCGCACCTTCTTTTAAACTCATATAGGGAATTCCTGATTGATGGTTGGCTTTACTTACACGATAAAGAAATGTCCAGTGCCTCACAATTTCTTTCCATGCAAAAAAGAGGGAATGTTTGGGATCATACATATGGGTTGGATCAGCACCGGCACCATTTAATTCAATAATGTGAAAATTTTTTCCATTCCGCAGATCATCCCAATCATCATACATCACATCAAGCCGGCCATAATAAAAACCGTTGATCTGTTTGCAGATTTCATCCATGCTGTTCGTGAATGTTTCATCAATTTTATCGGTCCAATCCAAAAATTTAGAACCACGGGCATGATTACCATAAGGAACCAGGATCATTTCTTCATCTTTCGGCAATACTTTCAGCAATCCTTCTCCATAGATCTGTGTAAGCTGATCCATCTGCAAAATATACCTGGGCACTTCACAAATTAATTGATACAAAGAAGAAACGCCATCACCTTTTACTTTCATTGGTTCCTTGGCAACTATACCGGTAACGATGCCCTTTACACTGCCGGGCATGCGATGATAAAAGATGCCTACTTCATTTTTGTACGATGAAAATTGCTGCACTAAAAAATCAACCGGGCATACCCGGGCATATTGCAACAGCTCCTCCAAATTCTTCACTTTTTTTACTGCCTTACCCTGCATGCCAATATTGGGTTTGGCAATTAATGGAAATGAAAATTGATGCTGTGCAATCTGTTGCTGAATAGTGGCAGTATCAGTTCCCTGTTTTACCAGGAAACAGGCAGGGTAATACAGATCAGGAATCAGCGGATATATTTCATGCTTCTGTTCCATTAACAACCCCCCGTTGGCAATGGTGGGATTGGAAGCTGAAAAAAAATATTTGAAACCGCTGCGGATGCAATACCATACAAACACGATATAAACAGGACCGTAAATAGTATTATAGCTCCAATACTCCCAATTGAATAACCGAATAAAAAAAGGATGATGTGTAAAGAGTCTATTCCACCTCATTCGTAAAAGCAGGCTGTGGTTGATGGGTGAATAGTTGTTTGGATGCGCCGCCGTTTTGCAGATCAAAATAATGAAAAGCCGAATCATTAACTGTACGATGCAATAATGAAATACTCACCGTAAACAACTCATCATTCCGATTCATCAATACATCATTGGTTCTGTCTCCATCGCCGGCGAAATGATGAAAATTGAGGATATGATTGGCATCAACCGTTCCGTTATTTTTTATAAATGATTCAAACCACTCTCTGCGTCTTGCAATAACATCATTTGAGTATAAGGTTACTGATGACCATATGCGTGGTTGTTTCACATCACACTCCGTTAATGTTTTTTCATTCCCATCCCAAACCGCTTCAAATAAAAAATTATGCTGACGAATGACTAATGTAAAAGGTTCAATCTTATTCAAATGGATCTGCTCAAATGCTGCAATGGGTTGTGGGTGATCAAAAATATCAAGAAAGATCAATCCCCTGCTCTTTCGGTAACTGGATGCAACTGCATGACTTATAAATCCACCATTAAGCAGAACCATTGCATTCCCGTTTTCATGCAGCGCCATCCATGTACCGCCGGCATTTCCATCTTTCGGAAATAAAATTTGCCCGCTGGCAAAAGGATACCATTGCGGCTCATCAGCTTTTAGACGAACTTTTTTTTCATCTCTGTTGCTGGTGAGATAAAAACCTGTTGAAGATGGTATGTAAGTAACGGTACACATGATTAATGTCTGTGTCTTGTTGTAGAGGAAGCAACCCCAAAGGTTTCACTTACCTGTACTTTATTCAATTCCTTTAACCCTACTTTGATCAAAGCCATATGGTGTATTGTATGCTCCAGGTTATACGCCAACTCACGGTAATAGTTTGTATTCACTTTTAATTCCTCAGCTGTAGCATCACCATAAATGGCCTTCAACTCCAGTTCTTTATTGGGTTGCTCGCTGCCGGAAGCAATATCAACCAATAAGCGCTTTGCCAGTTCTTTATTTGTTTCAATGGCAATATCCCTCTTTCTGTGGTCGTAACAAACAACACCTTCAGCATAACCTCCCAACAGGCATTGATACATTTCAATGATGTGACGTGTATGCTGGCCAATGGTTGCATTACTGAGGTTTTGTGATGGTTGTACATACTCATCAGGTGTTACCTGGTCAAGTGCAACTGTTAATTGTGTAAATGAATCCCTGATAGAACTGAATAATGACATACGGAAAAGGTTATGGCTAAAGTTAAAGTTTTTTGGAGAATACATTCAGTTTAATATCCACATCATTGGAAATGGTGCTGCGGCCTCCTACACCAAAATCTCTCCGCTTAATTTTAAATGCACCTGTGAACCGAATACCACCGGATTCCTGTGTTGCTTTAAAAGGAAATGAAATTTCCTTTGTAACACCCTTAATGGTAAGATTTGCAAATAACACATAAAAGCCAGCGGTTACGGACCTGGCTATACGTGTTGATATAATTCTTATTTGCGGATGTGCAGCAACATCAAAATAATCTTTGCCCCGTAAATGTTTATCTCTTGTATTATTGCCTGTATTAATGGTAGCAGTTTCAACTGTTACATCAAAAGAAGAGGAAGCCAGATTACTTTCATCAAATATTATTTTTCCATTGATGTTTTTTAGACTTCCATCCACATCAAAACCAAGATTGGCTACAATGAAATTTACCTGAGAGCCTTTATCCTGTGGAATATATTGCTGAGAAAACCCTGCCGAAGCTACAAATACTGCTATCGCAAATAAAAACAAATGCCTCATAGATTATGTCTTTAAATAACTTTAAAAAGAACGTTTGACTAAAGAAAGTATCTGTTGTTTGTATATCCACAACAGAATAGACGAACTGATGAATACAATCAATGCGTAAACAAAAAGCAAGCCGCCATCACCCTTTACTTCAATACCTAATTTTGTCAGGTGAAAAAATAATGCTCCGGCCATAAGCCCAATAGCCAGCAATGCGCCAAAGGCTGTTGTTCTTGGAATTAAAATGAGTACTGCAGCTACAAATTCCAAAGCACCTGTACCAATCCTGCCCCATGGCTCCATTCCCAGTGTTGAAAAAATATAAACTGATTCCTCACTGGCACTGAATTTATAAAACAAGGTTTGCAGCATAAGATAAGCGGCTGCCAAACGTAATACCCAGGTAACAATTGTAAGTAGATTCATAAAATGATATTATAAGTTGTAGAACTTTTTCCAGTTCACATCAGCCTTTGATTTCAGATTGGCTTCATCTTTATTCCACTTCGGCAATGTGTTATTGAAGAACTTATTGTAAAACAGGTATAGCTTCCCATTTACAATTTTAAATGTACCGGGGTCAAAATCTACCTTCTCCCCTGTTTCACCCATGGCGTAAGCACACCAGCCACCATACTGAGGTTCATATTTGGAGGGATTTTTTTTAAACTCTTCTCTGTTTTCGTTAGTTGCAAAATGATATTTTACTCCATGATGGATCACTGCAAACTCAGCTTTTCCTTTTACCGCTTTGTTTTGTTTGAAATATGCAACAACATCATAACCTTTAATGCCAATACCATTGTCAAGGTTAAATTCTTTTTTCCGCAATTGATCCTGTGCTTGTGCTGCCAATACAATTGTAATGAGAGAAAGCAATAATAAAAACTGTTTCATCGTAATAATTTAACTGTATACAGGTGACCCTGTTTTAACTGAATAATAAAAACAAAAGTAGTATCGCAGCCGGCGGAGCCCTGTCAGCTAAATGACACCCAGTTGCTTTTGCAGTGATTTAACAGATGGAATTTTAATCTGTTGTCGGGAAACGGTAACCAACCCTTTTGTTTCCATATGATTCAGCATTGTGGTAACTGTTTGTCTGCTGCTGGCAATGAGTTGTGCCATATCTTCATGAGTGAGAAAATTATGAATGATGTAAGAATCCCCATCAACAGTTTCTCCTTCTTCCTGCGCAAGCATTATGAGAAAATTAAGAAGTCGTGTCTTTACATCTTTATTTAACAGGTTGAGCAGGCGGTTTTGCAATTTATGCAATTTCTGACCAACCTGTTTGCTGAAATAAAAAGCGATCTCAGGTTTTTTCTTCAACAACTTTTCAAAATCCTCTATATTAAAGGCACAAAGTGATACATCACTTTTATAAGCCTGTGCAAACTCCCCATTAAGATTATTCTTTTCTAAAGTAAACTGTCCGAATATTTCTCCTTCACGAATAATTTCTTTGATTACTTCTTTGCCTTCATTGTCTATATGACCAATTTTGATCATCCCGCCTTTCAAAAAGTACAGCTTATTGAGGTTATGGCTGTCAAAATAAACATATTCACCTTTGGGAGCTTCAATAAAATGATGCACCAAATCTAATTCTTCATACTCTTCATCAGAGATATGTGCCCATAAATTATAATTACGTATCAGCAAAAAACTTTGATCGCCACTCATGGTATCTGGATATGACCGAAGTTAATCAAACTTCTCTAATAACTTAAAATGAACTTGTGAAGCTTTGATAAAATCGTACCCTTTCCTGAAACTCCAATACGGGAAACCATTGTTGTTGTTGTATTTGCTTATTTCATACAATGCCTTCCAGTGCTTAAGTATTTCAGTGTATGCGTCCAAAAGTTTCATGTTGCAATCATAAATATGATTGGGTTCAGCACCACATCCATTGTACTCCAGTATCATAAAATTCTTACCGGCTTTTAAATCGGCAATGCTGGTGGTTTTAATATCGTAACGGCCGTAGTAGAAATGTTTGGAGTAATGACTCAAATCATCAAACACTTTTCTCAGATCCTCATCAATTTCATTTTTAAGATTGGTGAAGTGGGCACCACGGTTGTGATTACCGGCATAGGACAGATAAAAAATTTGATCCTTTTCAATTACCCTGTCAAACCTGTGACCGTGCCTATGTTGCATTTCTTCATACCGGTGTTTCGCACGTGGATGCTGTTGCACCAAGGCTTCAAGAGTGAGGTTGCCATCTCCCACTACATGCAGCAACTCTTTGAGAATAAAACCACTCACCACTCCTGTTTGTTGCAATGGATGCCGGTAATAAAACACACTTACCTCTACGGGCAACTCAATCAAATCCTGCACAATATATTCAACCGGCATTCGCTCATGATATTTTTTCAACTGCTCTTCTGTATCAATTTTTCTGAAGAGGATCCCTTTCATGCCCACATCAGGTTTTACAATGAATGGATACGTAAACCCTGCTTCAGCAATTCGTTGTGTTACTTCATCAAACGGAAGATCATGCCTAATATATATGGTACGGGGAACAGTATGAGGCGGCAACTGGTCATACATTTCTTTTTTCCCTTCGCCCTCAAATCCGCCGAAAGCAATGGTTGGGTTAGAGGGTGTAAAGAACCAAACAGCACGGCTTCGTATCATATAGCCTACCCATGCAAAGCTCAATGGAAAGTAAAGCACCGCAAAGGGCCACAGTTCCCAATTCGTCAATCGTTCAAAAAATTTCTTAAGCATGAACGCCAAAGATAAATGCTGCTTCAATAAGTGAATACAACTAACAGGTTTTTAACTCATTTACCATAGTTTTGAAACAAATTTTGAACTATGCGTGTTCCTTCAATGGCTGAGGTAATGGCAAATGGTGAAACAATTGATGTTTTGTTTTGGGTAGGATGTGCAGGAAGTTTTGATCAGCGTGCCCAAAAAATAACCAAAGCATTTGCTACTATTTTAGATAAAGCAGGAATCAAATTTGCCATACTGGGTAAAGAAGAAATGTGCACGGGTGACCCGGCCCGTCGTGCAGGTAATGAATTCCTGTTCCAGATGATGGCTTATAATAATATCCAGTTGCTGAACGGATATGCCATTAAAAAAATCGTTACTACCTGCCCGCATTGCTTTAATACGTTGAAAAATGAATATCCAGCGTTGGGTGGTAATTATGAAGTGATCCATCACACTACTTTATTACAACAGTTGATCGATGAAGGAAAAGTGAAGATGAAGGAAGGCGGCAGTTTTAAAGGAAAAAAGATCACTTATCACGACAGTTGTTACTTGGGCAGAGCCAATCATATTTATGAAGCACCCAGGAAAGTACTGGAAGCGCTGGATGCTGAACTGGTAGAAATGAAACGTTGCCGTACCAACGGACTTTGTTGTGGTGCCGGTGGTGCACAAATGTTCAAAGAAGAAGAAAAAGGGAGCACACGTGTAAACTGGGAACGAACAAATGAAGCAATTGAAACAGGCGCCGGTATTATTGCAGCAGCCTGCCCTTTTTGTAATACGATGGTGACGGATGGCGTAAAAGTAGCGGAGAAAGAAGAAAGTACGCAGGTGCTGGATATTGCCGAAATTGTTGCAGCCGCACTTTAAACTCTTCAACCTTTTTTGAACCAATGAAACAGTTGCTCCAACGCCTAAACTGGAAGAATTTTTTACAACGCACACTGTTGTTCTTTTTTGTATTCCTCATCATTCGAATCATTGTTGATACTGTGGAAGGCAACCTTTCATTACACCGTATTTTACAGCAAAGCATTATCCGCTATTTCATTTTTGCCATGGTTCTGGGGCTGCTTGATAGTGAAACATGGTTTGGCAAAAAAGCTGAGGATGGGCAGCAGCAACCACCTCTTGAGTTCCCCAGCCTCACATCTGCTTTTATTCACTACGCAGGTGTTGCTTTTTTTATGTCCCTCCTGTGTGGAGTAATTCTCACATTCTTTTTTCTTGTTCGCTGGGTTGTGAGCAAAATGAGCGATGATGTGCCTGTGAGTTTCTTTCCCAACTGGGGTATTTATTTGCTGGTGATCACAGTCATAGGTATCTGTTTTGCGGGTTATGATGCCTACCGCAATAACCGAAAAAGAAAGAAGAGTCAATAACGTTCAAAACATCTAAGCCGTTGTTACTGCTTATCTTTGCAGCATGAACCTTTCCTATAAACATTTACTACCCTCCGATTTTGCAGCAGATTCCCGTGTATGGGTTTACCAGAGCAGCCGGTTGTTCACCATGGGAGAAGCCCTTCAGATTGAAGACCTGCTCAACCATTTTGTAGCTAGTTGGAAAAGTCATGGCACCCCCGTGAAAGGTTTTGGCACCTTATTTTTCGGGCAATTCGTTATTCTTATGGCAGATGAACAGGCAACCGGTGTAAGCGGATGCAGCACAGACAGCAGCGTACGGCTGATCAAAGAAATAGAACAATTATATAAGGTATCTATGTTCGACAGGCAGAACCTAGCCTTCATCATCAAAGAAAAGGTACAACTTCTTCCATTGAACCAGGTGCAATATGGCCTGGATAACGGTTTTATTACTTCCGATACCATATATATTAATAACCTCGTGCAAACAAAGGATGAACTGGAGAACAAATGGTTTATTCCTTTAAAAGATAGCTGGTTGGCCAAAAAGATAAAACCAGCTGCAGAAAGAACTTCTTAAAACCATTCATCCAACTCCCAGCTTTGAGGTATAGCAGTTCATCTTCAGAAAAATACCATTCACCTGCCATTTTACGCACTTTATTGAGAGTGAAATTCTGTTAACTTTTCCTTCAGTCCTTCCATCCTGTTTTAGCTCCTTTCGACCTGAAAACCGCAGTAGCTTTGCAATACAGATGTAACATAAACAATACTGTTGCGTCTTATTAATGTAAGTTCTTTGATGAATAACAAAATACCCGACAGGCTGAAGTGTCAAAAACTTTACAATTTTCAAAATTTTTTGAAAATTAATTTTCTGATAACACAACCTGTCTTATCTTTGCATCGCAATTCAAAAAGGTTCCCTCAACACCTATCTAAGACCCGGTTCCTTGAAACCCCGCCTTGGACAGTTTACTTCGATAGAAGATCCCAGTTAAACTGCAAATAATAGAAAAGGGCACCTCAAAAACAACGATTCGAAACCAAAACAAAGGCTTGATGCCGGTAAAAAAGAAAAATTACCACTCATCAAGTTATAGAGCCAAGCAAGGTATTATGTATTGCAAAGTACCTGCTCTTGATAGTATCTTTGTTATGTCAATGTGATTAAAGCCCGAAAGGGACCACATAAAAAACTAAAAACATCAAAACGATGAGAACAAATTTGAAAGTGAACTCCGAAACTAACGGAACACTCAAAATGACAAATAGAAATATGGTTACCAGCTTTTTAGCAGGTTTTGCCCTGATGCTGGTTGCTACTGTGGGCATGAGCTTCACAACAGAAGACACAACACGTGCCACCGATTCAAGTGTAAAATCAGCTATCACTAAAGCTGTAGCTACTGAAACTGGTGATTTGGCAAAATATACTCCTGCCAACCTTACTACACGCAGAGCTGATATGGTGATGGATGCTAATTTCAGGATCTCTGAAACTAAGAACCGTAGATTGGCCGTTGCTTTTACAAAAATGATGAACAGCCAGGCTGTTGATGCTGATGCCATCATGAGTGAGCAGTTTAACCTGAATGTTTTGGTACCTGCTTTCACTAAAGATCTGAATCTTGAAATTGAAGCTGCTGATGCTACCATGGATGTGAAGATGAACGAAGAAGCAGAAGTAAGAGCTAAGACATCTGCCTACAAAACAGGTTTGAAGAACCAGGTAAGTGCGGCTGATATGGGTATGGATGTAATGATGAACGTTACTACCATCAAAAATGTGAAGCCTGTAATTGCAGCAGATGCTGATAAGCAAATGGATGCTTTACTCAATGGCAAAAACATCAGCCCGGCAATTGCAGTTGATGCAGACAGCAAACTGGATGCACTCATCAATAAGAATTAATTTTCTCATACATATACAGTTGGTTTAGGTTACGGGGTTGATTTCCATCAACCCTTTTCTTTTTGTTAAGAATCCTCTAAATGGATGAGTGGCGGGGCTTTTTTACGAAATCACTCGTAATTTCACTCCCTCAAATCTGCATAGCATGAAAAAAATGTATTCATTGGTTCTTTTTCTTTTTGTAGCATTTGCTGGTTTTTCACAGCAAGTGGTAAATGAAGCCATCATTGATATCAAAGTGGAAACAACTTTCCCTGAAAGTGATGCCCCTCCTGCTCCTGAAGGAGCTGTGGTGATGCGTTTTGGCGATGGTGAAATGAAAAGCCGCCTCTTTTATAAGAACGGAAACATGAAAATGGAAAATGATATGGGCATGGGCAAAAACTATGTGTTTTATGAGCCCACTACCAAAACCACTACCACACTTATGGAAGTAATGGGACGTAAAATGGGTTTCTATACCAATGAAGAAGACATGAAAAAGATGGCTGCAGCCGATTCAGGGAAAACACAACAACGCATTCAGGCTTTTACCCCTGAAGTATTTATTGAATACTTAAGTGAAACAAAAACAATAGCAGGCTTTACAGCCAATAAAGCCATCATTCGCTATAAAAACCAAAAAGGAGAAGAAGTGCAACAAATGGTTTGGTACAGCCCAGAAATTTTAATGGGTGATGGTTTCCGTTTTGGTACTATTATGCGCCAGGCAGGGATTCCCGGTATCCAAAAATTAAAAGGGTTTCCTATGGAGTTTGAAGTGGTTCGCCAAAATGGTATGAAGATCAAATACCAGGTAAGCAAAGTTGACCTAAATGCTAAAATTGACGATAAGACATTTATCATTCCAAAAGATTTCGACATCAAACCACAAAGTGAAATGATGCGTGGCGGCAATGGTAATTTCCAGTTTCGAGTGGGTGGTTGATCATTACCACTAAAGACTTTGAAAGCTGCTCCTCAAGGGCAGCTTTTTTAATTTATTTTTGCGGCTCAATCATCAATATGGGCATTCAGCAACAGATACAGCAGGCAGCAATAAAAGGATTGGAACAATTATATAGCAAACAGTTTACTGCTAAAGACTTTCAGATCAATAAAACCAAACCGGAATTTGAAGGTGATTATACCATTGTGTTGTTCACCTTACTCAAACCATTGGGCAAAAGTCCTGATGCCTTAGGGAATGAATTGGGAACGTTTTTGGTAAACAGCAACCCTTCCCTTTTTTCATCTTTCAACATCATTAAAGGTTTTTTGAATTTAGTGGTGAGTGACCAGTATTGGACGGGTGTTCTTGCCAACAACTACAATGATATTTGCTTTGGTAAGGGTGAAGTGAAACATAAAAAAGTGATGGTGGAATATTCCAGTCCCAACACCAACAAACCATTACACCTTGGACATTTACGCAACAACTTTTTGGGATGGAGCATTGCAGAAATTTATAAAGCCAACGGGTTTGATATTGCCAAAACATGCATTGTAAATGATCGTGGTATTCATATTTGTAAGAGTATGATCGCATGGCAATTGTTTGCCAATGGCGCTACACCGCAAAGTACCGGCAGCAAAGGGGATCATTTTGTTGGAGATTACTATGTAAAATTCAACGAAGAATATAAAAGACAGATTGAAGAACTGATAAGCAGTGGTATGGATAAAGCAACTGCTGAGAAAGAAGCACCAATTATGAAAGCCACCCAGCAAATGCTGCTGGATTGGGAAGCGGGTAAACCTGAAGTGATGCAACTGTGGAAAGAAATGAACAGCTGGGTGTACGCAGGTTTTGATGAAACATATCGACGCATTGGTTCTGATTTTGATAAAATTTATTACGAAAGCAACACCTATTTACTCGGAAAGAAAACTGTAGAGGAAGGTTTGAAAAAAAATGTGTTTGTAAAAAAAGATGATGGCAGTGTATGGATCGATCTGACAGCAGATGGACTGGATGAAAAAATTGTACAGCGTAAAGATGGCACTTCTGTTTACATGACACAGGATATTGGACTGGCGCAACAGAAGTATGAAGAGTTCAAAATGGATGAGAGCATTTATGTGATTGGTGATGAACAGAATTACCACATGAAAGTGCTGCAGCTCATTTGTAAAAAACTTGGATTGCCTTATGCTGATGGTATTTATCACCTCAGCTATGGAATGGTGGAACTGCCAACCGGCAAAATGAAAAGCCGTGAAGGAACAGTTGTTGATGCTGATGATCTGCTGGATGAAATGCAAAGAGTTGCCCGGCAAAAAACAGAAGAACTTGGCAAAGTGAAAGATTTTTCTGCTGAAGAATTAAAAGAGCTGTACAAAACACTCAGCCTTGGTGCTTTGAAATATTACTTGCTGCGTGTGGATCCTAAAAAGAAAATGATCTTTAATCCTGAAGAGTCTATTGACTTTCACGGGCACACAGGGCCATTTATTCAATACACACATGCAAGGATCAAATCCATACTAAGGAAAGAAAAGGCACAAGGAAACAAGGTACAAGGCTCAAGCCTGTTGAAGTTGGAGAAGGAATTGTTGATTGAACTGGAAAATTATCCAACCGTAATTGAGCAGGCATGCAAAGAGCATGATCCATCGCATATTGCCAATTATGTTTATAATCTGGCAAAAACCTACAATTCATTTTATACTGAACATTCAGTGATGAATGCTGAAACAGAAGAAAAGAAACAATTGCGTTTGCTGATCTGTGAGTTTACTGCCAATGTGATTGCAAGTGCTATGCAATTACTGGGAATTAAAGTTCCGGAAAGGATGTAAAAAAAGAAAGCAAATAATTTCATGGCGACATTAACAAGATGTCGCCTTTTTTTATTCAATATTCAATCTCACACCTAACATTCCTCTCCTGCCCATAACCGGTGCATAGTTGTACGATGGATCAAATGTGTAACCGTTAGGATTACTCACAGGATCATTCACTCTTTTATCAAATGGATCTTCCGGGCGAAGAATGGGGTTCTTTGGCATAAAGTTCAGCAGGTTCTTAATACCTGCATATATTTCTACACGCTTACCTAATCTCTTTGTCATTTGCAAATTGGCCAATGAAAACCATGGTGAATACTCAGGACGAAAATCATTAGGTACTACAGGTAAACGCTGCGGACCATACACTTTGCCCGTTACATCAATCATTAGCTTCCACGCAGGAAGATTGTAAGAAACTGCATAGTTACCGGAGAAGACAGGTGCAAACAATTGTCGTTGTTTTTCAACAATACCCGTTGCACTAGGTTGTTTGGTAAATACATCCATCAACGTAATACCGGCCAATACCTTCCAATGCTTTTTAAATGAAACATCTGTATTAAATGTAAATCCTCTTGATACTGCATACCCGTCAATATTTCTGTAAATGATCTTTTGAGGATCGGTATCATAATCCGGAATGATCTTGTTGGTAAAATAAGTATAGAACAATGTAGCATCCAGCGTTACATAACCAAAACCGGGTGTAAACGTTCCGGTATAATTGAGATTTCCATTCCAGCTGCGTTCGGGATTAAGTTCTTCTGCAATCACCACATCTCTTGCCCCACTCAATGCTGCGTGATCTTCAGTAAATAAATTCACAATACGAAAACCATTTCCTGCACTCAACCGGAGTATGTGATTGTTATTATTGCTCCATTTCAACGCAAACCTTGGTGAAGCAATTATACCCTGTATATTGCTCAACTCGAATCTGGCCCCACTTAATAATGTCCATTGATCATGAAATTTCCATTCATCCTGCAAAAACACACCTTTCATTTGTTGCACAGAAGCCTGGTTGCTTCCATCTACTTTCATCGTTGCTACCGTATTATCATCATACCATGTATAGCGGAACGGTAGTCCGGCAGTGATATAATGATCTCCCATTTCTTTATTCCAGCGAAGTTGAGCAAAACCACTATGTTGTTTTGCATGATAAGGAATAACACCGTAAAAAGAATTTTGCTGATGAAAATTATAAGAGTATTCCAGCATCAGTTTCTCTTTGCCAAGCTTCAATCCATAATTACCGATCACTTCCATGCGTTTGGTGTAAATACTTTCACCGTAAATACTATCACTGCCACGCCATTGCTTGGTCCATTGTAATTCACCACCCCAACGGTCTTCTGCCAGTAAACGAACCGCAAACTGAAAAGGCAATTGATTGTTACGGCTGAAATTCCATTTGTTGAAGAGAGATACCCTTTGCTGCAAAGTAACATCCGTAAAATTATCATTGTTCACATCATGCAACTTGTCGAAATGAAACACATTCAAACCCAACAAAGAACTGGCTTTACCCAATTTGAACTTTGCACTCACATCAGCATTCAGTTCATTATAAGAAGTAAAATAAACATCAGCATTGAACAAAGGAGCAGATACAGGATCTTTTGTAATAATGTTGATAAGACCGGCCACTGCTTCGCTTCCATACAATGTGGAAGAAGGGCCTTTTACAATTTCCACCCGTTTGATCAGGTTGGCAGGAATGCCTGAAAAACCATACACCGTTGCAAGATTGCTTACCACCGGCATACCATCGATCAGCACCATGGTATAAGGACCTTCCATTCCATTAATATGTATATCACCTGTGTTACATACATTACAATTCAGCTGTGGTTGCACACCGTTCACAATCGATAATGCTTCAAACACAGATGCTGTAACATTCTTCTTAAAAAATTTGGGAGAATAGGTTTCAACTGCAATGGGACTGTTTGACTTTTTTATCTCTTTCAACGTGCCGCTGATGACCACTTCGTTCAACACTTTAGCAACCGGTTGTAATTGCACAACTATAAATTTATGAGAGCTGATGATGAGTGTGTCAGGTGCATACCCAACTGCAGAAACAGCCACCGAATCTCCTTCATTTGCCTGTATACGAAAATTGCCTGCATGATCGGTTAACACCATTGCTCCATTCTGCAAATTTTTTACCGTTGCATGCTTCACCTGTTCTTCACTGCGTACATCTATCACCTCTCCTTTTACTTCAAAGGACTGTGACTGAACCATTGTTCCCAACAACAGAAGCAGAGAGGTAATGATAATTTTGAGATTCATTTTTTAGACTTGTCTAAATTTTTATTTAGACAAATTTAGAAAATAATTGAGCACAGCAAAATTTTTGAAGCTCTTTTCTTCAGAAAGGAGGATAATAAAAGGGAAAAGACCGAAATAGAGACCTTTTTACTAACGGGCGAAAGCAATTCGTAACCAAATGGCAACGGTCAATGCCACCAGTGAAGCCAGCAGAAATACATATACCGGTGCTCCATACACCCAAATGACTCCGGCTACTGCACTGGCTATAAGAGCAGCAATACTTTGCAACCCGGTATAAAATCCAATAGCGGAAGCATTTTCGTTGTTCGGAACTAATGTGCTGATCCATGCTTTGGCTACACCTTCTGTTGCTGCAGCATACAACCCATAACATACAAACAACAAAAGAAACAGTGCAATGGATGACGCAAACACAAAACCGGCATACGTGATCACATAAAGAAACAAACCGGTGATGAAAATCGTTTTCATTCCTAACCTGTCAGCTAATTTACCAAGGGGATAAGCAGCCGCTGCAAATACCAGGTTGTAAAAAATATAAACAGCGATCACCGCCGTATCACTCATACCTGCCTCTTTGATCTTCAATAATAAAAACACATCGGAACTGTTGATGAGTGCAAATACGATCAATGCAATAATCAATTTTTTATAGACATGTGGTGCCTGTTTCCAGTAAGAAAAAGTTTGATGAAAAGGAGGAATTGCTTTTTTAACTGTGTGATTTGCCGGCTCTTTCAATAAAAAAGTTACAGCAATAGCAAAAATGCCGGGCACAAATGCCAAAAGAAATAAAACCTGGTACTTACCGGGAAAGAAATAAAGAAAACCCAATGCTGTAAGTGGACCGAGCACAGCGCCAATGGTATCCATCATACGATGAAAACCAAACACCGTTGCTTTATTTCCATCCTTTGCTTCCGCATTCAACATTGCATCCCGTGGAGCTGTACGTATTCCTTTACCTGCACGGTCTATAAACTTTGATGAAAAGATCCACCACCATTGGCCAGAAATTGCCAGCATGGGTTTGGAAACAGCACTCAATAAATATCCCAATTGTACAAAGGGTAATCGTTTGCTGCTGGCATCACTCCATCTGCCGAAATAACTTTTGCCTAAACCTGCAACGGCTTCAGCAAAACCTTCCAGCACACCAATAAACAAAACAGAATAACCTACTGTTTTAAGATATACCGGCATTACAGGATACAGCATCTCTCCTGCCATGTCTGTAAACAGGCTTACAAACGAAATTAGCCAAACAGTTTTGGTGATGATTTTTGATTGATGCATGTATTATGCAATCTACCAAAGTTTTATTTTTATTACTCAAAGAAATCTCATTTAGTACAAATGAATAAGTCTGATAAAATCTTCAACTGGTTAAATACTAAAATTGGGCTAACAAATGCACTCGTCCTACTGCTTTTTATTACTCTTCTTGCTTATGAATACAACAAAAGAATTGACTTAGACAGAAAACAAGCAACAACATTAGGAATAAGTGTTGGTGTTAAAAAAATTTCAAAAGGAAGCAGATATATTTTCTATGAATTTAGAGTTGACGGAAAATTATATCATGGCCTAATGCCTGAGGAATTTTGTTTTAAGAGCAATAAACGATTTTGCGATTCAGGAGAAACAGTATATGTGAAGTTTCAGTATGATAATCCTGACAATAATACTCTAATTGAAAAAGAGCCATAACTATTTACAGCAATCTTTCTTCTGAAAAAGAGAAAACACAAACAGCAATATTTTCTTTACTGCCATCATTTAATTGCATTGAGAAAATAATATTCAAAACTCAGGAACAATGATTCCTTCGCCATTCTGTGAGCCGTTCCTGTCAATTGAAACCGTCCGCCTAAATTTACTCTTGCACGGCTGTTAAAGATCAATTGTACAGCAGGTGCAATATCCAAATATCCAACATCCAGGTCTGTATTCCTCTGCCCGAGAAACTCACAGTACAAATTGAAATTCGTCTGCTTAATACTTTCATAGCTGCGGGGAAACAATAAGTAACCCATTGACAAATTGTATTGGATGGCTTCATCAGAAAAACCACGGAAGAACTCTATTTTATTGATATTTTCCAATTGCCGAACATAGGCCACACCTGCTGATGCTGCAAACTTGTTCACCAACTGCGTACCCACAACACCCAACTGTATTCCACTATTATCACCATCCAAATTAAATTCCTGATATACCAATGGATTGTTGCTCCACGCTCCCTGTGCATACACCGCAGCACGAAAATGTTTGTGAGCCGCATCATTACTGTAAAAACGATACTTCGCATACAATCTGGCACTTTCAAAACTCACGGCATCCTGGAAAAACATATTGGAGAAACTGGCTCCGCCGGAAAGCATTAAATTTTTAGTGATGCCCAACTGCACATCAGGCATTATACGATACTCCCTTTCATTGTTGTGATATGCTTTCATGGTTTTGGTGGAAATCTTGGCCACTATGGCTTTGCCGGGAATATTAGATGCAGGATTTGTAAATACATAAAGTTCCTGCGCTGTTGTAACAATAGATACCAACAGCAATACGAAAATGGATGATAAACGAAGCATAAGTAAAAAAAGGTACGCCAATGGCGTACCTATAATTAAATGGTTACATTAAATACCCGGGCTGCAGCATCTACACCTAAGCCTTTTCCTTCTGCCCCGGCTTTTTCTGTTTTCAAAATTTCACTCTTGCTGAGTGATTGATATTTTTTGACTTCTTTTTGCGGTACAAAAAACTTATTGATGATCTGGAGTTGCTGTTCACCATTCAGCACCTGTTCCTTAATACCTACAAAATGAAAAAGCTGTCCGCCCAGTTTTACCAGTGCATCATTCTTCACTTTCAGATCTTTAAAATCGGCCACAACTGTTAATGCACCTACACTAAAACCAGCGCTTTCTACTTTTTTACGGATCATATCAAAATCCACTTCAGCGCCTTCTTTAAATTTCAGATCATAGCTGGTATTTTTCAGATCTACATCTATTGTTTCAATAAAAGGGATCGTCTTTAATGATTTGGTGATGGAGTTACTGCACATGGCACAGGTTAAACCCAGGGCCTGTAAACGGGCACTTTTAAATTGTGCGTTTACTGATACTGTAAACAACAACAATAACGCAATGATTGAATACTTCATAACAAAGAATTTGATTGATGATAAGAATTTTATGCGGCAGCTTTACCACCGCATGAAATCAATGATAATTATTTATGACTGCAGGAACCACCTTTGCAACAATCAGCTTTTGCAATGTTCCCTTCTTTTTTGCAACAGCCTTCGCCTTTTTCACATTTCATATCTGCACAACAACCACCTGCTTCAGCACATTTACCGGTAGCACAGCAATCACTCTTGCCTTCCACCTTTTTGCAGCAGTCTTTACCACCAACGCATTTGCCATCTTTTGTACAACATGCATCTTTAGGGCCTTTTTCGCCTTTCTCTCCTTTTGAATTTACATCTGCAGTTTTACGATCATACTTGCAGCATTCATGCAAACCTTCATAGGCTGCATCGGGTGCTGTGAATTTTACATTATCATAACCTGCATTTGCAATCCCATTTTGAATTTTTTCATCATTGGTTTTTGCGGCAGCATACTTAACTGTGAGCATTTTACTTTCCATATCCCAATTAGCATAAGTAGCACCACTATTTTTAGCGGCTCCTTCAATGGTAGTTTTACACATGCCGCAATTACCCCACACTTTGAATGTAGAAGTTTTTACAGTTGATTTTTGAGCTTTACTAATGCCTGCAAATAAAAACAGGCAGGCAAATAAAATTTGAAACGTTTTCATATTACTAAGTTAATAGTTTTAAAATTTGTTTTGTAACGGGCTAAATACCCGTGGCATCGTCTCTTGCGCCTACCCGTCCGCAACTTAAGCGAAGGCGGGTCGCATACCGAAGTTTACATTCGGCATCAAGACCAAAGCGTCTTAATGCATCATAGCCTGTACATACAGCACCAATCATTCAAACGCTAATAATAAATAGCTATGTTTAAGAAAGGCTTTGACGGTACAATACAATCCTCCCGCTTGGGGTAGTTAGAGGGTCCGCTTTAAATCCTGAAAACATTTACTGCCAGATACACTTTATTAAGTATTGGCGGAGGAGGAGAAAAATAAGATGAATAAGGTTCAATAGAATTGCCTTGTATTGGCTCATTTAAAGAGACAGAAGTAACCGGGAGTTGGATGGAAGTAACAGAAATGGATTCAATATTTTTGGAAGCCTGTTGATCATCTGTAAGTTTTACAAATTGCACTTCATCAGTACAGCAGTGATTTTCTGTTTTGCTCATGCCGCATTTACCGCAGCTGTCATCATTATGATCAGCCTCATGCCCAAATGTAACAGATGATATCTTATCCATACAATAATGAATGTTCATCACCAGTCCGCTGCTAACGGTCAGGTAGAACAAAGCAATCATTGATATAGCTAATTTCTTCAACATTTACCGGACAAAGATAAAAAACCGGGTTTGGACAAACAAGCCCTAAAAGCTTATCTTAGTTAACGAAACCCCAATAAATACCAAATCTGATGAACAAACCGGGCATGGGCTGACTGGGAGTGGATAAATTATTGTTGAAAAAGCCAAAAGACGGGGAGGTTTGCAGAGCGTTCAGGTTTTCTGCCCTGATGAACATATACATACTCCTGATGCGGAAATGCAGGTAAGCAGCAATATCGGGCAGGTTGCGGATGGTAGTGTCATTCTGCAGATAAAACTGTCCTAAAACAGGTGAATATCCGTCAGCTTTGTAAGGTGTATGATAACGCATCTCCAAACCGGTACTCAGGTTGAGATTTTTAAAAAATCTTCCTTCATACGCAATACGTTGCCTGGTTAACACCAATGGAAGATTTACAGGAGCATTAGGTGTTGGTTGTTGTACAAATACTTCAGAATACAAATTCCATTTTCTGCTTAAACGAAACTGTTTAAATGCCTGCAACTGCAATACATTAAACAGTGTTCCTTCCTGCGTAGCCTGTGTACGATTGGTGAAGTAAATATAATTGCTGGCTAAAAAATAATTGGCTCCGATCATGATGCGTTGGGAAGGCAGTTCATAAAGAACAGAGGCAACGGTTGTATTTTCTTTATTGAAATTCGTATTACCGATATTGAACTTTTTGAAATTACTTCTGTCATCATGAATAAAAGACGGAGTACGGTTCACATTCTTAAAACCAAGTGATAGATATCCCAGTTTATTACCGATCAATCTTCGTAAGGAAGCCTGTACATTATAATCACCTGCATACGTACCCACTGAAAAGAAAGTACCGGCCAGTTCCATATCCCATTTTTTGTTTTTGGTTCTGTTACGATACTCGCCACGTAAATACACATTGTTGAAGGATTGTGTGGCAGCACCAAAATCGGCATTCAGATTTTGGAATCCAACTGCCGCTTTTAAAAACTGCTGCTGATTCTTGATATCAGGAAATGAATACAGTGACATTTCGTTATCCAATATTTGCCAAAAATCACGGATGCCAAACTTGGATGGCAGATTGGTTACATTATACAGCAACCGATAACCGGCTGTATCAACTGCCCCATCGTAATACTCATAAAAATATCTGCTGTACTGCAATGTATGTTGCAGACGGAATCTTGGATAAAACAAATACACCACATTAGAATCCGTAACTACGGAATCCTTTTTACCAACGTCGTAATGCTGGCGAAACAACCATTGCGTAACGTTATAGTTATTACCTGTTGTAACAGTGTTATTGAAAAAGGCCACGCCACCCAATGAAGATGCGCCACCAAGATTGGTAGGAATATTTACACGATCGCCAAAGGCAGGCAAACTGTCTAAGAAACGGTTGCTTTTGATGCCTCCATTTTCGGATGCTTTCAATTTGGCGGCTGATACGATAAAGAAAGCACTGTACCTTTTTTTAGGACCTATATACCAACTGTTGAATAGGTAATTATTGTGATTGGTCAATTGATTCCGAAAAACTCCCGGTGCACTGGTCAAATTATACCTGAATGAAAAGTTCCAATTGTACCTGATGTTTTGCGTGTGAAATACAGTGATGTTTTGTTCAGCTTTGCTGCCCAATACATAAGTAAGTTGCGTGTAAGGTCTTGTAGTATTGTAAAATTTTACTTCGGGTATTTTTTGGATATACGCATCATATGCATGCATGCCCTGGTCCCATCCCGGTTTCATATTGGGATTGAATAATAAACTCCTGGAAGCGCTGCCGGTATTGCCTAGAAAGACATGCGACCATGGTAAATACCAACGTACATAAAAATCATTCACGCTGCTGTCCAAAAAACTGTAACGGGATGTATCTAAATAACGGAAAACAATAGTGGCAGAATCTTCCAAACCCGTTCTGTGTATCAGTGAATCTTTGAATGGGCCGGTGCTGCCCCCGCCTCTTCCGCTAAATACACCACCACCCGGCATACTTTGCAAAAGGTTACGGTTACCTCCACCGGGGAACCCGGGGCGTTGAGCCATCACAACAACACATAAAAAAATACTAAGTATGGTAAGGAGTAAGCGAATCATTGTTCCATGCTTCTTTTCGCCTGTAAAACGATGATGGCCGGTGAAGACACCGGCCAGGGCGAACACATTGTAAAAATAAATGAATTCATTTTGAGCTGCTGTAAGGACTTCTTAAAGTTGTTCCACCAGTTTCTTAACAATGGCTGTCATTTTTGGCTCGGCTGCCTGTGCTGCTTCCAGTACTTCTTCATGTGTAATGACATTTTCTTCTTCCCGAATTCCTATATCTGTAATCACACTCATTGCAAAGCAGGGAATATTCATATGTCTAGCTACGATCACTTCCGGCACAGTACTCATCCCCACGGCATCTGCTCCCAGCACATGGATCATTTTATATTCTGCCCTTGTTTCAAAAGTTGGACCGGTAACACTCAGGTACACGCCTGCTTTTACATCTATCTTCAGTTCAGCAGCTATTGTTTTTGCTTTAGCAATAAGTTCCTTGTTATAAGGCTCGCTCATATCAGGAAAACGGGTGCCGAATTCCTTTTCATTTTTCCCGATCAAAGGGTTTACACTGAACTGGCTGATGTGATCTTTAATGATCATCAACTCTCCTACTTTATAAGCCGGGTTCACACCACCGGCGGCATTGCTGAGGATGAGCGTTTCAATACCCAGGTATTTCATCACACGGATGGGATATACTACATCCTGAATGCTGTAGCCTTCATAAAAATGAAACCTACCTGCCATGACCACTACATTTTTATTTCCCAACCGGCCAAATACCAACTTCCCCTTATGACCTTCCACAGTTGACACCGGGAAATGAGGTATTTCATGATAGCTGATCTCTTTTTCTACCTGGAGTTCATCCGTAAAATGACCAAGCCCGCTGCCCAATACTACACCCACCTGTGACAACTCTTTGTACTGTTGCCTGATGAAAGCAACGGTTTCATTTATCTTCTTAATAATATCGCTCATAATTTTTTGGATTGACGGCAAATATAATCGTTTTACCCAGAGCATAACAGAACTCTCAAAGAGAGGATTCGCAGCGAAAAACTACCAACGTCAAAACACTATCTTCCCTATCTTCGCCAAAATTTTTTTTAGTATGAACCTCCACGAGTATCAAGCCAAGGAACTTTTAAAGAAATATAATGTGCCGGTGCAGGAAGGTATTGCCTGCAGTACGGTTCATGAAGCTGAGGAAGCTTATCGCCAGATCAAGGGCCAAACGGGAAACAGTTTTGCAGTGATCAAAGCTCAAATTCATGCTGGTGGCCGTGGCAAGGGTGCTGTTAAAGAAACAGGAGTGAACGGCGTGAAGGTGGCTAAAAATGTTGACCAGGTGATTGAATATGCAAAAGGTATTTTGGGTGGTACACTTGTAACCATTCAAACAGGACCTGCAGGAAAAGTGGTGAATAAAATATTAGTTGCACAGGATATGTATTATGATGGACCCAGTGAGCGCAAAGAATTTTACTTATCTATTTTGCTTGACAGAACCAAAAAGCAAAATGTGATCATGTACAGTACGGAAGGTGGTATGAACATTGAAGATGTGGCACATGATACACCTGAAAAAATATTTAAAGAATGGGTGCACCCGGGCGGCCCTTTGCAGGGATTCCAGGCAAGAAAAATTGCTTTCAATCTTGGTTTAAGCGGAGAAGCATTTAAGAACTGTGTGAAGTTTGTAACCAACTTATACAATGCGTATGTAGGACTGGATTGCAGCATGCTCGAGATCAATCCTCTTTTCAAAGCTGCAGATGATAAGATCATTGCTGTAGATTGTAAAATGAATATTGATGACAACTCACTCATGCGTCATCCTGATATTGCCAACATGCGTGATGTTACAGAAGAAGATCCAACAGAAGTGGAAGCAGGTAATCATAACCTCAACTTTATTAAACTGGATGGCAATGTGGGTTGTATGGTGAATGGTGCTGGCTTAGCCATGGCTACAATGGATATGATCCAATTAAGTGGTGGACAACCTGCCAACTTCCTGGATGTAGGTGGTACAGCCAATGCACAAACAGTTGAAGCAGGTTTCAAGATCATTTTAAAAGACCCGAATGTAAAAGCAATTCTCATCAACATCTTTGGTGGTATTGTACGTTGTGATCGTGTTGCTGCCGGTGTGATTGAAGCGTATAAAACCATCGGCAATATTCCTGTTCCCATCATTGTTCGTTTACAGGGAACAAATGCTGAAGAAGCAAAGAAACTCATTGATGAAAGCGGTTTAAAAGTACAAAGTGCCATTCAGTTGAGTGAAGCAGCAGCACTGGTAAAGAAAGCTGTAGCTTAATAATGGATTCCCGATCAGTATAAATCATTTAAAAGTCTTCTTACCGGAAGACTTTTTTTATTGCTGATGGTTTTTCCTGTTTTCTGCATATACGAAAAGAGTTGATGTCACGTTCAAGAAACTGAAAACCATAATTTCATTGATATGAACAAGATCATCATCACAGTTCTGCTTATTGTATCGGGTACAGTTGCAACTGCCCAGGCCTTCCAGGAAATTGATCATTACAAAGCTTTTGAAGTGTTATTGGAAGGTGGTTATGCACGCCCTGCAGGTAATGGTGCTAAAGCCGGTGTGTTGCTGGCTATTGAACCAAGGTTCAATGTTATTGACCGCATCACTGTTGGTTTGCGTGGTGAATCAACTGCTATGGCGAGAGCCGGTTATCAGATCAATAATGCAAGTGCTGATGGTGAAGCAGGTTTAGGTATTGCTCTTCTTGCAACAGGCGATTATTATTTTACTAACCGTTTGGTTCGTCCTTACATTGGTGCAGGTGTGGGCATTTATAATTTTGTAAGTGTGGAAGCAACCAGTTCCAATGGCGGCAGAATTACCGTACCTGCAGTTACAAAACCCGGCGGCATGGTTCGCTTAGGTGTAGAAGTTTGGCATGTACGTGCCGGTTTTCATTACAATATTGTAGGTAAGACCAACACAATCAATAACAACTATCTTGGCATCACTTTTGGTATTGCTTTAGGCGGAGGTGTAAAAGAAGAATACAGGTAAGTTCGTTATTTCACTTTCTCAGTTACCCATTATTCCCGTTTAGTAATAAACTATTTACCGGTAAGAGATGTTACAATATCTTAAACTTTTAAATTAGTTATTATGAAACATTATTTGATGATTCTCCTGGTTATAGTAGTGGGCTCCTCGTGTAAAAAAGACAATGAAACAACGGTTTCAGCAGAAGTAAAGTATAAAGCTGTTATGAATGGCAGCAATGAAGTTCCTGCCAATTCCTCTACTGCAACGGGAGAAGCGAATGCTGTATACAATACGCAAACAAAAATTCTTACTGTTACTATTACTTATTCCGGTTTAAGCTCCGCACTTGTTTCCTGGCATATTCATAAAGCTGCAGTAGGTGTAAACGGAAGCGTGATCTTCAATTTTGGGACACCACAACTGAGTGGTTTTGTTTACACTTCAGCTGCATTGACCACGGACCAGGAAGCAGACTTAAACAATGGATTGTATTATGTAAATCTGCACACAGCGAATTACAGTGGTGGTGAAATTCGTGGACAATTAGTAAAACAATAAACTGAAGCTTGACAACAGATACCAAACTCCCTGCATCTTGATGCGGGGATTTTTTTATGTCTTACCCAATAAACATGGAGTGAATTATCTTTGCCGTATGACTGCTATCATCAGACCCATACAGCCATCAGACAATGCTGAACTCGCCACTATTGTAAGAAACTCATTGGCAGAATTTGGAGCCAACAAACCCGGCACTGTTTTTTACGATCCCACCACCGATGCGTTGTATGAATTATTTCAAACCCCGGGCAGCTTTTATTTTGTTGCAGAAGAAGATGGAAAGCTATTAGGTGGCGGTGGCATCTTCCCTACCAATGCTTTACCAAAGGGATATTGCGAATTAGTGAAAATGTATTTACACAAAGATGCCCGTGGAAAAGGTTTGGGAAAATTGCTGATTGAACGGTGTTTACAATGGGCTAAAGAAAATGGTTATACGCATTGCTATTTAGAAACCATGCCTGAACTGAAACAAGCCTTGAAAGTGTATGAGTTATTTGGTTTTGAATATTTAGATGGTCCTTTAGGTGATAGCGGACATTTTGGTTGTGACAGATGGATGGTAAAGAAAATTTAAACTATTCAGTAAGTTGTATAAATAAAGAACCCCTGATGTGATGTCAGGGGTTCTTTATTTTATTTCTTGGGAGTATCCGTTGGACTTTTGATCACCTGGTTACTTTCAGGCGATGGCGCCGTTGTTGTGTTTTGCTTTATGATCACATCAATCATTTGAATATATTCTTTTGCCTTTTCAAACTCATAGTTTTGATATGGACCTATCTGATCATCCGTTAATGATTCATAATAACGTACCTGCTGCTCACAATCTTTCTTTACTTTTTCAAGTACACGTTTTCCTAATTCTGCATCACCTGCCTGCAAAGCAGTCATACCAAAATAAATACTCTTTTCATTATGATCATTACCATAACGGCTGGCCATACCATAAGGAACATTGGCATCCTTTATCATTTTATCAGCTCGTTGAAGGATTTGTTTTGCTTCATCTTTACGGCCCTGTTGAAGCAGGTTCATAGCCAATAATGTATGTGCATTACGGATGTTCACCATATGGCGGCGGTTTTCTTCATCGTAATAAACATCTTTTTTATCAGCACCACCATATTTAAACTTGTTGAGAATCTTATCCTTCATCCAGTTTACATTTACTGTGTTTCTGCCATTGGCAACAGGAACAAGTCTCCATGCCAATCCATCCTGGCGCAGGTATTCATCAAAACCAAGACCGAGGGGTTGTGTAAAATAGATGGGGCGTTTCCATTTATTGGCAGCTATGATATTAAGGATCGCCAGATCATTTTTAAACAAATAATTCTTGGCAATTTCAAACTTCACCTGGTCAACCACGTTGGTATCTTCAGGCATAACAGTACCATTTTGACGTACCACATTTTTATCAACAGGAACAAATACTCTTTTCACCGGGTAGTAACTTAAGAAGTCACCATCTTTTGTACGATACATTTTTGAAGGTTCATCACTTCCTACCTGGTCTTTCATTAATGTATAGAGATCATAGTACGATGTATCCGTATTTTGAGATTGCGGGAAATAGTAAACAACATTGCGTTTATCACCTGCAATTTTATCTTCGCTGAGGATCACGTCAAAAGGATCGCTTTCGTTTACTTTATAACGAAGTTGATTGATGTACCAGTCAGTTCCCAAAAGACTTGTATTCATTACTCTTACATCAGGACGTACGCCTAAAACTTCCTGTGCATACCATAATGGGTAGGTATCATTATCACCTACTGTAAATACAATAGCATTAGGAGCACAGCTTTCTAAATAGTTCGTAGCCAGATCAGGAGCAATTGTTTTTTTGCTTCGGTCATGATCATCCCACTCCTGTACTGCCATTAAAACAGGAACACCAAGTGTACACAATACAGCTGCTATATAAGAAGATGCGCTGCCTTTGATCAATTTTTCAAGCCATTCTCTCACCTGGTAAAAACCTAAACCAATCCAGATCGCAAAGGCATAGAAACTTCCAACATATGCATAGTCACGTTCACGTGGTTGAGGACCTGCCTGGTTGAGATAAAGAACAATAGCCAACCCTGTAAAGAAGAATAACAATCCTGCTATCAACCAGTCTTTACGGTTTTTATAATACTGGTATGCAAAACCTAAAAGACCCAAAATAAATGGCAGAAGGAACAGCTTATTGTTTGCCTGGTTATTCTTCAAACTATCCGGCATTAACTTTTGATTGCCCAAGCGCCAGTTGTCAAGAAATGAAATACCGGTGATCCAGTTACCATTTCTCTTTTCTCCAAGGCCCTGCACATCATTTTGCTTACCACTGAAGTTCCACATAAAATAACGCCAGTACATAATGTTGACCTGATAACCAAAGAAGAACTTGATATTATCAGCCATATCAGGATCACGCTCGTAAGACAATTCACCTGTTTGAGGATTCTGCAATTTTTGGATACCAAGAAAACTTGCATAATAATCTGCATGTCCCTGCTCATTGCTGGCATCCCAAACACGTGGGAAAAACATTGTTTGCTCAGGACGATACACAGGTTTTTGTTTTACACCCACTACTTCATATTTGTCGCCCACTTTTTGATAAACATCCCCTACTGTTTCAAAAGTAGAGTTGCCGTTTTCATCTCTGGGTTCGGCTGTAAATACCTGGCCTTTTAACAACGGAACATCACCGTATTGTTCACGGCTGAGATAGCTTACCAATGCCAATGGATTATTTACATCATTCATGTCAACAGAAGGATCTGCATTGGAGCGGATCATTGTTGTCATGTACGTAGAATAACCTATAAGCATGAATGCAAAACACCATAAACCTAAACGAAGGAATCGTTTATGATTGGCCTGTGCCCAACGTAATGCAAGCCATATTAATACACCTACCAATATGAAGAAGAAAATAAATCCACTAAAGAATGGAAGACCGAAACTGTTGACAAAAACCCTGTCAAACAACCCTGCACCTGAAATGCTCCATTGAATCACTGCTTTTTGTACCAACCCTGTAATAACACAACCAATAAAGAAAGCAAATGTGCCACCTTTCCATGTGGGTTTATAACGGCGGAAATAATACACCATCACAATAGCAGGGATCGTAAGGAGATTCAACAGGTGAACACCAATACTTAATCCCATCATAAAGAAAATGAGAACGATCCAACGCTCAGCATGTGTGCGTTTGAGGTCATCATCACCTGCTTTTTCATCTTCATGATCCCATTTCAGGATCATCCAAAACACAACAGCGGTAAAGAACGAACTCAATGCATAAACTTCACCTTCCACAGCACTAAACCAAAATGAATCACTGAATGTATAAGCCAAAGAACCAATAACACCAGCCGCCATTACATTGAACAATGGATTGCCGGTTAACTCATCCTGTGCTTTGTGGAAAAAACGACGGGCAAAATGCGTAATGGTCCAGAAAAGAAACATGATGGTGAACCCGCTGCTCAATGCAGAAAGAAGGTTTACACCAACCGCCGCATCATTGGTAGTGAAAAGAGTGAACAGACGGCCCAACAAAATAAACAGGGGCGCCCCCGGAGGATGCGGGATCTGTAATTTGTAAGCACAGGAAATAAATTCGCCGGTATCCCATAAGCTGCCGGTAGGTTCCATTGTAAGGATGTACACAGCGCAAGCAAACAGGCCAACGATCCAGCCTGTAATGTTGTTAACTTTCTGAAAGTTCATAATTGAGTATTGGTTTTGAATTCCCGCTGTTTTCGGGAGCAGGCAAAAATAAGGAGATGCAGGTACAAACAATGGATTTGGGGGTGTTTTAACATAGCCTCATCCTCGTTCCTTCTCCAAAAGAGAAGGAGGCCCAACAACAAAGTTGACCCAACAAATTAATTAAGCATTTCAACATAATTTTTTCTGTTGAACAATATGAAACGTTGATTTAGCAGGAATGCGTTTAAAAAGCGTGGGTGTGTTTGGACCCTTCCCCTTAGGGGAAGCCGGATGGGGCTCTATTCAAAAAACACCCTTACTGTTTGATAAAACAACCGGCTTTGTGTGTATTGGCTGATATTTTTTTCGTTGAAACCCTGCAAGCCAAACAAGCCCGCAGCATTTCCTTTGTTGATGGCTATTTCCAGGTAACCGGCAGAGTTGAACAGTGCCAACTTCTCTCCTTCATGAACATCCGCATAGGTTTCACTGATCTTGTCAATCACTTCATCCCGCTTAAAAACAATTTTAAACCTGCGGCCTTTGCGTTGTGATTCAAAATCATCCCTTGTGATATTGACGATCACATTTTCAAAATGATCAATAAAGATGATCTGCCCTTCAATGTATTGATTTGTGGTGAGTGGCCGCAACGGGTTACGAACCTGTATAGACACAGAAGGATCTCCAAGCTCATTCAATTTTTTTCCGGCGATCAAAGCAGCGATAGCACGACCCATTACCTCCGCACAATGAAGTGTGTTGCGTGGTTTTGATTTGTCAAGGCTTAAAGCCACTACTTCCTGTGGTGTTTCTTCAAGGATCATGGTGATGAGGCCATTATCCGCCAGTAACAAATACTGATCATTGTGTTTTACCAGCAGCATATGATCAGGCTGGTATTGAAACAAATTCACCAATATCACATGAAAGGTTCCTGCAGGAAATTGTTTCACCGCATTGCGGATCACATACGCAGCCTGGGGATCATTAAAAGGCATCAGCTCATGCGTAACATCAACAATCGTGAAAGAAAGATCGGTGTTCATCAACGCACCCTTTACTGCACCGGAAAGATAGTCCTGCTTTCCAATATCAGATGTGAGTGTGATGAGGGGCATGAATGAAATTGATTATTGGTAAAAATAACAAATCGCAAATAACAAGGAACAAATAAGAAAAACAAAATCCCAAACACAGGAATGAAGGGAATTGAATCCGGGAGCAAGGAATGTACTACTTCACCAATTCATTGTTTTTGTAAAAGAATTTGTACACAAGTTTGTCTGTGAGTTTGGGAAAGAATTTGGTAAGAAAGATGGTTCGTTTGTCTTCAAATGTATAAATCAACGTACGCTTGCGTTTGCCGATGGCCCTGTAAGTGATGGCTGCACATTCTTCAGCCGTCATCAACTTGCTTTCATCCAAAGTTGAATAACCCTGGGAGGATCCATCTTTCTGTAAAGATGCATTTCGGATATTGCTGGCCGTAAAGCCGGGGCATACCCACATTACATTTACACCTGTGTGCAGCATCTCTACTCTCAACGATTCCAAAAATCCCTGCATGGCAAACTTAGAAGCATTGTAACCTGTACGACCAGGTAAGCCACGATATCCAGCAACAGAGGAAACACCAACAATGGTTCCTTTACGGCTAATTACTGAATCAAGAGCAAAACGGGTACAGTAAACAGTGCCAAAGAAATTAATATCCATCACTTTTTTGATCACGTCAGTATCTGCATCTTTTAATTCCGCACGCATGCTGATGCCTGCATTGTTGATGAGGATATCAATGCCGCCAAAATATTTGATGGTGCTATCGATGAAATGCTTGCAGTCTGCTTCTTTGCTTACATCAGCTACTTCAATATGCAATGGCTTGCCCGGATTCTTTTTTTGCAAATGATACAGTTTATCATGGTTACGGCTGCAGGTAGCTACTTTGGCGCCATTGCGTAACGCCAGTTCCACTAATGCCTTACCTATGCCCTCACTACCGCCTGTAACAACCACAACTTTCCTATTCAAAAAATCCATGTTTCTTTTTTTATTTGCAGCAAATTTACGAGCAGCATCTGCTCTACGTGTTGAAATATGTGGAAAGATGTGAAAACATTTTTTTTGAAAGTTTGGGAGCGATAGGGAATTACCCTATTTTTGCACTCCCAAAAACGGAAACGTTGGATGATTCCGTAGCTCAGTTGGTAGAGCACGACACTTTTAATGTTGGGGTCCTGGGTTCGAGTCCCAGCGGGATCACTGGAAACAAAAAACCACGCATTTTGCGTGGTTTTTTTATGATTTACCCATTTTGTAAGGTTTATACATCTGTAATCACATCAAACCCTTTAAAACTCCCCACAATAGCCAACCCAGTAACCTTCTTTGCAACACCCTTTTGCTTTAACTTGGCCGCAATTTGATTTAAAGTAGAACCGCTGCCCACCGCATCATCAATCAACAATACATGATTGTATGTTTCCGTAGTGCTAACAGCAAAGGTGTTATTGGCATTGCTAATCCGTTCCTCTATTTTGTTGAGTGATTTTTGAGGTACAGGAATAATGCCTGAAATTTTTCGAATATTGATTTTTGGCAGGTTGATTTTTAAATGGGTTTCCATATACTTCATCAACTGTAATTCACGCCTGATGGTGGGCGGCACAAAACCAGCGGCATCAAACTTGTTTTTATTAATAATACTATCCAGTTTATTTTTTGACTCACTCACAAGTATTTTCATAAGCATTTTGTTTTGCCCCTGCTTGGCATAATGCAGTAAAGTACCCAATCTTGTTTTACCGAATCGCTCAATAGCATAAAAATCAAGGTAAAAGATTTCGTCAAGATAGATTTTATCATACCCTTTTGTATTTACAAGCTTCTCTTTACCATTTATTACTCCGTAAGAATTATAATACTGTTTGTACTTTTCTTTTGTACTGATGAATTCATCTATTGTTTTTTCTAAAGGAAGTTTGCGTTGTTTACACCAATGTGAAAACCCTTCTACACCTTCAAGCATCTTTCCTGTTTCTGTAATTACAAGGAATTCCTTTTGTAAAAACGCAAGAGTTGTTTTTTCTAAATGCTCACTTTCAACTGTAGTTTTGGGGCTCGAGCCGGCCAGCCTGTAAATGGTTTTGGGTGTTTTGCCAAACTTATCAATCAAATCCTCACTCAAAAGCTGATTGATTGCTACATGAACAGCCTGCTTGGTTACATCCAGTTTGTCCACCATCTCTTTTACTGAGAGATCCCCATTTTCCTCCAATAATTTGATGATTTGTTCCCTTATCTTCATTTTTTACTTTTTACTATTGATAGTCAAAAGTAAAAAAAACAGATAAGATTACATAGAAATTTTGACTTTTTACTATCAATAGTCAAAAGTCAATTTTGAAAAATACCTAACTTGTTAACCGGGAATTAATACAGCTCTACTCCAACTCTTCTGTTACAAATTTCTCTTTCATCTTTTCCAGCAGTCTTGTTTCAATCATCTTCACTGCCAGCAGGATCATATTTTTAAACGCCGTCGCTGTTGAAATACCATGCCCAACAATCACAGGTTTATCAACACCCAAAATAGGCGTACCGCCATAAGTTTCATAATTCAGCCGTTTGAAGTAATCATCTTCATCCATATGGCGTTGCTTGGCAATTTCAAAAATACTTTCCCCCAGTTTCAAGATCACATTACCGGTAAATCCATCACACACCATCACATCGGCTTTACCTGTAAGCAATTCTCTTCCTTCCACATTGCCAATAAAATTGATGCTCTCATTTTCCTTCAGTAGTTTATAAGCAGCCTGTGAGAGTAGATTACCCTTGCCTTCTTCTTCACCAATATTCACCAAACCAACGGTTGGATTTTCAATATCCAGGATGTTTTGAGCATAAATACTGCCGAGTATGGCATTCTGTAACAGGTTCTCCGGTTTACAATCCGCCTGCAATCCCACATCCAATAACAAACCATAACCGCCCTGTACTTTGGGAATAACGGTTGAAATGGTTGGTCTTATCACCCCTTCAATCGCCCTGATGGTATAAAACACTCCTACCATCATCACCCCGGTGTTGCCGGCACTGATGAAAGCATCGATCTTGCCCTCTGCCAGCAATTGAAAACCCACGCTCATACTGCTGTTGGGTTTTTCACGCAGGGCACGTGTAGGCGGCTCCTGCATACCAATCACTTCAGGCGCATGAATAAATTTTACAGAAGGGGGAACGTTTACGTAATGTTTGCGGAGAATGGCTTCGTCGCCAATAAGATGCAGTTCGATACCAAAGTGAGAATCGCTTAAAAATAAATCTACGCCCAACAGCGGCTGCTGAGGGGCGTAGTCGCCACCCATCATGTCAATACCAATGACCATGCAGGCAAATTAAGTATAAAAGCTTTATGCTTTAGCAGGAGCTTTCTCAGCTACTAATTTTCCTTTGTAGAACAGTTTGCCTTCGCTCACATGTGCACGATGACGAACATGCATATCACCAGTAGCAGTGTCCTTGCTTAAAGTAACTGTTTCTGCTTTGTAGTGTGTACGGCGCTTGGCACTGCGTTGCTGCGAATGTCTGCGTTTAGGATTAGGCATATCTTTAAATTTTACTCGTTTTTGAATTTATCCAGATCTTTCCAGATTTGCTTGTTTTCAGGCTGTTGCGGATTCATTTTTTGTAAACGTGCCAGCACTTCCTTGTTACAGTTAGGGCCACCAATTTCGCTTTCTTTACACATTTTGTGCATCGGAATGCTCAGGTTCACAAATTCATAGATCCAGTTTTTTATGTGCAGGTGGCTTTCTGTACGGCTGATGTAAAATACATCAGGGCTTTCTTCCTCTTCATTCATTTTCTCCGGCTCATCCGTCATTTTCACCAGCATTTCAAACTCGTCCCACAGTTCCAGCGGCAAATTGTTACCACAGCGGTCACAAATTACTTCCACCGTACCGCCTATTTCAAACTTCAGCATCATAAAACCGGTGTTCTTTTCCAGTACCAGTTTCACTTTTGCCTTACAGTTTTCAAAGTCCTGGGGGCCAAATTCTTCAAAAAACCTGTCGTCCAGCTCGTAAAAGAACTCATGCAGGCCGGGTTTCAACCCCACAAACGCTATTTCAAATTCCCGCCGGCTTGCCATATACCCTTTTTAAAAGAGTTTGCAAAGGTAGCCGAAAAACCCATTCCTCCCAAAGGATCGAGAAGATATTTAGGAGCATCAGGGTCTTTTTCCCTGGTGGGGCATTGGTTTCCCGCCCTTCGCTGCTATATCCCCGTAAAATACAGGCGGGGCTATATCCGCTGCGGTCGGGGCTAGCTTCAGCTTTTGAACCTTCATTTTGCTTCTACAAGACATTTAAAAAACAAAGAACCTCTTAATTTTGAGCTATGTCCTTTCGAAAAGCAATCAGAATCGCCATTCTTGTTACCCTAATCCTGCTTGCTTCATTCATCTATTTCATCTCCGGTTACCAGCAATGGATCGAAACCAATTATTCCACCGGATTTTTCCCGAGGTTGGCAAGTGTGTTGCGTTTTACACTGGGCAGCATTCCTTTTAGCATTGGGGATGTGATCTACTCAATTGTATTCGTTGCCATTTTATGGAATATCATCAAATTCATCACAAGACTGTTTCATCCTAAAGATAGTTGGGGTAAAAAACTGGCACCGCTGTTAACTGCCGGGCTCATCGTCCTTTGCGTGTATGTGTACTTCTATCTGTTCTGGGGATTGAATTACTACCGAAAAGGTATTGAACACCAGTTGAGTTTGCAAAATGGCAGTTTTCAAAAAGAAGAATTGGTAGCACTCAATCAATACTTGGTAGAGCAGGTGAATCATCGTAAAGAAATATGCCTGCAGAAAAGAGATACAATAATGAGCAAGGAACGAATGTTCCGTTCAGCTCTTAATGGATACAAAGAACTGGAAAAACAATATTCGTTTTTGCGTTACCGTAACAGGAGCATCAAATCTTCTTTGTTTGGCCGGCTTGGAAACTATGTTGGGTTCCAGGGTTATTACAACCCGTTTACTGGCGAAGCACAGGTAAACACCCGCATCCCCAATTTTGTACAACCATTTGTCACCTGTCATGAAATGGCGCATCAAATTGGATATGCCAGTGAAAGCGAAGCCAACTTTGTAGGATTTTTAGCTGCTACCAATTCACCGGATACATTGATGCAATACTCTGCTTACTTAGATATCTTTCTTTACGCTGCCGGTAATTTAAGAGCCGTTGATTCTGTTAGTTTGAAAACGATTACCAAACAATTGAATGAAGGCGTAAAACGTGACATCAGAACAGAACGTGAGTTTGCACTCAAGCACAGAACCTTCCTACAAAATTGGACGGATGCATTTTATGATTTTTATCTGCGCCAAAATTCTCAGCGAAAAGGAATTGCCAGTTATAATGAAGTAACGGGTTGGTTGATTGCTTATCGAAAAAAAATCACTACAAGTACTTTATAAGTTTTGTGGAGAAGCTTTAAAACTTATTCTTCCACATCATACTCTCCACCGGCTTGTTCGGCTGACCGCTGTACTTGGCATTGGCTTTTTGATTGTACTTCACTTCAATTTCACCTTCTACCGGGAAATAGATTAATTGACCAATAGGCATTCCTTTATACACTTTCACCGGTTGTTTTACAGAAATCTCCAGGGTCCAGTTGCCGCAAAATCCTACATCCCCTTTACCGGCAGTGGCATGGATATCAATTCCCAAACGACCGGTTGATGATTTACCCTCCAGGAAAGGAACATGTGCATGTGTTTCTGTATACTCCAGCGTTACGCCCAGGTAAAATATATGTGGATATAAAACAATCCCTTCATCAGGAATTTCGAAGTACTCAATTTCATTATGCTTTTTGGCATCAATCATATGCTCCTTATACGTAGCCAGCGTGCCGCCTAAATGCACATCATACGAATTACTGCCAAGACAATTACGATCATAGGGTTCAATCTTGATGTTGCCGTTGTTTATTTCTTCAAGAATACGCTTGTCTGAAAGTATCATGTTTATCTTTGCTTTGTAAGTACTGCAAAGTAAAGGGTAAATCATACAGATGCCGCTCGTTTATCAACATACTATCAACAGCAGCACCAAACTTGGTCTTTGGCATATACAGGAACCGGAGGAATTCTTCCTGAAGAAAGTGCCATTGAAGAGAGATGTGACGCATCCTCACAAACGGTTACAGCATTTAGCAGGGCGTTACCTGCTTCCCGCTCTTTTTGAAGATTTTCCGTTAGAAGAAATTTTGATTGCTGATACCCGCAAACCCTTTTTACCTGAAGAGCAATATCATTTTTCGATTTCCCATTGCGGCAATTTTGCAGCTGCCATTGCCAGTTCTGAACAAAGAGTGGGAATAGATATTGAACAGCCAACAGAAAAGATTTTCCGCATCATACATAAGTTTTTAAATGAGAATGAAAAATCCCTGCTGGATGAACCGATGGGAACAAGACAATTATTGCAAATGGCCACATTGCTGTGGAGCAGTAAAGAAGCCATGTTTAAATGGTATGGCGATGGTGGTGTTGATTTCAAAAATCATATGCATATAGAAACCATCCAGGGAACTGGTGAAGAGGGAAAACTTCATTGCCAATTTCTAAAACAACAGATAATACCGCTTACGATTCATTACCGTTTTCTGAAGGATCTTGTGATGAGTTGGGTAGTAAGTTCCTGAAATAAAAAAGCCTCTTTTTAAGAGGCTTTCAACTATATAATGAGTGACTTAAAATTTATAACCAAAAGATACCCCACCGTAGTAAGGCAGGAATCCAAACTCACCAAATACCGGTGTTACGAAAGCACGAAAAGTAAATCCTGAATTTTGAGGCTGTAAGCGATAACCAAAATTAACATGACCAAATGTGGCAGAAAAATTACCATCACTATTGGTTGAATTGGTAAATACAGGTGTTACCCCCCCGCCAATTTCAAAATAGTTTTTGGTATCCTTACCAATAAGATAATTGATTCCAACAGGAATGAATATCACAGAAGAACGTTCCCTGCCCCCATTGAAATCATCATAAGAAAGACTAAAACCACCAATACCCACACGACCACCAATTCCGTTTTCCTTCTTTGTGAAGCGGGTATCGAAATTAAATGATGCCAAACCGGGGCCACCCAATTCAAAATAAATTTGCGGCGCCTGTGCAAACAGGGTATTGGCCGAAAACAAAATAAAGGAGAGAATAAAAATTTTTTTCATGCGAAACGTTTTTAAGTTTTGATAATAAGATTTAATTGCCGTAACAAAGAAAAACAAGAATCTTGAAACAGAAAGCTAAAAAGCTTACAAATCACATGAATATGTGAGTGCTAAAAAATATTCACTTCCCGTTCCAGTTGTACTCCAAATTTTTCATTAACACTTTGCAGAATTTGTTCACTCAATTCATATACCTCCAAGCCTTTGGCATTGCCATAATTCACCAAAACTAATGCCTGCTTTGCATGACAACCTGCATCTCCTTTCCTGTAGCCTTTCCAACCACATTGTTCAATCAACCAACCCGCCGCCAGTTTTACAGAACCATCTACGTTGGAATAACCAACGATTGATGGATATTGACCTTTCAGTTCTTCATATCGCTGCTTGGCAATTGTTGGATTTTTGAAAAAACTGCCCGCATTACCGATCAGTTTTGGATCAGGCAATTTGGAAGAACGGATATTGATGACAGCTTGTGATATTGCCTGTATACTCAACTGTTGTACACCCATAGCTTCCAGTTCTGTATGAATAGCACCGTAACTTGTATGAAAAACAGGATGCTTGCGAAGCTGATATGTAACATTCAGGATCACAAACTCATTTTTAAACGTTCGCTTGAACACACTTTCACGATAACCAAATTCACAATCAGCATTTGAAAAAGTCATCAACTTTTGATCCCGGATGTGAAATGCTTCCAATTCTCTCATTACCTGTTTTATTTCTACACCATAAGCACCAATATTCTGCATAGGGCTTGCACCCACGTTCCCCGGAATCAAACTTAAATTTTCAACGCCTGCCCAATTGTTATTGATGCAATGAAGTACAAATTGATGCCAGTTCTCCCCTGCTCCTGCTTTTACATATACAAACTCATCATCTTCATGCAACAGTTCAATGCCGCTGATCTCATTTTTCAGAACAAGACCATTCACATTTTTGGTAAAAAGAATATTGCTGCCACCACCCAGTATCAACCGTTCCCCGTTGGTTGATGCTTTCAATGCTTCCTGCAATTCATCAACATTGTGAAAAGAAATGAACTGTTTGGCCAGCACATCAATACCAAATGTGTTGAATTGCTTTAATGAAATATTTTCCTGAATTTGCATGTACACGCAAAGTAATAAATATGAGTCAACAAACGGCGGTGATACTGGGAGCAACAGGTTTGGTAGGTTCTCACCTGCTGGAACAATTACTTACTGACGATACATTTGCAACAGTAAGAGTATTGGTACGTAAACCCATCAACATACAACATCCCAAACTGCAGGTGCAAATTATTGATTTCAACAATTACGAAGATTATAGATTCAAGATGGGCAATGGCGATTGTATTTTTTGCTGTATAGGTACTACCAATGCCCAGGTAAAAGGCGATAAAAACGAGTATCGAAAAATTGATTTTGATATTCCTGTGAATGCAGCACGTTTTGGTAAAGAGGCAGGCTTTCAGCATTATCTCATTGTATCAGCTATTGGTGCCAACAGCAACTCCCGTATTTTTTACAATCGCTTAAAAGGTGAGGTAGAAGAAGTAATTTCCACATTTGGGTTTCAGGGTCTGCATATTTTTCGTCCGTCATTTATTTTGGGCAACAGAAAAGAGCAACGATCCGGTGAACATTTTTTCAAACGATTGTTCAAAGCAGTATCATTCTTACTTCCCTCCCATTTAAAACCTATTGAAGCATCGTCCATTGCAGCAGCAATGATAGCAGCATATAAATCGGGCAAAAGGGGGATGAACCTTTATTATTACAAGGAAATGATACAGAAATGAAGGATTTCACAAATTGTTCCTTAGTTTTACACAAATTCCAATCATGAACTTATTTGTTGCCGGTTTACCCTATGACGTAGATGATGCTGAACTCGAAGAGATCTTTGAAAAGTTTGGCAAAGTAATTTCCGCTAAAGTTTCCATTGACAGAAATACAGGCAAAAGCCGTGGCTTTGGTTTTGTTACCATGGAAAAAGAAGAAGATGGTAAAGATGCCATTGAATTGCTGAATGATATTCAACTGGGCCGTAGCAGAAAACCGTTGGTTGTAAAGCAAGCAGAAGATAAACCACAAGGTGGCGGCGGAGGTGGCTATCGTGGTGGAAGTGGCGGTGGCGGCGGTTACCGTGGTGGCAGCGGCGGAGGCGGTGGCTACAAAGGTGGTGGTGGTGGCGGAGGCTACAAACCAAGAAACTATTAATTCATTTGCCGTATAAATTTTATCCCGCTGTTATAGCGGGATTTTTTTTGAGTGTATGTTACCGGCAATTAAATGTATGCGGCGTATTTGCGTCGCACACTTAAAGGTTCATCTTTCAATGAGCGGTGTTTTGTTTACATTTTAATCTTTTCTCTTCCCTTCCAAAAAAACAAACGGTGAAAGTTTCATTCCGAAATAAGGAACATGCTTAACAAAAGCATTTAACGTAGTTATGATGATTCGCTTTATATTATTTCCTTTATAGCGATCATAAAACCCTTTGCTCACCTGCAGTTGAAACCCGTTTTTATGAAATAAGGTTTGAAACTCTTTGAATGCCATCATCCGCTCAGCCCAGCTTCCGGTTTCAGGATCACAGGTATTAGTAGGATGTGAAATAACAGTACCCATTATACCATTTTGCATATATGCCTCCACAAACTTTTCAATATCCTTTCTTTTCAAACCCCTTGTTGCTGTTGCCAGTTGGTTCAACACATCATCGTTTAGCTGTGGCTGGTATTCCCGGATCATTTTTTTTCTGATAGATAAAAAAGAAGCATGTGCATCGCCAAACAATTTGCGGTCATCCACATCGCCACCTATTAATTCTTCCTTTAAATGCATTCGCTTGTACTTTCTTGCAATGAATGGATTTTCAGGATTGGAAGCAGTTGTAAAAACAAGCGCTTCTATGTTGGTTATATGATATAGTTGCTGAAAAAACAGTTCCAGGTTGTAAATATGTTCAATCACATCCGTACCCGCCAACACCGCCGGTTGTTCCAATGAAATCCATTCATCCATGTTTTCTTCAGTGGATTGTACAAATTCAATTCCCTTCATAGCCAATGCTTCCGCTGTAAGTTGAGCAGCTTTTAAAAAAACAGGATCCGCATCTACTGCTATTACTTTTGAAAACCCTGTCACTGCTCCAAGCATTGCCAACAGCCCATTACCTGTACCATAATCAACCAACACCAGTTCATGTGGCTGTTTACCTGAGATGTTCAATAGTTTCAGCAACACTTTTGTGTACAGATCAATGTAATGCTCTTTGTGCTGCAATAAATAGCGGAGATAGAATTTAGGATACTCATCAATCGTCAGCCTGTCAACGTTCAATGATTCCAGCAGATCATGAAAGCGCCGGGCTGCATTTGAAAGTTGATATGATAAGGAAGCATTCATTACCTGAATGGTAAAGATAACTTTCAAACCTTATCAACAAATGATTTTAAAATTCTGCTACAAAACCAATACTGGGCAATCTTGCACCGCTGTCATTCGGCAAAATAACAGGTATGGCCTGTTGCCGGTTATTGGGTGCAGATGGATTTCCAAACACGCCGGGATTATAAGCAGCACCTGTGGTGGTAGCAATGCTTCCATCAGTATTACGCTGTAATGTAAAACCGGGTGCAGCTGGATTTTTGGAGTTGAAGAAATTCTGAATATCCAAAAACAGATCTAAAGACCATTTCTTAAAATTCCATTTCTTATCCAGTCGCACATCCATGGCACTAAAACCACCCAAACGAACAGAATTCACATTGGCATAATCCAACTGACCGTTATTGAGAAACGGATAGGTTTCCAAACTTTCAAAAATATTATAAGGTGTGTAAGGCGCTCCACCCAGATAACGGTAACGAATACCCAGCTCCCAGTTGCGTTTAAATTTATAGCCGCCGGTAAATGAAAGAAGATGGCGGTTGTCCCATGCGGAGGCGATAAATTGATTACGATTGGTGCCCGTAAATAAACTATAATAGAATGTGTAGGCAAGGATGCCATAGAAATTTTTCGTTAAACGTTCCTGGTACATGAATTCAAACCCATAGGTTTTGCCAAGACCGTTACTGTTGACACGTTCATTGCCCAGTACGCCGAAATCACCACCAAGGTTCGCCAATGAAATTCCTTCGTCAACAGAAACAGGATAATTGTCGTACCATTTATAAAAACCTTCCAGTGTAATTCTTGTGGAGGATTTTGGGTTGAATTCAAATCCTGCTAATACATGATCGCTTTGAATGTATGCTGTATTTTTATTCACCAGCTCGCCATTGAAACGAAAACCAAGAATGGTATACGGTGCAATCTTATAATAACGGCCGGCTGATGTATTGATAGTGAACTTAGGTGCTATCCGATAACTGGCTGACACCCGTGGTGATACTGTGCGACCAATATCATTACCATTTGTTGTAAATGTATTCCCATCAAACCGCAACCCTGCAGAGAGTTGCAAACGGTTGTCAAAAAAGCGCCTGGTGGCATTGGTGAACAACCCGTAACGGAGAAAATTAATATCTGTAGAAAAACTAGCAGTATAAGCCGGGCGTCTTTGAAATGTTGCGTTTTCATATTGTGCATAGATGCCTACCAAACCACTGCTCAGTTGCCAGCCATTACTGTTGTAATTCACTTCATAACGAAGGCGTGTTTCATCTTCTACGGATCTGTAGCGAACGATGCGTTCACTTTCTACGGGCTTTTCATTGTTTTGGAATAGATCAAATTCATTCACCAAACGATTGTTGCTGAGTGATAAAGAAGTAAACCCGTTTTTAATGGTATGACGCCATGTTAAGCCGATGGTATTGGTTCTTTGTTTGTTGATGGGGATCTGATCTAGGATCGCCAATTGTTCCAGCGTGGGATTATCAGGACGATTGAATGTGAAATTATCAATAGAGCCTACTCCCAAAAAATTCAGTTCATTTTTACCATCGATCTTGTGTGTGATCTTGTATTGATAATCCCAGTAATCAGGCAAAAAAGGCAAACCAATTACCTGGAAGAGAAACTGCAAATAAGAACGGCGGGCTGATGCAATAAATGTTGTTTTGCCATTCTTCTTTCCCAACGGACCTTCTGTTGTTATTGCTGCTTCACTGGCACTTAAACGAAAATTACCCTGGAATTTTTCAGGATTGCCTGTGCGTTGTTTAAACTGTAACACACCTGATAAAGGGTTATCATATTTGGCAGGGAAAGCTGATGTATGCAGGGTAACATCCTGGATAAAAGAAACATTCAACAACCCAACAGGGCCACCTGCAGCTCCCTGTGTAGCGAAATGATTGATGGTGGGGATTTCAATACCATCCAGGAAATAGGTATTCTCATTGGGAGCACCACCACGAATGATGATATCGTTCCGAAAACCTACAGAACCTGATACACCCGGTAATGATTGTACTACTTTGGCTACATCAAAATTTGCACCGGGATATTTTGCAATTTCAGTGATGCCCAGTGTTTGTATGGAGTTGACCACGCCAACCGGTTTTAAAAACTTGGGCTGCACCACTACATTGCTCAATTCTTTGTATTGAGGTTCCAGGTCAAAATTCAGTTCAATGCTGTTTCCGGAGGTGAGGGTGATGTCAAATTTCGTTTCACTTCTGTAACCAGTAAAACTCACTTCCACACTCCATGTTTGCGTTGGAATATTGCTGATGGTATAAAAACCATTTTTATCTGTGGTTGCCACCCAACTGCTGTTTACCAATTTTACGGTGGCTCCTTCCAACGGTGATAAAGTGCGGGCATCACGAACAAAACCGTTGATGGTGCCAGTAGTTTGTGCTGAAGTGGATACGGATAGGTGAACTAAGAATAAAAAACCAATTACCAAATACCAATATTTCATGTACCAAAGTGTTTGGTAATGCAAAACAGGTTAAGAAAGAAATTGTTTAAGATTCAATGATTTTTTATACAATAAAATTACACCGCATCCACATCCACTATCATCAACACACTTTTAAACAATGGATGGTTGTGCATAGCAGCTTCCTGTGTATGGATCATTTCCCTGCAACGTGCCAGCAAAGCAGCGTCTTTTGGCAATTTCAGGATCATTTCCATTAAATATTGATTGCGAACACGGCTCACCACAGGCTCCGCAGGTCCTGTGAGATAATTTCCGAAAACTGGTTTCAACTGTTCAGCAAAGGAATGAGCGGCTGCTGTTACAATTTCTTTATGCTTGTGCTTGAAGGTAATTTGTATGAGTCTTGTATAAGGCGGATACCCAAATTGTTTTCTTCCTGCAATTTCAGTGGCAAAAAAACCTTTGTAATCATGTGCTTTTACAAACTGTAACACCGGATGATTGGTATTGGCCACCTGGATCAATACTTTACCATGTGCATCTTTTCTTCCTGCCCTGCCACTCACCTGTTCCATCAGCTGGAAGCCCCGTTCATTCACACGAAAATCAGCAAAGCTCAATAAACTGTCTGCATCCAAAATTCCAACAAGATTCACATGTTCAAAATCCAGACCCTTTACCACCATTTGTGTTCCTACTAAAATATCGATCCGTTGCTGTTCAAATTGCTGGATCAATTGATCATGTGCCGTTTTACCGCTCACTGTATCATAATCCATCCTCGCAATTTTGGCATTGGGAAATAATTCCTGCAGATATTCTTCCGCTTTTTCTGTTCCAAAATTCAGCTTCATAAAATCATGACTGCCGCAGGCTTCACAGGTATTCATCACAGGATACACCGTACCGCAGTAATGACATTGCAGCTTGTTCTTGAATTTATGATAGGTCAAACTTACATCACAATACAAACAATGAGGGATCCATCCGCATACTTTACACACATGATGCGGTGTGTGCCCCCTGCGGTTTTGAAACAGGATCACCTGTTTGTTCTGTTGCAATGAATGATCAATGGCATCTTTTAAAGGAGGAGCAATAATTACTTTTTCTTTGGTTTGCTTAAACAGCGGTTTGGTATCCACTATTTCAATGAAAGGCAACTCGCCTTCACCATAACGTTCCTTCAACTCTACCAAACTGTATTTGGAAGTTTGAGTATTGTGATAGGTTTCAACAGATGGTGTGCCGCTGCCCAGCAATACTTTGGCATTGAACAGGGTTGCATAATACACGGCTGCATCTCTTGCATTGTAACGGGGGGCCGGTTGTTGCTGTTTGTAAGAAGCATCATGCTCTTCATCACAAACAATTAAACCCAAATCTAAAAATGGGAGAAATAAGGAACTGCGTGCACCCAGCACCACTTTCATTTCTCCGCTCCTGATCTTGTTCCATATCTCGATCCGTTCATTTTGATTGAACTTGGAATGATAAATTCCAATATATCCTCCAAAATGTTTTTGCAACCTGCGAATGATCTGGGCTGTTAATGCAATTTCGGGCAACAGGTACAATACCTGTTTTCCTTTCTTTATATATTCTTCAATGAGCTTAATGTAAAGTTGTGTTTTACCACTTCCGGTAACACCATGCAGCAAACAAACTGATCTTTCATTGAAGGATTGTTGAATTTCAGTCAATGCTGTTTGCTGAGCCGGGGTTAATTCAAAGTCAATGGAAATATTTCTCGGCAAATGCACCAAACGGTCAACAGCCCGCTTCTCTAAAAATAAGATCTGCTTTTCCACTAATCCTTTGAGTTGTGCATCACTGGCTCCGCTTTTTTTCAATAATGCTGTTTTGCTTACTTCACCTTCTGTTTTCATGAAATGGAGATAGCTTAACAGCAATTCCATTTGCTTGGGTGCACGGCTCCAGTTGTTCAGCAACTCACCCAGTTGCTCTTCATTGTCATATTGAGGATTCAGCAGTACAAATGTTTCTTTTTTAGCCGAGTAGGTTTCTTTCAATGCCTCCCATACAAAACAAATTCGTTTTTCAATCAACCGTTTTACTACAGGATATACATGAGAAGTATCCAGCAACTGCTGTACTTCATTCAACTTTAATTCCTTTCGTATGAGTAATGCTTCTGCCACCAGGTACTCATCATGATCCAGCATGGTAAAATCTTCACCAGCCTCATCATTGAACATCAGGATCGTTTCACTGCTGAGTTTAAAATGAGCAGGCAAGGCTGCCGCCATCACTTCCCCTTCACTGCACATATAATAATGAGCGATCCATTCCCACAATTTCAATTGCTGTTCATGAACGATCGGTTCTGCATCCAGCACATTTAAAATTCCCTTGGGATCAAATGCATCCGGTTTCTGACTATGAATGTTTTTTACAACACCGGCATATCGTTTCTTACGTAACTCTACTTCTACCCTTACACCCACATGCACCTGTTCCAGCAAACGTTCAGGGATGCTCCATGTGTACGTGCGTGGCACTGCCAGAGGAATGATGACATCAGCTAAGCTACCGTTCCCTGAAGAGGTGAACGGTCCTGATGATTGAACATCGTCATTGATATCATCAATAAAAAGATTCATGAGCCAATAAAATTAGGAAAGTATGATAACAATAGATGGGTGTATTTACACCCCTTCAGGGGATGGGTGCTTTCGCACCCAGCTTGCTTTATACTCGATCAATTTCCTCTCCATCAAATCATACACTTTTTGTTTGAGTGCATCCACATCATAAGGTGTGTACCCCTCTGTAGAAACTTCTTCAAGATAAACAGTACGAAGTTTGCCGGGTGTGAATGCAAAAATGCTGCGCCAGTGCATACGGTCAACTGCATCCAGGAATAACATGGGTTTGATGGGTGTTTGTGTTTCAATCGCCAGGCGAAAAGCTCCATCATAAAAAGAAATGAGTGGTTGATCCGTCATATTAAATGTCCCCTCAGGAGCGATATAAATAGAAATATTTTTATTGAGCACTGATTTCAATACCATCACACTCCTGGCTCTTGCCTCAGCGCTGCCACGCATCACAGGTACTACCGCTGCATTATATATGATACCGAATACAGGTACTTTCCCCATCTCTGCTTTTCCTAAAATGCGTAATGGCTGACGAATCGCTTTGAGCATTTGCGGAATATCCATGTACGAATTATGGTTGCTGACAAATACATAAGATTGATCCTTTTTCAACTCCTGTTCTACGACACGAACATGGTAGATACCCAGCAAAAACAGCCAAACATCTGCCCAGCCATGTGCAATTTTCATAACAGCATTTCCGCCCTTGATTTTCCCAAACAGTGATACAATGATGACGAAAGGAGTAACCAAAAGTAAAATGATCAAAAACAAGATCATTGCATAGAATGCGTAGATGTATTGAAGTGGCTTGAGTAACAATTTCATTCAGCAATTATTTACAGGAAGGACATTCCCAATCATTTTCAAGATCGATGACAGTAACAATGGTCAGGTGTCTTTGTTTGGGAGCAACAATGATACGTACATGTTGCTTATCTCTCGAAGTCACCCCTTCAAGTGCATATTTAGGACCTTCAGGTGCATCCAGCTCGCTTTTACGATAGTTCACATCAGCACGCTGAACAATTTCTTTTACTTCTTCCTGGGAAATATGACGGCACTTCATGCGGCAACGGGCATGCTTCGTGAAATAATACTTAGCATCAGCATCACGAAAAACATCCAATCTGCTTTTTTCGTTATCCGTTTTTTCGTCATCGGCTACATCTGCCTTCTTCACTTTTTTTTCTTTCTCCGCATCGGTAAGCTCCGTATTGCCACTCCTGCACTGACGAAGCATGACAGCTGCAATGAGCAATACGACGAGTAATAACCATGGTAGCAGTTTTTTCAAATTCATAGTACAAGTATAATGAAATTAGCTGTTATGGTCGGCACGACTGCAAACCGTCAGACCTTTATTTGTAAGTTATCATTTATAAAAATATTTACTGTACTTGGCATGACGGTGAAAGAGCCGTACCGACCAATTATCGTTTAATTATTCTTAAAAAGATACATACAGGTTCTGGGCATACCGTTTTCAAATATCTTTACACATTAACTTGTATTCAATGAAATCATCAATTTTTGGTCTTCTCCTTATACTCAGCATCAGTTCAGTTGCTCAAAATTTTTCAGCCGCCGAGCAGATCATGCTCAACAATCAACGTACACTTGGCGATGACCAGGTATTGCTGATCCATAAAGACGGTAAGCTTATTTACCAAAAAGCATTGGGTGATTTTAAACCCAACATACAGGCACCTATAGGCGAAAGCAGTCAATGGTTAACAGCCGCATTGGTGCTGATGCTGGTGGATGAAGGGAAAATTTCCCTGGATGATAATGTCGGGAAATACCTCCCCATCTTCCCCAAATGGATGAAAGGATATATTACACTCCGGCATTGTTTGGCCAATACCACCGGCATTGAAGCAGATAAAGCAGGTGCCGGAAAATTATTTCAGAAAAGTAAATTCTCAACCCTGGAAGAAGAAGTGAATTATTATGCTGAGAAAAGAGCCATTGCTCAAAACCCCGGCACATGGTTTCAATACAATCAAATGGGCAGCAATATTGCAGGACGTGTGTTGGAAATAGTGACCAAGAAAAAATTCGATCGTTTGATCCAGGAAAAATTATTGCGCCCGCTCAATATGCGGTTTACAACTTTCAGCAATTATACAGGCCCCATCAGTCCATTTGATGGAGCTAAATCAACAGCCGCTGATTATATGAACTTTTTAACCATGCTGCTGAACAAAGGAAAATTTGTCGGTAAACAAATTTTAAGTGAAGCATCCGTGAATGAACTGTTGAAGGTACAAACCGGTTCTGCCCTCAATAAATTTACATCCTCATTCTTCAATGGTTTTTCATATAGCCTTGGTACATGGATTGAAAATAAAGATGCCACCATCATCAGCAGCAACGCACAAAATGCTCCGTTTGCCTGGATCGATTACTGTCGTGGTTATGCATGTATTCTTCTTTCTAAAAAAGAACAGGATGTACAAAAAAGAGAATTGTATAATCAACTTCAGGCAGTCATCAACGAACAAATAAAAGGCAATTGCCAATAATGTTTTGCATCTTTACGGTATAAACTGTAAGATCATGTATGAGCATAAGAAACAACCATTGGCATCACGCCAATTATTTTTCAAGCGCATTGCCTGGAATATTTTACTTACATGTTTTGTTTTATTTATTTGTTTGATCATTGGCGTTATCGGCTATCATTATTTTGCCAATGCCGATTGGCTGGATGCTTTTCATAATGCGTCTATGATCTTAAGTGGCATGGGACCGGTGATTGAAATTGAAACAGACTCAGGTAAATGGTTTTCTTCGTTTTATGCACTTTTTAGTGGTGTTGTGTTCATTACCAATATTGGTTTGATATTAGCACCTGCCGTACACCGTATTCTTCACTCATTGCATGTAGAAGATAAATGAGCATTGCAGAAAATACACGACTCATCAAATCTTTTTCAAAACAACTTGGTTTTGATTATTGCGGTATTGCCAAAGCACAACGGTTGGATGATGATGCCCGACGTTTAGAGCAGTGGCTTAACAACGGAATGCATGGCACTATGCAATACATGGCCAATCATTTTGAATTAAGAGTTGATCCTACAAAACTGGTACCCGGTGCTAAAAGTGTGATCACATTCATGCTGAATTACTACCCTTTAGCAAAGCAAAATGAAAATGCTCCGAAAATTTCCAAATATGCGTTTGGAAATGATTATCACGATATCATCAGAAGTAAATTGAAGCTCCTGCTTCAATCCATCAAAGAAAACATTGGTGATGTAAACGGAAGAGGATTTGTAGATAGTGCTCCTGTGCTTGAACGAAGCTGGGCAGCAAAAAGTGGTTTGGGATGGGTGGGTAAAAATGGAAACCTCATCAGCAAACAAAACGGTTCTTTCTTTTTTATAGCTACGATCATTTGCGATTTGGAATTAGAGCACGATGCACCTTTTGCCAATGATTATTGCGGCACCTGTACCAAATGTATTGATAGCTGCCCTACCGATGCCATTCTCCCTGAAAAAGTAATTGATGGTAGTAAATGCATCTCTTATTTTACCATTGAATTAAAAGATGCATTGATTGATGAAACGATGAAAGGTAAATTTCAAAACTGGATGTTCGGTTGTGACATTTGCCAGGATGTGTGCCCATGGAATCGTTTTAGCAAACCATCTTCTGAAACCGGCTTCACTCCTATTCCTGAAATATTAAATCTCACCACACAGCAATGGGAAGAAATGAGTGAAGAAACATTTCAACAGGTTTTTAAAAATTCTCCGCTGAAACGAACAAAATACAGAGGCATTGAACGAAATCTAAAGTTCCTTCTTCAACCCTGATTCCAATCTATTTCTTTGCTGGAAAATAATATTGAAACCGTAAACCTGTTTGCCACCAATGATTACTGTTTGCTTTTTTGTACACAGGTGTTACTCCATAATTCAAGTACCATCCTAATTGCATGGTCGCTTTCCTTCTGTTCCACTCAAAGGCAGGCACAATAGAAACAAATGGTTGATACACTGCTGCTTTATTTCCGGATGCAAATATTGCTGAGCTATCACTGCCTCCGATTCTGAAAGAGTGGTGAATACCTGTTGCCAATCCAACAGTACCTGCCTTTCTTTTCAGTAACTGCCATTGAATTTCTGTTGGGATATTGATATAATGAAAACGATAAGTATTTATTTTCTCTGTTTGCGAAATAGTGGTGAAACGGTTCTGTTGTTGAGAATAGGTCTCAACCCTTTGCCGGTCAACAACTGTAAAACTGCTGTATTGGTATTGAACACCGGTTGCGAACAAAGCAAACTTGTTCAATTGTTTTCGAAGCAGAAACCCAAGTCCAAGTTGCGCATTGGTGTTTACTTTATGTTCATTCACAACAATACCGGCAGATGAAGTGCTGGGTGTTGATCCGATCAATGAAACAAAATAGGAATTATCAGCACTGAAACTTTTGTTTGACGTAAATACCTGTTCTCTTGCATCAGCTGCTCCTCCATTTACCTGCCAACCGATTTGCCATTTTTTATTTGGCTTGGTCGTTACTACCGGCCTTTCTTTAACAACAGCAGTTGTATCAACACTGGTTTCTTTTTTATTTTCTGTTACAATTGCTTCGGTTTCTTTGGGATTACTTATTACAGGTGAATCAGTTACTTTACTCTGTGTTGTTTTTTGTTCAATCTTTGTATCAGGAGCAACGGTTTGCTGCTGCTTATTAACCTCAAGCGCTACCGGTTCTTTATTTACAATTACAGCTATTGGTTGTTGTGCTTTCTCAGTCTCAGCCGTTGAAACCTTTTGCCGTTTTGTTATAACTACGGCCGATGTTGGTTGTTGCAGTTGAATCACAGGTTTTTGTGATTCAACTGTAGCTTGAGTGTTGGTTGATGATTGATTTGAATGGTTAACAGGTTCAGGTGTATCTGAATTTATTTCTGAATTTGTTTGCGATTGATCAGTTACAGGTTGTGATGCTGACTCTTGCAATGCAACAGGCGTTTGAACCAATGAACGGGTATTGTAATAAAGGAATGAACCAATGCTGAGCAATACACCGGTAAAAAGTAAGAAGAACAACCAGCGTCTTCTTTTATCTTTCTTCAATTGTACTTCTATGTTCATCCACACAGGTGCTGAGGGAGAAAGTTTGAACTCCTCCATCCGTTCCTGTACCTGTTGTTCAAAATGTTTATCCGCCATAAGAACTGAGTTTAGGTTCGGAATTAAATTTTTCGATCCAGGTAATGAGCAAATTCCTGGCACGCATATACTGGCTGCGGCTGGTACCTTCACTAATACCCATCATCTGTCCTATTTCAACATGTGTAAATCCTTCTACGGCATGCAGGTTGAAAATGGTTTGATAACCGCTGGGCAATTGTCTTATCAGATCAGCCAGTTCTTTTGTTCGTAAATAAATCTCAGGGTTATCCTCTGTGATTGGGTGGAGTGGTTCGTGCAGGAACGACATATCATACTGGTACTCCCGTTTCTTTTTGAGAAAGTTGATAGCAGTATTCACCATAATACGGCGTATCCATGCACCCAGTTCGCCTTCTTCACGATAATTGGAAAGATTTCGAAACACTTTAATAAACCCATCCTGCAAAACATCCTCAGCATCGGCCAAAGATTTGGTGTAGCGGTAGCAAACGGCCAGCATGTTTTCAGCAAACAGATCATACAGCTCTTTTTGAGCTGTTGTTTTTCCTTTAATACAATCTTTTATGAGCTGTTTGTGATGATGCATGTATTACTTCTCTAGCCTGACAATACTAAGTACTCAACCGTTGCTTTGGATTAAAGAAAAAAGCCCCCGAAGAATCAGGGGCATATCACCTAAAAACTACTGAAAAAAAATTATCCTGCAGGGTCTGGTGGTGTATTAGCATTTCCATCCCGTTCCTGTTGAGGATAAGGATAAAAATTCCGGGAACGCTCAGAATTAGGAGCACCGGGACCGGGTCTTGAAAATCTTCGGCTGTCCTCCAGTTTTAAACCACTCATATAAAGTTCAATACACCTGTTCTTATAGATCTCCAGTAAAATATCATCTTTTGTATTGGGCCCGGAATAGACAGGTAAATCTGCGCCTACTCCAAATGCATCTGCAGCAGGAGTTTTCGTTAACACCTGGTTGAGAAATCCAACAGCAGCGGGCAACAGATCTTTACGTGCATTAGCTTCTGCCAAGATTAACAACATTTCGCCGGGTTGGTACAGGGGTATTGTTGTTGCATCGCCCAGAAAAAATCCGGAACCATTGGCCGCATTTTTGGTAAGATGAAAAGCAATACGCTTATCAGCCGGGTTTGGCGCCAACACACCGGATAAACCAAAGTTGGTTCTGATGCCGTATGTATTATTATTGGTTAATGAGGATCTAAAAACAGGATTGGGGTTGATATTATTGAAAAAGAATACCGAGGTACTGCTGAGTGTTACAGCCGATGCACGTGCAATAGCAAGATCATTATTGCCAAGCATCATGTAGTACCTTGCTGCCAAAGCTCTTAATGTATTAGGCAAATTGATTTCTGCACCAACTGCAGCTGTAAACGTTGAAGGGATGGTTGTAGTACTGAGCAATGTTGCAGCATCATCCAGTAATTTAACCGCTTCCTGCAATGCTTCTGATCTTGACGCATAAGCAGCATTGGCACCGGGTGTTACAGGAACCCTTTCCCAAAATGCAGCCATAGTACCAAGTGCAAGGGCACGATATAAATGCCCGTAAATTCTGATAGCATTACGCATATTCACTTCTCCCACATTTGCACTTCCGTTAATTACCTTAATAGATTCGCTGTTAATGACATTGGCAGTTGTCCATAAACTGGTAATAACGCCATTGTTAGGCGCCAGGTTATTCAGACCATTTTCTACTTGTGCCAAATCAGCATTACCCGCATTTAAAACCGCTGCTTCTTTGGTTGTTAAAGCACTTGCAGATATAGATTGATATACTACAGACGGTGCAAGGTTATTTACAGCATAACGGTTTTTAATACCAACAATTACTCGTGTTAAACCTTCTACCGACGTAAATACGTCCGCATCAGTAGGTTGATTGGGATTGATATATTCCTGCTTACACGCCGTTAGCAGTAACACTGCAAATACGGCCACCACATATATTATTTTTTTCATACTACTCAATTTAGAAGTTAGTAATAATAGAAAGCTGTATTGTTCTTGGTATCGGGAATGAACCAAAATCAGTACCACGTACAATGGATTGTCCTGCTGAATTAATTTCCGGATCAAAACCACGATACTTGTCAATAGATAAGAGATTACGTCCTACCAGGGTAACCTTCATGCTTTGTGCAAACTTTACTTTATTAAATGTATAACCCAAAGCAAGTTCCCTGAGTTTTGTAAACGAGCCGCTTTCTACATGCTCTTCCTGGATTCGTGGACCTATAAATCCGCCAATAGCAGCAACCCATCCTCTGGGTAATTCACCCCTTAATTCTTTGGCGGCTGTAGGTCCGTTACCAACGTTATTACGTGTGATCCAGTCCCAGTTGTACACTTCAAATCCATACACACCATCCCACTGCATACGTAAACTAAAGTTTTTGTAAGTAAATTCATTGTTTAGTGTAAGAATGAAATCAGGATTGGGATCACCCAATACTTTCCGTAAAGGAGTACCGGTGGGTTGTCCGCTGGCATTGCGTTGCGGAGTGTTGGTAGCGGGATCACCCAATTCTACCTGGGGCAGTAAAAAACCATTGACATTCTTCAGTAACAATGAGCCATCGTTGTTCCTGGCGTAATAGTTTACATAATATACACCTACAGGATGACCCAATAATACCCCTTGTGTATTAGAAGCGTCAAATCCTATGAATGTAGCATTTCTATAAACTTCGGTTACTTCATTTTTATTTCTTGTAAGCAGCAATGATGCGTCCCATCTGAATTTTGAGTTGGCTACCGGAGAACCATTCAGCATCATCTCAAAACCCCTATTACGCATTTTGCCAACATTATCAAGTATGGAACCTGCACCGTTAGATGGTGCCAGGTTGAAAGGCACTAGCAAATCAGAAATATTTTGGTTATAAACAGTAAACTGTAAACCCAATCTTCCGTTCAAAAACTGCATATCAAAACCACCTTCTATTTCCTCTTTTATTTCAGGCCGCACACCGGAATTACCAATTCTGTTCAACGGGGCAAAACCCCCACCTGTATAACTTACAGGCTGGTAAACCGTAAAGCGTTCGTAAGCACCAATTCCTGTCAAATTACCTGCTCTTCCATAAGACGTACGGAGTTTCAATGTATTGAACCATTTTGAAACATTACTATTTACCCAAAAATCTTCATCTGACAAATTATAACTCAAACTGGCTTTCGGGTAAAATATGTTTCTTACATCAGTACCAAATGCGGATGAACCATCAAATCTTCCTGCAAGGGTTAGAAACATTTTGTTCTTGTATGCAAGGGTTTGCTGCAAGAAATAGCCCCAAATCGATTGCTCTGATCGTGAATCATTAGGTAATGAAAATAAATTTTGTGCAGCCCTTATTGTTTTTACATTAGGTAATAAATCCCTTCCTTCCTGGGAAGCAAAGCTTGATTTAATATACTGTGCTGTAAAACCACCGGTTGTTGTAGACTGTAAATTTTTTGTGAGATCAGTTTTAAAAGCAGCAATATAATCTCCGGTCCATTGAAAATAATTCAAACGTGCATAGCTTACATATCCATCAGGGAAAAATGAAGCAGCTACCAGGGGCTCATAAGGCATCCTTGGCTGAAATGTATTTCCTGCTTGTGAATATGTATCAAATCCATTGGTAATGTCCAATGTTAATCCTTTGATTGGCGTCAGAGTTAATTTCACATCGGAAATGTTTCGGTTGGTCTCCTGCCTTATATCAAAGGTTTCAATTACAGTTAACGGATTTACACGTAAACGCTCTACGTGCTGTAATTTTCCATTGGCATCTTTTTCTTCCGCATTCCACACATTATCGATAATGGTCATGGTGCTGATGGGTGAAAAGAAGTTATTTCCATTGGGCATATCTTTGGATCTTGAATTGGAATACAAAGTACCTCCTGAAAGTTTTGCCCAACTGCTTAATGTAACATCTGTTCTTACCTTAAAGCCATACCGCTGAAAATTGGTATTGCTCACAATACCATTATTTAGCAAATAAGAAGTAGAAAAATAATAAGAGGCTTTATCAGTACCACCTGAAACAGACAGATGATTATCAGTACCAACAGAATTGGTAAAAATATTATCCTGGTAATCATACCTTGTTACAGCATATGTATTCTGATCCAGTCTTCCGCCAAGTGATGCAGGGCCCGTGCCGGGTACAGCTACCTGGTTGCCACGCAAGTTTGCTATCATGGTCAGGCGGTCACCTACTGTTGATAATCTCGCATCACCGGCATAACCGAAACGAAGTGGCACTTCATTCATTTCCCATCTTTTTCTGAGAGAGTTCATCTGCACGCTGGTAGTTAATGTAACTCTTGCCTTGCCGCTTCTTCCTTTTTTTGTAAATATCTGCACAACACCGTTTGAGGCTCTTGATCCATAAATGGCTGCAGCTGCTGCACCATTGATCACTTCAATTCGCTCAATATCGTTAGGATTTACATCAGCAATACGGTTAGTACCAGATTGAATCCTGGAACCCTGGGCATCTGCATTTAAATTAATAACATTAGCAGAGCTGTTATCAATGATTACACCATCCACAATATATAACGGCTCAGAAGAACCGGTAATAGAACCAACACCACGAAGCTTAATAGAAATACCACCTCCCGGGTCACCGGAGTTTTGATTTACCTGGGCACCCATTACACGACCACTGAGTATTGCACTAAGATTTGAGGAACCTGAATTTTGAAGCTGGCGTGCACTTACTGTAGAAATAGAGTTACCCAATTGTCTTTTGGGCGAACGGCCTAAGGTACCTGTAACCACCACTTCATCCATACCAATAATATCATCATCAAGTGATGTGTTGACAGAATACGACGTAGCAGAACCGATGTCAAGTGGTACTGCTTTTGTTTTAAAGCTCACACCTGAGAACTCAAGTGTGTACTTACCCGGTTTTAAATCCACCGTAAGTGTGTAATTACCCTGGTCATCAGTAGAGGTTCCGGAAACAGTACCCCTAACAATAACTGATGCATTTGCTACGGCAGCATTACTCTTACTGGTTACTTTACCACTGATGGTTACCTGCGCCTGTGCAAAAGCTGCTGTAAACAATAGCGATAAAAGCAACAATGTAAAACGTGTTCCGCTGCGTTTCAAGAATTCAACATGTTTCATTGTGCAGTTTTTATTGGTGATGAATAAAAAAACATTACATGATTGTAACTCCTGCTTTTTTATAAGGAGCAAACAGTTTTTCATTGGGTGATAATTCACTGATTAAAATATCCAGTTCTGCAGTTTTGCATATCTGGATTCGTTGGGAGGTGTTTATCTTTTCAGAGATGGAAAGCGCTACCACTTTACCTGACGACTCGATCATTGCTTTTTTTACCTGCACTACATCCCAATCATTATCAGTTAACCCGTTTTCAATATCAATTGCATTGATGCCGAGAAAACACAGATCCGCTCTTATTTGCTTGATCTTTAAAATGGCATCAGCGCCAACAGTAATTTGCGAGCTCTTGGAAAGTTTATCGCCTATGAAAATGATCTCGATGTTTGGATGATGCACATATTCCAAAGCAGCAGGTAAACTGCCGGTGATGAATGTTGCATGCAAACTTTCCGGTAACGCACGGGCTAATTCAATAATGGTTGTTCCCCCGCTGGTAAGCACAAACATTCCATCCTTAATTAAAGAAGCTGCTTTTTGTGCAATTATTTTTTTTTGATCGATACTGTAAACCTGTGAACTGTTGAAAGAACTGTGAAAGGATTTGGATAATGCACCACCATGTACTTTAATGATCTTACCTTTTTCAGCCAGTTCCTGTAAATCCCTGCGGATGGTATCTTCTGAAACATTGATCTGCTCACTCAGGTCGCTGCTCAGCACTTTGTTATGCAGGTTTACCTGGTGAACAATAAAGGCCTGTCGTTCATGTTTCAGCATGCAATCAGTTTTAGCCGGTGATCATATGAAGTCCGAATATAGGAAAAGTTGGCAAAAACCTGCAAAAAAAATTTACACTTTCCGCATAAACCTGCAAAATCATTCCTAATTTCAGGCAGTTAAATGCAAACAAAAACCTGCGTTATGAACAAGAACATTGCTTCGCTTGCGGCCATTGCCCAAAAAAAACAACGCTCCATCATTGGCTTAATGAGCGGAACTTCCGTTGATGGGTTGGATATAGCGCTATGCAATATCAGTGGCAGCGGGCATGAGACTGTTATTGAGCTGGCAGCTTTTGAAACCGCTTCTTACGCTCCTGATTTTAAAGCGGAGATCAAATCCGTTTTTTCTAAGAAAGAAGTAGACCTTGAAAAACTCACTTTATTACATCCATGGGTGGCAGAACGACAAGCCGCATTGATCCTTGCCTTTTTGAAAAAGAATGGCATTGATAAAAAAGATGTTGACTTAATTGCCAGCCACGGACAAACTATTTACCATGCACCCAAAGCATTGCATCAACAAAAAAAATTTGAGAATGCTACTTTGCAAATTGGTGATGGTGATCATATGGCCGTTGCTACAGGAATCATCACCATCAGTGATTTCCGTCAAAAACATATTGCAGCCGGTGGTGAAGGAGCCCCATTAGCTGTTTATGGTGATTATTTTATTTTTTCAAAGAAAGGTGAAGATCGGATTATGCTTAACATGGGTGGCATTGCCAACTTTACTTTTTTACCGGGCAGCATGGATGCTAACTTAATATTCAGTACAGATACAGGACCGGGTAATACGATGATGGATGCATTGATGCAACAACAGTTTCCGGGAAAGTATTTTGATGAAGATGCAGCTGTTGCCAAACAGGGAACTGTAAACGAATCCCTGTTAACTGCATTAAAAGATCATCCTTTTTTTGAACAATCATTTCCTAAAACAACCGGGCCGGAATTATTCAATCTTGAATATTTGGAAAATGCTAAAGGAAAAGCAGGTATTTCGGATTTGAGTATATACGATATCATGGCTACACTCAATCTGTTTTCTGCCCAAACCATTGCAGAAGCGGTACAAAAAACAATGAACAATCAATCCTCTTTTGTTTTATATGCAAGTGGCGGCGGCATGCACAATCCTTTGCTCATGCAAAATATTAAGCAGTTATTACCGGGCGTTCCTGTTCAATTAACAAGTAATCTTGGTATTCACCCTGATGCGAAAGAAGCTGTATTGTTTGCGGTTCTTGCCAATGAATGTGTGGCCGGTGGTAATGTTGCATTCAGTAAACAGCTGAAAGGAATACCCTCTACTACCATGGGTAAGATCAGTTTTCCATGGTGATGAATGTTATTGACTAAAGAACCAACAATACTGTTCCCCTTCTTGTGATTGTTTTGCCACTTTGTTTATCAGCATAGGTTAACATCCATATGTATTGCCCTTCAGGTTGAAGCATTCCCTTCCAATAGCCGTTCCACCTGGAAAGAGTTGGCGAAGAATTAAAAACTCTTTCGCCATAACGATTGAAGACACTGAATTGAAGATTTTGCAATTGATGCGTATTGACAGGACCAAATGTATCATTCAACCCATCTTCATTAGGTGTAAATGCAGTTGGCATATACATGTTACAATTAGAAGTTATGTTGATTGGTTTAGTTATCGTGGCAGAACAATTGGCATTTGAAACACTTAAAGAAACATTATAAATAACATCCGTAGTGCCTGCATATTGAAATACTGGTGGATTTTCCAAAATCGATGTAACTCCATTACCAAAATCCCAAAGCCAGGCTGTTGCTGCTTTTGAATTATTTTGAATTGTAATTACTTCACCTGAACAGGCTGCAATTGGCATCAGGAAGTCTGCTACCAGTTTATCACTTACAACAACACTTTGTTGAGAGGATGCAGTGCAATTGCCATTACCAGTTATTAAGTTCACTGTATAATTCCCGCCCCGTGTGAGATAGAAAACAGGATTTTGTACGTTGCTGCCGAATGTATCAACCGACCATTGCCATTGTGTTTCGCCATTTGCTGCTGCATGAAAAAGCTGCAACGTATCTGTAACACAACCTTCTTTCAGGTTGAAAGTAAAATTGGCATTTACAAGTTGTGGTATTGAGAATGCTTTTTGAACACCAATTGGAGTTGCGACTGAACAGTCATCGATCAACGTATTACCATCTGTACCTGTTTTGATGATGATCAAATAAGCACCTCACTGCTGCACAGGCTGACTTAATTTCAATTCAATACTATTGGTTGTATTGAAGGAACAACTCCAGGAAGCACTGGCAATAAAACTGTTGGAAGTACCTGCTATTTGAAAGTCAGATCCATCAGCAGCTACAGAACTGCATAACACATTTTTTGAAAGATTGACCCGGATAGAAGTAACCGTACACGAATCAAGAATAACTGTATCTACGATGGCATACGGCTGAATGATAAATTTTGCATTGGTTCCTGCCGGTAATACATTGTTACAATTATCAAGAAGCGTATTGCCATCAGATCCAATTTGAAATGTCAGGTTATATGTTCCGCTGGGTGGAGTTTGAAGAAACTTAATTCGCAAACTTTCCGTTTCGTTGCTGTTGTTACAATTCAACCCAACAATTTGCACAGGGCCAACAGAGGGAGTGATGGTTATTTCAGAAGCATCCAGTGATATGGATGAACATTGTACAGGTTTGTTGAATAAGATCTCTACTTCGTCATTGTTACAACTGGAGGGAAATACCTGTAATTGTTGAGTACCGTCATCTGAAATATCAGCAGTACCTCCACCAATCGTTAATGCAAAGTCACCTGCTGCAGTACGATTACTCACCATCAATAAATATGTATGTCCTTGTTGAGCCTGAATGAGGGGACTGAATGTATTGATAGTTCCATCAGTTGCCAATGTGCGGCATTGAATAAAAACAGAACCTGCAGCGGAAGCCCCGGTTGGGCCTATGGTGCCAGACCAATTCGCTGCAACAGTGAGTGATGGAGTTGAATAAATATCATCAGGTTGTTTGCCCGTGATATCAAATAACTGCCAGTTCAGATCATCACCAACCTGGCGTGCTGCAATTGTAAATGCTAAACTGCCTGCAGTTTTGCAGGTAAATTTAAAATAGATAGGATTAGCATCCCCATAACTGGTGTTTTGATTCGTACATCCTGTTAAAAAGAAATTTCCATTAAAACAGGTTATAGATGGTGGTTGGCTATACGTTCCATTACCACAAAGTACAATAGCTGTGGATGGAGTATGCCCTTTTCTGCCCGAACATGATTGTGCAGCTGATCTCTGTATCATCATACAAGAACATAAAAGGACACACAGCAAATATCTCATACATTCAAATTTAAACAATCCTGCAGGCTTTCCACTTGTTTAATATCTAACACATAATCTGAAAGAAACGTTGTCAGCAACAAAAAAATCCTGCCTTGGGGCAGGATTTTTACAATATTCTGATGTCTGCTGCTTACGCTTCTGCAAAACTGCTCACAGGCTCACAAGTGCAAATCAAATTACGGTCGCCATATGTATTGTTCACTCTTGCAACACTTGGCCAGAATTTGTTATGAGTTACATAGTACAAAGGATAGGCCGCTTCCTTACGTGTATAAGAATGATTCCATTCATCAGCTGTAACTACAAACTGGGTATGTGGTGCATTCTTCAATGGATTATCTGTTTTATCAGCACGTCCTTCTTCAACGGCTTTGATCTCTGCACGGATATTTAATAATGCGTCACAAAAACGATCCAGTTCTGCTTTGTCTTCACTTTCAGTAGGCTCGATCATGATGGTGCCCGGTACAGGAAAGCTCATGGTAGGTGCATGAAAACCATAGTCCATTAATCGTTTGGCCACATCTTCTGCTTCAATACCCGCTGTATTTTTAAAGGGACGCAGATCAACAATAAATTCATGTGCACAGGTGCCGTTGCTTCCCGTATACAAAATATCAAAATCATTTTCCAAACGTGCTTTCATATAATTGGCGTTGAGGATCGCATACTCTGTGGCTTGTTTCACTCCGTCAAACCCCAACATCCGTATATACGCATAGGAAATAAGAAGAATAGATGCACTTCCATAGGGAGCGGCACTTACAGCACCATTTGATTGCTGACCTATATGACCCGGAAGATGTTTTGCCAAATGTGCTTTCACACAAATAGGACCCATGCCGGGACCACCACCACCATGCGGGATCGCAAATGTTTTATGAAGATTAAGGTGACAAACATCAGCACCAATTAAACCCGGGCTGGTTAAACCAACCTGTGCATTCATATTCGCACCATCCATATACACCTGTCCACCATGTTGATGTACAATGTCGCATATCTCTTTTACAGTTTCTTCAAAAATGCCATAGGTACTTGGATACGTGATCATCGTACCTGCAAGGTTTGTGCTGTATTGTTCAGCTTTGGCTTTAAAATCAGTCACATCAATATAACCGTTCTCCAATGCTTTTACCACCACTACCTTCATTCCTGCCATTACAGCACTTGCAGGATTGGTGCCATGTGCCGAAATAGGAATAAGAATTACATTACGATGCGCATCACCATTTGCCAAATGATAATTTCTGATGGTAAGCAATCCTGCAAACTCACCCTGTGCACCACTGTTCGGTTGCATGCTGCAGGCATCAAAGCCGGTAATTACGTTCAAATAATTTTCAAGATTGGTAATCATTTCGAGATATCCCTCTGTTTGATTGGTTGGTGCAAACGGATGGATCTTGCTCCAATGTGCCCAGCTCAACGGCATCATTTCAGTAGCTGCATTCAACTTCATGGTGCAACTGCCGAGTGAGATCATGGAAGTATTCAATGAAAGATCTTTGTTCTCCAATTGCTTTATATAACGCATCATCTGGCTTTCACTCTGGTGGGTGTTGAAGTTGGGATGCGTTAGATATTCGCTTGTACGTTGCAGAGCAACAGGAATATGATGAAGTGCTGCATCTTCATTTACACTAAAGGCAACCGCATTCACATCATTTTCAAAACAATTGATGAGATCGTAGAGATCTTCTGCTGTTGTTGTTTCATCCAGTGAAATGCCGATCAATTCATTGCTATGATAACGAAGATTGATCTCCTGTCTTTCTGCTTTTGATCGAATAGCAGCAATATCTTTCACTTTTACAGTAATGGTATCAAAGAAAGAATCACTCACTAATTCAAAACCTCTTTCTTTAATGGCATCCGCTGCTGTTTGTGTAAGCAACGCTACACGTGATGCAATATTTTTTAATCCTGTTGGACCATGATATACTGCATACATAGCAGCCATATTGGCCAGTAATGCCTGTGCAGTACAAATATTACTGGTTGCTTTTTCACGTTTGATGTGTTGCTCTCTTGTTTGCAATGCCATGCGTAAAGCCCGGTTGCCCTGCGCATCAATACTCACACCAATGATACGTCCGGGCATGGAACGTTTGAATTCATCTTTTGCTGTAAAGAAAGCTGCATGTGGTCCGCCAAAACCAAGAGGAACCCCAAAACGTTGTGCACTTCCAAAAGCAACATCAGCACCTAACTCACCGGGAGGAGTTAACAATGTAAGTGCTAACAGATCAGTGGCCATGGCTACAAGAGCACCGGCACTATGAGCTGCAGCAATAAAGTTGGTATAATCTTCAACTGAACCTTTATCATTCGGGTATTGCACTAAAGCACCAAAATAACTGTTGTCAATCGTTACAGTTCGATAATTACCAAACACCACTTCAATACCAATAGGTGTACCCCGTGTTACTAACAGATCTTTTGTTTGAGGAAACACTTCTTCATCCACAAAGAACTTAGGCCTATCAATTTTTTCAGTACGGTTGATGTGATGGAACAGCATGTTCATTGCTTCGGCCGCAGCCGTTGCTTCATCCAGCAATGATGCATTGGCGATTGGTAATGCCGTAAGATCACTCACCATGGTTTGAAAGTTGAGTAAATTTTCCAAACGGCCTTGCGAAATTTCAGCCTGGTAAGGTGTGTATTGTGTATACCATCCGGGATTTTCAAAAATGTTACGTAAGATCACAGATGGTGTGATGGTATCATAATACCCCTGACCGATATAATTTTTAAAGAGTTTGTTTTTGAGAGAAAGCTCTTTGAGATGTTTCAGCAGTTCGGCTTCACTCATAGCTTCCGGTAAATTCAATGTTTCGTGGTTACGGATAGAGGATGGAACGGTTTTATTGATGAGCTCGTCCAAACCAGAAACTCCAATTGTTGCCAGCATACTTTCTTCGACTCCGGTGGTTCCAATATGGCGTTTGGTAAACTCGTGTTGCTGCTGTTCAAAAAGGTTCATAAATATCTCGGCTTTTATTAAAATGAGGGTCAATTTTAAAACGGTGCAAAGGTACGGGCAGAAGGCATTCAAAATGAACAGATATTAGCAATGGGGAAAGCCTGTTAAATGCAAAAATCAACGTTCTTTGCACCATGGCCGATGAACTGTTAAACAATTGGGAGAAAAAGAGCGCTGATCATCAAAAAGATTATAAACGTTTTTTGCAACGGGCTGATAAAAACAAAGTGCTCCGCCAGCTTCCCGATCTGCATGAACAGGCTTTTGAAAACGTAGATTGCCTTCAATGTGCCAATTGCTGCAAAAACTATTCACCCCGTTTTAAAACGCCTGACATCAAACGTATCAGCAGGCATTTGGGCATGAAAGAAGGAAGTTTTATTGAAGCCTACTTGCGGCTTGATGAAGAGGGTGATTATGTGGTGAAAACGAAACCTTGCCCATTTTTAGGTGCTGATAATTACTGCAACATTTATGATGTTCGCCCGGGTGATTGTGAACGATTCCCGTACACAGATGAAGATGTGATCTTAAAACGCCCTCAGCTAACACTCAAAAACTCCACTTTCTGCCCCATCACATATTTTGTGCTGGAGAAACTCATCGCTGCCAAATAACCACTCAACAAATTTTTTTTATGGCTTGAGGAATGATGTTTAAATTTCCAGATAACCATCATCTACAGATGTATGCCATACAAACCGAGTGCTATAACATCTCTGTTCTTATTGCTTATTCTTTTGGGTAGTGCGTGTCTCCCATCTAAATTTTTGTTCGATGGGAAAAAGGTAAAAGAAGTAATGGTAACAGATATTGCCGAATTGTATTCCACTTACAAACTTACCAAAGATGACCGACAGGAATTGAGCTCCCAATTTTCCAATAAATCATTGGTAGATCAAATTGCTACATACAGCCTGGAAGAAAATTGGCCTGATGCTGTGAATTCCTTAAATGAACGGTTAAAAGTAAGAGCTACCATGCTCAAATATCATTTTTATAAAGTGGGGACTTTTGGCAATAAAACGGTGGTAGCTGTACCTGCGTCCAAAAACAGGCATATGCCGAGTGGCTTTGTTCCGGCAGGCGCCATGTATATGATCTTGAAGAATAATGTGGTAATACCCAAACCCGTCAAATGATTGTTGAAGCTTGATGCCGGTTTAAGGATCGGTTAGATGAGTAAATAAAAAAGCCCCATCTGTGAAGATGGGGCAGCTAATCAGTTACCATTAACCATTAAACCTTATCATCAATGCGAATGTATAAAATTTTCCTGAAAAAATTAACCAAAATTTCATCACTTCCATTGGTGCTTATATCGTTTGGCATAGCTGTCAAAAGGCACTTTTCCATACTTATTTTCACCAAAATAAGTGGTAATCAACTCCATATCTTTTACCTCCAGCATACCTGCAATCGGTTGCGGCTCGCTGTTATCTGACGGAATAATGACAGTTGTTGGATAGGCTAATTGACCAGCGGTAAGATAAACGGCAATATCATTGGCCCTGTATTGGGGATTATAAGCATACGATTTGCCTTTCCAGGTAAACTCCGAACGGCTCTCGGCATTCAATTTTACGACATAAAATTTCTGGTTGAGATATTGGATCAACTGTTGGTTGGTGTAGGTTTTCTTATCCATTACTTTGCACCAGCCACACCAATCGGTATATAAATCAATTAAAACAGGACGTGGTTGTTCTTTCATTTTCGCTTCCACTTCAGCCAGTGTAAGCCAATTGAGCTTTTCTTTAGGCTGTTGTTGCCTGAAACTGCTGGTTACCAGCATTAAAACGAGGATTAAGGACAAAAAAGCAAACTTTTGCATTGTACTTTTGTTTACTGTTACAAATTTAAAACGAATACGAGTGCCAAAAATTGTTGTTGCTATGACGGGAGCCAGTGGTTCCATTTATGCAAAGGTTTTGTTAGAAAAGCTGGCTGCTGTTAAAAATCAATACGAAGAACTGGGTTTGGTAATGACTGAAAACGCCAAAGAGGTCTGGAGAACGGAGTTAGGAAATGAAGATTATAAAAACCTTCCTTTTCAAACCTACTCCACCATGGATTTTCATGCACCCTTTGCATCAGGCTCTGCCAGGTTTGATACTATGATCATCATTCCCTGCAGTATGGGCACTTTGGGCCGTATTGCAAGTGGTATTTCCAATGATTTGATTACCCGTGCAGCTGATGTAATACTCAAAGAACGCAGAAAGCTGATCTGTGTGGTGCGTGATACACCGTACAGTTTAATTCATATCCGCAATATGGAAACAGTAACATTGGCGGGTGGTATTATTGCTCCTGCAACACCTTCGTTTTATTCTGTTCCCAAAACCATTGAAGAAGTAGCGGCCACTGTTGTTGACCGTGTGCTGGATTTGGCGGGGATTGATGTGAAGACGTTTCGGTGGGGGAATTGATGGTTCGTTATCCAGCATTCTTAAAAACTATCTGCATCGGACCCCGAATCATTTCCTATGTTTTCATTTTCTTTTGTATGCCAGGATGTTTTCTTATTAGTCTTAAAACTGAACAACAAGACAGTTAAAACAATGGCAGCAATGATTCCAATCCACATGATTGATTATTTAGCAGTTAATTCTTCATACGCAGCTGTTAATGGTCGTTGTAATCCATCGCCCTTCCATTGAGTTTCAAAAGGGAGTGTTGTTGTTTTTATGAATTCTTCCTTGGTTTTACCGGCATTGATCTCTTTCTGTGTATAATCCAATAAACCACTCAGGTAACCCCGAAACGCTGCCAAATCTGCAATAGTTCCTGTTATATCAAAACCTTCGGCGGAATGACCAAAGACAAACTTTGTTTTTTTATTAAACTTCTTTTCGGCTTTTTCCAATACACTTATCCAGCTTTTCATGTTTGCTCCGCTGCTTCTGTCAACAAACGGATGACGGCGGTTAAATAACAAATCGCCCATATGTACAATATTGGCTTTTTCAAAATGAATGAGTGCATCGCCATTGGTATGCGCAGCACCAAAATAATGAAGTGTGATTTTTTCTTTCCCGAATTTCTGGCTCCACACAGTCCCAAACGTTTGATCGGGATACAGTTGTTTATCTTCTGTTTTATTGGCTTTTGCAACCCGCTCCTGGTTGGCTTTGGAATTTTCATGCGCCAGCACATGCTCAACTATCCCTTTAAAAGCAATATTGCCGCCACTATGATCCCCATGATGATGGGTGTTGATCAAAAGCTTAAATGGTTGCTCTGTTTTCTTTTTTAATTCCTCTATCAGGTGGTTGCTCTGGTCAGGGAATTGTGAGTCCACCACTGCTATTCCTTCCTGGCTCAAATAAAATAATATGGTACCGCCACGCTCGGTGAATATTCCAATATCATCTGTGAGCATCCTTATTTTCCACGCAGGTTGCTGCAACAGTTGTGCAAGTAAAGATTGATGAAAAGCAAGTGAGCCCAATGTGAGTGCTGAAGAGTAAAGGAATGATTTACGGTTCATAGAAATGTTTCCTGATGATTTAAATGGATGAACTAATTCAGTGATGAGTTTTGCAACACACCGATGCTATGAAATACAGCAGTAAAAGTGTCAAGACGCTTGTGGTCTTGATGCCGAATGTAAACTTCGGCATGCGTCGCAAAACCGCTGCCACAAGTTACTGAAGTTGATGTAACAAAACTTCCGGGAAAATATCAGTATTCCAGTTTTCGAAGTGTGGGTGCTTTGAACCATGTAACGATCACCACCAACAGTGTCATACAACCACCAAATACAACACTTGGTACCGTACCCAATAAACTGGCAGCAACACCGCTTTCAAACTGTCCCAGTTCATTGCTGCTGTTGATGAAGATGGAACCTACACTGCTCACCCTGCCCCGCATTTCATTGGGCACAAACAATTGCAAAACCGTACCACGTATGATCACACTCACACCATCAAACAAACCACTGATGAATAAGGCAGCAAAACTCAGCAAAAAACTTTTGGATAAAGCAAATACGATAATGCAGATACCAAAACCGGCCACTACATAAAATAGTTTTTTACCCTGTGCATTTCGCATGGGTTTCCAGGTGAGGAACGCAATAGCTATAAAGTTGCCGAGATAAGTAGCTGCCATGAGCCAACCCAATCCCTGCGGACCGACATGTAAAATATCTTTGGCAAACACCGGCAGTAATGCCACAGCACCACCAAACAATACGGCAAACATATCCAGCGTCATAGAGCCGAGCAATGCTTTTTGATGCAGTACAAAATTCAACCCTTCTTTTACACTATCCCATGTTTTGGTTTTACCGGGATCGTAAGTAACCGGTTTTTGACCAACCTTCTGCATAAACAGTAACGACAGCAAAACCAACCCACAAACAATGATAAACGCAATGGTTATGTTAGTATAACCCAACAATAATCCTCCAATAGCGGGGCCTGCTACTGCCGCCATGAGCCATGCCATACTGTTGAGGGATGTAGCACGTACCAACTCTTCCTGTTTAACCAGTTGTGCTAAAAACGCATTGAACGACGGGCTGCTGTATGCCCTCACTGCTCCTGTTGCACAAACCAGCAAATAAATACTCCACTCCACTGCGGCGGTTGGAACGTTCACAATAAAGTAGCTGGATGTTACGAATAACATCAGCAACATGATGAGCAAATACAAAAAGATGCAAATAGAAATCAACCTTTGTTTATTACTGCGGTCAACTTTTACACCCGCAGGTAATGCCAGTAAAATAGCAGGAATCACTTCACTCAAACCTAAAATGCCCAATGATAATTTACTGCCGGTGATCTCATATAATTTCCAGCCGAGCAATACAGGCGTCATGCGTATACCTGCAATAAAAATGATACGTGCCCAAACATACCATGCAAATTCTCTATTGATGAAAAATTCCCTGGTTGTGGGTTGTGTACTCATGGCAGTGTTAAATAGTGTTGTCCTTCGTCGTACACCTTATCCAGCGCTTCAATGATTGTTTGAAGATGTAATGGATTACCCAGCAGATCTGCATTACTCATATCAATGAACAAGGTTTTGATATTGTGCTGTTTGATGTAATGCGTATACGTTTCCTGCAGATTAAAGAGGTAATCATCGGGAATATTTTGCTCATAGCTGCGGTTACGCTTCTTGATATTTTCCTGCAGTTTTTGAATGGGGCTATGCAGGTAAATCAATAGATCCGGTTGTATGAGCTGTTGATGAATGATATCAAACAGGCGTTGATACAAACGAAACTCATCCATGGGCAATGTAACTTTTGCAAACAAGAGGCATTTGGTAAACAAATAATCAGAGATGGTAACACTATTGAACAGATCCTGTGTGTGCAGCAATTCTTTCAACTGCTTATAACGCTCTGCCATGAAGAATAATTCTACCGGAAATGCAAACTGCTGCGGATTCTCATAAAACTTAGCCAGGAACGGATTATCTGCAAACTCTTCCAGTATGAGCCTGGCATTGTAATGCTTGCTTAACAAATGAGCCAGCGTGGTTTTACCGGCGCCAATATTTCCTTCTATGGTAATAAAGTGATAGTTCATATGAGGCCACAGAGAGCCGCAGAAAAAAAGAGGTTCACAGAGAAGATTTTCTTGGTACTAATCTTTTTATTCCATCAGTTAATTTTAAAACATTAAAATTTATAATAAGAGCAACTTCAGCTCCTGTTAGTTTCAAATATGTAAGCGTTTGAGCAATATGGATATCATTGATGGCTTCAACAGCTTTTATCTCTACAACCACTCTATTTTCAACAATAATATCCAAACGGTAACCTTCTTCTAACTTAATTTCTTTGTACACAAGAGGTAAGCCTAATTGTTTCCTGAAATTTAAACCTGCTTTTTGTAACTCATATGCAAAACAAGCCTCATAAGTTGATTCGAGTAATCCAGGGCCAAGCTCCCTGTGTACCTCAATCGCACATCCTATTACTAATTCAGTGATCTTATTTAACTCCATTATATTTTCTCTGTGGATATCATTGACTCCGTGGTCCTCAGTGGCCTACAAAACGGCAAATTAATGGAAGCCATAAAAGCAAAAAAATGATTTGAAAGTTTGTGGAAAAGTTGCTGCTACAGTTTTTTAACTGCCAGTTCATCCGTACAATTTTGGAGCAATTTGGCAATGGATTGTCTGTACACAGGATGTATTTTCCGTGGCGAAAGCTCGGCCAGAGGTACCAGAACAAATCTGCGTTCCTGTATGGCGGGGTGCGGAATGGTCACTAATTTGGTTTTGATCACAAGCCCATCATAAAACAATATATCAAGATCAATAGTGCGTGGGCCAAACTTTTGAGTTCGGATACGGCCGAGTTGCTGTTCAATGTGCAGCAATGTTTGCATCAGTTCATCGGGCAAATGTTTTGTTTGGAGAATGATCACCTGGTTGAGAAAAGCTTGCTGATCGGTATTACCCCAGGCTGCTGTTTCGTAAATAGATGATTCCTTTAAAATCATTCCTGCTTCAGCACCTATCCATTTCTTTGCACGGGCAAGGAACTCTTTTCTCCTTCCCATATTACTTCCCAGCAAAATATACGCTTTGTGCATGCTGTAAAAATAGGAGTAAAAGTTTTTCTGGTGCAGGAGCGAAACCAATAGCTTTGCGGCATGCAAAAAGAATACAGCCAGGCAAGAGCTATGCTGTCCATTACGAAAGGAAGTTTGAGAGCCATCTTCAGAAGCCCCAGTGCGGTGGTGTTCAGTTTTGTATTTCCCCTCATTTTCATTTTGGTATTTGGATTAATTGGTGGCGGCAGCCCAACTGTTCGTATCGGGTTTACACCCAACAGCGATACTTCACAAAACAGTGCCGTATATCAATTGTTGCAGAAATACAAAACCATTCGCATAGTTGAAAAAAGTGAAGAAGAACTGAAGAATGATTTATCCAAAGGACGTATTACCGCTATACTGGATATACAACCCACTAAAACAGGATCACTTCCTCAATACAAGATCAGTATACAAACTTCTACTGCAAGTGTGGATCGATTAGCAATTCTTCAATCAACGTTAAAAGATATTGTAGTAAATATTGACAGACGTGCAGCACCTGACGCCCCAACGTTTGCAACCATTGATCTGCCTCCGCCTATGCCCGGACGAATTTACAGAACCATCGATTTTATTTTGCCCGGCCAGTTAGGATTTTCATTGTTAAGTGCGGGTGTTTTTGGTGTTGCTTTTTTGTTTTTCAATCTGCGCCAGCAATTGGTTTTGAAACGATTTTTCGCAACGCCCATCAAACGAAGCTATATTGTATATGGTGAAGGTATTGCAAGAGTATTGTTTGGATTGATCACCGCTGTTGTGATCATCCTTGTTGGATATTATGCGTTCAACTTTACATTGGTGCATGGTTTTGTTACGTTCATGGAAATGTTAGTATTGAGTTTGATAGGCCTGATCATTTTCATGGGCTTTGGTTTTATTGTAAGCGGTCTTGCCAAGAGCGAAAGTTCTATTCCGCCATTTGCCAACCTAATTACCATGCCTCAATTTTTACTGGCAGGAACTTTCTTTTCTATTGATGCATTCCCTAAATGGTTGCAGCCCGTTTGCAAAGTATTGCCACTAACCTATTTGAACGATGCCATGCGTAATGTAGCATTTGAAGGAAGCCATTTAATTGATTGCGGTAAAGAATTGGCAGTGCTGGGTGTTTGGGGTGTGATCGTGTATGCAGTGGCCATAAAAGTATTTAAATGGGAATAAAAACAGAAGTACGAGGAACAAAGTAAGAAATACTTGAAGTAGTACCGGTAACCCAAATTTTCAAACCCGCCTGCCGTCGGGCAGGTCTTCAAATTTTAAAATTGTATTCATGCGCCTGATAAAAATGTTTTTGTTTGTGATGTTTGGACTGGCAGTAATGCTCACCCTGATCGGTTTGGTTATTCCATCTTCCGTTAAAATATCCAGGGGTATTATTGTAAATGCTGATTCTATAAAAGTATATCAACAATTAAGTGATGTGAAAGATTGGGGTAAATGGATGCCATGGGTTACAGCAGATGAAGGAGCATTAGTACAAACATCACCGGTTACCAATATTCCCGGCTCGTATTTTAAATGGAAGGGATTGAATTTAAAAAACAATGGAACCATCAGCTTTCTTACCATATCTCCCAATTACATAACTACTAAATACGAACTGCAGGGCATGAATGATAGTGAGGGCGGCTTTCGCATACGCTCCATTCCCAACAATCTTTCCCAAACAGAAGTGCAGTGGTTCATGGAGTACAAATTGAAATGGTACCCATGGGAGCGTTTCTATGGGATCTTTATTGACCATATCATTGGCCCATCGTTCGATAAAGGTTTACAGGAACTGAAACTATACCTGGAACAGGAGCAAACAGTGAATGGATGAAACTATATAAGCAACCGCAGCGGTTTGATTTGATTGTATTAATCCCTCAGATATAACCATTCTGCTTTGGTGAGCCAGGAAGTTCCAAACGATACCAAAGCAATTGTTTCACCCCAAAAAATAATATTGTATTGTGTAGCTACGGGTTTTAGAAAAATGTAACATCCAAACATAGCAACAATACATACGATCATAATAATACCGCACCAGAAATATACCCGGTTACGTTTTACTTTTTCAGGAGTTGGTTTTGTATGTTTTTTGGTTTTACGAAAAAGGTAAAGTGAGAACACAATAAACACCGTAAACAATAAAACAGCACAAATAAAATGCATACTATATATAATTTTTTTGTCGCTTGTAGTTGGAAAAAGAGCAACCCCCATAGCCATGGTGCCGCCAATATTGGCAATGATAGAGTCAATTCTTTCAGGTCCTTTGTAAGCAAATAAAAAGACACCCAGGGCAAATAATACACCTACTAAAATATCGCCACCGGTTCCATTATCATAATAATCACTTATAGAATCTTCGAGCGCAAATGATTGAAAAGAAAAATACTTGCCTAGTACTACCAGCAGCGGAAGAAAAATTCCGGCCAGCCCCATCAGTATCTGAAGTTGTTTATAAGAAATGATCTTATCATCATTTGTTTGCTTTGTCTTATCAATGATCTCTTCAATGATTCCCATTTGGTAAATTTTAATGACACTAAAATAATGGTTGCACCTGCAAATGTCAACGGGAAAATCACGGCATAAAAAAATCTCCCGCTTAAGGCAGGAGATTTTTTATTCCATTAACGATGAAGAATTAACTTAAATGTTTTGACAGGTGTTTTGCCATATCAAACATTGATACCTGGCTTTTACCACCAAATACAACTTTCAGTTTATCATCAGCATTAATCATACGTCTGTTTTTAGAATCTTGCAATTTGTTCTTACGGATATAAGCCCAAATTTGCTTAACAGCTTCCGTACGTGGTAATGCTTTGGCGCCTACTACTGCAGCAAGAGCAGCGCTTGGAGTTAATGCCTTCATGAAGGCAGCATTAGGCTTACGTTTTGCTTTTGCTTTTTTGGGAGCAGCTTTCTTTTTAGGAGCAGCTTTTTTAGCAGCTTTCTTTTTAGGAGCGGCTTTTTTTGCGGCTTTCTTAGGAGCAGCTTTCTTAGCTGGTTTCTTTGCTTTTTTAGTTGCCATGACTTTTTTTGTTTTGAATGTTAATGGGAATGGTAATTACCATTTCAAATATATGTGATTAATAATCTGAATTACCAAAAAGTTTTTAACTTTTTTTGAGTTTTCCCCAATGAAAATGAGTTGTTCACATTTGTTTTCCCAATGAAAATGAGTTGTTCACATTTGTTTTCCCAATGAAAAATCAGGATTTATGCATTGATTTCATCAAATTCTCCAATGAAAAATGCACTACAAATCACTTTTAACAATAGCCTGAACCCTGCTTCTCCAATGAAAAATAGCCCTGTTCTTTTTTTTACGAATTACTTTGATTTCAAAAAAAATACTGTTTTCTTTAAGAACTCAAATCCCCGGCCCTCTTGTTTCTTACCTGTGACAGGATCAATGAAAACTACTTTTCTTTAACCATTAAAACAAGTTTGCCATGCAATCAAGAACAATGCTGTTAGCAGGAGCATTTATTACTTCTATGTTTCTTTTTTCACACTGTAATGAACAGGCAGCTACTACTGCTACAGTTACAAACGGAGGGTATGAGAGCCAGGTAAAATGGGGAGAACATCTTTTACGAACCGGTGGTTGTGGTGATTGTCATACTCCTAAAAAGATGACGCCTATGGGACCGGTTGATGATAGTACATTAATGTTAAGCGGACATCCTTCACAATATCCCCTACCGGATATTGACAGAACCATTCTTGAATCCAAAGGAATGTTTGCATCACAAACGCTCACTTTCTGGATGGGGCCATGGGGAGTTTCATTTGCAGCCAATCTTACGCCAGATTCAACAGGAACCCTTTCATGGACAGAAGAACAATTCATGACGGCATTGCGTGAAGGTTACTCAAAGGGTATTAAAAACAACCGCAGGTTGTTGCCCCCTATGCCGGTAGAAGCAACCAGGAATTTTACAGATGATGAAATAAAAGCAATGTTTGCGTACATCAGAACAATTCCCCCAATCAAAAATGTTGTACCACAGCCATTGCCTCCGGCTTCTGCCCCACCTCCTCCTCCAGCTAAATAAGAATCAAAAACTCCGGTATTAACCGGAGTTTTTTTATCACAGCCGCTCATACATTTTCTTTTTTCAAAAACACAGCTTGCATAACTTTATCACAAATCGTACTAAGCATGAGAAAGTTTTTTATCCTTGTTTTAATTATTCACTGTTCACTGTTCACTTTCAGTCAACAAACACAAAAACCGGTATTGCATGGTAAACATTGGATGGCTATTACAGGTAAACCACTTGCCGCCACTGCCGGATCTATGATGTTTCAAAAAGGTGGCAATGCGGTTGATGCAGCCTGTGCCATGCTGGGAGCCACTTGTACTATGTGGGATGTATTGAGCTGGGGTGGTGAAACACAAGCCTTGATCTATAATCCTAAAACCGGAAAAGTAATTGGTATTAATGCATTGGGTGTGGCTCCTACAGGTGCAACAGCAGAATTTTACAAGAGTAAAGGTTATAATTTCCCCCCTCAATACGGGCCATTAGCTGCAGTAACACCGGGCACATTTGGTGGTTTATGTTTGATGCTGGCCAACTATGGTAAGTTGAGTTTGAAAGATGTATTGGCACCTTCGATGCAATTGGCAGCAGGTTATCCCATAGAAAGTTCAACTGCCAATAGTATTGAGCGTCAAAAAGCATTGATCAAAGAATGGCCGTACAGTAAAAAAGTATTCCTTCCGCATCTCGGTGAAAAAAGAGAAGCTCCTGAAGGAGGAGAAATATTTGTACAGAAAGAATTATTGGAAACATTAACCAAACTGGTGCAGGCAGAACAGGAAGCATTGAAAAAAGGGAAGAGCCGTAAAGAAGCGATCATGGCTGCATACGACCGCTTTTATAAAGGCGATATAGCACAAGAATTTGTACGTGGTTGCCAGGAACAGGGCGGATTGATCACCATGAATGATCTGGCCAATTGGAAAGCTGTAGAAGAAGAACCAATGCATGTGAATTATAAAGGCATTGAAGTTTACAAACTGCAGCAGTGGACACAGGGCCCTATGTTATTACAATCACTCAACATACTTGAGAATTACGATCTGAAGAGTATGGGCTTTAACAGTGCCCGTTATATTCATACGCTGTATCAAACCATGAACATGACATTTGCTGACAGAGATTTTTATTATGGTGATCCTGCTTTCCCCCCGGCAGAGCCTATGCAGGGATTATTGAATAAAGAGTATGCCAAACAAAGAGCAAAGCAAATCATGTGGGAACGTAATAACCCCAATATTGGCCCGGGTGATCCTTATCCATTTATGAATGCAAGTAACCCTTATTTAGATATTTTGAAGAAGCGTGGTTTTTCTATGGACACGACCGGTACAAATAAAAATAATTTCATGCCTGCACACGATGTTCGTAATAATGGTGTTGCTGTAAATGATCCTGAATACATGGAACGTTTGTGGATGGGTACTACTTCAGTAGAAGCTGCAGATGAAGAAGGCTGGGTTGTATCCATAACACCCAGCGGTGGATGGATACCAGCCTGCATTGCGGGTAATACAGGGATCGGCATGAGCCAGCGTGGTCAAAGTTTTGTATTAGACCCAACATTGAATCCGTTCAATGTTATTGAGCCCGGCAAACGACCCAGAGTTACACTAACACCTACTCTTGCTTTAAAAGATGGCAAACCCTTTTTATCGTTTGCTGTGCAGGGAGGTGATACACAGGATCAGAACTTATTACAATTCTTTTTGAATGTAGTTGAATTTGGAATGAATGTACAGGAAGCCTGTGAAGCCCCCAATATCAATACCAATCAACTTTGGTTATCATTAGGAGGTGAAAAGACTGCAGACAGACGACCACGACCCGGAAATTTATTATTACACGACAATACTCCTGAATGGGTACGAAAAGAACTAAGACAAATGGGTTACTCACTTTCATTTGATGACCGCACCAGTGGGCCTATTAATGCTATTTGGTTTGATTGGAAGCACGGAAGTTTTTGGGGAGGCAGCAGCAATCACGGTGATGACTATGGCATTAGCTGGTAATGAACCATTCAATTATACGTTTATGAAACAACTCCTTATCATCTTATTCACTTTTATTACAGGTATTGTGCATGCGCAAAAAAGCAACATCAGTAGCCTTACCTATTCCATTACTGTTTTGCCTAAAACAGGTGAGTTCAAAATTGTATTGGAATTTACAGCTACTAATGTAACAACAACTGCTATTCAGCTTCCAAAACAATTTGGAAGTTTTACAAATGCATTTCGCTATGTAAGTATTCAAAAAGGTAAGAATATTGAATCTGCTTCTGTTAGTGGAACTGACAGTTCTGTTATTATTTTGAAACACAGACCTCAGCAATCACTCAGTTTTGTGTATACGCTCAAAAATGCATTGAAGGACTCGTTGCCCGGGAAAGAACCCGCTTATTCAATCATCATCAAGCCTGGGTATTTTAACATACCGGGACATGTTTTATTTGCTTACCCAAAAAAGGACTCTGCACTTGCAGCAAATGTTAAAATCAATTGGGTGAACTACCCTAAAGGCTGGAGTAACATCAATAGTTTCGGGAATAATTATGCCGTTCAAACATTGCCAAATATCCCAATGCCCCTGTTCGTAAGCAGCATTTGGTGTGGCGGTGATTTTCGTGTTTATCCCTTTACCGTCAACCAGAAGCCGGTTTATTTTGCTGTGCGTGGTAAATGGAAATTCACGGATGCAGATATGCAGAGAATGATCCAAAAAACGATTGTTGCACAAAGATCTTTCTGGAATGATTTCAATATTAATCAATACACTGTAACACTGATGCCATTTCTAACAGAAAGTGAATACAGTTACAGCTACCAGGGAACAGGTTTGACCAACTCTTTCACCACATGGGCAACCAACAATCAACAAACATCCCCTGCCAGCCTTACTTATTTATACAATCACGAGCTCATGCATCACTGGATTGGCAATATGATTGAAAATGAACACCCGGAAGAATTGCAATATTGGTTCAGTGAAGGCTTTACTGATTATTTCACATGGAGAAATATGCTGGAAAGTAATTTTATTACTGAAGAACAATACAACCGCTCTTTTGACTCCGTGTTGACAGTGCATTACAGTGACTCACTTAATACAACCAGCAACAACAGCATAAAAGAAGCGTTTTGGACCAACGACCGGATTCAAAAACTGCCCTATAACAGAGGACGAATTTTTGCTTACTACTTAGATGCATTGTTAAAAAAACAAACACATGGGCAAATCAACTTAAAAAAGATCATGGTTGAGATGTTACAGTTATGCCGTACTCAAAAAAAGAAATTTGACAGCAAATTGTTAATTGATTTAGTGAAGCAGTTTACCAATTATGATATTAGTGAGTTAATAGAAAAATATATTACAAATGGCAGATTTATTTCATTGGATGAATGGAATACTGTTCTGCCAAATGGCTTCAGTTATAAAGAAGTATCTTTATTTTCCATCGGGTTTACAACTGATAAAGGTGGGTTAGCGTTAAATGCTACGATTACTGAGCTGGATGAGCATTCAAATGCAGCTCTTGCAGGATTCAAAGTTGGTGATAAATTAAAAGGCTACAGTCTCACCTATAACCCCTCAAAAGAAGGGGAGATCACAGTACAAAGAGGCGATGAACAAATTACGATCAAATTCTTCCCTGCTAAAAAAGCGAAATTGATCCAGTTGAATTAACTATGATTCAATACAGAAACAAAAATCCCTTTTACTGTTTTGTAAAAGGGATTTGTATTATGAACAACGTGGATTTATTGTTTTGAGAACTTTCCATAGTAACGTTTACCTGTTTGAGGATGGAAAGCTTCTATGAAATAATTGCCGGTACTTAGTTGAGATACATTCATTGATTGAGACCGACCCTGAATCTGTGAAGTATATACCAAGCGTCCATCCATCTTGTAAACTCGTACCAGATAATTGCCATTGATGGCAGGTAAGTTTAACTGAGCAAAGGAGGACACAGGATTAGGTACAATACGTATTTCCGTTACTTCTACCTGTTTCAGATTCAATTTCACAATATTACTGTAACTCACTGCTCCATCATTTGAGAATGCTTTTACCCTATACCTCAATTCTGTTTCTGAACCGGGTAATTTGTCCTTGAACATATAATCTTTTGTAGCTGCGTCATCATCACTCATCACTAATCCAACTGTTTTAAAGTTTCCACCTGCTTCCATTCTTTCAATTTCAAAATGGTCAATAGTCTGATTATTTTCCACACCCCAGTTGATTTCAGCAAAACCAGAACGCTCCTTTACAAAAGCAGTTTTGAGTTTTGAAGCAAGAATACCTTCTTCAGGATCCTGGAAGTAAATATCATCACTACCAACAGTAATGACATTCACAGAGCCAGATACACAACTGCCCATTGAAAATGGCTGATAAGGATTGCCTTCGTTTCCCTGGCGAATAACGATTATTGCAATCTCGGTTTTCATCGTTTTGATATTACTGTTATGACCACCAGTGTTTTTTGTAAAAAATTGGGCAATAAAATCTTGGCTGTCAAAACCATAATCCGGGTTGTTAAGATTATAATAGCTCGCTTGATTAGGGTCATTCAGGGTAAAATAAATGTCCATTACAATTCTCGTTTCCTCGGCAGGAATTAAGTAGGTACTTGCACATTGATTCGTTGATCTGTTGATATATCTTCTTTGCAGGGTCTTACTATTGGTACTATCCGGAATATAAGCAGTTCTGCTTGACGGAGATTCCACCCCTATATCTCCGGCACCAGTGCCAGTATCCGGACCCATAAATGCCTGAATGGCAGGATCATTCAACCCTGTTGCCTGGTTTCCCCATAAATAAGCATAGCTGAAAAATCCCTGGTAGGTAACTGCTGAACTATTGTATTGAATGCCCCATCGCTGTGCGGCATATCCCATATCAACACCAGAATTAGTATTATTATGAATCCCGAGACGAATGGTTATAACATTTGTAGCATTATTATAAAATAGGCTACCTATCACTTCGGCCTGTTGGGCGTAAATGTTTGATAATGTTGTTAGCAGTACCAGTAATGAGAGTAACTTTCTTGTCATAGGCGTAATTTTTAACTCTTTACCGGCTTTCAAAGGGGGTAGAAATTAAGATTAGCTTTAGTACAGGATACAGGCGCAGGGATTAAAACTAATTCCTTGAAGATTACAGTGTTTCAGAAGATGGGATAATTAAAGGTTAGCTTTCAGGGGATATGGTATTGCAAATGTATGGAACTGTTTTACCAAAAGCAATACCCTCGTTGAGGTATTTTCCTGTTTTATTACAAAATGAGAAATTAAATCATCGTAAGATTACTTGGTATTTTTCCCAGTTTCACTTCATTTCAAACCAAACAGGTGAGCGATTATCAACATCACCATTATAATTAATGGTTAACTCCTCTCCTGCGGGCACAGGTTTAACTGTTTTTAAAAACATTGCCTGTTCTTCAAAATCCATGAAATACTCACAATTAGCATTTGACGAATGATTGTATATGGGAATCCAGCCAAGCGCCATGGCACATAGTTTCCTGTCATTACCCCATTCAAAAATATAATCATGTAACAACGTAGAATCTAAATGAATCCGGTCTTCAGCAGTCATTACAATAACGGGAGCTATCTCAATAACTGCATCAGATTCAATCATTTCTTTCGTAAAAACACCCCTTCCCCGCCCTTCACTGTTATCAATATATAAACTGTGCAGCCGCATCATAATCTGTATTGTTTTGCTTTGCATCAAAGAAACTAACTTTATCGCATTTACAACCACCACCTCATGGAACTGGAATTAGAAAAAGAGATACCTCTGAAAGAGCAGTTTGAAGAACTGATGAGTCGAGAAGACAAGTTGGAGATTCAGGAATTCCTCAATAACCAAAATATCAGTGATGTGGCTCAGTTGGTGTACGATTTCACTGACCACGAAAGCCAGATCCTGGCCAATATGAGCGTGCACAGGGCGGTAAGTGTATTCAAGATACTGGAGCTACCTACGCAAAAACAAATCATAAAGGAACTTCCTCCTTTCAAAACTGCTGAATTACTCAATGAATTACCTGCGGATGACCGGACTTCATTTCTGGAAGAATTGCCAAGCAATGTAGTTCGTGAATTAATAAAGCTTCTCAATCCTGATGAACGAAAGATCACACTTTCACTTTTGGGGTATCCTGAAGACAGCATTGGTCGTTTGATGACGCCTGATTATGTGTATGTATATCCCGATGATACTATTGCACAAGTATTTGAAACGATCCGTAAATATGGAAAAGACAGTGAAACCATTAATGTAATCTATGTTATTGACAGAAAAGGGCACCTGCTGGATGATCTGCGTATTCGTGATATTATTTTAGCTGCACCGGATAAAACCGTTGCCGACCTGATGGATGAACGTGTAATTGCTTTGCAGGCAGAAGATGACCAGGAAACTGCCAATGAAGCTTTTAAAATGAACAACCGAGTTGCGTTACCGGTGGTTAGTAAAAGCAATAAATTATTAGGTATTGTAACCATAGATGACGTACTGTGGGTAGCCAATGAAGAGTTTAGTGAGGATATGCAAAAAATGGGAGGTACCGAAGCGCTCGATGAACCATATATTGAAACGCCTATTTTTAAACTGTTCAAAAAAAGAGTGGTATGGCTGATCATTTTATTTTTTGGTGAACTTATTACCATTTCGGCCATGCAGAGTTATGAAGATGAGATTGCCAAAGTAGTAATATTGGCAACATTTATTCCCTTGATCATTTCCAGTGGAGGAAACAGTGGTTCACAAGCATCAACATTGATCATTCAGGCCATGGCATTGGGAGAAATTACAATTGCTGATTGGTGGCGTATCATGAAGCGTGAAATTGTATCAGGTTTGTTACTTGGCTTATCACTTTGTTTGATCGCATTTTCTGTGATCTTCATCTGGCAAAACTTTGCTGATACATTTGGTGATCACGCCGCACTTATTGGTTTAACCGTTGGATGTTCACTCATCGGTATTGTATTGTGGGGGACATTAATGGGCTCTATGCTGCCATTGGTACTGAAAAAATTTGGCGCTGATCCCGCCGCTTCATCAACACCATTTGTAGCAACTCTGGTTGATGTAACAGGATTACTCATTTATTTTACCATGGCTTACCTGTTTTTGAGTGGTGTACTGTTATGATTGTGCAAGTCATGGCTCATAAAATCCTGAATGGGATGACTATCGGTATGAACCATAAATAAACGATGAGGTTTGTCAATAATGTAAATGTTCTCCGCATCCAATTCTGCTTTCATTTTCACCTTTCGTGACTTACTTTTTAAAAAAATTGCTTTTCTCCCCTATTGTTCATCCGCTTATTTTTGTCGGTCTTAAAACTACAGTACAATTATGTGCGGAATTGTTGGTTATACTGGCCCCAGAGAAGCTTATCCTATTATACTAAAAGGTTTGAAACGTTTAGAATACCGTGGTTATGACAGCAGTGGTGTGGCCCTGCTCAACCATGGTTTAAAAGTATATAAGAAAAAAGGGAAAGTAGCAGAACTGGAAGAAAGCCTTATTGGTGCTGAAGTGAAAGCAAACATCGGCATCGGCCACACACGTTGGGCAACACATGGTGAACCGAGTGATCGTAACGCACATCCGCATGAAAGCAGCAGCGGCAGATTGGCCATGATCCACAACGGCATCATTGAAAACTATGCACTCATTAAAAAAGAGCTGGAGAATAAAGGTTACAATTTTAAAAGTGATACTGATACTGAAGTGCTTTTGAATTTCATTGATGATATTCAGCAGCATAATGATTGCAGTTTGGAAGAAGCGGTACGGGTAGCATTAAAACGTGTGGTGGGTGCTTATTGTATTTTGTTGATCGATAAAGAAGACCCGCATACCATTATTGCAGCACGCAAAGGAAGTCCGCTGGTAATTGGTATTGGCAAAGGCGAGCATTTCCTTGCCAGTGATGCAAGCCCCATTATTGAATACACAAAAGAAGTAGTGTATGTGAACGATTATGAACTGGCCATTGTTCGTCCTGATGAATTGATCCTGAAAAACCTGGGCAACGAAAAAATTACTCCCTATGTAACCAAGCTGGATATGGAACTGGCAGCTATTGAAAAGGGCGGCTACGACCATTTCATGATCAAAGAGATTTTTGAACAACCCAAAACCATTTATGATTGTTTGCGTGGAAGACTGGATGTAGCGAAAGGAACGATTACCATGGCCGGTGTTGAAAATTACATGGAGCAATTGAAGAATGCTCCACGCATCATCATCATTGCATGTGGCACCAGTTGGCATGCCGGTTTAGTGGCTGAATATATCATTGAAGAACTCTGCCGTATTCCTGTGGAAGTAGAATATGCCAGTGAGTTTCGTTACCGAAACCCTGTGGTGAATAAAGGTGATGTGATCATTGCTATTTCACAAAGTGGTGAAACGGCTGATACATTGGTTGCTATTGAAAAAGCAAAAGAACAGGGCGCCATCATTTTTGGTGTGGTGAATGCAGTGGGTTCATCCATAGCCCGTGCAAGCCACACAGGTGCATACACACACTCAGGACCTGAAATTGGTGTGGCAAGTACCAAAGCATTTACCGGACAGTTGGCTGTACTTACAATGATCGCACTGAAAATTGCACACAATAAAGGAACTATCAGTGAAGAACGTTATTTACAATTGCTGCAGGACTTACATGATGTGCCTGAAAAAGTAGATGCCATTTTAAAAAATGCAGATGAAGTAAAAGCCATTGCTGAAAAATATAAAGATTCAACGGATGCTTTGTTTCTCGGAAGAGGTTACAATTTCCCTGTAGCACTGGAAGGGGCTTTAAAACTGAAAGAAATTTCTTACATCCATGCGGAGGGTTATCCTGCTGCCGAAATGAAGCATGGACCGATTGCACTCGTTACTGAAACATTGCCGGTGATATTTGTAGCTACTAAAGATTCTTATCATGAAAAAGTAGTGAGCAATATGCAGGAAATAAAAGCCCGAAAAGGAAAGGTAATTTCCATTATTACAGAAGGCGATGAAGTGAGCAGAGGTCTCAGCAATGATGTATTTGCCGTGCCACCTGCTGATGAAATTGTAGCGCCTATGCTGAGTGTGATTCCCTTGCAGTTACTTTCGTACTACGTAGGTGTTGCCAAAGGCTATGATGTAGATAAGCCCAGGAATTTAGCCAAGAGTGTAACAGTGGAGTAATACATGTTTGTTATTGGTGGTTTGTTATTATTTGCTGTATTAAAACCACAAACAACAAATATTAAACAGTTTTCTATGAACCCAATCATAAAAAAACCAATTGCTGAGATTGGTTACAAATTCATTCCCGAACAGTTTATCCCAAAAGGCGAAGATGAATACTACCTGCGCCGTAAACAAAACCGCAGCGGTATACAATACCGTAAACTCACTCACCGGGAAATTGACGCACTCATCCGCAACAACAACACCAGTGATAATTGGGAAATGATTGAAGTAACGGATGTCTTCTCCACTGACCTCATTCAAAATTGCAAGTTCTACGGATGGGTACGCATCGGAAATTTAGAACCTTGCTTCCTGGAATTTCATGCAGTAAAACTGCGTGTTGGTTTTTACAACAGCACCATCATCAGTTGTGATTTTGGCGACAATGTTTCTATTGACAGTGTGCATTACCTCAGCCACTATATCATCGGCAATGAATGCATCATTACCAATGTACATGAAATGGGTACTACCAATTATGCCAAGTTTGGGAATGGTGTGATCAAACAGGGAGAAGAAGAAAAGATCCGAATCTGGCTGGAAGTATGTAATGAAAACGCAGGAAGAAAAATTGTTCCCTTTAACGGCATGTTACCCGGTGATGCCTGGATGTGGAGCCGTAACAGGGATAATAAAGTATTGCAACAAAAATTCTTAGACTTTACTGAACAGAAGTTTGATAAGCTTCGTGGCTACTATGGAAAGGTAGGCGACAGAACCGTGATCAAAAGTGTACGTATTATCAAAGATGTGTGGATTGGCAGTCATGCTTATATCAAAGGTGCCAACAAGATCAAGAACGTTACTATCAATTCTACAGAAAGATCCAGTTCCCAAGTAGGTGAAGGTTGTGAACTGGTGAATGGAATTATTGGTGAAGGCTGCCGTGTGTTTTATGGTGTAAAAGCAGTTCGTTTTTATTTAGCATCACATTCTCAATTGAAATATGGTGCCAGGTTGATCAACTCCTATCTCGGTAACAATGCCACCATCTCCTGTTGTGAAGTATTGAACTCATTGATCTTTCCTGCACATGAACAACATCATAACAACTCCTTTCTGTGTGCAGCAACCGTAATGGGTCAAAGCAATATTGCTGCAGGTGCCACATTGGGTAGTAATCACAATAGCAGAAGTGCCGATGGTGAATTGATTGCAGGCAGAGGTTTCTGGCCGGCGCTTTGTGTGAGCATTAAACACAACAGCAAGTTTGCATCGTATACTTTATTAGCAAAAGGTGATTACCCTGCTGAATTGAACATTCCCATTCCTTTTGCTTTGGTGAGTAATGATGAAAGCAGCAATCAACTGCAGGTAATGCCCGCCTATTGGTTTTTGTATAACATGTATGCACTGGATCGCAACGCATGGAAATATGTGGACAGAGATAAGCGTAATGACAAGACACAATTTCTTGAATATGGTTATTTAGCACCTGATACTGTCAATGAAGTTTTTGAAGCGCTTCGCCTGCTGGAATTATTTACCGGCAAGGCAGCGTTGAAAAAAGAAAATGCTTCGAAAGAATACAATGATGCCACCTGCATCAAAAAAGGGAAAGCATTACTTGGTGCCAATGACAAAACAATTGATGCGTTGGAAATACTTGCGGATGGTTTTGAAAACACCAAACGCAAAACAGTAATTCTTAAAGCCAGGCAGAGCTATCAAATTTTCAAAGAGTTGATCGGGTTTTACGCAGCAGATGAATTGTTGAACTGCATCAAAACAAATTCCATCAGCAGTTTACATACACTCAACAAACAAATCGGAAGCATCAGCAAACGGAAATCCTGGGTGAATGTAGGTGGCCAGCTCATGGAAGCTTCAGCACTCAGTTCCCTTCAACAAAAAATTGTTTCAGGAAAAATAAAAGGATGGGATGCGGTACATGAATTCTATCAGCAACAATCTGCTTCATATCCTTCACAAAAGCTGCAACATGCAATTGCTTCTTATTGTGAAGTGAATGGCATCAAACAACTTTCAAAAACAAATATCACTGAACTTCTTGCACAATTCATCAAAACAAGAGAATGGATGGTGAAGGGTATTTATGACAGTCGTGCCAAAGATTACAGCAATCCATTCCGTAATATGGTGTATGAAAACATGAAGGAGCAGGAAGAAGTTACAGGGTCATTAAGCGGCAACAGTTTTATTCTGCAGCAGCAACAGGAATTAAAAGAACAAAAGAAATTTGTTACAAAAATTTTGAAAAGTTTCTAACATAGAGAAAAAGAGAACCGGAGTGCATTGAGCAACTCCTGTTACTCTGTCTCTCTAAACTCAGTGTTGACCATGAACCGTCTTGTAAATGATTACATTGAATCCCTCCCCGATGCCAAACGGGAAATTGCAGAAGAACTCCGTGAATTGATCTTTACTACCGTTCCTCATGTACAGGAAAAATTGAGTTTTAAAATTCCCTTCTATCATTACTTCGGCATGTTTTGTTATATGAATGAAGTAAAAGATGGAATTGATCTTGTTTTTTGCAGAGGCAAAGACCTGGTATTTGCATGGCCGCAATTACAGCAAAAAGAAAGAGTGATCATGGCCGGGGTTACGATCACCACCAAAAAAGACATCAGAACCTTTCATATTGAAAACTTATTGATAGGTGCTGCCGCATGGAACGAGGAAGCAAAACGTTTGAAGATTTCTCCCCTGTCAAAAAAAGCATCTAAGAAAAAAGCCGCCTCTAAAAAGAAACGGCTTTGATATCGTTGTTAGAATTTATTCTCCCCAGATATTGTCCTTGCCATCCAGCCACAATTTCACCAGTTCTGTTGTTACAGATTTGGGACGTTCCAGTGGAAGACCTAATGCCCTGTCCCAGATCAAACTGGCCATTACACCCAAGGCACGGCTCACGGCAAACAACACGGTGTAATATTCATACTCCACCATTCCATAATGAACTAACAATGCGCCACTATGAGCATCCACATTGGGCCATGGATTTTTAATTTTTCCTAATGATTGCAAAATGGGTGGCACCACTTCATAAATATTCCATACGGTGTTCACCAGTTTATCATTGGGCATGTGCAGTTTACCAAACTCCATTTGTGCTGTAAAGCGTGGATCTGTTTTACGTAATACCGCATGACCATAACCCGGCACCACTTTTCCTTCACTCAATGTTTTCTTTACATATTCAGCAATTTGTTCCTTAGTAGGCTCATCTGTATTGAGTTCTTCCTGCATTTCAAAGATCCACTTAATCACTTCCTGGTTAGCCAAGCCATGCAAGGGACCGGCCAAACCATTCATACCGGCAGCATAACTCAAATAAGGATCGCTTAAGGCACTGCCAACAAGATGCGTGGTGTGAGCACTTACATTTCCGCCTTCATGATCTGCATGAATGGTCATATACAAACGCATCAACTCCATAAAACCATGATCATCATAACCCAGCATATGCGCCAGGTTACCGGCCCAATCCAGCAAACCGTTGGGGTGAATATGTTCGTTGTTTTTATACTTACGGCGATAGATATACGCTGCAATGCGTGGAAGCCTGGCGATCAGGATCATGGCATCATCAAAGATGGGCTCCCAGTAATCTTTTTTATTGATACCCTCAGCATAGGCTTTGGCAAAATAACTTTCTGTTTGCAGGGCCATCACACCCACCACAAACATGGTCATAGGATGTGTATTGATTGGCAGTGCATCAATGGCAGCAAATACATGATTGGGTACATGGCTGCGGCGTTGCCAGATATCAGTAACACGGTTGGCCATTTCATCATCAGGCAATTCACCAATAAGCATTAAATAAAACAAACCTTCAGGGATTGGCTGTGCGCCTTTAGGTGATTTCGGTAATTTTTCCTGTAACTCCGGAATCGAATAACCACGAAAACGAATACCTTCCTGTGCATCCAGCAGGCTCGTTTCAGTAACCAAACCCGTCATACCACGCATACCCTGGTAAATCTGGCTGAGGGTAACTTCACCAATTTTTTTATTGCCGTGATCTTTCAACAGTTGTTTCAACTCTGCATTGGCAGCATCTGCCTTCGCCTTAAACCGGTCTTTAATAATGCCCATATTTGTTAATTTGATAAAATGGTTTGCAAATCGTTGGCTCAAAGTTAAAACAATCAGCCTTAGCACTAACACCCATTGAAAGGAAAAGTTGAAGTGATTTTCAATATTATCCTGACGATAACAAAGAGTGAATGAGGGAGGCTATAAAATTATTTGGGTGAACGCCGGTACAACCAATAAGCCAACCCGGCAAACAGTACACAGGGTAACCAGGCAGCAATAATGGGAGGAAAATTCCCTTTGGTAGAGAACACCATGGAAAACTTATCAAACACAATAAACGTTACACCGATAATGAACGCCAGTGCCAGGTGCAGCCCGCTGCCACCCCTCACTTTGCGGGATGCAAGGATGGCCGCAATCAAAGTCATCACAATTACGGAGATGGCATAAGCATCACGCCTGTAACGTTCAAACTTGAGTTCATTCACACTTTCTGAACCACGAATGGATTCCTGTTTGATCAACCTGTTCAATGCAGGTGTGCGTACTTTATCTTTCAAATGATCATCATACGCAAGATCAGCAGGTTGATAGCCTAATTTGATATAATACTGCCCCAGTTGTTTTACTTCTTCTTTAATACCGTTGATCTTTCGCTCAATGGCATTCTCCAAACGCCATTGCTTTTTAGCAGTATCCCAGGTAATGATATCGCTACGCAGGTTGTACACTACTTTATTTTCCTGCACCCTGTCCATAAAAAATCCCTGGCCGCTTTTGGCCACGGTATCAAAACTTCTCAACCCGGCATAGGTAAAGGAATCGATACGAAAATGCAGGTTGCTGAGGTAACGCACATTGGGGTTTTTGATAGCACCCATATCTACATATCGTTCCTCAAAATCTGTACGGATCTTATTGGCAGGCGGCACTAAAAAGTGATTGGCAACACCCAACAATAAAGCCAAGAAAATACCGCCGATCCAGTAAGGAACTAAAAAACGACGCAGACTTACACCTGTGCTTAATATGGCTACCACTTCGCTCCTTGATGCTAAACGGGATGTGAAGAATACCACAGCGATCAATACAAATACAGGGAACAGCAAACTGATCATATGCGGCAAAAAGCCGAGATAATATTTGCCGGCAATCTCACTAAAGGTTAGACCGCTTCTGATAAAGTCTTCTGCTTTTTCACTGGCATCCACTGCAACGGTGATCACTGCAAAGAGGAAAAGGGAGAAGAAGAAGGTCTTCATGAAAAACTTCAGTATGTAAGCATCGATTATCTTCATGCGGGTGCAAAGTAAGGAAATAGTCAACAGACGACAGACCATAGTCCACTGCCGTTTACTATAATTTGGAGTTAATAATGGTCCAGGGATAACAGATCGCAGTCCATAAACGTTTTCAATAATTTATAATGCCTGATAAATATTTTACGCTTAAAAAAATAAAGCTCTTCCGTGGACTGTCGACCGTCGACTGTGGACTGTAAACTACAACCTCGTCTTCAACACTTCCACCATCTCTTTTTTCCAACCAACAAAACTTCCATCCATAATTCGTTTTCGGGCTTCTTTTACTAACCATAAATAAAAAGCAAGATTATGCGTGCTGGCAATAGTGAGCCCTGTAATTTCTTTTGCTTTTATGAGATGTCGCAGATATGCCTTGCTGTAATAGTTACTCATTTCACAATCAATCCCATCATCCAAAACAGAAAAATCCTTCTCCCATTTTTTATTATCAATATTAATAACGCCTTTGCTGGTAAAGAGCATGGCATTACGACCGTTACGGGTGGGCATCACACAATCAAACATATCCACTCCCAAAGCAATACATTCTAAAATATTCCATGGTGTACCCACTCCCATGAGGTAACGTGGTTTTTGAACCGGCAATTCATCACAGCACAATTCCGTAAACTCATACATCATTTCTTCCGGCTCTCCCACACTTAAACCGCCAATAGCACAACCAGTTACATTTTTGGATGCTACAAACTGAGAAGAAGCTGTTCTCAAATCTTTATAAGTACTACCCTGCACAATAGGAAACAGATTTTGCGTATAACCATATTTGTCAGGTGTGTTTTGAAAATGGTGGATGCATCTGTCCAGCCAGCGATGTGTGAGTTCCATACTTTTGTGAGCATATTTATAATCGCTGGGATATGGCGGACATTCATCAAACGCCATCACAATATCAGCACCAATACTTCTTTGAATATCCATCACGTTTTCAGGTGTGAACAAATGCTTGCTGCCATCAATATGGCTTTGAAACACCACGCCTTCTTCTTTGATTTTTCGGTTACCTGCCAGGGAAAACACCTGGTAACCACCACTGTCCGTTAAAATCGGTTTATCCCAGCCATTGAACCGGTGCAAACCACCTGCACCTTCCAGCACCGCCGTTCCGGGACGCAGATACAGATGATAGGTATTGCCTAAAATGATCTGGGCTTTTACTTCCTGTTTCAGTTGCTGTACCGTTAATGCTTTTACACTGCCCACTGTTCCCACAGGCATAAAGATGGGTGTTTCAATCACACCATGATCGGTAGTGATGGTTCCTGCTCTTGCTTTGCTATTGTTGTCTGTTGTATGTAATTGAAAGGATAGTGCAGCCATAAAGGCGGCAAAGATAACAAAACCCCTCCGCCCCTGAAGGGGGACTTTGAACCCACCTCCCACACTTTTTTAGAATTAATAATTATTAGCAACAGTTTTGAAAACTATCCACACTTTTCTCTTGAACGTGGGCAACTTCATTCCTGCGAAAGGCGTCATTTCCCTTCAAAACAATATTTTCGCAACTGCTTATGAGATTTGATTGGCCCGAAATTCTATTTGTACTTTTTTGTGCGGTGACTTTGATACAGGTATTTTATTACCTCTGGTTCTTTCTTCGTCTCGCTATTTACAAAAAACCAAAACGCACTTCCCTGCAGCAACATGCAGTGAGCGTTGTTATCTGTGCCCGTGATGAGGCACAGAATCTTGCTGACAATTTACCCGAAGTATTGCAGCAGCAATATCCTTCCACCTTTGAAGTGGTGGCGGTGAATGATAACTCGTATGACGACAGTAAGTATGTGCTCGAATACCTGCAGCGACCATTTAAAAATCTTCGGCCTATTGAACTGAAACAGGAAGCAAGATTGATTCATGGTAAAAAATTTCCTCTATCTGTCGGCATCAAAGAAGCAAAACATGAATTGTTGCTGTTAACAGATGCTGATTGCAAGCCTGCAAGTGCCAACTGGATACAACATATGCAGGAAGCATTTGCTGATGGTAAAGAAATTGTACTGGGTTATGGTGCTTACAACAAACAGCCGGGATTACTGAATAAGCTCATTCGTTTTGAAACCTATTTGAGCGCTCTTCAATATTTGTCGTATACACTCGCAGGTACTCCTTATATGGGTGTGGGAAGAAACCTGGCGTACAAGAAAGAACTCTTCTTCCGCAACAAAGGTTTTTCCATGCACAACCAATTACCCGGTGGTGATGATGACCTGTTCATTAACCGTGTTGCTACCAAACAAAATACTGCTATTGTGATTGATAAAGAAGCATTCACCTTCAGCAATGCCAAAACACAGTGGAGTACATGGCGCAGTCAAAAAGAGAGACATTATACCACCAGTAAATATTATAAAGGCGGTCACAAATTTTTACTCGGGTTATTTTCGTTCACTCATTTTCTGTTCTATCCTTTATTGATCGCTTCCATCATTTTTTATTGCTGGTGGATGGCATTAGCTGTGTTTGGTGTACGGTTTTTGCTGCAGGGCATTATATATTACAGTACCATGCGCAAGCTGGGCGAGGGTGATTTGTTCTGGCTCTATCCTTTTTTAGATATCTGGCAATGGCTGTACTATTTATTATTTGCCAATACATTGTTCAAACGTCCTAAAACAACCTGGAAATAATGGAAGTGGTGCTCAAATATTTTTCTGAATTCACAGCACAACAAACAGAACAGTTGAGTAAGCTGAAAGATGTGTATGAAGAATGGAATCAAAAGATAAATGTGATCTCCCGCAAGGATATTGAAAGCCTGTATGAAAAACATGTGCTGCATTCACTTTCTATTGCCGCCATTTTTGATTTCAAACCCGGGACACAAATTGTTGACCTTGGCACCGGCGGTGGTTTTCCAGGCATTCCATTGGCCATCTTTTTTCCCGATGTACATTTTCATTTAACTGACAGTATCGGTAAAAAATTAAAAGTAGTAGAAGCTGCTGCGGAGCAACTGGGTTTAAAAAACGTAACCACGCAACACACCCGTACTGAAGATATCAAAAACAAAAAGTTTGATTATGTGGTAAGCCGTGCGGTGGCTCCCTTAAGAGACTTATGGATGTGGGGCCAGCCCATTCTCAAAGCCAAAGGCCAGGGCATGAGTGTAGAAGCTGATGGTGAAACCTATTACGGCGGCCTCATCTGTCTTAAAGGTGGTGACCTGGCTGAAGAAATTCACCAAAGCGGTCTGCATCCCCTTGTTTGGGAAATTGAAAAGCTGTTTGATGAGGAGTTTTTCAGGCAGAAATATGTGCTGATGGTGAGGAAGTAAAGCAGGTTTGTAGTTTTTAGTTCATAGTTCATAGTTCATGGTGATTCCCGTATTTCGTACTTCTTACCTCCTACTTCTTACTTCGTATCTCTTACCTCCTGCTTCCTATTCCCGCTTCGTGGTATTGGCGGTTGTCAATAATATCCTCACTTTTGCCTAATGAACAAGATTTCTGTGTGTATTGTGGAGGATGTAACAGACATCCGCCAGGCCCTGGAGCAAATTATTGAGTTAAGTGATACCTGCACCCTCGCTGCATCTTTTGCCACGGGTGAAGAAGCATTAGCAAAAATTTTACTGATCAAACCACAGGTGGTGTTGATGGATATTAACCTTGGCAGTACCAATGGTATTGACCTGGTGAAAGAATTAAAACCACAGAATCCTGATATCCTCTACATGATGTGTACCGTGTATGAAGAGGAAGAAAAAATATTTGATGCATTGCGTGCCGGTGCCAATGGATATATTTTAAAGAAATCATCTCCCGCCAAACTTACTGAAGCCATTACAGAATTGGTGGAAGGTGGTGCACCTATGAGCAGTCAAATAGCGATGAAGGTGGTAACTGCATTTAAACATTTGCCCGTGCAGGAAGCATTAGCACCTCATCAACAGTCAGAAGATGTGGCGGTATTGACACGCCGTGAAAAAGAAATTTTGGAATGGCTGGCACAGGGAAAGATCTATAAAGAAATTGGCAAAGAATTAAATATTGCCGGTGAAACCGTACGCAAGCATGTGTATCATATTTATGAAAAGCTGCACGTGAACAACCGTGTAGAAGCAGTGAACAAATACTTTGGTCGTTAACCATTAGGCATATAAACAAGAGGCGCTCTCTCGAGCGCCTTTTTTTATGGAGCAAATAGCACAGTAAATGATTTTTTTAAAAGTATTGTACTAACAACAACCTGCAATTGCCAACAGGCAGGTACAAAATGTTAAATACTTACAGATTGATTCTCAAAAAACGTTTTTTAAATTAGCACTGCGTGAATAATATAAATACATGTGTTAGCTGTCACTTTATGAAAAGATTCTTTTTAAAATCTATCATAATACTTTTTGCAGTATTTTCTTCTTGCAACTACACAAGCAGGACAGATAGAGCTGTTACTGAATCCGACAAGGGGGTAGTTTTTGCAAAAGAACCTATTGACAGTGCAGACTATAAATTTTTAAAGTATGATTTCTACTTGAGTAAAAGTGGTCAACTTTATGAACGAAAACTTGTAATGGCGACAGACAGCTCATGTAATTGTCTGTTTGAAGTTTATTATGACAGCATTTTTTGTATCTATTCAGAAGATACAATAACGAAAATGCCTCTTAAAGAAATCGTTGACATTAATTCATTTGTTCGTCTCGACTCAACCGAGTATTCAAAGGACAAAAACAAAGTATTTTATTTCCATGGCAATTCGGATGGTGGAATCAGAGTAATTGTCGATAGTGCCGACCCTGCAACTTTCAAAAGACTTTGTGAGTATCGTTGGGGCATTGACAAGAACTATGTTTTTTACAAGAATGACATAGTAAAAGGTGTTGAGCTAAAGAATCTTCAAGTACTTTATCCACCTGACACCGCCGACCATTTTATCCAATATATAAAAGACAATAAAAGTGTTTTCTATCAAACTGAAATTGTAAAAAGTGCAGACGCAAAAACATTTAAAGTAGTTAGCGGACAAAAATGGGAGGCGGAAGATAAAAACTATAAATATGAAGCAGGCATACGAAAAGAGTAGAAAAACGAACAGCCTTTATCTGGCGCTTGTCCCCTGACCTGATGCCGCCTGGCAAAAGCTTCCCGCTTGTACTTGTTTCAAACAAGTTTCGTCTCATCTCAGTAATTTCCCCACCAGTCCTTGCATTTCCTGTCCCATTAGTTTGTTTGTTAAAAAACCCTACCTTTACAGCGTTATCCTTTCAACCGGTAATAAACTGCCTCACAGATTTTTTTACAAGATTGCCGGTTCGTTTTCAGCATCAGTATTTATAGTTCGTTTCGTCAGTTTATCAGTTCAGTATCGTTAGCGTCAGTAGTTATTTATCAGTTCACACTTTTAAACAATTGTACGATGAAGCTTTCTGAATTTATCTTATTAGACAAAATGGAAAAGCAGCACACCGTTTTACACCAGGGAGTTCTTGTCGCAAAACGGAAGCATCAAACAGGCATTGTTTTTCTGTTTCAGCTGGATCATTATTATGTAGAAACATGGTGCAGTACTACCAGCCGGTCAGTAATGGAATACCGTGTATTTGATGGTACGGCAATGCTGGAACCTTATTTAAAGGAAATTTCGATCCCTGATTTATTGAATTAACAAAAAGAGTTCCCTGCAACGTAAACGGCTTAGCCTGTGGCAGTTACTCCTGTAATTGCGGATATGGCCGCAGCTGCATGCCTGTTTTGCTGTACCCTTTAAGCAAAGATTTAACGGTTTGCATCAAAGGAAGGCTTATATTTACCATGTTAATTTGAGTCCCGCATCAGTAATCGTTAATTAGTCTGCTCAGAAATCTGCATCTTAGTTAGTTTCTTACTTCTTGCTTCTCAAGCATTTTCAATTTTAATTTTTAAGAACATGAACATTTATGTTTCCAACTTAAGCTTCAACGTACAGGATGAAGACTTAAGAGAATTTTTCACTCCCTATGGAGAAGTAACTTCAGCAAAAATCATTACAGACAGAGAAAGCGGCCGCTCACGTGGTTTCGGTTTCGTTGAAATGAGTGATGATGTTTCCTCTAAGAAAGCAATTGCAGAACTGGATGGTGCAACGGTTGAAGGCCGTACCATTAAAGTAGTAGAAGCCAAGCCAAAGGAAGACCGTCCTGCACGCAGCGGCGGTGGTTACAACAATGGCAACAGTTATAATAAGAACAGATATTAACTGAACAATAATGCCTTATTCAACAAAGCCTCACATTAGTGGGGCTTTGCTGTTTTTTGCAGGTTCATTAAATGGCATATGGCTCACCTGCCCGTAAAAGAAAAAGCCCGTTTGCAATGGCAAACGGGCTATATTTTAAATTCCCGGGCCGACCTGCGGTGAGACCGGGACCGGTTACCACTTCAACTCCAGTTTATTATTTCGCCTGTCCACATCAGCCATACGATAACTGGGATCAATTTCAGCAACCGTTAATTCAGAAAGTCGCTTATCAAATTCAATTACATATACCGGGTGTGTCCATTTCCACGCAGAATATACTTTCCGCTGCATACTGTCTTCAGCAGGTTTGCTGCCAAACATCAAATACATGGGCACATAATGCAATTGCTGAGAGCCATCTTTAAACGTTAGTACAATATCCAATGGCATGGGCACATCGCCTATACGTTTGATGCTTATTTTCGATTTGCCACCTTCTTCCCACAAACTGTCAATAGAATAATCAATGGTCTTGGTGGTATTCACAAAATATTCTCTATACCAATCTAATTGCAGGCCACTCACTTTTTCACTCACACGCATGAAATCATTTACATTGGGATGTTTGAAGCGCCATTGCTTATAATATTCCAAAAGAATTTTATTTCTTGTTTGCTCACCTGCTACATAACCTAACTGTGAGAGGAATACACATCCTTTGGAATAAGAAGCTACCGAATATGCATAATTGGTATTGAAATGATCAGCATGTGTGGTCATCGGTTCTTCCAGTCTGCTTCTTACCAAATTCAAATAGCTGTTGTAATTAGCACTGTGATACCTGGGCAAATTTTCATCTTTATACACGGTTCCGTTTTTCTTTGCCATGGTCTCTGCATAAAACGCCTCTACCCTGTCCGTTGCAAATTCTGTAAATCCTTCATCCATCCATGCATATAAACTTTCATTGGTGCCCATGAGCATTTGATACCAGGTGTGCATCCACTCATGAAACACTGTACCCAAACCCGGACCATTCAGCAAAGTAGCCATAGGATATTCCATACCACCATCACCACCCTGTATAAATGAATATTGTTTGTAAGGATATTCACCAAAGTTTTCTTTAATGAAAGGATAAACGATCTCTGCTGCATCGGCTACATTTTGCCAGGCAGCATCATTCTTTGCATCATTGGGTTTGTAGTTATACAGCACATGAATGGTGGGACCATTTTTTACCTGCTTTACAATATGTTTGAACTCTGCATCGGCAGCCCACACAAAATCATGAACGTTGGGTGCTGTAAATTTCCAGGTGAGTTTATCACCTGCAGGGCGCACTACTTTTGAACCTGCTGCTTCATAACCATGCCCTACCTGTTGTGGATTGGTTAAATACCCTGTACCACCGATAATATAATTTTTATCAATAGTGATGTTCACATCAAAATCGCCCCACACACCATAAAACTCTCTTGCTACATACGGTGTGGGATGCCATCCTTCATAATCATATTCACAAACTTTAGGATACCATTGGGCCATAGAAAATTTGACACCATTGGCTGCATCTCTTCCGCTGCGGCGGATTTGCACAGGCACCTGTGCTTCAAACTCTGTTTCCATCAACACTTTTTGTTTGGGCAACACAGGTTTTGAAAGTTTTACTTCCAGTATGGTTTCATGTTCAATGGTTGTTTGCAGCACACCATTTATTTTCAAGGTTTTTACACGCTGGTAACCTATTTCATTTTCTTTGAGATTGAGAATACGATCTGTTACACGTGCATCCCAATCCTGGCGATTGCTGCTGCCGATGATTTTTTTCCCAAGCTCACGGCTTCTTGCATCCATCATGCTGTTGGGCTGAAACGCATTCCAGTACAAATGAATAAAGATGCGGTTGAGGGTATCAGGCGAATTGTTGGTGTATTCAATTTTTTGTTTACCGGTGAAACGGTTGGTTTGCACATCCATATTGATATCCATGGTGTACTTGATACGCTGCTGCCAGCGATCCGGCTGAGCCAAAATTGAATTACTGATAAGAGATACGGTAATAATTAACAACAGGGTTTTAGGCATACTCATGTTCATTGATTGAGCAGCAAATATCTTTAAAAAATGCTTTCAGAAACTGTTAATTGATGAGTGGGTTATCAGGCCGATTTCTCCTCTTTCATCAGCTCTTTACGGATGCCATCCATAATATCAGTATGCAGTAATTCCCTGCTGCTGCGTGCATAACATTGCAGTACGGCAAATTGCACAGCGTTGATGATAGAGGCTCCTGTGAGTTCATACTTTTCTGCTATGGCATGCAGATCAACCCCTGTATGGAGATGTAAACTTTGCGGCAATGATTTTTTCCATAACAAATGGCGCTCCTCTGTATTGGGTAACGGAAAATGAATGACCGCATGAAATCTTCTTACAAACGCATCATCAAGATTATGCCGGAAGTTAGAAGCCAGTATCATTAAACCGGGATAATCTTCTACCCGTTGCAACAGGTAAGAAATTTCCTGGTTGGCATATTTGTCGTGTGATGATTGCACATTGGTTCTTTTACCAAACAATGCATCAGCTTCATCAAAGAACAACACCCAGTCTTTACTTTCTGCACGGCGAAACACATTCTCTAAATTCTTTTCTGTTTCTCCAATGTATTTGGACACCACCTGGCTCAGATCAATCCGGTACACATCTTTTTTGAATTCTTTTCCGATTAATGATGCTGTTAATGTTTTACCTGTACCTGACGGACCATAGAACAAAACACGATAGCCGGGCTTTATTTTTCGTTTGAGATTTTCATCTTCAGCAATCAAATGATGATGACGCAACCACACCATAATATCTTCTACCTGTTGTGCTGTTCTGTTGGGCAGCACCAGGTCATTCCAGTTCATGAGCGTATGGATTCGTTTGGCAGGAAAGTCCAATCCAAAACGTGGCGCTGATTCTTTCCCTAGTAAAATCTTATCAACCATATCCTGCGCCAGTATGATGCGGCCGCTCATAATTGGTTCTCCTTCTTTTACAGGTTCCAGCCACAAAATACTTTCACGAAAGAAAAAATGATTCTCTGAAAAATAACGCTGCACCTGTAAACGGTCTTCCACATTAGAACCTGCCAATACAAACTGTGCTGTTTCACCTGTGGGTAACATGCCTCTTTGATTGGTTGCTTTTACACCGCCAAACAAAGGGAAATCACCACCATTGGGCAAATGTTCTGCAATGATGTTTTCAAAAAAATCAGGACTCACATGCGGCACCAATGCCAGTAATAAAATCATCCATTCCTGCGGATGTGATAATTGGGGAATGGAATCTGCTATTTCATTTTTGAACGGATCCTGTGCAAACAGTTGCTCCGGCAATTGCTCAAAGGGAAGATATTGATCCTGTAAATGCAGTTGAATCCGTTGCGATAAAATGTTGCGTAAACCAGTTAATGACCGCTCAACTGATGAAGGTGTTTCAATGTTTTTATGTAAGGTGTATAGCATTCTTAAAGATAACTAATTTATCTATGGAGTCATAGGAATGCCCACCATATCTGTATGCGTTTCACTATGAGACGCCATATCTGAATTATACGTCCTCATCTCCCCGTTGAATACACGCATGGCTGCATTGTATTGCCGTATGGTTGCAGGAACTGCCAATGTAAATTGAGGCAATGGGTTTTGAGCGATGTAATCCTGGTAATCCTGTCCATGGCTGCCTTCATGAAAACCAAGAGTCGTATTTCCAGCAGCAATATCAGCAGCAGTCGTTCCCCGTCCATAAGCTGACGGGTCAGATGCAGCAGCTCTTGTTCCGTAAAATGTTTTGATATACAACGTATAGGTAAGTGTAACGGAACTTACCCGTCTTCTTCTTCCTGAACCGGTATAAGATGGTGTTATTCTTGGTCTTAAATAAGCAGCAGTTACTGCACCTCTGCTTCTTACCGTGTATCGCTGCCCGTGAAAAGTAACTCTCGTTCCTCTGCGAAGTGTTTGATCTGGTTCCACTACTACGTTTACACTGTTCACAGTGAATGTGGCAATATCTGTTGCAGGATCAACCACGGCTGTTGCAGGAACAGGTGTTGAGCGTTGCCGATGAATTTGATTGTTTGATGCTATACCGTTTTGATGTTGGGCAGCATGAGTTAATTCATGTGCCAGTAATCGCTTGCCTTTGGTTGATGCAGGATCATAAGCTTCTTCGGCAAATGCGATATGATTTCCGATTGTAAAGGCATCAGCATTTAGATCATCCGCTGCAGAAGCTGCTTCTTTCGTTGTGTGAATTTTCACATGAGAAAAATCCCGGCCCATTCTTGTTTTGAAGAATTGTTGAGCGGATGAGGGAAGGGATTGGCCTGTGCTGCTGAGTGATTGACTAAAAGAGGAAGTTGGTGAAAAGAAAGGAGATGATGCATTTTCTTTTCGTTGCACTTTTCCCAAGATCGGTCCCGAAGTTGAATATTTGTTATTTTTTGCTAAGACTCGTTTCCTGAATGTTGATTTCATGAAGCTGGGTTTATTAATATTGAAACATTATTTAAAGAATTTAGGTCTTTGCTTTATTTCTCCTTTTGAAAGAAATAACATTTCAAAATATTTTTCTGCGGTTATTGCCGGATAATGCAAAAAATCTGCATTATGATCATCACCTAACAATATATGAAATGCATCAATGGTAGCATAAGCAGCTACTGTATAATATTTATCATATACATCAAAAGGCCGCAAACTTTGTTTAAATTTTTGAAGATTGATGGTATTATTCAGAAAATTGATACTATATTTTTCTTCGAAATCAAACCACATAAAGTCTTTATATATACCAAATAAAAATTGCTCAAGAGGCAGAAGATTAATTAATCCATCCAATTGCCAATAATGTTCCGCAGGCCAGTTCCATTTGAACGGATTACCTGATTCAGCAATTTCCTTTTCGTACAACTTTGGTTTATTCTTCTTTCGCCACCTTACCTGCAAACCATTGGAAACAGTATAGAAATCTGCAAGTATTTGCGGCAAAAAAAGTTGAAACTTTTCACAGTAATCTGCGTAAAGGCTATTAGTTACGGGTTTAAAACGATGAAAACTGATCAACTCAATTTTATCACTTTCACTTAACTCTTTTTCGAGTTTTGATATGTAATTGTCAAAATTCATTTACGGTGAAAAATCAATTGTTGCATTATCAACCTGGCCTTTCATATTTTGAACATAAGAGCCTTTATAACCATAAGCTCCCGCATGTGTATCAATCAATGTTTTCAGGTCATTTTTAGAAGTTAGTTTTCCGCCTCCCTTCTCTTTTGCAATCTTCAAAACCGGTGTTTGAAGAGGTGTTAGATTTACAATGAGATACCAATCAGCCTCATCTGATGGCAAATGATTAATGAGAATCTTATCAATTCCCGGCAGATCTATATTCCGTGCAAAGTCAGATACTTTTGCTTGCGGATCTTCAACCCAGGCTCCGTTCTCATTTTTCATTGCACCACCTGTTGCACTAAAGCTAACAAGAAAATCAGGCTTATCTGACCTGTAAGTTGACACTGCCATCATCCAGATTGGCTTATGCTGTTCATAGTGGCTCTTCAATGGTTCTTCAAACTCTCTATTAAATTCTCCGTTAATATACCTCGGAGTGGGAACCAAATTAGAATCTGTTGCTTTTCCGCCAAGATGTTCATTGATCACATGAAAAGCAACCCAAACACTTCTTAAGCCTAAAGAGTTAATTATATCCAATGCGCCAGAGAGATTTCCTTTATATGCATTTGCAGCTTGACCTTTTTGATGGTTCATTTTCCCGGAATCATCTTTATAAACATACCTTGCTTCTGCTGTATGTGATTTTGAATTGTTAAATCCGGGTACAAATATTGCAGGTGGTACTACTTCATCCTTTTTAGTGATGTCAATTTGCTTAATAAGCTGAGACAACTCTGACATAAGTTGGTTTATTTGTTGCTCCTGGTTTGCCGGCACGGGTGCATTTTTATCAGCCGGATAAATAAGTGCATTGATGGCAGCAATCTTGGAACGTGCTTCATTTATTTTTCCTCTCAAAACAGTTTTTTCAGGGTCTTTTAATGAAGTTGATTTTGATATTTCAGTTTCCTGTTCATCAATAAATACGTTTGCTCTTTTAGGTGAACTTTCAATTATCAAATCATTGCCGCCCGATCCTTTACGGAAGTACATAGAATGTTTTTCACCACTTTCTGTATAAAACTCTTTTCTAATCTTGAACCATCCTGCAACAGTAGAAACAACTTTCTCTTTTGCTTTATTCACTTTCTCCTTCGCCCAATCCTTCGCTTTATCAACACCGCCTTTTACTTTCTTCACTATTTTATCCAATCCCAATTTTTTAGCGAAGGCAATCGCTTTATCCAACACCCAATCAATGGCTTTGTTGATAGGTGTTTGTACCATCTTAATGATCTTCTGTACTTTTTCCGTAATACCGCTTAAGCCCAACAATGCAGCCAGGAAACCAAGTGTAACAGGTATCAATTTGGCCAATGCATCTTCCACCATCTTAGCCGCTTTGCCCAAATTACCTTCAACAATAGAGGCAACAGAATCAATCACGGCATTCACCAGGTCCATAATTTGTTTACCACGCTCTACAAAGAACATCACAATATCATAAATGAGTTTGCAGGCTTTGATAAAAGCACCGGCAGGATTGAGCAAACCAACCACCCACATGATACCGGCTTTGATGATCTTTTCAATGAGGAAGTTTTGAATCGCATCCATCACCATCACCTGCAGATCCCCTACCTTTTCTTTGATGTAACGCCATAAGCCCGGCAATCCTTCTTTAACGATGATCTGGAATATTTCAAACACTTCTTCCAATGCAGCAACAACAGGTTCACCCAACTTCATTACAGCACGCTGGCGAATGTTGCTCCACGTTAGTCCCAGTATCTGTGCTACAAAATGGAAAATACCTTTCAAATCCCATTTATCAGGGAACTGGATACCGGGCGGCATGGATCCCAGCAACCATGCAATCAATCCTTTCTTGATATGATCGAGAATATTTTTGATAAAGTTTTCAAGACCCATTTTAATAGCCGCTACCAGATTGCTGAGGAAACCAATCGGGTCTTTTATGATCTTACCAACAACATGGATCACTTTGGCCAGTGTTTCCAGCAACATGTCTTTCAGCTTCAGAATGGTTTTTATAACCCCGGCAATAGCATCTACGGCTTTACTCAACCATCCCTGTTTTTCACTCTTGATCTTATCAAATGTTTCCTGCAGTTTTTCTACATTCTTCACATACCGGTCGCCCAGTTTTTCAACCAGATCATCATGCTTATCATGTACACTTTGTTCCAGTTCTTCAAACTTGGTTCCAATATCTGTCTTCGCTTCTTCACCTATCTTTTGCATTTCAGGTGTCAAGCTGTTCCAGTATTCATCAATGGCTTTCTTTCCTTCATCAATAGCCGTCATGGCTGCATTCAATTCAGTTTCCACTTTGGATGCAATGGAATTGATGGATGTGTTCATGGCATTCATGAACGTTGCTTTCTCTTCACGGAAGATCTTACCTATTTCAGGCGACAAACCTCCACGCATGTAATCTCCAACCGTATCATCTACTGTTGTAATTCCATAATGATCATCCAACCGGCGGTGCACATTCCGTTCAAATACAGTGTTGGCGGCATTGGCGGCTGTATCAAACTCAGAGATCACATTCGTTTCTAAATTGGTAAGTATGGTGGTGACTTTTTCTTTGGTTTCATTATATATGCGTTGCAGGTTGCCTGCAATTTCTTTACGCTTTTCTTCATCTTTTGTTTTGGTGCTGTTTTTACCTTCATCCACTTTGGCAAAAGCGGCTGCTCTTCCGTCATGCATCTCCGTTAGTTTGCCGGAAACGGTTGCTCTGGCCTGGTCTTCAGCTTTGGCGATTTGTGGTTGCTCCTGTGCCCTGTATTCTTCAGGTGCATTGCGTGCCTGTGTTTGTGCTTCCTGTTTGCTTGCAAGTGCTTCACCAAATGCCGGTTCATTGGAATTGGCTAATTGCTCCTCTGTTACATCGCTCTCCGCCATTTGATCATCCAAAGACTGTGCATCTTTTTCCATGGATATTTCACCATCGGTCTTAGGTTTCGGTGCTGCACTTTCTGCTTTAGGTATAAACGGTTTTTTGCCGGCATCTTCCGGATTCATGCCTGCAGTTTCTTTCAGCTTCACATGTTCCTCTGTTGGTGTAGCAGTGGCCGTTTGTGAAATAGCATTGCCTGCATTATCTTTTTCCTTCTTCACATCCGTCTTCATTCCGTCCTTTGCTTCATTCATTGCTTTTTCTGCTTTGCTTGGATGTTCATAACGGTCAACGGTTTCGTTATCATCTTTGGGCAATGCACCTTCAATACGTTCATTCAACTGTTTTTTAAATGCTTCTGCATTGAACGCTTTTTTATCCTGTCCTTCCATTTTTCCTACCTGGTGGAATTGTGCCTGGCTGTCTTTATCCAATTGTTCAGGAATAGAAGATGCCAGTTGTGCGGCCCCTGCTTTTGATTCCGGAGTATCGTGTGTTTTTTGTTTTGACTTAACTGCTGATGCCTGCTGCATGATCTGCTGATACGCAGGATCTTCTTCCGGTGTTTTGGGTGATGTGGGTATCACTTCTACCGGAACTTCTTCCGGTGTTTCTTCTTTTTGTTTTGTTGCATCAGCAACAGGTTCTTCAACAACAGGTATTTCTGCTGTTGCTTCCACAACAGGTGGTGTGTATGGTTTTACTTCTGCAGGAGTGGATGGTTGTGCATTTTCATAAGATGCAGATGAGCCACCGGCATCCGCCATGATTTGATTGATCTCTTCCGGTGTTAATGCTACAGGATTTTGCGGCAACTGGTCTTCCAATCCATACAAAGGATTAAAGAATAATTTCCAAACACTCATGGTTTGAGATCGCTCCTGAACCTGTGCACCTAAATTATCTTCACCTGCTGTGTTACCATCAACCGTATTCACTGTTGCATTCTTGGCACCGCCTGTTGCACTTTCAACAATGGCATAGTGATGATATGGCGGGCCTTTATAGGCAATATCACCTGCTCTTGGGGTATAACCAGGCGGATAAGCAGATTTTAAATCAACAGCTGCCTGGCCCAATTTCCATTTCTTCAATGGGATACCACCTTTGTTCAATGCCCAGAATGTAAAGATGCCGCACCAGCTGGGCATGGCATCACGCATCACAGGCTCACCGGTTGGATCCAAAGGATTCATTCCCTTAGCTTCCTTTTTATACCGGATGTTATCAATATGAACGCTTCCTGTTTTGTAAGGTTGATTGCCTTCCAGAATAGCTTCTTCACCCATAGCCGTTTTAAAATATTCCACCAGCCTGTCTGCACCTACACGCAAACCATCGGGTCCTGTTTGTGATGCGTTTACTTTTCCTACTTGTGATTTGGCGTGAAGAACAGCACGTTTTAGTTCAGGTCTGGGTTCAGATGATAAATCCTGCTTTTCTGTTTTCGCCTGGATGAATGGTGAGGATGCAACGGAAGGTTTCCGGTGAACAGAACTTGCACCCTGCTGGATGGTATGTGTTAACTCATGTGCCAGCAATTGCCCGCCGGAAGAAGTATGAGGGTTATACTTTCCGTGATTGAAATAAATATCATTGCCATGTGTAAATGCCTGTGCATTGATGCTGCGGCTGAGTTGTGCTGATGTTTCATTGCTATGAATACGCACACTGCCAAAGTCAGCACCGAATTTGTTTTGCATGCTGTGCAATACACTATGGTTCAAAGGAACGCCTTGTCCTTTGCTACTTTGTAACTGGGATTGAAATTGAGAAGAGGCAGGTGTTGGCGGGCCACGACCGGAACGTTGCAATATAGATTTACAACAAACTGTATTTTTTTCTGCTGATGGCTGAATGGTTTCCTCATCTTCTGCTTCTTTTCGCTGAACAGTTTCTTCCTCCTCTGCTTCCTGCCGCATTACACCATCACCATGCAATTTGGGTTGAACGGTTTCTTCTTTTTCTTCTGCCTCTTCACTACGCATCACCAAACTGCCGCTTGCATTCACCATTAACTTCGGTTGCACCATTTCTTCTTCCTGCTCTCCTTCTTTACGTTGCAGCTCGTCTTCTTTTTTCTCTGATGATGGCTGTACTACAGCATCAGGCATACGCATGACTTTATCAGCAGTAGCATCTGCTTCTTTTTCTAAAGGATCATCAGGCTGACTAATATTTAGTTTTGCCTGAACACCTGTATTAAAAAAAGAAGTTTGTGTTTTCGTACCAAAAAAACCTTCCTCACCTGCTTTCCTGAAGAAAGAAGTTTTATCTGCTGTTGCTTTTACAGCTTTAGCAGGTTGAGTTGCTTTTTCAGCCGTGGTATGCATTTTACTTATTTCACCCGGTTAGTGGTTTTACAATAGAGCCTTTTACCATCCATGAAATACCAAAGCTCCATACAGCAAGTGATTCCATCCAGAATGTGATCTTTCCATTAAAATACCAATCCTCGTTTGTTTTCTTTAAAAGAAAGCAAACCAGCATCACCAACAGGAAAACAATCATCAGAATACCGCATACTTTATAAATGATATTCCGCAGTTTTTTCTTATGAATACGATGCTCATTTTTGGGATGAGGAAAGAGAAAAAAGGACATAAATGCCAGGGAGGTTAAAAATATTGCCGCCGCAATTAAATGCAAACTTTCCCGGAAAGAATGATCCTTTACGTGGCTCATTACAATTGGATGATCTTTTATACATTCATCCATCCTGATGTTTCCTGTAGGAAAGAGGATAACTACAAATGCACTTAACCCTGCAATTGTAGAAATCCAGAAATCTATCTCCCTGTTACCCTTATAAATCAGCAGGAAAAACGCTAAAAGACTTACAATGATCACAAACACACTTCCCGCTCTTGTTAAATAATAATGACTGATGGATTCAAGCGGTTGGCTATGTTGCGAATCAATGAACAAACCGGCATAAATTAAAACCGGCAAAAGAATACCGAGGATGCCGATGGTATTACGCAGCACATCCTGTGTTTCACCCAGCCAGATGCGGTCATTTCCCGGTTGAAAATCCAGCTTTATAAATTTGGCGATCTGTGAGGGATCTGATGGTTTAACTTCTTCCATATGTATGTTGATTATTTATACTCAATAAAACCACGGTTGATCTTAGCTATCTTTCGTTGCAACCGAAACACACCAATACCATTACGACTACCAGCATTGTTACTGTTCCCTTCAATGGTATGCACAAATCCACCTTCTACCTTCTCTACGATCCCTGTATGCCCGCTGCTGCCACCTGTGTTCATAATAAAAATATGTCCGGGTTTTATGAGTGAAGGTTTGTTCACAGCATCTGCAGTAACGATTTTCTTACCGGTGGTTTTATTCCAATGCGTCATTACATGACCCGTTTTTACCAAAGGATTTTTTTTACCGGACTTTACTGATGCTTTATCAAAACACCAGTATACAAAGGCAGCACACCAGAATAATCCGGGAGGAAGACCAACACTGGCAAGGTATTGATCTACTTCAGGTCCTCTGTTGCTTGTAGGCGGATCTTCCATTACGCCTATTTGTGAGATGGCTACTTTCACCGCCTCCGTTAATAAAAGATTAGGAGCTGTATCAGTAACAACAATGGTGTCCATTCCAAACAATGCAGCCCAAGTAAGTGAGCCAACCTGGCCATCTACCTCTAAAGGATTACCAAACTGATCCATATGCATGGCCTGAAACAGCTTCACTGCATTTTTTGTTTTGATACCATAAGTACCGGTGCCCTGCAGATCACCAATATTCAGTTCCACCAGTTTTTTCTGAATGGCTTTTACAATCGTGGCATTAGTTTCGCCTTCTTTAATAATTCTGCCCGGATATTTCATATATGTGTGATTTTATTGTTATATCCATTCGGTAAACAAAGGTTGCGGCATCCATGGGTAACGAATAATAGAATAAGACCAGGGTACAAACTGAAGCAATACATCTTCTGTTTTTTGTTCTACCTGTAACAACCAACGATCATTACTGAAACTGATCTTTCCGTTTCGTTGTAAAAATGTTTGCTGCAATGCATTTGTCGAAATTTGTTTTAATGCTGTCCAATATTCAATCACATGCTCTAACAGGTGAACGCATTCCTTTCTTTCTTCAGCAGTTATTTCAATAGCTGTATGTACTAAAGCATCAGGCTGCAAACCGCAAAGTATTTTGTAGAGCGGATATTTTGTTTCGTCAGGCGCTGCATCACCGGCCAGTATGGAAAGTACTGCACAGGCTTTATCAGGCTGACGCAACACTTTTCTTTCATCATCTGTTAATTGTAATACATTGAACAGTTGAGGTATAAAAGGTTGTAGCAAAACAATACCTGCATTTTGTACAAACAATGATTGAACCGGTTCGTGTCTTATAGCAGGAGATTGATGTTCCATCTCTCCTTTCTGTGACATATGCTGGCTTCTGATCACCTCTTTTACATTGGCCATTTCCTCAATTGCTGCATTTTGCAAAAGCATTCCTGCAAGTTGAGAATTGAACAGAAAGAAAAGATTTTGATGCAGATGCTCCTTGCTTGAATCTTTCAGTTGAATTTCAAACAATTGATGATAGAGAAACTCAAATTGTTCATGCAGTGTTTCCAGTACAAATGATTGAACAGATGCTCTTTCGTTTACCAGAAAACGACGGAGTTGTACTTCATCCTTCAATACATCAATGAAAAAAAGTTTTAGCATTCCGGGTTCTGTCTTACGAAACTGCCTGAAATAAAGAAGCCTGTCTTCCCATAGCAAATGAGTGATGTGGCCGGGCAGAGATCCATGTTGTAAATAATGAATCCATGCCTGTTGCCAAAACAGAAAACTGTTTTGATTATTGCCCTTAAACCCAATATGATCTGTTTTGTTTTGAGCTGATGTTTCCTCATTTGTACCCTGTTGTTCCTGTACAGATATATTCAACTGCTTTCGTAATTCCTGTTTTATAAGAGCGTTGAGCTTATACGTATTCAAATCTTCGATAGGTTCTTTTATATCAATCTTCAACTGTGGTATATGCAGCAACTCATCATTGGTTACGATCTCATTCAACAATTCTTCCAGCATATTTACAAAATTTCCCTGCAGGTAGGATGCCACTTGCTGTCGCTGAGCAAATACCTTTTCTGTTTTCACACCTTTCAGGTGAAACGAAACTTTACCAATGCTATGAGTTGATCTTTGCATCTATCTCAACCGTGTTGTTATTTCCTTAAGTTTTTCACGGACTAAATTGATCCTGTCAGGTGTGAGATTGGCAAATGAATCGGCATTCAAACCAAGCAATCCATCAACACCTCCGGCCACCGTGCCTCCTTTATCACCAAACTTCACCACATTACCAAGGAATGAATTGTAGGATTCTGTCATGGTGCCAAATGTTTTTTGATAACTATTGGCCATGGTTTCCATATTTTTTGCTACCCCTTCTCTTACATTGATCACATCCTTATTTACTTCATTCACCATATTACCAATACCATCCAGTTTTCCTTTTACACCTGTAAATTCATCTTTCATAAAAATGTCAAAACGTTCTTTAATACCCAATATATCTTCATTGAGGAAAGGTACTTTCACAAAGTCTTTCACCAATCCAACATCTATTGGCAAATAAGGTTTCACAGGTACTTTCACCGGATCAATTTCTGTATCCACCAGGTCTTCTTTGGCCACATAAGGCAGATAAAAATCTCCCACAATAATTCTTTGACCGTTCTGTACATCATACACCAATACAAAGGTTCCGCCACGGCATACGCCTGCATTATGCATCATGGATGGATTTTGTTTTAAGAAATTACTGAACACATACCCATCTTTTATTTTATTCTCCGTATTTACAATAATAGATCCGATCCAGTCAATGATATAAGGATGATCCAACACCCCAATGGTTGATACTGGTGAAAGCAGGGATGTTTCCGTTAACAGTTTAGCACTTTTTGAAAGGGATGAACTGATATTGGTCAATTGTTGATGCGTGCTTACAAAATCCGGAGCAGGCTGTTCATTATCGGCTGTTGGTTTAAATGCAGCCAGCATTGTTTTGGTTGCAGTAAGATTGTTTTGAATTTCTGCTTTCTTTGTTTCTACATTTGTTTTTGCCTGTACAGGATCCTGGAACTTGGCTGTGTTATACATTTTCCTGAACTCAGGCCTTGTAAGTTCATCTGCAGTTGGCAATGTTGTAACTACTCTATCGCTATAGTCTTTTACATGATCTAAACGATGTGTCCATCCAAATTTTTCTCTTTCTAACAGCAAATCATACCAATTCTTTTTCCTGATTTTGGGAGGAATGATCGTTCTTCGTTCCCGCTGTAATTGTACAGCCGTTATTTCAAACGGGATATCGAATTGCTGCCGCAATTGATTGATGGCTCTGAAAGCTTCATCATAAGTTTTCCCGATGTGCCCTTCAATACGGAAGAACTCATGTTCATCAATATTAAATTTTAAAGGTTCTCTTATAAAGTCAATATTTGAATACTGGTCAGCATCATAACCTAAATTGGTTTTTTCTCTTCGTCTGAATGTTTTTTGCGGGTTCCAGTTGGTGAATAAAGAAGCTGCATTGTAATAATATGGAATAGCACGGGTGCTTAAATCACCCGCAATTCCTTTGGAAGGTGTGATCCTCACCGGTATTCTTGCACCTGTGCGTATGTCAAAAGTTTGAACCATTTGTAGTAACCGCATGAACAACATCACTGCTTCTCTCAATTGATCATCTTTATGATTTAAAATGGGAGATTCAATAAAGCAATCACGGTATTTACATGGTGTTACTGTTGCATCTTCCACCAGCAATCCTAAAGCTATATGTTTGGGGAATGCTGCTGCATCATAACAACATCCATGACAGAGTTCAAATAATTTTTCTTTGTACTCATAATAAGCATCAGCAACTTCCTTGATACAATCATACATATATTGAATGCCAAGAATAGTATTGCTAGCAGTGAAAGAAGTTACTTTATTCATGAGTTGTGCATGCAGATCAACAGAAGCACCTGCCCGGTCAGTTAATACTGCAGTTGAAAAGCCGGTTGACAATCGTGGATTGTTTTTGATAACACCGCTTTCCATCATACAAGCAGAGAGTGTACGTGCTGATGCTACTGCAAAAGTCAATGGCTCTTTTAGTGCCGCTCCACCTACTTCAATTTGCTTACGATAAGCAGCCTGAAAATCAGCATAGCTGAAAATATTATCACGTTCATTGAGCAATACCCTTGGAATACTTACTTCCGGCAATGAAAAATAAGCATCGCCACAGCAAGCACTTTCATCATTGATCAAATCGTAATCGGCTTTGGTCAATGCCAGGAATTTTAAATCAGATACATGAACCAACCCTTTGTTCTCACATTCATCTGATGAGCATTGATCTGTATCATGCAAATGCTGGCTGAGATAAGCCAATATCACATAATCCTGCGGGCGCCGGCTACGATTATCAAAAAAACTACCAAGAGGTGTTGACTCATTATCATCAGGTGATTCTGCTCCCGTTAATTCCCAAATACGAAGCTCCCCATTTGCATCTTTGAGCTTTTGGAATGGTGCATAATTGGCTTTTTGATCATTGAGAATACGAGCGGAGATAAATGTTTTGTCCTGCTCCAATACGATCATATCACCATCACTTGTAACACCAACTCCTTTTGTAACGGTGATGGCATTACGTTCAAACACAATATGCAATCCACACATAATCCCCACGCCAATGAGTCGTGCACGGGTTATGCGTTCCTGGTAATCAAAATACTGAACGACTTTGTTGAGCTGCTCAGCGGTTAACACCTGGTTATCTTCAAAATAATTGAAAGATGACTTTGGTTCTTTGAGTTTTACGGGTATAAAGTTCATACCATATGTTTTTAAAGATTACCTAAACTTGTTCGTCCAAGGATCAACGGATTGGCCGGTGGTTCTTCACAATCCGGTAATACACCTTTTTCAAGTACACTTCTCAAATTGTATAACAGTTTTATCAGTTCTTTAGTGGCAGTTAATCCTTCCGGTGTATTTTGCTTGCCCTGTTGTTTCAACTCCAGCCATAGTTTATAAACTGTTTCAAATGCTGCCAGTTGCGTATTGCTTACCCAGCAAATTTTGGGATAGATGTGCGCCGGTGTTTCCATACGTATCAAATGCTCTGTAAACTTTCTGAAATCCATATTTTTGAACCGTAATGTTTCGCCGGGCAACACCACAGTTATCCTGAAAGAGTAAGGATCTTTTTCACAACCGCCTTCACAATCACCATCAGTACAAACGGGTAAAAAATTGTCGCCATTCATTAATTCATTTTGTGATTGCAGAAACTGGAGATCCATACGGAGAAGCAAATGCTCGATCACAAACAAACCTTCTTTGCTGTAATTCTGTTTTACCAGCAGCAATAATTTTACAATAGCCGTTTCAGCAAGTTCCGCAGAAGTAAAAAATTCAATACGTCTTGCTAAAATGTTATGTGATGCATCAATGATGTTGAAAAAATATTTACCATCATTTGACTGTTTGAGTTCATAGTTGTCACGGATAGCAGCCAATTCCATGGTTTGCACAAACGCCTGTTCACAGGCAGCTCTTGTATTGTACTTTAAATTGCTGGTGAGTACTATTTTGTTAGCTTCATTAGGGTCTTTGATACGAAAGCGAAACTCCGATACACCATTTACAATTTCTTCTTCCACTTCCATTTTGATGGTGGAGATGGTATGCCGTGAATAATTGCTCATACCCAGCAAACGGCTGATGCGATGTTCCATTCCACTCACATTATTCGTATCCCAAACCGGTGCTGCTGTATAATTATAAGCTCCTGAACGGTTTTTGCTGATGAGCGGATATTCATTGAGGAAATTGTATTTGGCTGCCAGCAATTCATTACCGGATACATGTTCGCTCAAGGCATAGAGCTGGGTTACATAATCAGTAAAATGTTCTGCAAAACGACTGAGGATATGATCGGCAAAACGGTTGAGCCGTTCTGTATCATGCTCGTAATCATTTATTAGATCACCGAGAACGGCACCTGTACTGAAGTAACCGGCATCATCAATGATGATCTCATGCAAACCTTCCAAACCTGTTACGGGTTGATAGAAATAAGATTGGGGTGTAATGGCTTCGCTCAGTTCCTTTTTGCTGCTGAGCAGGTTCTTTACCTGAAACAATTGTGAAAGGTAATTGGTAAGTACCTGGTCAAAAAAGAGAAGATATGCTTTCAATTGTTTTGCCTGCGCTACCCGTTCAGTTGAAGCCGTAGTTGGCAATCCATGGTTACTTACTCCATATACAAGAGGAAGTTCATGCATAACACTGCTGTATGACATCAACTCTTTATCAACCCCTTTTTCATAAACATAGTCAGTATATTGTTTACTCTTCTTGGCCAGCCTGTCGGCTTCCATCTTTTCCCGGTACAGTGCAACAGCTTTTGGTTTATTGGCATTAACAGGAACCACATCTTTATAAAAATGAAGTGCCATCTTATCGATACAAAGGCCGGGCTTTTTTCCTTTGGGAATACAAAGCACCCATTCATCTTTAGCTGTAAGTTCGGCATCACAAAAATTCATCTTTACATCTTTCACCGCTATCACTCCCTCAATATCCATCATAATAGAAATGATATCAGAAAGAAATACTTTCCGTTTGAGCACTGCATTTTTTACTTCTTCATCAGGAATAAACCCTTGTGTTAAAACAGGGCCACTGAAGATTTCATCCATCCGGTACTGAGTTCCGTCTTCTTTTTTAAGGGAACGTATTTCCGCCAACGTGTATTGACCAACATCGGGTGATAGATAATAATGAAGTTGATACAAAATTTCAGCATATACTTCAAAAGCATTGGCGGTTGGTTCAATCTCCACATCTGCACATACTCTGATTTTTTGCTCTTCAATCAGTTCTATATTCCTGATGTCTTCACAAAGATTCCTGTTGGCATGAAAAATCGATCTCAGTTCATCTGTAATTTGTTTGATCTTTTCATCATTCCACTCGGCACCTTCCTTGTCTTTGGCATCCAACTCGACCTTTACATCATAAATTCCGTTGAGTTTGAAACTGCATTGTTGTTTATGATCTGGTGCGCCACCAACAATCATTTCGTCCTTCAAATCCACAAACAAGGATTCCTCCGCTTTTAACAGCCACGCATTACGTATGCCATCAATATCAATGAACAGTTTACGCAGATCAATTTCAGAAACAGGTCTTGTTGTAAGTATTTCTGCTGCTGAGAAAAACTGCTTTTTAAAATTGGCCTCATTATTTTTAGCATCAGCTGAAAGTAGATCCTTGATGGGAAATGAGGTACGATAGCCAAGGTCAGTAATAGCATAACTCAGCAATTCCAAAAAAGTAATACCCGGGTCATGCGTGTTATAATCCGTCCAGATATCTGATGCCAGTTTTTCGATCCACTTCAAACCTTCCTGCCTGAGAAATACATAATCCCTTGCGTGTGCATCCGGTTTTTTCTTTTGTATCGTAGGTGCATTGATCATATACAAACAGAAGTTTCAACCCATTGATGAATGATATGATTGCTGTGAGAAACAAGAATAGCAGCAGGGTTGTAGATCACAATCTCATCCATATCATTGCTGCTGTTGTTTTCTACTATATGATACATCCTGAAATCAGTAACAAAATCAACATACTCCATTTCTTCAATAAAATTCAACAGTACACTTTTACGAACATGGCCGCCAAAAACAATATCAGTATCTGCTGTGAAAGCCCATGGTGTTAAAAATTTCATGATGTCCCGGTTCAACATATCCGCATAAAAACCAAAATCACCTGCTGTTTTAAAACTCACTTTAAAATCCAGGCGTACCTGCTCATACTGAGGATTCTTAACCTGCGGTGTTACAAAAAATGAACATAGCTCTTTCAGGAATGCTTCGATGGATGTAATTGAATCCAAACTCAGTTTCGGCTCCAGTGGGTTGAATTGATTTTTTTGATGTACATCAGGTACAGCAATCAATGTAACATGACCGGGTCTTACAAATGAACATTCACATACTTCTTCCAGGTTTGTATGATTCAAACATTTGATCTTATACACTTCCGGGAACTGCTGCAACACCAGGTGTTCATAATCCCAGTTGGTGACAGCTCGCTGTTTGTGACGAAGCCGTTCGCTGATGCGTATGTAATAATCCTGTTTGGATTCCAACGGTTTGCCACCAAAAGAACTGAATGGCTGGTTGAGCTTTTTTACTTCAGCCACTTTGTTCACCATTTTGCTGATGGTGCCTGCAGGCGATTGATGGGCTTCGGTTTGTTTATCATCGGTTACAAATGTTGCTGTGACAGCCTGTGGAATTATTTGCTGAAACAAACAAACAGCATCCGCATCTTTTGCAACTGTTGCACAAAGCCATATTTTTTCTGCATCAAGAATTGTGTTATTGGTTGTTGCTTCTTCAGGAATAACAAGGCGAATGATCCCACTGCGCAGCAAATGATTGGTTTCATCTTTCAAAATTTCTGTTTGCTTTACTCTTCTCCACTCATTATTGCTCAACGCATACCATTGAATGGTCACTGCTTCTTTTTCAGGATTCGCTGTTCCTTCTGCCAACTGAAATAAGAAGGAAACCGATTGACCCGGTTCTGCTTTAGTAAGACCTATTAACAACACACCTTCGTTCACATGATGAGGAAAGAGATAGATGTTTTTATCTAATGAAACTGTTGGGCCAAACACTGTTGCAGTTTGTGCTTTCAAATAACCATGCTGTTCTGCCTGACCAAATACATCTATATGAAAGAACTGAATTTCTTTTCTGTTGAAAGCTGCAAAACTTTCATCAGCAGGGTTTATTTCGGCTGATGACGCTGTATAATTAAACCGGATTGTTTTAATGGTTGGTGTATATGGTTCCAGCGGAAGATTAGCCGGGTCTTTTGGAGCAGGACCGCTCATAGCAACGGCCAATTGTGATGGATAATGGCTATGCAAAAAATCTTTCTGTAATTCAAAACGGATAAATCCTTTTTCAGGAGATACAGGAAGGATGGCTTTACTCCCGATTGCACCAATGATAGATGCATTGAATCCTAATATTCCGGCAATAAATAGATTCGGATTAGAAATAAGAGAATGATAGGATTTGTAGGTGTTCAGGAATGGAAGGTTCATCCACCGATATCCATAATCAAACAAAGATGGCGGTGGGCTTGATGTATCCGGCCATGATATATCACTGGTGGCATTTGTTGAATGAAATAAATTGGTGTAGCCGTCTCTGCTGGTAGCATCTTTAATAAAATAATCAGCTCTGAAGTAGGTGTTATCACCAACAACGGGGGCAGGTGATTTATAATTGGCATAATGACTTGAAAAACTGGATGGTGGTGCCAGCCATGAAACATCAAATGAAAAACCATCTAATTTTTTGTGCAGCACTTCTTCATATCCCACATAAAATGCGGAACCGACTTTTGGTAAAGGCCCAAATGGCTGAAATGGTTTTTTGGCATCCAGCACACCATGATCATTTTCTAATTTTAAACCTGCTGCACCGTTTACTTTTACAGAAATTTTTAATTTACTCACTGTTGTACTGCGTAACGCACCAAACAAATTGGCGGCAGTACTCGTATCAGCCTTCAATTGCATTACAGGCCATACTGTATTGAATGATTGAAGATGCAAAGCTGCATTATAACCTGTCACTTCTTCATCATCAGCCGTTAATGTATGTTTGATGGTGATGGTTTGATGACCATTATTGAAATCATTTACAAAATTTACGGATGCTTCAAACGGACCTATCCAATTTTTCTTTCCGGTATAAAATACCTGGAGATTTTCACCGGCAATCCCATTCATGCTTTGCAATGATTGGGTGAGTCCGTTCAATTGAGCAGTTACTACTACTTCTCTTGTTCCTTCTTTCAGCAGCAATAAAGGAGAAGCAAGTGCAAACCCAATTTGTGTTGATGTTAAATGCCCTGCGCCAAAACCCGGCCAATAAGGGTGTAACGGATCAGGTTTGGCACCCAAACCATCAGGTGAATCAGCAACAGATGCAAATCGAACCACATCATTTTGAAGCGGTGAAAAATATATACTTCGCAGATCAGTAATTGCAGCGGTATTGATAAGCGTGTCATCATTGGCAGCATACTGTAATGGGGCTTTGGTAACAGGATCTTTACCTCCATCAAACAACGTGTTCTTAGCTGAGAAAAATTCTGATGTTCCTTTTGCCAGTTCATAAACAATGTGCACTACATCAGGCTTGGATGGTAATTTTTCCAACCCCAGCACATGCTCATAATAAAAATCAAGATGAGCTTGTGTGAGGTTATTCAATTCCTGTTGTGCAAATGAAAAGAGTTTTAAAAAGGTGAGATATAATGCAAACTGCGGATTGAAATTTTTATGCTGCTGCATAGCATTCCGTAATTCCTTTGTATCAAAGCCCTGCTGAAAAAACAGATGCCAGTTACCTGCTTTTTCATTATTAAGATTGAAAAACTGAAGCTCTTTTGCAAAATCAACTGCAAACGCTACCAGGTTTTCCAAACTGCGTTCATCAACATTGATATAGGTTTTGCTGAGCAATACAGTAGCCCTGCGTTGCAACTGGCTGGTACCATCACGCAACAAAAGAGATTGATATGGTTTACCGTTTACCATTAGCTGGTTGACAGTTCAGTAGCTTCTTTTATATAAAATGGATATACATAATTGTAACGGCTGTTGGTTGATTTAACCCTGTAATGCACATCAATTAAAATGCGGCCTTCCAGTATACCACTATCATCCAGTTCCAGCGCTTCAATCTGAATGCGTGGTTCGTACACCACCAATTGCATTTTAATTTTGTCTTTCATAAATGTTTTGAGTGTGGTGGTTACCGGTTCAAACACAAACTCCGTCATATCACATCCATACCTTGGCTGCATAATGCGTTCACCTGTAATGGTGGAAAGTAATATGTGCAGGCTTTGATTGATGTCTTCCACATCTTTCACCATCTCCACTCCACCATTTTGCGGATTAAATACAGGGGGAAATGACCAACCCTTGCCTAAAAAATTTTTTTTCTCTTCCATAATATTCATTGATCATGATTAACCACCGATCATAACTGTTGGGCAACCCACTACAATGGTTCCACCATGTGCAGTACTATCGCCCATTCTTGCAGCAGGCATACCGCCGATCATAACGGTGGCACTTCCTTTTGCAATTGTATCAGGCGGGCCTGTGCATACGAGCATATCACCTACTCTTGCGGCAGGCATGCCGCCAATTAAAACAGTTGGGCAACCCGGAGGCATTACAGGTCCGCCCACATGCGGCACCGTTCCGTTGACCATGGGGCATACATGCATATCGCCCACTCTTGCTGCCATTGACATAAGCGTTAATTTATTTGTACCATTGAACCTTTAACAGTTGTTGAACCGCCGGATGAAACTTCCATAGATGCACCTGCTTTTATTTTACCATTTACATCTGCTTTCATTTCTGCATTCATACATTCTAATTTCAGATCAGTTCCCGCTTTGATAGTTACTGCTTTTGCTGCTTCAATGGTGATGCCATCTGCATTCATCACTATTTTATTACTGTTCTCATCTGCCAGTTCAATAGTGCCTGCATCTTCATCGATCACAATTTTTTTTCCTTTGGGTGTTTCCGTGGTGAATGATTTCTTATCATCATTCCAAACCCATTTCATTTCGCTTCTTGTATATAAACCTTTTTCATGATTATCATTATTCTGCTGTAACGGTGCAGCTTTGGCTGAACTGTTCATTCCACCCAATACAACGGCATGATTGGGATCTTCATGAAAAAAACCAACAACAACTTCATCACCCACTTCTGGGCGAAAAAAGAAACCACGGTTATCACCGGCATCCGGCATCATCATTCTTGCCCATATCCCTTCTTCCTGCATACTGATGGTGGGAATTTTAATTTTTATCCTGAATTCATTCAATGGATCTTCCAGGTCAGTAACAATACCAACGTGCAACCCTTTGATAGAAGGTACCAATGCTGCTGCCCGCAATACATTGGTTGAAACCTTGGAAGCAAATGGTTCTGCATCCAATCCAAATTGTGCTACTGTATTCCATTCGCCGCCAAACAATTCATGACGAATACCGCTGATGAATGCATTACCATTGAAACGGTCACCAATGCCATTCAATGAAATCATTTGCCCGGGTTTCACCTGTGCATAACCACGAAATTTGGCACTGCCTCTTATTTTAGAAAGTTTACTTCGCATGAATTGTGCATCAGCCCATTGTTGCAATTGCTGCTCGGGAACTGCAGCACCATGTTGTATTACTTTTTTTTCATTCTTAATTGCTGCTGCCAGATCATCTGATGAAATATTTCCCTGCTCCGTCAGTTCCGGTGCAGTGGCTTCCACATCCGTGAGCTCCTGGTCAGCATAGTTCCATGTTTGTGCATGTAATTTTTTAAACTGATGACGGGCATCCTGCTCTGCATCCATTTCCAGTAACGTAGCGCCAAATAACAATTCCAGTGAAGCATCTGCATTAAAATTGGGTTGCTGAGCAATGAGTTTTCCATCTTCACAAAAACAGATCATACCATTTGCTTCGGCACGCATCATGATGAAATCCCAATCAGTAGAATGATATTGTACTATTTCTTTGATAGCAGCACCTGTGCGTCCTACATCAGCACTCAGTCCCGCATCACCAACAATTTCTTCAATAATATCTTTATCAGACTTCTCAGCGAAATATTTACTTTTTGTTATAGTGGTAAGATTGACAAACACATCTTTAGCAATGATCTCCAGCATTGGTGCTGTATCTTTTCTGAGTTTCACTGCCTGTTTCACTACTACCCCTTTAAAGATCATTTCTTCCGTGCTGTTAAACCCAGCCCATACTTCCATTTCTTTTCCGGGAATAAAAAGATCACCATTGGCTGCCGGAAAATCTGATTTGGATGCTTCCCCGTCATAAATGATCAAACGGCAGGATGGTATCCTGTTTGCTTCACGTTGTATTACGGCTGATGCAACACTGATGCTGCGTGGCACAGCATCACCACTCATTTTTACAGTGAAGGTTACTACTCCATTTTTTCCTGAAGATGGTATGGTTCTGGCTACCGGCATTATGCTTTTATTTTTTCAACAGGTGGAAAAAACAATTCCTGTCCTGCTTTTAGATCCCTGTAATTGGTTAATTGATTGGCTTTTGCAACTTCTAAGTATAAATGCTCATCCCCATAAATAGTATAACACATGAACGGTAACGTGTCGCCTTGTTTTACCAAACGTATATGTGTTAAATCAGGTGATTCTGCTGCTTCTGTTGCTGTTCGTTGATTATCTTCCACTACTTCAGTAAAAGAACATTTGGCTGAAGCCCGCACAGGTGTGCCATCTGGTTTAAATAGTTTATAAGTGATGCTTAAGTTGGTAAGCCTGCATTTAAATAAGAAGGTTCCCCAAAATACTTTTACATAAGGAGGCTCATGTGTTTCACTCACAAAATCATATACTACTTTTTTAAGTTTTGTAACAGCATCATCAATAGAAGTAACTGTGGTAACACCAGTTACAAGACTATTAGCTGCAGGCATTCCATCACCTGAAAGAACACCTGTTGCATCGAGCAAAAATTCAAAGTCCATATTTTGCGGCGGGCTGTTTTCATAACGTGGTTGCGAACCGCTGGTACCACTTGCCTGTTGCTGATTTACCTGGATAACATGATTCACCGTGTATGACTCAGGATTTACCTGTGCCGTAAAACTTCCATCTGGCTGCAACTCCTGTTCGAAAGCTGCATCCTTATATGCTTTAAGTGTTATCTTTTGAATTTTTCCGGGGATCATTTTAACGTTCTTCTTTTTCTTTTAAAATGCGTAACACCTCTTCCACACAAATTTTTACCAGCGCTTCTTTTTTCACTTCACTATCCTTACGCTCATCTTCTGTTCTTGATTTTTGTTCCCGCTTTTCTGTATTGCCGGGTTCATTAACATAAGCTGTTATTTGTATTTCATTGATCACTACGGGCATGATTTTATCTGTTTAAGGGTGTGAAATATGCACAACTCAATACCAATGTTTCTACAACCACTTCACTGTTATTGGCATTGAATGAAGAAAGCTCCCATTTGGTGGGAATGGCATTAAATACACGCCATATATAAACGGGAGCATGCACTTCATTCAGCAAACTGATGGTTAGATTCAACGGCCTGAATTCAAAATTTTCCATGGCGTTCACTACCCAGCGATAGAGTTCAGAATATTCAAACAACCCACGTTTGAGTGTAATATCACTGTAGGTTGAACGCACGGGAAGCTTATGTGAAAAACGGTTTTCACCTCCTTCGTTCAATGATTCTGTATTCATAGTCACAGAAAGACCCGACACTTCCTGGAAGCGAACATCAACCGGCGATTGCGGAAATAATTCAAATGCCACCAGGAAATGAAAACCGGTGAGCGGATATTCAAACGGCATAGTTTATGGTAATTCTATGGTGAGACCTTCATGCGCCAATTCCATGGTTTCAATGGCCACTTCATTGCCATCAGCTTTCAGATCCGATGACTGAACTTTTACCGGGAACGCATTTTTTATTTTCCAGATCATTACCGGGTCATGATTTTCATTGAGCAAAGAGATTACCAGGTCTCTCCGTTCAATTTTATTCATTTGCACTGTATTGAGCCATTGATAATACTCATTGTCGTTTACAAACGTTCCCCGCTTGAGTGTGATGTTGGAAAACTTTTGCAAACCCGGCATTTTGATCTTTGAATATTCAGGACTGGTTCCATCACGGTACTCAATCACATCCATACTTTTATCAAGCCCCGTTACTTCAGTAAAACCGATCCTGGTGCCGCCCCACTCCACCCTAAAGTGAAATTTTGATAAGGGATAATTCGCCATAATATGTTGTTTATGTTGTTAAAAAATGAAATCAGGATTCCTGCATTTTATGAGAGAAACGAAGAATAATGAACTCAGCAGGGCGAACTGCAGCCATACCAATTTCTACATTCATTTTTCCTTCCAGTATATCCTGTGCCGTCATGGTGACTCCTAATCCGCAAACCACATAAAATGCATGCTCCGGTTTGGCGCCTGCCAATGCACCCTGCCGCCAGAGCACAGTAAGAAAATTGGAGATCATAGCTCTTACTTTTGCCCATGTGTTCGCATCATTGGGTTCAAATACAAACTGCTCTGTTGCTTTCTTTACACTTTCTTCCACCATGTTGAACAATCGTCTTACAGAAACATAACGCCATTCATTATCATTACCGGCCAATGTTCTGGCACCATAGATCAGTGTTCCCTTACCTGTGAAGGATCGAATGGCATTGATGGATTTACCGGCATTTACATCAATATTTAAATTATCCAACTGACCTGCATTGAATGTTGCTGCAGGACCAACAATACCACTGATGCTAACATTTGCCGGTGCTTTCCATACACCACGTGTTCTATCAACAAAAGCATACACACCTGTTACAGCACCAACGGGTGGCATAATGGTTTTTGTGTTTTGAATACCATCCAAAATGGTTTTATAAACCGGGAATACTAATGCTAGGCCTTTATCCAGTTCTGTTTCTGTTTGTAATGTTGTTTTTATAACACCATTACTGAAAAAGCTGTTGATGAAATTAAATTCAGTACGCAGTAATGGAATAAGACTTCCTATTCTTGCGGCATCATCAGAACCAGTGATCACATTTAATGAACCAGGAGGTGCTGAGAAAATTGTTCCCCAATTTGCATGTGAGGGCACACTTGCAGAACGTTGCTCATTATAAGCGCCACTGAATTCACCATCTGCTTCCACTTCGTAGCTGATAACTTTTGAATAAGATGTAGCCAATGATGTGATCGTATTTCCAAAAGATGTTTTGAGTTTGTTGGTATCACTTACAGCATCTGCTGTTCCACCAGCCAGCTTATCAACCTCTCTTGCTATATCATACAGGAAATCCATCACCGGTTCAAGGTTGGCCGGCGTGGGCGTTGTGAGCAATGTTGTTTCTAAAGCATTATACCTGTCGCCAATAGATGCAGATGAGCCTTTTAATGTGGTAACTGATGTTGTTACTTTTCCATTATCGGCTATAGCTGCATTTACATTATCAATTTGAGTTTTCACAGCATCAGCGGCATCTGCTTTGAATGTGTCCAATGTAATATTCACACCATCTTTTTGAAAGCGATTGGGGGCTGCAGTGGTATTCATAAAATCACTGTACTTCACCTGTTTGGGTATGATTACTTCCAGCCATGGTGTATATACCGCTCCATATTTTAAATTATTGATGCCAATGCCATTTCTGAAATTATCGCCTTTGTAATCATCTTTTTTAACATCCATCACTACAAACCGGTCTTTCAGGTTTTCACATTGCAGTAAAGCATCAGTATATACATCATAGTAATCATTGCCGCTTGTAAGCCCTGAGTTATCAGGAAAAATAAGCAGTGTTGGTTCATCTACTTTTTCAATCACCTTTAATCCTTTACCATCATCTGTAAAATGTCCTTTTGCAGGAGAATCAGTATAAGAACCTACCGAGACAATGTAACAATCACCTCCGCCGTTTTTGAAAAACATACGGAGTGTATCATACATAAAGAAGGTTTGAGTTATAGTGGCCGATTTAAAATTATTCAAAGCATCAATGGCAACTTTGGTGATGTTGAGTGGTGGTGCTCCACCAAAGAATGTTTCATAATCCAGCAGGCTGCTGATCTTCACCGCTTTGTTTTTGAGATCACCGGGTGCAAACTCATCTGCTTTGGCGGTGTAACCGATAAAAGCAGGAATAGCTGTTTCAACCTGGGCTACAGAAGGAGGAAACTTAGGAACCTCTTCTATATAAACACCGGGAGTTTTTACTGATAATGCCATAACTGATACTTTTTAATTATGATTAATGATTGAGGTATATAGATGAACAGGGAAACAGATCGCCATCCACTTCCATTTCGCTCAGGAAAGAAGGTGATGCATTGGATAATGAGTTCACAGAACCATGAATAGCGGATGTGAATGAAATAGTTTTGATCGGTTGTTCTTTTAAAGGATAGGGAGCACTGCTTACAAATTCACGTGGTGAAGCAGTGTTTGAAAAACTTAAAGCACTGCTGCTGTCATTTACAGCAGTTACATCAGCTGTTTTGGCGATGTATTTCCACAATACTGATTTATTGCAGAAACGAACAGTGAATCGTTTATCAACCACAACCCCTGCATTCAGCAATGAAAAATCAGTATCCGTGCCCACATGATTGTAAAGCTCAATCACTGCAACAGGAGTTTCCACCAGCAATGGATCTTTTATTACCACGATCACAGATTCGCCATTCACCTCAATCCTGCAACGGCCCGCAGGCAATCCATTAAGCGAAACATGAACTTGATTCACCGTATTTTCAAACTTCTGTACTTCAGCTCCTCTTAATTCGGTTGTGAATGTTCCTGTATTTACCGTCATCCCAAACCATTTAATTTGAAAAACTTTGGCGGGAGTGCTTACTGTAAATAAAAGTTGGGATGAGGCCAGTATTTCACTATCAGCAACTGTCACATATTGCTTCTTACCCCTCTTGCGCCAAAATGTTGCATTGGTGAGCAAAATGCCACTGGTGGTTGTTTTTAAACACTCGTATACTTCATTAGCACCACTATCCACTACTAATTTCCCTGGATGATAAACAGTTGCATTCACATGATCAGGAATTGGTTTTGATAAATGCATTCGGCTGATGGTACCCCCACCGGGCAACGGCTCTTCAAATTCATTACCGGAAAAATTAGTGAGCCAATAAGTTGTTTTAGAAAACGGGAGTTGTGAAGGGTTGGTGATGTTTTGAAACAAACTGTTCTGTGACAGCACATAAAAAACAAATTTCAAATCAGTTGGCCAGGGTTTTAATGGTATGCCTGTGTTATCTGTTTTTACTGCGACGAATAAATAGTTACCAGATTGTTTCCATTTCAAATCATAGTTGCGCAGAATAGTATGTGTAGCTGCAGATGGGATAACCATCAAATGCTTTGCCGATTCGTCAGCAAAGTATTCATGCAGCAGCTCCAGCCGTACTACTATTTTATAACTACTCATAGAACAGGAATTGTTTTATCGTGTAATTGATTTTCAATTTCAAGAATGATACCGCCACCCGCCTGCACAAACCGATCATCAATCACTACCTGTTTGATTTTATAGAGAACAGATGGCAAATATTTTCCACCAAGACTTGCCCATAAATGATTTACCTGCTCAAAATTCATCGTCACCAGTTCTGCACTTAACTGTTCAATTACAGGTGACATGGTACTCATGGCCGGGCTGTTTTGCAGATTGAATACATTCCGGTGCTGAAAGAATTGCATGATGTAAGACAGGTACATTAATGCATCATCAGCATAATCCCTGTTCACTGCAAACAACACATATATATTGACATATACAGGAGGATTTTTATATTCAACTGTTGTGCCGCCATGTACTGGAAAGCTATTGGTTGGTAATTTGCTTACCCGGTCTTCTTCCACATTCACCAGCGACATGATGACTTTCGATGTAACAGAAGTAAGATCATCTGCTTTAGAAATATTTGCAGGCAACACAAGATTAGCAGGTGTTGCTGCACCGTGACGTAATAAAATAAACTTATTCAGTTCATCGGCCAGGAAACGAAAAACAAGCTGTATCAAGTTGCAATGGTTTAAATGTTCAAACTTGTTTACAGTGGACAGCAGGTAAGAAGTAAATTCAATAAGGAAGGATCTGTTGGTCTTTCAGAAGAAATGTCTTTACAGATATGCGTGACGAATATTGAAAGTTTTTGCATGCCTGTCAATACCTCAAAGCGGGAACACTAAAATTTCTTTTACATTTTTACGGTAACCATACCCTAACCTGAGGCAGCAAAAAATATGAAATGCAATACAGTATTAGGTTTCAGCACAATTAGCATTCATCTGAAAAGGTAGGATTTAATGACATTATTAACTCTATAAAGAAAAAGTATTCGTAATTTGTTTGCGTAAAATCAGACCCGAATCAGTAAAATTACTAACAGGAACCTTGAATCTTTTTAATTACTTCCATACATGAAACTCATAAACAACCATCCTTTTACGCTTTACAAAAAAGAAAGTTTTACCAGTGACGATATGCTTCTTCGCTCTGAAACATTTTACAAATGGATGGATAAGCGCCGCACCTGCCGTGATTTTTCGGATAAACCGGTACCTCGTAATGTGATTGAAAATATTTTACTCACTGCATCTACTGCTCCCAGCGGTGCTCATAAACAACCGTGGACCTTTTGTGTGATAAACGATGTAGTTCTGAAACAACAAATACGTGTAGCTGCTGAAGCGGAAGAAAAAGAAAGTTATGACAACCGTATGAGTGAAGAATGGCTCAAAGATCTTGCACCGATTGGTACTGATTGGCAAAAACCATTTTTAGAAACTGCACCTTATCTAATCATTGTATTCAGCAGGAGTTATGAAGTAGAGCCCGATGGACACAAACATCAGAACTATTATGTGAAAGAAAGTGTAGGCATTGCCTGTGGTTTTTTATTGGCAGCAATTCATGATGCAGGATTGGTAGCACTTACACACACGCCATCACCTATGAATTTTTTAAGTAAGATTCTAAACCGTCCGGCAAATGAAAAACCATTTCTGCTGATTCCGGTAGGTTATGCTGCTGATGAATGCTGGGTGCCGGATATAAGAAGAAAATCACTGGAAGAAATTTTAGTATGGTATTGAGCTATAAACTCCGCAACTCTTCATACAATCTTCCTTTAGCATCAAACACCAATACCCGTTTATTAATTGAAGATTTTTGAACTATTATTTTGAACTCATTTGCCTCTGCCCTTGGTTTAACAACTTCAATACAGTCTTTTACCGGCCATGTATTATACTTAGAATTTCCAAAACTTAATTGAACTGTTTTAGGCAATTGATCCTGTGCTATACTGGTTTCCGTATAATTCCAGGAACCATCTTTTGTATAGCTGGCTTTGTACTGCTTTTCGTTGAGTTTGAATACAACAGTGTGATTATCTACACCACCTTTCCAATCAACTTCTTTGGCATCAGGGTATTGCTTATCAAACATTTGCTTTACCAGGTCCGGTACTTTGAACAATTGTGCATTGCTGCTGTAAGCGAAAATTAAAAAGAGAAAAAGAATAAAATACTTCACGGTTATTGTTTCTGTAAAGGTCAGGAAGCTTTTCCATCCACCACAATCACAATTTCACCTTTAACAGCTTTTTGCAGAAAATAATCATGCACTTCTTTTAATGTACCCCGTTTATTTTCTTCAAATTTTTTGGTGAGTTCTCTTGCTACTGAACACAGCCTGTCCTCACCAAAATATTGAGAGAACTCATGAAGCGTTTTTACCAGCCTGAAAGGAGATTCATAAAAGATCATGGTGCGCTCTTCTTCTGCCAGTTGTTTGAGTAAAGTTTGTCTTCCTTTTTTGAGAGGAAGGAATCCTTCAAAACAAAAACGGTTACTGGGCAACCCGCTATTGACCAATGCTGGAACAAACGCAGTAGCACCGGGTAAGGTATCAACAACAATATCATTCTTGATACATTCACGGATCAATAAAAAGCCGGGATCGCTGATACCGGGTGTGCCTGCATCCGTGAGCAGTGCCATTTTTTTACCGGCCTTTAGTTGATCTACTAAATGCTGCAGTATCTTATGTTCGTTGTGCTGGTGGTTGGGTGTGATAGGTTTTTCAATCTGGTAATGATTGAGCAGCACAGATGTGGTGCGGGTATCTTCTGCCAATATCAAATCCACTTCCTTCAACACTTCCAGTGCACGGAGTGTGATGTCTTTTAAATTACCGATGGGTGTGGGAATGATGTAGAGCATGAGCCGAAGTAAGAAGTAGGATATACGGGGTACGAAGTGCAAAGCATTCGTACCCCGTACTTTGTACTTTGTATTTTAGTTGACGCTGATTTCAAACTGCTCCATTACCGGATTGGCCAACAGTTTTTTTGCTGCTTCTTCAGCAATAGCCTTAGCTGCATCACTGGAAGCTGCATCAATTTGCATGGTGATATTCTTACCGATGCGTACATCTGTAACACCATTTAAACCCAAATTACTTAAACCTCCCATTACTGCCTTACCCTGTGGGTCCAGCAAATCTTTCAACGGCATTACTTTCACCTGAACTGTATAAGTCATATAAAAAGAATTAGATTTTTTTACGAAGCAGCAAAGATAAAACAACATACAGCAAGTAAATCATGGGAACGGCCGCCCATTGAAAAATAATGGCTAATATGATTGCTGCGATTGTCAAAATGAATTTGGGCTGATTGCTTTTGAACAAGTAATCTTTGAACTTCAGGCTCATAATAGGCACATCTACCACCATCATTACACTTAACACCAATACAGACAAATACAATACCCATTTATTCACCAATACATCAGCCAAACCCCATTGATTGAACCAAATGATCAATGGAAGGGAAGCCACCACCATCGCTGTGATGGGTGTGGGTACACCAAAAAACGTGGTGCTTTGCCTTGCATCAATATTGAACTTGGCCAAACGCCATGCGGCACAACAGGCAATAAGCAGGGCAGGTAATAATAAGAGAACAGATGTATCAAAAGCTGATGGTTCTTTGAGATAGCTCATACGCAACAACTGGTACATGATCATGGATGGTGCCACACCAAAAGTTACCACATCACTCAAAGAGTCCAATTGTTTGCCCATTTCTGATGATGCTTTCATGAGCCGGGCTACAAACCCATCTAAAAAATCTACAATGCCTGCAGCAAAAATGAAAAAAGAAGCATAGGTGATCTTTTCAGGCAATGTGATGATCATATTTCCCTCCTGTACAAGAGCAATGCTTTCGCCTGGCTGAAGAATAAGAATGATGGCTATACAACCGAAAACCAAGTTTAACAGCGTAAAAAGATTGGGAATTTGTTTCATAAAAGTCCATGGTCGACGGTCGACAGACGACAGACGCCCCTAATTTGTTTTAGTCGTTTAAGGAATTAATAAGTGCCTGAATCATTTTTACAAGTGTTTCAACCTTGATATAGAGAATTTGAAATTGTTCCTCATTCAAATAATTTCTCCGTTTAGCCAAATATAAACATCCCACAACTTCCAGTGCTGAACGATTTGCAATTACAAGGAACCTTTTGAACTCAGCATTTGACAATCCTGTTGATCCTTCCACAATATTCAGCGACACTGAATTTACTGCTCTACGAATTTGACTTGATAAAGAATAAAGTTCATAAGCAGGAAAAGTTTTTGCCAGTATATCAACATCATCTGTAAGTTCCAGTGATTGATGCCATATTTTAAGATTCTCAAACTTGAATGCCATGTACTAAGTTAGTTTGTTAAACTCTCAAACTTTGCTATGGACCGTGGTCTGTTGACTATGGACTTCCTCTATTTCTTCATCAACGTTTCTATTTCCTCAACTGTGATCGGAATATTCTTCATCAGATCTTTATGACCATTTCTTGTGATCCAGATATTATTTTCAATACGCACCCCCATCTGTTCCTCTTCAATATAAATACCGGGCTCAACAGTAAATAACATGCCTGCTTTAACAGGTGCAGTTCTTGTTCCCAGGTCATGAACATCTACCCCCAAATGATGGGAAATGCCATGATACAAATATTTACGATACGCCCTGTTCTCAGGGTCTTCGTTTTTTACATCTGTTTTCTTAAGTAATCCTATTTTCAAAAATTGCTGTGTTGCTTCCTCCCCTACTTTCTCTGTATAATCAACAATCGTAATACCGGGTTTTAATAAACTCTTGGCATAATCATGCAAATGCAAACAGGCATTATACACCGTTTTTTGTCTGCGTGTGAATTTTCCATTTACAGGAATGGTTCTCGTAAGATCAGCACAATAGCCACCATACTCTGCACCAAAGTCCATTAATATTAATTCACCATCTTTACATTCCTGGTTATTACTTACATAATGTAAAGTTCTTGCCCTGTCGCCACTCGCCAAAATACTTCCATAAGCAGGACCCGTAGCACGCTGTCTTAGAAATGAATGATAGATCTCTGCTTCAATTTCGTACTCCATTACACCCGGCTTAATGAATTGCAGCAAATGCCGGAATGTGTTCTCTGTAATATCAATCGCTTTTTGAACCACTTCAATTTCCTCAGCCGTTTTAATACCCCGAAGTTCTTTCATGATCTTTGCAGCACGCTGATAGTTGTGCAATGGATAACGGCTTTGCATTTCATCAATAAAACGATACTCTCTTGAACGGATGAGGTTGGCTTTGCGGTCATTCTCATTACTATCCAGGTAAATATGATCAGCCAGGTGAATCCATGTTTGCAGTAAAGCATCGATACTATCCAGCCATACAACAGTTGGCATGCCGCTCATTTGCCGGGCTTCATTGGCACGAAGACGTTTGCCATCCCATTTCTCTTTCAATTCATTGGGACGAACCAATACCAATACTTCCCGGTACTTGGGATCAGGATTATCCGGGAAAAGGATCACCATACTGTCTTCCTGTATAACCCCGCTAAGCCAAAACAGATCACTGTTTTGTTTAAACTGATGAAGGGCATCACCGTTCATGGGCCATTCATCATTACTCACAAAAATGGCGATGGAATTAGGGAGCATAGCCTTGATGAAACGCTGCCGGTTTTGTACAAAAATCTGGGGATTTAAAGGCTCATATTTCATACTGCAATCTTTGAACCGCAAAATAAGATGAACAAGGTGGCCGCCCAACTTAAATTGCCATTTATACACCTATGTGAGAAACTAACGTATGTTTATACTAAATTTCAAACATCTTCAGATTTTTTGAAAAAATCCATCATTAACCCCACCTTTTTAGATATATTATTAGATTATTTTTAATAAAAAACTCGTTTCTATAGATAAGTTCAATACCAACCATGAATACAAATTTTTGCCAAGTCTTGTTCAACCTTTACATTTGGCGGCAGCATTTTGGTTGCACAAACGCAACTTTCTTCTGATAGTATTGAGTTCAACTCATTCAAATAGCTACACGTAAGTGTAAGTGGTCGTAATCGATTGTTTGCTAAGAACAAGAAAAAACCCTGCCGTTCCCGGCAGGGTTTTGTTGTATAAGATGGTTCCTGATAAAACATACATATTTTAATACATTCGCAACGGTTTGTGCTTTATAAAGCATACTACTTACAAAATAAACAGCTTATCAAAAACTTGATGCAACATATTTCCCGTTACCTGCTTCTGCTTTTGTGGCCTCTTTATTTTGTACTGGATGGGTATAACCGTTTTGAAGGTTTCATCCCTTTTAATGAGTGCTTAAAAATATTGGGTGTTATTATTCCTTCTTCAATTGTAGTTTATCTATTATCCAAATTAAAATTTTCAAACGAAAAGGGTTTGTTGCTTACATGGTGGCTTGTTTCCTGCTATTTGTTTTTCAGAACCATTCTTGATAAAGTGATCGTTCATGAAAAGCTGAAAGTTCTTAATAACGCCCCTTACTATCTTCCGTTCTTTTCAATTCTAACTATTGTTTTCATCCTATTTCTTATTAAGGGTAAAGACCACATTGCTTCAAGGCTCTTAACATTCCTTACTGTTTTGGCTGTGGCATTCATTGTTTATGAAATAACAAGAATAGCAAGTGCCTCCCCAACTGATGATAACAAACCCCTTGTTACCAACCAATTATCGTTTGCCCGAACGAAAATTCCAAAACGCCCGGATGTGTATCTATTTGTAATGGATGAATACAGCGGCTTTGAAAGCTTGTTATACTATCACAATTACTCTAATCAGCCATTTAAAGACAGCCTGGAAAAACGAAAGTTTTTTGTTGCTAATAATCCAGCAAGCAATTATAATTTAACATGGATATCAGTGCTCTCACTTATGCAGATGGATTACATCCATAACTTAAGTGACTCCATAAAATCTGAAGTAACTATTTACAGCCGTGCGGCACAGGCCATTCAAAAAAACAATGCAGTTGATTTCTTTTCCTCACATGGTTACAAGATCATCAACAATACATTCTTTGAGCTGAAGAACACAGAATCCAATCCATATCTTGTACTACCTGTAGGAAGACGTTTGCTGCTTGACAAAACTTTCGGCAACGTTGCAAGAGAAGGTTTGTTTCATAATATACCGTCCAATCAAATTCAGGATATATTGAATACACGTTTTGCAGCTACCAATAAATATAATGAGCGGGTACATGATACATTTATTAAAACCTTACAAAAAAAGGATACCCCCATTTTTATTTATTCCCATTTCCTGCTGCCACATATCCCCTACCTGAAAAGACCGGATGGCACAACCAAGAACTATGCTGAGGTTTATAAGGAGTCAAGAAAAAGAAATACGGATAAAGGTTATATAGAAAACCTGCAGTATTCCAATTCTATGCTTTTACAGTTTGTTGACAGTATTCAAAAAAGATCACCTGATGCTGTTATCATTATTACCAGCGATCACGGAAACAGATTTGTGTATCAAAAAAGAAAAAGAGAACTCGATTTTAATAATTTCCTTGCTGTTTATAAAAATGATGGTAATTATACAGGTTTCAGTGATACCACTACAACTGTAAACATATTCAGGATCATTTTGAATAATACATTTGGGCAACAACTCCCTTTATTGGAGAATAAAAAAATGGACGTAGCAAAAGGACACCTCTAAACAAATTGATAAAAAAGGCACAAATACCCAATCATCGTTTTACAGGCATTTTGTTTTTGCTTTTGGCAATAACAGGAGCAGCTTGTTCTTTTTTCCTGAGAGATCAACTTGCATTATTGCCTTATCAATTTGGGAAAGAAGCACTGGGGTTATTCATTCCTCCTTTTCTTACAGCCATTTTTATGTATGCTGCCGGAAGCAGGGAACAATTTTCCAGGAAAATTCTTTGGCTTTCGTTGCTGCTGTTCATCATTCAACTGGTGCCTTTTGGTTCTTTATTGTTTGAAGTGATTCAACCAAACCCTAAAGAAGATTTCGAACGCTATGTACAGTATGCCCAAAACATGATCAACAATGGTACACTTTGGGGCAGTGATCAAATCAGGTATCCTCATTTGAGCAAATCCTATATCACTCAACCCGGCTACCGGTATTTTGTAGCAGCAGAGTTATTACTGTTCCGGGATCTTTACCGTTTTGTAAGCGTACTGAATATTGGCATTTTTCTGATTGCAGTATTTTATCTGTTGAAATTCATTCAGCAACAAAATTTGAATCAAAAATTACAACAACTAATCTCTTTACTGGTACTGTTAACAATTCCCTACGCTGCAAAAAATATTTTAATGGGATTAACAGAGTGGTTTGTAATTGTATTGATCATTGCATGTATATGGATGTATTATGGGAAAAAAAGCTGGCTGACGGCCATTCTTATTCTGGCATTCATTCCTTTCATCAGGCAAAACCTTTTGCCACCTGTTTTAGTACTGTTGTTTCTTTTTTGTTTTAACCACCAGGCAAAATGGAAAGCCTATTTGTTATTTGGCCTGATCTTATTACTGCCGGTTTATCACAACCTCTATTATGCAGGTGAGCTTCGTTTTTTCACGAGTATCTTCAAATGGCCCTTTGTAAAGTATGAGGAAGCTGCGGCTTCAGGTTTTGATTTTTTCAAACTCATCAATAACCTGCTGCATTATACGGGACTGGACATCAGCAAAAAACCAGACTTTTTAGAAGAATCATTCCTGTTTCTGTTGCTATTCGTGGGGCTATACTTCTATATGAGCAAGTCTTTACAAAGCAGGCAACTCAAGCTGCTATACTTTGCTATCACGTTGATTACGGTATTGTTGCCTTCACTGTTATTGGCAACTGATTTCTACCCACGTTTTGAATTTGTGAATGTGTATTTTGTGTTGGCCTTCTTTTTTGTATTGCATCAAATACAGGCGCAACAGCAAACAGATGAGCTGCTTCATCAACTTTTTCTAAAAAGGAGAACGTAAAATTCAGATCAGAATAAACCGTAGAGCTGTGAATCAATTTTGCGGATGATATCACCAAAATGTTCTTCGTTTTCAGCAAATTTGTTATTATCAACATCAATCACCAGCAGGCTTCCTTCCTTGTAATTATCGATCCACTTATTGTAATACTCATTGAGTTTTTTCAAATAATCAAGGCGTATGTTTTCTTCATAATCCCTGCCACGCTTTTGAATTTGTGCCACCAGCGTAGGAACAGATGCTTTGAGATAGATGAGCAGATCAGGCGGGCTCACCATTGTTTTTAGTGTAGAAAAGAAGGAAAAATAATTATCAAAATCACGTTTGCCCATTAAACCCATATCATACAGGTTGGGAGCAAAAATATGTGCGTCTTCAAAAATGGTACGATCCTGTATCACTGTTTCAGTGCCACGTTGTATTTCCAGCACCTGGTTCAAACGGTTGTTCAAAAAGTAAATTTGCAGGTTAAAGCTCCAGCGGGGCATATCCTCATAAAAATCATTGAGGTAAGGATTATGATCCACATCTTCAAACTGGGGAATCCACTTGTAATGCTTGGCCAGCATCTCCGTTAACGTTGTTTTACCGGCACCAATATTACCGGCAATAGCCACATGTTTTGGTTTTTTACTCTTCGCCATATACTGTTTGAAATTCCAAAAATCAAATTACAAGAACCAAAGGCTCAGGAATGTTCAATGTAAATATTCTTTTTGGATTTTGGGTTTTGCACTTTGATTTTTTTAGAAATAATTCAGCCCCATTGCCTGCCTCACCAGTTCCATTGTTTTGGAAGCACTGGCCCGGGCTTTTTCAGCCCCTTGTTCCATCACTTTCCGTAGGTATGCGTCATCATTTTGAATGGAGGCCGCCTTTTCACGAATAGGCGCTACAAACTTTGCAATATCCTCTCCCAACTGCTTCTTCATATCGCCATAACGAATGACACAACGATTAAAATCTGCATCAAACTTTTCCAGGGTAGAAGCATCACTTACCAACCGCATCAGTTGAAACAGGTTTTCAATATAATCAGGCTTTACAGAATTAGGCTCTGTTGGTCCCTGGTCAGTTTTGGCTTTCATTACCTTTTTCTTAATCACCTCATCACTATCCGCCAAATAAATGGTGGCATTTTGATTTTCACTTTTACTCATCTTGCCTGTACCATCCAACGAAGGAACTTTGATCAACTCCCCGCCAAAATTGAACGCAAAGGGTTCAGGAAACACATCACCATACCTGTGATTGAAACGGTTCACATAGGTACGGGCCATTTCCAAATGCTGCTCCTGGTCTTTACCTACAGGCACATATTTAGCCCTGTGTAAAAGAATATCAGCCGCCTGCAATACAGGATAAGTCAATAAACCGGCATTTACATTTTCAGGATGTGATCTTACTTTATCCTTGAACGTAGTGGTCTTTTCCAGTTCACCTTTATAAGCCATCATGTTGATGTAGAGATACAGCTCGGCTGTTTCATGAATATGACTCTGGCAATAAAACGCAACTTTATCTGGATCCAGACCACAGGCGATATTTTCTGCAAACACACGTTTTACATTTTCCTTCAGTTCTTTTGTATCAGGATGCGTGGTTAAACTATGCCAATCGGCCACCATAAAGTAGCAATCATACTCTTCCTGCATCTTTACATAGTTGCGCATGGCACCAAAATAATTACCCAGGTGCAGGTAACCCGTAGGCCTGATGCCGCTCATTACGATCTCTTTTGGCTTACTCATAACTCCATAAAAACTTGGTAAGGCGGCGAAGATAACAGTTTCTGCCCTTTCGTTCATAAGCCGTTGTTCACTTGTGGAAACCCTTTGCCATAAAGCCTGCACCCTTTCGCTGAAACAGCTATATTTGTTTGATGAAATGAGCCATAAAATTTTCGGGCTAATTGACCATTAGGCGAAGAAAATTTTATGGCGAATAACAGGTGGCCCCGAAAATGAATATTTACACATGAAAGTGAGCAACGAACTCATTGATAAACTCAGCACGCTGGCCAGGCTCAAAATTGACCCGCAGCAGAAAGAAAGTCTTCGTGCTGATATGCAGCAACTGATTGGTTTCATTGAAAAATTGCAGGAGCTGGATACCACCGGTATTCAACCGCTCATGCACATGACCACCGAGATCAATCAACTGCGTACCGATGAAATTCACCACCCCATTACACATGAAGAAGCATTACAAAATGCTGTGTTGAAGGATGAGCAGTTTTTCCTTGTTCCAAAAGTGATCAAAAAACAATAAGCACCATGAGCGCTGTTATTGAATTAAGGCAGTTACGCAAAAGTTATTACCTGGGCAAACAGGAATTACCGGTACTAAAAGGCATTGACCTGGATATTATGCGAAGTGACTTTGTAGCATTGATGGGACCATCCGGTTCCGGCAAAAGTACACTCATGAATATCCTTGGCTGCCTGGATACACTCACCAGTGGCAAGTATGTGTTGAATGGAAATGATGTGAGTAAGTTGCCGGATAATGACCTGGCTGACATCCGCAACCAGGAAATTGGATTTGTGTTTCAGCAGTTCAACCTGCTTCCCCGTTTGAGTGCGTTGGAAAACGTAGCGCTGCCCTTGATCTATGCAGGTGTTTCCAAAAAAGAACGTAACGAGCGTGCCATGGAAATGCTCACCAAAGTAAACCTTGCTGATCGTTATCATCATAAATCCAATGAACTGAGTGGCGGACAAATTCAACGTGTGGCCATTGCCCGTGCATTGGTGAACAATCCTTCTATTATATTGGCTGATGAACCAACAGGTAACCTTGACTCTAAAACTTCAGAAGAGATCATGAAACTCATTTCTGATATCCACAGCCAGGGCAATACAGTAGTGCTGGTAACACATGAAGAAGATATTGCCCGTTATGCCAAGCGGGTAGTACGGTTAAGAGATGGACTTATTGAAAGTGACCAAAGAAAAGAGATGATGGCTGTTTGATTTTTTTTCACTTCTCATTTTGCTTTTTCATTTTTATGGCTACCTATTCCAAAACCTTTGAACTCCGCTGGGGTGATGTAGATGCCAACATGCATGTGATGCATTCTAAGTATTATGAACTGGGTGCCCATTGCCGTATGAGTTTTTTATTTGAACATGGCATTACTACTGAATTGCTTAAGAAAGAATTATTCGGCCCTATCCTTTTTCGTGAAGAATGTATTTTTAAAAGAGAGTTGAATGCAGGAGAAATTGTTGCAGTTGATTTTGTATTAACCAAAGCCCGTAAAGACGGCAGTAGGTTTAGTGTAAAGCATGAAGTAAAAAAGACTGATGGAACCGTTGCAGCTATTATGCACGCTGATCTTGCGTGGATGGACCTGGTAAAACGAAAATTGATGATCCCTCCTGCCGTTGTTGCAGCTATGATAGAACATGCTCCCAAGAGTGAAGGGTTTGTGATGGAGTGAGTTGCGGCTTATTCATTTTTACTATTAAGATTGTCAACAACTATTAGGTAGTGTTTAAAATGAAAACCATAATCTTGTCTGATATCCTGATAATTAAAATATCCATCTGGAACGCCGGTAAATTTTCCAGTTTCATATGCCACTATAACAAACTCCTTCCCTACATACTTTTTTCTAATTTCTGTACTCGTTTCATAAGAAATAGTTCCAACTTTTTTTCCGTATAAATATTCATACAATTCAAAAGTATTTTTTGGAAAGCTCCCTGTTTCATCCTGAAAATCAATAATTATTGGTTCAGATAGTTTAATACTGTCAACACTGGTTATTTTAAAAAGAAAACTACTTTGATAAGCTTTCAATTTCAATTCCTCCCCATCAACTATTTGTACATTCATCTTTACAATTGTTCCAAATGGTACAGGTAGACACGCCTTAATTACCTTTGTATTTGCTAAAGTGTCCTGACCAAATGCAGCATTTACGACAATACCATAACTTGTTATTGTAATTAGAACCGCAAGTTTTAAAAAGAAAGGTGTTTTCATTTTTATAGTTTATTAAAGCTAATCATTTTTATGAATTAGTTCTTAGAAAGCCGACTAAAACACAGGATGTAATAGTTTTATTTGCTTCGATTATACCTATACTTCAGTGATTTCTCACTCCGCCGCAATAGTAAAATAATTTCAACTTTACTATGGCTATGTTCAAAATGACGGAACGTGCTTCTTTCACTTATTGTTTCAAATTTATAAGACTAAATTAATTGTAAGAGTTGAGGTTTATGAAACTGACTGTACCGTCATGTCGACGAAGGAGACATCTCTAAGATATAAAGCTGTTAGAATCAAATGATGGAGATCATCACTCTTCCATCTCACTCAACTCCAGCCAGCGCATTTCTTTTTCATCCAGCAACTGTGTTACTTCGCCTATACGCACACTCAATTGTTGCAGCTCTTCAAAAGGAGCAGTACCACTGTTCAATTTCTCTGTAATGATTTCTTTTTCAGCAGCAAGCGCATCCATTTCTTTTTGCAGCAATTCAAACTCCCGTTTTTCTTTAAAGCCCATGCGTTTTTTGGGCTGCTGGCTGCCAGCTTCAGGCTGCAAGATTTTTTCCTTTGCAGCAACGGCTGTGGGCTGTGGACTGTTGTCTGTCGTCTCTTTCTCCTTCTCCCAAATTCTGTATTGAGAATAGTTTCCGGGAAAATCTCTCACTACACCATCCCCTTCAAATACAAATAAATGATCTACCAACCTGTCCATAAAATAACGGTCGTGGCTAACGATGAGCAGGCAACCTGCAAACTCACTTAAGAAATTTTCAAGCACAGCCAGTGTTGGCAAATCCAAATCATTGGTAGGTTCATCTAAAACCAAAAAATTAGGATTGCGGAATAAAATACTCAGCAAATGCAAGCGGCGTTTTTCACCACCGCTTAATTTGGAGATGTAGGTGTACTGTTTATCAGGATCAAATAAAAACAATTGCAGAAACTGGGCAGCACTTAAAGAACCACCACTTGCCAATGGAAAACTTTCGGCAATATTCTTTACATACTCTATCACCCGCTGATCATTCTTTACTTCCAATCCTTTTTGCGAATAATTTCCGAAGATGACTGTATCGCCAATATTGATCTTGCCACTATCCGGTTCCTGCAAACCCTGTATCATTTCAATGAAGGTGGATTTACCGGCACCGTTCTTTCCAATCACACCCACCCGTTCTCCTTTTTTAAATGTATAATCAAATCCTTTGAGAATCACTTTATCACCAAACTGCTTATACACTTTTTTCATCTCCACTACTTTACCTCCCAGCCTGTTCATCTTCATGTTCAATTGCAGTTGCTGATCTTCTATCTTAAGCTTGGCTTTTGCTTCGGTTTCATAAAACTTATCCTGCCTTGCTTTGCTCTTGGTGGTTCGGGCCTTAGGTTGCTTGCGCATCCATTCCAGTTCTTTACGATAAAGATTTTTAGCTTTATCAATGCTCGCAACGTCACTTTCCATACGTGCCGCTTTCTTTTCTAAATAATTTTCATAATCACCTTTATAACTGTAGAGCTTTCCATTGTCCAGTTCCCAAATCTCATCACACACAGTTTCCAGGAAGTAACGGTCATGTGTCACCAATAATAAAGTGATGTTTTCTTTGTTGAGATAATGTTCCAGCCATTCCACCATTTCAAGATCGAGGTGGTTGGTAGGTTCATCCATGATCAGTAGTACATGCTTGTGTTCAAAACCAATATCGATCAATGTTCTTGCCAACGCAACTCTTTTTCGCTGACCGCCACTGAGCGTTTGTACCTGTTGCTGCAGATGATGAATATTGAGTTTGCCGAGGATCTGCTTTACTTGTGCATCAAAATCCCATGCACCCAGCTCATCCATTTTTATGGTGGCATCATTGAGTTGTTGATAGTATGCAGGTGTATCGCCGGGTTCATCTATCAACAATTCATATGCTTTGATGGCATTGATCACCGGGTGTGCGTGATGAAAAATATTATCCAGTATGCTGGAAGTTTCAATAAAGTCGGGTTCCTGCTCAAATAAAGCAATGGTTACATCTTTGTTGATCCATAGTTTACCATCATCCACCGTTTCTTTTCCGGCGAGAATCTTCAATAAAGTTGATTTACCACTACCGTTACGGGCAATCAATGCAATTTTATCGCCTTCCCCTATATGAAATGTAATGGATGCAAACAGCGGAGCAATCCCATAGCTCTTGGACAATCCTTCAGCAGAAACATAATGCATGCGGCAAAGATAAGTGATGATGACGGTGAGCTGTGGTTAACGTCCGCCAAAATAAATAAGAACACAAAGGATGACTACCGTGCCTAAGATCAGCCAAACTTTGGCTCGCTCCCATTTCTCCTGTTTCTCTTTTTGCTGAAGCACCAAATCAATCTTATGATGCAGTTTATTGTCATCGCCTGCCAGCAAACGAAGTTGCCCTGCTACTTTATTTGTGTAGCTCAAAGGAAGTACCTGTGTTGATTGCAGTAACAGCGTAAGAATCGTAGCATTGATCTCCGGTTCATGAAAGGCTTTTAATTTGTCAATCGTGGGCGTTGGTATCACCTGCAGAATTCTTTGAGTAACGGATGCAGCATCCATACGATGCACATCCAGCAGGGCAATGGATCTGTTGAGTTCCAGTGACTGCTTCAAAATGAGCGTTGGTGTGATGGGTTCATCGGGCATCCATTCACCGCTTGCTTTTTTTAGCCATCGTTCCTGCAAATAATGTTCTTTAAGAGATGGATTGGTAAGCACTTCATACGCTTCTTTTATTTCATTAAAACGTGCAACAGTGTACACATCATCCCCACTTTTATCAGGGTGATACTGCATCACCAGTTTACGGTATGCTTTTTTGATTTCAGGCAGCGTTGCTGTTACCGGGAGTTCTAATATGGAATAATAATCTTTCAATTTTACGCTGATCTGTGTCCCTGAATGATTTTAACAAGATTGAAATTCATAAACGATGCAAAACTAATCATGAACAACTATATTGCAGTAAAGAATTCCACATTGTATCATATGCGCTGGATTGCCTCTTTACTGTTTTTTATCCTGGCTACACCCGCATTTTGTAGCGATAGTGCTTACACTAATCAGCGTTTAAAGGGTTATAAAAAATTATTTTATCTACTAATTACAGCACATCCCGCAGTCAAATCACCGATCGAACAAAAATTATTGCAGCATTATCTCTCAGGCAGCGGCACTGTGTACCTGCTGACAGATGAAGAATTTGAAACATTGAAAAAAACAGTAGGTCAGCAACGTCAACAAAAACATGAGCTTATACAACAAGCTGCATCTGCTTACTATACAGAAAGGGTTCGGCTGGATGATGATCCTGAATTTGGATTTGCACTGGGCACCATCAACTGTGTATTTGAATCTTCCACCGGAAATATGATCTCGTTTACTGATGTTTATGATTTCAATAAAAAGAAAAAGGGATTGAGAAGTTTGCGATCTGAATTGTACACAAGAATGTTCAGGTTGATAGCACCACGCAACTCCAAAAAATTCATAGTCACTTATCGTGCTCCTGCATTTTCACCTGTAGGTGATTAAAGTTTCTTTGTGCCGCTAAGTTCATAGATCAGTCCTTCGCCATAAGCTGCAGCAGGTGTTTGATAACCAGGTTTGAATTCACCGTTCAAGATTTTCTTTGTAATGATGAGTACTGCTTCATAAGTAACTGTATATCCATCCGCTGTTTGAATAGCTGCTGATCTTGTTTCTCCTTTATCATTACGCACCTGTGCCCACACATAGGTTTTGCCTTTTACCCGTTGCCCATCTGTTGGCCCTGCAGGACGACTGTTGATCTTGTTTTGAATCATGTTACGCATCCATGTTGTACGTAATAACCAATTGAACAGAAACTGAAATTTAAGAACACGATACACAGAAGGTTTCATACCCGTATACGTAATAATGTTAGGAATGCCGGTAGAAACATACGCCGTTGAAATATCACCCCATGGTATGGACATGGCAAATAGTCTCTTTCCATCAACAGCGATCCACTTTGCTGTATGTCCTAATGGTTTCCGTTTCAACTCACCATTTTCTCTTACACAACCACCCTCACCTGCTTTACCAGCCATTGTAGTTGCCGTGCCGTGACTAAGACCACCGCCGCCACTTGGTAAAAAAGCAATTTCAAGATGTGTGGCATCGGGCATTTGCTGATGTAACGCATACGCTACGCAATCTGTAGGAACCACATCAAACCCACTGCCGGGCAGCAGCATAACGTTAGCTGCTTTCGCTTTGGCATCATATTTCCTGATGAATTCAAAAACTGAAATATCACCATTGATATCTAAATAGTGAGTACCCGTTTCAATACATGCTTCCACCATTTGTTTGGCTGTATAACGAAAAGGTCCTGCAGCGTGAATGACCACTGCCACATATTTCAATGCATTGTGTAAAGCTTCCTTATCATCCAGTGAAAAAATATGATACGGGAGATTGTATTTGAGCGCCACCTGTACAACTGTTGCTTCTGTTCTTCCTGCAACGATGGGTTCTATGGAATAGTTTTTTGCAAAGCGGGCAATCAATTCACCTGTATAACCATTAGCTCCATAGATGAGTACTTTGTTTTTCATAACCCGTTATACAATTTCAAGAAGCGAAATGATCTCTTCTAAATACTTTTTATCTGTTTCATCAAATGTATTCAGATCAACACTGTCAACATCCAGCACACCCAATACTTTTCTATTGCGAATAACAGGTACCACAATTTCACTTTTACTTAAACTGCTGCAGGCAATATGACCCGGAAATTGCTCCACATCAGGCACGATCAATGTTCTTGCTTCAGCCCAACTGGTACCACACACCCCTTTCCCTTTGCGGATGCGTGTACAGGCAACCGGGCCCTGGAACGGACCAAGAACCAATTCATCATTCTTCACCCAATAAAAACCAACCCACAACCAGCCAAACTGTTCTTTCAATGCTGCACTGATATTGGCTAAATTGGCCACGAGATCAGGCTCGCCCGTAAGTAACCCTTTTATTTGAGGAATGAGTTGTTCATATTGCTCCTCTTTTGTTCCCTGTATGATCAATAAATCTTCTGCCATATTTTTTGTTTGTGCAAAGGTAGGAAAAGAACAGGCGGTGTATCATCAGCGACTCTTTATTACCTGTATTGTTTTCGTAAATTCTTTAGTTTTCATTGTTATGAAATATGAACCCGCAGGTAAGGCACCTGTATTCCACAGAATGAGTTGCTTACCGGGTAATTGATATCCATTGAACAAAGTTGTGATCTTTCGGCCATTGGCATCTGTTACCTGTATCGTTACAAACATCGGTTTTCTTAATTCAAAACTCAACTGTGCCGTTGACAGGAACGGATTCGGATAGGCTTTTAAATTCAAGGCTGCCAGTTCCGGTGAATTGACAGATGTTGAAAGAATAGTAGCTACTGCTGTATTACTTACTGCACTTTCATTATGAAAACGATCCAGTGCCGTAACAACATAATAATAAGTACCGGGTAAAAGATTGTTATCAGTATAAGTTGCATTCACATCATTGGGTGTGATGTATTGAATGGCGTTCACATCATTCACATCAATGGTAGCGGTTGGGAAACGGTACACTACATATTGTCTTGCTTTATCCAGCTCATTAGCAGTGACGGGTGTTTTTGTCCAACTCAGCTGAACGGCATTGCCGGTCACCTGGGTTGTAAGATTACCGGCAGGGGCTGGTGGTGTATTGTCTCGCCAGTTCATGGCAGGAAGCAATGCCGGTTTGGTAAACATGTACTGCGTTAATGAATCCCGGAAGAACAAAGGATTGGCTATGATATTCCCCGTTCTGAAAAACACACTTCCATAAACATTGCTTTGCTGACGGTTTAACCGGATTTGATTGTTGATTTGTGAAGGGTCTGTCCAGCGGGTATCTGCATCTGCATTCACTTTATAGGCAGCATGACCAATATAAATGTGACGGCCAAAAGCATTGTTATTCCACCATGGTGTGAGTATGCCATAATTGGCTACAGAAAAACCGATGCTCCAGTACACCTGCGGCATTACATAATCCAGCCAACCATTTTGCAACCAGGCCCTGCTGTCTGCAAATACATCGCTGTAACTCTGCAAACCACTGGTAGCAGAACCTAAAGGATCACTGCTTTGATTTCTCCAGATACCAAATGGTGCAATCCCAAACTTTACCCATGGTTTTACTTGTTTGATACTATCGTAAGTACGATGCACAAATACATTAATGTTATTGCGCCGCCAATCATTTTGATTCGTAAATCCATTGGGATAAGAGGCAAACGTAACATCATCATTAAACCTTGGTGGTGCAGGAGAACCACCCTGTGAAGCATATGGATAAAAATAATCATCAAAGTGAACACCATCTATATCATACCGACGAAGCACATCCATCACCACGCTGATCACATAATCACGAACAGCAGGAATACCCGGATCAAGGATGCGGTAAGTACCCTGTGCCAGCAACCACTCCGGGTGCAGTTTAGCTACATGTGTTGCTGCATAATTATTGATGTTGTTATAGTTGTTCACAGCACGGAAAGGATTGAGCCATGCATGAAACTCCATACCTCTTGCACGGCATTCATTAATCATAAACTGCAAAGGATCATAATAGGGTGAAGGCGGTGTGCCCTGTGTGCCGGTTAAATAAGAACTCCAGGGTTCCAGTGCGCTGGGATACATAGCGTCACACTCGCTTCTTAATTGTACAAATACTGCATTGATACCTGTTTGTTGCAATGTATTGAGCAGGTTGATAAATGCTGTACGCTCCTGGTCAGGTGTTTGAGAAGAATTGGAAGGCCAGTCCAGGTTCACATAACTGGCAATCCACGCTCCACGCAATTCTCTTTTTGGAGGTGCTTGTGATGATGCAATAAAAAAGCAACAGGAAACAGAAAGGATAAGTATAAGTTTTTTCATAACAGGGATGAACGATGAATCAGCAAATTAGCTGTAAATCTTATACGTTTTATTAAACTTCTTCGTTTTTATCAAGTCCCAATATTTATAAGAAACCATATGAGATACATATTTACCATTAGCATTCTTACTTTCTTGTTGTTTTCCTGTAAGAAAGATGATCCGCCAACTGAACCAACACCCCCACCGAACAATACAACATTGTACTTTCCTCCCACTACCGGAACGGAGTGGCAGGCAACCAGCACTACTACCTTAGGATGGAACGGCACAGCGTTGAATGATCTGTACAGCTATCTCCAAACCAAGAATACCAAAGCATTCATCATTTTGAAAGATGGGAAAATGGTGGTGGAAAGATATTTCGGAACCTTCACACAGGATAGTCTCTGGTATTGGGCATCAGCAGGTAAAACAATGACGGGCCTATTGGTGGGTATTGCACAACAGGAAGGGTTGCTCAATATCAATCATAAAACCTCTCAATATTTAGGTGTGGGCTGGACCAGTATGCCACAGGCAAAAGAAGATCTTATCACGATCCGTCATCAACTAACCATGACAACAGGAATGGAAAACAATGTGCCGGAAGATGATTGCACACTTCCCTCCTGTTTACAATATAAAGCTGATGCTGGTACGAGATGGTTTTATCACAATGCACCTTATACATTGCTTGATAAAGTGGTGGAAACAGCCAGCGGCAAAACATACAATACTTATTTCCAGGAAAAGATCAGGAACAGAATTGGCATGAATGGACTTTGGATCAAAACAGGTTACAACAATGTGTACTATAGTAATGCCAGGAGTATGGCCCGTTTTGGTTTGCTCATGCTGGGTAAAGGAAAATGGGATGGAACATCCATTTTAAGCGATACTACTTATTTCAACACACAGGTGAACAGTTCTCAAAATCTCAACCTGTCTTACGGCTATTTAACATGGCTCAACGGCAAAGCCACACATATGCTTCCTGCAACTTCATTGGTGTTTAACGGAAGCATTGCACCCAATGCACCTGCTGATATGTATGCAGCGCTTGGTAAGAACGATCAAAAGGTATATGTAGTTCCTTCACAAAACTTAGTGGTGATACGTATGGGTGAAAGTGCAGGCAATGTGCACCTGGCCGTTTCCAGTTTTGATAATGAGCTATGGGGAAAAATAAAAGCAGTGATCGGGTATTGAGTTATTTCAGATACTTATTGAAAAACTCAATGGTTCTGCCCCATGCCAGTTTTGCCGCATCAGCATTGTAACGCTGCCCTGCTGTATCATTATGAAATGCATGGTTCACACCTTCATACATATACAACTCGTAGGTAACTTTATTGGCTTTCAAGGCTTCCTCATACGCTGCAATGCCGGCGTTAATGCGTTCATCCAAAGAAGCATAATGTAATTGAATGGCTGCTTTGATTTTTGGCACATCTGTTGCAGCAGCCTGTCTTCCATAAAAAGCAACCGCTGCTTTCAATTCAGGAACATTTACAGCCAGTGTATTGGCCATACCACCACCCCAGCAAAAACCTACACAACCGTATTTGCCATTACTATCTTTCCGTTTTGTGAGGTATTGAAAAATGTTGATGAAGTTTTGTTTTGTGTCATCCTGGTTGAGTTTGGTGAACAATGTACGTGCTTCATCTTCCACTTCAGGTGTGCCGCCCAATGGAGCTAATGCATTGGGTGCAATCGCTAAAAATCCTGCCTGTGCTGCACGGCGTGCTACATCTTCAATATGTTTATTCAATCCACGGTTTTCATGGATCACAATCACTGTTCCATACTTTGCTTCCTTGATGGGTCTTGCAACATAGGCCTTCATTTCACCTGTTACGGCTGGATAAGTAATGTACTCAGTAAACAGATCATTTGATGGTGTGGTCATGCCTTTGGCATAGTTATTTTCCAATAATGGAAGTATGGCCAATGCAGCTGCTGTGCTGCCTGTTAATACCACCAAACGTTTCATGAACTCATTACGGCTTAATGGCGCATGTGTATATTCATCGTAGAGATTAATGATTTGTTGATCCATAAAATAATTTTTGGAGCGATAAGGTACGAAGTTTTGTTGCCGCAAAAAAATTGTACATTCAGCAACCAAAATAAAACAGCATGAGAAAAATAGTTTTTGCTCTCTTTCTTCTTGTTACGTTTTCACTGAACGCACAGAAAAAAGCATTGGTAGGCGGAACGCTGATTGATGGTTATGGTGGCGATCCTATCCGTAACTCAGTAGTGCTCATTAATGGTTCTGTAATTGAAAAAGTAGGAACAGTAGAAACACTTCCTGTACCACAGGGATATGAAGTGATCTCAACGGAAGGTATGAGTGTGTTGCCAGGTCTTTGGGATATGCATGTACATTTAATGATCAATGGCCACAGTGATTATCCATATTGGGATAAAAAGTATCCGCCGCTTTTCCGCAATGTGATCATGCCTGCAGGTGCCAAACAATTACTCATGGCAGGTGTTACCAGCGCCCGTGATCTTGGCGCTCCACTGGAAGATATCATTGCAGTACGTGATTCCATCAACAAAGGAAAAATGCTGGGCCCCACTTTATATGTGAGCGGACCCTTTTTGCAGCATGCACCTTATCCGGGTACTGAACAATTTCGCTGGGGTATAAATGGTGTGGCTGATGCAAGAGCGAAAGTACAACGGTTGGCACGTGGCGGTGTTGATTGCATTAAATTGATTGACCAGGATCAAATGACTCAGGAGGAGATCAATGCGATTGTTGATGAAGCACATAAGTGGAAATTAAAAGTGGTGGCACACAGCCATCGTCCTGAAGAAATAAGAAGAGGCATGATTGCCGGTGTTGATTGTTTTGAACATACAGGTCTCGCCACAGCTCCTGAATATCCGGAAGATGTTATGAAGATGATCCGTGAACGTACCGGTAACAGTAATAACAAATTGTTCTGGTGCCCAACAGTGGAAGGGTTGTTCAACAATGATTACAATATCCGTAATACAGAGCATTTAGATGATCCTTCCTGGCAGGTAGGCCTCCCCGATAGTGTGGTGAAAGATATTCGTAACTCATTATCTCACCCATCACAACTCTCCTATTTCCAGGTAACACCTTACCGCAAGCCCACTTTAAAAAGAAAGTTTTCCCAATTGAAAGAAAGTGGCGTGATCTTATTGATAGGAACCGATAGTGGTATCCCAATGAAATTTCACAGCCAGAGTACATGGAATGAACTGGATATATGGGTTCGTGAAATGGGTGTTGATCCCATGCTTGCCATTAGAGCCGCTACTTACTGGCCTGCTGTATTTCAGGGTGTAGAAAATAAAGTAGGCACTATCTCTGAAGGGAAAACAGCAGATATTATTGCAGTACGTGGAGATGTGTTAAGATATATCAACCTGTTGCAGAAAGTAGATATTGTTATTAAGAACGGAACGAGAGTAAAATAATTTTACAGTCAATATTCAACTCATGAAGCACACACTTTGGCTATTGTTGATTGCAATTGCAGCCTGCAATCAACCAAAAGAAAATAAAACGCTGCAACAAGTACTGGCTGATGGCAGGTGGGTGGATCTGAGTTATGATTTTTCTGAGAAAACCTTGTACTGGCCCAACAATCCAACAGGTTTTCAACTGGATACACAGTTCAATGGAATGACAGCTGCAGGTTTTTATTATTCCTCCAACGCCTTCTTTACACCCGAACATGGCGGCACACATTTGGATGCTCCCGTTCATTTTGCAAAAGGCAAATGGAGCAGTGATGAAATTCCATTGCAGCATTTATTGGGCGAAGCAATTGTAATAGATGTAAGTATAAAAATTGGAAGTAATGCTGATTACCTGATTTCAGTAGCTGATGTGGAAGCATGGGAAAAAGAACATGGCACCATTCCTGAAAATGCCATTGTATTATTCAAAACAGGCTGGGGCAAATTTTATCCTGATGCTGAAAAATATCTTGGTACAAAAGGCAAAGGAGATACAGCTGTTGCTAATTTACATTTTCCATCCATTGGTCCTGAGTTAGCAACATGGCTGGTAAAGAACCGTAAGATAAAAGCGGTTGGCATTGATACCGCCAGTGTGGATTACGGTCAGTCAAAAGATTTTAAAACACATCAAATTCTATATGCTGAAAATATTATAGGTTTTGAAAATGTAGCCAATATGGATGCATTGCCGGTGAAAGGATCGTTTGTTATTGCCTTACCTATGAAAATTAAAAATGGCACCGGCGGCCCTTTGCGAATGATCGCATGGTTGCCAAATTCAGATTGATATGTTGAAGCTTTATATCATAGGCATTCTCATTCTGTTTATTGCTGTCATTGCAAACGTCATAGCCGGTTTGCTGCATGTGATTAGCTGGTATGATGCCATTGTTTCATTGCAACAAAATGGATGGAATGCTTTCAAACAATGGAGATGGATGGACTATTTGTGGTTGTTTGTTTTGTATCCGGTGATTTTGGGTGCGGCGGCGGTTGCCGGTAACAGGTTGTATGAAATACTTGCAAAATAAACGGGGCGCCTGCAGCGCCCCGTTTCATCAGGAACGATTCCGAAACCTACTACTATTTTTACAAGGCTATACCAAGACCTAATTGTATGCCCTGGTTTCTCCATTTCTCACTGTTGCCCACATCATTGATATCATTCAAACCAATTACATAACGTCCATACACTCTTAGCTTTAATAAATTCAATTGCACACCGCCCAGTAATGAAAGATCGCCTTTCTTAAATGCATCACCACCATTTTGCACCAATGTATTACCATCATCGATCAGGATCCCAAATTGAGGACCAGCCTGGAATGTAATAATTTTTGAAGGGCTATAGTTCAGTAAGATGGGAATACTCAGATAGTTCAGTTTCAGGTCATTGAAGTTATTGGCCTGGCTACCGAGGTTTTGATAGATTGCTTTAAATCCTGAAACAGTATCTGTACTCACCTGGTTCCATAATACTTCGGGTTGAATACCCCATTTTTTACTGAGGTTGATCTGTACAAAACCACCAACATGATAACCCAATGAATATTTTTCATCAAAACCGGCACCATCAATTTTACCCATATTGGCACCCAGCTTAGGGCCAAACTTAATTCCCTGTGCCGATGCACTGATGCTGATAACTGTTACAGCAAGAATGATGAGATACTTTTGCATGTGAATTGTTTTTAGTTGCTATAGAACGTTCCAAACAAGTGCCAAGTATAGACTGAGACACGTAAAATATTGTTAACTGTTTAAAAAAGAAAGCCTGCCTGCAGGGTAAACAAAGCTGTAAACTTTTTATCAGCCTCCGGCAAATAATAATCAAAATACACCTGGGGGTTCAAATAAAATTTATTGAAATAAAAAGCTGCATCCAAACTCAACCCAATAGATTGCAAATGAAAATCAGTTGTATTCAGAAAATTCCGGGTTTCATTCAAATCAGGAAAGCTTTGTTTGATAACGTTTAAAACTTCCCTGTATAACAATGGACGGTTCTGCAGGAACAATTGTGTACGTGGTGAAAACTGGCTGGATGATGTATACTCCACATCATAGTTATTCCTGGCAAAGAACAAAAGCATTGAGGGAGTAAAAGTAATATAATTAGCTGCCTTCTTCGTATCAAATGTAAATTGATGACGTGCGGATACAATCGTAGAAAAATCTCTCAACTTAACTTTTAAAGTATCAAGTACCGCATAGCGTACAGTATCTGGGCCTAATGGATTTTGCCGTACAAAAAAAGTATCTGTTCGTGATGTTTCGGTAAACTTACCTGTTGAATAACCCAATGCCACAGACGGCTGCACTTCCCATTTATTGAATTGCAGATACCCGTAAAAATCATTTTGGTAAGGTGATGATGCCTGTGCAAAATTCTTATTACCTATGAAGCGTGTATACGAAAACCCAAAATCAAATTTCTTATCTCTTGAAAAATCAAAGGCCGGGGTAATGGTATGCTGCACAATGCCACTGTTTTTGTTATTCAGGCTGATGAAGTTATTATAGGTGAAGCTCAGCCCGCTTTTATCAAAATACATCACTGTGGGTATGAGTGTAACGCCCTTGCTCACCTGCTGTGCATTCAGTGCCACGTTATTCACACTGAACTGTGTATTACTGGCGCCAACAGAAATCTGCCAGTAACTCTTGGGTTGTTTGGCAGAATCAAGCAATGCCAAAAACTCATCTACTGCTTTTTCAATAGAATCTTTATTGATAATGATGGAATCTTTCTGCTGTGCCTGTACAGCAACAGCCACGCTTATAAAAGCGAAGAGCAGAATAAATGTTTTCTTCATACAATGGTGGTTCCGGTTAAGACCATTGAGATGCAAGATAGTTTAAAGCTTCGGGAAAATTGTTGTACTTGCCAGGTAGTCATAGAATGAATAAACCCGGACTTCACGCCCGGGTTTATTCAAAATATATTTAATTAACGCAGTGAATGGCATCAACTCAACTCGATCAGCGTTATCTCCGGTAAAATACCCACACGACCCGGATAGCCAATAAATCCAAAACCACGGTTCACGTATAATTTTTGAGCAGCCTGCTCATACAAACCGGCCCATTGCTTATACACATATTTCACAGGGCTCCAGCGAAAGCCGGGTATCTCTACTCCAAACTGCATACCATGGGTATGACCGCTGAGCGTAAGATCAATATCGGTGAAATTTTTGGTTACCTCACCGTTCCAATGAGATGGATCATGACTCATTAATATTTTAAAAGGAGCTTCTTTGGCACCTGCATGCGCATCACTCAGCTTGCCAAAAGAAGGGAAACGGCTTTTGTAACTGGTATTATCAACACCCAGCACTGCTATATGCTCGCCGTTACGTTCTATGAGATCATGCGTATTACTTAATAATTTCCAGCCCAGCTGCTCGTGTACTTTAGCAACGTTAGCTGCATTGGCCAATTGCATTTGTTTTTCCTCTTCTTTACTTTCTGCACGGGGAAAGCCATAGTCATGATTGCCCAGTGTTGCATACACACCATGCTTTGCTTTCAGCTGACTGAACACATCCATATATTCTTTCATTTCATCAGCATGATAATTCACCAAGTCACCGGTGAATAAGATCACATCCGGGTTTTGCTCATTGATAAGTTCAATACCCTTCATCACTGCTTGCTTATCCGTAAAACTGCCGCTGTGTATATCGCTGATGTGAATGATCCTGAAACCGGCAAAAGATGATGGAAGGTTGGGAAACTTCATCGGGATCTTTTGAACATTGTAACGATACTTGTTTCCAAAACCATAAATAAGTGATGTAAATAATCCGCCACCAACAGCAATGCCCACCCAGCTTAAAAAAGCAGAACGGGTAATTCCTGTACCTGCTCCTGTATTTTTTGGATTGAGGGATGGTACAATAAAACTGGCTGCCCACTGTACAATACGTCTTACATCATCTACCACAAAAAAAGCACTGGCTATTAACTTGGCAAAAAACAAACCCATAATACCTGCAAACAAATAAGTGCGAAGGGTTTTATGCCATGTTTCATAATTGGTGAATACCAGCGACAGCATCAGTGCCAGTGCCATAATGCTGATACCCCAATACGTACCATAAATGATCCACCGGGTACGGGGTGCTGCTGAAATCGTTACAGATTTGATGGCCTGGAACACATAGATGTCCACCACAAATAAGATGAGTAAAAAAATCCAGGAACCTGCTAATCGCTGCATGTGTACAAAATTGAGAAATGAATCCGAATCCGGTTGTTATTGTTTTGTTGAAGAATACAACAGTTCGGGGATAAGTATTGTTCCCGAAATCTGTGCCAAGCCTTATTTTTGTCACAATGGCATTTTGCCTGTATGATGAGGGCAAAAAGCCAATTCTGAGCTCCAAAAAAGGCCACCAGTAATGAAACTTACGTATTTCGGACATTCCTGTTTTAGTGTTGAAGTGAAGGGTAAACAGCTGTTGTTTGACCCCTTCATCAGCCCCAATGAGCTGGCAAAAGGTATTGATGTCAACAGTATTGCGGCCGATTATATTTTTGTGAGCCATGGCCATGCGGATCATGTGGCTGATCTGGTATCCATTGCGAAACGTACCGGTGCTCTCGTTATTTGTGCATGGGAAATTTATGTATGGCTGCAAAAACAGGGAGTGGACAATGTACATCCGATGAACACGGGAGGCAAAAAACAATTTGATTTTGGCCAGGTGAAATGCGTGGTAGCCCAGCATTCCAGCAGCTTGCCGGATGGTACTTATGCGGGCAATCCTATGGGTTTTGTGATCCGTGCTGATAAAACATTTTATTACAGCGGTGATACTGCATTGACCATGGAAATGCAATTAGTAACAAGAGGTGGCGCTGTTGATTTTGCCATTTTACCTATTGGCGACAATTTCACGATGGGTTATGATGATGCGGCAAGAGCGGCGCATATGATCAACTGTCATACAGTAGTGGGTGTGCATTACAATACATTCCCCTACATTGTGATTGATACCGTGCATGCTAAAGATCATTTCAGTAAAAATGGATTGAACCTGGTGTTGCCGGGCATTGGTGAAACAATTACGATGTAAGATTTCGTTTTGTGTTTTTGTTGGAGCTTGTATTTTGAACATTGGAATTTAAATTAATACATGGGAAGAATCATTGGAATAGCAAATCAAAAAGGCGGTGTTGGTAAAACAACTACTGCCATTAACCTGGCCGCCAGTTTTGCCGTGCTGGAATACAAAACATTATTGGTGGATGCTGATCCGCAGGCCAACAGTACCACCGGTGTGGGATTTGATTTGCACAATGTACAGCAAAGCCTGTACGACTGTTTTGTGAATGGTGCCAATGCCCGTGATGTGGTGTTGAAAACAGAAGTGCCAAATCTTGATCTCATTCCATCGCATATTGACCTGGTGGGAGCTGAAATTGAAATGATCAATCAGCCCAACAGGGAAAGTGTACTCAAACAATTACTGGAACCAATAAAGAACGACTATGATTTTATTGTGATCGATTGCTCACCGTCACTGGGTTTGATCACCGTAAATGCATTAACAGCTGCTGATAGTGTGGTGATCCCTGTACAAACAGAGTTCTTTGCATTGGAAGGGCTGGGCAAATTGCTCAACACTGTAAAAATTGTACAAAGCCGATTGAATACTTCATTGGTGATTGAAGGAATTTTAATGACGATGTATGATGGCCGTTTGCGTTTGTGCAACCAGGTGGTGAGTGAAGTACGCCGGCATTTTGAAGGAATTGTTTTTGACAGCATCATTCACCGTAACACACGCCTCAGCGAAGCCCCCAGTTTTGGTAAGCCTGTGATTCTTTATGATGCAGATAGTAAAGGATCCGTGAACTATCTCAATCTTGCCAAAGAAATTCTGCAACGAAATAACTTAACGAAGATCAAACAGGAAGACAGGGTGATTGAAATAGAGGAGCAATAATCGGTGACTTGTTGTTATCCGGACCGGATGATGAATGGATCTTGCAACAGCAGCAGTAACTTACATCTGCATTTTTCACTTATAATTTGAATGAAAGCAACTGATTTACGAATTGTATTTATGGGTACTCCTGAATTTGCTGTGGCAAGTTTGGATGCACTGGTAAAAGCCGGTTGTACTATCGTTGGAGTGATTACGGCTCCTGATAAACCAGCCGGTCGTGGTATGAAGATGAACGAAAGTGCGGTGAAGAAATATGCAGTGGAACACGGCCTGCATGTTCTCCAGCCTGAGAAATTAAAAAATCCTGCTTTCATTGAAGCACTAAAAGCATTAAAGGCTGATCTGCAAATTGTAGTAGCGTTTCGTATGTTGCCGGAAATGGTTTGGAATATGCCGTCCATGGGAACGATCAACGTGCATGGAAGTTTATTACCTCAGTACCGTGGCGCTGCTCCTATTAACTGGGCAGTGATCAATGGAGAAAAAGAAACAGGTGTTACTACGTTTCAACTCAAACATGAAATTGACACGGGTGATATTTTATTGCAGCAATCATTTCCCATTGGCGAGGATGAAACTGCAGGAGAAGTGCATGACCGCATGAAAGAGATCGGTGCTGCATTGCTGGTGAAAACGGTGGAGGGATTGGCGGAAGGAAGCCTGAAAGAAAGACCACAGACCATAGTCCATAGTCCACAGACCAGTATAGAATTCTTACAGTCGACTGTCGACCGTGGACCATCGACTCTCAAACATGCCCCCAAAATTTTCACGGAAACCTGCAGGATCGATTTTAATAAAACCGTAGAAGAAGTTCACAATTTGATTCGAGGCCTCTCTCCTTTTCCCGGTGCATTTACGGAGCTGGGAGGAAAGATGCTGAAGATATATCGGTCAAAGAAAGAGATCGTTAACACTTCTGACTTCGGTGAGCCCATGCCTGGGCATGGGCCGACCGAAAACCTGCAAACCGATAGTAAAACGTTTTTAAAGTTTCGTTGCAATAACGGATATGTACATGTGTTGGAATTACAACTGGAAGGAAAGAAACGAATGAGTGTGGAAGAGTTTTTGAGAGGTTATAGATTTCAATAAAAGAAGAGAGGCGCATTTATTGATGCGCCTCTCTTCTTTAAAACTTAATTAAATACGTATTTATTTCCCCCACACCAATTCCGCATTAAACTTCTCTGCACTGATACCAAGCTGTGAAGCTGCCGCATTGCTCAACAAAAACAACGCATTGCTGTTCGGTGTTGTTTCTTTTACACCTGCCAATACTTTTGCATAAATAGCTTTCCCATTGGAAGGATTGCGAACCATTACAATGGTTCCCTTTTCTAAATTATCCACCAACACATAATACTTGCCATCGCTCCAGCCGCTGGTGCTTTTGAAAGTGGTGCCATTACCATTGGTATTGGCAATGCGTTTACCGTTATTGGTTTGCTTATTGAATTCGTCTTTAAAGAAACCATTGCCCTCATAGGAAGGAGGTGGTGCCTGTGTTTTTGGTTCTTCCTTTACAACTGGCTTGGGTTCTTCTTTTTTAGGTTCGGTCTTTGTTTCAACTTTTGGTTCTTCTTTTTTTACAACAGGTTGTTGTTTGGACTCTTCTTTCTTTGGTTCTTGTTTTACAACCGCAGGCGGTTCCTGTCTGCTCATGCCCTGTGCCGCTAATGGTGATAATGTTTTATCCACCTTTAAAAATCCAATGATGATCCTCTTACCGGTACTCACAGCATCACTGCTTAAATTGTTCCAGCTGCGGAGGGTCGCATTATCTGTTTTAAATGTTTTACTTACTGCTGAAAGATTTTCACCTGCACCTACTGTATAATACAATGGAACCACCACTTCATTCTCCTTGCGTGTACCGCTTTGCCAATAGTTCTGTTCATTCAGCGGAATTTTTAATGCCTGCCCGATACTTAACGGGCTTGTTAATTCCAATCCATTATAAGGAGCAAAAACTCTTGGGCTGATGTTGTAGATACGACCCACGCTGTAAAAATTTTCTTTTGGAGCCAGTGTGTGAACCAGGTAGGGCTGGTTCTTACTGTCGAGCTGTACATTTAAAGGGGTTGTTTGTGCATTTACAGCTGACACAGCTAACAACAGCATCAAAAACAAAAAGGTTCTCTTCATGGAATTTTGCATTTACGGGGCAAAGATGCAGAAATATCATGCCAAAACAAAACAAACCTCAACAGCCCTATATTGGACAATTTTAGCTCACTTTATTCGATGCATCTCACACCTCTCTTCCGGAAAAAAAATTGGTTCCTGAATTCAACGCCAATCAGGCGTTCTTATTTTTCTTTCCTGCAATCGCATCTTTCTTTAACATTGTGTTGAAATGAGTAAGCAAAAATTTTATGTAGTGTGGAAGGGAAAAGAGCCCGGCATTTACCACCATTGGAACGATTGTAAAGCACAGGTAGAAGGTTTTGCGGGTGCTGCTTACAAATCCTTTCCCACTTTGATGGAAGCTGAGATCGCTTTTAATGAGCATTTTGCCAAACACATTTACAAGAAAGAAAAAGAAACACCAAGGAGCAAGGAAGGTATCGGTACGCCTATTCATGACAGTATTATTGTAGATGCTGCCTGGAACAGTGTGCAAAAAGACATGGAATACCAGGGAATTTTATATAAAACCAACACCCGCATTTTTCATAAAGGACCTCTTGCCAACGGCACTAACAATATCGGTGAATTCTTAGCCATTGTTCATGCCCTTGGCTATTGCAAAAAACATCATTTACTCAACATGCCCATTTATAGTGACAGCCGTAATGCAATTGGTTGGGTAAAAGCCAAAAAGTGTAAGACCAACCTGGAAGTATCCGCCAAAACACAACCTATTCATGAGCTGATCGCAAGAGCTGAGCATTGGTTACAAACCAACGAGTACCAAAATAAAATTCTTAAATGGGAAACAGATGCGTGGGGAGAAAACCCTGCAGACTTTGGACGTAAGTAACCTATTATTGTATTTCTATCTTCCCCTTTCGAAATTCTCTTTTGGCAAGGTTCTTGAATTTTCAGGTATTATTCACTTTAAAAATCAGCATTATGGGATTGAAAACAATGGTAGCTGCTGCTGCGGCAGGAGCAGCGGCCGGTGTATTACTGGCCCCTGAAAGCGGATCAGCTTTACGTCAAAAGTTAAGTGATAAACTAAATGATGTAAAAGAAAGATGGTATAAAGTAAAAAGCAGTGCTTCTGAGCTGGAAGAACTGAAAGAGGTGTTTAGAAACGAAATTGCCGGGTTAACGGATGACACAAGGAAACGTGTTCTGGAAATACTGGAAGCCGCCAAAGCTACAGGCAGTCGTATGAAACAACAAATTGCTTCGTAAACTTCGTATAAGAACTGCCGTAATCCTGATGATTTGCTGTGCAGCATGGTTTCTGTTGTATAACTTACCGGAAATAATTACGGCAGTTCTTTCGTTTATCTTTATTGAGCTGTTACCCAACTTACACCCGTAAAACAATAACTTATGTGGATCTTCAGGGTTAACCGTTTATTCAGAAATAGCTTTCGCCTCATCAGCATTCTGCTAATTATTATCAAACATGTAATTAAAAACAGTGTTTATAACAATCGTGTCCCGCGCCGTATGGTTGATCCAAAAGGAAAGAACATCACTTCAAGGTCTGAACGTATTCGCTTTATGATCGAAGACCTTGGACCTACCTTTATCAAGTTTGGACAAATAGTAGCAGACAGACCCGATCTTGTTTCTGAACAATTAAGAAATGAACTCAAGAAACTTCAAACTTCAGCAAAGCCCTTTGATAATCATGCAGCCTTCCGTATTATGGAAGAAGAACTGGGCGATCCATTGCATGAAATATTTGAAACGGTTGAACCAACGCCACTCGCCAGCGCTTCAATTGCACAGGTATACAAAGCAGTGTTGAAGAACGGCGAACAAGTGGCCATTAAAGTACAAAGGCCGCACATCAAGCAAAAAATATCAATTGATATTGTATTGATCCGCATTTTGGCTGAACAGGTAGTGAACACGTATCCTGAACTGGCAAGCTTTAACCTGATTGAGTTTGTTGATGATTTTGGCACCATCATGAAAAAAGAATTGGATTTTACCAATGAAGCATCAAACATGCTGCGGTTTGGTGAAATTTTTAAACATGATGATTATTGTTACATCCCTAATGTGTACAGCAACTATACAACGCAAAAAATATTGGTGATGGAGTTTGTAAGTGGTGTTGAGCCTGATGCCAAAGATGAGTTGATTGCTAAAGGTTATGATGTACATCAAATTGCAGAGAACGGCACCAATATCATTTTGAAGATGATATTGAAACATGGCTTTTTTCATGCTGATCCACATGCAGGGAATTTGCTGATACGTGGTGATAACCAGGTGGTATTACTGGATCATGGCATGACCGCCAGTTTAAAGCCCGGGCAAATACAATCACTCATCAATTTCATGCTGGGCTTTGCAAGACAGGATACACACCGCATTACCAAAGCATTGTTAGGTTTACTGGAGATTAATTTTTATAAAGATCAGTCTGATCTTGAATTTGAAGTAAGTGAGCTGATCCAGAAATACAGTTATATCCCTTATGATAAAGTTGACATTTCATTGCTGATGGCGGATACATTTAAAGTGATCATGCGGCATGGATTGAAAGTACCTTCTAATTTGTATATGCTGCTGAAAGCATTAGGCACCATTCAAAAGTTTGCTGAAGCACTGGAAGCGAATATTTCTATCATCAATATGATCGAACCTTATGCCAAAGAAAAAATAAAAGAAAAATTCAGCTTTGATGCCATCATCAATAAACTGATCAATTCAGCAGAGGATTATTATTACATTGTTGACAGGCTGCCTACAGATATTAAAGAGATCATCAATAATCTTCGCAGCGGCGTATTGAAACATGAGATCAACTTCCGGGAAGATAGTTTTACCAACAAAGCATTGAAACAAAACTTCAACCGCCTGGGTTATGTGTTTATTCTTGGTCTATTGCTCATGTGTGCCACATTGCTCATGATCTATCAACCGCATAGCACCGGGTTTAAAGTGTTGTTTTATTTCACCACTGCTATTCTGGTTTGGACAGGTTTTAAATTGTTCTTCAACACAAGGTTTAAATGATCAATGATGCAGGATGCGGTATTCTTTGGGATAATAATTGTTGATACGGTTGCCGAGCAGTTTCATCCAGCCCAAATTCATTCCTTTGTATTGAGCCAATGCCCAACCTTTATGGGATGATTCAATTTGCACATCTGATTTGCGTAAATAATTCAACGCCTGTTCTTCTGTAAGTTCAACTGAAAATACATTGTTGCTGATGATGGTACTTAGCCCCAGCGAATGTTCAGGCAATAAATCGTTCTTTGCAATGGTTCCTAACTCCACACCAGCATACCGTACTTTTAATTCCTGCATGAGGTGTTGAATGGTTGGATGCCAGGCAGAAGGAACTACCGCTATATTTTGTCCCTGCAAGATGAATGACAAACCATCTGTTGACTGCAACCACTTAGAAGCAATCTTTATGTCCTCTTTTGATGGTATGGCTTCCTTTTTGATTTTCATTCTCAGTTCACCTGTTCCTTCTCTCTTTCTGAAGGCAGCAATAAAAAATCCTTCGCCTTTTACTTTATAAGGCCAGAAACGATATCCATAAGTTCCTGTTGAACTTTGCACTTCATCAATCCCCCACTCTTCTTCCACCTTCAACCTCATACCTTCTGCCCTCAACTCTTTGATTGCCCAATCCAATATTGCTTCATCTTCTTCTGTTGAATAAGAGCAGGTAGAATAGATGAGCACACCCTCTTCTTTCAAACAATTCCATGTATCGGCAATGATGCGTTGTTGACGTTGGGAACATAATTGCACATTGGCTTCACTCCATTCGTTGATGGCTTCCGGGTCACGGCGAAAGAGGCCGCTGCCGCTGCAGGGTGCATCAATCACCACTACATCAAACAAACCGCTGAGTTTGGAAAAATCTTTCGGATCATTATTGGTTACAATCACGTTACCACTGCCCCATTTGATTAAATTTTCTTTGAGAATATTCACTCTTGATTGAATGACTTCGTTACTTACCAATAAACTTTGGTTGCTGATGACGCTTTGCAAGAGTGTTGATTTGCCGCCGGGTGCTGCACATAAATCAAGTACCAATAATGGCTGTGTGGTATCTGTTGTTTGCTTCACTGCCTGCTCTAAAAACATAGAGCTGGCTTCCTGCACATAGTACGTACCTGCATGAAGCAAAGGATCAAGAATAAATAAAGGACGTTGATCGAGATAATAACCATTTGTGGACCACGGAACTTTAGAAAAAAGCGGAAAGTTGTTTAGAGCTTTTAACGGATTAAGACGAAAAGAAGTGATTTGTTCACCACTTTCATGAACATTGATGAAAGCCGATTCATCAAAACCTTTTACAGGCTGAAGAGATTGAATTAGTGATGATGGTAATTGCACTGAGTAAAACTAAAGAAAGAAGCATTACAAATTCTTCACCTCCGCAATCAAATCCTGAATCACTTTTTTGGCATCACCAAACAACATGCTGGTTTTAGGACGGAAGAACAGATCATTTTCAATCCCTGCATAACCGGGCTTCATGCTTCGTTTGTTCACGATCACATTTTTAGCGAGTTCAACATCGAGAATGGGCATTCCGTAAATGGGTGAAGAAGGATCTGTTTTCGCAGCGGGGTTTACCACATCATTGGCACCGAGGATCAACACCGCATCTGTAGACGCAAATTCATCATTGGCTTCTTCCATTTCTTTGAGCAGATCATAACTTACATCTGCTTCTGCCAGCAACACATTCATATGCCCGGGCATACGTCCCGCCACGGGATGAATAGCATATTTTACTTCCACTCCTTTTTCTGCTAATAATTTCTCCAGTTCATGACAGGCATGTTGTGCCTGCGCCACCGCCAAGCCATAACCCGGAACGATGTACACCCTGTTGGAATAAGAAAGTAACACAGCCGTATCACTCAATGAAATTTCTTTATACGTTCCATGTTGTTTTGCACCGCCACCTGCACCATTACTGCCACCGCCAAAATTACCAATGAGCACATTGGTGAGTGAGCGGTTCATAGCTTTGCACATTAAAATGGTAAGTAATGTACCGGCAGCACCCACTAAAATACCACCGGTGAGCATGGCTTTATTATCATATAAAAATCCACCGCAGGCTGCTGCTACACCTGTAAAAGAATTAAGCAAGGAAATAACCACCGGCATATCGGCACCACCAATGGGCATAACGAAGAATACACCATAAATAATGGATAAAGCAAGAATCACATAAAAGAACAGTTTTGTTTCTTCAGGTCTTCCTATTAATATGAATGCAGCAAGACCGAGCAATACAACAAGCAAAAGGATATTGAATACCTGCTGGCCTTTAAAAGAAAAATCTTTAATTCGTCCGTCCAGTTTACCCCATGCGATCATACTTCCGGCAAATGAAACAGTACCAATGATAAGACCTGAAATAATGATGAGTAATGTTGTGCCATCCAGCAAACTAAAGAACGTAATATCTTCCGGATTGTAATTGTGAACCAGGTGGTCAAACTCAACAATACTTATCAAAGCCGCACAAGCACCACCCATACCATTGAACAAACTCACCATTTGGGGCATGGCTGTCATCTTTACTTTTTTGGCAGCCAGTGTACCAACAACAGAACCAATAAACAATCCTCCAAATATCCATCCATAATTACCCAATTTCACACCACCTTCTTCATACAAAAAAATAGTAGCTAAAATAGCAATCGTCATACCTGCAGCTGCTATCAAGTTTCCTTTTCTTGCTGTTGCAGGATTGGATAACATCTTCAATCCAAGAATGAATGTTATCGAAGCAATGAGATAAGATATGATGAGTATGTTCATATACGAATATTAAATTCCAAAATACAAATAACAAGAACCAATGAAAATCCCAAAATACAAATAGCAAAAACCAAATAAACAAATACAAAGAATACAAAATCAAAAAACTATTCGCCGCCTCTCTTTTTTAAAATAGCAGTAAAAATGAGCACCAATTCTTTTGCCTCTTGTCTTAAAGCCGCTCTTTCGTTATTGGCTTCCGTTGTACCATCGGTTATTACCATTCGTAACCAATAAGCTGATTCTTTAGCCTCTCTTCTGCATGTTTTTATTTTCATTTTAAAATCTTTATCTCCCAACGTTTCGTTTGCTTCGATATAATTGGCACCAGGTGAACTGCCTGAGCGAATTAATTGAGGGATATATTCCTTATTCGCTTCATTTTTTGGCAGCTTTAAAGCAAAATCTCTGATTCTTTCTGCATAAACTGCCGTACGCTCTTCTAAGTCATATTTCTTAGGATTGTTTTCCATTTAAGATTTGACTTTTTGCTTTCTTTTTTTTGGTTCTTGCCTTTTGGTTCTTAGTGCTTTCTTTTTACTTTTTCTTTTTAAACATTTCCAGCATTCGGTCTGTCACTACAAAACCACCTACTACATTGAGCGTACCAACGATCACTGCAATAAAGCCAAGTATCAGCGCTAAATAATTATCAGCTTCCGCCTTACCCATTACAATGATGGCACCAATGATCACCACACCATGAATGGCATTGGCACCACTCATAAGCGGTGTGTGTAATACAGCCGGTACCCGACCGATCACTTCGATACCTGCAAAAACCATCAGTACAACGATGTAGATCATTTGCTGATGCGTGGAAAAAAAGGAAAGAATACTATCCATAAACTATTTTTTGTATCAATGTATTATCATCTCATGCGTTCGTGTACAACAGCACCACCATATGTAATGCAACAACCTTTTACCAGGTCATCTTCAAAATTCAGATTGATGTTGCCTTCTTTGTCAACAATCAATTGTAAAAAGTTTAAGATATTCTTACCATACAGCTTGCTGGCATCACTGGGCATAGTTGCCTGTAAATTACTGTTACCGATAATGCTTATACCATTGTACAAAACTGTTTCATTGTTTTTGGTAAAAGGTGTATTGCCCCCGGTTGCAGCTGCCAGGTCAATGATCACAGAACCGTTGCGCATTTTCAATAATGCTTCTTCTGTAACAAGCACCGGGGCTTTTTTACCGGGAATTTGTGCCGTGGTAATGATGATATCTGCCTTTACAGCGCTCTCAGTAATTCGTTGTTGCTGCTTTTGTTTGTATTCTTCTGTTTGCTCAACTGCATAACCACCTGCTGCACTTGCATCAGCCGCACCTTCTACCTCAATAAACTTGGCACCGAGACTCATGACTTCTTCTTTCACAGCCGGTCTTGTATCAAATACTTCTACCACTGCACCTAAACGCTTGGCCGTAGCAATGGCCTGCAAACCGGCAACGCCTGCACCAAGGATCAATATTTTTGCAGGAGCAATACTACCTGCTGCTGTCATAAACATGGGAAAGTAACGGCCATAGGTAGTTGCAGCTAACAATATCGCTTTATATCCTGCAATATTAGCTTGCGAACTCAACACATCCATACTTTGTGCACGGGTGGTACGTGGCAACATATCCATGGAGAAAACAGTTGTACCTGCAGCTGCGAATGTTTTCATTGCATCAACATTCATCAATGGCTGATACACACCGATCAATATTTTATTGCTGATGTTTTCTGCAGGTTGATGAATGCTCAGCAACACATCAGCCGATTGAATCACTTCACTCCTGCTTTTAACGGTTGCTCCTGCATTGCTGTAATCACCGTTTTGTGCAAAGGCTTTACTGCCTGCACCTTCCTCCACCAGCACCTGTATATTCTTTTTTGTGAGAGCGGATACGGTTTCGGGCAACAGTGAAACTCTTGTTTCAAAGCCCGGTTCTTTTAACACACCAAGAATCATGTACGAGTTGGTTTTGCGGTTGTGTGAAAATAAGTAAAAAAAGGATTGACCTGTCAATTCATTCACCTGACCTTTATCAAATTAAACAATGATCGTAACTGCTGATTCCGGTTACAGAAATACCAGTAACTCCATTGCCTAAAATCGTATTACGAAATGCTCTTTTTCCTTTTGCTCCTTTCTGAAAAATACCAGGCCGACAAAGAACAGATCCACGGTAAGTGTTACTGATGAATGAAGTTTCACTGCTTCCCAAGCTTCTTCCATTTCCCTGCTCCAATGGATATCATCAAACACAACAACGGATGCATTGGTCAAACAGGGCAGCAATTGCTCAAAGTACCGCAGCGTGGGTTCCTTGCGGTGGTTACCGTCAATGAAAACAAAGTCCAGTTGCCTGTTGACAACAGTGGCAAGTGTTTCATCAAAATTACCGGTGATGAGTTCAATATTTTTGAGTTGCAACTGTTCAAATGTTTGTTGTGCAATAGCAGCAATTGCAGGTGAACCTTCCATAGTAACAACGTGAGACGACGGTTGTGCACTTGCTAAATAAGAAGTAGTAATTCCCAGTGATGTACCTACTTCCAATACTTGTTTTGGCTGAAAATATTGAACCAGCCTGTACAACAATTGTGCATATTTTTTAGGCTTGAGTGAAGTTGCAGCAATTTGCTGAACCACCCGTTGCTTCTTCAATCCTTTTACAAAGCCAGCCCCAAAATCATCTACTTCAATAATGGTTTCATTGCCAAGCAATAAACTTCGTTGCAGCTCTACTTTCCTGTAAACCTCATAGTTTGTTTTATCATTCAGCACTTTGGTCACAAGTTCAAAAACAAAGGGGGAATGAATACCATGTCCTTTGCCATTAGCAGCAGTAACATAATAACGCAGGTATTTAAGGGTAAGTTGAAGGGAGGAATACATGGAATAAAATCGAAAATTAAAAGTTCAAAGTAAAAAATATAATTGCTTGTTCAGGCATTTTCGATTTTTCACTTTTCATTTCCTAGTTTTTTCTCTCCCATACCTGTATGGAAAATGAATATGCATGTTTCTCATCAACAGGAAAGTCATTGCTCTTTATTAAATCCCATTCATCTGTTTTGATCTCAGGGAAAAAAGTATCCGCCTCAAAGTGAGCATGTACACGGGTCATGTAAATGCGGTTGGCAATATGCATCGACTGTTCGTATATCTGTGAGCCGCCAGTGATAAAAACTTCTTTACAATGTAAGGTTGATGCCTGCTCTAAGGCCTCCTCTAATGATGTTGCCCACCATACTTCACCCTCCATAGAAGTCTGGGCATTCCTGGAAATGATGATGTTTTGCCGGCCCAATAACGGTTTATTGTTGACTGATTCAAACGTTTTTCTTCCCATGATCACCGGCATGGCCCATGTGGTATTCTTGAAGAACTTGAGATCAACAGGTAAATGCCACAGCAATTGGTTGTTTTTGCCAATGGCGTTGTTTGTACTTGCGGCAACAATAAGCGATATAGTCATGAAATGAGAAATAAAAAATGAAGAATTAGAAATGAAAAATTCCCGACCTATTGCTTCTTTCGTCTTTCATCATTTCTTTCAGCGGTTTCAACGCTGGTGAGAAAAATAGCCATTAACTCATTACATTCACTAAATGCCTTTTCAATATTTTCATGAACAACGACTGGCTTACGACGAATGATTTTTAAATTTATTCTTGACTCTTTTATTTCTTTCAAACACATTTTCATTTTATGAATAAAATCTGCTCTTGATTCAGCAGCCTGCGCTTCTCCGTAAATAAGGGCAGGAGCCGTTCTACTTTTTGAAAGCTGATATTCCAAGTTCTGTCCAGATTTTGTAGTGGGCAGCAAATCACAAACATCAAGACACATACAGGCAAAATCTACCAGCCTGTCTTCCAAATCAAATTTGTGTTTTTCCTTTTCCATATTTGCTAAGTTTAGTTTACTTCAAGAACTGCCCTACTTTTTCATTTATCATTCCTCATTTCTAATTCTTTATTTATTAAATGGCTACCGGTGCTTTGATTGCAGGATGACTTTGGTAATTCTCCAGCGTAAAGTCTTCAAACTTAAATTCAAAAATATCTTTCACAGCAAGGTTCAGCTTCATGGTTGGTAATGGATAGGGTGTGCGGCTTAATTGCAATTGCACCTGTTCCATATGATTGCTGTAAATATGTACATCACCAAACGTATGCACAAAATCACCAGGCTCCAGGTCACAAACCTGCGCTACCATCATCGTTAATAAAGCATAAGAAGCAATATTAAACGGAACGCCTAAAAATACATCGGCACTACGCTGGTATAATTGACAGCTTAGTTTTCCATTGGCCACATAAAATTGAAACATGGTGTGACAGGGCATCAAAGCCATCTTAGGCAAATCAGCCACATTCCATGCGTTGATGATGAGACGACGACTGTCAGGATTTTTTTTGATCTGTGTAATCAAATCTTTTACCTGGTCGATCACTACTCCATTGGCACCTTCCCAACTTCTCCATTGTTTGCCATATACCGGACCTAACTCGCCATTCTCATCTGCCCACTCATCCCAGATGCTTACTCCATTTTCTTTTAAATAAGCAATATTGGTTTCACCTTTCAGAAACCATAGCAGTTCATGAATGATGCTGCGGAGATGAACTTTTTTGGTAGTAACCAGCGGAAATCCCTCCCCCAGATCAAACCGCATTTGATAGCCAAACACACTGCGGGTACCTGTACCGGTACGGTCACTTTTATCAGTACCATTATCTAAAATATGCTGTAGTAAAGAGAGGTATTGTTGCATGGCTGCAAGGTAAGAAATAGTATGAACCGTGATTTTATGCTTTTACCGGATTGTGGGGAAGATGTGGATGAAGAAAACCGAATTATACGGCTCTTCTCTTCATTTCCTTCTTGATGAGACCAAGCTCCCTGCCCGTTTGCCCGCTAACGCTGCTGTTTTCCTGTGCCCGACGCATAAGATATGGAATCACATCCTTGATAGGACCAAATGGCAGATACTTGCTTACACTATACCCTGATTTGGCCAAGTTAAAGGTGATATTATCACTCATTCCATAAAGCTGTGAAAAATGTACATGCTCATGATTGTGCGGCAACCCTTTTTCATCCAGCAATCTTGCAGCCAGCAAATTACTTTGCTCGTTGTGTGATGCTACAATCGTGGCAATACGGTTGATATGATTCAAACAAAAAACAACCGCTTCATTATAATCTTTATCGCAGGTTTCCTTGGTGGGTTGTATAGGTGAAGGATAATTCATTTCTTCCGCACGCTTTCTTTCTTTTTCCATATACGCACCACGCACCAGCTTTATACCCAAAATAAAATTGCGTTGCTCCGCTGCTTCAAAACAATCTTTTACAAATTTCAAGCGGTCGTGCCTGTACAATTGTGCGGTATTGTACACTACTGCTTTTGTTTTGTTGAAATGATCCATCATGAGTGTGGTGAGTGCATCCACCGGATCCTGGATCCATGTTTCTTCAGCATCTATGAGCACACCAATATTTTTTTCAGCAGCTGTTTTACAAATGAGCATCATTCTGTCCCATACTCTTTGCCATTCAGCACACTCTTCTTCACTCAATTCACTTACTACTTTTTCATATCGTTTAATGAGTGTTCCCGGTGCATGGGTCATGGCATCATCCATTTTCTCCAACAGAGCAAAACGTGCCAAGCCCGTTACTTTAATGCTCATGAATGGAATATTATGCTGGGTTGCTGCATAGTTGATCACACGAATGAATTCATCTCTTGCATGATCCTTTTCATGCTCACCATAATCACCACCTTCCACACCATAATCAAGGATCACCTGTACATGATATTTCTCCAGCTTATCAGCCACTTTAGCCGTTTGTTCCAATGTTTCGCCACCCACAAACTGTTCAAAAATGGTGCTGCGGATAATCCCTTTTACGGGAAGCCCTGCTTTAATGGTCCATGGAGTGATCTTTGTGCCCAGCTTTACCAGCCAGTTTACACCCATCAATGAAAAAAGGAAATGCGCTTTTTTGAGCTGTTTGTCGGTTTTGTATTCAAATGCGTTGGCAGTATTATCGAACGATAGGTTTAAACTCATATCACAAGCATTGTGGCGCAAATATAGCAGAAAACATATCCCACCAATGATGATCTATATCAAATCGCCTGATGATTAAAAGGCTGTAATACCATTTCACTCACCACACCACTGGCCGGCTGCTGGCATAAGAACCAAATGGCTTTGGCGGCTTCTTCAGCACGGATCATTTTATCACGCTGCACCCGTAAATCAATGTAGTCCCAAAAAGCAGAATCCACTCCCCCGAGAAACAGGTTGGTGATACGTATATCTGTTCTTTTTATTTCTTCACGAATGCTTTGCATCATACCTACCAATCCATACTTAGAAGCGCTGTAAGCTGCAGCACCTGCCATAGGAGTTTTGCCCAGTACACCGGGAATATTAATGATGAGCCCTTTCTTTTGCTCTTTCATTTTTGGCAGAAAATGTTTGATGAGCAAAAAAGGAGCATAGAGGTTATAATGAAGCGAACGAAGAAAATCACTTTCAGATAATGTTTCCACCGGTTTGATGATACCAATACCGGATGCATTCACCAATACATCAACAGCAGGAAATACTTCAAAAAATTGTTGCGCTAATTGCTGTACCTGTTCAGGTATACTTAGATCAGCAACAAAAGTTTGAGCGGAAGGGATGTTGTACTGTGCCGCAACGGCAGCCAACTTTTCTGTATTGCGACCTGTGATGAACAAATGTGCGCCACTGCCTGCCAGCAGTTTAATGGTTTGAGAACCGATGCCACCCGTTGCCCCGGTTACCAATACATATTTTCCTTTTACTGATTCCATGCTGATTATTTTTAAGACTGTACAACAAAGTACAAGCGCATTTGTTGAGCAACATATGAGTTCCGTAACACTTATTTTCCCGCATCAGCTGTTTGCACAACATCCTGCCCTGCAGAAAAATACACCTGTCATTCTCGTAGAAGAGTTCCTGTTTTTTAAGCATTACAACTTTCACAAACAAAAACTGGTGCTGCATCGTGCCTCCATGAAATGCTATGAAGAAACCCTGCAGAAGAAAGGATACAAAGTAGAATATGTTGAAACCTTTGAAAAGGAATCTGATGTGCGGATACTCATGAAAACGTTACGTAAAAAAGGCATTACAGAGATTGTTTATGCAGATACTGTTGATGACTGGCTGGAGCGAAGATTGAAACGCTCCGCTAAAAAAGAGCAGGTTCAATTACACCAAAAACCTTCGCCCAACTTTTTAAATTCAATGAGTGGGGTGGATGATTTCTTCCATAAAAAGAAAACCTATTTTCAAACTGATTTTTATACCTGGCAACGCAAACAGCGAAATCTGTTGGTGGACGCACAGCAAAAACCAATGGGCGGCAAATGGACCTTTGATGCTGAAAACCGTTTGAAGTTTCCCCAAAAAGAAAAAGTCCCTTCTATTTCATTCCCAAAAGAAAACAAGTTTGCAGTTGAAGCTAAAGCGTATGTTGAAAAGCATTTTTCTAATAACTACGGCAATTCTGATTCATTCATTTATCCCGTCACACACAAGGAAGCTGAGCAATGGCTGCATGAATTCATGCAAACACGTTTTGAAAAATTTGGCATTTATGAAGATGCGATGGTAGCGAAAGAATCCTTTCTATATCATTCTGTTCTTACACCCATGCTCAACATTGGTTTGCTCAACCCGCAGCAAATCATAGATGCTGCTTTGCAAACAGCATCACAACAAAATATTCCTTTGAATTCATTGGAAGGATTTATTCGCCAGATCATTGGCTGGCGTGAGTTTATACGAATCGTATATGAACGGGAAGGAAGAAAACAACGAACACACAATTATTGGGGTTTCAAACGGAAAATCCCTGAAAGTTTTTGGAAGGGAACCACTGGCATTGAACCTGTAGATACCGTCATAAAGAAAGTATTGACCACGGGTTACAGCCATCATATTGAACGGTTGATGGTGCTGGGCAATTTTATGCTGCTTTGTGAGTTTGATCCTGATGAAGTGTATCGCTGGTTCATGGAATTGTATGTGGATAGTTATGATTGGGTGATGGTACCGAATGTATATGGCATGACACAGTTTGCTGATGGAGGTTTGATGACCACCAAGCCCTATATCAGCGGAAGTAATTATTTAATGAAAATGGGTGATTGGAAAAAAGGCGAATGGCAACAGGTGTGGGATGGATTGTTCTGGCGCTTTATGCATGTGCACAGAACTTTTTTTGGTTCCAATCCAAGATTGGGCATGCTGCTCAACACGTTTGACAGGATGCCGGCTGAAAAACAAAAAATGCACCTGCAACATGCAGAAGCATTCTTAAGAAAGCTGGATGACAAATGAACTTACTCTTTTACCACCAGGCGATTGATTTCATATGTACCGGGAGCCACTTCAACAAATACAGACCCGTAACGCTTCTTACGGAGATCGGCTTTAATAGCCTGGTACATGTGTTGTTTAATGAACTCTTCATCCTGCGGACGCCAGTAACCCTCTTTGATCGCTTCTTTGGTAATTTCAGTGTAATGCATCTGTTTTCCTGCAGCTTTAAGAATCTCAATCGCTGCCTGGCGAAAAGTAACTGCATCTAAAGGTTTATAAGTTGTAATGATTTCTTCCATGCAAATACAACAAAAGCAACAGGTATTTGTTTAATTAAAATTTCAAAATATCTGATGAAACAGGAACAATTGACATTAGCTGATAAAGACCGCATCATAGAAATGGCATGGGAAGACCGTACCCCTTTTGAAGCGATTGAACTGCAGTTTGGCATCAAAGAAAAAGAAGTGATTGAACTGATGCGCAGGGAAATGAAAGCCTCCAGTTTTCGCATGTGGCGTAAACGCATGCAGGGCCGCAGCACCAAACATGCATCGCTTCGGGTAAAAGATGTAAACAGGTTTAAATGCAGCCGGCAAAAAACCATCAGTCTTAATAAGATCAGCAAACGATAACGTATGAACTTCCCTGTTAATTATGCTTCTGTAATTGAACGAATCAACGCAATTGATCCCATCCAATACGGCAAAACAAGAAATTTTATTGATGGTGCAGTCACTTATCTCTCACCTTATCTTTCACGTGGCATCATTACGCTTCCCCAGGTGCGGGATTCTGTTTTGCAGAAAGGATACAAGCCCTTTCAAATTGAAAAGTTTTTGCAGGAATTAGCATGGCGTGAGTTTTTCCAACGTGTATGGTTTGCCAAAGGCCATGAGTTGCTCAAAGATCTAAAGCAACCACAGCAGGATATTGCACATGAACAAATGATTTCCGCTGTTGCCCATGCCCAAACGGGTATTGATGGGATTGATGAGCAAATCAGGCGTTTATTGGAGACAGGTTACATGCACAATCATGTGCGGATGTATGTTGCTGGTATTACCTGTAACATAGGAAAAGCATATTGGCTGCAGCCGAGCCGCTGGATGTATTACCATTTACTGGATGGAGATATAGCCAGCAATACCTGCAGCTGGCAATGGGTGGCCGGAAGTTTCTCTTCCAAAAAATATATTGCCAACCAGGAAAACATCAACAGGTATTTGAAAACAAATCAGCAACAAACGTTCCTGGATCATTCTTATGAAACCATATTTGATCAACCCATACCGGAGTCGCTGAAAGAAACCAACGAACTGAACTTAACTACTACGCTTCCTTCAACAAATGCGGATCTCAGAATAGATCCTTCAAAAGATATTTGTGTTTATACTTCCTATTGGCTTAATCCGCAATGGAGATCAACTGAAGATTGTAACCGAATATTATTGCTGGAGCCTTTACACTTTGAACAATTCCCGGTGAGTGAAAAAGTGATGCAGTTTATTTTGGATGCTGCTATTGCTAATATTAATGGGCTGCAGATTTTTGTTGGCTCATTTGAGGAATTGCAGCAGCAGATAGCACCACAGCAGAAAGTTTATTTTATAGATCATCCCCTGCATCGCCATTTCAAAGGTTGGGCTGATACTTACCCATGGATGTTCCCGAACGTAACCGGAAGTTTTGGTTCGTTCTTTTCATTCTGGAAAAAAGCAGAAAGATATTTGAAATAGAAAGACCTATTGAATCCGTTGCAGTATAAAAACAGCATTCCTTGCAAAACTTACAAGTCCATTACTGGTTTTTGGCTTTCCGTTTTGTGTAAAACCAATATTGAAAAGAAGTTTCGATGCTTTGGCTGATGAGTTCACAATTATAAGTTCATTCTCCCCTTTTGCTATGGATTTGATACGTATCCGTAACTGGCCGGAGCCCATTGGATGGTTGGCAGTAATGGCATCACCGTTCAGGAATAATTGAATAGAATCCGTACTGTTTGAAGCAGTACCTATAATATCAACAATGATATCAGTACTGTCCACCTGCATGGTATAAAGCACAGGGCTCATTCGTTCAGACGGATGAAGAAATACTTCTTTATCCTCATACATTTGAAACAATTCAGTTCGGTATACTGTAAATTCATCTAAGGTGGTTTCAGAAACTTCGTCGTTTAACTTCACCAGGTTCACACCAATAAAATCATTTGATTGCCAGATCCACTTCCCACTTATATTCATAAAAGAATCTTTCGCAACCGTTCTCAAATTCAACTTTTCTAACTGTCCACATCCTGACCCACTCATTGATACAGACCGGACCACTTTTACTTGCTTCAGGTCAAAAAAATCATTGTAATACACTCCGCTCATTATATAATCACAGCCAAATACAGATCCCTTTTCAAGTCCTCTTGTGTACAACATACCAATGCAATTAGTACCCTCCATCATCAACTCCAATCGTATCGTCATTTCTCTGGCAGCACCGCCCTGTAAACGTAATGTTCCATGCCACACCATGCCTTTTTGCTGAGCAGGCAGATTCAAAACAACCAGGAGAATTATAAGCAGCAGTAAAAATCGTTTCATAAACGATTATAAAGATAATATTCAACTTCCATCCACCATTGATCGTTTATGAATAACAAGTTAAAATAAAAAGGTTCCGCTGCATGCAGCGGAACCTTTTCAATGGCGGGAAAGAATATTAAAAAATATATCTCAGTCCAAATTGCATTTGCCAGCGGCTTTGCAAATCAGGATTGGATAAGAAAGTACCAGTAAGTGAAGGATCAAAACGGTAAACAGGTGTATTGCCAATTCCGGAAAGAGCAACGCTGATTGGTTGGAAATAACCTGATGTGGTTGCATACTGTCTTACACCCCATTTACTACTGATAAAATTCCCGAGATTGATAAAATCAAAACTGAATTGCATCATTTGTTTTTTATCCTTACCCAATTTTAAGTCTTGTAAAATCCTTAAATCTACCTGGCTGTACCATGGGTTAGAACCGCCATATTTTTCAGTATATTGTCCCCTTAACCCATTCAAATATTTATCCTGGCTAATAAATTTCTGAAAAGCAGTACGTTGTGCTGAGGGGCTTTGAATATTACCATTGATATCTACAAATGGCTGAAAGTTCATTGACCCGATTTCAGCATCTGTTGGTATATACAATAAGTCGTTTGAAGAGGTACCATCATTATTAATGTCGCCTCCATATACATAAGCAAAGCGATCACCGGTATTCCATGATCCGAAGATAGAGATAGTAGTTGCCCACTTACCGGAATATTCAAACTTACGGGATAAAGCAGCAATAAAGCGATGGGTTAACCCATATAATGAAGGTGTTAACCTTGCTTCATTAGCATTGTTAAGGATAGGATTACGGTCGAATGCATCACTTGAAATTTCAGCTGAAATTGAGCTGGCATCTTTGGCAACAAGGTAATTATAACCAAACATAGCATACAAACCATTTTTAAATGTTCGTTGCGCCTGGAAGCTGATGTTTAGCTGATAACCAACATTGGTGTTGGTGAACACATAAGCATTCGCTGCACCCTTATCTGTATTTGTATAAATCTTCCTCCTGTCTCCTGTACCGGAAACTAAAGTACCTGTTGGCGTCCCCAGATTATAGTTACGAACCATCATGGCATTTACATCTTTTGTATACGCTACATCAAGAGAAAAGATAGTACCGTTTTGAATTTTGTAATCTGTACCCACATTTGTTCTCCAAACCTGTGGCCACTGGAAATCTCTGTCAGTTGCATTATAGAAGAAACTGAACGGATTGCCGATGTGATTGCCGATCCAAACAAAGGGGAAACGACCGGTAAACAAACCACTACCACCACGTATTTGAAGACTTTTATCACCATTTGCATCCCAGTTAAATCCTAAACGTGGAGAGAAGAGGAATTTTTTAGTAGGCAGACGGTTATTATCCAGGTCTTTACCGGCACCATTGGTAATTCTTCTTCCACTTGCATCAAATAATGTAAGGTTATCATTATTCTGAAAAGTAGGAGAACCCTGTGTGTAAGTGCCAGTAAAATTTCCGGCTCCGTTAAAATCCGGGCTCACAAAACTCATATTAAAATAATTCGGCTTATCTGCACGCAAACCCAGTGTAAGTGTGAGATTCTTCGACACATTGATCTCGTCCTGGAAATAAAATGAGAGTTGAGATACTGTAAGGTAATACCATGACCATAAGCCTGCAGCAGCACGGTTTCTTGCATAGTTCACATCCACATCCAAAGGATAGGCACCAAATACAAAGGGTCTGCTTCCGGGAACACTGTCTTTGAATGTTTGTATATCTGCTTCAGAAAATAATGTTGGGCCATAACCGGTAAGGTTAAACGAGTTCCCGAACTTAAATTGTTCATAAGAAGCACCTGCTGTTAATGTATGATTCTTCAGAAACACATTAAAGTTATTCGTGATTTGCAGGGCATCCTGGTTCAAACGGTTGTGAATGGAAAACGGCTCATGACCGGCAATAATATAACGCACTCCGTTCTTGGTAAGATTCACAACAGGAAAAGGATCGGAGAATGGATTTCGTTTGTCACGAAAACTGGTATATACAGCACGGAGCTTATTGGCATACTTGCTGTTGAAGTTTGATTTTAATTCACCACTGAAGGAATGAAGATTGTTGACGATCTCATAACCAGAGTTGCGGAATTGCAATGTGGTGAAATCCGGACCACGACGACCGATAGCACTGGGATGTGCAGGTTTTCCTTTCGAAGCATTCAGCCCATTATAGGTCAATGCCAATTTATGAACCTGGTTGATATTCCAGTCAATCTTGGCCAACCATTTATAGTTTGTTTGATCGTATGTAAAGCCCTGGTAAGGACCCGTTTCATAATTAAACTTATTTCTCAAAATAGTGCTCACTGAAATGAGGTCACTTTCCAAAACACGTGAAGTATTGGATTTACCCGTATTACCTGCATTTTGAGCTACATAACTGGTGGGTTGATCTGAACGTTGTTCTGTTTCAAAGTTGATGAAGTAAAAAAGCTTATTCTTTTTAATAGCTCCACCCAGCGATGCACCAATTTGCAATTGGCTGAGCGTAGGGATTTCAAACTTAGTACCATCTACCTTCTTGCCTGTGAACGTTTGATCACGGTAAAAAACATAGGCAGTTCCAAAAGTTTTATTACTTCCGCTCTTGGTAACTGTATTTACACCAGCACCGGTAAACCCGGCCTGTGTAACATCATAAGGTGCAATATTCACCTGTATTTGATCGATAGCATCCAGAGAAACCGGTTGTGCATTGGTTTGTCCTCCGGGTGTTGGCGCATCCAATCCAAAAGGATTGTTGAACACTGCACCATCGAGTGAAAAATTATTGTACTGGCCATTTCTACCTGCAAAAGACAATCCGTTATATGTAGAAGAAGCAGAAGGTGTTAATCTCAGATAATCATCTGCAGAACGGTTAATGGTAGGTAAACTTCTGATAAGACGATTATTGATGGTAGTAGATGCACCGGTTCTTTTGTTATCAAAAATCCGGTTACCACCCTGTATCACTACTTCTTTCAATTCACCTGCTTTTTCTTCCAGGGTTACTTCTACAGGAGTGTTTTGACCTAATTCCAGAAAAATGTCGTTTACAATAGTTGTATTATAACCCACAAAGTTGATGGTAATTTTGTACGGGCCTCCCACACGAAGGTTGGGAACCGTAAATCTTCCGTCAGCCTTTGTTGTTACAGTTTGTTTGATACCGGCATCAGGAAATTCAATGGTAACCGTTGCTGCAGCAAGAGCGGCTCCTTTTTTATCCTGAACCAAACCATTTAATGTGGCAGTGGTAACTTGCGCAGATGCAAAATAACCACAGAAGAACAGTAGCATGCTTAATGATGCTTTTAGTAAATATTTCGGCATAATTGGTGATTTGCGACAAAAGTAAGCGGCTGTTTATAATAAGTTGACGTTTTTTTAACACATCCTTAAAACTTAATATTACTATTCACAACTTATGCAGGTATTTGAAACTTTTGTCGATCATGTTCAAATGTCGCTCATTGAAATTGCAACAAAAAAAGCCCTTCAAATAAATGAAGGGCTTTACTTATGTCTATTCCTCTTTTAATCTAACCCAAAAATACCTTTATTCAATACCTGCAATGTTTGCGTTCTGTTCGCTGCAGGAACCAGCAGGGTTACATTATGCGGACTGCCGCCATAGCTTACCATACGTACCGGTATTTCTTCAATGCTTTCAAACAGTTTGGAGAGAATATGTTCTGTCTTGGCAATTTCATTACCAACAATACTTACAAGACTCATGTTCTTATCCACTTCAATGGTTCCAAAAGGTTCCAGCTCTTTTATGATCTCTGCAAGATGCGTATCATTATCAATGGTCAATGATACTGCTACTTCAGAAGTAGTGATCATGTCAATGGATGTGCGGTATTTTTCAAACACTTCAAACACTTTGCGTAAGAAACCATATGCCAGTAACATGCGGCTGCTCTTGATCTTGATAGCAATGATCCCGTCTTTTGCCGCAACAGCTTTAACACCCACACTTCCTGCTTCTTCCACAATCAATGTGCCCTTGGCATCAGGCTGCATGGTATTGAGCAACTTCACGGGAATATTGTAATGTTGTGCCGGCCAGATGGAAGCAGGATGCAGAATTTTTGCACCGAAATAGGCCAACTCTGCTGCTTCATCAAAACTCAACTGTTCAATAGCTACTGTTTTCTTTACAATACGTGGATCATTATTGTGCATACCATCAATATCCGTCCATATTTCACAAACACTGGCATTGATAGCTGCAGCAATCAGTGAAGCTGAATAATCACTGCCACCACGTTTTAAATTATCCACTTCACCTCTGGAGTTGCGGCTGATGTAACCCTGTGTAATGAATAATTGTACATCCTTATGCTGATTGAGTAACTGACTCAACTTTACTTTAATGGTGCCTACCTGCGGTTCATCATAACTGTCAATAGTCATAAAATCAAGAGCAGGCAACAATGCATGTTTAATTCCCTTTTCTTCCAGGTAACAGCTGAACATTTTTGTACTCATCAATTCACCTTGCGCAAGGATATCTTTATTCAACGCTTCGTTAAAAGATATCTTCAGAATAATGTTCAGGAACTCGAAATGCTCGGCAATGATGGCACGGCATTTTTCTTTAGCTGCATCTGTGCTTAAGAGGTTGTTGATGAAATTTTGATAATGCTCATTCAGGGCATCAATCTTTTGTTTGGCTTCCCGTTTATCACCGTTGGCCAGTGCATCACCAATAGCTACCAAAGCATTGGTAGTGCCGCTCAATGCACTTAACACCACAATCTTGCTTTCGTTATCACGTGTAATTAAACTTGCTACATCATGCATACGTTCCGGCTTTCCCACAGACGTACCGCCAAACTTCATCACTTTCATGTTCGTAAGATTTATTTTTTTGTTATTAGCTTTTGTATTTCATGGCAACGGTTTTGCGTCGCACACTTTTGCCTTTTGATTTTCATGGCATCAACCCCCGCCTGAACGAGTCATTCGGGCAGGCCCCCCTTTCAATCCTCACTATTTTTTGAGCCACTATTCCCTCTCCTGGGAGGGGATAAACAGTTTCCTTAAAAGAGATAAAATATTGTCTCACCTATCTGGTGTCTGACGTCTTCGACGTCCTGACACCTGTAACTCACTGAAATTTCAACATGCGAATTCACCGATGAATTTCTTCATCATCCCCCCACCGTCTTGTTAAAGTTGAAAATTCTTTAAAAGCCGTTCAGCAACAAATCTTTCTTATGAGCAAGCAATCGTACCGGCGGTGATCAGCATCTAAATCGGCCGGGCTGCGAAATTAAAGATTGACGTTGAATTTCTGTCCAACTTTTGTCAAATCTTCCACCACTGATGCTACCAGCGGAATTCCTTTCTCCATCCGCTCCTGTTCAAACAAACGTTCAGGGTCGCCGGGTACTAACACTTTTTGTTCCGGGTGAATGGGGGTTGCGTTGCGGAAACGATGCAGCCATTGGTCCATATCTTTTTTAAAATCTTCAGCTTTACGAAATGCATCAATACGCATGGCACCTAAAAAATGTCCCAACCCCTTGCCGGGTTGATTCTCCGGCATGGGTACGTACGCAGGAAAAGGATTAGCCCAGGGACCGTAATTAGCACCGCTCAACACTGCTGAAAAAATATCAACAATACTACCCAATGCATAACCTTTATGACTGCCATGCTCTCTGTCACTTCCCAATGGCAATAATGCACCTTTATTTTTTAATGCATGTGCATCAGTTGTTGCATTTCCGCTTTCATCCTGTATCCAACCGAGTGGGGCATCAGCATGCTTGCGCTGAAGAATTTCAAGTTTACCATTAGCAGCAGTTGTTGTTGCAAAATCAGCAACAAATGGTTCTTCATTGCCTGCAGGTATGGCTACAGCAATAGGATTGGTACCTAACATTCTTTCTTTGGAAAAGGTAGGCGCAACCAAAGCACTTGCATTGGTCATGGCCATACCAATCATATCATGCTGCAAAGCCATCATGGCGTGATAGCCTGCAATACCAAAGTGATTGCTGTTTTGTACACTTACCCAACCGGTGCCACAGGTTTTGGCCTTTTCAATAGCGATGTTCATGGCATACACAGCAACCACTAAACCCAGGCCGGCATCACCGTCTACCACTGCTGTTGACGGACTTTCATGAATAATGCGGATGTTGGGAGTTGCATTTACACGACCTGCTTCCCACAAACGCACATAACCACTCAGGCGTGCTACACCATGACTATCAATACCTCTTACATCTGCCGCCAATAATGCTTTTGTGGCGGTTGCAGCATGTTCTTCACTGCAACCAATAGCAAGAAAAATGTTTTGAGTGAAGTTGTAGAGATGTGTGTAAGAAAATGTTTGCTCCATGAACGATACTACAATTAATGATGCTGTTTTGAATTATAAACCATCGCCGCCGTTTGCAGTGAAGTACAAGAGTGCGACGCAAAGGTGATGCTATGAAAAACCAATGCCCGTTTCACCAAATATCAACTTTAAGCCTGAGCTGTTGGCCCGCCAAAATTCATGGGAATAGCCATTTCTTCCAGGTCACGGATGCTTCCATTGGCCGCTTCAAAACGCTGAATATTTTCTGTGAGCGCCTTCATAAAACGCTTGGCATGCTGCGGTGTAAAAATGATACGGCTTTTTACCTTGCTCTTGGGCGTGCCGGGCATAACGTTTACAAAGTCAATTACAAACTCTGCATGGCTGTGGGTAATAATGGCAAGATTGACGTACTCCCCTTCGGCTACTTCTTCGGTAATTTCAATATTGAGCTGGTTCTGGGGATTCATTTGTTGTTCATCCATAATAAAAAGTTGAGGGGCGAAGATACGATGCCGGGTTGATGAAAAACGGCTTCTGAGTTGGAGCGAAAGCTTAAAAACAAAAAAGGCTTCGAATCTTATTCGAAGCCTTTGCGGACCGGACGGGACTCGAACCCGCGACCTCCGCCGTGACAGGGCGGCATTCTAACCAACTGAACTACCGATCCTTGAACCCGAGC
>Ga0208492_1000025_pt1 | contig 198986 bp, 161 predicted proteins | sample Subbioar_CSW14AB_FD_184820 | JGI IMG/M metagenome (GOLD analysis project Ga0208492, IMG submission 184820) | Serpentinite rock and fluid subsurface biosphere microbial communities from McLaughlin Reserve, California, USA - CR12Mar_CSW14AB (SPAdes) | ecosystem: Environmental > Terrestrial >...
GGGGACGATTTTGCCATCCGCCGAGGTTTTGAGCTTGTGGACCACCGCATCGTGCGGCTCGCACGATGCGGCTTTCCGACACGCACGGCCAGGTATCCGAACCCGGACGGTTACGTTGATGTGCTTGGGGTGCTTGACCGCGTGCACCCGCTGGTTGTCGGTGAACGGCATCGGCTGGTCGGTCGGCATCCGGCAGACGATGCGACTCGCCTCGCGGTCCAGCACCTCGATGCGATCGAGGAACAGCACCGCCGGCTCGTACGGCATGTCGGCGAGGAACTCGGGCGAGAAGGGCGCGGGCAGGTCCATGGACGCCGATCTACTTCCTTTGGAGCGCGGCGACTGCCTTTTCCATCGAGGTGGCGATCGCCCAGCTCCCTCTGCGCATCATCTCCGTCGAACGCGCATGCTTCCCATCTCGGCCTCCCGCGCTCACCCTGCGCGTACCTGACCGACGTCCTAACGTGGATCGACAAACACCCGAACTCCGCGCTCGACGAGCTGCTGCCCGATTGCTGGAAGCCGACCGAAGCTCAAGCACCGCGCCAGGTGTTTCAAAGGCGTACGGTTACGCCTCTACGCCGCCTTCCGCGCACAAAATAAGGCTCCGCTCACACCGTGCACGAAACGAGGGGATCCCTCAGACTCGGCCGCGCTACCGCTGGCTCAAAGGCTCAAGGAAGCCCAGTCAACTCCGAACGTCTTAGATCGAGCAGATCGGGATCCTGTTCGAGCAACAATTGCTCAAATCGGTCCCAGCCCTCCTTCCGGGCAAACTCCGCCTCGCGCGAAGTAACCCCAAACAACCAGACCACAACACAAGGTTCCCCACTCTCCAATTTGCACACAGCAAAGTCATCGGGAAAGTACGCCGGCTGCGTCGCATACAGGGCCGATAAGCGAGACTCCGCACCAAACGGCCGTCCCAATTCGACAACGTCCCCACGCAAGAGAGCATGCCCCTTAGCACACAAGCTAACAACACCACACAGGAGTCCGAACACATCTGGCGCATCCGTTCCAGAGCGATGCATCCAAAGCAATTCCTGCCGAATCATCTTCTTGGACTGCCTGCTTCGCAGGGGCATTCGACTCAACCCAATTGTTGCAAACGCCCGAACCTCAGGGAAGGGCGGCCGGCTGAACTCCACAACGTCAACATTCACCGGAGTTTTGGAAGCCTGGCCTCGCCATCCACCCACGATTCTGCCGAGGCGCGATTCGAGGTGAGCTACAATCAACGGTTCCCGCGAGTTCGATTGCATGTACTACACTCCAAACTTACGCCTTCTTGATAACTCTTTATAACATCTTCGCGAGTAACTTCCACAGGAAACTCCCTCTTTGTCCAGGCAGGATCATGACTGCCGTCCCAGTCGGTACCTTTCGTGCCGGGAGGAACGTGAACCTCTGCTTTGCACGTCGGACAAATCTTCCCGCCGGTCGGCCCGGGCTCGGCGCCCTCCCAGGCATCCACCAGGGTCTGCTTCCAAAAGGCCGCGCGATCTGTTATCACGCCGCCACTGCTCTTGCGATTGGTACCACGCAAAGTGAGGGTCGGTCCTTCGCTCGGCGCTTCGCTCAGCCCTTCCGATGCCTTTGGGCTGCCAGAACTTGCGGCGACAGACGAACCGGACTTGGGAGCGGCGCAATTGCTCCCGCACTTGCCCGGCGGCGCCGGGCGTGACGTTTCGCTTGCAGCAGCGCCTTTCGGTCCACCACCGGAGGTTGCGCCGGCGGCTTTCCCAACATAGCCGCCAAGCGCAAAGCCAGTCTTCACCCCCGCGTCGATGGCGTCCACTGTTGCCGCCGCTCCGCGTAGGCCCTCCTTGGCGGCGGTCTTCGTATCACCGTGTTGCGCAGCATCTACGGCGACGGCAAAGTGCTTGGCCGCCTGATCCGTCTTCTTAATCGCAGTGTATCCCGTACCCACCACGGGAATCAGGCCAACCGCTGTTCCGATTACCACGTCAGCAATGTCGCCCTTCTTTATCGCCGAATATGTGCCGTACATCTGACGGACACCACCAACCGGCGAGAACGGGATGACAGACGCAATTGAAACGCCCAACTCAAACGCAGCCCCAGCGATGCTTCCGTCCAGCCCCACCGGGTCGATTGAGACGAGCACCCTGCCGCGAACGTATGCGAACGCGTTTGGATCGGCGGCAAGTACGTGGATCGCCAGTGGGTCAGCCGACGCCCATCGACCCAAGAGTGGATTGAGGTACCTAAAGCCGAAGTATTGGAGGCCAGCTTCTACGTCCTCCTCTTTTCCGGTGAACCGATGGTCCTCTCTGAACGCCTTCCACCTACCGGGCCGGTAATCGCTCTCGGCCTGCCCATATGCGAGGTACGTGCTCTTCTCGACCAGCTCACTCGTGGCCGAATCCAGCACCGTGCTCGACGACCCGAGGTGGTCTCCGAGCTCGAAGAACACATGCAGCCGCGGCTTCAGCGAGGTCGCCGCCAATGCGACGTTCGGGACATCGCTGTCCTCGTACGCGAGCCGCGCAATGCGGACGCCGTGCGCAAACAGGTACGGCACTTCGCTGTACGCGTCGCGCATGTAGTCCGTCCCGGTCCACGTCGTTCGCCGCAGCTCGAGCGATGCGAACACGTACACCGTGTGCCGCGTGTCCCCCGTCGACGGATCCACCGCGGTCTTCAGCGTCCGCTGGTCGCCCGCGTTGTACTGGTACCGAAGCTCGACCGCCGGCAGCGTGGTCGCCGGAGGCTCGGGGTCCGTCGCCAGACCCACCGTCGCGAGGTCCCAGCGTCGGGCGCGTTGAAGGCGCCCGACCTCGTCCCAGTCGTACACGAACCGCTGCCCGCACAGCGCTCCCGCTGGCAGGCAGGGTCCATCACGACGGACGGCGAGGGAGACGAGGTACCCCGCCGCGTCGTACTTCGCTGTCAAAGACCCGGCGCGGGTTCCGGTCGAAGAGCTCGCGCCCTTCAGCTGGTACGGCCCCGCGGTGGCCGTGCCGTTGACGATACCTCCGAGCGAGCGATCGTAGAACCCCTTCGCGTCGTCGTCCGTCTGCGTCGTGTTTCCGAGCCAGTCGTAGTTGAACGACTGCCACAGCACCCGCTTGTCGAACGACACGTGCGGGCTCGGCTTCGCTTGCCGCGGGTCGGTTGCGCTCCCCGAGTTCTCCGCCGCGAACGGAGACACCCACGTGTCGTCCCCCGCCGAGTACTGGTAGCCGACCTTGTTGACCCGATACAGGTCGTCGTACTCGACCTTCCGCGTGACCGGCTTCGCACCCGCAGGCCACTCCTTCGGGTCGCGCCAGTCACGGATCTCCGTCGGGTTGTCGACCGAGTCATACTGGTAGTCGAGGTTCTCGAGCACCAACTGAAACGTCGACGGAGTCGTCGCCCCGTACGTGGGCGAAGGGCTGTACGCGCTCGGGGACCAGATGGTCGGTGGACCGCGATAAGTCTGCACCGAGCGCAGACGACGCTTGTCGTCGTATTCGAATGCGGTCTTCGTGCGGGCGACGTCCCCGTAGGTAATCTGCTGTGCGAGGCCGTCGGCGTCGTGGATTACGCTGTCGACCAGCGTCCCGTAGCTGCCGCCGACCCACTGCACGCTTCCGCGCTTGGTGTAGCTCGTGGTGACGATGCTCTTGTCGTCGCCGCCGAGAAGCTCCGACACCTTCGCGCCGGTCGACTCCTCGGTCGGACGGTCGGCGCCATCGAACTTCGCCACCTGCACGTACCAACGCGGCGCGTACCGCGTCGCCAGCGTGTCGTCCGGCACGCCCGGCTTCGCCATCTGCCGCGCCGCGCACGTCACGCGGCCACGACCGTCGTAGACCGTCACCGTGCGCGCACCGCGATCCCACACCTCCGAGAGCCGCCCCGCGTACAGCGACCCGTCGATCACGCACTGCGGCTCGGCCGCAGCGATCGCGGTCTTGTCGCCCGGCGCGTAGTCGTAGCGATTGAGGACCTCGTAGCCCGTCTCTGCGCCCGGCGTGGGGCTTGGCGCCGAGTAGACCGGATGATGCTTCAAGCACGGCGAGTAGTCCTCGCCGAGCAGCCGCCCAGCAGAGTCGTACAGGTAGTTGGTCCCACACCCGCGCGCGTCGCTCGTGCCGACGAGATCGCCTGCGTCGTTGTACGCATAGCGCCACGCGTGACCGGCGAAGCTCGACGGATCGGACGTGAACCCCGTCGAGGTGTTCGGCTCGACGTTGAGCACCATCCGACCGAGCGAGTCGTATTGCATCCAACGCACGACAGGCGCGTCCGGCTTGCCCACTCGCACGCGCGAGATCCTCGACACCTCACCCGTCGGCAGGTACTCGGTGCGGATCTCCCGCTCCTCGATCGCCGCGCCAACGTGCGCGCGCTCAACGACCGCGATGGTCCGACCGTGACCATCCGTACGCTGCGAGGCAGGCGTGCCGTAGTGCGGGCCAGGCGTCAGATCCGCGGCGTCCCACGCGTCGGTCGAGAGGGCGTGGTACGCGGTGTAGAGCGTCGTCTGCCCGTCGAGGCCGTAGCTCTGCACGCCGCGACCGAACGAGTCGTAGCGCTTGCGGCCGTACCGCGTCGTCACCGGCGTCGAGAGCGAGAAGCTCGCCGGCGTGCCCGAGTAGAACGAAGCAAGGAACGCGCGGCGCGCACCGCCTTTCGCGTCGTAATCGGTGAAGCCGTTGACCACCCAACCGCCCAGATCGCCGGCGCTCGGATCCGCTTCGTCGAGCGTCGCGACCGTGCGGCCGAGGCCGTCGACGAACGCCCATGCCTCGCGGTAGCTCACATCGGCGGGCGAGGCGCCGTCGTGCACCATCGTGTGCATCCGCGACACCGGCTCGCCGAGCAGGTACTCGATCTTCACCGAGGGTTGCGCGGAGATCACTCCCACCGTCACTGGATCGGGCTTGTAGAGTGCGACCACCCGCCCGAACCCGTCGTAGTCGACCTTCGAGAGCTCGTTGTGGAGGTCGCGGACGAAGGTCACGAGCTCGAGACCGCGATCGTAGTTCGCCGTCGCGGTGAGCCCGAGGTTGCCGCACGGGAACGACTTGCCCCCGAACGAACGCGTGGTTTCCGGCCCGACATAGACCGTCTCGCTCGTCGCGAGGTCCTTGAACGCTGCGTCGTACTCGACCGAGCGACACCGACCGTTCGCGCCGGCAGAGAAGGTCACGTTGCCCAACGCGTCGTATTGCGTCTCGTCGAGCGTGATGTCGCCCATCCCCGAGGCGGTCGCCGGCGCGGGCGCCACAGCTGCACCGCTCACCTCGTGGAACCGCTCGAGCGGCAGCGCCGTCCCCGACAGCGTCGCCATCGTCTTGATCGGGTTGCCCAACGCGTCGTAGGTCACCAGCTTCCGGTGCCGCGGCGCCGTCGTCTTGGTGCCCGTGACATACGACTCGATCGTTCGATACAGCCACCCGCTTGTATCCCCCGAGGGGCGCCCGGGGGTCGTCGTCGTCGTGATCGCTTCGTCCCCGCCCGGCCCGCAGCCCTCGAGGCACCCCGCGGCAGTGCTCGCCGTCGCGTTGCCGAACTTGTCGACGAAGGTGGTCGATTGCAGACGCACCCGACCCGTGAGGCTGTGCAGCTTCACGGTCCTCATGTCGGTCGTCGAGAGCGTCTCGTCGACCGCGTCGGCCATCTCGCGCGTGCTCTCGCTCGCCGCGTACGGCGCCGTGTCGTAGAGGAACGTGTCCCCCTGGCTCTCGAACGCGTGCTTGACGGCACGACCGTCCCGCCCGGTGTAGAGGGTGCGGAGCGTGTACGTGTGGTGCTGCGTCTGCAGGTAGACACCCGCGTCGTCGAAAGTCTCGCTGACGACCGGCAACCCCTTGAGCGCCTCGCGCGGTTCGTCGCGCCAAGCCCCTTGTGGCTGGCACGGATCGTCCTTCGGTGCCAACCCGCTCGCGCTCTTGCACTCGCCGAGCAGGAAGGTCGATTCGGTGTGCGCGGTCGGACTGTTCTCGTCACCCAGTCGCGTCACCCTCGTCGTCCCGAACCCGCGAAACTCCCGTTGGAGCCCATCGAAGACCGCGTCCCGGTAGGTGTACTGCGTCACGTACACGCTGGCCGGACGACCCGCCACGCTCAGGTTGTCCTTGATCGTCTCCTTGACGACCACGTGTTGGACCAGCGGCGCCTTCTTCTCCCACGCGTTCCCCGCTGCCTCGGCCGCGAGCATCAGCTGCGTGGAGGTCGCGTACTCGAGCTCGGTGGTCTTGCCGAGACCGTTTTCGACCTTCGTCAGCACCCACGGGCGCTTGCCACCCTGCAGATCGATGAATCGATAGTTGAGCCCGTCGCCCCACAAGATGTCGCGCGTGCCCGAGCCGTTCACGTCCACGAGGCGCGTGCGCGAGAGGTAGGACGGCGACGACGGCGTGCCCGCCATCGTGTGCCGGTCCGTCCAGCCCACGCCATCGACGTTGAGCCACACGTCGACGTCGGTGAACCGGATCTGCACCAAGTCGTCGAGACCGTCGCCGTTCACGTCGTCGACCCGCAGCGCACCCACGCTCGGATCCGTGAAGTACGGGCTCGTCGCCATCACGATCGACGTGCCCGAGCCGAACGTCCCGGCCTTGCACGCGCTCGGATCGCCCGTCCCCCACGTGCCGTCGCCGCGACCGGGCCAATACTCGATCTTGCCCTTCTGCAGCTTGACGATGTCCGGCAGGCCGTCGCCGTTCATGTCGGCGACCTTGATCTCGGGGTCGCTCCACCGCACCGGCGTGCCCGCCCATGGCACGCACTTCGCGACCGGATCGTTCGAGATGGTCGCCGTCGTCGCCGAGGTCCACTTCGCGTTACCGAGCTGACCGAACCCACCGGGGTATCGACCCAGCGAGAAGAACGTCTGCAGCTCGGTCCCGGCCGAGTACACGGCGTCGACCAGACCGTCGCCGTTCACGTCCATCAGCCGGATGTCCGCGGCGTCCTTGCCGAAATCGATCTTCGGCGACAGCGCGGCCGCCGTCGTCACCGCGCGGCCGAACCACTCCCAGGCGTAGGCATCCTTCGGATCGGCGCGGCGGGGCGTGTAGATCCCGTAGGTCTTCCACTTCGGCATGTGCACGAGATCCGCGATCCCGTTGCCGTCGACGTCGCCCGCAGTGACGTTGAGATTCCTCAGCGTGATGGTCGTCGTGTCGGCGCCGGCCAGGCCGGGCTCGCCGGTCACCCGCATCGCCTTGCTCTTGCCGAACCCGTTGGGAACCCCGCCGAGCCCGTTGAAGAACACGCCGTGCGCGGAACCCCCGAAGTACGCGGCAGCCGTGACGAGCACGTCGGGCAGACCGTCGGCGTTCACGTCGAAGAGATCGGTGAGCTCCTCGTCGAGCGAGTAGGCCGGGCTCTCCGCCATCGAGCTCACGCGCTCGTCAAAGCCCTCGTACCCCGCGAGATCCGCGACGCCCTTCGCGCCCGTCGTGGTGTAGGGCGTCACGTGCTGGTAGTCGAACCGCATCGCCGGCAGCTGCGGGCACCCCGTGCTGCTCGGCAGCGCGCCCGCACCATCCTCGGCCGGATTCGCGGCGCAACGGCCCTCCATCTGCACGCGAGTCAAGAGCGAGACGTGGTAGCTCGCGTCGTACGAGAGCAGGTACCGACGCGCCAACTCGCGCGCGCCATCCGCGGCTGCGGTCTTGCTCGTGACGTCGACGCCAAGGAGCCGCAGCGTCTGCGCCGTGCGCCATCCGCGCCGATACCCGAACGTCGCATCGGGTCGCGTCTCGTACCGCAACCGTGCATGGTGCGCGTACGCGCTCAGCGACGCGCCCACCGGATCCGAGGCCGGCGGCGTGTCGTAGACGTCGGTCAGATACGACGTCCCGTCGACCACGACATACCGATACGCAACGATGTTGACCGGCTTGTCGCCGACGCGCTGCGCGTCGTATTGGCGCGTCAGGCTCCAGCGGAACACGCGTGCCGGATTCGACGGATCGGTCTCGAGGCCGCCGATGTACCCGGAGCCGTCGTCGGGCACGCCGAGCTCCATCGTCTCGCCGGACTTGCTCTGCACCTTCCACGTCTTGTGGTCCGCAGACCAGAAGAAGCGCAGAAACGAGCCCTCCACGCGCGGACGAAAGTACTGGTACCCATTCGCCCACGAGGGCATCACCTCGTCCGAGAGCTTCCCCGCGCAGGTTCCGCCGCTCACCAGGCAGATCGGGACGAGCTCCTGCCCGCCGTTGAACACGAACCGGTCCTGCTGGGCCGTCCAGTCGCTGCCGTCCGCGTACGAAGGCACGCCGCGATCGGTCTGCCGTGAGATGAACGGTGCTCCAATCTCCCAACCGACGCCAGCAACGCCATGACCACCGCTCGAGCTGTACGACAGGGAGAGCGAGGGCTGGGAGCCACCACGCGCGCTCGGGAGCGCGAACGGCACGGTGAACGTCGCGATGCCCGTCGAGAGCTGGGCCGAGAAGCTCTCGCCCATGCCGGAGATCTTTCCAGCGCCTTGCGGGACGGAGATTGCCTGCGACGACACCCCAGACTTGTCGGCCCCCGTCGGGAGTGCCTTCAGGTCATTGAGGACTTCGGGGCCAGCGACCGGTTTCACATCCTGCACCGGGGACACGACATCCCCGGTCTTGGGCGTCGGGCCTGGCGTTTCGGCGAGTCCGTTCGCTGTGGGCGCGACAGCAGGTACCGTCTCTGCCTTCTGGGCTGGCGTGGCCGTCTCGGCTGGAGCGAGCACAACATCGCCTGGCGCGTCGTCCGCCCGGGCAACCCTGGGAAACGTGCTGGTGAGGGACCAGACGAAGAACGTCAGCGTCACAAATGACACCGGCGCGCGGCGTCGCCTGATCGCGTCACCCCAGGTCGACAAGGAGTAACCAGTCCGCGGAAAGCTCGTGGCCATCGCTCAACTCCCCCGTCCGGCAGGGCTGCCGAAGGGAAACAACAGCAAGCCGGATCCGCGGGACCTGCTAGTCCCGCGGAGTCCAACCCGCACTTCAGTCGCCCTTGGCCTTGCGGGTGAGCCGCGACCAGTACCGGTACTTGAGCACGAACTGAACGTCATCGAGCCGATTGAACTGCAGCGCTGACGAGTCCCAGATCTTCAGTCGGTAGCTGCCGTCGAGCGGGCGCCCGCGGTACTCCGGCTTCATGATTCCGGGTTGTTGCAACAAGGTCGTGTCGGCTCCACCGATCGGCATCGTGATGTATCGCTCTGCCGAGAGAGCCTTGCCGTGCTCGATGGGAGCGACGCCGAAGTCGAAGAACTGGACCCTGCCGTCCCAACCCACGACGCCCGCATGGGTTCCGTCGTGTTCGAGGGTGTACTCCGTGTAGCCGGAGCCGTAGCAGCCCGAAGTGGGAGTTCGGGAGCAATCCCTGACGCCCGTGCCTACGAGGTTCACCGCCAGGTCGATGTGCCGGAAGTTGAAGTTCCCGCGCGCGAGCTTGCCAATCAACGAGGTGGTCGGCGTTCCGAGCAGACCTGTGTCGAGGACGATCGGCGCAGCCAGCTCGTAGTAGCAAGACCCGGGCGCATCGCAGCGGTACTGGAACGCAGAACGAAGCTCCTCTGCCGAACGGGTTGCGCAGGAGTTGACGATGACGGTACGTGTGGCGTCCGTCGCGACGTAAGGCGTCGGTGCTCCACCGGCCGGCGCCACTTCGAGCTGGGCATTCGCGATCGCAACGCTCCCCGCGTCACCTGCGATCAGCGAGGCGGAGAACGCGACGCGGTAGATGCCCGCCGTTTCGATCTTGACCGCGAGCGCTCGGCGAGTGCTCCAGGCGCCGAAGGTTGCGGCAGTGGCGACGAATGGGGTTTGCTCCGCAACCGCAACCGTCGTCCATGCGTCATTCGCGACGAACACTCGGTAGGCAGGTGCAGTCCCCGCCGCGAATACGGCGCCATCGCTGGTGCGTGCCTGGTCCCACCAGGACAAGACGTACGTGCCTGGATCGAGTCGAACGGTCTGGAAGACGACTCCGGCGGGGCCGGCGATCGACATCGGGCTGCCCGCATCACCGCCATCCACTGCGGCGTCGCTTCCGGCATCGGTACCGGCATCGCCGCCGCCCGCGCCGGAGCTGCCGTCGTGCAGCCACGTGACACCTCCGCGATCCGCAGTTGCTGGAGGCGCTTTCGGTGTCGGCAAGGCAACTCCGGGGTCGACTTGGAGACACTTCGCCGCCCCAGTCGCGCAGGTCACGAGTTGCCAGCGATGGTCGAGCCCGCTGGCCGGAGCGACCCCGTCGCTCAGCGCCGCAAGATTGCCTGAGTAATAAAGCAGGTTCGGCGCGTCGGAAGTGCAGTAGGCCTTCGGCGAGAGAAGGTCTTCGCGCAACGAGAGGACTGCGGTGTCGTCTCCATCGTGGGATGGATACTCGACGTTGTAGTACTCGACGAGGTTCTCGAGCTTCTTGACGTAGTCGCCGATGAACGAGTCCGCAAATTCGATCATCTTCTCGTCAGCGGCCGCGTCCGCGCCCGGTCCCACGCCGCTCGTGGAAGAGAGCGACGTGTAATCGAACCCACCCGCACGGCAAAGATCGTCCGCCCACTTCGAAGGTGCATCGAGGGGACCGAGCTTGGTGACCATCGTTTCGAGACGCTGACCGAGCCGTTGCTCGATCGCACGCCGTGCGAGAAACGCTTGATACCGAGCATTCTTGGTCGCATCCTTGTAGCGCCGCGACAGAGCGTCGTACTGCCTGCGCAGAACGATGTTCACGGGCAGGAACGTTGCCTTTCCATCGGCGGCGACGACGTAGTCCTTGCCGAGTCCCTTCGCCGCCTCGTACTTTGCTTTGCTCGCCAGCCCCTCGAGAGCCGAGGAGCTCATTCGCAGTCGTGCGACGCTCGAGCGAATGGCACCGAGGTTCTTCTCCATGTCAGCCCACGTGGGCCCAAGCGCCATCCGAAGGTCATTCAGCGCCTTCTGCACGAGCAGGGCGTTCTCCTCGCCGCTGAGGTCCTTCAGCTTGCCTATCTCCGCGAGCTCGGCAAAACCGAAGCCGGTTGTGGCCGCCGCAGAGATCGACGACCCCAGCACCGAGAAGAACTTGCTGTACGGGTCCACGCCCGACCCGACGCTGCTGACGACCTGGCCGGCAGAAGCCACCATGTCGCGGTAAACGCGGTACTGCTGGATCGAGAGGTTGATGGCGTCTCGTCGCTTGGCAATGTCGCCGCCCGCGATGGTATTTCGAGCCCCCTTGAGCGCGCCTTGGAACAGGTCGAGATCCACGGTCACACTCTTCCAAGACGACACCAGCGTCTGGAGCTGCTCCTCCATTTCGAGGATGCGTTCACCGTGGCTCCCACTCGTCGAGCCCGTGCCGACCCGGCCATCCTTGAAGTCGGCCACGACACGCTGCGGAACGTTCTCGAGGAACAGGCCCGCCACGCGCATGCGCGCCTGCACACCGTTCGCGGCGATCCAAGACTCGAGCAACGGGAGATCGTCCGCGGTGGCGAGCTTCGGGACGGCCAACCCTTCCGAAGGAGTAACACCGAGGCTTGCGCCATAGCAGGCGAAGCTGACGGCTTGGGCAAGCTGGTGCGCGGCCTCGCACGGGCTGCACGGCGCGGCGGAATTGATGAATCCGATCAGGCGTTCGCCGGGCGTCACCTTGGACGCGTTCGCGAACTTCGCGCCATCGACCACCTCCATGGTGCATGCAGGGCCGGTCCAGTACGCCCAGTCACCACCGCTGGAGTTCTCGTAACCCTGAACGAACTTCAGCGTCGTTTCGGAAGTCACGGACTGGCGCATGGTGCGAACCCGGCCGAGGTTCCAGAGGCCCTCGTTCACCAGGTTCGTCTTTGCCGCCCCAAGTTTGAACAGCAACGACTCATCGCTGATCGACGCCGATACTTCGGGAGATCCGTACGGCAGCGGGCAGCGCATGCCCCCAAGAGACGCTCCAACCTCACGTGCCGAGATCTCGCTGATGGTCTCAATCGCTTGGCCACGTGGCTTACGCGCCAAGCTCGGCGTGGAGGCGAGGACCGAGATGTAGCGATTCACTGAACCAACGATCGTCGGCGCCCACGTCGGGAGCTCATTTGACACCGCCGAGGTCGAGAGGGCGGCGAAGTTGGCGCTGATCGGGTAGAGCGTCCCCAAGGCGTTGGCGTCGAACGTCGTACCAGAGCCCGGAACCGCGCTGAATGGTGCGCTCGCGCCAAAGGCGTTCGGGAGGAAGCGAGCAGCGAAAGGATCACCACCCGTGCCACCGCTCCAGCCGATCATCGAACGGTTTGCGACGAAGACGGGCCCAGAGAACATTCCTTCTGGCGCGGATCCCGTCATGCCTGCAAGAAGGTACAGGGCGCCTTCGACTCGCCAGCGGATCGCGTTCTTCTCAGCCCTGACCGAATCGCCGCCAGCTGGCGCCTTGTCGGTGCAGTCCCCGAGAATCGGAGCCTCGCGCGTGGTATCGTTCGTTCCACAGTTCCGGAAGAGTCGATTGAGTCCCCGACGCAAACGGTGGTTCCCAAAGTCACACCCCGCACCGGTGCCCAGACAGCCCGGCCAATGATCGGGCGACTCCGAGTCCATGACGATCGCGCCGCCGACCGTGACCTGCCACTGATCGAGCTCGTCCGTCGCCATTCGAATCGTGCCGACCAGGCCCGTCAGCGCCTCCTTCGAGCTCCACTTCTGCGCCAGCACAGCAGCGTATTTCGTGTCGTTGAAGCCCGGAGACCTGAGCGTCGTGATGATGCCGTCGGCGTCCGCGCACTCCTTTGCAATATCCGGTGGGACGTACGCATCGACCAGGTTCAGACCGCCGGTCGTGAGATTCGCCTTCTTGCAGAGCGCGTTGCTGACCCCAGCCCCCGAGCAGCGCAAGACGTTGGTCTTCAACCAAGCGGTTGCAGTCGTGGGCTCCTTCGGCATCTCCGTCGGCACCTTGCCGATGAACACGATGTCGGTCGTCGGTTCGTCGAGGCAGACCTTCAACGCCTCGTCCTTGCTGTCGACCTTCACGGCGCCCGAATCGTCGACGGAGAGCTCGCTCAGCGAGGGCGCACCGCCACAGATTGCCGCCAGAGCCTCGCCCGATCCCTCGCGACGCAACTCCTTGTCGAACGCGATCTTCAGGAGCTGCTGCCCGAGATCGTCCGCCGTCGCTGCGGACTGCTTGGCGAGCGTGAGGTAGTGCCTCCACGAGTTCTCGTAGCCGTCCGAGTCCGAGGTCAACTCGTTCTCGAGAGGCACGAACATGTCGCGCGACGCGCCTTCCACGCAGAAGGCGGGGCTCTTGGAGGTGGGGCTGCTGCCCATCTCCGCCTTACCCACGTCCGGACCCGAGGTCGCGGCGCCGAAGCCCATCACCGCGTTCAGCAGCTCACGCTGCATCGGCGCAACTACAAATCCCGTGCTCAGCTCGGGCCGCACCGTGTAGACGCTGCTCGGACGAGACAATGACACCGTGCCGAGAATCCAGCCATGGCCGGGGCTCTTCGGATCGTCCTTGCCGACGAGGTACAAGTGCGCCTGGGGCAACGGCTCGGAGTAGTCCCGGAATGGAGCGAATCCGAGTGGCATGCCCGTGAGGTCGAAGTCGATGATCCGCACGTCAGCCGTGGTGCCGTAGTCGCGGCGAACACCAGGTCCAGCTTCGACGGCGAACGGCGTTCCGGATACGACGCTCGAGGAAAGATCGGGGCAGTCCGAGCGCAGGCGCGCCACGCACTCGGCGACCCAAGGCTGACCGTAGACGAGCTTGATGCCCGCGGCCCACTGGCTCTCCTCCTCGATCCCAAGCTCCTTGTTCGAGAAACCGGCGAGGCGAAGCTTCAGGTGGTCGGGCCGAGGCGAGGTGGGAGCCGTATCCGAGCTCACGATCACGCGACCGGCGCCGGCCCACGAGCTGAGTTCGCCAATACCGCTGCGCGCGATCTCCTCCGCGGCGACGGCACGATTCGGCTCGAGGACCGCCTCCTCGCGAAGCACGACCAGCCGGCGCTCCAGCGCTTGCGCCATCGCGAAGACGTCTTGAAACGACGCGTGCTGGTACTGTTCGCCGTACGGAATCCCGAGCCCCGTGTAGGAAGAGGGCACGGGATCCGCCTTTACCGCTTGCTCCCAGCCATACAGCTCGTTGCACTGACTCGCCTCGAGGAATCCACCGGCGCGCGCCATCGCATCGATTGGCAGCCGGCCCCGGGTCATTCCCCCCCGAACGATCTGGACGTCGGGCGGGAACCGGGTGGCGAAGGAGTCCGCGGTGAGTCCACCCATGCCCGGCATCACGGAACTCGTGTCGTCGGCATTGACGACCAACTGCCAGGTCCGGAACACACGATCCGCTGCGAATCGAAGGTCATAATCGGAGAGGGCGGCTACGGTGTTGCGAATTGCCGTGGCCTGGTCGCCGAGGTCGGCCTCCGTGCCGCCGTCGGTCCGCAACCGCATTCCAACGAGCACGTCGCCGAGACCGCCGACGAGCGTTTCGCTGGACATCCCGTTCAAGACCGCCGGCGGAATGATTACGCCGGTCGTCTCGAACAGTCGCACTGCCTTCGCACGTCCAGGCGTGTCGATCGCCAGGTCCTTGACGCGACCCGATTCATCCGGTCCGTACGCCGAGGGCAGCAGAGGGAATCCGGGGTGCGGCGCGAGCAGCCCAAGCGCCCCGACGCCTCCGCACATCGGGTCGGGGTTGTTCGGTCCCATCTCCCACCGACCGGTGAGGATGCGGAGCGCGTGGCCCAGCGAGTTGAAGGGACCATTCTGAGCGTCGGCCTTGGCCCACGCGATCAGGTTGGCCTTGCGCGGGTCGAGAGCTCGAGCGCCGCGCTGCTCCGCGCCGGCGAGGTCGGCGTAGACCGACTCGCGCACGAGATCGCGCATCATTCGCCCAGCCGCGCGGAGCACGTGGGCCTCGAACGAGAGGCGCTCCTCGATCAGGGGGAGGACCCCCGCATCGGCAGTGACCGTCACCTGGCTCGGTGGGTAGAGCGGCTTGATTCCGAGTGTTGTCCCGAACAAGAGTGCTGCCCGCGGGTTGACGGTGCTCGGCACGCGAGCCTCCGCGTACAACCGCGAGCAGACCATCCCTCCCGCGGGATCATCGATGATCCACGAGTCGAGACGCGCGATGTGACCCAGGGTGTAGAGGGCGAGATCCCGGACGATGAACTTGTCCTTGTCTGCTTGCGGAGGAATCACCCACGGCCCAGCCGGAATGGTCGACGAAGGCGGGGGAGGCCCACCCGCCACCCGGTCCCAGCGGACTGTGCCCACTGCATCTGCAACCTCGACCAGCTTGTCTGCGATGCACAGGCTGGTCTCCTCGTAGTTGATCAGCTCGTCGCAGCTGGTCGGCGGTTGATCGAAGACGAACCAGCCTTCGCCACTCCACGGCGGGACCACCGCCGTTCTACGTGATGTCCAGCTTGCTCCAGCGAGGTCTCCCGCAACTCCGCATTCGCGCGCGGCGCCCCACAAGAGCGCCCACGCCGAAACGCCGGTCGCTGACGCCAATCCATCAGCCGTAGGCATCGGCGGCGTGCCAGCGTCCGAACCACTCTTCGTCTGAATGCCCGCCGTCAGCTTCGCGAGGTTTCGACGGGAGCTCGGGCTGCTCACCTCGGCAACCGGACCGAACTCGATGGCCTTTCGCCCGTCCTTCGAGTCGACGAACGCGTGAATCGACCAAGCCGTCTCCGCCGCGGGAGGCGGCTCGTCTTGCGTGGGGCCCGCGCAGGAAGGGAGAACGGCGACGAGCACCGCAAGCGACCAAACAGCGCAGAGGATTGATTTGCTCGACATTGATTTGTCCCTTCGCGCGCTCATGGACACTTGGTTCCGTACGGGACGGGCTCGAACACGACGTTCCGAGGTACCGCGCTCGGATCTCGAGTCCCAACGAGAACGTCGGTTCCAGCAGCAACGATGCATTGCCCCCACTCCGCAGCCGGGCAGTAGTAGTCGCCGCCGGTGTGTTGATAGAACTGCCAAGGGGGGGCGACGGTCGCCTTGAAGTAGTTTCCGGCGAGAAACACCGTGCGAATGAACATCCCGTACGCCAATGCGGAGGTCGGCGCGCACGTCGAGGCGGCGCAGGCAGGATCGGTTCCGGGCTTGTCAGGCGTTCGCATGACGAACGGAAGATCGGTCTCTTTCACCCGCAGTGTGCTGGCGAACGGAGTGCCGCATTTCACCTTGGAACAATTCAGCTGCGTCGGCGATCCGGCGCAGCTCGAAGAGCAGTTGACGTCCACCGGTTTGGCCGGACAGGGGTCCCCGAGAGCGAAGGTGTCCACCGGAGCATCGGGCGCCGTCTCCACGAGGCTGCCATCGGTCGTGCTGGAGTCCAACGGAGTTGCTGTGTCTGGTGGGCTGGATTGATCGGCAGCTGCGTCCATCGAGGTCGGGACGCACGTGCCATCGACCAGCTCCGTGCCCGGCCCGCACTTCGTGTCGACCACCGTGGTGTTGTTGGTCGTCGAGCACCCGAGGCAGCCGATGAGCAACGCGCAACCGAGACCGACGGCAACTGCACTGTGAGACATCACAACCCTCCGCTGGAGCGAAAAACAAGCCACGAACCGACTCGAATCAAAGACACTTCGACCCATAGGGAACGGCCTGAATCAGGACGTTCCGCACGGGAGCATTTGCGTCCGTGGTCCCGACAAGGAACTCGTAAGACGACGTCGCGGTAAAGCACTGGCCATGGTTCGTGGCCGGACAAAACGGATCGCCGCCGATGTCGTAAATCGCCCAGGGCACGCCGACCGAGAGCTTGAAGGTCGTTCCCAGCGTCGAGACGCGGAGGTGCATGCCGTAGGCGAGACCTCCCGCGGAGCACGAGGTCGGACACGCCGGATCGACCCCTGGCTTCTCGGGCGTTCGAAGAATGAAGGGCAAATCCGCGTCCTTCACCACGACCATGCTGGTGAGCGAGGACCCGCACTTAACCCGCGAGCAATTCAGCTGAACGGTCGCCCCCGGACACGTGGACGAGCAGTTGACGTTCGCGACCTTGGTCGGACAAGGATCGCTCCCACTGCCGCCGTCCATGGCGCCATCCTTCGTGGCGTCGATAGCGCTGCCACCATCCGACGGAGGCGAGTCCGCAGCGGAGGTGCCATCCACCGAAACCGCGTCTGCCGGGATGGCCGCGTCGAACGGCGTCGTATCTTCCGCCACCGCGTCAACCGGAGGCTCGGGAAGACATGTGCCTTCGACCAGTACGGTTCCCGGTCCACAGCTGACGTTCGCGGGTGCGGCATCATTCGAGCCACAACCAATGCTCGTGAGAGCGACAGCCACCATCCAGTTCGTTCTCTTCATGGCGCACTCGTTCTGAAAATCGGTAGCGGCACGAACTGCGTGACCACCGCCGTGCGCGGCACACCCAGGCTCGTTCCGTAGTCTTCCCACGCCGTGATCAGCGCGGACGTACCCGCGAGGGCGGGCGCGCGTTGATCGCCAACGCGGTGGTCGCGCGGCAGCAGCATCGGGGTCGCAGTGAAGTCCGGCGCCGACCCGGTCCATCCAAGCTGCTGCAGCCAGAGCTCCTCGCCGGCCTCGAGCCCGGGGACGGCCTCGCGGTTCCACGCGAAGAACGTGCTCGTCCCCACCCGTGCGAGCACCGGGGTACTCGACCCCGACGCGCCGATCGCGAAGGTGGTCAGCACACCGGCGGTGGTCGTCGTGTCGACAATCGCCCCGCGCAGCTGGCTCCCGGTGATCTCCCCCGACATCGTGTCGAGCCCGTGCTCGACGAAGACGACGAGGAGGTGCGTGGCATCGAGCTGCACGAGCGTTGGTCGCACCCCACTCGGACCAGGCATGGTCGCCGCGGCGCTCCACGTCTTTCCCGCTGCGCGGACCATGATCTGCTCCGCACCGCCCGCGGCCGATCGCCACGCGGCCGCGTAGCTCGTGCCGAAGAGCGCGAGGGCGATGTCGGATTCGCTCGCGGGGGTGTTGGCGAGGACCTCCTCGGCTGCGATGGGCGCGAGGCCCGAGCTGAAGCGACGGACCTTCAGGTCTGCGCCGGTCGCGAAGCTCGAGGTGTCGACCCAGGCGGCGACCAGCTCGGTGCCGGTCCACAGCAGATCGGCGTCGTACTGCGAGAACGACGTGGTGCCGTTCGCGGTGATCGCAGCGCCGAGCGCGCCGGCGGTCGGATCGACCTTCTGCAATGTGATGCCGAGCGCGTCGCCATCGCCGCCGATGCTGGTGTACGCGACGACGTACTTGCCATCGGGAAGAGCAGCGACAACGGGATTTGCCGCCATCGGTGCGCTCGCGGCGACGAGCTTGGGCGGGTCTTGCGCGTTGCCGTTGCCGTCAAATGTCGCGAGGCCGATGCGCGCGGTGGAGCTACCGTCTTCGACGTACGCGACCGCGTGACCGCTGGAGGCGACGGCGATCGGGTGACGACCGGTGCCGAGCGTTCGGGCCGGCGCGGCGGTGGAGCCGTTCGGGACGACGAGGAGATCCTCGATGCGGCAGGTGCTCGAGCACGGGCGACGGGGGCTGGTGGCGGTTCCGAGACCGTCGTCGCACTCCTCGGCTGCGTTGCGTACGCCGGTGCCGCAGATCGGCGCGCAGCCCACCTCGTCGGTCGCGGTGCACGTGCCGATCGCTCCGGCGACGTTGCACGCCTGACAACTGGCGCCGCAGCCGGTGTTGCAGCACACGCCGTCGACGCAGTTGCCGCTCGCGCACTCGGTAGTGGTGGTGCAGGTCGCGCCGTTGGTCTTCTTCGTGACACACGCCCCGGACAGGCAGTAGTGGGTGGAGGCACAGCCCCCCATCGCCGTGCAGCTGGTCCCGCACGACGCGCCCGCGCACTCGTAGGCCCCGCAAGAGACGGAGCCGTTGGCGCGACAGGCGCCGCTGCCGTTGCACACCTGCGGGTAGCTCGCGACCCCTCCGCTGCACGAGGATCCCGGGCACTCGCCGTCGGGGTTCCTGCCATCCGCGATGGGCTCGCATGCGCCGTCGGCACCTGCGCCCTTCTTCACGTTCGAGCACGCCTGGCAGAGCCCGGTGCAGCCGCTGTTGCAGCACACGCCGTCGACGCAGTTCCCGCTCGCGCACTGGTTCGTCGCCGTGCACGCGAGGCCGTCCGTCTTCTTCGCGACGCAGCTGGTCCCCGAGCAGTAGTAGCCGGCCACGCACTCGGCATCGGTTCCGCAGCTCGTGCGACAGCCTGTGCCGGCGCAGGCGAACCCTGCGCACGAGGTCGTGCCGTTGCTGCGGCAGGCGCCGCTGCCGTTGCACACCTGTCCGTGGGTGACGACGCCAGCGGTGCACGATGCGGCCGCGCATTCGTCGTCCGGATTCCAACCATTGGCGACGTAGTTGCACACCCCATCGGGCCCCGTGCCCTTCTTGGCGGCAGAGCAAGCGCTGCAGGGGTCGTCACAGAGCTCGTCGCAGCACACGCCATCGACGCAGAACCCGCTCTGGCACTGGTTCTGAGCACCGCAAACAACGCCGTTCGCCTTCTTCGCGACGCAGCTCGTCCCGGAGCAGTAGAAGCCGTAGGTGCAGTCCGCGTCGCTCCCACACGTGGTGCCACAGCCGGCGCCCGAGCAGGCGTAGCCGCCGCACGAGTACGTCCCCGGGCTCGCGCACGCCCCCGTGCCGTTGCAGGTCGCCGCGCGGGTGACCGTCCCGGCGGTGCAGGTCTGCGGCGACGAGGTGCACTCGCTGTCGGGGTCGAGCCAGTTGGCGATGGGGCCGCACGTGCCGTCCGTGCCGCCGCCCTTCTTCGCCGCGGTGCACGCGCGGCACGTGCCGGTGCAGGTGATGTCGCAACAGACGCCGTCGACACAGTTGCCGCTCGCGCACTGGGCGGTTCGCGTGCAAGCCGCGCCGTTGGACAGTCGCGTGGTGCACTGGCCCGACTCGCAATAGTTATCAGGGCACTGATAGTCCGCGGAGCACGCGCACCGTCCGCCGCTGCAGACGCCCAACGAGCACTCGGTGCCCGCGTTGCACGGCTGCCCGATCGGCTGGACGTACGAGTACCAGGCGACCGCCATGTACGTGCTCGATCCGCTCGTGCCGTACTTGCGGACGCCGATGAGGTACTCCTCACCCGCAAGTACGGGAATATCGCACATCTCCCACGTACTGTCCCAGGTGGATGACGCGCACGGCATCTCGCCGGTGGTGGTCCAGGTGCCGTCCGTCTTCTTGAAGAGGTGGAGGTCGAAATCGCCGTCGCTCGTGTCGCCGGTGCACGGCCCGCTCATCCCGCTCGGGCAGGTCGCGGTGGCGTCCCACACCAGCGCGACCCGCAGTCGGCCGTTGTAGTCGGGCCGCGCCTTCCACTTCGTGGTGAGGTACGCGTCACCACCGAAGCTCGAGGCGAAGTCCGCGGTGAACGCGGTTCGCCCCTTGGCCGCGACAGCGTTCGCCCCGACCGAGAAGGCGCCCGTGCCCAATTCCGCGGCCTGGTAGGCGTCCACCTCGCCCGCCCCGACCTTCGTGTCCCCCGCGCTCGAGACCGAGAAGAAGAGGCCCTGGTTCGCCCTCCCGGTGGAGGTGGCGAGCATCACGGCGCGGCGCATCTCGGGCCAGCCGTTGAAGTCGCCCGCGGTGAGGAGCGCAGCGACGCCCGAGGCCATCGCGGTCGCCGCGCTCGTTCCGGAGAACTCCGCTCCGGTGACCGCGACGCCGTTGCCGGGGGCGACGACATGGGGCAGCTCGTGATCGCCGTGCGCCGTGGTCGGATTGCGCCACGCGCTCGTGGTGCTCCAAAGGTCGTCGCTGCGATCAGCCGTGTTGCGATCGTCGACCGCTCCGACGACGAGGCCGTTGAACCCGCGGTTCATCACGTAGTCGGTGCCGCCGATCGGACCCGCCGACGCGACGACGGCGATGTACGGACCGTTCTTCGCCATCCAGTCGTGGGCCCAGTCCGTCGCGGTCAGACCGGTGCCGGAGGGAGCGACCTCCCAGCTGTAGTTGATGATCTGCGCCGAGTTGGTGCGACACCAGTCGTCGACGCCGGCGTAGCCAGCCCAGTTCGCGATGTAGACGCCCGCCGAGGGCGCGACGCTCTGCCACGGCGCGGCCATCACGTCGGTGTTGCGGATGATCCCGGCCATGCCGCGCATGTGCGCGCTCGTCGGACCATACGGATCCGCGGTACCGGCGATGACCAGCTTGGACACGTCGTCGGGGCGCCCGTCCTCCTTCACGCACACGCGCGAGCCCGCCCCCGTGGAGAGGTAGTGCGCCAGGTCGAGTCGCAGGGTGGGCGCCCACTGCGAGGTGGCGGACCACGGGGCGCTCGTCGGCTTTCCGGGATAGGAGTCGGTCCCGAGCGCGGCGACCTGCGGAAGCGCGGCCAGCCCCTTCACCTCGGCCGCCGACAGCTTCGCCCGGAGCATCGGGCCGCTGCCGTCACCCCGCTCGGCGTCGGGCGCGCTCTTCGCGAGCCACTCCCGAATGGGGGTGAGCGTGGCATCGAGCTCCTTTTGCACCTTGGCGGCGTGCGCCTTGGCGGCCGACTCGCTCGCCAGCAGCTCTTCACGTCGCACGTCGTCGCCCTTGGTCTCGGCCCAGATCCACACCCACGCGCGATCGCCGCTGCCCGCGCCCGACACCCAGGCGTGCAGCTCGCGTTGGAGCTTGCCGTACTTCGCCGCGACCGCGCGGCGCTCGTCGGCGATCAGCGCGCGCTCGTCGGCGACCTCTCCCGAGTCGCGCAGCGTGATCTCGGGAAAGCGCCCGTCACGCGCGCGGAGCTTGGCGGAGGCCGCAGCGACTCCGGTCTCCGGCAGATTCAGCCGCGCAGAGTGGAGCACCTCGCAATCAGGACAATTCGCGGCCGCGCGAAAGCGCTCGGGATCGAGGACGTCCCGCGCAGGGGGCGTCGCGTCCTCCACATGGGATGCGTCGGGCGATCCCTCGCCATCGTGCGATCCGCAGGCACTCCCTGCGACCGCGAACACCACCGGAATCACCCGCAATGCGCGTGCGCGACGGCCGAGCTCGGGGCGCGATGCACCTGACGACGTGCGCTTCATGGATTCCCTGCCGCGTGGACCGGGGGTCTGCGGGTGTACGGAACGCGGGTGAGCGATCGCGCGGGTGAGCTCAATCGTCGTCGCCTGCGCGCGGCACCCAAGTCGAATGGGGCGCAGCGCGCAAGCGGAATTTTTGTCACTGTTTCGCCGCAATGATCGGTAACGCGCCGCTTGCGCGCGCGAGAGAGGGTCAAAAGCGCGCATCCGACCACCGCTGGGGGCGAACTTGCGTCACCACCCGTCGCATGTTCGGCCTCGTTACTCGTGAGCCGGGCATGTGCGCGGATGGAACTCAGGGGCTCCCCGAGGGTGGCGTCGTCGGATCGCACGATTCCACGGGTCGACCAAAGGCATCCGCGAGTTGCGTGCTCTTCGCTGCGTCTCACCGCCACGCGCGGACCTCGCCACGGGTCGTGACGCTCCGCAACCCACCTCGAGGTTGGTCGATTTATCGCAACCGGAAGGGCGGCTCTGACGACTTCTTCGAGAAACGCGCGACTATGGAAGTCGCTGCGTGGCTGTCAAGACCACCTCGAGGTCGGTTTCATGATTAGGCGCAACATTGACTCTCCGGACACGCCAGCAGACAGCGGAACTGTGGTGGAGCCGCGCAACCAGAGCACGAGCATTCTCCTCGTCGACGACGATCCGAACGTCGTGAGTGCCGTGGGCCGTCACCTCCGCCCCTTCCGATCGGTCCTCGGCGCGGTCACGTACACCGAGGCGATGGCGCTCCTCGATGCAGGGACGGCGTTCTGCGGCGCCATCGTCGACGCGAAGCTCGACGATGGCCGCGACGGACTCGAGATTGTCGCTCGGCTCCGCAAACGCCTCCCGCACGTTCCCGTCATCGTGCTCACCGGCGACCCAGCAGCGGTGCTCGGTCGCGCCTACACCCTCCGCGCCGATGTCCTCCAGAAGGGCACGGCGTCCGCCCACCTCACGGACTTCGCCACGCGCTGCATCCGGGTGGACCAGACGGACGACCCGGCGATCGCGGAGGCGATCGGTGTGTACGCCCGGGAGCACGGTCTGAACGCGTCCGAGACGGAGGTGGTCCGCGGAGCCCTCGACGATCGCCGCGCCGAGTGGTTCGTCGAGCACGGTGTGGCGCGCTCGACCTACAAGACCCGCGTCAACAGCGTGCTCGAGAAGACCGGCGCCCAGAGCCTCTCCGAAGTCGCCGCCGCCATCTTCCGGCTGGCCCTGCGGCTCGTCCGCGAGAGCCAGGCCATTTGACGGTTCACCCCTTGGCCAACGCACGCACCGCTGCGAGCACACGCTCGACCAGCGACGGTAGATCGAACGGCTTTTCGAGGACGCCCTCGACGTCCGCGCCGCTCGTCTCGACGACGAACGCCGACGGATTCAGCGCACGGAGGCGCCGCGCCACGTCCGCACCGCTGCCGTCGCCGAGGTCGCGATCGATGATCGCTGCGACGATGCGCTTCGGATCGGCCTCGACGATCTCGAGCGCCGAGGCTCGATCGGCCGCCTCGGCGACCGCCAGGCCCGCAGCGGCGAGCTCCCGCGCGCACGCACGTCGAAGGCCACGCTCGTCATCGGCGACGAGCACGAGCGGCGGGCGGAACCCGGTCATCGATCCTTTTTGCTTGGCCGGCAGCGCCAGCGCAACACGCGCGCCCCCATCGGGCGAGCGCTCGACGAACACGCCGCCTCCATGGGACGTCGCGGTCAACTTCACGAGGAACAGGCCGAGCCCGCTGCCGGCCTCGCCTTTGGTGGTGAACCCCGGCTCGAAGAGCTTGGCGTGCTTCTGCGGGTCGATGCCGGGCCCGTCGTCGTCGACCGCGAGCAACGCCCACCGCCCCGGGGTCTGCCAGGGCCGCTTCAGGTCGTGGCCGGTGACCACCTCTTGGAGCACGCGCACGGTGACGCGACCACCCCGCTCGCCGACCGCATCGCGCGCGTTGAGGACGAGATTGAGCAGCGCCTGCTCGATGGCGTGCTCGTCGCCCCGGAGCTCGATCGGCACATCGGGGGGTACCAGGCGGAGGTCGATCCAGGCGCCGTCCTCCTGGCTGCCGAACAGCCCCCGCGCGATCGCAACCACCTTCGAGGCGACCGCCGTCGGATCGAAGCCGCGCCGACGCGTCTGCTTCGGATCGCTGCGACCGACGTCACGGAGCCGCGTGATCAACTCGCGCCCGGCCTCGAGCGACGCCTTGATCTCCTCGACGGGCTCGCGCGCTTCACGGAGCTCGGGGTGCTCGTCGACGATGCGCGACACCGAGCGCAGGTTGGCCAGGGCCGACGACACGATGTTGCCGAAGTCGTGGGCGAGCCCGCGGGCGAGCAGTCCGGCGAGGCGAGCACGCTCGAGCTCGACCGCCCGGTCGACCGCGATGTTCTCTTCCATCTCGGCAGCGATCGCCCGCGCGAGATCGATGAGCACGCCGGCGTCCGCCAGATCGAACACCCGTGCGTCACGATGCATCGCGGCAATGGTCCCGATGATCGTGCCGTCCCTGAGAAACACGGGCACGACGAGCGCGCTGGTGGCTCCGAGCTCCCGCTCGAAACGGGCGTTGATGGGCCCGTCGCCTCCACGAACGACGGGCGCCCTGCTCTCGATCGCTTCGGACGCGAGGGTGTCCGACAGCGGCACCGTGGTGCCGGGCGTGAGCAGGGAGACCCCCTCAGCATGATCGAGATCAATGACCTCGTGGACGAGGAAGCTCTCGGCCACCACGCGACCGACCAGACAAAGCCGTGCGCCCAGCAGCCTGTGCAGGATCGCCAGCGCTGCTTGCGAGATCGCCCGGCTGCTCCGGGCATCTTGGATCGGATGGGCAAGCCCTTCGGCCGAGGACGCCATGTACCGTCGAGGAACGTATCAGCGAACCAGGGATGACGTGACAGTCGGCGTCCCCCAGTCGACAATCTCCCCCAGATGGCGGGCGAACCGGAGACCGAGCGGGAGACCGATCCCGATCATCCGCTTTCGTCCGTGCGAGCTTCGGCGCCCACCCTCCAAAGCGACCCGGCCACGAGTGTCAGTCCAGCCAAGCCGGCGGTGATCCGCACCCCGCCTCCCCCGAGCCCACTCGATCGCGTCGTGCCGCAGCTCTCGACCACCACCCCCACCGGGCAACTCGCCGGGCGCCCCGCCGACGCCGTCGGTCCGGTGAGCGTCACGCTGCGCTCGGGGGGGCCACGCACGTTGATCGGCCAGACGCTCGGTCGCTACGAGATCCTCGAAGAGCTCGGGCACGGAGGGATGGCGACGGTCTATCGCGCGCGCGACCCGCGGCTCGAGCGCGAGGTCGCGCTCAAGGTCATTCATCGCCACCTCCGCGACAACGTCGAGATCGCCGAGCGCTTCAAGCACGAGGCCAAGGCCGTCGCGAAGCTCAAGCACCCCTCGATCGTCGAGATCTACGACGTCCCCGACACCGAGGACGACGAGCGATTCCTCGTCGCCGAGCTCGTCGTCGGCCCCTCGCTCCGCAAGTATCTGCAGAACCTCCGTCAAGACCTCGGCAACGAGCACCGCGGGCTGTTTCCACCGGAGATCGCCGCCGCGCTGGTGTTGCAGGTGCTCTCCGCGCTCGAGCGCGCGCACGACGAGGGGATCATCCACCGGGACGTCAAACCCGAGAACATCCTCGTCTCGATGCCACGCCTGCGCGATCCGAACGCGGACTCGCAGCGCACGGCCGACTCCGCGCGCACGCCGATCGTCGCCAAGCTGACCGACTTCGGCATCGCCAAGATCCTCGACGCGCAGTCGATGACCTCCACCGGCCAGATCCTCGGCTCACCGGCGCACATGGCGCCCGAGCAGATCGAGTCGGGTGACATCACGCCGAAGGTCGACATCTTCGCGACCGGCGTCCTCTTCTACGAGCTGCTCACCGACGCGCTCCCGTTCGATGGCAAGAACCCGGCGCAGGTGATCCGCCGCGTGCTCGAGGGCTCGTTCACCCCTGCCGAGCGCGCCGTGCCCGAGGTGGGCGGACGTTGGAGCGGCATCGTCTCGGAGATGCTCGCGCGCGAGCCGGAGCGCAGGCCGAAGGACGTCCACGCCCTCGAGGCCACCATCCGCGAAGAGCTCGCCGCGATGGGCGTGCGCGATCCCGATCGCGAGCTCTCGGACTTCTTCCGCGATCCACGCAGCATCGCGCTCGGGTGGGGCGCGCGCATGAAGCCGCTCTTGCTCGAGCGCGCGTTGGCCGCACGCGAGCGCGGTGACGTCGTCGGCAGCGCACACGATCTCAACCGCGCGCTCGCCTACGATCCGACCGATCCGAAGCTCGTGCGCGCGGTCACGACCATGCGCAGCCGCGAGCGAAGGTTGCGCGGGCTTCGGCGCGGCATTCCCCTGGTCCTGGCGGCGGCCCTGGTCGGAGGCGGCACCTTCGCGTTCGTCCGCTGGTCACGCTCGCACTCCCCGGTGGTTCCGCCGCCGAGCGTATCGGTCGCCCCGATCGCGACCAAGAGCTCGCCAACGATCGCGACGTCCGCACCACCTCCGATCGCGAGCGCATCGGCGGCCGACGCTGGCCCCGTCCTCCTGACCGTGCCCTCGCTCATCGCGATCGCGCCGATCCCGCCGCCGACCGTGACCGACAGCGGCAACGCCGGGAAGTCGCGGCGGGTGCGGATCAACGTCACCTTCGCCCTGACGTACTCGATCGACGGCGGCCCCTCGCACGACGCCTTCTCCGAGCCGGTCCAGGAGCTCCCGGTCGGCGACCACACGGTGAGCATCGTCGGTCGGGCGAACTGCTGCGATCCGTTCACCAAGAAATTCAAGGTCGAAGCGGGCGAGGGCGAGCTGGCGATCAGCGACAAGCTCACCTTCAAGCCGGCGGTGATCAACGTGATCGGCGCCGAGGGCGCCAAGCTCACGGTCCGGCGGGCGAGCGACGACGCGGTCATCGCCTCCGGCCCCGCCCCCCTCCGCGTTCCGGTGACCGACACCCAGCTGGCGGTGAAGGTCACGGCCGAAGCTACGGACTTCCCAGCGAAGACCGAGACCTATAACCTCGTCCCCGGCGACGCCCGGTACGTCCGATTCGAGAAGTGACCGGCGCGTTCAACCGCGCATGCCCCGAGGTCTTTCGTTCCGCGCCTTCAGCGCCGCCATCGTCGTCGCTGCCGCGGCGGTGACCGCGCACGCCGCGCCCACGCAAGCGGAGAACGAAGCCTTTCGCGCGGGCAAGAAGCTCTACGAGGACGGGAGTCACGCCCAGGCGGTCCAGTACTTCGCGCTCGCGATCGATGGCCCCACGCCGAGCATCAAGGACCCGATCCTCGTGAACCAGGCCCGGATGATCCGCGGTGCGAGCGACATGTACCTCGGGCGGATCGCCGAAGCCGATCTCCAGTTCGAACGAATTCTCCGGGGCAACCCGAGCTTCGAGCCGGACACCATCCTCTTCCCCCCGGGCGTGCTCGACGAGTTCCGTCGCATCCGCGACAAGCTCGACAAAGAAGCCGCGGAGAAGAAGGCCGGAGACGCGGCGACCAAGAAGATCGCCGCCCTCGAGGCGCAGAACGCGAAGCTGGTCACCCAGGTCGATGGTCTCAAGGCGTTCGCCCGCACCGAGCGCGTAGTCGTGCGTAGGTCGCGCATCATCGCGTCGATTCCCTTCGGCGTCGGGCAGTTCCAGAACGGCGACCCCGGCCTCGGGATCTTCTTCGCCGCGACCGAGGGCCTGGCACTGGGTGCCGCGACGGTGTCGTTCTTCTACCACTCGAGCCTCCCGCGCGATCCGGTCGACGCGAACGAGGCTCGCTCGGCCGCCGGAGCAGCGCGGGTGATCAACTGGATCAGCCTCGGCGCATTCGTCGCCCTGGCGGTAGGCGGGGTTGCGCAAGCGCACATCGCCTTCGTTCCTGAGAGCTACGAGACCCGAACGCGGCCGCTGCCCAAAAGCCTGGCATGGTTTCACCCGATTGCGTCCCCCGTCGAAGGCGGAGCCATCCTCGGATTCGGCGCGATCTTCTGAATCCGTGCTAGATTCTCGGCAACCGTGCTCTCGACTCGAACTGCAGCCGTGATCGGCGTCCTGGCGGGGTGGGCCTGCGGTTGCACCCACCCGCTCGACGAGTTCCGCAAGGGATCTGCCGACGCAGGGACCGACACGTTCGTGGCCGACTCGACGACCGACACGGCCACGGACGCCAGGTCGGACGTGAAGGCCGACAGCACGGTCGACAGCGCGGTCGACGACACGAGCATCGCCGACGCCGAAGACGCGGCCGACGCGGCCGACGCGGCCGACGTGCCCGACACGGGCCCATCCGATACCGACCCCGGGTGCACCGCGGCGGCGCCCGCGGGCATGACGTGTTTGTTCGGCGCGACCTTCGACATGGGCGCGAAGAATGAGGTGGTCTGCGGCGTCGGCGGCTGCGCCTCGGAACAGCCGCAGGTCTCGGTGAAGGTCTCGCAGTTCTTCATCGACGACCACGAGGTGTCGGTGAAGGCCTTCCGCACCTGGTGGAACCTCACTTCCCGGCCCTGGCCGACCAACGCGATCAGCTACTTCAAGGCCGGCACCAAGGACCTCAAGTGGCGGGGCACCTGGCCGACCGCGCCGACCGAGCCGGCGACCGGCCTGGGGTGTTTCTGGCGCGGCGCCGCCGACGCCACCAACGACGACAAGCCGCTCAACTGCGTCGATTGGTACACCGCCCTCGGCTTCTGCCTCGCCGACGGTCGCCGTCTCGCGACCGAGGCCGAATGGGAGCTTGCCGCGACGGGCGGCGAGGATCGGCTGTATCCCTGGTCTGCGCCGATGACCGAAGGCCTCGGCAGCACCGCGAAGGATCTCGACTGCTTCCACACGCTGCACAGCTCCACCTGCACGCCGGCCAACGCGGCGTACGACAGCACGATCTGGGGCCGCAGCCGCTATGGGCAGTGGAACATGGCCGGGAGCCTCTCCGAGTGGGTCCTCGACGGCCATACTGCGAACCTTTCGGGGGTTGCCGCCGGGAGCCTCGACCCCTTGAACGACCCGGCGGGCACCACCAACCGGATCACCCGCGGCGGCAGCTCGTCGTCGAGCAGTGACATCCGCGCCGCCGCCCGTCCTGGCGCGGTCGCCCCCTCGCTCCAAGACACGCAAATCGGCTTCCGATGCGTGAAGCGCTGAGAGTAGGCTGAACCGCCGTGGTCCCGTCCGCCCACACCCCGCGTCGCCGCCGTCCCGTCGCCATGCTCGTGGCGATCACGCTCGCGACCGCACCGTTCGCCCAGGCGTTGGCCGGTCCCGCCGAGGACAAGGCCACCGCCCGCGAGCTCGCCAAGGAGGGCATCGCCGCCGAGGGCAAGGGCGACTGCGCAACTGCGATCGATCGGCTCGAGCGCGCCGAGTCGCTGTTCCACGCGCCGCCGCACCTGCAGTACCTCGCGCGCTGCTACACGAAGGTCGGCCGCCTCGTCGACGCGACCGAGACCTGGCGGAAGCTCACCCTCGAGCCTCTCACGGCCGCCGCGCCGCAGGCGTTCAAAGACGCCGTGGTCGAGGCCCAGACCGAGCTGCCGAAGCTCGAGCCTCGGCTCGCGCGACTGACCGTGCACACGGCCACCAAGTACGAGGGCCTTTCCGTGGAGATCGATGGCAAGACCTGGCCGACCGCCGCGCTCGACGTGCCGCGGGTGATGGATCCGGGCAAGCACGTGCTCCGCGCCAAGGCGACCGGCTTCAAGACCAACGAGCAATCCATCGCACTGGCCGAAGGCACGAGCGACAGCGTGACCATCACCCTCGAGGCTGGCGCCGACCCCGGCCCGTCCGCGAGCGCGAGCGTCGCGCCGTCCGCTTCGGTGTCGGCAGCGCCCACCACCTCGTCGAGCGGGACCAAGCCGACGATGGGCACGTTTCAGGTCATCGGGTTGATCACGGCCGGCGTCGGGGTGCTCGCTCTGGCCGGCGGCGCCTTCACCGGATTGTCCTCAAACTCCAAATACACCAAGCTGACACAGGATTGTCCGGTCCGATCGGCCTGCTCGGTTTCTGATCTAGAACAACGTAAGGACAGTATCCGTACGCTCGAGACGACCACCAACATCTTGCTGATTGGTGGCGGAATTCTCGTGGCAGCGGGGCTGACCATGACCTTCCTTGCCCCTTCGGGGAAGCACGACGGACGGACGGTAGCCTTGTCCGTGGTGCCTTTCTCGTCGGGAGGGCATGTCGCCTTGACCGGTTCGTTCTAGACTGGGACCGATGGTCGATTCGGTCGTCGAGGAGCTTGCGCGCAAGCGTCTCGGCAGGACGATCAAAGCGAAGTGGCGACTCGACCGCCTGATCGGCGTGGGCGGGATGGCAGCCGTGTATGCGGCGACCCACCGCAACGGCGCACGGGTGGCGATCAAGATGCTGCACCCGACCATCAGCGCGTCGCAGCAGATCCGCGCACGGTTCATCCGCGAGGGCTACCTCGCGAACAAAGTCGACCACCCTGGCGTGGTCCGCGTGCTCGACGACGACGTCGACGACACCGACCAGTCCGCCTTCCTCGTCATGGACCTGGTCATCGGGACCACCCTGGCCGAGCGCGCGATGGAGCGACTGCTCGACGCCGGTGAGGTGCTCGACGTCGCCGACCAGGTGCTGCAGGTGCTGCAGTCCGCGCACGAGAAGAGCATCGTCCACCGCGATCTCAAGCCGGACAACCTCCTCGTCGACAAGGACGGCAAGGTCCACGTCCTCGACTTCGGCATCGCGCGGCTCCTCGACGACGTGACCGGCGGCGCGACCTCGACCAAGACCGGAACGGCGTTCGGGACGCCGGGCTTCATGGCCCCCGAGCAGGCGTTGGGCAAGACGGCGCTCATCTCCGCGCGCACCGATCTGTACGCGCTCGGCGCGACGCTGTTCGCCCTCGTCTGCGGCGATTTCGTGCACGCAGCCGAGAACCCGCAAGAGCTCCTGGTGCTGGTCGCGACGCAGCCCGCGCGCTCGCTCGCGGAGCTCGCGCCGACGATGCACCCGGACGTCATCCACATCATCGACAAGTCCACGCGCAACCTCCCCGAGGAGCGTTGGGAGTCGGCGTCGGCGATGCTCGCGGCGGTGCGCAAGGTTCGCGAGAAGCTCGGTGTCCAGCGCACGCGCGTGATGCCCATCGACATGTCGGCGTTCACGCCGCCGCCGATGGCCGCGCCGGTGCTGCCGCCGCTCGACACGCCCAAGGCACCTCCCTCGGCGCCGCCGCCGTCGGGTCCGTTCGCGCACGTCGAGCGCTCGTCGCACCCCGACGCGATGACGGTCGCGTCCGAGCCGGGCGACATCACCGGCAGTGGCGGCGTGCGGTCGCCCTTCGTCGTCGCGAGCCCGGTGCACGAACAGGCGCGCAAGCCCAAGTTCATGCCGATCATGCTGGTCGGCGGTGGCGCTGCGCTCTTGGCGGTCATCGCCATCGTGGTGACCCTGACCAGTCGCACCCGTGATCCCAAGCCAATCGCAGGCACCGCGCAGACGGCGCAGACAGCCGAAGAAGCGAAGGCGCAACCCTCCGCCCAACCTCCCGCTTCGGCGAGCAGCGACGTCGGCGACGCACCGACCGCGGCCACGACGACCACCGCACCGGAGCCCCCGCCCACGGTCGCATCGGTCGCCGCAAAGGCGAGCGGCACGGTCAAGGGTGGCCCCATCGGGCCGAGCATCAAGCCGAGCGCCAAGCCGTCGGCGACGAGCCCTGCTCCGAAGTCGAGCAAGGGCATCGACCTCGGTTACTGAGGGTCAAAGGTCGAAGGTCAAAAGTCGAACGAGACGGCGTTCTCGTCCTTCGACTTTGGACTTTCGACTTTGAACTTTCGACCTGCGAAGAGACTGCTTCCAGGCGCTTCCACCCAACGCGGGCGAGAAGTGCTCACGAGGAGTGCTTCTTCTGACAGCACGTGTGCTGTTTGCCGGGCACCGCGGTCATCGCAGCCTCGGCAACCGTGACGCCTGCGAGCACGAGGAGCATCGCGCCGGCGATCACGCGGATGCGACCGATCTTGTTCGCCAAGGTGGCAACGCCGAGCACCGCGCCGAGCAAGCCGGGGAGGCTCGCGATCGCGAAGGTGATCATCGAGAGCGAGCCGACGAGCGCGGATCCAGTGGTGCTCGCGAGGAGGAGACCGCCGATCAGCGCGCCGCAGGGAAACACCGAGGTGGCGAGGCCGAGCAGCGCGGGCGGGAAGGCGCGGCGCTTGGGCCGCGAGAGGCCGAGTGACACGAGCTCCGGGCTCTTGGTCGGCTTGAGCAGACGGACGCCCGCGCGCGCGATGACGAAGGCCGCCGCAGCCGCAGCGAGCACGCGCACCCAGGTCTGCCAACTGCCGGCGATCGGCGCACCGAGCGCACCGGCGAGGCCGCCGACGACGCCGTAGCCGAGCGCGCGCGCGCCGGCATACGCCCCCGCCTTGTTCGCATCGAGGCGGGTGCCGAGCGAGTCGGCGCGCGTGCAGCTCGCACCGACGAGCGGGCCGCACATGGCGGCGCAGTGGAACGAGGATGCGAGCCCGAGCCCGGCGGCGGCGACGATGGCAGTGACGACGTTCACGACTTCCCTCCCGGTCCGAGGAGCACGGCCTGCACGGTGCGAATGCTGCCGTCACGACTCTTGATCTCGACGGTGATCGGGATCGGCATCGCGGTGGCGCTGCGCGGAACGGTGGCGATCACGGGGACGGTCACACCACCAAATGCGCCGAGATCGGCGTGCTTGATCGGCATGGCGAAGGTCACCCCGTCGCCTTTGGCCACGAGTTCCACGGTCTGCGGGTCGGAGCCCTTGTTGACGACGTGCACGTTGAACGCGTTGCGCACGAGATCGCCCTCGAGGATGAACGGGCTGGCGCCGACCCGGGCGATGTTCGCCTCGAACTCGATGCGCCCTCGCAGCAGGAACACCGCGGCGACGAGCCACACTGCGCTGAGCACCATGTACAGGTAGGCGCGCGGCCGGAGGATGACTCGCCCGCCGCCGTTGTGCGCCCGGCTCGTGTCGTAGCGGATGAGGCCGCGCGGACGATGGAGCTTGTCCATGATCTCGTCGCACGCGTCGATGCACTGCGCGCAACCGATGCAGTCGGGTTGGAGACCGTTGCGGATGTCGATGCCCATCGGGCAGACCACGACGCAGCGCTTGCAATCGACACAGTCGCCGAGCTCGGGGTTCTTCGCCTTGTCGGCGGCCTTCGCTCGGACCTCACCACGCGGGGCGTCGTAGCCGACGGTCACGGTGTCGGGATCGACGAGGACCGACTGCAGGCGCCCGTAGGGGCAGATGCCGACGCAGGTCTGCTCGCGGAAGAACGCGAAGTTGCCGTAGAAGACGCCGGTCAGACCGATGGCCCAGGCGAACGCCTCGGGGTGCGCCCTCGGGCCGGCGAAGATCATCTCCCAGAGCCGGTAGGGCGAGACGAAGTATCCGACGAACACATGGGCGACGAGCGCCGCGAGGAACACGAAGACCGCGTGCTTTGCGACCTTGCGGAGAACCTTGCTCGCGGTCCACGGACCGGCATCGAGCTTCATCCGCGATTCGCGCGGCCCTTCGATGGCGCGTTCGATCGGACGGAAGAACCCCTCGAGGAACACCGTCTGGGGGCACGCGTAGCCACACCACACGCGCCCCGTCATCGACGTGGCGATGACCAGGGCGAGGCCGACGCCCGTGAGGATGAACCAGAGACGCCAGGCATCTTGGGCGCCGAAGACACCACCGAAGATGAAGAAGTGCCGATGCTCGACGTCGAGCATCAGGAACGGGCGGCCGTGCACCCTGATGAAGGGGACGACCGCCCAGAAGGCGATGAGGACCGCGAAGAGAAGCCTTCGCCACCTCATGAATCGACCGCGGACGTCGGCGGGGTATTGGAAGTTCCTCCCGCCGTCAGCGCGGAGGGAGCTCATCAGCTCGTTCCTCGGCGCTGTTCCAGGACCCCCCTGGATGACCGGCAGTCTCACCTTTTCCACGAGTTACTTCTCCGGATCTCCTTGCGGCGCCTTGCCGCCAGGAACGTTCGTGTTCTTGATCGAGACGACGTACGCAGAGACCAGGCGAACACGCTCCTCGCCGAGGGAGGCGCCCCAGGCGGGCATGCCCTTGGCGGTGAAGCCGTCCTTGATCGTCGCGTACACCTTCATGGGAGAGCCACCATGGAGCCAGGAGGAGTCGGTCAGGTTGGGACCGATTCCTCCGCCTCCATTGGCGGCGTGACAGGGCGCGCACGTGTTGGTGAACACGGTCTTGCCCTCGTCGACGGACTTGGGGTCCTTGACCATCGAGAGCAAGCTCTCGTCGGTCACCGAACCAGCCGCCTTCATCTTGGCAGCCTCTTCGGCAGCGACCTTCTCCATCTCGGCGCGGTACTCGGCGCCCGGCGAGGGCGTGAGCTTGAACGACTCGGCGCTGAGCCAGTACAGCGCGCCGAAGGCCATCGTTCCGTAGAGGATCGCCAGCCACCAGTTCGGGAGCGCGTTGTCGCACTCCTGAATACCGTCGTACTCGTGGATCACCCCGTCCGGCTTGGAATCAGGGCTGTTCTGCGTATCCATGTTCACGGACCTCCGTGTCGAACCGTGTCGTCGGCGAGGGGAAGCGCGGCGGCCGCGTCGTAGGCGGCGGCCTTCTTCGCGAAGGTGCGAACCACCACCGCGATGAAGACGCCGAGGAACAACACGAGCGCGATGAGCGGGAAGGTCAGGAGCGAGCTGTGCTCGAGAAGTCGAGAGAACATTTCGAGCCTCCTCTCACTGCGTGTTGACGCTGACGGTGGTGCCCTTCGACGGCGGGGCCGGCGGCGGGACGTTCTTGCCGAGACGCTGCAGGTACGCGATGAGCGCGACGAGCTCGCTCTCGGGCGCGACCTTCACGCCCGAGGCGGCGAGGTCTTCGCTGATCGACTTGGCTTGACCCTTCGCGTCCTCGACGGCGCCCTGGATCTGCTGCGGGGTGTAGGGCACGCCCACCGTGCGCATCGCGCGGACCTTCGCTTCGGTCGACGCGTAGTTGAGCGTGTCGGTCGCGAGGTGGCCGTAGTTCGGCATGTTCGAGCCCGGCGAGACGGTGCGCGGGTCGAGCATGTGCTGGTAGTGCCAGAGGTTCGGGTACTTGCCGCCGAGGCGGGCGAGGTCCGGACCGGTGCGCTTGCTACCCCACTGGAACGGGTGGTCGTACTTCGAGTCGTCGAGGGTCGAGATGGCGCCGTACCGCACGGATTCGTGCCGGAACGGGCGAATCATCTGCGAGTGGCAGTTGTAGCAACCCTCTTTGATGTAGATGTCGCGGCCCTCGAGCTCGAGGGGGCGATAGGGGTGCACGGTGGCGTTGGTGTTGGCGCTGGTGCCCGCGCCGGAGTTCGGGATGACGAGCGCGGGGATGATCTCCGCGGCACCACCGATGAGGACGGAGAGAACCGTCAGCACCGTGAAGATCATCGCCCGTCCTTCGACCAGCGCGTGCCAGCCGGGCTTCTTCGGGTCCCGACCGCTCCAGACGACGAACACACCGGCGAAGCCGATGCAGAACGCGAGGAGCATGAACGCGCCGGCACCGACCTCGCTGGTGAACGCGATGCCGCCGAGCACGACGAGGACGATCACCGAGAGGACGACCGGTGCGCCGAAGATGATCTTCGTTGCGGGGACCTTCTCTTCGGTCGCTTCGACCTCGACCACGACCTCGGTCTCGCCGTCGACGGCCTTGCCTTGCAGCGCCGTCTTGGTGAGGTTCCAGGCCATGATGCACTGGCCGACGAGGAACATCGTCCCGCCGACGAGGCGAGCCCAGTACATCGGCTTGATGGCGTTGAGGGTCTCGACGAAGTTCGGGTACGCGAGCGCGCCCTTGCTGTCGAACGCGCGCCACATGAGGCCCTGCTGGATGCCGGCGACCCACATCGACACGACGTAGATGAGGATGCCGACCGTCGCGATCCAGAAGTGCCACTCGGCGGCGCGCTTGCTGTACAGCTGCGTGCCGAACAGACGGGGCACGAGGTAGTAGAACATCGCGGCGGCCATCAGGCCGTTCCAGCCGAGCGCGCCGCTGTGCACGTGACCGATGATCCAATCGGTGTAGTGCGCGAGGGCGTTGACGCTCTTGATCGAGAGCAGCGGGCCCTCGAACGTCGACATGCCGTAGAACGTGAGCGCGGCGAAGAAGAACTTGAGGACCGGGTCCTTCCAGACCTTGTCCCACGCGCCACGCATGGTGAAGAGGCCGTTGAGCATGCCGCCCCACGAGGGAGCGACGAGCGCGACGCTGAAGACCATGCCGAGCGTCTGCGCCCAGTCGGGCAGCGCGCTGTTGAGCAGGTGGTGCGGACCCGCCCAGATGTACATGAACACCAGGGCCCAGAAGTGGATGATCGAGAGCCGGTAGCTGTATACCGGGCGCTCGACCGCCTTCGGGACGAAGTAGTACATGATGCCGAGGATCGGCGTGGTGAGGAAGAACGCGACCGCGTTGTGCCCGTACCACCACTGGACCAACGCATCCTGCGCGCCGCCGTAGATCGAGTAGCTCTTGGTGAGCGTGATCGGGATCGCGAGGCTGTTGACGATGTGCAGCACCGCGACGGTGACGATGGTCGCGATGTAGAACCAGAGCGCGACGTAGAGCTGCTTCTCGTGCCGGCGCCACAGCGTCCAGAAGAAGTTGATCGCGAAGACCACCCAGACGACGGCGATCGCGAGATCGATCGGCCACTCGAGCTCGGCGTACTCCTTGCCGGCGCTGATGCCGAGGGGCAGCGTGACGACGGCAGAGACGATGATCGCCTGCCAGCCCCAGAAGTGAATCTTGCCGAGCATGCTCGAGATGCGCTGCTTCACGAGCCGCTGCGTCGAGTAGTAGACGCCCGCGAACATCATGTTGCCGACGAACGCGAAGATGGCGGCGTTCGTGTGCAACGGGCGCAGGCGGCCGAATGCGAGGTACTTGACGACGTTCGCCTTGTGGAAGGCGAGCTCGAGACCGGCGATGGCGCCGACGAGCATGGCGATGACGCCATAGGCGATCGACGCGAAGACGAACCAACGAACGATTTGATCGTCGTAGGTGATGCGACGCACTTCCGTGCGACCGCGGTAGTCAGCGGCTTGGGTGGTCATGACTCCTTCTCAGTGCTAGCGGGAGCGGACGAGTGCGGGCGAGTGCGCTCTTCCTCCATCGGGAACAGGGCGAGCCGATCGGCGTGGTCCATGTCTCGCTGGCGCGTGCTGAACGCGAACAGCAGGAGCGAGGAGACGACGAGGCCGAAGCTGACGAAGACTTGGAGGTAGATCACTTCCATTTGGGCACCGTTTCGAGGCGGGGGGGTGCGTGCCAGGATGTCCCCGAGAGGGAGACGATCACTGCGAGGATCGTGGTGAGCGAAGACGTCGGCATGAGCACTGCGCAGAGGAGCGGCGTCATGAGGCCGGCGTACGCGAGGGCGATCGTGACCGCGTTGTAGGCAAGCGCGACGCCAAGGCTGATGACCACCACGCGACGCAAACGACGCGCCGCTTCGAGGGCCCTGCGCACCGGCGCGATCCCTGCGCCTACCAGGTAGAAATCGCTGCGCGCCGCGAGAAAAGGCCGATCGATCGCCGGGGTCCCGCTGCAGTACGCCTGCGCAATGGCGGGTCCGTCGTTGATCCCGTCGCCGATGACGAGGGTGTCCTGCCGGTCGCGCGCGCAGAGCCACGCAGCTTTTTCGCTGGGCCCGTGATCGCCGAACGCGTGCTCCGACGGGATGCCGACCTTCGCCGCGAGGGCATGGACACGGGCCTCGGCGTCACCGCTGAGGATTGCGACTTCGTAGCCCTGATCCACGAGCTCGCGAACCTCGCGCGCAGCGTCGGCGCGAAGGTCCTCGACCGTGGAGATCGATGCGAGGAGGCGACCGTCGACGCCGAAGGCGACGTCGTCCGAGTCCGAGGACTCGCTCGCCGAGACTACCCACGCGGGCGCACCGAGCCGGTAGAGACGCCCGTTCAGGACGAGCTCGACACCGCGCCCGGTCTCCTCGCGCGCGACGAGCTCCTCGCGAAAGCCCTCGCGCACGCCGATCGCATCGAGGGCGCGAGCGACGGCGGTGCTCTTGGGGTGCGCGCTGCGCGTCGCGAGATTGAGGAGGGCGATGCGGTCTTCGGGCTCGAGCGCGAGCAGCGTCTGGGGATCGGTGACGCGGAGCTTGCCGGTGGTGAGGGTGCCGGTCTTGTCGAACACCACGCGCGAGACGGTGGCGGCCCGATCGAGGAAGCTCGAGGTGCGGACGAACAGACCGGCGCGACGCAGCCGAGCCTGCACGATCTCGTAGGCGAGCGGCGCAGCGATGCCGAACGCGCAGGGGCAGGTGACGATCAGGACGGCCGTGACGCGATCGAGCGCGGCGGCCGGGCTGTGGCCGAACCGCAGGCCGACGAAGAACGCGCCGACGGCCAGGACCATGATGCCGACGACGTAGTACTGGGCGAACTTCCGCCAGAACTCGGTCGAGATGGGGCCACCGTCGTCTTCCCGCGTCGGCGTGCGCAGCAGGTCGACGAGCACCGAGGCGCCGAACCCCTGCTTGGCCACGATGGTGCGCGACTCGCTCCCACCGAGGAACGCGCCGGCTGGAACCGTCGCGCCCGCTTCGAAGGTGCGCTGCGCGCTCTCGCCGTTGATCCAGTCGAGCGAGAAGGAGCCTGCCTCGACACCCTCGAGCTTCGACTCGACGGGGACGACGTCGCCGGGCGCGAGGAGCAGCCGATCGCCCTCGGCGACCTCGACACAGCGAACGAGCGACGGGCCGTTCGCTCCGAGGCGGCGCGTGAGCAGTGCGTCGACACCATCGTCGGCGAGCAGACGCCGGCGGTTGGACTCGAGCACCCGCTGCTGGAGCCAGCGTCCGACCAGCATCAGCGCGACGAAGACCGTGAGCGGATCGAAGTACCCGAGCGCGTCGTGATCGAGGAACGCCCAGGTGGAGCTTCCGAACGCGAGGAGGATGCCGAGCGCAATCGGAAGGTCGAGGTGCAGAATCCCCCGCCGTAGCGCGGCAAATGCGGACTTGAAGAAGTACGAGCCGCCGACGGCGACGCTCGCACAGGCGAATCCGAAGGACAGAGTCCGAAAGAAGTGCGCCAGAGCGCCGGTCTCGAGGCCCGCGTAGAGTGAAACGGAGAACAACATCCCGTTCATCGCGAACGCGATGCACAGCCCCATGCGAAGCGTGAGGCTCGTGTCGTCGGCGCGCGCGTCGCCCTTCCGGGGGGGCCCGAGCAAGTAGCCAAGCGACTCGAGGCGCTCGACGAACCGACGGAGCGCGAACTTCTTGTCGACCGAGAGGGTGAGCGTGCCGAGGCCGGGGTTGACGATCACCCGAAGCGCGCCCGGCTCCTTGCGGAAGAGCTGCTCGGTGACCCACACGCACGCCGCGCAGGAGAGCCCCTGGACGTCGAGATCGACGCGGGCGATGCCGTCGGCTTCCTCGACCGACTGCTCGACCAGCTCGAGCCACTTACGGTCGCGGCCTGGCTCGACCGCGGCCACCGGATCGCCCTTGGGACCGCGCAGCGCGTAGAAGCGCTCGAGCCCCTCGTCGTGGAGCAGACGCGAGACGAACCGGCAGCCGATGCAGCAGTAGCCGTCACGCGCATCGTCGGGGAGGCTAGCTCCGCAGTGGAGGCAGCCCTCCGCGCGCTCTGCGTCTCTGGCTGCGGTTGGGGTCGTCACGACCGCGCGAGCAGCAACTTGGATGCCGGGAGCAAAAACCCGCAAAAAACATGATATTTATCATGCGGCGACGGGGAACGACGCACCGTCTGCGATTCGACGCAGGATCTGCGCGGGCGGTCGCGCCTGGGCGCGGCCGTCGCCGTAGGGAGAAGTGGCATTCCCATTGCTGCTTTGGTCCAGTCATGAACACCCCGATCACGTTCCGCGATCTCGACCCTTCACCCGCGGTCGAAGCCCTCGTCCGCGAAAGGGGCGAGAAGCTGGCTCGGCAGTTCGATCACGTGACCACTTGCAAGGTGACCATCTCGCGCAGCAACAAGCACCACCGGCATGGGGACAGCTTCCTCGTTCGTATCGACCTGCACGTTCCGCAGGTCGACCTGGTGGCCGAGCGCAACTCGGGGGACAGCGATGATGTGTATGCAACAGTGAACGCAGCGTTCGACGACGCCCATCGGCGTCTGCAGACGCACTACGACAAGGCGCGTGAGCGCCGCAACGAAGTGCGGTGAGATCGGAGGCGGCGCCGCGAAGAATCCTTTCACGGCGCCGTCGACCTCCTTCCGCCTCGCGCAAAGGAGTCGATCATGGACATGCACACCGAGCTCATCGAGCGCATCGACGATCTCGCGCCCCACGAGCGGAAGAACGTCGCCGCAGCCCTCCAGGAGCTCCTCGCGACCTGCCACGACGCCACTCTCGGCTACGTGGAGGCGGCGAAGGACGCGAAGGATCCGGAGCTCTCCCACCTTCTCTCGAGCTGCGCGCTCGAGCACGAAGAGGCCGGCAACGCGATCGCGAAGATGCTCCTCGAGATGAACGTCGAGCCGCACGTCACGCACTCGTTCGGCGGGGAGATCCACCGTCGCTTGATCGCGCTCCGCAGCTCGATCGGGCACGGCGAGGCCGCGAGCCTCCTGCCGGAGTGCGAGCGCGGCGAGCACGTAGCCATCTCGCGCTACGAGAAGGCGCTCTCGCTGAAGCTGCCGATCCCCATCGCCGACACGCTGCTCGATCTCGCGACCGCATGTCGGGAGCGGCGCGCGGCGTTCGACCGAATGCGCCACCCCTGGTAGAGCGCGCTCGTCATTGAATGCGACGGACGACGTTGTTGCCGCTGTCGGCGACGAACAGCGAACGCGTCGGCCAGTGGTAGACGATGCTCCACGGCGAGTTGAGCCGGGCTGCGGTGCCGATGCCCTCGGCGTAGCCGCCCGCGCAGGTCGCTGCGCCGCCACAGTGCTTGCCGACGTTGGTCGTGATGCTCGCGGTGGCGAGGACGGCCTGACGAATGGTGTGCTGGTTGAACTCGGCGAAGTAGAGGCTCGTGCCGTCCGAGGTCATCCCGCGCGGCCGATGGATCGCCGCGGCCTTGCCGATGCCGTCGACGTAGCCGGCCGTGCCGCTGCCGGCGAACGAGGTCACGCAGTTGGTCGCCGTGTTGAACGCGCGAAGGATCGCGCCGTTGGTGTCGGCGATGTAGAGCATGCCGGAGTTGTCGGACGCGATGTACCGCGGACTGACGAACCGGGCGGCGGTGCCGCAGCCGTCGACCGTGCTGCCAGGGAGCGCCGTGGGGCTGCCCGCGAGGGTGACCACCACGCCGGTGGTCGGATCGATGCTGCGAATGGCCGGCCGGGCGGCGTCGACCATGTACAGCTTGCCGTTGAAGTACGTGAGGCCGCGCGGATCGTCGAAGGTCGCTGCCGCGCCGGTGCCGTCGGCGTAGCCCTGGACGCCCGAGCCGGCGATGGTCTTGACCGCGTTCGGCGCGGCGACGTCGATCGCGCGGATGCGGCGGCTGTCGGCGATCCACACGGTCTTGCCGTCGGTGGTGATCGACGACACGTTGCCGATCGTCGCCGAGAGGCCGGCGGCGTTGTCGGTCGTGCCGCTCGTTCCGGTTCCCGCGATGTTGGTGATCGCCTTGGTCGCGATGTCGACCTTGCGCAGCCGGAAGGTGCCGTCGACGATCCACAGCGACGTGTTGTCGACGGCGAGCCCGGCCGTTCCGGTCGTCCCGGTGAGGAACGTGGTGGTCGTGTTCTTGAGATTGCAGGTCGGGTTGCAGCCGTCGCCGTTGGTCGTGTTGGAGTCGTCGCAGACCTCGAGGGGCCCCTCGATCGTGCCGTTGCCGCAGCTCGCCCCAACGAGCTCGAGCTGGCAGGTGGGGCTGCAACCGTCCCCCGCGGTCTTGTTGCCGTCATCGCACTCCTCGGCGTTCCACGCTTCGAGCGCGCCGTTTCCGCAGGCGGACGAGGGGATCGCGTCGCCGCCCGGAGAGCCGGTGTCCGTCGTCGTCGTCGAGTCGACCGGCGTGTCGGTGGTCGCGATCGAGTCGCCGCCACTCGCGACCGTGTCCGCGGCGACGGCGTCGTCCATCTCCGCGACGGGGAACTCCGACGAGCCACACCCGAGGAGCAGCGCCACCGAGCCCAGGCAAAGAGAACGGATCATCCACGCAGCCTACGCGACCACGGCATCGCGAGCACGGTGGTGCGAGGTGGGTGGATCAGCCCCCGGCCTTGATCGCCTTGATGCGCGCGAGGATGGCGTCGGCCGCGGTGGATGCGGTCTCCGAGCCCGTCCCCGCGACGTAGATGTCGGTGAGCGGCTGGCCGAGATCGGTGAGGATCTTCTGGTGTTGGGTGGTGGTGGCGCTCGTCGTTCCGGCGCTGCTCATGATGAGGAGCGTGACCTTCGATGCGAGCATCGCCTTGAGCACGGCGGGCCAATCGACCGGCGCCGGCGTCACCGTGGTGTAGGGCTCGTACAGGCCGGTTCCCATCAGGGCCGGACCGTTGTGGAAGATGTCGTCTGTGAAGAGGACGATCACCTTCTTCGAGTCGGCTCGCCAACACCCACCCGCGACGCGGCCGGCCGAACACGTCAGCGGCTTGCTGGTCGGGTGCGGCGTCGTGCCCGAGAGCACGCCGAACGCTTCGATCATCCCGTCGGGCGCGTCACCGCCGCTGCCCTTCGTGAACGTCGTGAGCGCAGCGAGCACGTTCGCTTCGACCGTGGTCGGCTCGATGCCGCCGGTGAACGCTTGATCGCCGGTCGTGCCGTAGGGAGAGATCGGAAACTCGCACGTGTACGAGACGCCGACCTGCACGTCGGGGATGGCGAGCAGCGGGGTCGCGAGGTTCGTCTTGAGGAACGGGAGGGCCTTGTCGAGCGAGGGCTGCGTCGAGCCGGTGACGTCGAGGAGGATCGTGACGTCGACCGCGCTCGCCTTCTTGCAAGCTCCACCGGCGCAGGCCGAGCCTGCCTCACAGGGTTTGCCGCACGAGCCGCAGTTGGCCGCGTCGGTGTTCGTGTCGACACAGCTCGTGCCGCAGACGGTGGGCTTGTCGGCAGGGCACAGACACTTGCCGCCGACACACGTGGTGCCGCCGCCACAGACGATGCTGCAGGCACCACAGTTGTTCGGATCGGTGGTGACATCGACGCACTTGCCGGCACAGAGCGGCGAGCCCTCGTCGATCTTGCCGTCGCAGTTGTCATCGAGTCCGTTGCACGGGATCTCGGTCTTCGACAGCAGGTCGCACTCGCACATCGGACCGCGCAGCGGCAGGACCAGGCACGTCCAGTTCGTCGAGTTGGGGCAGATGCCCGGACCGTTGCACGCCTTGGAGCAGCGCCCGACCTCCAAGCACAGCTTGGAGAGACACTCCGAGTCGGCCTTGCACGGCGCGCCGAGATCGCCGGGCGACGGCGGGGTGGTGTCGGCAGGAGCAGCGTCCACGGCGACGTCGCCGGAGGTGCCGCTGTCGGTCGGCTCCGCGAACGCGCTGAGCGTGGAGCCGCCGCATCCCACCGAGAGAGCAGCCATCAGCAACCCAGCAAGATCGAGCTTCTTCACGTCGCCTCCCACCAAGAAAAGTCCCGATCAAAGTAATCCAAGCGCGATCGCGCGGGAAGGGCAGCACCGGCTGCCCGCGGGCTTCGGGCGTGATATTGAAGCTCATGCGCGGATTCGGGCTGGCCGTCCTTCTCGTGTGCGGATGTCAGGGCGAGCAGGTCCAGAACCAGACGAGCGACGCCGGCAGTGACACCACGACCACCGCGAGCGACGCCCAGGCCGACGGGACCGTCGTTGCGGGCGACTGCGGGACCCACTCTGGTGGCAGGATGGTTCGGGTCGGTGCGTTCTGCATGGACGTGACGGAGGTCACCCGCGGGGAGCTCCGCAAGTACCTCCTCGATCCGACGCACGGTACGAAGGCCCTCGCGTTCTGCTCGTGGAACACCACCGAGCCGGCTCCCGAGACGGACGACCGGTTGTTCGACTGGCCCGCGAGCATGGTGAACTTCTGCGACGCAGCGAGCTACTGCGCGTGGGCCGGCAAGCGACTATGCGGCAAGGTCGGCGGCGGAATGAACGACCTGACCGCGTACAACGACGCCGCCAAGAGCGAGTGGTTCCTCACGTGCACCGCCAACGGCACGCAGACGTACGCCTACCCGGGCAGCTACGACAAGAACCGCTGCTTCAGCGAAGAGGGAACGAGCTGGCCGACCGGGGCGAAGAGCGACTGCCACGGCGCGAGCGGCCCCTTCGCCCAGATCCTCGATCTCAGCGGCAACGTGGGCGAGTGGGAGTACTCGTGCCAGGGCTCCGCTCCCACGCGCGCGACGGAGTGTCGCTATCGAGGCGGCACGCACGGAAGCGGCACTGAAACGTCATGCGCCGTCCCATGGATGGCCGGCGCCGAGACCCGCCTGCCGGGGATCGGCTTTCGTTGCTGCAAGGACTAGCGCGGTCCTGTCACACTCTCGCGCGCTTTCGCGACCATCCTTGGAGGAGGTTCGCGATGCTCGAACGGTCTTTGGCGATGCGGGCGGTGCGCCGTGAGGCAGAGGCGCTGCCGGCACGCTTCGGCGGGTGTGTGATGTGCGGCCTCGTCGCTCACGCGCCAGAGACGCATGTCCTCTCGAAATCTCGGCGCTCGATCGCGGTGCTCGCGCGATACGGCGTCCGCCGCGGCCACGTGTTGGTCGTGATGCGAAGGCACGTCGAGCGCTTCGAGGACGTGTCCTGGCCCGATTGGGAAGACGCGCAGAGGCTCGCGTGGGAGGCGGCACGTGCGGTCGAGAGCGCGCTCGATGCGACCCGGGTCTACGTCGCCGCGCTCGGATCGGTGGTGCAACGACCGATGACGTTCCCTCACCAACACCTGCACGTCGTGCCCACCTATCGAGGCGATCGTCGCGACCGCCCGGCCCGCGTCTTCACGTGGGCCGAAGGCGTCGTCGTGCACGATGGTGACGAGGCCGAGGAGCTCGCCGAGGCGATCCGGGCCGCGTGGCCTCGCAGCCGGATCAGGAGCCATCGGAGAATTGCCCCCGGGGATTCTTCGTTCAGAGCGTCTCGAGATACGCGATCAGCGCCTTCACCTCGTCCTCGCTGAGGTGATCGGCCGCGCCCATCTTGCCGGCGGTCTGGACGATCACCTCGCGCAGGGTGCCGAACCGACCGTCGTGCATGTAGGGCGCGCTGTTCGAAAGCGACGCGAGCGACGGCGTGTCGAAGGAGCCGCCGGTCCCGACGTCGTGGCGGAGGCCATCGGTCCCGCCCTTCTCGTGACAGTTCGCGCACTCCGCCGACACGAAGAGCGCGCGCCCGCGCTTCTCGAGCGCATCGAGCGGACGCTTCGCGCGTGGCGGCAGCGCGACCACATAGGCGATCAACGGCGCCATCGTCTCCTTGGGCATCGGTTTGGCGCCGAGCCGCGGCATCGTCTGGCCGAGGTGCGCCTCGAGCGTCGGCGCTCCGCCGAGCCAGCCGAATGGCGCCGTGTGCTCGAGACGTCCGGCAAGGACGGGCGGCTGCATCGGGCCGTGCGGGCTGCTCCAGACGAGGCCGTCGCTGCCGCCATCGGGATGACAGCTGGCACACGCGCGTCCGTCGAACCCGATCGGTGAATGGAACGTCGCTCGCCCCGCAGCCCATACCGCGTCGCGCGGACGGTCGGCCGCGAGAGGCAACGCCCTCGCGTGGCTCGGATCGGCGAGCGGGATGACGCTGAGGACCCGCGCGAACTGGGACCACACCACGGCCTCGTCGGCCGCGGGATCGATCGCGACCGCGACCGGGCCCGCAGGGACCTCGATGCGAGCCCGTTCTGCGTGTTCGAGGGTGCCATCGCCCGAGAAGAGCAGCAGACGATCGATGCCGAGGCACGCGACCGCCAAGGTGGTGCCGTCGACCGCCGTCGACCGCGGCAACAGACACGGCGGACGATCGGGCGGGCTCGCGATGCGACCGACGCTGTACCGCTGTTTGTGCTCGGCGACGACCTCGTGGTGGAGGCGCAGACGTGGCGCCGCGCCGTCGAGACCGAGCGATGCGATCGCCGCCTCGTGAGGGAAATAACCGTCGACGCCGCGCACGCTCGCGGGTCCGTAGCCGCTCGTGAACGTGACGTTGAGGCGCGTCTCCCCGGGATACGCGACGACCAACGGAATCGCGATGGCATTCCCCATGCTCGCGAGCGAGCGTGCCTGCACCGCGAAGCGAGGCATGTCGGCGACGGGAACGGTCCCGACGCCGATCCGATCGCGCCAGGCGAGCGAGACCTCGCGCGCGACGATGTGCCGCTCGAGATCGACGACGCTCACGACGGAGCCCGCGCCGTGGGCGACGATCGCGGTCTTCGGGCCCGAGAGGAGCACAGCCGTCGGATCGGGCGAGAGCCCGATCGTCGCAGGCGGCCCCTTTCGCGGGACCATCGTCAGGGTGTGCCCGCCGCGGGTCGCCACGACGAGCGTCGCATCATCGGTGACGGCGAGCGCGAGTGGATCGCCTTTGGTGCTCGTGCGACCGCACTCGCTGAGCACGCCTTTGGACATCGTGAGCTCCACGACCGAGTCGAGCTCGGGGAGCGAGACGAACGCGCGACCGTCGCGCGAGACGATGACGTGACCGGGCGCCGCCTCGAACGAGACCGATCCGAGAATCCTGCCGCCCTCGAGCTCGACGACTCGCAGCGCCGCATCGTCCTCGTCGGCGAGGAGCGCGACCCGCCGCCCTCCGAGTCGCGCCAGCGCAAGGGGTGACGAAGAGCCCTTCGAGTCGATCGGCACGAGCTCGCTCGGGCTGCTGCAGGCGGACGGAGGTGGCGCCTGTGGCGCGGCGAGAACCGGCACCGGCTCGGGTGCTTCCTTCTGCAGACACCCGGCGACGGTCACGAGGAGGAGAAACGAAGCTCGACGAGGCACCATCCTTGGTCATTCGGAGAAGCGCCCCGAAGTGTGACCGATCTCGATTTCGCGGAGTGGGTTGTCACAGATCGGCGCGGTCCGACGACTTGCCCTTTCGATGAGAGCGAACAAGCACCTGGTCGGACCGGTCGTCGCGCTGTCTCTGGTTGCGTGTACGGGCGCTCGCGACGAGCACGCGCCCCAGAACGCCGAGGCGATTACGCCGCTGCAAGCACCGGCAAAGGCTCGGATCGAGCTTTCGCCCGAGGTGCTCGCGACGCTGCGGGCCGCGTCGGTGACGCACGACTCGTTCGCGCGACGGGTGTTCTACACGTGGGCGACGGAAGCGGGCGTGGCCAAGATGCGCAGTGAGCGCCGTCTGCTGTTGCCGACCGAGAAAGAGGGCCAGTTCGTGGCGGAGATCGATGCGCTCGCGGCCGGCGGGGACCCGGTCGCGACGGTGCTGTCGACTCACCGGAGCTTCGCCGCGCGCAGATACGCGTGGACCCGCGCGTTCGCCACGCGGGTGCCGCTCGCCGATCGCGCGTACGGCGACCGGCTGATCGAGGTCGTGCTCCGACCGAACGCGGTGATTGCGAGCTTCGACGCCCGCGAGCCGGTGCCGTTCCGGTTCTCCGATCTCGATGGCAACGAGGTGCCGCTCGGTCGGGTGGTCGCGGATCCGAGCACGCTCGCGGCGGTCTATCACGTGGGGAAGAACCCCGAGACCGGGGACGAATACAGGGAATTCGTGCTGTGCAACGAGTCGATGATCGCCGAATGGTCGGTCGGCACCGAGGCGATCGCGCGCGCGCTCGAGGTCGATCGCACGCTGGTCAAGACTCTCTCGACCGCCGGGCTCGAGGACGTGGGCGCGAGCCCGAGCTGGAGTCACGCCGAACCGTCCTCGGTCGAGGACTCGTACGGAGCGACGTTGGCCTTCGACACAGCGCGCCACCGGCCGACCCGCGAGAACCTGGAGAACCTCGCCAAGCTCCTCGAGCTCGGACCGCAGGGGCCACCGCTCGTGGTGACGCCGACGGTCGCGTTCGCCGCCACCACCCCACATCCACCGCCGGTTCCCCCGCTCCCCCCGGGATTCGGCGTGAAGAAGCGAATCTACATCTGCGATTGAACCGAAAGATCGAACGCGGCACTGGGACGTAGACCCCCCGATGGCTCAACCCGCCGAAAGAGCGTCGAGCTCGCGCGCAGAGCTCGCTGACGGGGGGCTCCGCCGCGCGTTGACCGCGATGGTTCGCCGAAGCGTGCCGCGGCAAGAGGTCGACGAGATCGTTCAGGCGACGCTTGCCGACGCGTGCGCCTCCACCAGCGCACCCAGCGAGCCCGAGGCCCTCGAGCGGTGGGTGCGCGGAATCGCGCGCCACAAGGTCGCCGATTACCACCGCCGGAGCCGGCGCGAGCTGCCGGTCGAGCCCGAGACGCTCGCACGCGTGCACGCGACCGAGGGCAGTGCGCATGACGCAGCCGATCTGTTGCGATGGGCAGAGCGTCATGTCGAAGACAAGGGCGACGGGACGATCGACTGGCTCCTCCGCGAGGGCGACGGCGAGAAGCTCGAGACGATCGCGCGGGAAGAGCAGCTCCCGGCAGCGCGGGTGCGGCAACGGGTCGCGCGGCTACGTCGTCATTTCCGAGCGCGCTGGGCAGCACAGATCGCGGCGGCGATCGTACTCGGCGTGCTCCTCTTCGGGCTCCTCCCGAGCCGCCGAGAAAACCGACACGTTCTCGAGGCGACCACGAAGACCAGCTCGAGCGCGGCCGCTTCGGTTCCGGCGCCCTCCGTTCAGCCCCCGCCCGCGCCGTCGCCGCTCGCGAGCGCCGAACCGCCCAAGCCAGCGCCGAAGATCGTCGTCGGCGCGCCCAGCATCAAGAAGCCCGCACCGAAGGCGCCCTCGAAGCCGGTGTACGACGCATTCTGAAGCGGTCAGTACGCGCCGCACATCTCGTCGGAGAGCTCGGACGAGACTCCGGCCCTGCGATTCTTCAGTCGATAGCAATAGAACGCGGGAGCCACGACATCGTAGTCGTGAATGTTGTCGAACTCACCGGTCAGCGTCTTCACTTGCACATACGGGGTGGCATTGCGCCGGCGCCAAATCTCCACGCCATCGAGCAGGACGGCGTTGGGCAACCACGTGATGTGCATTCCGTCCTTCATCGTGACCACGTCCTTGATGATCGGCGCCGCGGGCGCGGCAGAGACAGCCTCGGCCACGCCCGCATCGCCGTCATCCCCACCATCGGTTGCGTCATCGAACCGAACGTCCGAGCCCTCCGCCTCTGCGTCCGAGCTGTCTGCCGTCGGCAAGGTATCGAACGCCGCGTCCGCGGGTGGGAGCTCGGGCGCAGCGTCGGGTGCGAGCGAGCGCGAACCACCGCAGCCGATGGTCATGACGACCAACAACCCGGCAACAGTGGTTCGCGCTGCTCGATCACTCATTTCACGGCGTTGATCAGTGCCGTGACGAAGGTGGCTCGCTGGGTCGAATCGACGTTGTTGATGTCGATGCCGATGGTCAGCGCGCGATAGACGCCCGTCTTGTTGAGCACGCCGACGAACTCGGTGGAGTAGTCGACCGAGCCACTCAGGCTGAGATTGGTGACTCGGTGCTTGAGTTGCCCGGTCGCCGTGGGCACGTTCGGGGCGAACGCACTGAGCATCGATCCGCCATAGGTTCCGCCGGAGAACGTATGGAGGGTGTAGGCCGTCGTTCCGAACACGCCACCGGTTCCATCGGCGTAGGCCGGGGAGCTGGTGGAGGCGAAGCTCGGCATGTTCGCGTTGTAGTTCTTCACGCCGAGGTAGCTCGCGACGAAGGCGGCCGCTTGCGGCTCCGAGTAGAGCGCGTGTCCGCCGCCGTAGACGAGCCCACCACCTGCATCGAGGTAGGCCGCGAGCGCCGAGGCGTTGGCCGCGGTCAGGTTGGTGTAGGCACGATCGCCGATCGACCAGATGACGGTCTTGAACGCCGTCAGCGACGTGGTCGGCTGACCGTCGACGCTGAGGGTCTCCGACACATACGCGATCCCGAGGGCGTCGAGGGTCGCGCGCCATTGCGCGTCGTTGTTGGCTCCGCCATCGTCGTCGATGAAGAGCACCGACGCGCAACGACCCGAGACGCAGGACTCGCCGGACGCGCAGGCCTTGCCGCAGGCGCCGCAGTTGTTCTTGTCGGTCAGGACGTTGATCTCGCAACCGTCGGTGCCCGACAGGTTGCAGTCGGCGTAGCCGGTGTTGCACACGTACTTGCAGGCCGTGGACAAGCACACCGGGGTCGCGTTCGCGGCCGCGGGGCAGACCTTGGCGCAGGTGCCGCAGTTCGACGGATCGAACGCCAGGTTGACGCAGCTGCCCGAGCAACCGGTCAGCCCGGCACCGCAGCTCGCGACGCAGGAGCTTCCGCTGCACACCGTGCCCGACGGGCAGGTCTTGCCGCAGAGGCCGCAGTTGTTGACGTCGCTCGTGAGATCGCGGCAGACGCCGGAGCAGTTGCTGAGCCCCGTGCTGCACGAGACCACGCACGATCCGCCGCTGCAGATGGTTCCCGCGGCGCACTTGGTGCCGCAGACGCCGCAGTTGTTGTTGTCGGTCTTGACGTCACGGCACACGCCGCTGCACGCAGTGAGTCCCGCGCCGCAGGACACGACGCAGGCGCCGCCCGTGCAGACCTCGCCGGCCGCGCACGCCTTGCCACAGACACCGCAGTTGGCGAGGTCGGTGTTGACGTCGCGACAGACGCCGCTGCAGTTGGTGAGTCCCGCGCCGCAGCTGACGTCACACTTCGACGCCGAACAGACCTCGCCCGCCTTGCATGCCGTACCGCATGCGCCGCAGTTCTTCAGGTCGGAGGTCAGGTCGCGACAGATGCCGCTGCAGTCGACGAGGCCGGTGCCGCAAGACACCTCGCACTTGCCCGAGCTGCACACCTGGCCGCCCAGACATTTGGCGCCGCAGGCGCCGCAGTTGAGGTTGTCCGTCGTGAGATCACGACACGCGCCCGAACAGTTGGTGGTGCCCGACGCGCAGCTGACGGTGCACGCGCTCCCCGAGCAGACCTGGCCACCTGGACAAGCGGTCCCGCATGCCCCGCAGTTGTTCAGGTCGGTCGACAGATCGCGGCAGGTGCCCGTGCAGTCGGTCAAGCCCGTGCCGCAGGAGACCTGGCACTTGCCCGAGCTGCAGATCTTGCCCGCATCGCACTTGGTGCCGCAGACGCCGCAGTTGAGGTTGTCGGTCGAGAGATCGCGGCAGGCGCCCGAACAGTTGGTCGTGCCGTCACCACACGTGACCTGGCACTTGCCGCCCGAACAGACCTGCCCCGCTCCGCAGGCGTTGAGGCAGATGCCGCAGTTGTTGAGATCGGTGTCGAGATCGCGGCACGAGCCGCCGCACTCGGTCAGTCCGGTTCCGCACGAGACCTGACACTTGCCGGAGCTGCACACGGTGCCTGCCGCACACTTGGTGCCGCAGACGCCGCAGTTGAGGTTGTCCGTCGTGAGATCACGACACGCGCCCGAACAATTGGTGGTGCCAGCGCCGCAGGTGACCGTGCACTTGCCGCCCGAGCAGACCTCGCCCGAGGCGCACTTGGTGCCGCAGACGCCGCAGTTGCTGTTGTCGGTGTCGAGGTCGCGACAGACCCCGGTGCAGTCCTTGAGCCCTGCGCCGCAGCTCACGGCGCACGCGCCACCGCTGCAGATCTCCCCGGCCTTGCAGGTCGTATCGCAAACGCCGCAGTTGAGTCGATCGGTCGCGAGGTCGCGGCAGATGCCGCCGCAGTTGGTCGTCCCCTCTTTGCAGGTCGTGGAGCATTTGCCACCGGAGCAGAGCTCGCCGGCCTTGCACGCGGTGCCGCATGCGCCGCAGTTGGCGTTGTCGGTCGTGGTGTCACGGCACACGCCGGAGCAATCGGTGGTGCCGCCGCCGCAGCTGACCGCGCACTTGCCAGCGCTGCAGACCTCGCCGGCCTTGCACTTGGTTGCGCATGCGCCGCAGTTGTCGCGATCGGTCGCGAGGTCACGGCAGCTGCCGGAGCAGTCGTCGAGACCGGCGCCGCAGCTCGTCGTGCACTTGCCCGCCGAACAAATCTCGCCGCTCTTGCAGGCCGTGCCGCAGGCGCCGCAGTTCAATCGATCGGAGTCGAAGTTGGCGCAGTACCGGCCTGCCGTCCCGGCCTCCGTGGACGAGTCCATCGAGGCATCGGTTCCCGCGTCGCCCGTGCTCGAGGCGCCGGTGCACTCCTTGGTCGGGGGCGCGCACGTGAGGCCGCACTTGCCGTCGCTGCACACCTCGCCCGCGCCGCACTTGGTGCCGCAAGCGCCGCAGTTCGCGTTGTCGGTCGCGGTGACGACACACTTGCCATCACACGCGGTCGATCCCGCGGGACATTCGGCGGCGCACTTGCCGCTCACGCAGACGAAGGCCTTGTCGCACGTCTTCCCGCACTCGCCGCAGTTCTCGCGGTCGGCGCCGAGATCCTTGCAGGTCGCGCCGCAAACCGCCTCGGGGGCAGAACACTTCGGCCCTGTGTCCGCCGTGTCGGCGGTGCTCGCGTCTTCCAGCGCGGGGGTCGTCCCTTCGGACTCCTCACCCGAAGTACACGCCGTGCTGACTAATATCAAAGCTGTCGCAAGTAGTCTGCGCATCTCGACTCCCTCTTCTGCGGCCAGCTGACCGCATCCGAATCGTGCGCGATGGCAGTGAGAGGGCGCAAGCTGGGGAGCCTGCGAAATGCATCAGGCGCCGCCGAAAGACGGCTACATGTCCGTCCTCAGTCCACGTCGTGGAGCAAAGGGTCTCGTTCTTGGGCATACCGCGCGACGAGCTCTTTGGTCTCGTCCGGGAGATCGGTGAAAGTGACACCGAAGCCGGACGGGCGATCGCCCTCTTCGTCCTGCGCGAACGCGACCCTGCCCCGCGCGACCGCGGTCAGCTGGCCGGGGAACAGCAGTTGTAGGCCGACCTCCGAACCGCGCGCGGGAGGCTTCTGATACGTGGCGACGAAGACGCCGCGGATGATCGACGCGGTGTCGCAGGTGAGGTTGGTCGCGTCGCCCCGCGTGAGGTCTACCTCGACGGTCTGCACCGCGTCGCGCCGGTTCATCATCTTCTCGAGCTCGCCGAGCTTCTGCACCAGCGTCTGCGAGAGCATGGGATCGGCGCCCTGCGTGCGCGAGACCGCGTTCACCATCGCCTGACCGAGCGCTTGAATCGCGGTCAGATCGAGCGCCTGCGGCGGCGTGGGATTCTCGAGCCGCACCCGCACATCGGTCTTGGTCAGCTTGCCGAGTGACTCGCCGAGCTTCGCGAGGAGGTTCGCGAGCTGCTCGCTGCTCGTCGTCTTGTCGCGCGCACCGGCTTCGGCCGCGAGCGCCACGGCCTTGTTGAGCGCTTGCAGTTGCTCTTCGAGGCCACCGATCGTCGCGGTGACCCGCGCGACCGGATCGTCGCCCTCCTTGCCGCCGCGCCGGGTGCGCTTGAAGCCTTCTTTGATCTGCTCCCAACGCGCGTGCTGCTCGGGGGTCATGCGCCCCCGGAGCTCGGCGAGCTTGAGGAGGTTCTGTTCCGCGCCGGTCGCGAGGGTCTGCGACTCCGCCTGGTAGTGCTCGTCGACGCTGCGCTCGAGCTCGCCTTCGGTCATCACCGGCGCGAGCTTCTGCGCGATTTTGTTCATGTTGCGGTAGCTGCCCTGCAACTTGAACGGCGGCTCGGTGCGGTAGGCGTCCTCTTGCGAGGCAGCCTTGATGTACTGCTGATTGACCTTGAGCAGCACGTCTTGCACGCGAGCGAGGAGCTTGAGCATCGCGAGGATGTCCGAGAGCTCGGCGCCCGCATACCCATGCGAGAGCTCCGACGCGGCGATCGGCTCACCCCTGGCCATACGCGCGAGCTTGTAGAGATCGGCGGGCTCGCGCCCCGAGAGCGGCGCGAGCGTCGGGTGCGAGGTGAGCGCGTTCTCCAGGTAGCTCAACGCGAAGAGTTCCTCCTTGCCGCCGAGGACCTCGCCGAGGTTGTGGGTGTCGGCCCGGTTGGCCAGCATGTCGGGGATCCGGAAGCGCGCACCGGACTCGGTGTAGGGGTTCGCCGCCATCACCACGCAGAATCGTTTGCCTCGGAAATCATAGGTGCGGCTGCGTCCGCCGAACACGCCTTCGACCTTGCGCTGCGCGTCGCAGAGGCTGATGAACTTCTCGAGGAACACCGGCGAGGTGTGCTGCACGTCGTCGACGTAGAGCATCACGTTGTTGCCCATCTCGAAGGCGAGGTTGATCCGCTCGACCTCCTGACGCGCGGTGAGGCTCTTGCACTCGGCCGGGTCGAGCGAGTGAACGTCGTGGCCGAGGGCGGGTCCGTTGACCTTGACGAAGACCAGGCCGAGCACGCTCGCGACGTACTCCATCAGCGTCGTCTTGCCGTAGCCGGGCGGCGAGACGAGGAACAACAGGCCCATGCGGTCGGTGCGCTTCTGATCGCCGAGCGCACCGATCTGTTTGGCGAGGTTCGCCCCGACCAGCGGCAGGTACACCTCGCTGATCAGCCGGTTGCGCACGAACGACGACAGCACCTTCGGTACGAGCTCCGAGAGGCGCATGCGCTCACGCTCTTTGGCGACGAGCTCCGATCGGCGCGTGCGGAACAGTCGGAATCGAGAGGCGGTGACGCCCTCGAAGTGACGCAGCCGAACGAGGAACTCGGCGAGCTCGAGGGTCATCGCGCCATCGCGAATGCGCTCGTGGGCGCCGAGCAGCCCCTTGACCTCGAAGCCCGTCTCGGCCGAGAGCACCTCGCGATCGGCGCGACCGTCGGTGAGGAGGATCGCCGCGACCTCGGGGGCGAAGGTCGAGAGCGGCGCCGAGAGCTTCTCGAGGCTCCCGGCGTAGAGCGCGGCGAGCGCCGCACGCTCCTTAGGACGCGAGGCGAGCAGCTGCAGCTCGTCGTGGAGTGCGCGGTATTCGCCGCTCTCTTCGAGCTTCCGGCGAAGCATCTTCGCGCCCTCTTCGGACGCGCGCGCGACGGGGAAGCGCGGGATCTTCTGCGCGAGGACCTCGACGATCACGTCCGCGGCGTCGTCCGATTCGGACGGGCCGAGCGAGAAGCCCATTGCCTCGCCGTAGTCAGAAACCTTGGGCGCGAGCTCCTCTTTGAGGCTCGTAACGCCACGGACGTCGCTGAACACGGTCGCGAGGCGCGACACGCTCTTGGCGCGTCGCAACAGGATGTTGCGCTCGTCGCTCGCCAGATCGGCGAAATACGTCAGCGCGAGACCACGCGCGCGCGGGGTGAACCGGAGCGGCCCCGCAGCTTCGAACGCGGGCAAGAGCTGCGCGAGGACCAGCGTCGCGTCGGCGTCGTGGACTCCCCGCTCGTAGCCTTCGTCGAGTCTCGACGCAGCGATCTCCGAAATGATCGGGAGCAACCGCGACTCGCGCAACGCCGAACGCAGCTGCGCCATGTCGAGACCGGACCGGCCCGCGAGCGCGTCGTCGAGCACGCGAAACGCGAGGTACTCGGCGCGGTAGACGTTCTTTCCCTCCGATGCGATCGACTGCTCCCAGACGTCGGAGAGCTCGTCGAGGCCGGGGTCGGAGAGACGCTGATAGAAGTCGGTCCCGGTCAGGTGGAGCGCGAGGCTTTCTTCGCGCGGCACCACCACCAGATCGACGGCGCTCTTGGTGACCGAGAAGCTGAAGCCGCCGAGCTTGATGCCCTCGCCGTCCGCCAGTTCGCGCTTGTCGCGCAGCTGCCGGATTCCATCCTGCTTGGCGACCTTGAGGCGGGTCGCGAGCTCGTCGGCGCGGACGTTCTCCCCGAGCTCGGCGAGTCGTTCGACGGACTCGCCGACCTTCTGCACCATCGGGTCGCTGGCGAACCAGGCGACGAGCTCGGCTTCGGCCGCGAACGTCGCGGCCTTGCGGACGATCCCGGCGATCATCCGCTCGCCCGCGGCGCCGAGTGCCGCTGCACGTTTGTGACGCTCGTCGGCCAGCGTTTGTCGACGCGAGCCGAAGGTCTCGGTGACCTCGTCACGCTTCTGCTCGATCTCGAGCGCGAACTCCTCGAGCTCGCCGAAGCGACCCGCGAGCTCCTCGAGTCGGAGCAGCAGCTTGCCGAGCTCGGCGTCGCACGCAGCCGGCGTCGATGCGGCGGACACGGCCGCGGAGACCGCTTGCCCGAACACCCCGAGCTGCACCGCGAGCTCGGCGCGGCCCTCGCGTCCGTAGAGCTCCTTCTTCTTCGAGTCGTACGCGGCGCGGACGCGATTGAGCACCGCGAGCGCCTTGGAGAGCTGCTCGAGGACGCGCGTGCGGACGGTGGCGTCGTCGACCTCGAGCGCGGAGACGGTCTCGCCGAGGAGCAGCAGGCGTTCGTGGAGCGTGTCGAGCCGCTCTTTGTGCGGCTTGAGCTCCACCGCTTTGACGGACTTGTCGATGTCGGCGCCGAGCTGCTCGACCCCGGCGAGGACCGGCGTCCAGGCCTTCTCGGACTCGAAGAACGTCACGCACGCGTCGCGAACCTCGACGAAGCGCGCACCCACGGCTTTGTCGAGGACGTCGAGCGCGGCGAGGTCGACATACCGGACCTCGCGCAACGAGACGAGCTTGCCCCGCTGGGTGCGGAGCGCGGCGAGCGAGGCGAGGAAGCTCTCGGCCGACGGCGCGTCTTCGGGACGCTGGGTGCGGAAGATCTCCTTCTGCGTCTCGCTCGCCTCGACGATCGCCTTCTCGGCTTGCGCGCGGTACTGCTCGACCTTCTCGAACTCGGCGAGGACGGCGTCGGCGCTCTTGCGCACGTCGCGGAGCGCGCTCTTGAGATCGAAGGCCTCTTGGTGGCCGATCCAATAGTGATCGTCGAGCGCGCGACCCACGACCGTGACCAGCTCTTCGAACGTCTTGCGCGTGGGAGTCTCGGTGAGCGCGAGGCGTTGCACCGCGTAGGCGTCGCTCACCCCGCGAACCAGCGCGGGGTTGCCGACCTTCGCCAGGTACGAGCCCGCGTTCGCGGTCTTGCTCTTCTTCTCGGCCTCTTCGAGGGTGAGGAACGGCGTGCGCCAGAGCTGGAACGGATGCACCCGCGTTGCGTCGGCCCCCTCGGGCGCGCGGAACACCGCCATCGTCCCGTCCGCGAACACGCTGTAGCCGTGGCACTTGATCGGCGCGCCGAGCTCTTTGGTGATCAGGTTGTAGGGGAGCTGCAGGTACAGCCCCTCTTCGTCACGGTGGAAGACGTAGAGCACGTCCTCTCCGTTCGGAGCGGTGATCATCGAGTCGAAGTGCATCCCGCTGGTGTCGGGATCGAGGACGCGCGGTCCCTCGGCGGTGACGTAGTGACCACCGGGGAAGAGAATCCCCTGCCCTTCCGGGAGCTCGAGGCACGCCTGTCCGATCGCGTCGATGCGCGTCACCGACTTCTGCAGCGTGTTGTAGACGAGGTAGCGCGTCTTCTCCTCGCGGTACGGGAGGATCTTCAGGAGGATGAGTGCGCCGACCTTCGCGTAGGAGATCTCCGCGTCGTCGAGCGTCTGATTTCCGTCGGCGACCGGCTCGCGCCAGATGCCACGACCATCCTTGGTGTTGTTCTCGATCTTGACGGTGAGGTCACCGCCGACCGTCTCGACGAACACCGTGTCGAGGATGTTCACGTGGGGGTTCGGCCCCATCACCTGCTGTTCGCGCCCGGTGCGCGTCCACTTGAACGCGAAGCTCGGCGGAGTGACGTTGTCCTCTTCGCCACGCGCGTCGATGTACGTGACCTTGCCCTTGCCGTCGATCGCGAAGCGGAAGACGGTGACGTCGGTGAGCTTGTCGCCGATCTGCGCGACGATCAGCAGTCGCTTGTCGGTCCGGCGGAGCTTGAGGATGCGCGGGCTGCGCGCGTATTTGAACGCGGTGGTGAAGTCGTTGACGAACGCCGGCGTCGCGAGAAACGTCCCCTCGAGCGAGATCGGCTCGAGCCCCTCGCCTGCTTCCGCCGCATCGAGGCGATAGAGCGAGAACACGTCGCCGACGCTCGGCACGGTCTTGAGACCGAGCGTGACGTTGAACGCGAACAGCAGGAACCCGCCGACCGACACCATGTCGCGCGCGTGCGCCGCGTTCTCGGTACGCACGCGGGTGGTCTGCGTGAGCTCGAACGCCGACGAGCCGAAGATCGCCTTGCGCGCTGCGTTCAGCTTCTCGGCGCGGTTGGTCAGCTCGGTGACGTGACCAACGAGCCGCTGCCGGACGACCTCGTAGCTACCCGCGTCGAGGCCACCGGTTCCGGTGTCCCCGCCGCCGTCGCTCCCGACCCCCTTCGTCTCTTGGGCCATCGTCAACCTCAGTCGAGCCGGCCGTGAGAAGAAGCACGAGAGAATTCACCACGGAGGCACGGAGACGCGGAGCGAGAGAGTTGTCTGCCGTTCTCGGCTCGGGCCGCCAAGCTGCTCGTCGAGCTCCGCCACGCAGTCGCAGGAAGGGCATTTCCGCGAAGCCCGCGGCAGCACATCACGTCTTCCTCCGTGTCTCCGTGCCTCCGTGGTGAAAATTCTCGCTCACTGATCACCGAGACGGAGAGGGTCACGGGGTGCCCTTCTGCTGCACCATTCCGAGGAGCTTCTTCTGGGCGTCCTTGTCGCCCTTGGTGAAGCGCTCGATCAGGCCCATGAGCTCGGAGTCCATCGGGCCGTCCTTGACGAAGTCGCGTGCGACCGCGCGCAGGGTGGCGCTCTCGCCTAGCGCCGCTTCGACCGATTGGCCGACGCCGATCGCCTTCACGTAGCGATCGAAGAAAGCGCCGTCGCCGCCGACGATGTTGAACTTGGCATTGGCGAGCGACTTCCCGAGCACGTCGGCCTGGGCCTGCGCCTGCTCCTTGCGTGCCTTGATCGTCTCGATGGCGACGGTGCGGTCCTTCTCGAGCGTGAGGCGGAACTCTTCGTGTCCGCGGCCGCTCTCGTCGAGGAGACGCATCGCCTCGGCCTTTTCGCGAATGCCGGTGGCTTCGGCGGTCATCTTCTCGCGGACGACCGACGCCTCGGCGAGGCCCTGCTTCTGGATCGCGTCGGCCTCGGCCTGGCGAACGGTGACCTTCGCGAGGCCCTGCTTCTGCTCTCCTTCGGCGGAGGCGTTCAGCTTCTCCAGGGTGACGCGCGCTTCGACGAGACCCTGCTTCTCGAAGGCCAACGCATCGGCCTCCTTGACCCTAGCGAGCGCGAGGCCACGCGCAGCCTCCTCGGCCTGGACGCCTTCGGCGAGACGAACCTTGGACCGCGCCAGCTTGTCGGCGGTCTCGAGCTCGGCGTCGGCCGTGAGGATTCGCTCGCGGGCCTTGTGTTTGGCCGCCTCTTCCTGTGCCTCGGCGGCCTTCACCATCTTCACGAGGCCCTCTTGCGCCTGCGCCTCGGCGGCGAGTCGCACGACCTCTTTCTCACGGTTCGCCTGCGCCGTCGTGCGCAGGTCTTTGATCTGCTCTTCCTCGGCCGCGACGGTCTTGTCGACCGCGATTCGCGTCCGGACGACGTCGGCGATCTCCTTCTTCTGCTGCTCTAGATCGCGATCGCGGGCGAGCACGGCGACCTGGACCTCGCGTTCGCGGGCGACCGCCTCGAGCTGACGGGCCTTCTCGACGCGCTCGCTCTCGACGAGGATCTCGCGTTCGCGGTTCTTCTGCGCGATGGCCACGCCACGGGTCTTCACCTCGTTGGCGACCTGGGTCTCTTCTTCGACCTTCTGGCGGAGCAGCTGCGTGCGCTTCTGCTCTTCGAGGGCGAGACGGAGCGCTTCGTTCTCCTCGCGGGTCTTGGCGACGGAGATCTCGCGGTCCTTCTTCGCCTCGGCCTCGGCCTTGCGCTGCTCGAAGCGGAACATCGCCTCGTCGGCGGTGAGGTTCTGGCTGCCCTTCTCGGTGCGCTCCTTCTGCCGCAGCTCGTTGGTCGCGACGTTCTTCGCGACCGTGAGCTCGGTGATCTTCCGGATACCCTCCGAGTCCATGATGTTGTTCGGATCGAGCGCATCGAGCGGAGTCTGCTCGAGGTAGTCGATGGCCGCGTCGTCGAGGATGAACCCGTTGAGGTCCTTGCCGATGACGCGGATGATCGCGTCCTTGAACTCTTCGCGCTTGGTGTAGAGCTGCTCGAAGTCGAAGTGTTTGCCGACCGTCTTGAGCGCCTCGGAGAACTTCGCGTTGAACAGCGCGTCCAGGGTCTCCCCGTCGCTCGCGCGGGCGCAGCCGATCGACTGGGCCACCTTGAGCACGTCCTCGGCCGTCTTGTTCACCCGGACGAAGAACGTGACGTTGATGTCTGCGCGGATGTTGTCATTGCAGATCAACCCGTCTTTGCCGCGGCGGTCGATGTCGATGGTCTTCACCGACAGGTCCATCACCTCGGCTCGATTCACGATTGGCAGCACCAAACCGCCGGTGAACGTGACGTGGGGCTCGGCGCGCGAGGTGTTGACGATCAGCGCCTTCCCCTGCTCGACCTGCCGGTAGAACCGGGCGAACAGCGCGCCGATCCCGAAGAGGATGACGACACCCGCAGCGATGGCGGCAAGAATGGGCAACAGTTCATTCATATCGGCACTCGTCCCCTCTTCGTTGTTCGCGCGGGGCGATCGTGCCAGCTCGCACGCGAGTGGGAAAAGTTATGACCGGTGCCGGTCTTCGATCGGCGCGACCAGATACTCTTCGCGAGCTTCGTCGAACCCGACGATTACGCCCTCTTCGCCCCGCTTCATCGTGGTGCCTTCGACACGCACCCGCAAGACGAGATCGGGGCCCGTGTCCTTGACCACTGCCTCACCGAAGCGCTCGTCCGCCGAGCCCGTGCGGATGACGCAGCTCTGCCCGATGAGGTCATGCGAAGACTTGGCCCGTCGCGGCGTGAGGAGCGGTGCGAGCGGACGGGTCGCGAGCCTCGCGATCGGAAAGGCGAACATCGGCGCGCCCACGAAGGCGACGACACACTCGACGGCGAGGCCCGGATGGAAGCCGGCCCGGGCCATGCCGAAGAACGCAGCGAGGGTGATCACCCACGCGAAGAACGACACCAGCGAGACCGAGACGGTGATCGGCACGTGTTTGAAGCGGAAGAACCCGGCGATCCCCGCGGGAGCATCGTCTCCGCCGACGTCGTGCCCGTCCGCTGCACCATCGTGACCATCCGCGCCATGACCTTCTGCACCGCCATGACCTCCGACATCCACGTCGGCGTCGACGTCCGCGCCTCCCACGTCCCCGACGTCGGGCGCCCCCTCACCCATATGGACGAGCCCGCTCATCACGAACAGCCAGTAGACCATCGAGATCGCGACCAGCACCGTCCACACCGCGACCGGGAAGTGGATCAGCGGCGCCAACGCGTTCACGGCGCGACACCCTGCTGGGATGCGAGCAGGTCGGCGATGCGATCGAGCCGGGCGAGCAGCTCGTCGTGTTTCGTCGTCTCCGTCTGCGCCGCCGCAAGCCGTTCGCGCTGTGGCTCATCGAGCGCCTTCGCCGCAATCGCCGGGCCGAACATCATGAGTAAAGTGGCGATCTGCTTGCCACGCTCGGTGCAGGCGTAGATGTCGCAGTAGCCGACCGAGAGGTTCGTCGATACGTACACGAACGCGTCCTCGATCGTCCGGACCTTCGGGTTGTGCCCGAATTCGGCCTGATAGAAGAGCTGCGCCGCGACGAGAGTGGTCCAGATCACGGTATCGGCGGGATCCTCACGCGCGGAGGTGCGGAGGAGCTCCTTGGCCTCGTCGAACAGATCGGGGACCAGCGCCGCGAGCAGGAGGGATGACGCACCGCTCATCGCCGGAACGGTATCTGCGTCGACACACCCAGTCCAATCCGCGACGGACTTGGCAGGGCGGGCTCATGTACACGTGCGCGGCCGCGGGCCGGGGACTATAGTGCGCGCAGCCTGGAAACCGCCGATCGGTGGGAACCAGGCGTTGCACATTTTCCCATACCTGGTCGCGGGGGGCCGTGTCCTTGGAGCTCGTCATGCGTAGATACGCGCTATTTGCTGCCTGCCTTCCGCTCATTCTGGTCGCCTGCAGCGACGACCCGTCGCCCGGCGAGGGCACTCCCGATTCGGGAGGAGACGTCAGCACCGACGGCACCCCGGGCGAAGTGGGCACGGACACGGGCGGCGACGCGGGCCCTGACACGGCGCCTCCGCCGGTCGCCGTCAAGGAGTGCGAGACGCTCCCCGCGATCACCAGCGGCGTCTGCGCGGTCACCGCGGGCGACACGGGCAAGCGAATTCGCGGCAACATCCTCACGCCCGACGTCGTCTATCACGGCGGCGAGGTCGTGCTCGACGATGCGGGCAAGATCCTCTTCGTCGGCTGTCACGTCGACTGCGAGGCCGACGCCACCTGCAAGGCCAAGGCTGCCAGTGCGACGACGGTCAACTGCCCCAAGGGCGTGGTCTCGCCCGGTCTGATCAACGCGCACGATCACATCACCTTCGCGCAGAGCAGCCCGTACAACGACACCGGCGAGCGCTACGAGCACCGCCACGACTGGCGCAAAGGCCTCAACGGCCACACCAAGATTCCCTCCGGTGGCAGCGCCACCAACGATCAGGTGTCGTGGGGCGAGCTGCGGTTCCTCCTCGGCGGCGCGACCTCCACGGTCGGATCCGGCGGCGCGAACGGTCTCCTCCGCAACCTCGATCGCGGTGCGCAGCTCGAGGGTCTCGTCGGTCAGAAGGCTGCCGACTACGAGACCTTCCCCCTCGACGACTCCGACGGCACGCAGCTCTCGAGCGGTTGCACGTACGGCAGCGCGATCGCCACGCCGGCGTCCATCTCCGGGGACGACGCGTTCCTCCCGCACGTGTCCGAGGGCATCAACCTCTACGCCCTCAACGAGTTCCTCTGCCTCGGGCCGACGAATCCGCCGAACAACATCCTCGTCGACAAGTCGGCGTACATCCACGGCATCGGTCTGCGCACGCAGGACTACGCGGCGATGGCCAAGGCGGGCACCGCGCTCATCTGGTCGCCCCGCTCGAACATCACGCTCTACGGCGACACCGCGCAGGTCACCCTGGCGAAGAAGCTCGGCGTGCAGATCGCGCTCGGCACCGACTGGATGCCCACCGGCTCGATGAACATCCTCCGGGAGCTGAACTGCGCGGCCTCGCTCAACGACAAGTACTTCAACAAGACCTTCACCGCGCAAGACCTGTGGAAGATGGTCACGTCGAGCGCGGCGGCGGTCACCGCGATGGACGACGTCATCGGCGTTCTGGCGAAGGACCGCATCGGCGACATCGCGATCTTCGATGGCAGCAAGCTCGCGGACCACGAGGCCGTCATCAAGGCCGAGGACAAGGACGTCGCGCTCGTGCTTCGCGCGGGCAAGGTGCTCTACGGCGATCAGGCGGCCGTCGCCGCGCTCGCGGGCACGGCGGTGTGCGACACCCTCGATCTGTGCGGCGTCTCCAAGGGCCTCTGCCTCAAGGGTGAGGTCGGCAAGACGTACGCCGAGCTGAAGACCGCGGCCGGCGCCAGCAACTACCCCGCGTTCTTCTGCGGCGCGCCCGACAAGGAGCCGAGCTGCTCGCCCAAGCGTCCGAAGGCGGTCACCGGCTCGACCATCTACACCGGCGAGATCACCGCGACCGACAGCGACGGCGACGGCATCCCCGACGCGACCGACAACTGCAAGCTGGTGTTCAACCCCGTGCGACCGATGGACGGCGGCAAGCAGCTCGACACCGACGGCGACGGCCTCGGCGACGTTTGCGATCCGTGTCCGCTCGACAAGGACACGACCACCTGCTCCACGTTCGATCCGGACGATCCCGACGGCGACGGCAAGAAGGGCACCGCCGACAACTGCCCGACGATCGCCAACCCGCTCCAGGAGGACAAGGACAGCGACGGCAAGGGCGACGTCTGCGATCCGTGTCCGGACAAGGCGAACCCCGCCGGTGCCGCGTGCCCCTCGACGATCTACGACATCAAGAAGAGCGTCGTCCCCACGGGCGCGACCGTCGCGCTGAACAACGCATTGGTGACCGCGCGCGTCGCTTCGGGCTTCTATCTCCAGGTGAAGGAGACCGACACGGGCTACGCGGGCGCGGACTTCTCCGGCGTCTACGTCTACGACCCGGCGAACACCGTGAAGGTCGGCGATCGCGTCAACCTCGCGACTGCGACGATCGCGCTGTTCAACGGCCAGATCCAGCTCACCAAGCCGTCCACCACGGTGGCGACCTCGGCCGCCGAAGCGCCCCCCGCGGCGACCACGGTTCTTCCGGCCGACGTCGGAACCGGGGGCACCAAGGCCGCGGCGTTCGAGAGCGTGATCGTGAAGGTCGCCAACGTGGCCGTCACCGAGCTCAATCCCGCGGCGGGCCCGGGCGACGTCGATCCCAACAAGGAGTTCGTCGTCGACAGCAAGCTGCGCGTGAACGACTTCCTCTATCTGACCGCGCCGTTCCCGGTCGTCGGGCAGAAGTACCTGTCGATCACCGGCGTGCTCGACTTCCGCAACGGCGACTCGAAGCTGGAGCCGCGCGCCGACACCGATGTCGTCGCGGGTGCAGCGACCATCGCCAAGTTCGGTCCGGCGCTCAGCTTCACGCGCGTCGGCGCGGCCGGCCTCGCGACGTTCCCCACGCCGCTCGAGGTCGTGCTCACCAGCGCGCCCACCGCTTCGGCGTTCATCGGGATCACTTCGGGTGACGAAACCAAGCTCACCATCGTTGGCGGCGGCGTCACCATCCCGGCCGGCTCCACCAAGGGCAGCGTCCTGGTGAACGGCCTCGGCAAGGCCGCCGCCGTCACGCTCACCGCGTCGTATGACGGCGCGACCAAGACCGCCAACGTGCGCGTGCTCGACACCGCCGAAGTTCCGACCGCCGTCGCTGTCACCCCGGTTACGTCGACCGCGATCGTGGGCAAGGCCGTCACGATGACGGTGGAGCTCGATCTGCCGGCGCCCGCGGGCGGAACCACGGTGAACCTCGCCGTCGCGCCCACCACATCGGGAACGCTGCCCGCTTCGGTCACCGTGGCCGAGGGTCAGCTCACCGCGACATTCACGTACACGCCGAGCGCCGCGGGCGCCGCGACCATCACCGCGACGATGGGCACCGTGACCGGCAGCGCCACCGTGACCGGGGTTGCGTCGGCCTCGGGCCTGATCATCAACGAGGTCGACTACGACAACGTCGGCACCGACACCGCCGAGTACGTCGAGCTGTACAACTCGAGCAGCGCAGCGATCAGCCTCACGGGCTACAAGCTCGTGTTCGTCAACGGCTCCGGCGGCGCGGTGTACCTCACCGTCGATCTCTCGGTGGCTGGCTCGATCGCGCCGGGACAGTACCTGCTCGTCGGCCCGGCCTCGATCGTCGCACCGACCGGCGTCCTCAAGGTGACCACCACCGCCTCGACGGACGTGATCCAGAACGGCGCCCCGGACGGCATCGCGCTGGTCGCTGGTGACAAGCTGGTCGACGCGCTCTCGTACGAAGGCGCGATGACCTCGGTGACGATTGCCGGGATCACCGGTGCGGTCAGCCTGGTCGAGGGAACCGTGTTGCCGGTGACCGTCGCCGACAACAGCGCCACCGTTGGATCGCTGTGCCGGATTCCGAATGGAACCGATACGAACGATGCGGCGACCGACTGGGCGATCTGCGGGACGCTCACGCCGGGGGCTGCGAACGTGAAGTAGTCGTCGATTAGCCGACCCCGGCCCGGGTATTCACGGGTCGGGTCGGCGCTTCGGCGATGCGCACTGCCGAACCACGCTACTGGTCCGTCGGCTCCGCAGGAACCGGGCCGTATTGCTCGTACGGACCGTGGTTGTAGCCCCAGAGGATCCAGTCGTGGAACGCGCCCACCTGCACGTGCGCTCCCTCGAGACGCTCCGAGGCTTTCGGGAGGGTGAAGTCGAACTTCGTGGTGCCCTTGCCGACGTACCTCGTGGTGGAGGCGACGCGGCGGCGGTGGTGATCGAGGAGCTCGATCGTCATGGTGCCGACAGGCGCCTTCGTCTCGACCACCAGAGCGTATGGGCCATCGTCGATATCCATCCGCAGCAACAGCGACGGCTCGGGAGCGAGGGTTCCGACGGTGTAGCTCGCCGCCCAGGGATGCTCACGGTCGGTGTCCTTAGGGGTCACACCCTTGCGTACGCGATGTGCTGGACATCGTCGCATTCGACCCGCACGGCGAGCTCGTCGCGATCATTGAACGACACCGGGTTGAGCGCGAGCCCGCGCACGGTCGATCCGAGGAGTCGGTCGCCGACACCCATGACGCGCTCCACAGCCTCGCCGTGCGCGACGTAGACTCCGAGCGCACCACCGATGGGCGTCGCGTAGAAGATCACCGTCCCGAGATCGTTGATCAACGCGCCGCGATAGCTCTCGAACACGTCGGTCCCGGCGACGACCGGTCGCGCTGCGTTCCCGTCGAAGACGAAGACACCGGGCTCGCTCGCAGCGCCGCGGAACGCGATCGATCCACGATCGTTCGCCGAGACGAACGGACCGAGCTCGGTAAACGGCGCGCCGACGACCTTCTCGGCAGCCGCGCCCTCGCGCAACACGTAGATCGCGGCGCCCTCGCCGTCGTCCACGCGCACGACCACCGAACCATCGCCGCGCACGATCGGCAGGCCGTGAAACGCGCGCGCTCCTACGAGCTCGAGCGCGACGACGCGATCGTCGTGCGCGAGGAACACGCCCTCGCCACGCGCGGTCGTCGCGCGGAATGCGATCGCGCCCGTCTGGTTCATCGTCGGGCCGAGCGGGCCGATGTGCGCGAGCTCACCACCGGTCTGCGCCACGCGACGAACCGAGTATCCCTCGCCGAGCACCACCGCCTCGCGCCCGTCCTCGAGTTCGACGTACGCGCACCACCGTCCGTGTGCGTCGACGTCGGGATGGCTGCGCACCGCGGCGATCCCGTGCGTCGCCGACCGGACGAGCACGCGGGCACCCGCGAACACGCTCGTGGTCCCGTCGTCGAGCGCGGCCTGGAAGTGCACGACACCGTCCTCCGAGATCGCGGCGACGTACGGGCGGAAGTCGCGAAACACGCGTCCTGTCGTTGCGATTGGATCAATGGCGAAGCCGTCGCGCATCGTGCCGCGAGCATAGCGACCCGCCACGCGGTCGCGGAGTGCGGCGACGGGGGCGCGTCGTATACTGGGGCGATGCGAGTACTCGGGGTCGTTGCGCTGGTGCTCGTGGGGTGCGGGAGTGCCGACGGCGGTGGCGATGTGCCCGGTGGTAATGGTGATGCGAGCGTGACGGGGGACGGCGCGTCGGGGGACGACGGCGGGCTCACCGTCGACGGCACCACTCCGAGCTGCGTGAACCTCCAGTGCCGACAGGTGATCTGCGACGGCGGCGCGAAGACCACGGTCAGCGGCGTGGTGCACGATCCGGCGGGCAAGGTGCCGCTCTACAACGTCGTCGTGTACGTGCCGAACGCGGCAGTCGAGCCGATCGCGGCGGGCGCCTCGTGCGATCGGTGCGGCACCATCAGCGGCCAGCCGCTCGTTTCGGCGCTGACCGACACCAAGGGTGCGTTCGTGCTCGAGAACGTGCCGACCGGCAAGGACGTTCCGCTGGTCATCCAGATCGGCAAGTGGCGTCGACAGATCGTCATTCCAAACGTCAACGCGTGCGCCAACACCGCGCTCGATGCAGGAACGCTCCGCCTGCCGAAGAACCGCACCGAGGGTGACATCCCGAAGATCGCGGTCTCGACCGGCGGCGCCGATCCGATCGAGTGTCTCTTGCGGAAGATCGGCCTCGACGACACCGAGTTCGGCGTCAGCGGCGGGCCCGAGCGCGTGCACCTCTATGCAGGCGCCGGCGGCGCCACGCAGCTCGCGGCCGGCACCAAGTACGGCAAGGCGGCGACGCTCTGGCCCGACGCCCCCACGTTGAAGAAGTACGACATGCTCGTCCTCGCCTGCGAGGGCGCGGGCGAAGACGTCGTCGGTGCGGACAAGCCGCCCGCCTCGCGCGACGCGATGAAGGCGTACATGGACGCGGGCGGTCGCGTGTTCATGTCACACCTCCACAAGTACTGGTTGCTGCACGGCCCTGCGCCGCTGCCGACCGTTGCCACGTTCGTCGACAAACCGGATCTCGCCAATCCCACCACCGCGTTCATCGACACGAGCTTCCCCAAGGGCACGGCCCTCTCGGAGTGGATGGTGAACGTGGGCGCCTCGACCAAAGCGGGTGAGTTCGTGCTCAAAGAAGGCCAGCACACCATCGACGCGGTGAACGCCGCCACCTCACAGCGCTGGATCTACGGCAAATCCCCGGACTCGGTGATGTACTTCACGTTCAACGCGCCGGTCGGCGAGAAGCCCGAGAGCCAGTGCGGGCGCGTGGTGTCCAGCGACATCCACGTGTCCTCCGGCGACAAGGTCGGCTCGGCGTTCCCCAGCGGCTGCCTGACCAAGGACCTCTCCGCACAAGAGAAGGCCCTCGAGTTCATGCTGTTCGACCTCTCGTCGTGCCTGAACCCGGACGGCGAGAAACCCAAGCCGCCAAAGTAACTCGAGTGTCAGGGCTTGCCCGGAACCTTCAGCACGACGGAGTAGATCGAGGTCCGTGCAGCGATGAACAAGGTCTTGCGATCGACGCCGCCGAAGGCGACGTTCGCCGGCGTCTCCGCGACCGGAATGGTGCCCCAGGCATCGCCGCTCGGTTTGAGCACGCGCACGCCTCCGCCGGTCGTCAGGTAGACGTTGCCCGCGTCGTCGATGGCCATGCCGTCGCTGCCGACCGCGGCGAGCTCCGTCTTTCCGGAGAGGCTGCCGTCGGCGGCGACCGTCCACTTGAACGTCTTGGGCGAGCCGCTGTCGCCGACGTAGAGGATCTTCTCGTCGGGTGAGAGCGCGATGCCGTTCGGCTGGTTCATCTTGTCGTCGACGAGCGTGAGCACGCCCTTGGTGTCGATCCGGTAGACCCCGTTGAACGACAGCTCTTTGGTCCGCCCCTCGAGCCCGTAATCGGGATCGGTGAAGTAGATCGTGCCGTCGCTGCGCACGATGGCGTCGTTGGGTGAGTTGAGCTTCTTGCCCGAGTAGCGGTCGACGATGGTGACGATCGCGCTGCCGTCGGCGTTCGAGCGCGACACGCGACGGTTCCAACCGAAAATGCTCCGCAGCCCTGCGACGGCGGCGTCTTCTTTGCCGGCGACGAGCTGCCGGATTTTCCGAAGACGTGACCGTGAGCCGATCGCGTCGCCTTGCGCACGTTGCACGCGGCCAGCAGCACGCCGACGGAGCCGCGGAGCGCGGGCCACGCCACGACGCGAACGCCGACGCGGACGCGAACGCCGCTGGTGCCGGCTGTGCTCCTCTTCAATCTTGTGGGGACTCAGGCCTTCTTGGTAGGCCTACGTGACGGCGCCCACATCCGAGCACGCCAGGCCTGCAGGCCTAGCCTGGTCCGCCCGATCTTTCCTCGCCCGCCGGTCGGCCGGCACCAGAGGGGAAGCTGCCGCAGGAAGACGCGTTCGCGTTCGCCTGCGCGTTCGCCTGCGCGTTCGCGTCCGCGTGCGCCTGCGCGTTCGCGTCCTCACCCGATCGCGTCGCCCTTGCGCACGTTCCGCGCGGCGAGCAGCACACCGACGGTGCCGAGGAACGCGGGCCAAGCCACCGCGATGAACAGCGCCTTGGTCGCCCCGAGCGTGTTCGCGATCCAGAACCCCACCGGTCCGAGCACCGACAGCTCGGCGTCGACGCCAGTGAGGATGCCGATGCGGGCAGCCTCCGACGGGTTGAGCGCGGCGAGCGCGAACACCGCCCGCGGCGGGAGGCGCATGTTGAGGAGCAGTCCGACGAGCGCGAAGTCGTGGAGCGCCGTCACGGTGACCCACACCACCAGCGCGTAGACGATCGCGCGCTCGGCCGTCTTGGCGACGGTGGAGACGAACAGACCGATCCCGAGGAACGCCCACGCGAGAGCCGTCGAGATCGCGAGACAGCGCGCGGTCATCGCCGCGAGACCATCTTCGCCACCGGTGAACCCGCCGACGACCGCAGCGCCGACGAACATCAGCACCAGCGGGCCGATCAACACCGCGGCGCGCGAGGCGAGCACGCCGAAGAACCACTCCTCACGCCGCGCCGGCTGCACCAGCGCCATCTCGAGCAAGCCGTTGCGACGAGCACGCACGACGATCTGACACGTCGCGAGCAACACCAGGAGCGGCACCGCGACGAGCACGCCGTTGGTGACGTTCAACACCACGCGAGAGATCCCGGTGAACCCGAGGATCGACGACTCACGCAAGCCGAGGGCGACGAACACCACGAACAGGAGCCCGTACATTGCGAGCGACGAGCCGAGCCACTTCGAGCGGAGCGAGTCCGCGAGCTCGAAGCGGGTGAACGCGAACGCGCGTCGCGTGCGGGGAATCTGCAGGGTCGTGGCGCTCACTGGGCACCTACCTTCTTGCTGACGCGTGCGAGCACGCGCTCCGACACCGTGCCGTAGTCGAGATCGCCCGTACCGCTGGGCACGTAGCCGAAGTCCATCGGGGTCTTCTCGCCCGCCACGTACCGCGCGCCGCGTGCGTCGAGCCAGCCATCTCCCGCGGGCATGCGCACCCACGCACGAGCGGAGTCCTTGTGCTCGTCGAGCCAGGCGATCATGCAGCCCACGTCGTCGAAATAGAGGCGATCGCCGATTGCGGTGACGACCTGCGCGGCGGCCCGGCGGTCGTCGACGAGCATCTTGCAGTGCTCGCACGGCTGCTTGCCCCACACCGGATCGATGGGTCGATCGCCATCGCCCTTGCAGCCGACGACCAGCACCGCGCCGAGGACCAGACCCAACATGCCCCGGCGGGTCATCACGCTACCCTCCGCTTTTCGGACGAGGGATCCTCGACGAACCCGGTGACCTCACCGTCGTCGAAGATGCTCAAGTCCGACACGCTGCTCTCGAACCGCCGCATCAGGTCCGAGATCAGCTCGAGCTTCTCGTCCTGGCGGAACGCGCCCGAGAACCTGCCCGGAGCCGCAGCGACGAAGCCCCGGTCATGCAGCCAGGCCAGGAGGCCGGGCGTCTGCTCGTTCGCCCTGATCTCGATCCGCGTGGAGCGCAGGTCACCGAGCAGCTCCGTGATCGAAGCGTCACGCACCACCTTGCCCTCGCGGAGCTCGATCACCCGATCGACCAGGTGCCGAACCTCGTCGACCCGGTGCGAGCAGAGGACCACGATCGCGTCGCGACCACGCTCTTCGACCTGCGCGAAGAAGGCAGCCCGCGCGTGCGCGTCGAGGTTCGCCGTGGGCTCGTCGCAGATGAGCACCGGCGCGTCGGCCGAGAGGGCGAGCGCCGCGAGCACCTTCTGCTTCATGCCGCCCGAGAGATCGCGGAACCGCGTGTTGCGAACGCTGTCGAGATCGAGCCCCAGCCGACACGCGCGCTCGACGACCGCGGAGCGAGCGATGCCGCGGAGGGCACCCTGCAACCGGACCAGCTCGTCCACGGGTGCATCGAGAGGCGGCGCAATCTGCGGTGCGTACGCGACCTGCGCGAGCGCGCGATCGGGAGACCGCGCCACGTCGACGCCGTCGATCTCGACCCGCCCCTCGACCGCGACGAGCCCGACCAGCGCGCGAAGCAGCGTGGTCTTTCCGGACCCGTTGGTCCCGACGATGGCCACGCGCTCACCACGCTTAATCTGCGTCGACACGCGATCGAGCGCCTGCACCCGACCGAACCTCTTGCTGACTTCGAAGACGCGGATCACGACGGGCCTCCCTTCAACGACATCGCGGGGCGCGGGTCGACGAGGATGGGTTTGCGCGCGAGGAGGGGGAAAGCCTTGGCCACCAGGTCGACCATCTGCAGGGCGACCGTGCCGTGGAAGAAGCGTACCGACGCCGACTCCTGGACCACCGCGGTCGACAACCGGTCCCAGGTGAACGGCACGTCGCCGATCCCATTGCCGTCGAGGTCGTAGCCCGCGTAGTCGCTCCACTGGTTCTCGTGGAAATCGAGCTTCGTCGCGTCGTTGTTGCCGTCGACCTCGATCAGGTCGGCGTTCTGCCGGAACACGTTGTGCACGAACATGATGCCGGCGTTGGCCCCGTGCACCCGGAGCGCCAGCTCGTTGACGCCGATGAGGTTTCCCGAGAAGACGACCTTCTCGCGCGGATCGCGCGGCGTGTTGTCGAGATAGACGCCCGAGGTGTTGCCGACGATCGCGTTGTCGGTCACGACCACGCCGTCGCTTTCCTTGAAGCCGAGGCCGACGCCCGCTGCACCATGCGCGCCGCCGAGCACGTTCTTCTCGACGTGCAGCCGCGAGCTGTACATCACGAACACCCCGACGACGTCATCGAGCAAGCGGCTGCGTCGCGCGATGCCATCGTGCGCGTACATGAAGTGTGTGCCGTAGCGGCTGTGCTCGACGACGTTGTCCTCGCAGACGACGCGCCGCGAGTACCACACGACCATGTCGCGCACGCGCTCGACGTGGTTGCGCCGCACGATCGAGTCGTGCGCCTCCCACAGCTTCACCCCGTCGCCCCGCATCGAGAGGTGGGTGTCGGGACCGCGCACGTGCGAGTCCTCGAGGATGCACTTGCTGCACGCCTCGAACGCGATGCCGAACAGGTTGTCCTCGGCCGACACGTGGCGAACCACGATGCCCTCGCCCTTGGCGCGCACCGCGGCGTCCTCGCCGACGAAGTTCTTCCCCGAGCCGCGCACCGTGAGGTTGTCGAGCACGACCCCGTCGGCCTCGATGCGCACCACCGTGCCGTGCCCCGGTCCCTCGATCGTGGCGCCGCGCATGCCGCGAAGGGTCACGCGACGCTTGATCTCGAGGTTGGTCTTGTAGGTCTTGGCCGCGAGCCAGATCTCCTCCGGCCCTTGGGCGACGAGCTTCACGAGATCCGCCTCGTCGGCGGCGACCACCGCGCCCGGAGGCGACGTGATCTCGATCGGCCCATGCCCGGGCATCACACCCGACGCCGACGACGTCCCGCGCGTCAGCCCCAGCGACGCGACGAGCGCGAGCAGACCGAGCACGGGACGGGGAGACATCACGCACCTGCTTTCGGTTCGCCCGCGTGCGGGCCGATGAACGCGCTCGGGCACACCGCGCCGCAGTCGCCCGCACGTCCACACGACTTGCAGACGCGATGCCGGAGCACGGCGGCCGCGACCAGGCACGCCACGCCGCCGAGGGCGATGTAGAACCCGAGCTCGGGTCGCGCGAAGGTCATGAACTGCCCGATCTTTCCCGTGCCGAACATCTCCGGCGTGAACGGGGGGATCTTCAGCGGGGCCTTGGGATCGAGCTGATGACCGAAGGTGTACAGCCAGTACTGGCTGTCGAGGATGAACGTCACCGGAAACGCGAGCCCGACTGCGGCGAGCACCCAGTTCCAGTTCTTGCCCGCGAGCAGCGTCACTGCGATCCCGAGCAGGGCGACGAGCCCCACGCCTTGTGCCGCGAACCGACGCTCGGTCACGGCAGCGAGATCGAGGCCCTTCATGCCGATGTAGTGATTGAGGATGTTGAGCTCGCGAACGTCGCCCGCGACGCCCGTGAGCGAGATCGAGATCTCCAGTCCCTTGGGGTACTGCGGCGCGAACAGCCACAGCCGCCACCAGGGGAAGAAGAACGCCGCCGCGAACATCGCGGCCGCCGCGAGCGACAACCCCACAACCCCCCAGCGTGCCCCAAATGACTTCTTTGCTTGGACGACAGGTAGTGCGCGGTGCTTGCTCGCGGCGGCCATGGTTTTACTCGTTTGCTTTGAGATACGACATGAGCGCGGGGAGATCGGCCTCCGGCACGCCCTGGTTGGGCATCGCAGTCATGTAGGTCTTGAAGAGATCCTTCGCCGTCGGGTCCTCCTTCACCATGAGGTCCGGGCGAAGGATCATCTTCGCGATCCACTGCTTGTCGCGCCTACCGGTGACGCCCTTCAGATCGGGGCCGACCAACTTGCCGCCGCCGATCTTGTGGCAGCCGTTGCAGCCCTTCGCGGTGAACACGTCCTTGCCCTTGTCGATGTCGGCCTGCACGGTGCTGAACGCGACGTCCGGCACCTTGAGGGCGGCGAGGGGACTGCCCGCTGCGGCCGGATCGGCCTGCTTGGCGGGTTCGGACGCGTTGGCGTCGTCGTTCTTCTTGCACGCCGCGAACGCGACGCTGAGGGCAAGGGCGGCGACGAGCGCCGAACGGGGCATCACACGGTTCATGTTCATTCCTCCAGTTACTTCTTCGGTGCAGCGCTCGCCGCTGCGGGGATCACACTCGCACTCGCAGCCGGCGCAGCGGCGGCGGTGCCCTTCGGCTTGACCAACACCCAGCCCGCCATCTCGAGGTGGAGCGCCGAGCAGAACTCCGTGCAGTACATCGGGTACACGCCCGGCATGTCGGCCACGAAGGTCACGTTCTCGTGCTTGCCCGGCTCGAGGCTCAGGTCGATGTTGTGCATGTTGATGGTGAACCCGTGCGTCTGGTCCTCGGACTGCTCGAGGTTGGTGATGTGCAGGTTCACGGTGTCACCCTCGTCGACCTCGATGCGGTCCGGCGTGAAGTGACTGCGGATCGCCGTCATGTAGACGTCGACGGTGGTGCCGTTGCGGACGATCTTCTCCTGGCCGGCGAGCGTCGCGCTCGGATCCTTCTGGCCGGTGTAGACGTTCTCGCCGAGGGGATAGACCTTCTTCGGGTGCAGCTTGTCGGCCTTGATCATCTGCGAGTAGTGCGGCTCGCCGATGCCGATCGGCATGTCCGTGAGCATCCGCATCTTCTCGCCGTCGATGTCGAGCAGCTGGAAGTTCTGCGGGTAGAGCGGGCCGACCGGAGAGAAGCGGTCCATCGACATCTTGTTCATCGCGACGACGTACTTGCCGTCGGGGCTCACCGTGTCGCCCTCGGCCGCGAGGATGTGACCGATGTTGTAGTGGACCGGAATCTTCTCGATGACCTTGAGGTCCTTGAGCGACCACTTGGCGACCGCGCTCTCGAGGAACACGGAGGTGTAGGCGTTGCCCTTGTTGTCGTAGACGGTGTGGAGCGGGCCCATGCCGATCTCGGCCTGACCACGGATGCTGTCCTGGAACTTGAGGACCGGCACCCCGTACGCGTCCTTGCTCTCGTACGTCTTGCTGTCGATGAGCTTCTTGATCTTCTCGAAGTTGTAGACGGTGGCGTGCGTGTCGAGCTTGCCGCCGACCACGATCTCCTTGCCATCGGGGGTCACGTCGACGCCGTGCGGCGACTTCGGCTCGCCGATGAGGTGCATGACGCCCTCGGTCGCCGCGGTCTGGAGCGAGAGGACCTTCACGCCCTTGATGGTCGTGGTCTTGCCGTCGGCGACGAGCTTCTCGGCCTTCTTCCAGTCGATGATATGGAGGTAGTCCATATCGTTCTGCGAGGCGCCCGACTCGATCGGGGGCTTGCCCTCCATGGTTCCGCCGATGGCCATCTCGGTGTTGAACGAGTTGATGAACACGAACCCGTCGGAGTCGAGCTTGCCGGCGTCGGCGAGGTCCTGGGTGTACGGCGGGAGCTCGACGGCCCAGCTGTTCGCCACGTCGATGCGGCCCTTGGCCCGATCGAACTTCCAGAACATCGCGAGGCCGCGATACTTGTCCTTGTACTGATCGAGCGGGGCGTACTCGCGACCGAGCGGCGCCGGGTACTGCGAGGTCTCGATGACATAGTCGGTGTTCGGCGTGACGAACGCGCCACCGTGGTCGCTCGCGACCAACACGTTGGGGACGATCTGCTTGGTGGTGAAGTCCGAGAGGTCGACGACCGCGACGCGGGCGTTCGCCTTGTCGTTCACGAAGAGGAACTGACCGTCGTACTCGCCCTTGGTCTCCGAGAGGTTCGGGTGGTGGACGTCGGCCCAGGTGATCTTGTGGTTGCCCTGGTTTCCACCCGCGAGCACCGCGTCGCTGCCGCCGCCGTAGCCGTAGCCCTGCCACGGTTCGGGGGTGAACACGCCGATGACCTTGAGGAGGCGCATCGACGGTGCGCCGATCGCGAGCACCTGGCCGGACTGACCGCCCGAGGCGAAGATCATGTACTCGTCGAGCTTGCCCGTAGGCATGTACGTACGGAGCGCCGCCTCCACGTCGGCCTCGGAGAGACCGCGAGCGGCCATCAACTCCTTCACGGACTTCGAGGCGCCGATGTTCTGCGACGGCGGCACGGGCTTGGAGCAAGCGCACGCAAGGAGCGCTGCACCGACAAGACCGCGAAAGATGATGCTCTTCATGAGGGTTCTCCGTTTGTCTCGGCCCGAACCGAGCGCTCTGGTTCGCTCGCGAGGTGGACGGTTCGGTGGGAGTGCAACCTCCGGACCATTAGTGGATACCGGAGTCTACTATTATTTCGAACCGACGCCCGCGCGAAGTTTGCGCGGTCACGCAATACTGGACATGTCCTCTTCGAGAACCGCCCCATGCCTCTGCGCCCGGTCGAACGCGATGCGATCCGTCACTTGCAGTCCTCGAGGAACCGCGACGGATCAGCTCGTCGCCGGGCGTGGCTTCAGGGCACTTCGTACTTGAAGGTGCTGGTGCCGTTACCGACGTCGCTCGTCACCTTCACGCGGAGCTCCCAGGTTCCAGGCATCGAGAACTCGACGTCCTTCACGCTGAACGTACCGCCACCGTTGTCGACGATCGTCGGATCGGACGGAGCTCCATGCCCCATGGCCGGCATCCACGGCGTGACCTCGACGCTGGTGTGCTCCTTCGAGCCTGGCGCGATCGAGCCGGCGGTGAGCTTCAACGTGAACTCGTTGGAGCCGCGGTGGATGGCGCCGCTCGGAGTCGCGGTGATCGCCACGGTGCCCGAGCTGGTCGGGCCGGTCGGATCGACGCCGCCGCAGCCGGCGAGCGCGCACACGAGGAGCAGGTAGCTGAAGCGCACGGTGGCCCTCAATACACGTTCCATGCCCGGCGAACACCGAGGCCGACCGTGATCCCAGCCAGCTGCTGGCGACCGAGGTCCGAGATGGGGAGGTCCCACTGGCCGCTCGCGATCAGCGTCCAGTGATCGTCCACCGCGTACGAGCCGAACAGCATCGCCGAAGGGCGTGCGCGGAAGAGCACCGAGCGCACCCCATCCACCCGTGGGCCGGCCTCCCGGTCGTACGACAGGGCGCCCGCCAGGCCAAAGCCATTGGTCCACGATTTCCCCACGGCGACGAAGGCGAGCATGCGCGGACCGAGCTGAATGGTCACATCGCGGTCGCTCTTGAACGGCGCGTAGAACCCCACCCCGGCGGCCGCGAGGACGTACCAACCGGTCCACCAGTTCTTCTCGAGGGCGATGCCGGGCCGCAGCTCGTAGGCGCCCGCCCCCGTGACGTCGGCCAGTGACGGGTCCTTGGAGTTGAACGGCGAGCGGCCAGTGGGCAGCGAAAGAGACATGGTGGCCGCGATGCCCGGCCAGGCGCCCTCGCCGCCGGGCTTCACGAAGTCCCACCGCGTGAGCACGGTGACGTCCCCGAGGCCACCGCCGCTGGAGCTCGAGTCGACGGTCTTCCGGGTCGTGTGCAGCACGGGCACGATCGCGCCAAACTGGAAGTGACGGCCGATGCGGCCCATGACGCGCCCCTCGACGCGATACTCGCGATCGCGCGCGTCCGGATCGGACGGGATGTACGTTCCGCCGCCGTCCCAGTGGCCACGCAGGTCCTGCGCCGTCGTGATGACCGTCGCACTCGCGTTCTCCTCGGGGGCGAGGCGCATCGAGACGCTCTGCCCGGTGCCGCAACACGCGCCGGCATGGGCCGCACGGGGAGCAGAGACGAGCACGCCCGTGAGCACGAAGGATGCTAGGAGGCCCGCCGATGAAACGACTGCTCCTCGCCCTCTCGCTCGTGCTCGTGTCGGCTTGCGGCGGCGGTCCCGCCCCCGCGAACGCTGGTGCATCGGCCGACGGCCGTAGCACGACCGGTACCATCTCCGAAGTGCGGGACGACGGTCGCGTGCTCGTCATCGCGCACGACGAAATTCCGGGCTACATGCGCGCGATGACCATGCCCTTCGAGGTCGAGGCCGGCGCAAGAGATGCGTCGCTCAAAAAGGGCGACGCGATCACCTTCACGTTCGTCGATCGAGACGGAACGCGGGTGATCACGAAGCTCGGCCGGAAGTGACGGTCAGCGATTCCGCGGATCCGCCGAAGGCGGGACGCGGGTATTTGAATTTTTCGCGTGCCGCCCTCGGAGGGCATCGGTCAATGCGCGCAGCGCGTCGATCGTCGTGAAGATCCCCACGACCTTCCGCCCGTCGCTGACGATGGCCGTGCCGTACTTGTGCTCGGCCATCTCGGCCGCGACCTTCTGCAGCGGCGCGCTCGGGCCGACCACGTAGGGTTCGGCGGTCATCGCCTCTTCGATCTTCACTGCGCCGAGCTCCTCGGAGCCGAGCGTCTCGAGCAGGTGGAGATCGCCCATGCTGACGATCCCCACGAGCTTTCCTCCGTGCAACACGGGAAGGTGACGGATCTGGTGCTCGCGCATCATCGCGTGCGCGCGCTCGAGCGGTTGATCGTCGCCGATCGTGTACGGAGACGGCGTCATGTATTCGCCGACGGTGGGCATCGCGTTCTCCTAGCCGTGGAATCCCCACGGGCGCGCAGATTCGGCCTGGGCTGCGTCGTAGTGATAGACGTGCGCCCGCGGGTGGTGCTCGAGGTGGTGCGCGCACCAGAGCTGCTCACCCTTGGTCTCGGCTCGGACCTTGGCGCACTCGGGGCAGAGGGGCTCGATCTCGGGCTCGCGGGCGTCGACCGGGTGCTCCTTGGGGCGCACGACGATCACCGGACACCCCGACACGCGAACGACCTCCTCGGCGACCGAACCGAGCAACGCGCGCCTGAGGCCACGACGGCCATGCGTGCCGACCACGACCAGGTCGGCGTCGAGCTGCGCGGCGAGATCGGCGATGACCCGTGCGGGAGCACCGAGGGCGACGTGCGCGACCACCGCGGCGACCTTCAATTCGCCGCGTTTGGTGATCTCGCGCTGAATGGCTGCGTGCAGCAGGTCCTTCAAGATGTCGAGCTCGTCGCGGGTGGACGGGATGGCCCCCACGAGCGGGTCGACCATCGGCTCGATGACCCGGACCGCGTGCACCTCGGTGTGCGGCTGCAGCACGGCCATGTCGAGCGCATACGACAACGCGTTGGTGCCGAGCTCGGACGCGTCGATGCCGACGACGATTCTGCGGATCTGGTCCATGTTGTCCTCCGCCTGGCCTCAACCACCCGTGACCGAGAGCGAACCACGCATCGCAGCGGTGAGCTCCGGGTACGCGAGAGGCTTGGGGAAAACGCGGGTCTCCGAATCGATGAGGTCGTCGAGCCGCGTCAGCAGCTCGGGGTACCCCGTGACGATGAAGATGGGGATGCGTGGGCTTCGGGAGCGGGCGTAACGGGCCACGGCGATGCCATCGGCGTGGGGCATGCGTAAATCGGTAACCAGCGCATCGGGCATGGGCGAGCGCGACAACCGCGCAATGGCGGCGGCGCCATCCGTGGCGAGCTCGACCTCGAAACCGTCTTCGGCGAGGAGTCGCGCCAGGAGGCGAGCAGTGCGGACGTCGTCGTCGACGACAAGAACGCGCTTCCTCGGCTCGGACATACGGATCCCCATTCAGCAACGGTCATGCCCGGGGAGCCGATCGAGAAAACCCTGCGGGCTCTACCGTTCCGAGCGAACCGACTGCGCCATCACGAAGCCGATGCGGGAGCCGTGCCTTTTGCCCACGCCCCCGTCGACGTCGCCCGGGGGAAGAATGCCGGCGAGTGCGAGCCTCGAGCGGCGCAGGATCTGCGGGACGCCGCAAGCCGTGCGCGGGGAAGACGGGGTACGTGGCTTGCTCGCCCTTCTGACATGCCGGACATCCGCCGCATCCTCGTTCCGACCGATTTCTCGCCGTGCTCGGAAGCTGCGATGGAGTACGCCATCCATCTGGCCGAGAAGCTCGGGGCCGAGATCCACCTGCTCCACATCTGGGAGGTTCCCGTGGGCATCGGGGTCGAGGCCATCCACGTTGTCGCGCTGCCCGAAGGCGGGCGCACGAGCCTGGCCGACTTCGTCCGCGGGGAAGCCGAGAAGGAGCTCGGCAAGGTCATGACCGAGCTGCAGAAGCGCGGGGTGACCGTCCACGGCAAGCTCGTGCCGGGCGAGGCCGCACGCCAGATCATCGACGCGGCCAAGGACGCCGACCTCGTCGTGATGGGCACTCACGGCCGCGGCGCGGTCGCACACTTCCTCCTCGGCAGCGTCGCCGAACGGGTCATCCGCAAGTGCCCGACCCCCGTGCTCACCATCCGCGTCCCAGACGAAGGCCAGAGATGAATGGGATGATCGAGAGCCTCGCGCCACGCCCGGTCGTGACCGCCACGCCCGACGAGGACGTGCAGAGCGTCGCGCGCAAGATGCGTGACGGCCACGTCGGGTGTGTCGTGGTCGTCGAGGGTCGACGACCGGTTGGCATCGTGACCGATCGCGATCTGACCCTGCGCGTACTGGCAGAGTATCCAAGCGGGCGCGCCGCTCTCGCGAGCATCCCGGTGGCGCAGGTGATGACGATCGATCCGGCGACCTTGCCCGAGGGGTCGGGCGTCGATGCCGCGCTCCGCGCGATGCGCAGCGCCGGCACGCGCAGGCTTCCGGTGGTCGATCCGGATGGCCACCTCGTCGGGATCGTCAGCCACGACGACTTGTTGATCGTCTTCGCGCGCGAGCTCGGGGAGCTCGGCGAAGGAATCGAAAGCGCGGTCGACGCGCCGGAGCTGCGATGAGCCAGGTTCGCCCCGTTCGGATCGTGATCACCGGTGGCCCAGGTGCAGGAAAGACGGCCCTCATCGAGGTCCTGCGGAGGAACGTGTGTGCGCACGTCGCCCTCATCCCCGAGTCGGCGACGATCGTGTTCGGCGGCGGGTTTCCCCGTCTCCGCGACGACCGCGGGCGCCGCGCGGCACAGCGCGCGATCTTCCACGTGCAGCGCGAGCTCGAGGAGACCGTCGAACCGACGGGCCCCACGCGCGTGATGCTGTGCGATCGTGGCACCATCGACGGCCTCGCGTACTGGCCGGGTGCCGAAGAGGAGTTCTGTCGCGCCGTCGGCATCGCCCGCGAAGACGAGCTCTTCCGGTACGACGCGGTGATCCACATGCGCCCGCCCTCGGCGAACGGCGGCTACACCAACGACAACCCGCTCCGCATCGAGACCCCCGAAGAAGCACGCGCGGTCGACGAACGCATCGCCCACGCATGGCGCGGCCACCCGCACCGCACGTTCATCGACTCGACACCCGACTTCCTCCTCAAGGTCCGCCGCGCGCTCCGCGTCATCCGCGGACTGCTCCCGCTCGAGTGCCGCGCCGCCGCGCGCTCCCCCCGCTCGTGCGGCGAACGCGGCCACACCGCCCCCCTCGGCACTTGAAGATCTGTCGAAAAATCCCCCGGACTTCAGTCCGGGGGCAATTCTTCGACGGCTCTTGAGAGGTCCGGGTCACTTCTTCGAGGCGAGGCCGTATTCGTGGAGGCGGTACTGGATGGTGCGGACCGAGATGTCGAGCATCTCGGCGGCCTTGGAGGTGGAACCGCCGACGGCTTCGAGCGTGGCCAGTATCGCGTGGCGTTCGATCTCCGCCATGGTCGAACCCGGGATGCGCGGGCCGCCGCCCTTGGCGACGGGGGCGGAGCCGAACGGCAGGTGCTCGTCGTCGATGTGGTTCTGATCGCAGAGGACCACGGCGCGCTCGATCGCGTTCTCGAGCTCGCGCACGTTGCCCGGCCACCGGTACGAGAGCAGCTTGGCGCGCCCCTTGTCGGTGAAGCCCTCGATGCGCTTGTGCGCCTCTTCCGCGAACTTGCGGAGGAAGTGCTGCGCGAGGAGCAGGATGTCGCCCTCGCGCACGCGGAGCGGCGGCATCTCGATCTGGATGACGTTGAGCCGGTAGAACAGGTCCTCGCGGAACCGGCCCTCTTGCACGTCGGCCGCGAGGTCGCGGTTGGTCGCGGCGACGAGGCGGACGTCGACCTTGACGCGCTCGTTGCCGCCCACGCGCTCGAACTCGCGCTCCTGGAGCACGCGGAGCAGCTTGATCTGGATGGCGGGCGAGATCTCGCCGATTTCGTCGAGGAACAGCGTGCCGCCGTCGCCCTGCTCGAACCGGCCGATGCGCTTGCGATCGGCGCCGGTGAACGAGCCCTTCTCGTGACCGAACAGCTCGCTCTCGAGCAGCGTCTCGGCGAGCGCCGAGCAGTGCACGGACACGAACGGGTGGGCCGCGCGCGGGCTCCGCGCGTGGATGGCGCGGGCGAGCTCGCCCTTGCCGGTGCCGCTCTCGCCGGTGATGAGCACGGTTGCGCGCGCCGAGGCGACCTGCCGCGCGACGCGGTAGATCTTCTGCATCGCGGGGCTCGTGCCGATCATCCCCTCGAGGCCGGCACCATCGCGCTCGCGGAGCTGGCGACGCAGCCCTTCGGCCTCGACCCGCAGATCGCGGCGCTCGAGGGCGCGATCGATCGCGAGCGTCAGCGCGTCGAAGTCGACCGGCTTCGTGAGGTAGTCCTCGGCGCCCGCGCGCATCGCGCCGACCGCGGAGTTGACGTCGCTGAAGGCCGTGACGACCACGACGGGCAGATCGCGATCGAGGTCCTTGAGCTTCTTCATCAGCTCGACGCCGTCCATGCCCGGCATCTTCAGGTCGGTGACCACGACGTCGAACGTCTTCTCTTCGCGCAGTGCGAGCGCGGCGGCCCCCCCATCGGCAGCTTCGACCTCGTAGCCCTCCTGGCGGAGCAGCTTCTCGAGACCTGAGCGAGCACTCGCCTCGTCGTCGACGACGAGGACGCGGGCCTTCTGCTTGGGCTTGGTCATGGCGGTTCCTTCGGTCATCACATGCTCGGCTGTGCGAGGGGCAGAGTAACCCGGAAGACGGTCCGACCGGGACGACTCTCGAACGTAATCGTGCCGCTGTGGTCGGTGACAATCCGATGCACGATCGCCAGTCCCAGGCCAGTGCCGTTTGGCTTTGTGGAATAGAAAGCGTCGAAAATCGGCGCCGACGGATCGGAGAGCCCCGGCCCTTGATCTTCGATCTCGATCATGGCGTGAAGAGGCAGCCGTCGAGCGCGAACGGCGACCCTGCCGCCGCCGGTCGGCGCCATCGCCTCGAACCCGTTCTGCACCAGGTTCAGCAGGACCTGCTCGATCTTGACCCGGTCGGCATCGATGAGGAGATCGGCCGCCGGCATGTCGAGATCGAGCGTGCAGTGCGCCGCGGCGATCTGCGGGGCGACGAGCTGTCCGATCCGTTCGCACATTCGCTGCACGACCACGGGCTGCCGGTCGAGCGGCTTGGGCCGGGCGAAGTCGAGGAACTCGGTGACCAGCTGCGACAGCCGGGTGATCTCGTCGCCGACGACACGCACCGCCTCGAGCGCCTCGGGGTTGGCGCCGGACTTCTTCAGGCCACGCTCGAGGAACGTGATGTGGAGGTGTGCGCCGTTGAGCGGGTTGCGGATCTCGTGCGCGAGACCGGCGGCGAGGGTGCCCACGGCCGCGAGCTTCTCGGCCTGCCGAGTGCGCTCGGCGAGCGCGGCCTCTTCGGTCACGTCGCGGCCGATGGCGAACGCGACGACCTCCTCGTTGGGCGACGGCGTGTGCGCGATGGACCAGTCGATGATCCGGAGCCGCCCCGCGCGGGTGCGAAGCGGGCACTCTCGGATGACGTGCTGCCCGCGGCGCCCGGCGATGACCTCGAGGATCGCGTCCCGGTGCGGACCACCGCCCTCGACGAACAGCGCGTCGAGGAACGAGTGCCCGAACACCTGATCGCGCGGCGTCTGCGAGGCGCGCTCGGCCGCCTCGTTGAACAAGACGACGCGCGCCTGCCGATCGATCCCGACCACCAGGTAGGGCGCGAGCTCGACGGCATGCGCGTAGAGGTGCTCGTTGCGGGCGAGCGCCCGGCCGAGCGACGAGCGTTCGAGCGCGGCGAGCCGCTCGAGTCGCTCGTTGAAATCGTCGTGGTAGGTCTCGAGCATGATGGCGAGCTCGAGGTCGAGGGCACGGGTGATCGCCGCGCGCGCCGCGGACGCCCGGTCGCCGAGCTTCTCGTCGGCGATCTGCTCGAACGCCACGTGGATGAGCGCCATCGCGGTGAACACGTACCGCTGGGGCAGCCCGATGCGCACGTGGACGACACCGATCTTCACCGTCTCGGCGACGTAGGCGGGGTCACGGGGCGCGGTGCACACCCGCTCCATCCAGCGCACGAGCGAGCGCTGCAGCCGCTGGATCTGCTCCTCGCCACTGATGACGGCGTGCGCATGCTCGTGCTCGCGGATGCGCTCGTAGAAGTCGCGCGAAATTCGCGGGAACTCTGGCGCAGCGACCGCGTGGAACGCGCGCAGATTGGCGAGGTCGCTCTCGTCGAAGCGAACGTACCGTCGAAGCTCGTCGAACCGCGCCTTCACCTGTTCACCGTCTCTCGTGGCCAGACGGAAGGTCGGCCATCGGAGCACGCACGAGCAACCGGCGTGCCCCGACGATCCGTCGAAAGCCTTGCGTTTCTGGGCGAGTACGAACGTCGCAGAACGTGCGTCCCGCGCAAAACCTGCGGCAACTACTTCTTGAACGAACGAATCTTAGCGACCAGCCCGTTCACCACCTCGGGCTTGCTCTCGAGATCCGGGTTCGGGGGCATCAGCGGGCTCTTTCCGGCCGCGGCGCCGCCCTTGACGATCACCTTGCGCAGGTCGTCGTCGGTGACCGAGCCCTGCCAGGCCGGGTCGGTGTAGTCCCGGGGCTTCGGGTTGAGGTTCGCGGCCGCCGGCCCGGTGCCCTTGCCATCCGCGCCGTGGCACGTGACGCAGCGCTGCGTGAAGAGCTCCGACGCCTCGGGCGTCACGACGGGCGCCGAGCTGGACGCGGTGCTCTCTTCTTTTTTCGAGCAGCCGAAGGCCACTCCGGTGACGACGACGAGGACAGCGAGACGATTCATTTGAGGATTCCTCCGTTGGACCGGCGGTGATGCCGGAGGGACGCGCAGAAGTCGATGCGTTTGATCAAGGATCGCGCAGCATCGGCGCGATGAGCGCAGGAACTGCGCTACCGCCGGGCCTGTCGCGTGCTTTTTTTCATGGAGGCGCCTGCCATTTCGCATGGCCTCTTTCTTGTAGTGCGGCTTAGCCGTGACGCCGCTCGAACAAACCCGCCCCCCGGTCACGCCCATTGAGAAGCTGCTCGCCGCAAGTCGGTTGTTCGGGCAATTGCCCCCAGCAACGCTGACGAGCCTGGCAGCCCGCACGGTCCGGCGCAGCGCAAGGCGCGGAGAGCGAATCTTCCGCGCCGGCGAGCCCGCCCTGCGTTTCAACCTGATCATTTCAGGGGTCGTGAAAATCGTGCGCCCGATCGCCGACGGCACCGAGGCCATCATCGGGCTGTTCGGTCCACGCGAGAGCATCGGCGATCCAGCCGTGCTCGAACGGGGCACCTACATGGGCGATGCAGTGGTCGCGAGCGATCACGCCGAGATCCTGTCCATCGACGCGGCCCCGGTCCTCGCACTCGCGCAGCGCTCGATCGAGATCGCCAACTCGATCTGCCGCGTCTTGCTCGACCACACCCGCGCCCTGCACGAGAAGATCGGCATCATGAGCGCGGGCTCGGTCCCCAAGCGCCTCGCCACCCTCTTCCTCGCGCTGGGCGAGCGCTTCGGCGACGAACAAGAGGACGGAACCCTCAGCATGCCCATCGCTCTGTCTCGCGGCGAGCTCGCCTGCCTGGTGGGCGCCCGAGTCGAGACGACCATCCGCACCGTCCGCCGCTGGGAACGCGCCGACATCCTCGAGACCATGAGCGACGGCTTCACGATCAAGGACGTCCGCGCCCTCGTCGAGGAGACCCGCGCCCGCGGCTCCCGCGAAGACTAGCGAGACCAAGACTCACAGGGAGACACGGAGACGCGGAGCTTCGAGTGTCTGCCGATGCGCGCCACCACACGACGATTGCCGTGGTGCGCGCGAACGTCGCCGCCCACAACGGACAAAGAAGAGGCTGCTGCGATCCCGCGGCAGCCTTTCTTGCTTCTTCTCCGCGCCTCCGCGCCTCCCTGTGAGCTCTCGAAGCTCTTTCAGGAGACCCAGCCCTTGGGCACGTAGGCGCAGAGCGGGTCCTCCGCCATCACGTTGCCGGTCGCGGCGTACGCGCGAGCGCGCGAGCCGCCGCAGACGCGACGGAACGGGCAGACGCCGCACTTGCCCTCGAGAGAGTCGTAGTCGCGGAGTTGCGTGAACAGCGGGCTCTCCCGGTAGATCGCCGCCACGTCGGTGTCGCGTACGTTGCCGGCCGAGAGCGGGAGGAAGCCGCTCGGATACACCTCGCCGAGGTGCGAGACGAAGAGGAAGCCCACGCCGTCGCTGATGCCGCGCGGCCCCTTCACCATTCCGGTCGGATCGACGTCCTCGAGGACGCCGACCATCGCGCCCCCCCTCTCGACGTGACTGCGACGGTCCTGCATCAAGACGCGTCGGAAATGCGGGGCCGCGGTCGTCTTCACGTCGAAGGGGTATTCGCGCGCGATCACCGCGAGCTCTTCGAGCAGGGCCTCGACGCGCTTCGGTCCGAGCAGGAGCGAGCTGCCGGCGCGGCCCACCGGAACGACGAGGAACACGCTCCAGAGCACGGCGGACACCTCGCGCGCGAAGTCGGCCATCGCGCGCAGCGCCTTGATGTTGTGCGTGCCGACGCTGGTGTTGATCTGCACCGGGATGCCGAGCGAGCGGGCGTCCTCGAGGATGCGTTTGGTCTCGGCGAAGCTCCCCTCCACGCCGCGAAAGGCGTCGTGGCTCGCGGCGTCTGGTCCATCGACCGAAACAGCGAGGCGAGCGAGGCCTGCGTCGCGCATCTGGGCGAGCCGATCGCGTTGCAGCACCGGTGTGCCGGAGGGAGTGACCGCGACGGTCAGACCGGCGCGCGTTCCGGCCTCGACCAGCTCGACGAGATCCGGGCGCTTGGCGGGATCTCCGCCGGTGAGCACCAGCAGCGGCACCTTCATTTCGCCGAGTCGAGCGAGCAGCGCCTTTCCCTCGGCGGTCGAGAGCTCGTTCGCATCGCGCTGCGACTGTGCACAGGCACGACAGTGCGCGCACGCGAGATCGCAGGCCTGGGTCACCTCCCAGATCGCGAGCAGGGGATGGTCGTCGAACGCGAGGTCTCCTCCGGCACGTCGCAGCACTTCGGTCATGGTCGGCTCACTCCTGGAGAGGTGTACGCAATCTTGCGGCGCTCGCGCGCCTCGGCCGCGATCTCACGACGAGCACCGGCGGAGAGTCGGTGCAGCGCCGGAAACACGATCCGTTCCTCGCGCTCCAAATGGCCCTCGAGCAGCGCCGAGAGGCGGGCGATGGACTCGAGGGCAGCGCTCGGCGCTCGTTGGGTCTCCACGAGCGAGGCGCACGCCGCGGCGACCGTGCGTGCGAGCTCCTCGATGGGCTCGTGCTCGGAGGTCATCGAGTCGAGCTCCGCGTCCAGCTCCCGGTCTCCCAGCGCACGGAGCCGCGGCGCGACCGAACGGTCTTCGTCCTCGGCGTGCAGGGGGAGTGCGAGCGCGAAGAAGCGCCCTGCTTCCCGCGCGGCGTCGACCCGGAGCCGATCGCAGGGACCTTCCATCGCCTTGGCCGCGAGAGCCAGGAACGAGCGGATGCGGCCGTGACAGGCGAAAAGCAGATCGCGGGGGTCTTCTTCGAGAGGCGGGGGCTTCGGGACGAGATGGAGGGCCATGGCGGGGTCAATTTGTGGACTTTGAGGTCCATTAGCAAGGTGCACGCCGTGCGTGCAGGCCGGGGATTTCGCACCAAAATGACACGTTCCGCGCAAACACTGCGTGGAGCCGCATCTGCTGCCGTCGTCTGGTGCGCCTCTCTTGATGGAAGTCAGAGCAAGAGCGGGCGGGCACCCCTACGCCGAATCACATGGCCGAGCCTTTGACGTCGCGCAGCTCGACGTTCTCGCCGAGCGCCGCCTGGCGGGTACGACAGCCCAGCTTGCTGGTCTCGCACGTGGTCGAAGTCCACCACGAGCCCACGCGGGCGATGCTCGCGAAGATCGAACGGCTGCTCGGCTGCGTGACCGACGTCTACTGCGTGCGGCCGCCGATGCCGGAGATCGCCGAGTACTTCGGGCGGTTCCGCCAGGCGCTGGTCGGGCACCTCGAGCACGAGGAGCGCGAGATCTTCGCGCCGATCGCCGTCCTCGAACGCCACGTCCCCGTCACCATCAGCCGGGCGATCGCGCGCGCGACCCAGGAGCACGCCGCGTTGCACGACGAGCTCACGCGCATCCGAATTCTCAGCGGCGAGCTGCACGCCGCCGACGACACGTGCCGCGCGATGCGCGCGCTGCACACCGCGTTGACCGATTTGGAGCGAGACCTGGAGGCGCACTTCCAGCTGGAGTCCGAGTTGCTGTTTCCCCGCGCCGAGGAGCTCGAACGAACCGTTCGAGAGGAGAGCCGCCGATGACCACCGCTGGCCACGCAGATTCGGGCGCCCACGCCGCCCCCAATCTCTGCACCGAAGTCCTCGATCAACACGAGACGTTCCAGGCGCCGTTGGCCGATGCGACGTCGGCCGCCTATCGACTCGTGCTCAATCCGCTCGATCAAGACTCGATGGAGCAACTGCGTGTTGCCTGGACGTTCATCGAGGAAGACGCGCTCCCGCACATGGCGCAGGAGGAGATCCACGTCTTCCCGCGCGCGACGGAGGCGGGCGTGCCGCCCGAGATCCTCGAGGTCCTGGCGATGGAGCACCGCGCGCTCCGCGTCCTCGCCGAGGAGTTGCGCGATCGTGGGATGGATCGCGGCGCGCCGCCGGACGACGAGGGAACGCTGCTCTTGCTGCGGTTCCTCCAGAGCTTCGAGGCACACGTACAGCGCGAAGAGGCGATCTTCGCGCTGTACGACGGTACGAATCGAGTGCGCTCGCGCCGCCGACGTCAGCGGTACGTGAACACGACGTCGTGATCACAGATGCGGAAGGTGTCGCCCTCGGCGATCGCCTTCCGCGTCACCCGCTGGCCCTGGTACTCGACGCCGTTGGTCGAACCGAGATCGACCATGTAGTAGACGCCGTTCTGGAACTCGATCATCGCATGCTGACGCGAGACGTTCGGGTCCTTGATGGTCAGGTCGCTCGTCTGACGACCGCGACCGATGATGAACTTCTCTTTGTTCACCGAGGTGCGTTCGCCCTGGTAGATCGCGGTGAGCGCGCCCAGGTAGTTGCCTGGCTGCTGGGGCGGCGGCGCCTGCTGGATGTTGTGGTGCTGCTGCGGCGGAGGCGGCGGCGGCGCCGGCATGTGGTGCTGCTGCGGCGGCGCCATGTGGTGCTGCTGCGGCGGCGCCATGTGGTGCTGCTGCGGCGGCGCCATGTGCTGCTGCGGCGGCGGCATGTGGTGCTGCTGCGGCGGCGGCGGAGGCGGGGGCGCGTGATGCTGTTGCGCAGGCATCTGCGGCGGCATCGAGCCGCGCGGCAGCGGAGGAGGTCCACCGACGGGCGCACGTCCGACCGGCGGCGGTGCAGCCGCGACCGGCGGCGGCGGCTGACGTCCCGTGGCAGGCGGCGGCGGAGGCAATCGACCTCCCTGCGCCGGCGGCGGAGGAGGCGGCAGACGCCCCGGTGAAGACTGCATCGGGGGCGGCGTCGGCGCGGCAGGCGCGGCACCAGGCCTCGCCATGGGCATCGGCGCCGCGGGTGCGGTCGGCGGCAGCGGCGCCCGCTGCGGTGGCGGTGGCTGCTGGTCCATGCCGGTGTCGCGCGCACCCGGGAAGGGCGTGCGCGCATTGGCAGGAGCACCCGCCTGTGTCTGCGGGCCGTAGCTCCGCTGACGGGCGTACTGCTTCATCGACTCGTTGATCAGATAGTCGATCGAGCATTCCAGCTCGCGCGCCATCTGCTCGAACGTCTCCCAGAGCTGATCGCGGCACTGAAACGTGCGCGGGCTCTTCCTGCTCGCGTCGTTGGGCTGGGTCATCCGGACATCTCGCTCGTACGGAGCAGCGGGGTCACTTCTTACCCTCGTCCTTCGGCGCCTTCGCGCGCTGCTCGATCTGGACCATCACGCAATGTTGAACGTAGTCACCGACCGTGAGGATCGGCTTGTATTCGACTTCGTCGGGTTTGCCCCCGGCCTTGGGAACGGGACAGCCGGGCTTCTCCCACCCGCACTCCTCGTCCTCTTTGCACTTCGACACGGGCGCCTTGTCGGCCGCGAGCTTGATGAAGCTCGAGACATCGTCCTTGGTGCCGTGGGTGAGGAAGTAGCCGAGCGCGGTGAGTTGCGCGCCGAGGCGCTCGGACTTGAGCGCGTCGTCGAGGGCAGCCTTGGCGCCGAGCTCCTTGGGCAGGTTGAACAGCGCATCGCCGTAGGCGCTCCCCTCTCCGATCGACATCTTGAGCTTGTCGGTGGGGGGGAGCTTGGAGAGGAACTCCTTCGGCGTCGTCTTGGTCTTGTCGCCGACCTTGCTCATGAGGTCGAGCACGCGGAGCGCTCCGCCGTACCGGACCTTCCAGTTCGGCGAGTCGAACAGCTCGTAGTAGGCCCTGGTCGCCTTGTCGGGCGGGTAGGCGTTGAGCCGGTTGAGCGACCCGAGCTTGACCTCGTCGGGAGCGTCGCTCTTGGCGATCGCGAGGAAGGCCTTCATCTGCGCGTCGTTCGACGTGTCGACGTTGCCGTCGAGCGCAGCGAGCGAGAGCGCTCGGTGCTTCGGGTCCGCCTTCGGATCCTGCGCGGTGGCGATGAGGACGTCGACGACTGCCTTGCGACCGACCTGTTTGGCGATGGCGAACTGGGCGGTGAGCCGCTCGTTGCGCACATCGTTCATGTACTTCTTGTAGTTGTCGGGGTTGTCGAGAACCTGCTTGCCGTTCGGCGCCTTCTTGAGGGCGTCGTCGATCTCGGGCTTCACCGCGGTGATGTACGCATCGCCGATCGTGCCCTTGAGGAGGTTCGCGTAGTTCGTCGACAGCTCCTCGCGCGCCTTCTCGTACGCGTCGGCGCCGGCCTTGTCGCCCGATGCAGGCTTCACGTCGACGACGATGCGCGCGATGGAGTCGAGGCGCTGCGACTTGATCGCCGACGGCGCGGTCATCAGGCTTGGCAGTCGAATCGCGGCGGGCAGACCGAGCTTGCGGAGCACCTGCTCCACGCCGTAGGCCTGCGCCGCGTTGTCCATGCGGGTCGAGAACGAGTCGAGGCGCTTCTCGGCCGCGTCGCCGTCCTTGCCGACCGCCCACTCGGTGAGCGCCTTGGTCATCTCGTCGCGGACCTTGGGGTCCAGATCGAGCTTCTCGTCGGTGTAGAGCGCGAAGGTCGCGTCCTTGTAGAGCACCGAAGGATCGCTGAACTTGCCCTCGCCCGCGGGCTGGATGGGTTGGACGACCATCGGCTGCAGGCGCTTCCACACCCCGCTGAGGATCTCGCGACGCTCTGCGACCGGGAGCTTGGTCAGCTCGTCGATGAGGCGACCGAGCCCGATGGACTGGCCACCGCGCTTGCGCATCTCGATGAGCGACCACGCGGCCTCGACGCGGAGGTCGCGTTCGTATTTGTCGTGGGTGAGCACCGCGACGAGCTTGTCGGGCCCGTTCACGGTCTTCTCCCACCGTTTGAGGTCGTCCTTGTTGACGCGACAACCGGCCGACGCCGCCGCCGCAATCGTGAGGACGGCGAGCACCGCGACGCGGCCGAGCCGTCCACGCGTCGAGACCAACCCTCGCTCGAAATCTTTCACGCTGATCCTCGTGTCGCGAATGGGCGAAGGAGAAAACGCCCACGGGAGGCGTCCGCACGAGACGCGGGTGCGCTCGCCGGGCGGTCTGACTGCGGCCGCACGCGCTTTCACACGCGGCGACCCCGGAGTCCGGGGCAGACGCATCGTAGACGGAAGCCCGACCCCTCAACAATGATTCACTACTTGGGGGGCCTCCGAGGCTCGGCTTGGGGGCCTCCCCGGGCAAGTCCGCCAAAACTTTGCACCTTTCGGCTCCCTACATGTAGGTACCGAGGGGCCCCATGGGATCTCCGCGCCGCCGCACGATCGAGGTCGACAGTGAACCGGAGGACTTCCTCGCCGATTTGGGGGAGTCCGAGGAGGGGGACGAGTCTGCGCCGCCGCCGCGCGCAGCCGTCCGCCGTGCGAGGGCCGCGATGGCCACAGCGCCGACGGTGCAGGAGACCGAGACCACCCGCGGCAGGCGCGGTGAGCAAGCCGTCGAGAGGCCGATCCGCCGAGGCCCGCCGGCACCCATCCTCTACGACAAGCCGGCCGAAGAACCCGTCTACGCGCGTGGCCGCGAGCTCGGCGCGCTGCTGTTCTTCGTCGCCGCGGTGTTCCTCGCGCTCGGGCTCGCCTCCTACGACGAGCGCGGTGGTGCGGACTGGGTCGGACCGGTCGGCGCCCGCTTCGCGCAGATCTGCGTCTCGGCGATCGGCGTGGTCGCGTGGGCGATGCCCCTCGAGCTGGCGCTGTTCGCGGTGCCGTTCCTCCGGAGCAAGCCGAGCGTGATCACCCCGGCGCGCCTCGCGGGCGACGTGGTGCTCGGGGCGACGGGCGCGGCGCTCGTCCATGTCGGTGCGGCCGGCCGTCCCGTGTTCGGGGGGCATCCCGCCGGCGGTGCGATCGGAGAGCTCTTCGGAGAGCTGCTGCGCGCGCTGTTCTCCACGGTGGGCACGTTCCTCGTGGGCGGCACGGCGATCGCGCTCGTGCTCATCGCCCGTGCGACCTGGTCGTTCATCGAGTTCGCGAACCGCGCGGGTGCGACGACGGCCAAGGCCGCGAGCAAGGCCGCGGCGGGCGCGAAGGGCGTCGCGGAGGCTTGGAACCAGGCGCGCGATCTCGAGCGCGCGGGCGGGATCGATCCGATGATCGTCGGCAGCGGCGAACGTCCGAGCGAGCCCACCAGCGATCGGATGTCGGTCGCGCCCGAGACCGCGGTCGAAGATCGGAGCGGGGTTCGCGCGCGTCCGGTCGGGCCCGAGCTGAAGATGCGCGACGACGCGCGGCTTCCGCCCGAGGCGCATGCGATCGCGCGTCAGCTCGCGGGCGCGGCCCCGGAAGAGCGACCGAGCGATCCGCACGTGATGCCGGCGATCGTGCTCGCGGGCGAGATGCAGCAGAAGGTGTCGCCGCCACCGATCGGCCCGCGTGCAGGTAGCACGCCGGCACTTTCTCCCTCCGAGTCGATCGTGCAGAACGACGAGGGCAGCGTGTTGCCGTCGGCGACGCCGGAGCCTCCGGGGGCGAAGCCGAAGCGGTCGCGAGCGAAGAAGGAGAGTGGGGGGCCGACGATTGCGCCGCCGCCGCCGGAGGCTGCGGTGCAGCGGATGGCGTTGGACGCGAACGCGGACGCGGACGCGAACGCGAACGCGAACGCGAACGCGGACGCGAACGCGGACGCGGACGCGGACGCCTATGCGAACGCGGAGGCGGAGGCGGACTCGGACTCGGACTCGGACTCGGACTCGGAGATTGCGGACGACGACGATGCGGGGGTGATTTTCGAGGCGAGTCCTTCGCCGACGGAGGTCGTCGAGAAGAAGGTCAAGACGGTCGTCATTCGGAGGGCTGGTTCGCCGAAGAAGGTGTTCCGGTTGCCCGACGTCGAGATGCTCGAGACCGCACCGCCCGATTTGCCGCAGATCGATCGTGAGGCGCTCCACCGGGATGCTCGGGCGCTGGTCGAGACGCTGGCGACCTACAAGGTGTCGGGCGAGGTGAAGGAGATCCACCCGGGTCCCGTCGTCACCACGTTCGAGTTCGAGCCGAAGATCGGCACCAAGGTCCGCGAGGTCGAGGGGCTCGCCAACGATCTGCGTCTGTCGCTCGCCAAGGAGAGCGTGCGGATCATCGCGCCCATCCCGGGGAAGAATCGGATCGGATTCGAGCTGCCCAACCTGCAGCGCATCCCGGTGAACTTCCGCGAGCTGATCGAGGATCGCCGGTTCTCCGAGGCGAAGGGCGCCTTGCCGGTGGTGCTCGGCCGCGACATCGTCGGAGCGCCGATTTACGAAGATCTCGCGACGATGCCCCACGTGCTCGTCGCCGGCGCGACCGGCGCGGGCAAGTCGGTCGGTCTCAACGTCATGCTCACCTCGCTGCTCTACCGGCGCACGCCGGAGGATCTGCGGATGATCATGATCGATCCGAAGGTCGTCGAGCTCGCGCCGTTCGATCGCATTCCCCACATGCTCCTGCCGGTCGTCACCGACATGAAGCAGGCGCTCAACGCGCTCAAGTGGTGCGTCGACGAGATGGAGCGCCGCTACCAGCTGCTCGCCCAGGCGGGCGTCAAGAACATCATCACGTACAACGCCTGGCGCGAGAAGGTCGTCAACGGGCTCGCTCCCAACCCCTGCCCCAAGACCGTCACCACCATCGATCACAACGGGCTGCCCGAGGAGATCGTCGACAAGGACGGCTCGCTCGGCGGCGAGCAGCAGTACCCCGAGAAGCTCCCCTACCTCGTGGTGGTGGTCGACGAGTTCGCCGACCTGATGATGTCGGTCGGCAAGGGCGAGGTCGAGCCGCCGATCGCGCGACTCGCGCAGAAGGCACGCGCCGCGGGTATCCACGTCATCCTCGCGACGCAGCGTCCGAGCGTCGACGTCATCACCGGCATGATCAAGGCGAACTTCCCGACCCGCATCGCGTTCCGCGTCGCGCAGCGGGTGGACTCGCGCACGATCCTCGACGCGCAGGGCGCCGAGTACCTGCTCGGCAAGGGCGACATGCTCGCGTCGATCAACGGCAAGACCGGCCTCAAGCGCATCCAGTGTCCGTTCATCAGCGAGGAGGAGGTCCAACGCGTGACCGACTTCATGCGCGCTCAGGGCGAGCCGGTGTTCGACGAGTCGATCCTCGCGCCGCGTGACGAGGACGGCGGCGACGACGAGGAGCAGGACGCGCTCTCCCCGAAGGACCAGGAGATCTACGATCGCGCGGTCGAGATGGTGCGCGACGCGCGCAAGTGCTCGACGTCGTGGCTCCAGCGCAAGATGGGCCTCGGCTACAACAAGGCCGCGCGCTTCGTCGATCGGATGGAACGCACGGGCGTGGTCGGTCCTTCGGTCGGCGCAGGCAAGGATCGCGAAGTGCTCATTTGATCGGTTTGATCGGATCGTTGAGGGCTTCGACGATCCTCTCGAGACCCGTCTTGGGCTCCGACCTCACGAGCTCGGAGCGCCAGTTCGGCTTGGCGGGACGCGCCTTGGGAGGCGGCGGGGCGACGGCCACGACCGGCGGGGTCGCCTCGACGGACACGGACTGGAGCTCGGGCACGACTTCGGGTTGGACCGGCGGGTCGGCCGAATCCACCGCGCAGACGGGCTCCGGCTCGATCACTCGAGGAGCGGCGGGGTCTGCCGGGTGAGGCGTCGCACCAAGCACGAACGGGACGAAGGCGAGCGAGAGGGTCGCCGTCAGGCTCGCGGCCGCGAGCACCCGGGAACGCCGTTGGTGCGCACGGCGGATGATGCTCGGCCTGGTGGCGAGGACGCCCGGCTGCGACATCCCCGGCTGCGACACCCCCGTGGCAACGGAGAAGCGGCGCTCGGTAGGCGGGCGCGACGCCGCGGAGATCCTCTTGGTGGGAGTGGACGAATCGGCGGTCGCGAGCACGACGCCGCGAGGGAGCGGGGAGGTGCGCTTCCGCGGATCCGCCGAAGGCGGGACGCGGGTATGTGAATTCGGAGCGAGCGAGCCGCGGCGCGCGCGGCGGACGGCACGGATCGCCTCGAGCATTGCCTCGGCCGAGGCCCAGCGATCCTCGAGGTCCCTCCGCGTCGCGCGGTCGACGATCTCGGCGACCTCGGGCGAGATCCGCGGTGCGACCTCGCGGAGCGGGCGCGCTTGTTTGGTCGCGACCAGGATCAACAGCTCCTGCGGCGAGGAGGTCTTGTGCAAGAACTCGCCGGTCGCGAGGTAGAACAGCGTGGCGCCGAGCGCGAACAGATCGGTGCGCGGACCGATGGCTTCACGGTGGCCGAGCGCCTGTTCCGGCGAGATGAAGCCTGGCGTTCCGAAGGCGATTCCGGTCTTGGTCTCGAAGAAGCTCTGCTCGTCGTGGCCGAGCAGCCGTGCGATGCCGAAGTCGAGCACCCGCACGCGACCGTTCGGCTCGACGAGCAGGTTGTCCGGCTTGAGATCGCGGTGCACGACGCCTGCGACATGCGCCGCGGCGAGCGCGCCGCAGATCTGCTCGCCGACGTCGAGCAGCTCGTCGTCGCCGAACCGTCGGTCCTCGACCGCGTCGGCGAGCGTGCGCCCTTCGACGTAGTCCATGACGAGGAACGGCGTCTCCTTGTCGTCGACGTCGTCGTCGAGCACCCGCACGATCGACGGATGGGCGATGCGGTTGGCTGCGTACCCCTCCCCGACGAACCGCCGGCGGACGTCGTCGTAGTCCGTGAGCGATGCGTGGAGCAGCTTGATCGCGACGCACGCGCCGTTTCGATGGCGCGCGCGGTAGACGGCTGCCATGCCGCCGATCCCGATCAGCTCCTCGAGGATCCACTTGCCACGCAAGGTGTGGCCGACCCTTGCCAGTGCGCGTTCTCGGATGGCGGACTCCAACATGACGCGGTGTCGTCCTCGCAACGGACGTTCCACCGCGCGCACGCTCCACGCGTGCTCGAAAGGTCCGTCAGCTGGTCGCGCCCGTCCCCCGCTCGAACGCAGCGAGGACCGCTCCTGCATGCGGCGGCCGCGACACGAGTACGCCCGTGCACGCCGCCGCGAGGTCAGAGAGCGGGGCGAGCGTCGGGCTGGCCGAGATGAGCTCTTCGAGGATGCGGCCGATGGCGAACACGTCGTCGCGCGGGTCGCAGGGGCTTCCGGCGAGCCGCTCGGGAGAGACGTAGCCGGCGCTCCCAGCCGTCGCCGGCTCGCCGAACGAGCGGGCGAGCGCGAAGTCGTTCAGCCAGGGATTCCCGCTCTCATCGAACAGGACGTTGGCGGGCTTGAGATCGCCATGGACGAGCCCTTGACGGTGCACGTCCGCCACCGCCGACAGCAGCGCCGGCAACCACGCGAGCGGGGAGCCGATCTCGCGATCGCCCGGCGTACGCAGCTTGTTGCGCAGACTCCCGCCTGCCGCCCAGGCCATCGCGAGCCAACCCTCGTCGGGATCGACGTCGAAGATCGGCACCACGTTCGGTCCACGGAAGCGCACGGCGATGCGCGCTTCGTGCGCGAGCGAGCTCCGCGCGGACGCGCGTTGATGGGCGAGCTTCAACGCGACCACGCGCTCGACGGGACCGACCTGGGCCCGCGCCTCGTAGACGACTCCAGCGCCGCCGCGAGCGACCTCGCGGACCAATGTGAACGGCAACGCGGGCGCATCGACGAGAAGCGTCGCCCCGAGCGGCGGTGCCGCGATCTCGCCGCCGCGACCGAGCCGGATGCGGAGGCGCTCCCACCGCTCGCGCGCACCCGGTGCGTCGATGTCGGCGCGCAGCACCTCGGAGAGCAGGGAGAAGGCGAGATCGAGCTCCTCGGGCTTGGCGGCGCCGGCGAGGCCATCACAGAGGAGATCGGCCCGTAGCACCTTCGCGGAGACCGAGCGGGCGCGACGCAAGAGGTCGTTGGCCCGACGTCGATCGCCGCGCGCCACGAGCACGTCGGCGACCAGCAGGATCAGATCGTCCCAGCCTGCGTCTGCCTCTAGAGGAGGCTCGTCGGGGAGCGAGATGAGGATCGCATCGAGCACGGCGGCCTCTGCTTCGCCTTCGCGGACGGCACGGAGCTCGCCGAGCGCATCGCGATATCGGCTGGCCGCGGTAGCGTGCGCCGCGCGGGTGACCGGCGTCTCTACCGGCGCGGACTCGGCGGGATTCGCGGGTTCGACCGAGGGGGCCGGCTCGCGGCGAAAGACGGCGCGGAGACGGTCCCAGAATGCCATCTCACGTGCGCTCGGGAAGCGGCGGGATCACGCGCATCAAGAGCGTGCCGCCGTGCGCATCGAACAGCTCGTCGCCGACGAGCAACTGGAGGGCGCCATCGACGCGGAGATCGCCCAGGATGACCGTCTGTCCACGAGGCAGTCGGAGCTCGAGCCACCCGTCGGCCGTTCCTTCGATGGTCGCGCGGCGTGCACCGAGCTCGATCGGGCCGAGGGGCATCCAGCACACGCGACCGGGGAGCTCGGCGATGATCCCCCCGCGCTCCCACGGGCGGACCTTGAGCGGGAGCGCGTTTCCGATGAGCAGGTCGAGGCCGATTCCGACGGGCAACGACTCGACGCGCGCGCCGCGAAGCGTGGTGCCGTTCTTTCCGCCGAGGTCCTTGACCCACGGATCGGCGCCGTCGCGGCGGCTGAACTCGAGGTGACGGCGCGAGACGACGGGCGCCGGAATGCGCAGATCGCAGTCGCTGCGACCGAGGACCACCGGGTTGCCGGGGACGAGCTCCATCGTGCGGCCGTCCATGACGACCGTGGCCGGGAGCCCCGGACGGCGCGCGAGAAGCCCTTGGAACAGCGCGCGAAGGTCTTCGGTCTCCTCTTCGGCCAGCGCGTTGCGGAGCAAGTCGTGCGCCTCGCGACGGCGACCGATGGCGATGAGATCGCGAGCCTCTTCGAACCGGAACGCGCGGCGCGCCTTCGCCTCCTCGGCACGACGCTGGCGCTGCACGGCCTCTTCGAGGGGACCGAGTGCGCCCGCGTCGGCGAGGGCAGCGATCTCCCCTTCGAGATCGCCGGCGGCACGCAACGCACGCGCTGCGAGATCGTTCTCACCGAGCTCGCGGAGTGACTTTCCTGCCTCGACCAGCTCGCGGCGACGGATGGCAGGGTCGAGCCCGCCGGCTTCCGCGCGGTCGAGGATGAACTGTGCGCGCGCCTTCCACGCCGCGGAGCGCGCGGGGTCGCCCACGGGTGCGATGGCCGTCGCCTGCGCGAGGAGCAGAGCGCGTCGGTGGGGCTCGAGCTCCCCCTGCGCGCGCACCAACATGATGCGCACTGCGTCACCGTAGCGACCTGCCTGCGAATACGAAGCGCACGCAGCTTCGAGCTCACCGCGTTGCTCCGCCGTCTGGGCGCGCTTGACGGCCTCAGGCGAGAACCAGGTGCGCAGGCGCGTCGAGAGCGACACGGGGAGGAGGGAGGTTATCGCGACCGGCCCGGCCGCGATAGGGCGAGTGATGCCACGACCAGCGCGAGGACCGCCGCGAGGGCGGCGAAGGCGATCGGTCGGCCGCGACGATGGGCCGGGGAAACGTGCGGGGAACGCCGTTCGAGGGGGCCAGTCCGGGGAAGCCGGGAAATTGGTGCGGCCGCCGCATCGGCGAGGGCAGCGTTGCCCTCCTGCCCGAAGCGCACGTCGGGGTGGTTCACCGACAGCAGGTCCGCGATCCGCGGGCAGCCGCTCTCTGCGTCGTCGAGGAGGCCGGTGACCACGAGCTCGCGGAGCGGGGCGGGCCATCGAGGCGGGAGCTCGGTCGAATTCGCACGGGCGCAGGTGGTGAACCCCCGCGCGATCGCCGTCGCCATGCGTTGACCCAAAGCGGTCAGCAGCGGATCGCTCGCGAGCGTGGCCGCGCGTGCGGCCCGCGCGTGCTCGCGCAGGCGAGCGAGCGCGGAGGGCGCATCGCTGGCGGTGGCGATGGCGAGGGGCAGATCGCCGATCAGCACCGAGACCGCATCGACGCCGCCCCGCGCGAGTGCCGCAGTGCGCGCCTCCTCGGTGCCGAGATTGGGCTCGCCGCCGAGGATGGGACCGGCGTCGACGACGATGGTCGGGATGGGGCTGCCACGCTCGATCCGCGCAGCAACTGTGGGCAGCTCGTGGTCGCGCGTCGGATCGACCGTGACCACGACAGGTGCCCCGGTCTCCGTCCAACGCGCGAGCCCCGCGATGCGGTGCGGGCCCCACACACTCTCGGTCGTCGCGCGAAACGTGACGGGTGCGAGCACGAGCGAGGGATCGGCCGAGAGCGGAACCGCGGCGAAGCGATCGCCCCGCAACACTGCGACGAACCGAACCGTGACGGGCGCGGCGCCGACGTCGACGATCGGTCGGCCGTGCGGCCCCCCGATTCCCGCGGGATGCCCGTCAACGTCGGTTCGGAACGCAATGAGCTCTGGGGGTGCCCTGCCCTCTTCGCGCGCCCGAAGGACCGCGCCCGCGTCGACCGAGCACCCCCCTGGACGCCCCCGCACCCGCGCCTCGATCGTGACGATCGCAACGCCGCGACCCACCGCGAGATGCGCGGTCTCCGAGGCGATCGTGCAGAGCGGCAGCATCACCAGGCTCGACTCCATGGACAGGGGAGCGCCGCGGTACAAGACTCCGCCGGCCATGCGTCGGGTCACCCATGCCGCGCTCGCTGCCGCGGTCTCCACCTTTGCGCTCCTTGCCGCTTGCGACGGCTGTCACCGCGGCACCGGAAAGGGCGACGCCGGAACCGTCGTCGCCGAGGCGGGCAAGCCCACCGTTCGTCTGTACGTCGTGTCGGATCTTGCGGGCGCCCTCGAGCCCTGCGGCTGTCAGAAGGACATGCTCGGCGGCGTCGACCACCTCGGCGGCCTCGTCGCCAAGGAGAGCGCGAGCGGGATCAAGGACGCGGTGTTGGTCACCGTGGGTCCGACGTTCTTCATGGACGAGACGATCAAGCCCGAGCGGCTCGAGCAAGACGGTTGGAAGGCCGAGGCGATCGCCGCAGGACTGAAATCATGCGGCCTGGGCGCGGTCACGCCCGGCAAGAACGACTGGGCCGGTGGCGCGAAGATGATGGGCAAGCTGCGCGACGCCTCTGGGGCGCCGTTCGTCGCTGCCAACCTGAGCGGCGAGGCGAGCGCCGCGATCGTCAAAGAGGTCGTGCGCGACTACGCAGGCGTCAAGGTCGCGTTCCTCGGCGTGACGCTGCCCAAGTCGCCCAAGGGCGCGCCCGAGGGGCTGGTCATCGACGACGCGACCAAGGCGCTCTCGGCCGCCGCGAAGAAGGCGCGCGCAGATGGGGCACGCGTGGTCGTCGGTCTGGCCGCGCTCGAACGCGGCGACGCGATCCGCGCGGCAGAGGCCGTGCCGGAGCTCGACGTGCTCGCGATCGGCTCGCCGTTCTCGGAGGGCGAGGCGAACGACAATCCCAAGCCCCCGCGGTTCGTCGGTCCGGTGCTCGTGGTGCAGCCGTCGAACCACCTCACGCGCGTCTCGGTCGTCGACTTGTTCGTGCGCGACAACGGGCGTTTCTCCGATGGCTCGGGCCTCGCGAACGCGGCCGAGGTCACCGACCTCGACACGCAGATCGACGACCTGCAGAAGCGCATCGTCAACTGGGAGAAGGACCCCACCGTTCCCAAGAGCGACATCGACGCGCAGAAGAAGCGCCTCGCGGCGATGAAGGACAAGCTCGCCAAGGCGAAGGTGCCGCCTCCCACGCCGACGGGGAGCTTCCTCCGCTACCAGCTCGTCGACGTGCGCGACACGCTGGGCAAGGAGCCGCAGGCCACGGCGGCGATGAAGGCCTATTACGAGCGCGTGAACGCGTTCAACAAGGACAAGTTCAAGGACAAGAAGGCGCCGCCGCCGCCGAAGGGCGAGGCGTACTACGTCGGCCAGGAGAACTGCTCGCCCTGCCACACCGCCGCCTTCGAGGTGTGGAAGAAGGTCGGACACTCGCACGCGTACAAGACGCTCTCGGACGCCGCGAAGGAGTTCAACCTCGACTGCGTCGGCTGCCACGTGACCGGGTACGACAAGCCGGGCGGGTCGACGGTGACCGACCTCCTGTCACCCGACCTGAAGAACGTGCAGTGCGAGTCGTGCCACGGGCCCGGGAGCAAACACGTCGTCGACCCGACGTCGAACTCGCTCGCGAGCGAGCCCGAGGAACAGGTCTGCGTGGGGTGCCATCATCCGCCGCACACCGATGTGTTCGACTACAAGGCGCGGAAGGAGAAGATCCTCGGGCCGGGGCATGGGAAGGACGGGGCGAAGCCGAACAATGATCCGCCGAAGGGGTGGAAGCCGGCGAAGCCGCGGTTCTGATCCCGCGGACGCTCCCGCTCACAGTGAGGCGAACGCGCAAGCGAACGCGAACGCGCGAGCGAACGCGAACGCGCGAGCGAACGCGAACGCGCGAGCGGGGCTCCGCTGATTAGCGGGAGGTTCCTCTTGCTCGGGTCAGCGAGTGTACCCGCGTGCTCGACGAACTCCAGGCCGCAGCCGCGCTCCGCGCGGTCGCTCGCAGAGCCTCGCGAGCCTGGACTTCGTCTGCGCGCGCGGGTGCGGGGGCAGCCCCCGAGCAATTCGGTGCTCGGCGCTTCCCGGAGTTTCACATGTTGCGCATCTATGACGACGCTCTCGAAGTCGTTCGCAGGCTGGTTCCGTACGTCGAGTCGATTCGGCGGAGGCAGCCATCGCTTGCTGACCAACTCGATCGGGCGGGTGACAGCACGGTGCTCGGGATTGCCGAGGGGTCGCGGTCGGCGGGGAAGAGCCGGGCGTTGCACTACACACGCGGCGCGGCGTCGATGGACGAGGCCATCGGGTGCATCGACCTGGCGCTCGCCAAGGGGCACATCGCGCGCTTCGACGAGGAGCTGCGGCAGCAGATGAAGCGCGTCGTCGGCACGCTGATCAAGGCGCGGCGCTGCTGAGCAGCATGGCGGCGGGCCGGCGCATGGCGCGTCGGTCCGCCGCGTCGTCAGCGTTCGTCGCGTAGGGTCGCGTAATCCCAATCCTCGATCGTCATGCCGATCTGCTCGGAGGCGGCCTTGAACTGCGCCGCCTCTCGCGTCGCGAGACCGCCGTCCCCCCCGGGGCACTCGATGCCAACCCCACCATCGACGCGCCACGGAAGGTGAGGGCTGCGTGGATGTCCACGGCGCCAACCCTACCCTGTCAGGGATGTCCTTGGGCAAACGCAACGGGGTGTCAGGGATGTCCCCGGACCAATCCGTCCAACCGACTTCTTGTTCGCTCGAGCGAACGGAACAGCCTGGACGGGTCACGTATTTGCGCTAGTATTCAAGTGTGGCCGAGCAGACGGCGCTTCGATTTCCGAACACGTGGGGCGGAGCTCGCGTTGGAGCCGGGCGGCCGAAGGGCTCTCGTCGCAGCGAACGGATGGCGCACACGACGCGGCCGGTCGTGTCGAAGCACAAGCCCCACCACGTCACCGTCCGGGTGGCGCGCGGGACGTGGAACCTACGGAGTCAACGGTGCTTCGCGCCCGTGCGGACCGCCCTCGCTGCGGTCGCCGGTCGGAAGGGCTTTCGCGTCGTGCACTTCTCGGTGCAGCACAACCACGTGCACCTCGTGACCGAGGCGGAGGATCGCCGCGCCCTCAGCAACGGCCTCCGCGCGCTCTTGATTCGCATCGCCCGCGGGCTCAATCGCGTGATGAACGCGCGCGGCCGTCGATTCGACGACCGGTACCACGAGCACGTGCTGGCCACGCCGACCGAGGTCCGCAACGCCCTCCGCTATGTGCTCGGCAACCGCGCCCACCACCTCGCGCAGTGGGGCAAGGCGCATCTCGCGGCCGATCTCGACGTGTTCTCGTCGCTCGCCGCCGTCGACGAGCCGTTGGTGCGGCCGCCGCGATGCTGGCTCCTTCGCGAGGGTTGGACGCGCGCGGGCCCGTGAAAGGTCATCCGATGGCGCGCGCAGTCTCGATGACCCAGCGAAGGATCTCGTCGAAGCGGGTCCGGTCGAGATCGTGTCCGCGTCCTGCTCGCAGGCTCTGCACGAGTCGCGGAGCCGGCCAGGCGCCGAGGGCCTGCGCGACGACCTCGGGAGCATCGGCCGAGTAGCGGTCTTCGTCCGCGGAGACGATGAGCAATGGCCGCGGCGCGACTTCGGCGACGATGCTGCTCGCTTCGCGCTCGTGGGCAATCCCGGGGATCAGCTCGAGCATGGAGATTCCCGTTCCATCAGCGATCCTGCGCGCGAAGCTCGCGACGCAGCCACTCGCGCAGACGTACGCAACGCGGTGATCGATCGCAGCGTGCCACAACGCGATCGTTCCGCCCATCGAATGGCCCAGCGCGCCGATGCTGGCGACGTCGTCTCGGGCCCGGAGCACATCGACCGCACACATCGCGTCGTCGACGATGGCGCGCATGAGCAGATCGCCGGTGACCAGCCGGTGGGCGCAAGCGTTGTAGTGTTGCAGCCAATCGTCGGGATCAGGGGCGATTCCTCGAGCCTTTGCGCGGCGGTCCTCGAAGCTGATCACGTCTGCGCAGAGCACGATCATGCCGCGCCGCGCCAACTCGGGCGCGAACGCTTGGAGCGGATCTCCAGCCAGCCCGGCGACCTCGCTCTTCCCGAGGTGCCACTCGCCCGAGTGCTGGTGATGGACCAGCACGGCGGGAAAAGGGCCGCTTCCGAGCGGAAGAAACAAGAACGCTGGGATGTCGCCGAGCTCTCCCGTGATGACCAGCGAGCTTCGCTCGAAGCCGTCGCAACGAACGCGCCCCTCCTCGCGTGAGGTCGTCGCGCGCGAGTCGCGTAACTGCAGTAGGGCAAGAAGCGACCTCACACGAGGAGACTACTCGTCGCCGCCCAAGGGTGTGCCCGCTTTCGCAGCTGGGGCTACTCGACGTTGACGAAGTGCTCGGTGGTCTCGAGGTTGCGACGGAGGGCGTCGCAGAGGAACCGCGGGCGGACGTCGGTGGAACCCAGCGCGTCGACCTCGACCCTGCGGAAGGTCGCTCCGTTCTCGGCGTCGGTCAGGGTGGTGGGGTCGACGTCGCGAGGGAGGTCTATGAGGTAGTACAGCCCGAGCTCGTGGAAGCGTCCGACGCTGCTGACCGTTGCGCTCGCGCGCAGGGGCACGTGGACCGAGGCCGGGCGCACGCCGCTCCACGCGGAGGTGGCGGGCAAGCGTCTCGTGGTGACGACTCGAGACGGGTCCGAGCCGCGAGATCTTCCCGAGCGAGACGCGCTGTTGCTCGCGTGAGCGAACGCGACCGTACCGCGCGGAACCTTCGCGCGACGCGGTGGTCTACTCTTGCGTGCCCCGACCCTTCGCTTGTGAGTGCGAACGTGCTGCCGAGCCGGTTGCCGCGTGCAGAGGGTGCGGCGGGTTGCTCTGCCGCATGTGTTCGCACGGCGAAGACACTGACGTCTACTGCGCGAGGTGCTCGCTCGCGCGTCGATCGCCGCGACGTCGCGTGGCACGTCGTCTGGGTGTGCTCGCCTTGATCGGATTCGACGCATGGGCGCTGGTCTTCGCCCTCTCGTCCGTCTCGCTCCCGTGCTCGATCACGCCGGCAATCGTGCGAGGTGGCGGGGGAGACGTGGGGGTGATGATGCTGCGGCACAACACCCGCTTCTGCTACGTGTACGCCGGCCTGATCACGGAGAACCCCACCTGTTGTTCGTGCTCATTCAACTCCTACCCGGAGGACGTCCGCTCGATCCGAGAGGGTCGCAAGTGCTGGCTGCCGCCGCGTTCCGAGTGTAATCGACCCTGGTGTGACGGGCACGGACACTGCGCCTTGTAGAATCCCCTTACTTCACCAGGCGCACCCGGATTCCACCGAGCACGCGGCCGTCGGCGGTGCGCTCGATGAGATCGATGTCGGCAAAGTCGGGTCCATCTGCTGCTTGATGCCGCCGGCACCCCGGAGCTTCGTTGCGTCGATGTGGAGGTGGCTGACCACGTCCTTGGCCGCGCGACCGACCCAGAAGGAGAAGCGCCACGGGCTGTTGGCGCTCAGCACCGTGAGGTTTCGTTGGGCGACGTTGTTGCGGACCCTGACGTTGTTCGCGGGGCCAGCCCGCGGTTGACGACACGCACGTACGCGTGCGCCGGCGCCGCAGTGCTCCTGGCCGTCGCCATTGCCATCACGCACGTAGACATCGGCGTAATCGAGCGCTTGTTCGGCGTTCACCTGACCGAACCCGACCTCGGGGTTGGTCGCGAAGACCTCGGTGCCGTTCGGTCCCTCGCTGTCCAGGTACGGACCGACCATCTTCACCGTTCGGCACAGCTGATCGACGATGCGCGCGGCGCTGAAGCTCGGGTACTTCTTGCGCAAGAGCGCGGCGATTCCGCCTACCGTCGCTGCAAGACATGGCGTTCGTCAACGACGGCGCGCACGACTACCAGTTGCTCACCTGCTACGTGGACCCTGCCAGCCAGATCGCCGCACTACGCGAGGTGGGCCTCCAGGTCGAACGCCTGATCGAGCGCGACGGCCGCGAAGGCTCCCCCGACTCCGACGACACGTGGCTCACGTTCGTCGCCCACAAGTAGCAGCCAGACCGGGCCTTATTTCGACTGTCTCCCTCTCTTCGTCGATCGCCCCGTGTTCGTACTGGGCCTACTGGCAGATGACCCGCCAGCTCGAGCGCTGCGCGTTTCGCACCATGGAGCGCCTCGATACCACCGTCCCGCATACGCGCGCGTATCGTTGTCGTCGGCCCGGTGGCGCCCCGGTCGTCATCGCCTGGTGGGACACGTTTGCGGTCGCCGACTACGTCGAGGGCAAGACCGTCGAGATCGCGATCCCGTGGGAGGGCGCGAGCGCCACGCAGCGCGCGGCCGTGCCCTCGGGCGAGAGCGGCGCCGCCGTGGCCGATCCGGCGAGCGCATTTCCAACGTCCGGGCTCTCCCCCGCGGGAGGGCACCTCACGCTCACGCTCGGCGCGGATCCCGTCTACGTGCGCGCGGACTGACACCGGCATCGGACGAACACCACCGCCCGACCCGGCGAACCTCGAGAGCCCGAGGCTCGTGGGTAGCCCGTCCAGCTACGCCGGCGTGTCCGAACTGACGCCGCGGGCTTTGGAGCAGCTCACTTCCCGCCTCGGCCCGTCCCCCGCTTCTTCCGAGGAGTCGCAGGACTTCCGGAACGAAACGCCGCGGTCCTTCCCGAGACCGCAGACGGTAGGGCCAGTTCTTCGGCCAGCAGGTCGAAGACCACCCGGACGCGCCTGCTGGTGTTCAACTCACGGTGGGCCACGAGCCAGATCGGAAAGACGAACGGTTTGAAGTCCGGAAGCGCGCGCCGAACCAGCGGTTCCGCGTCCCCGATGTCTCCGTCGAGGATGCCGATGCCGAGCCCGTGCTTCACCATCTCCCACATCACGAGGTAGTTCTCGGTCACGATTGGGAAGTTGCGCTCGGTGAGACTCAGGCCGAGGCGATTGAGGCCGTTCAGGAATGCTCCAGACCTGTCGACGCTGATGAACTCGGCCCGGCGGAGATCATCGGGATGCTTGGGATTGCCGATGCGTTCGAGATAGCTCGGCGCGGCATAGAGCCGCGCCGGGACATCCCTGATCTTCTTCGCGACGAGGTCCGGGTCGGTGGGCTGGAAATTTCGAATCGCGATGTCCGCTTCCCGCCGCCTAAGATCGCTCGCCTTGGTCGAGGCGACGATTTCGACATGGAGCCCTGGCTCCGCTCGTCTCAGCTTCGCGATGATTGGTGGGAGCAACATCGCCGCGTAGGTCTCACTCGCTGCGATGGAGATTGTCCCGTCGATCGATTGTGATTGGCCTGCGGCAGTCAGTGTCACGCGGTTGGCCGCGTCCCCCATCGCCCGCACGTGGTCGAGCAACCCCAGCCCGCTGGGGGTCAACCTGAATCCCCGCCCGACGCGTTCGAAGAGGATCACGCCGAGCTCCTCTTCGAGCGCGTCGACCTGCCGCCCCAGCGTCGGCTGGGCCATTCCCAGCGCCCGCGCTGCCGCCGACAGCGATCCCTCTTCCGCGGTGACGAGGAAGGCTTTGGCCCGGTTCCAGTCGAATTTCACCGAGCGCCAATCCATGCACAAAAGCATATCAGACTGACGAATTCAGCCGATTCCGCCGAAAGCTCGTCGCCCTTAGGTTGGCCTCACACGGGGCGAAGAGACTCTCGGAGGACATCGTGAAAGACAAGATCTGCATCGTCACGGGCGGCAACACCGGCATCGGCAAGGCAACGGTGGCGGGGCTCGCGCAGCGAGGCGCCACGGTCGTGATCGCTTGTCGCGACGTCGCCAAGGGGAAGGCGGCGCTCGAGGAGGTCGCGGCGAAGACTGGCTCGAGGGACCTGCACGTGATGCCGCTCGACCTCGCTTCGCTCGGGTCGGTGCGCGCCTTTGCCGCTGCGTTCACGGCGAGGTTCGCGCGGCTCGACGTGCTCGTCGCGAATGCTGGCGTCATGACGGCAAAGCGAGAGATGACGGCCGACGGGCTCGAGATGAACTTCGGCGTGAACCACGTCGGGCACTTCCTCCTCACCGAGCTGCTCTTGCCGCTCCTGAAGACGTCGGCTCCCTCGCGCATCGTGGTGGTGTCGTCGAACATTCACTCGAGCGGGAAGATCGACTTCGAGGACCTCGCGATGGAGAGGAGTTGGGCCGGCTCGTATCCGCGCTCGAAGCTCGCCAACATGCTCTTCGTTCGCGCGCTGGCGAAGCGTCTGCACGGAACGAAGGTGGTGGTGAACGGGCTCCACCCTGGTGTCGTCTCGACGGAGCTTGCGCGGGATTACTCCGCGCCCATCCGACTGATGGCGAAGTGGCTCTTCAAGTCGCCCGAACGGGGGGCGCGTACGTCGGTCTACCTCGCGACCGCGCCCGAGGCGGCGGAGATCTCGGGTCGCTACTTCGCGGATGCGAAGGAGAAGAAGCCTGGTAGCGCGGCGCTCAACGATGCGCTCGCCGAGCTTCTGTGGACGAGGACGGAACATCTCGTTGCTCGCGCGTCGACGCCGGCCAACCGCACGACCTCTCGCCAGGAGACCTCCACGTGAAGGCCATCGTCTACTCGAAGTACGGACCTCCGGACGTCGTTGCGCTCGCCGAGGTGCCAAAGCCCACGTTCGGTGACCGTGAAGTCCTCATCCGCATTCACGCGACAACGGTGACGACCGCGGACTCGCGGGCGCGAAGCCTCGACCTGCCAGCCGGGTTCGGACTCCTTGGTCGGCTGTTCTTCGGCGTCTTGGGACCCCGAAGGCCGGTCCTCGGAACGGAGCTGGCTGGAGAGGTCGAAGCCGTCGGCAAGGCGGTGACGCGCTTCAAGGCGGGCGACCAGGTGTTCGGCTTTACCGGGGCCGGCTACGGCTGCCATGCGGAGTACCGGACGATGGCCGAAGATGGGCTCATCGCGCTCAAGCCCGCGAGCTCGAGCTTCGAGGAGGCTGCGACCCTCTCGTTCGGCGGAACGAACGCTTTGAGCTTCCTGCGTGACAAGGGCGGCATCGAGCGCGGCGACCGCGTGCTGATCGTCGGCGCCTCGGGCGGCGTCGGCACGGCGGCGGTACAGATCGCGAAACACTTCGGCGCAGAGGTGACCGGGGTCTGCAGCACTCCGAATCTTGCGCTCGTGCGCTCGCTCGGTGCCGATGCGGTCATCGACTACACGAGAGAGGATTTCGCGAAGGCTCGCGATAGCTACGACATCATCCTCGATACGACAGGCACGGCCACGCTCTCCCGGTGTGAAGACGCTTTGAGGCAGGGCGGTCGCCTGCTCGCGGTCCAGGGCTCGTTTGCCCAAGCCATGGGCCTGGAGCGTCCATCCAAGGCGAGCGGCAAGCGGGTCATCGCCAGCGTCGCGAGGGTGAAGGTGGAAGACATGGAGCTTCTTGCGAGGCTGGCGGAGACCGGAGAGCTCAAGCCGGTGATCGATCGAAGCTATCCGCTGGAGAACGCCGCGGAAGCCCATGCCCACGTCGACACGCGTCACAAGCGTGGCAGCGTGGTGCTGAGAATCGGCTAGTCGGCCCTTGGAATCACGCCGCGGAACGCGCTCGAGGATGCCGTCGCCGAATACTCCGTCGAGCGCGAGCCGATCGAGATGCGCGTACAGGTATTCCTGATACGGCGACCCGTCGAGGAGCTCGATGTTCATGATTCGAGCCCCGGCAGCGAGAGCTCGGCGTACGGCACCTCCCACACCACGGGGTGGGCGAGCCGATGGCCCTCGTACCCGTCCTCGCCGTACGCGGTGCCGTGGTCGGAGCACACGATCCAGAAGCTCGGTCCCCGCGCGCGCACGGCCGCGACCAGCGGAGGGAGCTGGCTGTCGACGTACTCGAGCGCCGCAGCGTGAGTCGAACGGTCGTCGCCGGTCTTCCCAGGGAGATAGAGGTAATTCGGCTGGTGGAGCGCCGACACGTTGAGGAAGAGGAACGTGCGCTTGTCGGCCGGCACCCGTGCGAACGCCTCGCACGCGGGGGGTAGGTGATCCAAGCGTCCCCGGCGGATTCAACGGTCGGAGTTCACATAGAGTTCATCCGACGCAGTACACGTTGGACGCCGCGACGCGCTCGAAACCGGGGCGGAAGCGGCGGGGCGTCTCTGGTGAGCTGTTCCAACGGAGGATCTGCACGGCGCCGCCACCGTCGAGGGTGATCTTGTTGCCACCATCGATCACTCAACTATTTTTCAGCATGTCGGCGGCCTCGAGGGCCTCGTCGTCGATCGTTCCCGCCGCCGCGTGCTCCAAGGCGACACGCAGCTTGGGATTGGCGGTGGTTTCGATGGCGACGCGGAGACGTTCGCGCTCGGGGGCGTCCTTGGGGAGCGTCGCCAGCGCGTAGGTCGCGCCCACGCGTTGATCGCTCGGCGCGCGCGGATCCTCGGCGACCGCCACCAGCTCCCCGCGGCCGAGCGCCGCACGATAGCCCTGCTCCTCGGCGAGCGCCGCGAGCTCGGCGCGCCAGGCGTCGAGCGATCGCCCGTTGCGCGCGAGGACCGATGCCCCGAGCTGGTCGCGATGTGCGCGGGCCGCCTGCGCGCGTTCGATGTGCCACAAGAGGAGCGCGGCCTCGTCGTCGCTCGAGGCTCGGATGCGTGCCGTACGCTCGCCCGTGCGCAGTCCGATCCGCGAGCCGCCCCGACGAACCTTCAGCCCCTCGAACGGGAGAAACACGTTCGAGAAGCGGCCCGACTGGACGAGCACTCCGTCGTGACCAATCCGGATCACGCGCACCGCGAGGAAGCGGGCACAGAGGAACACCGTCCCCCATGCGACTGCGCTCGCGACGGCGGAAGCCTCGAAGAACCAGAGGGTGTGCCCGGAGAGGTGCTTCAACTCGCTCAGCACGGTGACGAGCAAGGTGAGGCCGGCAGGAATGCCCACGAGGAGGCCGAGCAGATAGAGCGACCCGAGGAACGCGCGAATCAGCCTCGTGTGCACCGAACCGATGCGGAGGGCGACGGCGCGTTGGTGCGCTCCCACGCCCGCTGCATCGAGGAGCGCGTCGGCTTCCTTCTCGTCACGCACCCTGACGACCATGGAGTCGCCGGACTGGAGATCGAGGACGACCTGATCGATGCCCGCGACCCGCTCGCGCACGCCCGCGGTGACCCGGTCGGCGAGCTCGCGATCGCCGATGCGCGCCAAGGTGCCTCCCGTCGCGACGGAGAGCGACGCCTTCGTTCCCTCGCGCAAGACGCCGAGCTCGGTTCCGCCACGAAACGCGAGCGCGGTGACCGCCGAAATGAGGAACGACACGAAGCTCACGAACAGGTTGAGGAATACGAATTGGCCTGGGACGCCGAGCATGCCGAGTGCGACCGAGCCGAAGATCATCCACAGCGGCGCGAAGATCACGATCCACCGCGCGACGCGCGCGGGTTTGCGGGACAGGTGGGTGACGAGCGTGTCGTCGAGGCGCATCAGCCGTCGTTCCCCCCGGTGACTGCAGCAGCGAGGGCGGCCTCGTCGATCTGACCCTCGACCGCCTGCTCGAGCACGACACGCAGCGCAGGATGAGCGGTGGTCTCGATCGCGAGCCGGACACGCATGCGTTCAGGCGCATCCGGAGGCAGAGCTGCGAGGCTGAAGACCGCGCCGATGCGTTGATCGGGCGGAACCCGTGGATCCTCCGCGATGGCCGCGAGCTCGCCGGGTGAGGCAGCGGGAGAGCGGTACCCCTGGGCAGCCGTGAGAACACGAAGCTCCGCGCACCACGCGTCGAGCGGACGACCGTTGCGTGCGAGCAGCCCGAGGCCGACTTGCGTACGACGATCGTGCGCCGCTTTCGCTCGCTCGATGTGCCAGACGAGCAACTGCGCCTCCTCGTCGCTCGACGCAGTGATCACGGCATTGCCTCCCAGAAGCACGGATGACAGTGCCCACAGGGCGCAGCACCGCAGCTCGGTTCGAGGACATCCACCCAAGATCCCAGCAGGCAACGAAGGCGTCAACGCCACCGCAATCGTGAGAAGATGCGCGCGTGGCCACGACCAAGAAGCCCCCCACGAAGAAGACCGCCGCAAAGAAGACGGCCGTGACGAAGGCGCCAGCGAAGAAGACCGCGGCGAGGAGCACCGCGAGCAAGCCCGCGCCGCGCGCGGATTTCGGTGCACCGATCGACGGGTTCTTCGCGAAGCAACCGGTGCACCTGCGCGTGATCCTCGAGGAGCTCCGCAAGCTCGTCGAAGAAGCAGTGCCGGAGGCCACGTCCTCTATCAAGTGGGGCATGCCGTTCTTCGAGTTGGGCGGGAAGATGATGTGCGCCCTCGGCGCGCACAAAGCGCACGTGAACCTGATCCTCAGCGGCCCGCCCGGCGCGTTCGACGATCCCGACGGCCTCCTCGTCGGCGAAGGCAAGCTCGGACGGCACCTCAAGCTGACGGCGATCGACGACTTGCCGCGGGCGCGGGCGAAGAGCTGGCTCCGGACCGCCGCGAAGCTCGCGCGCGAAGCGTGATGCAGGCGATGGACATCGACGAGGTGCTCGAGCGGACGCAGTGGGACCTGTTCTGGATCCCGCCTGGTGTGCGCGTGGTCGATCGACCCGAGCTTCTCTACCTGACGTCGAGCGAGCCCGACGAGTACCTCAACGCCGTGCTGCGCACACGCGGCGACGACGTCGAGCGGCTGGTCGCCGAGGTGTCGGAGGCGCATCGCGCGGTCGCCTCGCGCTGGACCATTCCGCCGACGCAACCCACCACGCTCGGCGCGCTCGAGGCTGCCGTCACGAGGCACGGGTACGTCCGCGGACACGAGCACTTCGGCTACTCGCTCGGAACCTCCGAGCATCGCCCGACGCCACGTGCCCGCATCTCGGTGCGGCCGGTGAAGACGCTCGGCGATCTGCGCGCGGCGATCGACGTCTCGTCGCGCGCGTTCGGCCGCGCGAGCGGGACCAGCGACGAGCGACTCGCCGTCGAGCTCGCCGCGTGCACCGCGCCGGGCGCACGGGTTCGCCGCTTCGTGGCGTTCCTCGACGACGAGCCTGTGGCGAGCGCCGGCATGACGTTGCACCCTGCCCTCCGCTTCGCGTTCCTCTGGGCCGGGGGTACGACGCCCGAGGCGCGCGGGCACGGCGCGTATCAAGCGCTCGTCGATGCGCGCGTCGCGGCCGCCCGCGCGGCCGGCATCGAGCGGGTCGGCCTGTATGCGCGCCTCGGCTCGTCGGCGCCGATCGTCGAGCGTCGAGGCTTCACGCGTCACGGACCGATGACGTTCTGGACACGGCCGCGAGGCTGAGCTCGTCGTCGAGCCGCATCAGCGGGCTCTGTGTCGTGCGATCGCCGCGTCGAGCGCGTCCTCGTCGATGACCCCGTCGACCGCGCGTTCGAGCGCAACGCGCAATTTCGGGTCGACGGTCGTGGCAATCGCCGCCGACAGACGCGCGCGTACCCGTGGCTCGTCGGGGACGGCCGACAACGCCGACGCTGCGGCGACCCTCTCGTCGGGCAGCGCCGAGGGGTCCTCGACGATCGACAACAGGTCGTCCCGGGCGAGTCCGTCGCGATACCCATCCACGGTGACCAATCGACGAATCGCGTCGCGCCACGCATCGAGCGGTCGCCCCTGTCGAGCGAGGAGCTCGGCGCGCATCGCAGACCGCGACTCGTACGCGGCCTTGGCCTGCTCGATGCGCTTGGCGAGCGCCGTCGCCTCGGCGACACCGGTCGTCGGCAGCCGGGCCTTGGCCACGCCTGCGACCATGCGCAGTACCCGACCGTCGCGTCCGACCTCCATACCGCGGAATGGCACGAACGCCGCTGGCGCGAGCCCGAGCTTCACCGCGACGCCGTCGCGACCGACGCGCAACCTGCGCACGCCGAGCAGGCGCGACGCGCCGAGGAACACGCCCCAGGCAAGGGCCATGAACGCGAACGAGATCAGCGCGGCGGCGACGTCCCACCCCGTGACGCCAACCACGACGCCAGCGAGCGCCAGACAGAACAAGAGCGTGAGCGGGATCGCGAAGAGCGCGCCGATGGCGGCGAATATGGCGATCGCCGCACGCGCCGCACGCGAGGTGACCGCGCCGATCTGGAGCGTGACCGCACGTTGGAACTGCCCTACGCCGACGGCGTCGAGAATGGCGTCGGCATCGACCGCGTCGCGCACCTCGATGGCCCACGTCTCCCGCGCGAGCTGGAGCAAGACCTGGTGCCGCGCGCCGTACTCCTCGCGGAAGCCCTCGATCACGTCGGCCGCCCCAATCGTCACCTCACCGATGCGAAGGGAGCTCGCGGCGACGTCGACCACCCCGGTCGGTCCCTGGTGTCGACGACCCGCAACCGAGTCTCCACGGAAGGAGGCCGAAATCGCCACTGCCGCGACGAACGTGCCCGCGGCGAGAAAGACCACGTTCCAGAACGCGCCCTGTTCCGCGTGAACGAGCAGGGCGACCACGGGGAGCACGATCGCCCCGGCGACCATCGCCCAAGCGAGCACGCGCATCCGCCTCGCGGTATGCGCGGAGATCCGCGCGACGCTCGGGCTCTCGATGCGCACGCGATCAGCTTAGCGGGCCCCGCGCGCGACGGCCGGTGCGTGTCACTTGGCCGAGGTGGCGGCCGTGCCGACGACGAGACCGCGTTGCCGTTGACGTAGAACTCCGACCATGTGTCAGGAGGTCCTTGGAGCGCTCCTGCCAGGGAATGTCGGGACGAGTCGCCCGTGCCCGCGCCGTCGATGACCATCGACAACCAGCCCTCGCCGGCGCCGACGAGCTCGTCCGACCACGTTCCCGTGTCGCCGCGGCACGCGAAGCGCACCGTGGGCGAGATCGAGTCGACCGCGTAGAGCACACACGGGCGTCCCGCGGGCGTGAGCGCGAGGTCCTGCATGATTCCCTTCCCGACCGTCGGCGTAACGGCCTCGGTGACGAAGCCGCTGGTCGTGCGCCGTGCGTAACGCACGGTCATGCTCGACACGATCCCGTAGGCCAGGTGCGGGCCGTCGGCCGAGTCGACAGCAATCGCGCGAGCCCTCCAAGACGGTCACCACGGGAGCGGAATCGCGAAGCCGTGTCGCCGGAGCGAGCCGGGCTCGGCGGGGTGGGCCGCGAGTCGTTCGACGGCGCGACGGTAAAGCTCGGGTTGATCGCGCGCGTCGATCACGCTCAGCGCGGAAAGGTCGCCGAGCGTGATCGAGAGCTCACGCAACGCATCGTGCGCGAGCTCCGTGCGTAGCAGCTCGATCACGTCCCGCTCCTCGCGCGGCTTCCCCATGCGGTACACGACCCCGTCCGGGATCTCGCCGAGCTGTTTGATCCGTCGCGCGAGCGGCATCTCTTCGTACGCGTCGTCGCGCGCGAACAGGCGATGCAACCAGATCGGTGCGTTCGCCTTCAGCTCGTGGTCGCGCTTCTTCGCGGCCTCGATCAGGAGCGGAACCATCTTGCGCGTGCCGAGGAGGAACGCGGCGAACGCGCCATGCCGCGCCGCCTCGACCTCGCGACCGCGGATGCACGCCGCGATCGCATCGTAGAGCCCGGGGCCGACGACGTGCTGCAACGCCTCCGCGGCCTCGATGCGCACCGCCAGTTGCTCGAAGCGGTCCGTGCGCTTCGGGTAGGTGTGCGTCACCAGCGAGATCGGAACAAACGCGAGGCTGTGGTCGCCGACGCGCGCGAGCCCGATCGCCACCGCGATCAGAGCACGCAGCGGGCGCATCTCGTAGTCGCGCGCGCAACGATCGGCCAGCGCGGCAACGTCGCCGTCCGGGAGCAGCTCGCGTGCGTACGCGACGAGATGCGGGGCGCCTGTGGGGAAGGCGAGCTCGGCGATCGCCGCCGCTGCACGATCGCGCCACATTCGCTCGGAATCCTCGAGGTATCGGACGAGGAGCGTGAGCGCGCGCGGATCATGGGTGGCGCCGAGCAGTCGCAGACCGAGCAACACGTCGTCCGCGTCGTCGAGATCCTCTTTCGCGAGCAGCGGTGCGTACAGCTCGGCGAGCCCGGACGCACGGATCGCGACAAGCACGTTTTCTAGATAGCCGAGTGCCTCGTGCTTCTTCTTGCGGATGGCGTCGAGTAGCTCCTCGGCCGCGGGCAAGCCACCCTGCACGAACGCATGCGCTGCGCGCCCGGATTTGAGGAGCTTCGCGATCGACACCGTGAGGCGAGAATACACCGCGCGAACGAAGCGATGACCCCGCAACGGACGCATCGCGCACGATCGAACGAATGAGCGCGATGCGACGTGCGTGTCTAGTGCACTCCACACGGCGAACGATGCACGCGATGCGACGGACGACACGACTCCGTGTGGGCTACCGATCATGGTCGCGTGCGGAATGTCGAGCTGTATAGCGTCGCGATTCAGGTGTGTTGCGTCACGACCGGAGGGAGCACGTGGGTCGCGAAGACCGGGACCTGCAGCGGTGCGATCGTCGCCTGCTCGGCCTGGCTCGGCGAGGGAGCGCAGGATCGACCTTCTGAGCTATGCTACTGTGGTAGCAATGGCGACGAAGAAGGTCAGCATCTCGGTCAACACGAAGGACCTCGCGGTCCTGCGTCGCCTCGCGAAGGAGCTCCACGGAGGCAATCTCTCCGCGCTCTTCGCTGCCAGCGTGGCGCCGCTGCTCGAGAAGGAACGCACCAGGGCCGAGCGCGAGGAGCGACGCCGCAAGCTGCTCGAATGGCTCGGTCCGCCTCCAACGAAAGAAGAGAGCGAAGCGATCACGGCGGTACTCGAAGGACGAGCGACGAAGAAGCAGCGTGCCGTCTACGAACGCATCGGCGATGAACCGGTCCGGCGTCGGAAGACCGCGTGACGGGGATCACGTTCGACACCGGCGCACTCATCGGGCTGGAGCTGCGAAAGCCTCGAATCACGCGGGTGTTCCTCGCTGCGCTCCAACGCGGTGTGCCCATCACGGTCCCCGTCCCGGTCGTCATCGAATGGTGGCGTGGCCGGACGGATCGTCGGGAGGATCTCCTCGACGAGCTCATCGCGGAACCGACGACGGTCCCCCTCGCGCAGCGCGCCAGTGAGGCCATCGCCATCGTGAAAGGCGCGACGGCGATCGACGCATTGGTCATGGCGTCCGCCTCGACCCGCGGCGACGTCGTCTTCACGAGCGACGTCGACGATCTCGAGCGCCTGCGCGTGGTGTTTCCCGCAGTGCGCGTCCTCGCGGTGTGACAGCCAGAATTCGGCTTGGCGGCTAGGATTTCGGTTTCCTACTCCCCAATTCTCGTTGGGCACCCCGGCAGCCTTCAGGCGGGGGGTAGGTTCGACCGGTGGTAGCGTCGTGCAGAGCATGGCCGCGAAGAAATCCAAGCCCACTCCCGCCCTCGCCAAGCGCGCGTCCACCCTCGCCGAGGCCGCGCGGGAGCGCCTGGTGAAGCAGGCGCGCGAGGACCTCGCGCTGATCAAGCGGCGGAAGGCGGAGATCGCCGAGGCGTTCTACGACATCGGCGAAGCGCTCAAGCGGCTGCGGAAGGAGCCGGTGCCCACATGCCCATCGTAAGCCCGCCTACTCGACGTTGACGAAGTGCTCGGTGGACGAGAGGTCGCGACGGAGCGCGTCGCAGAGGAATCGCGGGCGGAGGTCGGTGGAGGGCAGCGCGTCGAGCTCGACCCAGCGGAAGGTCGCTCCGTTCTCGGCGTCGGTCAGGGTGGTGGGGTCGACGTCGCGAGGGAGGTCCACGAGGTAGTACAGCCCGAGCTCGTGGAAGCGACCGACGGCGTCGGGGAAGAAGTTCTCGACGACCATGGCGAGCGGCCCCGCGGTGACTCGAATCCCGAGCTCCTCGTGCAGCTCACGTTCGAGGGCTGGCCGGGTCGGCTCGCCGGCACGCACGCGTCCGCCGGGTAGGAAACACCAACCGCTTCCGGGCAAGCTGCACATGAGAACGCAGCCATCGCGGAGAATCACCGCTGCGACACGGAAGTTGAAGCGATGGTCGCCGAGTCGGACGTCAATGTCGGGTTGCATGGGATCCTCGGTCGCAGCATCACGTCACGCGGGCGGTCTCGGGCCCCCAGCCAATCATCGGACCCCAGACTTCGCATGGCCAAGGCGTCGACCCGCGAACGCCCGTCCCTCGTCCGCGAAGATCGGGAGGAGCAGGCCGAGCCTGCAGGCCTGGCCTACTCGGACATCATGTAGGCCCACCAACCAGGCCTGGTCCCCCACACGATTGAGAGAGCCACACCCAGAGTGCGCCTTCGCATCCGCGTCCGCGTTCGCCTGCGCCTGCGCCTGCGCCTGCGCCTTCGCGTCCGCGTTCGCCTTCGCGTCCGCGTTCGCCTTCGCGTTCGCCTTCGCGTCCGCGTTCGCCTTCGCGTCCGCGTTCGCCTCCTTCAGGGGTCGTTGCGCAGCACCGCGAGCCCCATGTCCGGTCCCAGCGCAGCCACCCGCTTCGCCGCCGCCCCCCACCCCCGATTCAGCACGTCGAACGTCCCGCTCCACGGCCCCCCGGCTGTCTTCGCGTAGAGCCCGATGGCCTTGGCTCCGTCTTCGAGCTGCTGCGGGACGCCCTCCTGCATCCAGAGGTAGTCCTTGCCGAACACCGCGACCCAGAGGTCGGGCGTGTCGAGCGCGAGCTGGTACTTGTCCTTGGGCTTGGCGCGGACCTTCGGCTTGACGGTCTTCATCGCCAGATCGGTCTGGAGCTGACGCTGGAGGTCCTCGGCGATTTCGTGCACCTCCCAGGCGGACACGAGGAGGCCGAGCGCCGCTTCACCCTTGAGGATGGGAGAGGCCTCGAAGAGCGTGAGCGCCTCGGGATCGGCGCCGCCGTAGCGGCCGGCGCCGGCGGCGTACTTCTTCTTGCCGGCGAGTAGCTCCTTCACCTCGGGGAAGGCGACGCCGAGCTTGCGGCCGACGACGACCCAGTTCGGATCGTCGACCCAGACGATGTCGCCGTTGAGGTCCGCGAGCGCGTAATACGAGCGTTTCGCGCTGCGCAGGTCTTCGGACTTGTTGCGGATCTCGTCGAACGCGGCGCCGACGATCTTCCCCTGATCGACGTCGAGGCCTTTGTCGATCTTCGCCGCGAGCGCCCCGGCCGCGATGGGCAGCGCACGCGCGATCGAGTCGACGTGGCGGTCGGAGACGAGCTTCTCGATGCGTCCGAGATCGGGCATCGCCGCCTCGGCCTGCTTCTGCGCCTTCGACTTGCAGCCGACGGGCGCTCCGAGCGTACCGAGCGCGGCGGTCGCGAGGAGGAATGTGCGGCGATCCATGGCGGCGAGCATATCGACGCCAGCGGCGGGCGGAAGTTCCCAGGAGCAGTGCGGGCACGAGGCCCGAACGTGCGCGCACGCCGGGCGCACACCACGGACACCAACCTTTTGCGGCAATTCATGTGCTGGCATGCGTGCTGCTCTAGGGCGCGGCATGAGCCAGTGCCGAAACCCGTTCCCCAGTCTCACCCTCCTCGGCGCGCTGGAGCGCGCGGACCTCGACCTCCTCATGAGCCTCGCCAGCGAGCTGCAGGTCATCACCGGCCAGCTGGTGGTGCGCGCGGGCGAGCAGCCCGACGCGATCTACGTGGTGCTCGAGGGCTTGATGGACGCGGTGCACCCGCAGCTCGACGAAGTGCTCGGCTCGTTTGGCGCCGGCGAGAGCTTTGCCGAGATGAGCTTCGTTCAGCGCATGCCGGCGTCGGCGGATGTTCGGGCCCGTGAGAACTCACTCCTGTTGTCGATCCCGACCCGCTCGCTCGAGGACCTCCTCGACCAGAATCCTGCGTTTGCCGCCCGGTTCCATCGGGTGCTCGGCGCGACGATCGCTGCGCGGTTGCGCACGACCAACGAGAGGTTCGAGCGTGCGCTCGCCCCCCAGAGCAAGCGTGACGTGCCACGTGGACCGTGGATCGCGCTGTTCGACAAGGTGACGAGCTTCAAGGCGCGGCTCGTGGCGGTCGACCAGCTCGCGCTCAAAAACGGCGGAAAGGTCCCGGGCGACGTGGAGAGCGAGGTCCGGGCGGGATTCACCGCGCTCGTGAAGGAGCTGAACGACACGTACCTGGCGACCCCCGACGAGACCACCCGATCGCGGATGGGCGCTCGCATCCAGGCGGAGCTGCTGCCGTACCTCCTCCTCACCGAGCTCGGCGAGCGCATGTACGCCAAACCGCGCGGATACGCCGGGGACTACCTCACCATCGCCAACATGTACGCCGACGAGCCCGCGGGCACCGGACGCCTCGGCCCGTTGCTCGATCGCTGCCTGCGCGATCAGGCGGCGGGACAGGCGGTGCGGAACCGACGCGCGCTCCTGGTCGAGGAGATCCGCGCGACGCTCGCCGAGACGGAGGGCAAGGCACGCGTGACGAGCCTCGCATCCGGCCCGGCCGCGGAGCTATTCGACGTGTTCGAGACGCTGGACGACGTCGGACGCCTGAGCGCGACCTGCGTGGACATCGATCTGCAGGCGCTGGCGTACGTGGCCGACCGGCAGACCCCGCGCCTCCGTTCAGCCATTCGCCTGGAGAACGCGAACCTCGTGTACCTCGCGCTCGGTCGCACCAAGCTCGCGCTCCCGCCGCAGAACCTCGTCTATTCGATCGGGCTCATCGACTACTTCAACGACAAGTTCGTGGTGAACCTGCTGAACTTCATCCACGGATCGCTCGCTCCCGGCGGTCGCTGCATCCTCGGCAACTTCCACCCCGACAACCCCACGCGTGCCCTGATGGATCAGGTCCTCGATTGGCCCCTCATCCACCGCTCCGAGGAGGACATGAATCGCCTGTTCGCAGCGTCCGCGTTCGGCGCGCCGTGCGAGCGGATTCGCTACGAGACGTCTGGCGTCAACCTCTTCGCCATCGGCCGTCGAGCGACGACTAGTACGTGACCACGCTCATGACCGGGGTGGGCAGGAGGCGTTCGCGGCCGCTGAGGAACGAGAGCTCGATGACGAACGCGTAGGCGACGACGTGGCCGCCCTGCAGACGCACCAGCTCGGCCGAGGCTGCCGCCGTGCCGCCGGTGGCGAGGAGGTCGTCGACGATGAGCACGTTGGCGCCCTCCGGGATCGACTCCTTGTGCATCTCGAGCGTGCCCTCCCCGTACTCCAGGGAGTATTTCACGCGATCGACGTGGTAGGGCAGCTTGCCCGGCTTGCGCACAGGCACGAACGAGCAGTTCAGCCGTGCCGCCAGGGCACCGCCGAAAATGAACCCACGCGACTCGATTCCGACGATCGCATCGAGGTGACGCCCCACGAAGTTCTCGGTGAAGGCGTCGAGGATCATGGTGAACGTCTGCGGGTCAGCGAGCAGCGGCGTGATGTCCTTGAACAAGATTCCCGGCTTGGGGAAGTCGGGAACGTCACGAACCATCGCGCGGATTGCCGCGGCGCGGGGGTCTTCGTCCATGGGGGGATTGTCGCACGGATCGCTTTACGCCCATCGTTTTTCAAGAGAATGTGCGCCCGACCCAACCGCCACGGCATCCTGGCGAGTCGGCCCGACATGCGTCCCCACCGTCCCGCGTTCCTCGCCGCTGCGCTTCTCGTCCTGGTCACCACCTCGCCTGCGGGCGCGGTCGAGTGCGAGACGAATGCGTCGACGTGTTTCGACTCCGACGCGCTCTGGTTCTGGCCGGGCGCCACGACCTTCTTCTCGCTCGCGTCGCCGACCACCATCACGCCGCGGCGCTTCGCGTTTGGCATGGGCACTTCGATCCAGGACAAGCCCATCGTCCTACGCAAGAGCGCGTCCGGTCCGGCGGGTGCGGTCGACGAGCCGGCGATCGGCCTACAGCTCAACACCTCGCTGCTCTTCTCGTACGGCGTGACCGACCGTCTGCAGGTCGACCTGATCGCACCGGTGACGTTCTACCAGGACGGCAGCGGCGTCTCGACGAAGGACGGACAGTCGACCCGCGTGCCCGCCAACGGCGTGCGCGACCTGCGCATCGGCGCGGCCTATTCGTTCCTCCCGCTTCCACGCAAGGGCGAGGTCCGCGGGGTCGGTATCGCGGCGCGCTTCGACCTGTCGATTCCGAGTGGCGAGAAGGACTCGTTCGGCGGCGATCGCGGCATGGTCGCGCTGCCCACGATCGCGATCGAGGATCGCATCGGGCCCCTGGTGTTCGGCGCGAACTTCGGCGCGCGCTTCCGCAAGACGACGACGTTCCTCGACAAGAAGGTCGGGTCGCAGGCCTACATCGGCATTGGCGTCGCAGGCCTGCTCGACAAGCGCGAGACGTTGGCGCTCACCGGCGAGGTGTTCGCGCTCCCCACCCTGGTCGACGGCGGCAACTCGCCCGTCCAGTGGCTCGGCGGCGTGCGTTGGGCGGCGTTGCTCGGCGGCGACCTCGTGGTGCACGCAGGCGGCGGCGGCGGCTTCCGCTCCGGCGCGAGCGCCCAGCTGCTCGAGCCCGCGTGGCGGGCCGTGCTCGATTTGCGCTACACGCCGCTCTCGCTCGACCGCGACGGAGACGGCATTCCCGATCGCGACGACAAGTGCGTCGACGTGCCCGAGGACCGCGACGGCTTCGAGGACGACGACGGCTGCCCCGATCTCGACAACGACAAGGACGGCATCCCCGACAAGGCCGACCGCTGCCCCGACGTCGCCGAGGACATCGACGGCTTCCAGGACGACGACGGCTGCCCCGAGCCCGATCGCGACTTCGACGGCATCAAGGACGCCGTCGACAAGTGCCCCGACAAGCCCGAGGACAAGAACGGGTACGAGGACGAAGACGGCTGCCCGGAGGGAGGTCCGCCTCCGTCGGTCATCTGCGCCGACGGCAAGCCGTTGGCGAAGGCGGGCGAGAAGTGCGACGTCGATCACGACGGTCGCGCCGACGAATCGGACCAGTGCCCGCTGCAGCCCGAGGACTACGACGGCGTCGCCGACGACGACGGCTGCCCCGAGAAGGACGCGGACGAGGACGGCGTCGCCGACCAGTTCGACAAGTGCCCGCTCGAGCCCGAGACGATCAACGGCAAGGACGACGACGACGGCTGCCCCGAGGAGGGCGCGAAGTCGCTCGTGAGCTTCACCGCCGGCGCCATCGAGGTCGACGGCGCGGTCCGGTTCGGCGCAGGTCAGTCCACCGTCGGCAAGCCGATGAAGGCGCAGATCGCGATGATCGCCCAGCGCCTGCAGGGCCTCGTCGATCGCGGCGTCGAGAAGATCGTCATCGAGGCATGGGCCGACAAGGCGGGCGAGACGCCGGCCAACGAGGCGCTCGCGATCAAGCGGGCCGAGGCGATCTCCGCTGCGCTCACGGCCGCGGGCATCCCCGAGGGGCTCATCAAGCCTCGAGCGGGTGACCTCGCCGATCCGCCGGGCAAGGACAAGGCGAACTGGCTGGTCACCGTGCGGACCAAGCGGAAGGCGCCACTGAGCCCGACGAAGTCCGCGGGCGCGACGCCCGCACCTCCACCGCCGGCCACGCCGGCACCCAAAGCGCCGTGATCCCTCGTTCTCTCCTCGTATCCCTGCTCGCTCTCGGGCTGAGCTGCACCTCCAAGAACGACGACGCGCCCGCGAAGGATTCGGGGCCGCCGCCGACGACGTGCGCCGAAGCGGCCGGACCCTTCGCGCCGCTGTCGACCCGGTGCGGGCAGTTGGTCGACGCCCAGGGGCGCGTGGTCCTCTACCGCGGCATCAACGCCCGCGTGCGCGGCGTGTTCGACGCCGATCTCGGCCCCGGAAAGGTGCCGCTGATGCCGCCGATCCCCGAAGTGGGCGAGGCGGACTTCGCGCGGATGCGAAAGATCGGGTTCGACCTGGTTCGTCTGCCGATCAACTGGAGCGCGATCGAGCCCGAGGACAGCGATCCGCCGAAGTACGACGCGGCGTATCTCGACCGCGTCGCCGCCGTCGTCGCCGCCGCGAAGAAGCAGGGCGTGATGGTGCTCGTCGACGTGCACCAGGACGCGTGGAGCAAATGGATCGGACAGGACGGCGCGCCGCTGTGGGCGATCATCCCCGCGCCGGAGAAGATCCTCGAAGGACCACTCGACAACCTCGGCGATCGGCGTCTCAGCAAGCAGGTCGCCGCCGCTTGGGGAACCTTCTTCTCGCCCGAAAACCCCGACGGTGTTCGGCTGCGCGCGCGGTTTACCGCCATGTGCGCGAAGGTCGCCGAGCGCTTGAAGGGCGACGACGGCGTGCTCGCCTTCGAGATCTTCAACGAGCCCGAGGCCAAGGACGAGGAGCTGCGCGCGTTGCACGAGCAGGTCGGCACGGCGATTCGCAAGGTCGACCCCAAGCGGCTGATCGCGTTCGAGCCGCCGGTGGCACGCAACTTCCTCGATCGCTCGCTGCAGCCCGACACGCCCCTGTCGCTCGGCGGCACCATCTACGCGCCGCACGTCTACACCAAGGTGTTCTCCACCGGGTGCGACGACAAGTGTCGCAACGACTTCTCCATCGACACGCTGCGCCCGTCGAACGAGAACGCCCGCGCCGAGGCCGATGCATGGAAGTCGCCGCTCCTGGTGAGCGAGACCGGCTTCGATCCGCGGGCCACGCGCTTCGCCGACTGGGTCGCGTTCCAGTACCAGCTACAGGACGACTACCTGGCGTCGAGCGCGTGGTGGGTGTGGAAGGAGAACAGCGAGGGCTCCTGGGGCCTGTTCGACTGGGACTCCAAGACCGACACCTGGACCGAGCGCGCCTATGCGCGCAAGGCGTTCGCCCGACCGCAAGCGCGGGCGATCGCAGGGTGGCCGCAGAGCGTGCAGTGGAACGCGACCGCGAAGACCTTCACGATCGTGCTCGCCGGAAGCACCGCGGTGACCGCGCCCTCGATCGTGCACCTGCCGCTCGCCGAAGACTTCCCGGCCACGTGGAAGGCTTCGTGCGACGGTAAACCCATCGCAGCCACACCCGACGAGCACGGCGAGGTTTCGCTCGCATGTGGCGGCGAGGGGGTGCATCGTATCGTCGTGGAGGGCACGTGAACCGCCTGATCGCCCTGGTGCAGCGAGAGCTCGGAGCCGAAGAGGTCACCGTCCTCGAGCCCGGCGACGCTGCGCCCGAGGGTGCGCTGGTGGCCACGCTCCCCAACGGCAAGCGCATCGCCGTGTTCTGGACGGGTGCGCCCGAGGAGGCCGAGGCCAAGCGTCGTCGCCTCGAGATGCTGGTCGACACGTTCGCCGAGAGCTTCCGAGCGACCGCGCAGTCGCGCCCGCCGCCCGCGCAGTCGCTCCACGACGAGCTGCAGTGGCTCGCGCAACGCGCCGGCGCGGTCGATGCGTGCGTCATCGATGCGCAGTCCCCGATGGTGTGGGGCGCGGCCGAGGACGACGACGCCACGCCGCACCTGCTCGCGCGCGACAACGTCGTCTCGCTCGACAAGGCACGCACCGGTGAGCTCGCGACGCAGCCTCCGCCGGAGGAGCCTCCCCTCACCCATCGCGTGATCGATGCCCTGCGCGCGCTGCCCGCGCTCGCTTCGTTGCATCGCGGCGGTCACCTCCACGAGACGTCGCGCGAGGAGACGAGCGGCTGGGTCGCGCGCTCGTTCGCCGGCATCTACGTGATCGTGCTCGTGTTCGACCGCCCGTTCGACGAGCTCCGCGCCGAGCGCGCGCTCGCGATCTCCCTGCCAGCGATCGAGCACCTGGTCACGATCCTGCCTCCGCTCGATCCGTCCCCGAGCGCAGGTGCCGCCGCGATCCGCCGCCGGCGGCGATGACCGCCGGCGCCAGAACCGCAAAGACGACCAGACGCGACTACTTCGTATCCATCATCCCGGTATCCATCATGGTGCCGGTGTCCATCATTCCGCCGCTGTCCATGCCGGCATCGGCACCCATCGCGTCCATGCCGCCGTCTTCGACGTGACCCTCATGCTCGTCCTCGCAGGCTCCGAGGAGCGTGGAGAGGGCGATGAAGAGGACGGTCTGTACCCATCGATTCGACATTGTGCAGTTCCCTTGCGAGCAAGCCGTGCTCGCTGTTTGCGTTGCTGATATCGAGAATTCACATACCCACGTCCCGCCTTCGGCGGATCCGTGGAAATCTGTGGGCCTACGGGCTCGGCTTGGCGCTCGACGACGCGGCCGGCGCAACGGGAGCCGCGACCGCGGGTGCGGGCAACGACGAGACATAGGCAGCGATCGCGCGGGCCTCGGGCTCGGGGTAGAGCCCGAGTGGGTGACGCGCCTCGGGGACGACTTCCGGGCCACGAAGCAGCATCGCGACGAGGTACGAGAACTGGAGCCGCTCCGACGCGCCGTCGAGCACGGGCCCCTTCATCGTGCCCTTGCCCTCGGCGAGGTGACAGCTCGGGCAGCCGCGGTCGAGGTACAGCTGCTTGCCCTTCGAGGTCTCACCGGGCGTCGGCGCCGGCACGTCGACGATGCGGTCGTCGGTGAGCGTCGTCTCGATCCACGCAGCAAGCCGCGCCGCGTCTGCCTCGTCGAGGCCGAGGATGGGCATCCGCTCGGCCTGGTTCATGCGGAGCGTCGTGGGACTGAGCAGGAACCGGTCGAGCCACGGGCGCTTCACGCGCGAGCCCTCGCCATCGAGGGGAATCTTCGAGATGTCGCCACCGTCGCCGTTGATGCGATGGCAGACGAGACAGCGATACCGCTGCACCACGCGCGCGGTCGCGCCACCAGGCAGCTGGGCCGCCGCGCTCTTCGAGGTGCGGAGATAGGCAACCGGACGCGCCTTGCCGTGGAGAGATCCGACCGCCACGCCGATGGCCGTCGCCTCGGCGGCGTCGATGCGGAACGCAGGCATCTTCGAGGGAGCGGCGCCGGGGAAGTCCCAGGTCTTGGGCGCGACGAGCTTCTTCGAAACCCACGTCGGGATATCGGCGACGGCGATGCCCGGACGGACCAGATCGCTCACGCGACGATCGCCCATGCCGGTGAGCGGCATGCCCACCCGCACGAACGGCAGCCCGGTCACGAAGTGACACCCACGGCAGCCGAGCTCCGCGAAGAGCTTCTTGCCAGTCGCCGCGAGCTCGGGATGGACGTCGCCTTCGAACTTCTTCCAGGGCGTCTGGTCGGTGTCGGGCACCCACTGCTCGGTCGCGTACGCGACGATGTCCGCCGCTTCGGCGGCGGGAATCTTGAAGCCTGGCATCCGCGACGTGGGTCGCAGCCGATGGGTGTCGGTGAGGTGCGCGAACATCCAGGCGGGGTCGATCTTCGCCGCCGCAATGTCGAGGTTCGGGCCGAAGGTGCCGCCGCGGCCTTCGATCTGATGGCACGTCGCACACCGACGCGTCGCGACTGCGATCTTACCGCGGTCGGCGTCGCCGACGGGTGCGGGCGGACCGAGGTCGGGACCTGGCAGCGACAACACGTACGCGGTCAACGCCTCGATCTGCTGGGGCTTCAGATCGAAGCGCGGCATCCGGTGCGTGGGGTCGATCGCCGTGGGATCGGTGAGCCACGCGCGCACCCAGGCGGGCTTGACCTTCTTGGCGAGCCCGTCGAGGCCAGGGGCTACTTCGGGCTGATCGAGCCCGGGGACCTCGTGGCACCCGGCGCACCCGTGCTCGGCCAGCGAGCGACGTCCGGCGGTGAGCGTCGGCGCTTCGGGCACGGTGCTGCCCAGGTGGCAGGACCCGCAGTTCGCTTCGCGTTCCAGCGTCGTGAACAGCGGTCGCTCCCAATCGAGCGCGGCGTTGTGCGCGGCGGTCGCGGTGGTCGCGAGGCCCTGACCACCGTGACACGGCGAGCAGCCGAACCGCTCGATCGGATGGCTCTCGACGAGCTTGCCGGGATGTTTGGAGGGGTCGTGGCAGCCCTCGCACCGATCGATCACGCCAAGGGCAGGCACCACGCGCTGCTCGGTCACGCGCGGACGCTTCGACTCACGCGCGATCGACACGAAGACGAGAGCAACGATCGCAACCGACGACGCGAAGAACGCGAGATCCAACCAACGGTTTTGAGGAGTCTGCTCCACGATGGTCTCGATTCAGTGCGGCCAATACATCAGCGCCCAACCCGGGCCGCGGAAGTACGTTCCGATCACCGTGAACACGGCAAGGAAGACCATGACCGCCAGGAACGCGCTGCACGCGATCCAGCGTTCTCTTGGGAACGTGCGGCCGATCCCGTTCAGGTGTCGATCGAAGTAGGGCACCGCGCAGAAGCCGATGACGATCGCGGCAGGGATGAATACACCGCCCCAGAATGCCGAGTAATGCGCGAGCTCCTGCACGCCGAGGAAGTACCAGGGAGCCTTCGCGGGATTGGGCGTGCGCGTCGGATCGGCCTCGGGCTCGAGGGGGGCGTCGGCCCACAGCGACAACGCAAGCAGCGCCGCGGTCGTCAGCAGCGTGATGATGACCTCGCGATAGAGGAGGTTCGGCCAGGCCGGGATGAGCTTCTTGGCCGACTTGTTCTTCGCGGCCTCGATGGTTTCGGGAGCGTGCTCGGAGGTGACGAGGCCGCCATCGCGACGAACGCGGAAGATGTGGAACCCGACCAGCCCGAAGATCACGGCCGGGAGCACCACGCAGTGGAGCACGTAGAACCGCAGTAGCGCGGACTCGCCCACCGAGCGATCGCCGAGGAGCAGCTCGGCGAAGTAGTGACCCACGACGGGGATCGAAGCCACCATGTTCGCGCCGACGGTCACGGCCCAGAACGCGAGCTGATCCCACGGCAGGAGGTACCCGGTGAACGAGAGGGCGAGCGTGAGGACCCACAACCCCACGCCCGCCACCCAGTTCGCCTCGCGTGGCGGCTTGTACCCTCCCGTGAGGAACACCCGAATCATGTGCACCGTGACCAGCGCGACCATCGCGTGCGCGGCCCAACGGTGCAGGTTGCGCGTGAGCTTTCCGAACGGCACGACGAAGGCGAGGTCCTTCATCGAGCGGTAGGCCACGCCCGGATACGGGAAGTAATAGAACATCAGGTAGATGCCCGTGATGGTCAACATCAAGAGCATCACCGCCGAGACCAGCCCGGCGGCCCACGTCGCGCGAAAGCGGAGAGAGGCGCGGCGGACCTTCGGCGCGTGGATGTGCAGCACCAGCGATTCGACGATCGCTTTGACCGAAGTGCGCTCGTCCTCGGGCCACCGGGTGCGAAAGAACGAGTCGCGGATGTTGCGGAGCAGCTCGCGCATGGAGATCACGTGTTTCGGAGCTTCGTCGCTGGAGTGACCGGGTGGCCGAGATCGACGATGAGGTGCTTCTTCCCGTCTTGCCTGAGGGAGTAGAACGTGAGCGCGGAAGGGGCGGGACCTGCCTCGACCTTCCCCTCCTTGTCGTAACGACTGCCGTGGCAGGGGCAGAGAAACCCGTCGCCCTCTTCGCGGACCGTGCACCCGAGGTGGGTGCACACCGCGGACATGGCGCGAACGCCGTCTTCATCGCGCTTCACGAAGATCCGCGCGCTCTCGACGAACGTGGTCAGCCCCGGCGCGAACCGGTCGAGCGGACCGAGGTTCCGCTTGGTCGGAGGCCCGTAGGACACCGTGGCGCGCGCGAAGCGGAACGTCGACCACACGGCCTGCAGCAAGGCCGCGCCGAGCGACGCGGCTCCGAGCTTCCACAAGATCGAACGACGCGTCGGCTCCGTCATCGTGGGCTCACTTCTTGTCGAGTGCGAAGTCGATCTTGGTCGCCTTGCCCGCGGTCACCTCCACGGTGACCTCCTTGGCGGCGAGCTTCTCGTGCCACACCGCCAGCGTGTACTTGCCGGGCGGCAGCTGCGGCAGCTTGAACTCACCCGCCTTGTCGCTGACGGCGAAGTGCTTGGAGTCGACGACCACGATGAACGCCACCATGTCGTCGTGGACCTTGCACAGCTGACGGAACACGCCCGGATTCTTGAACTGGTATTTGCGAACTTCGCCCTGCGGCCAGGTGCCGAGATCGTATTTGTCGCCATCGGGCGTGAACACGTTGTGCCCGACCGGATCGGAGTTGAGGAACTCGACGGTCGTGCCCTTCTGGATCGGCAGCACGCGCGGCGAGAAGATCATGCCCTTCTGATCCATTCGTACGGTCGCCGTCGAAACGCCGAGGCCCGCGTTCTTCACGTAGATGACCGTGTTGGCGCGGTGCTTGGCCACGCTCGCGGTGATCGTTCCGACGATCTCGCCGGTCGGGTCGGCCGCGATGGTCTCTTTCGCGCCGCCGATGGTGAGAGCAGCCACGGTTCCGAGGGCGAAGATGCGGTGAAGTGCTGACATCGAGTGTTCTCCTTGCCACGTATTCGAATCAGAAGGCGACCGAGGCGCTCAGGGCAGCGAAGCGGAACCCGGTGCCGCTGTGCGAGCCCGGATCCTTGCCGATGGCAACCTCTCCGCGCAGCACGAGGTTGGGGCGAACCACCGTGTTGAGCGCGAAGAGCCCGATCCATCGGTTCTCGGTGGTATCGCCCGACTTCACACGCGAGGCCTCGCCACGCAGCGTGGGGAATACCCAGGGGTGGACGACGTAGGTGAGCTCCGCGTATGCAATGTCCATGGTGCCCGAGACGCCCTTGAGCTCCGGCGCATCGTGACGCTGCCTCGCGACGACGACGTCGAGGAGCAGGTCGTCGAGCACGACGTGGGCATCACCGCCGAACCGAATGAAGGTGTCGTTGTGCGTGACGACGGTCCCGGGCACCGAGAGGGTTTCGCTGATCTTCGAGCGACCGCGGTAGCCCGACACGCCGAGCGAGAAGCTGCGCTCACGCCACGCAGCCGAGCCGGCGGCGGAGTCCACGCCGTCCCAGCGCATGCCGCCGAGCTTCGTCTCGAGCCGGCCGTACATGTCGGAGGTGAGCCCGGTTGCGGGGTTCGTGTTCTCGACGACGCCCGCTGCCCATCCGAGCCGGCCGATGATCAGACCCGACGCCTCGAAGCCCTTGAGCGACGCCTCGGGCGTGAAGGAGTTGAGCTTCACCGGTGTGGTGGTGAGACGGAGTTGATGACCAAATAGTCCACGGTGAATCGACACACCGTGCAGCGCCGGCTCGAAGAGTCCCACCTTCAGGTGCAGCGAGGTCTGATCGACAGGCGTCAGGATGATGAAACCGCGCTCCAGCGCCGCCGTCTCGTGGCCGCCGAACGACACGGCGCCGAAATACGAGCCGATCGAGCCGAGCGTTCCTCCGCCGACGATACGCGCCATGGTGTCTTTGAAGCTGAGGGTCGTCTTGGCGTGCTCCTCTTCAGCGGCCGGAGCTGCGCCAGGAGCTGCGGGCGTTTCGGAGTGACCTTCGACCGCGTGGCCCTCGAGCGCGGGCCCGATCGCCCCCTTGGCATCGATGACGAACGAGAGGGGCACAGTGCCGGGGAGCTGGCCGGGCCACACCGCCCTCGGCCACACGTCTTTCTGCGCCTCTGCGCCGAGGGGAATCGGCTCCTCCTTCTCGGCGGTGGCGTCGCCGCCGCTGGGGAACCGATATCCATTGCGACGGAACGCTTCACCGAACGGCGTCAGCTTGGGGAACGCCAGGTGGCAGGTCTGGCAGCTCGATTGATACCGACGCGCGAACGCCGGAATCGCCTGCGCGCTCGTGGAGACGAGGAACGTCACGAGCGCAGCGACGATCGAGACACAGGCGACCAGCCACTTCGGTGGGGTGCACCGTTGGCGCGTCGCGGACCCGTTGGGGAGGATGGCGTTCACGAATGGACCTGCTGATCGGTGAGGCATCGACGCGCCCTGCGTCGAGTGCCGAGGTCGCAAAGCAACGATCGCGCCGTCGGAGATCACACGAGGATGCGCCATCGGGGGTAACCCCGCGGGTCACGGCGCAACGACGCGAGCCACCTGCAAACCGACCTGACCCCTCGATTCGAACCATGCGACAGGTGACCGCATTCGACGTCGGTTCGAGGCTTCGCTGGGCGGGCCGCCCCCCCCGCGCCGTCGGGAAACCTCCGTGACCGGACGAACGGCGAGACACGCCCGATGCCTGCGCCCTCCACGACGCCGTCGAAGGACGCGCAAGATCTGCGTGGCCAAGTACACCCGACCGGGTTCGCTAGAATCGTCGAGCCAATTCACGAACACCGGGACGTCGATGAACGGGTTTCGGTTCCTCTGGTACTTCGAGTCGATCGTGTTCGGGCGAGTCGATGCCACGCGCCAGTCGTCTCCTGCTTCAGGTCGATCGGCATCGAGAAGCGTTCGTCGCCGGTGTCGACGCACCCCACGCAGGCGAAGCGCATGCGACGGCGAGACACGCGTGACCCGCTCGGACACGTCCGAAAATTGCGCACGATGCCCGCAGCCGCTGCGGCCCGATCAGCCGCGTGCGAGGTGCCGGGCGACGTCGTGCGCGGTCCGGAGGGCTTGGGCGATCAGGGTGAGTGTCGGATGACGGTCGCCCGCTGACGGCATCAGCGTTTGGACGAAGTCCGGCGGAACGCCCTGAGTACGTCGTGTGCGGTACGGAGAGCGTGAGCGAGCAACGTCAGGGTCGGGTGGCGATCGCCCGACGTCGGGAGGGCTGACGCATCCGCGATCCACACATTCTCGGCACCACGAAGGCGCCCCCAGGCATTGCAGGGGGCGCTCTCGTCCGCTCCCATCGCGCACGTGCCTGCCTCGTGCCCCGCTCCCGGCTGCAGCGGATCGACGAACGGCACGAGCTTGCTGCCGGTCGTGGCCAGCGCATCTGCGATCCCCACACTCGCTCGCCTCATGTCCTCGGCCATGCGCTTCTCGGCCGCCGACCAGGCAACGTGGATGCGTGGAATCGGCCGCCCGAGCGCATCGATGCCCTCCGGATCGAGATCCACGTAGCGGCGCCGATGAGGTGTCATCTCCCCGAGCGCGTGGATCTGCGTCGCTGACCAACGCTCCTCCTCGCCTGGGGGAACCATCCTCTCCACGCCGAAGACGCTTGGCGGAGAGGGGCCGCTGATCTCGATGGAGAAGCCGCCGTCGTAGCGACGACGATTGCCCGCCCGGGTGTTCACCAATCCGGTTGCGAGCGCCGATACGTGGCGCGTGGGAGGCGTGGGCTCGAGCAGGAGGTAGCTCGCCACCATGTGATCGACGAGGTTCCGACCGACGTTGGTGTATCCGCTTCGCAACAAGATGCGTGTGGTCTCGACAGGGGAGGCCGCGAGCACGATCGCACGTGCCCGCACGACCTCCGCCCGCTCGTGCAACAAGTCGAGGATCTCCACGCCGGAGCCCACGAGGCGCAGCGCGACGGAATACGTGCGGGCGCCGCGCAGGACGCGCTCCGACAGCGGCGTCCACGTCGCCGTACGCTTCGGGACGATGGTGATCCCGAGCGCCTGTGCCACGCGGCGGTGGCGCGCATCGAGGGTGCCGGGGGCGAGCGCGAGTCGCTGCTCGGCGCGCGCGTACCAAGGCGCGAGCGTGGACGCTCGATAGGGCCACCCGTTTCGCTCGAACACAGCATCGCCGAACCGATGCGACCATCCGCCCCAGAGCAAGGCGCGGCCCCCCACCGCGCGAACGCGATACCAATCAAACGCTCCCCCCACCGCGCGATACGCCCAGGCGCGACGGTCGACCTCGGGTGCTCGTTCGCCCGGTGGTAGCCGAGGCCCTGCGTCGACCAACAGTACGCGGTGGCCGCGCTCCACGAGCTCGGCGGCCACGACGGTGCCTGCTGGCCCTGCGCCGACGACGACGGCATCCCACCGGGTCGATTCGCTCATTTGTGCTTTTCGACCGTATCGCCTTCGGAGAATGTGACTCCTGCGGGGAAGCGCACGACCGAGTAGTGCGTGTTGAGCACCTCGACGACCTCTCCGGCGCCTGCCAGCTGAGGCTTGCAGCGTTCGGAAGCCAGCGCGGCCTTCCCGCCGAGAGGCTCGCACACGTGGTGCACGAGGTCGACGCGGTCGCCCACCTTGACCTCGTCGTTGCCGAGGCAGACGTGCGCGTCGGTTGCGTTGACCCGCATCACCACCGAGCCACGCATCGTCGAGTGGCCACCTCCGCACGCGAGGAGGCCGAAGACCGAGACGACGACGCAGGCGAGTTTCCCGTTGAACATGTTCGTGCTCCCTGTGTACGCGACGCCTGCACGCACAGTGCCGGCGCGTCGCACGTGAATGTGTCTGCGCGGGTCACAGTGCTGATCAAACAAGGTGTCGCGAGGTGCAGCTTGCGCGACAATGATTTCGCTGTGGTTACCCTCAACCCCCCTCCGCTCCTCGAGCGTGCTCGCCATCGCCTCGCCGTTCGCATGTGGGCGGGGTTCGGGGCGCTCTTCGCGGTGCTCGCGTTCGCCGTCGTCATCTGCGTTGGCGCAATGCTCACGGCGTATCACGCGCTCGAGAGCATCTCGGAGATCGCGGCCGCCGAGCGCCACGCGGTCGCGATCGGCGTCGCCGCGCGCGAGCAGTACATGCACCAGACGCACGGCGTGCTGCTGCGCGAACCGCAGCATCTGGGGCACGAGCACCATTGGGGCGCAATGCTCGCGACGCACGTGCAGAGCCTGCGACCGATGGTCGGCGAGGACGAGCAGCGAAAGCTCGACACCATCAGCGGCGAGAGCAGCGCGATGAGTGACGCATTCGCCAAGGAGATCCTTCCCGCAGTCATCGCCGGTGACGAACAGCGACTGCGAACCGCGCACGCCATGGTCGAAAAGAGGCTCGACGCGATGATCTCGGCGGCGGATGCGTCGGTCGCCGATCTCTCTGCACGTACCAAGGAGGCATCGGGATTCGCCACCCGTAACGTCCGGACGTCGTCGGGCATCGCGGTGCTCACGACGCTGGTCGCGGCCTTGATTGCGCTGCAACTCGCGCAAGCGCTCGCACGTCAGATCGTTCAACCGGTTGCCGCGCTCGATCGCGCCGCTGCCCGCATCGGCAGGGGCGAGTTCGATGCGAACGTTCCCCGCATCGGCACGGTCGAATTCGATCGACTTGCCGATGGTCTCCGGCAGATGGCCCGCCAACTCAGCGAGCGCGAGACGCGCTTGATCAAGGCCGAGCGCCTCGCCGCTGTCGGTGCGCTTGCTGCCGGCGTCGCCCACGAGCTGAACAACCCCCTCGGCGTCATCGTCGGCTATGTCAAGCTTCTCCGGGAGAAGCACCTCGAGAACGGCGCAGGCGTTGAGCTCAGCATCATCGACGACGAGGCCCAACAATGCCGTCGTATCATCGACGATCTCGTCGCGCTCGCGCGAGAGCCACGCATCGAGCGCGTGGAAGCCGACGTCGCCGCGCTCGTGCGCGACACGTGCTCCCGGCTCGAGGCCGTGCCGGAGGTCGAGGGCCGAGAGGTGCGGGTGGACGCCGGGACGGAGATCCGACTCGACGTCGATCCGACCCGCATCGCACAAGTCGTTCGTAACCTGGTCATGAACGCGGTGGCGGCTTCGGGACCGCACGCGGCTGTCGAGGTCGTAGTGCGACCTTCGGAGGAAGGTGGAGCGACGATCGTGGTGCGCGACCACGGCTCCGGTATCAGTCCCGAGGACCTGCCGCACGTGTTCGAGCCGTTTTACTCGCGACGATCAGGCGGTACCGGACTCGGGCTCGCGGTTTCCCAACGCATCGTGCGCACACATGGTGGCACGATCGAGATCGAAAGCGGCGGGCAGGGCACCACGGTGTGCGTGCGCCTGCCGGCTGGGGAGGTGCAACAGTGAGCGCTCGAATCCTCGTCGTCGACGACAAGCCCAACATGCGCCGGTTGCTGGTGTCGGTGCTCGAAGGCCTCGGTGAGGTCGTCGCCGTCGAGGGCGGCGCGCGCGCGATCGAGCTGCTCTCGCACGAGCGCTTCCATGTGGTCGTGACCGACATCAAGATGCCAGACCTCGACGGCCATCAGGTGCTGCGGGCTGCCCGAGCGCTCGAGCGTCCACCGGAGGTGATTCTCATCACCGGGTTCGCAACGTTGGAGAGCGCGATCGATGCCGTGCGCGACGGCGCCGCCGGCTATCTGAAGAAGCCATTCGAGCCCGACGAGCTGAAGGCTGTCGTCGTTCGCGCCCTCGCCAAGGTCCCCCCGGCCTCGTCGAGTGTCGATCCGGCGAGCGCGATGTGGAATGGCATGGTCGGGCGCACGCCGGCGATGCTCGACCTGTTTCGTTTCGTCGAGCGCGCCGCGGCGACGGACGCGACGGTGCTCATCCTCGGCGAGAGCGGCACCGGCAAGGAGCTGATCGCACGTGCGGTCCACGGCCTGAGCGAACGCGCGAGCAAGCCATTCGTTGCGGTGAACTGTGCCGCGATTCCCTCGTCACTGATGGAGGCCGAGTTGTTCGGCCACGCACGGGGAGCGTTCACCGGCGCGACCGCAAACCGCCCCGGTCTGTTCGAGGAGGCGCACGGCGGCACGCTGTTTCTGGACGAAATCGGCGAGATGCGGCGCGCTTTGCAGGCGAAGCTGACCCGCGCGCTCGAGGCACGCGCGGTGCGCCGGGTCGGGGAGAGCCAGGAGCGACCGGTGAACGTTCGGGTCGTCGCGGCGACCCATCGCGATCTGCCCTCGCTCGTCACGCAGGGCGCGTTCCGCGAGGACCTCTTCTACCGCCTCAACACCTGCATCGTGCGTGTCCCGGCTCTGCGAGAACGCGCCGACGACATCCCGCTGCTCGCCGAGTGGTTCCTCGCACAGCGAGACAAGCCCTTGCGCCTCACGGCCGAAGCGAACGCCGCGCTCCGCGCGCATCCCTGGCCAGGAAACGTCCGCGAGCTGAGGAGCGCGCTCGAGCGTGCCGCGATCGTGGCCGAGGGCGACATCATCGCTCGCGACGATCTCCCGGGCGAGATCTCCGGTCTGTCGGCGAGTGGTGTCGAGCCCCCGCTCGATCTCGCTGCCCTTACCTACCGAGAGGCGATCGAGCGCGTGCGAGCCGAAGGCGTGAAGCGCTACCTCGAAGTCCTCCTCGAGCGGTTCAATGGAAACGTGATCGCCGCGGCCGAGCACGCTGACCTGGAACGCGAGAGCTTCTACCGACTTTGTCGCAAGTTCGCGGTGAATCCCCCCGACTTCCGTAGGGATTCCAAGTGAAGGCGTGATGCTCGCCGCGCTGAGCCGGTCCGGAACGAGCGTGCGTATGCTGCTCGCGGCGACGGTCCTTCTCGGCCTCGGGCAACAGATCTTCGTAGTGGCCCGTAACCCTTTGCTCGCGGAGCTCGGCTACCGCACCGACGCGATTCCCTTCGTTCAGGCCAGCGGCGCACTCGCCGGCGTCCTCGCAGGCGTTCTCGCGACCTGGGCGACGCCGCGGATGGATGCAGCGGTCGTGTTCGGGCTCTGCTCGTTGCTGCAGGCGACGGGGTTTGCGGTGCAAGCAAACGCGTCGGCACCGATGGGCTTCCTCGTCGGCTCCGCGCTGGCGGGAGTCGCGATCCAGCTGAACACCGCGATGATTCCGCCTGTGCTCCATCGGCTCAGCGAAGACGACGCTCGGCCGACCATCTTCACGGCACACTCGATCGCGCTCACCGCGCTCGCTGGCCTGCTCGCGGCCGCGGTGGTCTCCGCCGCGACGCACGTCCGCGGGCAAACCGTCGGTGGACACCGTGCGGCTCTCTACGCCGGGGTCGCCGCGAGCCTCCTTGCCACCGCCTTGTTTGCACGCGTCGAAGCGGCCCCGGTGCAACGGCACGAGCGCTGGCGTCTGGAGGATCCGCGCCGCGTCATCCTCTGCGTCGCGCTGCAGGGGCTCACCGCCTTCGCGGGAGGCATCATGCTGCCCTTCCTGCAGATCTACTTCAAGTTGACGTTCGGGGTTTCGTTGCAGGGCGTGGCCTGGATCTACGCGGGCACGATGGCGATGGGCACGGTCTCGTTCGTGCTCGCTCCGGTGCTCGTCGCTCGGTTCGGGCTGATGCGCACGATCGTCGGTCTGCAGTTGCTCATATTGCCGCTGTTCTTCGAGCTCGCGTCGGCCACGAACACCCGGGTCGCCGCAGCGGCGTTCATCGGGCGTCACGCCGTGGCCGCCACCGTCGCACCGCTCTCGAGCGCCTTCTACCAGAGAGTCTCGCGCGGACGGGACGGGGAGGCGGTTGCTGGGCTCGGGATGGTGACCGCCTCGGTCACCTGGGCGGCTGGGACGTTACTCGCCGGGCCACTGATCGCCGAGGCGAAGGGTGGATTCGGTCTCGCTTTGCAGGTCAGCGCCGCAATGTTCGGCATCGTGGCGCTCGTCGGGCTGCTCGCACTGCCCCGCCTCTGGCGAAGCCGACCGAGGATCGGCTGAGGTTCACGGCTTGCAGGGCCGCGGCTCGCGGCGGGTCGGAGGTGCCGCCTTGCGGAATCGTTTTCGCCGAATCACACTTTCATTCGTTCCCAAAGGACTCTCATGAAGAATCTGCTCAAGACCAAACCAAAGAACCTGCAGCTCGAGCGCCCCCGGAAGGTTCGCGCCCGTCACTGCGGGAATCCGCCGACGATGCGCCACTGCGGCAACGTTCGTCACTGCGGCGACCCGCCCGCGGCGTGATCGTGGTCCGTGCGTAAACACGCGAAGCCTCCGATTCAGCTCGGGGGCTTCGCGCTGTTGGGGCTGACACGCGTGGCTCAGTCCGCGGTGGCGTCGGTCGGTGCCAGCCCTGTGTCCGTCGCCGTTCCGCTGTCTGTCGAAGTCCCCACGTCGGTGCTCGTCGCCGCGTCGGTCGCCAGCGGCGGCGCTCCGTTCTTGGTCAGCATCGAGCTCAGAGCGGGGATCGTCGTCGCGTCGGGGTTCACGCCCTGAACGATCCGATAGACCTTCATGTCGCGCGGGTTGATCACGTAGTTGTAGGGCAAGCCGACGGTGCCGCTCGACGGGAGTGTCTGCGGCTCGTCATCGAGGACGATGTCGAAGTTGAGCTTGTAGGCGGCGAGCCACTGGTCGACCGTGAGCTGCGTCGCGGGATTTCGCTTGTTGTCCTGAATCATCGCGGTCGCGAATCGCGCGCCGCGCGGGCGATAGAGGCGATCGAGCATCCCCGGCAAGATCTTCGCCTCCTCGCGGCAAGGCGGGCACCACTGGGCGGACACGACCCAGTAGATGCCGTTGATCCCGCGCGTGCCGTCGGGATCGTAGTAGTCGATCATCGAGATGTCGGTCCACTCGCCGGTGCCGTCCTTGTACCCCTTGAACGAGAAGTTCGGGAACGTCTCGCCCACCTTCAGCCCGTAGGGGCCCTCTGGATAGGTGAGCCAAGGCGCGGTGTCCTCGACCGGCGCGGTGTCCTCGACCGGCGCCGCGGCGTCGGTAGCGACGGCTGCGTCCTTGGGTGAGCTACAGGCGTTGAGCACGAACATGCAGCCGACAGCAGCGAGACGTTTCATGAGAGCTCCTCCGCGACGCGTCGTTCGTCCCACGAATCACCACGTTCGTCCAGCAGCGCCTCGTCTCAGGATCAAGTTCCCCGGGAGCACCGTGACCCACGCGGTCACGCGGATTCCCGGGAAACCTCGGCGGTGACCGCCAGCGCACGCAAGGACGGTCACGACCCGACGGTAGGCGCACCCATCGCGAGCCGTTCACGCACTTCCGCCGTTCTGATGCCCAGGCGCTCGAAGCCGGGGATGGCCAGATCGCGAATCGCGACGCGCAACGTCGCTTCGGTGGTTTCGGCGGAGAGGGCCCCCTGCGCAACGAGTGCGCCGTTCGTTGCGTATCGACGTGGTGTCTCGCGCCACATCTTGAGGTTGCCGCGCGCAAGCGGTGCAATCCACCTCTCGAGCTTCGCGCGGATCTCGGGACGCACCTGCGCGAGGTGCGCCCAACCGATGCGCGCGTGGTCGATCTCGTCTCCAAGCAACTCACGGAGGGCGGCCGTGACCAGCGGCCCCTCTGCGCTGGCCAGCGAAGTCTCGAGCACCGCGCTGGCGATCGTCTCGTTGAAGCACGACTGGCCGACGATGTGCAGCGTGTGGCGAAGCTCGGGCGACGCGGTCCGATGTGGTGGCACCGCCAGAGTCAGGCGGGCTGGCGCATCGAGCTCCCGGTCGGCGAATCGCGAAGCGACGACTCGACAGAGCTCCGCATGTCGGAGCTCGTCGTCGACCGCGCGCGCGGCGAGCTCGATCAACGAAGGGTCGGAGCGAGTCGCGATCAAGGCGTCACGAACCACGGCGAACGAATCGGAGACGCGCCGCTCGTTCGCCGCGCGACCGAGCCAGATTTCCGCGAGCGCCTGGCGATCGGCGGCGGCGAGCTCCTCGATCGACGCATCGTGCTCCGGCAGTGGCCGACTGGTGAGTCGGCCGCCCCAGCGGCCGTTCACTTCGTAGGATGCCATCCGGTCTCGGCGTCCGCATCGGTAGGGGCATCGGTGAAGACGTCCGCCGGAACGACCGCGTCGCCGGCCTCTGCAACGCGCGAATCGGGGACCGATGCAGTCGCCTCAGTGGAGACTTCGGTGATCGCAGTGTCTTCGGCCACCGCAGTGTCGGTTGCCGTCGAATCTTCGGTTGCCGCTTGCTGTGGGACGTTCTCGTCGCCAGCGGAGCAGCTCGCACCAGCGAGAGAAAGGGTGACCCCGATGACGGTGTGGAACAGCCGTGTCGCCATAAGCAGTCCCATCTCGTAGCACAGAGCCACGGCCGTTGACGCGGCGCGAGCTGGCAGCCCTGACGCGCGGTTCTCCGCCGTGTCCCTGCGGGTCACTCCGCAAACATCGCATTCCTGGGCGGTCACGGAGCGAGCGGTCGCCCATGACGATGAAGCGCGAAGCGCTCCTCCTCGGTTGGCTTGCTGCAAGGGCAGCGCCGATGCTCCGAAGTGACCCTGACGTTGCTACGCTCACCGGGTGACGGCCATCGAGCGCACCTTCGTGTTTGCCGACCTCTCCGGATATACCGCGCTCACCGAGGCGCATGGCGACGAGGACGCGGCCGCCGTCGCGGGGCGCTTCGCCGAGATCGCGCGCAGCGTCATCGATGGCTCGGGACGACTGGTCAAGACCGTCGGCGATGCCGTCATGCTCGCGCTCGACACGCCCGAGCATGCACTCCGCACGGTGAGCGCGTTGCGCGCGGTTTGCGTCGGGGAGCCGCGTTTTCCCGCACTCCGAGTCGGGATGCACCATGGTCACGCGATCGAGCGCGACGGCGACTACTTCGGCGCCGCGGTGAACCTCGCGGCACGCGTCGCGGCGCACGCCGCGCTCGATCAGATCCTCTGCACGGAGCTCGTCGCAGAGGCTTGCAAGGCGCTACCCGGTTTCCAAGCGCACTGCTTGGGCGAGGTGACCTTCAAGAACGTCAACGATCCGGTGGTCGTCTTCGAGGTGCGGATGGAGCGCGCAACGGGCACCGTCAACATCGACCCCGTGTGTCGGATGCGCGTCGATCCCGCGACCGCGCTCCGCGTGGTGGTCGACGGGGAGGCGCACATGTTCTGCTCGGAGAGCTGCGCCAACGTCTTTTCACATCGTCGCGCATCGAAGGCGTTCACCGCATAGCCGCAGCGCCACACGTAACCGCACGCGACGCTGGCGACGTCTCCTACTCAAGGGGCGGAGGTCTTCGGTGTGACGACGAACTCGCCCATCATGCCGATCTCGGCGTGCTCGAGGATGTGACAGTGCGCCATCCACCGGCCCGGGTTGTCGACGTACGCGCGGACGATCACCGTACCCTTCGGCGGAACCAGCACCACATCCTTCAGACCCGGCTGGCTCGCATCGAGGATCTCGAAGAACTGCCCGTGCAGGTGGAACGGGTGCTCGGTATTGACCTTGTTGACGAGCGTGAGAAGCACCGTCGATCCCTGAGACCAGGTGAACAGCGGATCGGGCGCCATCGCCTTGCCGTTGAGGGTCCACTCCGGATTGCCTTCGGCATCTTGCTGCAGGTTCAGCCGGATGGTTGCGTTGACATCGGGCTCACGCGACGGCAGGTGCACCTCGGGCCACGCGATGGTGCGAGGCACGCGAGCGCTCGCGGCGACGTCGACCACGAACGAGGGAATCGAGACTTCCTTCACCTTCCCCGCGGAGTCCTGCGAGAGAACGTAGTTCGTCAACGTCGCTGTGCCGGGCTGGTCGTAGGTGACCTCGAGGTCGTACCGCTGCCCGACGGTGATCGTGATCCGGTCCGTCGTGTAGGGCTCAGGCAACAGGCCGCCGTCGGTGGCGATGACGCGGAAGCTCGCGCCCACGAGCCCGATTTGCATGGTGCGCGCATTTGCCGTATTGACGATCCGCCAGCGCTCGACGGTGCCCTGCTCGACGGAGGCCGTCGCTTCCTTGGCGGGCCGACCATTCGTCAACAGCGTGTTGCCGAAGCGACCACCCATCGAATAGTCCATCCCGCTCTCGGGAGAGATCGCCCCGCTGGTCTCGAGACGAATGTCGTCGAGGACGACGAAACGTTCGGTGTCGTAGACCGGATCCTTCGGATCGAAGACCGCGATCGGGCCGTACAGGCCCTTCTCCACCTGCACGGGGGCGTTGACGTGCGGGTGGTACCAGAACGACCCCGCATCAGGGAGCTTGAACCGATAGGTGAACTCCTCGCCGGGCTTGACCGGGTTCTGGATGCGAGGCGAGCCGTCCATCTGATCGGAGATCCGGAGACCGTGCCAATGGATGGTGGTGGGCTCGAGCAGATCGTTCTTGAAGTGGACGACGACTTCGTCGCCGACCTTGGCCTTGAGCAGCGGCCCCGGCAGGAGGCCGTTGAAGGCCCACACCGTCGTGGGAGACCCCGCCTTGAATTCAGCCTTGGTCCTGCTCGCGGCGATCGAAACCTCGACGACGTTCGGGTCGGGGTTCTCGTCGACGAGTGCCTCGACGCCCTGCACCTCCGGCATCGTCCACGCGGCAGGTGCCGGCGCCGCAGCGGTCTCCGGCTCGTCGGGAGCGTGCGTACACGCGAGGATCGCAGCGGACAGCGCGATCAAAAGGAAACGCGAACCTCGAAGCATCTACGGGCCCCCCTTGCTGACGGAGGTCGCTTCATAGCCGAGAATGGCCGCAAAGCAACCGAGCCGCTCGAGCGCGCGTGGCCGCAGGGGGTTCGACGGACGGATTGCATGGTTACGATCGTCGCAATCCACGCCGAAGAGGCGTGACGGTGATGGTCACGGATTGCGGTCACAATGTGACTCGCTCGTCGACTCGCGCGCGTCGACTCGCTTCGTGATCACGGTGCGCGTTCGACGAGGTCGCCCTCGTCGAAACCTCCTTGGAAGACATGGACCACCGCGTACTCGGAACCCTCGAAGCGAACGACGCGGGCGTGTCCGACGATTCGCATCGAGCACTTCTCGGCCGACTTGCCGCGAGCAGGGTCGGGTTCACAGTACTTACGTCGGAAGACGAGCTCGTCGCCGATCGCAACGCGGTTCTTGCCGAATCGGACGTGGGCCTCGGTATCGCTGACCTTCATCACGACCGCATCCTTGGGGGGCGCGGGAGCTGCGCAGCCAGTGACGATGGCGATGGAGAGCGCGACGACGTAACGCATGGTCCGCCTGCCTTTCACCGCGCTCGCACACCACGTCGACCGCGAGCGCGGAACTCCGGTTGGAGCAAGAGATGGTCCTCATGCGGACCAGGATCCCGAGCTCCACATGACCGGCGTGGTCACAGCGCACGACGAATACGGGCCCTCCGGGTAGGTGTTCCACGGCGCGGCGTCCTCGGCCGGGGCGTCCAGTGGGCCAACGTCGCCGAGCTCGGTCGGCGCGGCTGTCTGGTCGGGACGGGAGGAGCAGCCGATACCCGTTGCGAGCGAAATGAGGAAGACCCAACGGCTCATCATGACGTCCGCCATACAGCCGAGTTTCTCATCATTCGGGATGGGAGGAAGGGAACCGACGGCAAGGTTCGAATGTCGCCTTTGCCGAAGCTAACGGCCGATCGAGTCCAAGGCGCTCGTCGCCCACGTGCGCAAGCTGAAATGTGAAGACCCTTGACGCACTCGCGCGCCGCTGGAGCGACGAGCTCCGCCGCCCAGATCTCGCGGTGCCGGAATGGAGAGGGCGAAACACTGACGCGGCTCGCAGCGACGGGCTCGACTGTGCCGGTCGCGCACACGCACTCACGTTGCTCGAGCGTTCGAGCCCACTACGCTTTGCAAAAAATGCAGCGCACGACGATGCGGTGGGGCCTTTGGGGTGTAGTGGTCGCAGTCGCGATGGGTTGCGGGGAACGTCCGTTGACGCCGCGAGAACCGACGCCGGGCGTCATGAACTTCAGGATCGCGACGTTCAACATCTGGGACGAGAACGCGACCGATCCGGCGACGCTCGACGCGATCGGGCAACTCGGCGCGGAGATCATCGCGCTGCAGGAGGTGACACGCGAAGCGGCGCCGATGATCCGCGCGCGCTACCAGGATCGCTACCCCTACATGTTGTTCTACCCCTCGGGCTCCGCGGGGCTCGGGTTCCTGTCGCAGTGGCCGATCGAGGACCGGGGCCTGACCGATCCGGGCAACGGCTGGCACCCCGCATGGCACGTTTGGGTGCGCACCCCGCATGGCCTGCTGGAGACAATGGTGGTCCACCTTCGCGCGCCCGAGGGCAAGGGGCTCGCGAGTCTCAGCTCGATCGCCGCGTTGAGCGGCGATCACCGCGCGGAGATCAAGACCTTCAGCGACGAGTGCGCCGGCGACCTTCCAGTCGTCGCGCTCGGCGACTTCAACGAGGGCCCGGACGGCGCGGCGGTGCAGTATCTCGAGGACCGCGGGTTCCAGAACGCGCTGCCGCTCTATCGCCCCGGTCAGTTCACGTGGCAGGCCCGCAAGTCCGTGGGCGGTCAGTTCAAATCGACCATCGACCACATCATGTTCGACCCGCGCATGTTGCCGCTCGATGCTTATACGAAGAACATCGGTCGGTCCGACCACCTGCCGGTGGTGGCGCACCTGGAGCTGTCGTCGCAGTGGACCAAGGTCGAGTAGCGCGCCATTACCATACCTGCCCCATCACGAGGTTGAGCGGGCGCGCGGCGATGGGGAGCACGGTCCCCGCCCGACGCCATCGCGTTGGCGGCCCATCGACCGAGAACCACGCATCGGTGAGGCGAATCAGCGTGCCGTGCGACACGAAGCCGCCTTGGTCGATCGAACAAGTGCTCTGAACGATTCGCCTGGCACGGGCAATGCTGGCATCGGCCCAGATGGCACCGAGCTCACGTCCGCAGGACCAGATCGTCGCACACCGCTACGACCGGATGGCGCGTCTCTATCGCAGCCTCGAGAACCTCGACCGTCGCTGGACGTGGGACTGGCGGGCGGATCTCTGGTCCCGAGTCGAGGGCAACCGCGTGCTCGAGGTCGGCGCCGGGACGGGAATCAACTTCCCGTTCCATCCTGCGGAGGCGGAGGTCGCGGCGCTCGACGTGTCGTCGAAGATGCTCGCGGTCGCCCGAGGGCACTCGGCTCAGAGCGCCGCGCGCGTCCAGTTCGTGCTGGGCGACGTCCAGGACCTGCCATGGGCCAGCGGTTCGTTCGACACGGTGGTGGGGACCTTCGTGTTCTGCTCCGTGCCGGACGCGCTGCGTGGCCTTCAAGAGGTGCGACGCGTGCTCCGACCCGGCGGCAGGCTCCTCCTGCTCGAGCACGTCATCTCCTCCAGACGCTGGTTGGCGGCGCTCATGCGCTTGCTCGATCCCGTCATGGCTCGCTTGGCCGGCGCGCACATCGCCCGCGATACCATCGACAACGTCCAAAGCGCGGGCTTCGTCGACGTCATCGCGTGGCCGCTCGTGCTCGACGTGGTTCAACACATCGAGGCGCGGGCACCCTTCGACTGATCACGCATGGTGCAGGCCGTCGAAGAGTCCGACGAGGAGCAGCGTGTGCGTGCGACAACAGGGCGGAAGCTCGAGCCCTCGAAAATGGCGTCGTCGATGACACTCGCCTCATCCGCGTCCTCGACAGGATCCGACGAGCCGCGATGTCTTGAGCGCGTCGCCGCGTCGCCGACGATGCGTCACTGCGGCAATCCGTCGGCCGCCTGACCGCGTCCACACCACCGTTCGAGCCACCGCGACTCATCGAATCGCGGAGGCTTCGTCACTTCGTCTTTCATCCGCCTCGAGTCGGCGGCTCACTTGACGTGGATCTCGCCGGCCATGCCGCCCTCGGCGTGCTCGAGGATGTGGCAGTGGTACATCCAGGAGCCGGGCTCGTCGAAACGGGCCACGAGCTTTACCGAGGACTTCTTCGGGACGATGATGGTGTCCTTGCGAATCACCGGGATGAGCGGCTTGCCGTTCACTGCGACGACGTCGAAGAAGAACCCGTGCAGATGGAACGGGTGGTCCATCTCGGCTTCGTTCTTCAGCTCGAACGCGCGCACCTCCCCGTTGGAGATGTCGATCACCGGCACGTCCGGATAGGTCTTGTCGTTGATCGTGAAGACGAATCCATCGCCGACGAGCTTCTCGTTGAACACGAGGGTCTGATCGGCCGGGCGATCGGGCAGCGTCTCGAACGACGGGAAGCTGCTCGGAAGGGGCTTGGGCGACATCGCGTCACCCGCGAGCGCGATGGTTGCCACGGGGAGCGCGGGGTTCTTCCCCGAGTCGTGGCCCTGATCGTACGGATCGCTCGTCAGTGTGAGCTTGCCTGTCCCCTGTGGAACCACGATCGCGTCCCAACGTTCGCCTGGTGCGATGAGGATGTGATCGCTGTCGTACGGTTGGGGGAACAGGCCGGCGTCGCCACCGATGATGCGGAACTTGTGCCCTGGCAGCGCGAGGTTGAAGAACCGGCCGTTTGCAGCGTTCACGACCCGCAGACGCACGCGCGAGCCGGGACGCCACGTGAAGGTGCGTCCCCCCACGCCGTTGACGAGCAGGGCGTCGCCCCCGCGGCCCATCATCTTCGACTCGTCGTCGAGCTCCATGACGATCGAGCCGTCTTTGTCGAGCGTGAGGTCGTCGAGCACGAGGATCTCTTCGCGCTCCACCTCCGGCTCCGAGCCTCCGCGCACGCGGATGACTCCGTACAGTCCCGAGTGGACCTGTACGTCCGATCGCATGTGCGGGTGGTACCAGAACAGGCCGGCGTCCTTGAGCGTGAAGTCGTACGTGAACGTTGCGCCCGGCTCGATCGGCTTCTGCGTCGCCATCGTGCCGTCCATTGCAGCCGGCAGACGCACGCCGTGCCAGTGGACCGTGGTCGCTTCGGGCAACGAGTTCTTGAAGTGGACGATCAAACGATCACCCACCTTCGCATCGAGCAGCGGCCCAGGGATCGTGCCGTTGTATGTCCACGCGGCGTTCGTCGCCACGCCGGTGACGAAGCCATGCGACGTGACCTTGGCCTCGAGGGAGATTTCGAGGACCTTCGGGTCGGCATTCTGGTCGGCTGCCTTGGGCAGATCGGAATCGACGAACCCATCGCCGGTGGAAGCGGGGTCCGACGAGCAGCCGACGACGATTGCTGCGACGGCGAGCCCGGTGGCGCGGTTCATTTCGTCGGGTTCTTCGTGAGCTCGTTGGAGTACGGCGAGTACGCCTCGCCAACCTTGCAGCGCAGTCGGTAGGTGTAGTTGACGTCGCTCGTCGCGCTGCCATCCATCTTGTTGTCGAGGGTGCCCTTCGCCGAGAAGAGCTGCTTGTACTCGGTGGTGTCGGTCTTGCGCTCGGCGACGACGGAGTCGCAGGCCTGGTTGTTCGTCCACATCACGTGGAGCGCGCCGCTCATCTTCATCAACTGATCGAGCGTTGGCGCCTTCAGCTCGGCGGGTGCGGCGTCCGCCGCCGTCTCGTCGCCCGCGTCGTCAGCCGTCACTGCGTCGAGGTCGGCGGACGGGGAGCTGCCGGTATCGGCCGGCTCACTGGTCTTGTCCGAGGAGGAGCAGCCCAGACCGAACGCGCAGCCGAAGACGAGGAGAACGCGCAAAAATTTCATCGGCGGTGGTCTACTGTCCATCCGCGACTCGTGCAACGTGACTCGTTCGGTCACGGTGCTGCGGCCAGCCAATCCGTGCAGCCGGGCGACAATCATGCGTGTTCGACGCAATGCGTTCGAGGGTGTCTCGCGCGGTCACTCGCGGTGGGCGAGCCAGGCGGTTGCGTTGAGGAAGAGCGCACGGTTGTTGCCGTTCGGATCGTCCCAGCCGTTCTGCAGCTTACCCGAGCCCGTGCCATCGTCAGCCGGCGAGCTGTCGCCGATCGCCGCGACCCGGCCCTTGCCGAGCTCGGTGATCGCGAACGTCACATACTGGTTTTCCCGGGGGACGCCGCGTTTCCAGATGAGCGCCCGGACCGAGGGGTTCTTTGCTGGGTCGAGGCGCATCGTGCTGCCGTTGTAATAGGTCGTCGCGCGAACGTCGCCGAATGCACCGTGAAGCACCCGTGACGATGGATCGTCGAGGACGTTGTCGTCGGGGCTATCGGTGACGTTGTCAGCGGAAAAACGGATCCCGAACGGATCGCCTGCCCGATCGAAGACATCGTTCCATGCACGCGGGGCGTCCCACCCGTCGCCATCGCGATCCGACTTCCCGTGATCGGCGATGATAAAGAGCCCGCCGCCTGCCTTGACGAATCGACCATCGCGTTCGCCTCCGCCGCGGTGAACGGATTGTTGGGCTCGGGTACGACGTAGACGTCGTAGTGCGAGAGATCCTGCGTGTTCGAGGTATCGGCGAAGGTGATGCGCGCACCCCGCGGCAAGACCTCGACCGCGTAGCCGGCCCTGTGGATCGTGACGCCCCACGCGGAGATCCCTCCCAGCCAGTCGGACTCGACGATCGGGTGTTGTGGCGCCGGAAATTGCCCGGAGGTGTCGATGACCCAATCCGCGTTCCCCGACTGCTCTCCCTTGGTCGCATCGAAGAGGATCCGAGCCGGCGTAGCCGGCGGCTCGACCGCGTCGGCGCCCACGTCCACTGCGGCGAGCGTGTCGTCGGATCCAGCATCGAGGCCGCCCGCTGCAGCCGACACGGCAGTGCCGTCCGAGGCACAGCCGAGGATCAGGGACGGCAGGATGCCGAGAAGCGTTCGCATCACGTCCGACGCGCTCCTCACATCATGCCTGCGGAGCCGTGCCCCATGCACGACATCCTGCTGCCCATGGCATCGACGGCGTCCGCAGCCGACTTGCGGCCCTTCTGCATGCGGACGAGCGCGGCATCGTCGTTCGACGGATCGTCGTCGAGCATCATCGAGTGGGCGGCGCGCATCTCGCCGAGTCCGGTCTCGAACGGCTTCATCATCTCGTCGGAGGAGCCGCCGCACCCGCTCATCATCTTCATGGACATCATGCCGAGCCCCGAGCGCATGTCGGCCATGCTTTCGGTCATCGTCGCCATGCCTTTGCCCATGTCGTTCAGGCCCGCCGCACGTTCGCCGGTCTGGAATGCGCCGATGCCGCGATCGACGACGATCAGGCCCGAGCGCGACTTGTCCATCCCGCTCCGCAGCTCCGTCCCGCCAGCGTCCATGTGATCGCTGCCGCAACCCAAGAAGACGACGGACCCAGCGAGCATGATGGCTCCTGCGATGATGCGAGCGCGGTAGTTCTTCATGGGTTCCTCCAAGGGACGGGTTCGCCCTCCACCTGCACCTGTCGTTCCAGCTCCGGGGACGAGACTTTCGACCGTGTCCCGGCCGGTCAATCAGTCCGAACACCACACGCGCACGAGGCCCCGAGCGCACTGCCCCGTCGCGCAAGGCGTGCTTGGGGGCCGCCGACGCGTCGCGGGGCAGCCCTCTTGCAGAACCTCATGCTGCTGCCGCCGCCGTGAGTGTGTCATCCGCAGTTGGAACGCGCGTCGGCAAACCTGAGGTAATGCGATGATGCGACCCAGTGCTCCTAGCGCGAGCGATTTCAGGGCCCCACGTTCGATGCGCGAGCGCGCTCCGGTTCGTGTGGGGACCGACGCCGCGGACGTCGAGTACACGTGCCCCATGCACCCTGAGGTCATCCAGAGGGGCCCCGGTGCGTGCCCCATCTGTGGGATGGCGCTCGAACCACGAGTCGTTCGTTCGGTCGAGCTTCCCGATCCCGAGTACCTCGACATGCGTCGGCGATTCGTCGTTGCGGCAGTCCTCGCCCTGCCGGTGCTGATCCTCGGGATGTCCGACGTCGTGCCCGGAGATCCGATCGCGAGAGTGCTGACGATGAGGCTGCGGCAGCTCGTCGAGCTGGTCATCGCGACGCCGCTCGTGTTCTGGGCGGGCGCACCGTTCTTCGAACGTGCCGCACGATCCCTCATCAACCGTTCGCCGAACATGTTCACGTTGATCGCGCTCGGAACCGGCGCCGCCTGGGCGTACAGCTTCGTTGCCGTGGTCGCGCCAGGCGCGTTCCCTCACACGATGCGCATGACGGATGGTTCCGTCCCCGTGTACTTCGAAGCCGCCGCCGTGATCACCGCGCTCGTTCTCCTCGGTCAGGTCCTCGAGCTGCGAGCTCGCAGCCGCACCAGCTCGGCCATCCGCAAGCTTCTAGGCCTCGCCCCGAAGACAGCGCGCAGGGTGGATATGGGCGAGGAGCGCGACGTGCCGATCGAGACCATCGCCGTCGGTGACGTGCTGCGCTGTCGACCTGGAGAGAGCGTGGCCATCGATGGAATCGTTCTCGAGGGCTCGAGCGCCGTCGACGAGTCGATGATCACGGGCGAGCCGCTCCCCGTCAGGAAGACGGCGGGCGACCGCGTGGTCGGCGGCACGGTGAACGGAAGCGGTACCCTCCTCGTTCGGGCCGAGAAGATCGGACGCGACACGCTCCTCGCGCGCATCGTCCAGATGGTGAGCGAGGCTCAGCGGAGTCGTGCACCGATTCAGCGGCTCGCCGATCGAGTCGCCTCGTGGTTTGTTCCCGCGGTCGTTCTGGTCGCCACCGCAACATTCGTCGTGTGGTGGTCCATTGGTCCCGAACCGCGGTTGGCCCACGCGGTGGTGAATGCCGTCGCCGTGTTGATCATCGCGTGTCCCTGCGCTCTCGGCCTCGCGACGCCCATGTCGATCATGGTGGGAACGGGCCGCGGCGCCACCGAAGGCGTCCTTTTCAGGAACGCCGAGGCGCTCGAGGTCCTCACGAGGGTCGACACGGTCGTTGTCGACAAGACGGGGACGATCACCGAGGGCAAGTCGCGCGTCGTCGAACTGCGGGCGCTCGGGATGCCCGAAGTCGAGCTCCTCGAGCTCGCCGCATCGGTGGAGCTTGCGAGTGAGCACCCGCTGGGCGCAGCGATCGTCGCCGAGGCGAAGGCGCGCAAGGTCGCAACCGTGCCCGTCGATGGATTCTCGGCCGCCGCAGGCAAGGGCGTCGAAGGTAGGGTGCACGGGCGCCAGGTGATCGTGGGACGCGCCGAGTTCCTTCGCGAGCGGGGCGTCGATGCCTCGACGCTGGATGCGTCGGTTCGAGTCTCCGTCGGCAGCCGCATCGATGTCGCGGTGGACGGTCGAGCGGTGGGCCTGTTCGTCATTGCCGATCGCGTCAAGGAGACGTCGCGCGAAGCACTGCGATTGCTACGCGGCGAGGGCATCCGGGTCGTGATGGTCACGGGCGATGCCCGCGCGAATGCCGAAGCGATCGCCCGTGACGTGGGCATTGCAACGGAGGATGTGTTCGCGGAGGTTTTGCCGGCTGACAAGGAGAAGCTCGTTCGTCGCCTCCAAGACGAAGGACGTGTGGTGGCGATGGCTGGCGACGGCATCAACGACGCCCCCGCCCTTGCTCGCGCGCACGTCGGGATCGCGATGGGGACGGGGACCGATGTCGCCATGGAGAGCGCGGGCGTGACGCTCGTCCAGGGCGACCTCCGCGGTATCGCCAACGCGCGTCGTCTCAGCCACGCGACCATGCGAAACATTCGGCAGAACCTGTTCTTCGCTTTTGTCTACAACGCGCTGGGCGTTCCTGTCGCCGCCGGCATCCTGTACCCGTTCTTCGGGTGGCTTCTGAGTCCGATCATCGCGAGTGCGGCGATGACCTTGAGCTCGGTGTCGGTGATCTCGAACGCGCTCCGTCTGCGAAGGGCGCGCATCGTGTAGCGAACGAGAGCATGATGGGTTCCGGCGCACCTCTGGTTCTGGTCTCGGAGGTCGAACGGGCTCCTTCACCCTCGCTCGAGGACCCGACGCTCACCCAGCTCGACGCCGGTAGGCTGCGGAGCAAGTGCTCGTCCCCGAGCCACTCGTCGCTCTGGTCGACGTTCCAGCTCGTCCCATCGCCTGTCCTTCCGCTTGAGCGAGCCGTCGCCACGGAGGGAGCTGCACCGGCAGGAATTCAGACGAAGTCGTCGTCACCCCCGATGATCTCGTCCGGTGTCGGAGGGGGCCGTCCGTTTGCGGGGGAAGACCAGCGGGATCGTCGCCACCCGGCGCTTTGGTAGAGTGCCGGTAGACTTTCCGGACCGTCGATCGATGAACGCTCGCTTCTCTGGCCGTTCCGCACGAAGAATGGGGACTGAAAATCCACGTGTCGACAGTTCGATTCTGTCCCTGGGCACCGATTCTCCGAGGTTTCCGAGGCCACGAGCCTCCCTCGGGAGTGCGCTGGGTGCGCCCAGATCGGTTGGGTAGACTCTTGGTAGACACAGTTTTATTGAGGCCCTCCCGAACCTCCGCCGCGCGGACCTGCTCGCGGGCAGCAGCAGCTGATCTTGGGTCCCAAGGGGAGTCGAAATGTTCGGGCGCGCCCACTCGGCGTGCTAGGCCGACGGTCAACGCCACCGCCTTGTGCGACTGGCAACGACTGCCGCCATGCTGCCCGCCAACCAGAGCCAACCAGGGGACGTGCCGCGTCCCTTCGCACTCGAGCAGCCGCCGCCGGATGCGGTCGTGGACGGGTCGGCGGTTGATGAGGGCGGAGTTTCGAGCAGGCAGGCCTTCGTTTCGGCGATTGCGCGGCAGCGGTAGCCGGTGCCGCACGCCCCACCGTCTGCGCCACACGGGTCGGCACAGACGAGCGCCCCCTCGAACTCGAGACAGAGGCCGCTTCGGCATTCGTCGGCGATGGCGCAGGGCGTGCCGCTCTTGGCTTTGCGCGGGTCAGGACCACCTTCGATCCACGGCTCGGACTCGGCTGCCTCGAACGCCGAGAGGAGCAATTCGCGGAACGTGTCGGTGCGCGTGTATAGATTGCGCGTCGCATACTCGGCGGTGTCGGTGCACTGGGTCCACCGGGGGTCCGTCGCGGGATCGTAGGGGGCAGCGTTGCCTCCTCGACTGACCACGCCGATCACGGCGTTCGTGGTCTCGTCGAAGGCGGGGCCACCGCTGTCGCCCGAGCAGATCGCTTCGCCGATGCCGAACTCGTTCGGCCCGACGGCTCCACCATCGTCGAAGGTCGGTCCGACGGCTCGAATCGGTACTCCGGTCCGACGCATCCGGCGGTTCGCCATGCCGCCGCCCTTGTTGGTGACGCCCCAGCCAACCGCGCGGATCGTCTGACCCGCGACTGGGGGACTATCCAAACGAACCGGCGAGATCATCGCGCCGGGAATGTGCCGGTCGAGCACGATGAGCGCGATATCGGAGTTGCACAGGCTCTTTGCGCCGTTGTGGATGATTGCCTTCCCCCACGCGTCCGCGTCGCTCTTCATCTTCGGGCCGACGATCACGGCGAGGTCCTTGGCCTCGTAGTCCGAGAGGACCTTGCCTCCCGAGATCGTTCGGCCATCCTTGGCGCACGAGATGCCGCCCTCGGAGGTCTTCGCCACGCAGTGACGGGCAGTCAGCACGAGGTTGTCGGCGACGAGCGTTCCTGAGCATGCGCCAGCCAGGTAGCCGTCGGCGTCGATGATGCCCAGCCACACCGTCGAGTCATCCTCGGGACCGCTCGCGACTCCGTTGATCACCGGCGTCCCGGTGCGACCGAGCGGTGCGTCGGCACCGCAGCCTCCGCACACGAGCGCGACCGACGTGATGGCGAGCACGGAGACGAGACTCTTGGCAATCATGGCAGCGCCCCTCGAACGGCGATGCCGCATCTCTTAGCAGCGCGATCGGTCCGATCCTCGTGACCGTTTCGGACACGCGGCCAGCCTGTAACGTTTCCCGACTGCCGCCTGCGTTTCGTCATTGCCGCACGAGGTGTGTGCGGCTCGCGCGTGCTTTCAAGTGCCCGGAACAATCAGCGGCGACTTGCCCATCGGCGTCTTCGCAATCTCGGTCACTTCATCGACCACGATCTTCACCGAGGCTCCCGTCGCACGGAGCGCGGCATCCAGCGTACGTTCCATTGCCTGCAAGTCGAGCACCGATGGGCCGGCGACGTGCCCCCGAAGCGAATCGCTCTCCTGCACGATCTGCCATGCACGTACCGGAAAGAGCTCCATCGCGCCGTGGAACACGTTCGGCTGGACGGTGACTGTTCCCCCGTTTGCCCCAGGCAGCTCGAGCGATTCCTCGCGACGGCCTTGAATCTCGGTGATCAGCGCGAACGGCCGGCCGCAGTCACACGTCTCCGTCGACAGGCATACCGAATCGCTCATTGCATATCGAATGAGCGGCATCGTCCGCGAGAACAGGACCGTGACGAGCACGCAGGCGCCGAAGATGCCCGGCGGTACCGGGCGATCGTTTTCGTCGACGAACTCGGCGATCACCAGGTCCTCGAACAAATGCATCCGGTGCCGCTCGCAGTGCGCCGCGATCCCCGCGGGCTCCGTCGCGGCGTAGACCTCGAAGGGCAGCTGGCCGAATGCTGCTCGGACCTTCTCACGGATGGCGTCGGTGACCGGCTCCGACGAACAGGTGACCGACCGCGGCGCGATCCGCAGCCGACCGACGAGCTGCTCTTCCGCGAGGAGGCGGATCATCGACGAGTATCCGACCAGCACCTCGGGCCGAAACTCGTTCAGCCGATGGACGATCGCGGGGAGCGGCTCGGTCGAATCGAGGCGCAGGTTGGGCACGAACCGACTGTCGACCGTTGCGCCCACCAGCGCCGACTGGTGCCAGGGCGTACGGGAGCTCACCACCGCGAGTTTCGTCCGATGGGTGAGACCAGCCCGGACGCCTGCCCACTCGTTCGCGCGTGCATACGACGCGATTACCCAGCTCCACTCGTCGGAGTCCTGGACGAAGACGCCCCGATGACCTGTCGTGCCCGAGGTCGCAGTGACGAAATAGCGACGGTCGAGCGGGCGCGGCGCGTTCTGGGCACGCATCGCCTCGAGATGCTGGTCCACACGCCGCCGATCGAGCTCCGGGACCGTGACGACGTCGTTCCAGTGGTCCATCAACGTCGCCTTCGTGACCACGGGCAACTCGTGCAGCGGACGATGCTCGAGCCCTGCATGGAGCGCGCGGTAGAACGGCGACTGGGCAGTAGCGAAGTCACGGAGCTCGCGCAGGAGGCCGGCCTGACGCTCCTCGAGGGCGCGTCGGTCCCAGTGTTCGTGCTTGCGGAGCGTACGGCGCTTGCGCAGCACGGCCGACAGAGTCTTCACGTCCATGATTCAAGCGCGCCGGAGGAAGCGCGAATTCCATCAAGCCTATATTGATGCAGCACGCACCGAACAGTGACCCTGACGGTCACTGCGCGAAAGAGCGAAATGCGACTTCGGGACGTCGTCTGGCTTGCTCGTGGTCGAAGGGCGTGGCACTTCCCTCCGCTTCCCGATGAAGACCCTCGCTCTCCTGACCCTCGTCGCGCTCACCTCGACCGCTTCGCTCGGGTGTGGTGCCGACTCCAGCGCCACGGCCCCGGCTGAGCCAGCCCCTGCCGCGGTTCCCGCATCGCAGCTCGGCGACGGAACTCCCGAGTCCGTCAGGCTCACCGAGGTCATCGGGCCCACGGCCGGACTCTCGATCCCCCGTGATCTCGCGTTCAACCCGCTTCGCCCGAACGAGCTGTGGGTCGTGAACTTCGGCGACGACGGCATGGTCATCGTCACCGACGTGCTCGCCGACACTCCCGTGAGCGAGCGCCGCAAGGATGCGGCTGCCAACCACTTCATGGCGAAACCGTCGTCAATCGCCTTCGGCGAGGACGAGACCACGATGGGCGTTCCTGGCACCTTCGCCACCTGTCAGGAGTCGCGCAATACCTACGACGATGAAGAGCAGCCGAATGACTTCATGGGTCCGACCCTCTGGTCGTCCGACCTATCGATCTTCGCGAAGAAGGACCCGAACGGTCTCGGGTCGCACCTCGACATGCTGCACAACAGCCCGCTCTGCGTCGGCATCGCGCACGAGAGCGCCAACGTGTACTGGACCTTCTCGGGGCGCACGAACTCCGTGGTGAAGTACGACTTCGGCAGGGACGACGGCATCGGTCACGACGATCACTCGGACGGCGATTCGTGGCGGTACGGGCTCGGCGCCTTCAAGTACGAACCAGGCGTGCCCGGCCACCTCGTGTTCGATCCAGCCGACTCCATGCTCTACATCGCCGACACCGGAAACGGACGCATCGCCAAGCTCGATACGAAGAGTGGCGCGATGGGGCGAAAGCTCCCGACGAAGGAGCCGAACGACCTCTTCGCCGAGATGACGGACGCCTCGATCACCGACGTCGTCGCTGGGGGTGGCGAGCTCCAGAAGCCCTCGGGCCTCGAGCTGCAAGACGGCTACTTGTTCGTCTCGGACAACGCGACGTCGAAGATCACGGCCTTCAGCAAGAGCGGCGAACGGGTGAATCAGCTCGACACGCGCCTGCCGCCTGGGTCGCTCGCGGGGATGGCGTTCGGTCCGGACGGCAAGCTCTACCTCGTCGACATGATCGGCAACCGCGTGCTGCGCGTCGACGCGAAGCCGCGCTGAGCAACGCAGCCGCGCGCAGCGGGTCGGTGCCCACGCGTCCGCCCGTCGAGTACGATGCCTTCGGAGGCATGAATCGTGTCGAGGGAAGCTCTGCGTGCACTGATCACCCGTTGGCGTGATGATCCCGGGGGCACGTATCGCACATGGTTTCTCTGGGAAGAGAGGCTGAAGAACTTTCGCTCGATCCGGCGCGGTCTCGCGGAGGTCGTCGAGGAGATCGAGGCTGACACCTTCGGGACCGTCTACAAGGGCTCGTCCCTCGAGACGGTGGTCGGATCGGTCGCCGAGCAGCGCCAGATCTTCAAGGGGGCCGATCACGCGTTCTTGTGGAAGCCGAAGCTGCGCATCCCGGACATCTACGAGAACAGAGCCAACCAGCTCGCGTTCGCGCGGTTCCTGAGCGCCTGCGCTTGCTGCGCCGATGCGAACACCGTCCTCGCGAACATCAGGTCGCTCGATTCCAAGCAGATCAAGGGACTCGGACCGGCGGCAGCCAACCTTCTCTACTTCCTGCACCCCACGTTCGTGCCTCCGTTCAACACGGCGATTGTGAAGGGCTACAACGCACTGACCGGTGCCAAGGTGAAGCTGGGGTCGTGGGAGGAGTACCTGGCCATGCGGGATGGCATCCTCCGGCTCGTCGAGGAGCACCGCACGCTGCTGTCGAACGATCTCGGAGCGATCGGTGGGTTTCTCTTCGACATCGGTTCGGGGCGGTATGTGGCGCCCCCGCGCACCGACGACGCCGCGGCACTTGCCGCATGGCAGGCCGATCTCGCGAAGGTGCGGGACGACGGTGACAAGGTTCGGAAGGCGCTCGCGGCAGCGCGCGAGGAAGACCGCACACACACGGAGATCCAGGGCTGGCTACGAGATCTCGGGCGCGCACTCGGCTTTCGCACCTTCGTCGCAGCCAACGATCGCAACCGCGCATACGGAGGGGGACGGCTCGGTGACGACTGCCTTCCGGATTTGCCGGATTCGGTGGCTGCCTGCGACGGCGCCGACGCCGTCCGTTTGATCGACGTGCTGTGGTTCGACGCGCGGGAGGATCGCGTCGTGGCTGCCTACGAGGTCGAGCACACCACCTCGATCTACTCGGGCATCGTGCGACTGCTCGACCTCGCGCTCGGTTCGACCGGGCCCGCCACCAAAGGCCTGTTCTTGGTTGCTCCCGACTCACGGGAAGACGAGGTTCGCGCGCAGCTTCGCCGTCCGGCATTCCGGCGCGTTGCCGATCTGCGACTCCGCTTTCTTGCCTATGGCGAGCTCGAACGGCATCGCGAGGCGATGGCGCGCTTCGGAGAGGGCCTCAAGGCCGTCGAGGCCATCGCACGCACGCTCGAATAGTCGCCGGAGCTACGAATACTTTCTTCCGTTTTCGAGGTGCATCCGCCGCATCCGACCGCAATGGGTGCGCGGTTGATCGCACCGTGTCCGGTTCGGTCACTCACCGAACGTCCGGACTTCGCTTCGGCGCTCGACCGCCTGGTGTGCGCGCCATCGCATTGGTCCGGACGGTGCACACCCGTGAAACATGTCGTTCCGGCGCCAGAATTGGATCACGGTGGTCGCTATGGTCGTGGTCGCCGTGGCCGGCGCAAGGGGAGTGCATGCACAAGCCGCCGCTCCCCTACCTTCGCCGCTGCGACCGGACGATGTCGTCGTGTGGGCGCGCGATCATCGCGCCGAGATCGCCGCAGCGAAGGCGAAGGCCGGTGCCCTCGCGCAGACTCCGAAAGTCGTTTCCGCGCTCCCTGACCCGATGGTGATGGCGTCGGTCGATCATCTGCCGGTGAATCTGATGGGCGTGGACGCGAGCATCGTCGTCCAGCAGGACTTCCCGCTCTCGGGCGTCCTCGGCAAGAAGAAGCTGTCCGCAGAAGCTGGCGCCAAGGCGGCGACGGCGGATGTCGCGCGAGTTGCTCTCGAGGTCGAGGTCGAAGCGCTCGTCGCGTACCTGATGGTCGTCGAGGCCGAGCGGATGCTGGTGGTCCTCGACGAGCAGATCGCGACCGCCAAGCAGATCGTCGAGGCGACCCTCGCTCGGCTCGAGAGCGGCGCAGGCAGCGCAGCCGAGGTCGTGCGGGCTCGCCTCGATGTTGCGCGACTCGAGGGCGAGCACAAGGCCGTGACCGCGGAGCTCGTCGCGAAGAAGAACATGCTCAACGCCGCGCTCGCGCGCGAGCCCGACGCAGCGGTTCCTCCGACCTCGCTCGTACTGCCGAAGAGCGATCCACCGGCGGTGTCGCAGCTCGCCGACATCGCAATCGCGAAGCGCCCGGAGCTCTCGGTCATGAGGTTCAAGGCCGAAAAGGCCAGCGCCGACATCGAGGTGATGCAGTCGATGTACAAGCCGATGGCCTTCATTCGTACGGGCCCTTCCTACACGATGGACGCAGGAGCCGGCGTCATGCTGATGCTCGGCGTCAGCGTCCCGATCTGGCGCGAGAAGCTCGGGGCGGGGGTCAGTGAGGCCAAACAGATGGCGTCCATGGTCGAGGCCGAGACGTCCGCGATGCGCAAGATGATCGAGGGGGAGGTCTCGGGCGCACGCGGGGCAGTGGTCGCAGACAAGATCCGGTTCGAAACGACTCGCGACAAGCTCGTTCCCATTTCGCGCCAGGCCGTGTCGCTCACCCTCGCGAGCTACGCCAGCGGTCAGGTTCCGCTGGTGTCGGTCCTCGATGCGCTGACGATGCTGCGGATGACGCGCATGGACGAGGTGGGCTCGGAGATCCGGCTGGCAGTGGCCTGGGCACGCCTCGGGCGCGTCCTCGGCGTAGTCAAGGTAGGTGTGCCATGACCAGCCTGCGTGGGTTCGTCGCCGGCGGCCTCGCGATCGCGATCGGCGTGCTCGGCTTCGCCCGCGCGACTGGTCAGGGTGCGCATGGCCAACACGGCGCTCCTGCTCCGCCGGCGAGCCCCGCAGGCGGCGAGCACGCCGGACATGCACCATCCGGAGCGAGCGCCCTTCCCTCCGGGTACGCCGGCGTGATGCTCGACCCTTCGCGGCTCGCCCCAATCGGACTGACCACTTCAAAGATTGCCGAGCGCGATTTCGTCAAGACGATTCGAACGGTCGGCGTCGTAGCGCTCGACGAGACCCGGACCGCACACGTCCACGCGAAGGTGAAGGGCTTCGTCGAGGCACTCCCGGCGAACTTCATCGGGATGTCCATCAAGCCAGGTCAGGTCCTGTGCGCCGTCTACAGCCAAGCGGTCTACGCCGCCGAGCTCGAGTACATCTCGCTCCTGAAGATGCCGCCGCTCTCGATCGGTGGCGACCCGGAGGTGAGCGACGCGGAGGCGAAGGCCTGGGCCAGGGTGCAGGGGGCGGCCCGCCGAAGGCTGCTCCTCTGGGATGTTCCGAAGGCGCAGATCGATCGACTCGAAAAGACGCTCGAGCCACAGAGAACCTATGCCATCGGAGCGCCGCGGGGCGGAACGCTCGTCGCGAAACAGGCGGTGCTCGGCAACTACGTCGAACCCGGCACGGAGCTCTTCACGATCTCGGACCTCTCGAACCTGTGGGTCCTCGCCGACGTGTACGACGCCGATCTCTCGAGCGTATCGCTGGGACTGTCGGCGAAGCTCACGATCGAGGGAGTTGCAGACCCGATCGTCGCGAAGCTCTCGTTCCTCTCTCCGACCATCGACCAGGCCACGCGGACGCTGAAGGTTCGGTTCGCCCTCGCCAACACTGCGGGCCTCCTCCGGCCAGGGGCGTTCGTCACCGCGACCATGGACATTCCGCTGGGGCGAGGGCTCGCCGTTCCAGAGGACGCCGTGGTGAACACGGGCACTCGGAAGATCGTGTTCGTCGTGCACGACAATCACGTCACCCCTCGCGAGATCACGACAGGCGCGCTCGTCGCCGGCCACTATCGGCTGCTCGCGGGGCTCGCGAGCGGCGACGAGGTGGCGACCGGCGCACAGTTTCTCCTCGACTCGGAGTCACGCTTGAAGGCGACCACGGCGCCGGGAGGCCACGGTGGCCACTGAAGAAGCGGGCGCGCCGAGAGGGCTCATCACGCGGATCATCGACTTTTCGGGCCGCGCACGCTTCCTGGTCATTCTCGCTGCGCTTGCACTCACCACCTTCGGCGTGTGGGCGGCCAGGCGCACGCCGCTCGATGCGTTGCCCGATCTCTCGGACACCCAGGTCATCGTCGCGACCGAGTGGATGGGGCGCAACCCGACCTTGATCGAGGATCAGGTCACCTACCCGATCGTGACCACGTTCCTCGGTGCTCCTCACGTCAAGAGCGTGCGTGGCTTCACGATGTTCGGGATGTCGTTCGTCTACGTGGTGTTCGAGGACGGGACCGACATCTACTGGGCGCGTTCGCGGGTGCTCGAGTACCTCTCCAAGGTCCGCGAGAAGCTACCTCCAGGGGTCAATCCTCAGCTCGGTCCCGACGCGACGAGCGTCGGTTGGGTGTTCCAGTACGCACTGGTGGACGAGACGGGAAAGCACGACCTCCAACAGCTGCGCACATTCCAAGACTGGTATCTGCGTTACTGGCTGCAGAGCGTCGAAGGTGTATCCGAAGTCGCGAGCGTCGGCGGCTTCGAGAAGGAGTACCAAGTCGAAATCGACCCCGCGCGAATGAAGTCCTTCGGGATCACGGTCGCGCAGATCGCGGCCGCCATTCGCGGGTCGAACGACGAGGTGGGCGGGCGCGTGCTCGAAATGGCGCAGCACGAGTACGCCGTCCGTGGCCGCGGCTACGTGAAGGACAAGGCGGCCCTCGAGCTCGCGGTCATCTCGACCAAGGCCGACGGGACCCCGCTCCGCATCCGCGATGTGGCGAACGTGACCCTCGGCGGCAACATCCGCCGCGGCCTCGTCGAGCTCGACGGCCGGGGCGAGGTGGTCGGCGGAATCGTCGTGATGCGCTATGGAGAGAACGCGCTCGACGTGATCAACCGCGTGAAGGCCAAGCTGAACGAGGTGGCCGGCGCGATGCCGCCGGGCATGAAGGTCGTGGTCGTCTACGATCGCAGCCAACTCATTCACGAGTCGGTGAAGACGCTTGCGACGAACGTCGCGCAAATCATCGCGGTCGTGTTGATCGTCGTCGCCTTGTTCCTGTTCCACTTTCGCTCGTCGCTGGTGAGCGTCATCTCCTTGATCGTCGCCACGATCGGCTCGTTCCTCGCCTTCTGGGCGCTCCAGATGACGATCAACATCATGTCGCTCGCCGGGATCATTCTCGCGCTCGGCGACATGACCGACTCGTCCGTCGTGCTCGTCGAGAACGCGCACAAGAAGATCGAAGAGGCCGAGCGCGAGGGCTCGAAGGTAGACCGAAAGGAGCTCGTGATCGGTGCGGCGCGCGACCTCGGGCCGTCCATGTTCGGCGCGCTCCTCGTCCTAACGATCGCGTTCCTCCCGGTCTTCGTGCTCGAGGGACAGGAGGGCCGCCTGTTCCGCCCTCTGGCACTGGCCAAGACCGCGTCGATGGCATTCTCGTCGATTCTCGCCGTGACACTGGTGCCCGCGCTGATGGTCTTGTTCCTCCGCGGCAAGATCCGACCCGAGGCACGGAACCCGATCAATCGTCTCTGCGTCGCCGCCTACCGACCGGTTCTACGCACGGTTCTCCGTGGTCGATGGTTGGTCCTCGCCGGCGCGCTCCTCCTCACCGGCGTCACGGTGTGGCCGTTCACGCGCCTCGGTTCGGAGTTCATGCCTCCACTCTACGAGGGCGACCTGTTGTACATGCCGATCACGGTTCCCTCGATGCCCATCGAGGAGGCTCGGCGCCTGGTGCGGTGGCAAGATGGGCAGATCGCGTCCGTTCCCGAGATCGAGCGTGTCTTCGGGAAGGTCGGCAGGGCCGAAAGCGCGCTCGATCCGGCCCCCCTTTCGATGTTCGAGACCGTCGTCCGGTTGAAGCCACGGGAAACCTGGCGGCCGGGGATGACATTGGACAGACTGATCGCCGAGCTCGAGGCGAAGACCGCGCTCCCTGGTGTGCAAGGGGCGTGGACGATGCCGATCAAAGCGCGCATCGACATGCTCTCGACCGGAATTCGCACGCCGATCGGCGTGAAGGTCTTCGGCCCGACCCTCGAGGGCATCGTCGCCGTCAACGATCAGATCGAGGCTGCGCTACGGAAGGTTCCAGGCACGACCAGCGTCTACGCCGAACGTGAGCTCGGCGGATTCTTCCTCGACATCACCCCCGATCGCGAGGCGATCGCCCGGTACGGCGTGAACGTGCGCGACGTCCTCGACGTGGTGGAGAGCGCGATCGGTGGCATGGACGTGAGCACGACGTTCGAGGGCCGCGAACGGTACAAGATCAACGTGCGCTATCCGCGCGACATGCGGCAGGATCTCGAGGCCCTGCGGAACGTGCTGGTTCCGGTGCGCGCAATACCAGCCAGACGCCCGGTCAATGGAGTCTTGCCGGCGAGCGTCGCTGGCACCAGCGGCGGCGGTGCAGAGGAGATGGAATCATCGGGCGTGATGTCTCAACCGCAGGACGACGAAAGCATGGGGAGCCCGATGAGCGCAGCAGCGCCGTCGCAGTCCGCAGTCGGTAAGGCGTACGTTCCGCTCTCGCAACTGGCCACCGTCGAGACCGTGATGGGGCCGCCGATGATCAAGAGCGAGATGGGCCAACTGACCGGATGGATTTACGTGGACACATTGGGACGTGACATCGGCGGTTACGTCGACGACGCCAAGGCCGTCGTCGCGCGGGAGGTGAAGTTGCCTCCGGGATTCACCATCAAGTGGACCGGGCAATACGAGCTGCTCGAACGGGTGCGCGCCCGGATGGCCGTCGTCGTTCCGCTGACGCTCGGGATTGTGTTTCTCATTCTCTACCTGAACTTCCGCGGCGTGCCGCAGACCCTGCTCGTGATGACGGGGGTACCGTTCGCTGCAGTGGGCGCCATCTGGACGCTCTGGCTGATGCGATTCAACACGTCGATCGCCGTGTGGGTCGGCATGATTGCGCTCCTTGGCGTTGCCGCCGAGACGGCGAGCGTGATGGTGGTCTACCTCGACGAAGCGTGGCAGGCGCGCGGGGGTGCAGGCGGGTTTGCGAACGTTCACGAGCTGATCGACGCGTCCGTCGAGGCCGGCACCAAGCGTGTCCGTCCGCTCCTGATGACCGTGATGACCAACATTCTCGGGCTCCTGCCCATACTCCTCGACGAGGGGGTCGGCGCCGACGTGGCGAAGCGCATCGCGGCACCCATGTGGGGAGGGCTGGTTTCGTTGACGCTCCTCACGCTGTTGGTGATTCCTGCTGCCTGGGTGGTTTGGCGCAGCCGCCACCTCGGGGCCACCGCTGAATCGGACCGTCGGAGCGCACCTGGCGAGCCAGCCGCGTAGCTCGACGGTGGAGATGCTTGCTCATCGGCGATCGCGCCCACGAGCCACGACGATCCGTGCTGCTCCAGACAGGAGCCTCTTGTCTGCGCGGCGCTCGAGCCCGGCGCGCGCCAGCAGCGCGTCGAGATCCGAATGCACAAAATCTGCGTAGACCCCCCGCTCGTAGAGCTTCACGAAGTGATAGACGAGCCATCGTCGGACTGGATGCTCCGGGAGCGCGTAGTCGACGATCGCGATCGCACCACCCGCTTTCGTCACTCGCGCCATTTCGCGAAGCACCGCGTCGCGGATGGTCATCGGCATCTCGTGCAGGGCGAACGAGATACAGGAGACGTCAAACGACGCATCCTCGAAGGGCAACTCCGTCGCGTCGGCTTCGATGAGGCGGGGGTTCGGCGCTCCCCGCTTCTTCGCGGCGACGCGGAGCATCGCGGGCGAGAGATCGACGCCGACGACCTCGCGGCAGCGACGCGCGAACGCCGCAGCCTGCGAGCCGGTCCCGGTGGCGACGTCCAGCACACGCGAGTCTTTCGCCGGCGAGACCAGGTCGACGACAACGTCGCGGAGCGAGCGCATTGGCAGCGCCGCGAGATCGCAAACCGGCGCGAACAACGCGTAGACCCGACGGCTCAGACGGTAGTAGGCGTGCTCCTCGTCAGATAGACGCCGCGTGCGGTCCGGCGGGCGCCTCGTTGTCGCGGTCACGCCTCACCTCCGGAATGCTCCCAAACGAAGCGACACTCGGACGCGCCGTCGGAGATGCGATGGCCCGGGCCGCCGCGATGGAACACCACGTCGTCGGGCAGATAGGAGTTGAAACCAGCGTTGTCGATCTGGCACACGACGGGCGTGATCTCGGGGATGCCGAGCGACTGCGCGAGCTCGTGATAAAGGCAGCGCGTGACCTTCAGCTCGAAGCGACGTTCGCTCCGAGCCACGACCTCGAGCGTGTTCCAGCGGGTCGGTCCGGTGCGGTGCACCTCCAGCTCCTGGTCGCACAGCGCCGCGAACTTTCGCTCGCGGTCGATCGTCGCGTACGCGAGGTTCCACTGGGCGATCCCACCGGTGAGCACCGCGACGCGCATGATCTCGAACGCCCTCGTCTGACCGAGCCTCGGCTTCAAGTTGATGTAGACCCAGAGCGGCAGCGCCGTGAGCTCCACCAGCTCCGCTGGGAACCGCGGATCGATCCGCTTCTTGAAGGCGTGGACCGTCGCCGCACAGCGGAAGAGGAACGCGCGTGGAAACCGCAGCTCTTTGCCCAGCAGATGGACCAGAACCGGTCCGGTGACGGATTGCAGGTTGAACGTCTGCCCGGTGCCGCGCCGTTGCATGGCGAATCTCATGAGCAATCATGAGCAATCAGAGTGCCACGGCGGCGGATCGTTCGCCGACGCATGCGCCGAGCCCGAAGCGAGCTCGAGCGCATGCGGTGAAGTCGACGACCTATTTCGTATCCATCATGCCGGTATCCATCATGGTGCCGGTATCCATCATTGCGCCGGTTACGGCGAGGCGATCGAGCGCGTTCGGGCCGACGGCGTGAAGCGCTACCTCGAGGCGTTGCTGGAGCGGTTCGGCGGCAACGTGATCGCGGCCGCGGAACACGCCGATCTCGAGCGCGAGAGCTTCTACCGGCTGTGTCGCAAGTTCGCGGTCAATCCGCCCGACTTTCGCCGTGAGCCGAAGTCCAAGACTTGAGCCGCACCATCGTCGGCCTCTCCGGTCTGGGGATGGTGACCGGTTCGGTCACATGGGCGGCCGGAACGTTACTCGCCGGGACACTCATCGGGCTGCGCTCCCCTACCTCTGGCGAACGCGGCCGAAGGTCGCATGAGGCGCGCTGATTGCAAGGTGCCAGCCGGGCCGCGGAGGCGCCGTGACAATTGCCATGTCCCTTCGTCGGACCGAGCTCCGAACTGCTAGGCTGCCTCGTAGACATCAAAGGGCGTTCACATGAAGAATCTATTTCAGACCAAACCGAAGAACCTGAAGGTCGAGCGTCCGAAGAAGGTTCGCGCTCGCCACTGCGGCAACCTGCCGACGATGCGCCACTGCGGCCACGTCCGCCATTGCGGCAATCCGCCGGCCGTCTGACCGCATCCACAACTGCCAAGCCTCCGCGACTAACCTCAAGGCGCGCAGGCCCGCGGCGAAAGCCGCGCGCCGAACACGACCTTCGGACCGGTGACGTACACGGCATCGGCGGTGACGCCGTAGGACGCGCCCTCGAGGTGGCCGTCGCCCCAGTTGATGTCGACCTGGTCGGCGGGGAGCTTGGGCATGTTCGTCCATGCGGCGAGCGAGCCGTCGTCGCGCACGTCGGCTGCGAACACGGACGCGCCGCGCACGACGAAGAGGGTGCGGCCCGCGAGGAAGAAGTCGCCGCGTTCGTTGCCCGTGCCCGCCGGCAAGGTGCCGATCGAGACCCAAGGGTCGAGCGCGCCACCCGAGGTGACACGCGCCCTCCACAGTCGGCCGCCGCCGCTCTCGCCAGTGTAGACGAAGCCGTCGGTCGCGCGCGCGAAGAAGGCTGCTCGTCCCGGGCGATCGGCGGGGTGGCGCTTGCCGGTCGCGGCGAACGACGACGGCATCGGGAGCGCGGCCCCGTACACATCGGGCTTGTACGTGTACGGCGTGAAGCTGAACCCGCCGAGGTGAACGACACGCTTGTTGCCGTCGCCGAAGAGCGCGTACACCGCCGAGTCCCAGACGTAGCGATTGCCACCGAACGACGAGTCGGCGCTCTTCTCCAGCAAGGTGACGTCGCCCGTCATCTTTCCGCCGGCGTCGAACCCGTAGCGCGCGATGTGACCGTTGCGGAAGTGGTAGGCCTCGCCATCTGCGACGATGGCGGTGAACCCGTGTGGTCCGCCTCCGTGATCGGGCGACGCAACGAACCACGCGCCGAGGGTACCGTCCGCGTTCGTGCGCGCAGCTCGGAGGACCCGATCGGTTCCGCCGGCCGCCTGCGTGTGCACGTAGAAGAAGCCGTTGCGAGCGAACGACGGGAGGGGATGCGACGTGTGCGAGCCGTCGACGAAGGCAGCGCTGGTCGACCACGCCGAGACGGTTCGGCACGCGCCTGCGGCCGGTGCATCGCCGCCATCGAGGGCATCGAGGGCCGCGGCCGTGTCGTCGACGGAGGTCGCGCTGTCACGGGCGTCTCCGGCAGTCTCACTGGTGCTCGCGTCGGTGGGCGGCGTGGTGACGCCATCGCTGCACCCCACGAGCACGACCCCGAGCGCGAGAATCGAAGAACGCAATGTGCCCAGCATGGTGCGCGGGGAGGCAGGTCCCCGTGTCTGTCGACTCTACTCCCCGTCACGGCGTTCGACGCGCCAAAACAGACGAATTTTCCACCGGCACGCGCCTTGCGGAAGGGATGCTCATGCACCGCGCATCCCTCCTGCTCGTCGCGCTCGTCGGTCTCTTCGGTTGCAGCGAGACGACCGAGGACCAGTCTCCGCTCGACACACCGACCGCAGATCGTGGGTTCGAGACCACGGTGGATGCCGGGGGCGGAGGACTCACCGCCGAAGTACCGGCCACCGACGGGGGCGGGATGAAGGCCGACGGCGGCACGTGCACGCCGGATCTCACCGGCATCGTCCGCGACTTCAAGGACGACCATCCGGACTTCGAGAACGACGCGTTCATGAGCGACGACGGCGAGACCGGGATCGTCGACGCGGTGCTCGGGGCGGACTTCAAGCCGGTGTACGCGCGCAAGGACGGGACGCACAGCAGGCTCACGACGGGGAAGACGCAGTTCGATCAGTGGTACCGCGACGTCGCCGGGATCAACCAACAGATCCCGCTGAAGCTCACGCTGACCAAGGGCGAGGGCGGCGTGATGACCTACGAGAACCTCGACTTCTTCCCCATCGACGGCCGCGGGTTCGGCAACCAGGGGCGCGAGCACAACTTCCATTTCACGTTCGAGCTGCACACCGAGTTCGCCTACCACGGCGGCGAGGTGTTCAAGTTCTTCGGCGACGACGATCTGTGGGTCTTCGTCAACCAGCAGCTCGCGATCGACCTCGGTGGTCTGCACCCGAGCCTCCCTGCCACCATCCGCCTCGACGAGCTCAAGGCAAAGCTCGGCCTCGAGACCGGCAAGACCTACGAGCTCGCGGTGTTTCAGGCCGAACGGCACACGACCGCGTCGCGCTTCCGCATCGACACGACGATCGAGTTCACCAACTGCGCGCCGATCATCAAGTGATCGGTCACTCCACCCGGATGGTCAGTCCCTCGTAAGCCGCCAAGCAGTTCGGGAACAGCTCACGCGCGCGACGCTCCTTGTCGCGCACAGCGCTGTCGTCCTGCACCGGATCGTGGTGGTAGAGCACCAGCTGCTTGGCGCCCGCTGCCTTGGCGAGCTTGGCTGCTTCGGCGTACGTGGAGTGGCCCCAACCGAGCTTGGGCATGCCGCCGCCCTCGCCGATGTACTCCTCGGGCGTGTACTGCGAGTCGTAGATGAGCAGATCGCAGTCGGTCGCCAGGCGCTTGAGGCGCGGGTCGACGACCGCGTAGTGCTCGGTGTCGGTCGCGTAGACCACCGACCTGCCCTGGTAGTCGATGCGGTAGGCGTAGACGCCGTCGGGGTGGTTGCCCCGCGCGTTGGAGATGCGGATGGCGTCTTCGCCGGTGGCGGCCGCGATTTCCATGACCTGACCCTCGTAGAGGTCATGGAAGGTCATGTGCGCACCCATCTCGGTGAGGTGCACGGGAAACGACGGGTTCTCCATCTGGCCGGCGAGGGCGCTCTCGAGGGTGCCCGAGACCTTGCGGCCGCCGTGGAGGTGGAAGGTGTTCCCCCGGACGAACGCGGGCGTGAAGAAGGGGAATCCCTGGATGTGGTCCCAGTGGACGTGGCTGAAGAAGATCCACGCCTCGACCGGCAGGGACTTCATCAGCGAGTTGCCCAGGTTCCGCAGGCCGGTTCCGCCGTCGAAAATGAGCAGACGACCGCCGACGCGGATCTCGACACAACTGGTATTGCCCCCGATTTCCACTGTCGAGGGGCCTGGCGTGGGGATGCTCCCACGCACTCCCCAGAACCTCACGTCGATCATCCCGCCTCCGAGTCGTCGCCCTTTCGGGGACCCGCCGAAGATAGACTGCGGCCGTCCCCAGCGCGAGCCCTTCGCGCCTGTCCTGTCCCGGGTTCGGGTTTGGTATACCAAGGGGAGTGACCGCGAGGCTCCTCGACGCCCTGGCCCTGCTCCTGCTCGTCGGGGCGGGATTTTCGTTCCTGCAGGGCGCCCGTCACATCGCGAGCCGCGAGGATCTGCACGCGATTTACTGGATGGCAGTGGGGATCGCGCTCCTCCGAGCCTGCAGCAACGTCGCGCGCGCCGACCGCGCCGGAGGATGAGCGGTGAGCCGGTGGATCGCGCTCGGGTGCCTCTTGCTCGGTCTCGGCTGCGGCGGTGACCGAGCGGCGCCGGTGCCCGCCGGGCCCGCCCAGAACGCCGTCAATGTGGCCCTCGGCGGGCAGACGGTTGCCCGGATCGGGGCAACCGCGATCGACCGCGCCCTCGTCCGCGCCGTCATGCAGGCCCGCGGGCTCTCGGCCAAGGCCGTGCTCGACGCGCTCGTCGAAGAGGCGATCCTCGCCGAGGCTGCGATCCGAGCGGGCGCGCCGAACGACCTGGCCGCCCGTGGCCGACTGAATGCCGCGCTCGCGCGACCCCTCCTCGATCGATTTCGCGCCGAGGGCCTCGCAGCCGGGCCATGGACGGACGACGAGCTTGCCAAGCTCGGCGCCGATCAATGGCGCGAGCTCGCTCGACCCGAGGGTCGCGTCGTCGTGCATGCGCTGGTGAAGAAGGAAGTGCCCGACGCAGAGCAGGTGGGCAAACGGCTGCGTGAGAAGCTCCTCGAGGTCAGCGGCACCGATCCCGAGACCAACCTGAAGGCGTTCACCGAAGCGGCAAAGGCGTTCAAGGTCCCCTCGGGTCCGCCCGTGCACATCGAGCAGCTGTCGTTCGTCTCCGACGGTCGATCGCTCGACTCGCCAGGCTCGCTCCTTCCTTCGTTCACCAAGGGAGCGTTCGCGATTCCGGCAGTGTTCGGCACCAGCGACCTCGTCGAGACCTCCTTCGGGTTCCACGTCATCCGGATGCTCGCGATCATTCCGCCGAAGACGACCACCCGCGAGGAGCGCATCGCGATCCTCGAGCCCCAGCTCGTCTCGGCGCGCGTGAAGGCCGTGCACGACGCCCGGTTGGCCGCGCTGCACAAGCAAACCCCGCCGCAGATGCTCGGCTCCGACCAAGATCTGTTGCTGCCCAAATGAGCACCGATGGGGCCAAGCGGTATTCGCGCGCGGAGGACGAGACCGCCTTCACCGCGATCTTGAAGGCGCACGTCGGCGCGACGCCCGGCGCGATTGGAGCTGCGCTCGTCGACGGCGAGGGCGAGGCCGTCGACTACGCCGGAGACACGATCGATCCGTTCGATCTGAAGGTCGCCGCGGCGCACTGGCGGCTCGTCCTCTCGGACATCGAGCGGGGGAAGCTCGCAGCCGAGGGCGGACCGACGATGCGCCTCGTGGTGCTCACCGATCGCCGTGGATTCGTGCTCACGGCGCTCCCCGAGGGCTACGCGCTCCTCTCGATCCTCGAGGCGAACGCCGCCCTCGGCCACGCGGATCGCTCGCTCGACGGCACGCTGCGGGCGCTGCACCGCGAGGCGGGTTGGGCGTTTCCGCCCGGTGCGTTCCGCTGGCACCCGATCGAGGTCGAGATCGACGCACGCGCACGGCCTCAGCGCATTCGCGTACGACATCAATGGACCGAGGTCGTCCCCATCGGCCGCATCGCCACGGGACTGCAACCTGGCGAGGTCGGCTGGCGCGTGGACGTCTCTGCCGCGGACTGCGAGACGACGCTGGTGCTCGGGCGCGACGACCGCTGGTACGCCGACCTCCAGCTCGAGGGCGACGCGCGCGAGAACCCGCTCGGCGGTCGCGAAGATCTTTCGATTTGAGTCCGGTATCCTCGCGGCAATGTCTCCGTCGATCGTGCGCCGGGTGAGCTTCGTCCGCCTCGCTGGGTGCGTGGCAATCGCGGTCCTCGGAGCGCTCTACTTCATGAGCGCGTTCGAGCCAGGTGGTTTGCGGATCGGTCGTCTCGTTCTCGGCGGCTCGGCGGCCCTCGGTGCGCTGCTTGCGGCGTTCGGTTCGCGAGTCGCGATGTGTGCGCGATGCAAGGTCGAGGCGACGGAGGCCGGGGTCTTCTTCCGCGACGAGGAGCGAGGCCGCGTCGACGCCGCAGCTTCGGGAGACTTGGACGCGTTGCAGGCCTTGGTCGCATCGCCTCCTTCGGGCTCGGGAACCGCGCTGCTCTGGTACGCGTACTGTCCGAAGTGCGGTGAGGCGGCGAGGCTGCGGAGCGGTGCCGCCGGCAAAGACCACATGCTGGCGGGGGCTCCGGCGGCGCGCGCAATCGAGCTCATTCTCGCGCGACGCGCGCAGGGGTGACGGCGCTATCATCGGCCCATGGCGAAGCGCGTCCCCGCGAGCGATCGCGTGCGCGGCGAGTGGCTGCGGCGGGTCGAGGCAGAGTATCGATCGGCGGCGCTCACGCAGCACCTCGGCTTGTGGATGATCCAATGCGGGGCCTCTCCCGATTTGATCAAGCTGGTGATGCGCATCGCGGCCGACGAGATCGCGCACGCCGATCTCAGCCACCGCGCCTACGCGGCCGCGGGCGGGAGCGAGATGCCGCAGCTCGCGCGCGAGAGCTTGGAGCTGCGTCGCCACCCGAGAGACCCGCTCGAGCACGATGTGACGCGAGTCTGTGTCGACGTCTTCTGTCTCGGAGAGACGGTGGCGGTCCCGTTGTTCGTCAAGCTGCGCGCGGGCTGCACCGTACCGGTTGCACGCCGCGTGCTCGACCGTGTGCTCCGCGACGAGATCCGCCACCGGGACTTCGGGTGGACCTGCCTGTCGTGGCTTCTCCACGAGCATCCCATGGCTCCGGAGCTCCGCGCGCTGATCGAACGCGAGTTGCCCATCTGGTTCACGCGCGTCCGCTCCGTCTACGCGCCTCCCGGGGCCGAGACCCAGAAGAAGGTCACCGACGACGATCGCGCGTGGGGCCTGATGGCCCCCGCGACCTATGGCGACGTGCTGCGTCGCACGCTCGAACGCGACTGGATCCCACGCTTCGGCAAGCTCGGGTTCGACGCGCGACGAGCCTGGGCGCCGTGATGGAGAACGGAGACGAGCGGTCTCAGCCGCCGCAACACTTCTTGTACTTCTTGCCACTGCCGCAGGGGCACGGATCGTTGCGCCCGGGCTTCGGTCCAGCCGCCACGAAGGGAACGGCGTGTGCGGGCGGAAGCGGGATCACGGGAGCCTGCTCCGCCTGCTCCTCCGCATCACCGTCGTCCGAGTCGGAGAGACCAAGGTGGTAGGCCGCGCTGTCGCAGTACGGGGGCTCGCCGCGTTCCACCAGCACTTGCCAGATCGGCCTGGCGCGGTCGAGGTCACCGAGGGCTTCGAAAATGTCTGCAGCATCCTGGAGCGCTTTGCTGCCATCGGGATCCTTCGCGAGCACGGCCTCGGCCAACGCACGGGCCTCGTCCGGGCGACCCGCTCGAACGAGAATCGAGGCTTCGAGCGTGGTGGTGGTCTCAAATACGCCCTCCGTCGACGCCTCGATTTCGCGCGCGAGTAGCAGTGCGTCTTCGAACCGTCCGTGCTCGGCGAGATCGAAGGGAATTCCAGACATCCACTCTTCGATCATCACTCCCAGTCGATCGTCCAGAGCCTCGAACTGATCGGGCGCACTCCCGAGAATGGCCAGCACCGCCTTCGCGAGGCTCACGTCACGCTCGACCTCCTCGATCGGTCGCAGCTCGTCGTCCTCGATGCGATCCAAGAACCGTTCATAGGCGTTGACCGCCTCTTCGAGGGATTTCGCGAGCGGTTCGTGCTCAGGGGCGAGCGGCGCCAGGTCTTCTTCGTCGTCCTCGACGTCGTCGAATTCGTCCGACTCGTACTGCGCGGGCGCCTTACCTTGGCTCTCGATGACTCGCGGATAGCTCGCCGCGGGCTCACGACGGCCCTTGGCCACCACTTCGATGGAGTGGCGGAGCTCGTCGCCGAAGTCGAAGAGGTAGAGGAACTTGCGACCGACCGCGAGGTCGAGAGAGGCAAGCCGCGTGGTCGCCACGTCGCGCTCCCACGGATGCTCGGGACTCAAGCTCACGACGTCTTTTCGATCCCACGCGCGGTTCGTGAGGAAGAACGAATACAGATGATCGTCGTCCAGGTCGAAGACGTCCTGGATGGCGCGGTGGACCGTCTCCAGGGTCTGCCCGCCGGCGAACTCGAGGGTCCGGTACACCTGCGGGGCGCGCAGCGGCGTGATCCGCAGGGTCCACGTCGCGGACGTATCGATGGGTGTCTTCGGGCTGGGCTTGCTGGGCTTGCGGGCCATCGCCCAGCGAAGCTAGATGCGGCGGCGACGGGCGGCGAGCGCAAGTGCGAGCGCGCCGAACGCGAGGGCGCCGGTGGTGGAGCGGTCGCCCGAGGTGCGGCAACCGCAGCCGCCACGGCTCAGATCGTCGGTGGCCTCGAGACCCGCTTCGCCGCCATCGTCGGTCACCGCGGAATCGGTGGGGATGCCAGTGTCGACGAGAAGGCCGTCGTCGATGACGTCGCCATCCATGCCGGGGAGGCCGGTGTCCTCTTCGGGAACGCCGCTGTCGACCGGAGGAATGCCGGTGTCGACCGGAGGAATGCCGGTGTCGACCGGCGGAATGCCGGTGTCGATCACGCCCGTGTCGGGAGGACCGGCGTCGAACGCGCAGCCCGCGATCGGCGCGTGGACGCAACCGGTGGTCGCGTTGCACGAGTCGGTGGTGCACGGGTTTCCGTCGTCGCAGCTCTTGGAGACGAAGCCGCATGCGCCGGTGGTCTTGTTGCAGGTCGCCGTGGTGCAAGCGTCGGAAGGCGCGGGGCAGCTCTTCGGGGTGTGGCTGCAGCCGGCCGTCGCGTCGCACGCGTCGACGGTGCACGGGTCGCCGTCGTCGCACGACACGGCCGCGCCCTTGGCGCACGCGCCGGTCGAGTCGCACACGCCGGCGAAGCACTTGTCGGGCTGGGTGCAGGCGGTGCCCGCGGAGGGCGACGCGACACACGCGCCCGAGCTCGGGACGCACGCGTTGACCAGACACGGATTGCCGCTCCCCGGACACACCTTCGCGACACCGTTGCACTTGCCGGTGCCGTCGCAGCGATCGGTCGTGGTGCAGGCGCTGCCGTCGTTGCAATTGACGTCCTTGGGGATGGCGAAGTTCTGACAGGTGCGCGCCGCGGTGGGCGAGCACCAGTTCCACACGCAGTCCTGGTTGAAGCCGCCGATGGTGAGCTTCTCGATGGCGCACTTGCCGGCCGACGGGATGGCGACGCACGCGCCGGACTTGCACTCGCCGTCGCACAGGGTGCTGTCGAACGAGGTTGCAGGGCGACAGGCCGTGCCGTCGGCGGCGGCCGTGGCGAGACACAGCTTGCCCGAGCACACCTGGCCGCAGTTGCCGACCGAGCCACCGGCCGCGCCGCACACGCGGCCGTTCATGTTGGCGATGCCGACGCTCGCGATCGAGACGCAGGCTACCTGGACGGGGATCGCGCCTCCGGCCGGTCGTAGCGAGCAGATGCCCTCGCACTCTTGGAGCGGACCCGCGCCGTCGGGGTCACACGGCGCGCCGAGCTGGTTGATCGAGCAGTTGCCGGTGATGGCCTGCTCGACCGAGCCGACGCTGCCGTCGGACGCGCTCTGCACGGTGCAACCGAGGAGCCCCACCACCGCGCCCAACGCCACGAGCGTGCGAATCGTCCGCATGAAGACCTCCGAAGAAAGACGCATCAACGTGCCACATCCGACTCGTTTTGTCGAAACAACGGCCCTCGCCCGCACACCGAGCAAGCCCGATGGTACCCTCGGCCTCGTGCCGTCTGCACCGTCAACAGGCCGGCCAACGATCTGGGCCGTGTTCGGTCTGGCAGCTTTTTCCGCTTGCGACGACTCCGGCGATTGCCCGGCCGAGGCTTGTCCAGAGGACGCGCTGGTCGTGTCGGTAAGGCCGGCTCGCGGAGCGTTCTCGTCGGGCGAGTACACGTTCGACGTGTCCTCCGATGGGAAGGTGGAGCGCGCGACCTGTCTGCTCGATGCACGGAAGCCGGCGGACACGAAGTGCTCGGCCACCTTCGTAACCCTCGAGGTGACCCCCTACGGGGAGGCGCTCTTCGTGGTGCGATTCCGCGCGGCACCCGTGAAGGCGGAGTTGTCGATCTCACTCGCAGCCAAGCCGTTCGCTCACGGAGCGTGGTCGTCTGCGTACGACAGGCTCGGCAGCGACGAGTGCGGGCGGTGCCGTTGGGATGCGGTCGAGCTCTTCGCCGATCCGGCCGGCTGACGGCCAGCTTCACGTCTGACGAATACGGCTGGACGAAAACGCGGGTAGGCTCCACGTAGCGCCCGTGGCAAGCAAGGACGACAAGGACCGACCGCTGGAGGCTCTCGCCAGCGGATTTCGCGGGCGCACGCTGGTGACCGCCAAGCTCGCGTCGAAGCTCGGGCTCGCGATGGTGAAGCGTCAGCTCGGCGCGGGGAGTGACGAGCCCCTGATCGATTCGGAGCAGGCCACACAGGCGGCGATGCGGCTCGTGAAGGAGATGGGCGCGCTCAAGGGCCTGGTCATGAAGTTCGGCCAGATTGCGAGCTACATGCCCGGCGCGCTGCCGCCGGACGCGCAGCGCGTGTTGGCCAGGCTGCAGTCGCAGAGCACCGCGATGGCCTGGCCGAAGGTGGCCGAGGTGCTGCGCGAGGAGCTCGGTGGGGAGGCTGAAACACTCTTCGAGGAGTTTGCCCAGGAGCCGTTCGCGGCCGCGTCGATCGGACAGGTCCACCGCGCGCGGCACGAGGGGCGCGAGGTCGCGGTGAAGGTGCAGTACCCGGGCATCGAGCGGGCGCTCGAGAGCGACCTCGGCACGCTGCGCGTCCTCGCGAAGATGGCCTCGTTCGGCACCGCGATGGACGCCGACGAGGTGGTGACCGAGCTCGCCGAACGCTCGCTCGAGGAGTGCGACTACCGCGGCGAAGCGGAGAACCAGCGGCTGTTTTCGGCGCTGTGGCGCGACGAACGCGACTATCACGTGCCGGCGATCGTGGAGGAGCGGACCTCGAAGAGGGTGCTCACGAGCGAGCTCTGCTCCGGGCGGGGCTTCCACGCGTTCGGCGACCAGGCGACGCAGGAGCAGAAGGATCGCGCAGGTCGCATCCTCTTCCACGCGTGCTTCGAGTCCCTCTTCCGGCACGGCATCTTCAACGGCGATCCGCACCCGGGGAACTACCTGTTCCGCGAAGACGGGCGGGTCACGTTCCTCGACTTCGGGTGCATCCGGCGGTTTCCGGCGGAGTTCATCGAGAGCTGGAAGGTGGTCGCCAAATCGGTGCTCGACGACGACAAGAAGCGCTTCCGCGAGGCGATGCCGGCGCTCGGATTCGTGCCCGACCCCAAGCGCTTCGACTGGGACGCGCAGTGGGCGAACATGGAGTACCTGTACCTGCCGTTCAAGTCGCAGAAGCCCTTCACGTACACGCACGAGTACGTGCGCGAGAGCTACGCGAAGCTCCTGTTCGACAACCCGAACCAGCGCAAGACCGCGATGCCCGCGGAGTGGGTCTACCTCAATCGCCTCCAGTGGGGGCTGAACTCGGTGCTCGCCCACCTGCACGCGACGGGGCCGTGGGGTGACATCTGGCGCGCCGCGGTGGAGTCGAAGACGACGATCGTGCACCGCCGCGAGGACGTGCGCTGACTACTCCTGTCCTTCACGCGGGGGGCGCGATGCTCTGACCAACCTTGCGGGCCGCGCAGCCGGTGCAGAAGAACTTGCCGGTCCGCACGTGCATCCGGCCGTGGGTACCTTCCGGCATCTCGGAGGAACAGCCGTCGCAGATCGTCGCGACCAGGGCCGTCTCCTCGGAGTAGCCCTCGGCCTGCTGTTCGACGCCTCCGAGGATGAGGCCGCGCGGGGTCGACTTGACGATCTCGCGACGGAACAGCTCGTGGACCCGGCCCCATCGACGAATGTGGTCGTCGGTCAGCCCATGCGCGCGCATGACCTGCTCCATCAGCCGCTCGCGGTAGTCGAAGAGCTCGTCCGAGATCACCATCCAGTGGTGGGCGTTGAAAGGGTTGAGCCCGAAGTACTTGCGGTCACCCGAGAACAGGCTGCTGAGAAACTCGTACTGCTTCTCGATCGCGCGCTGTTGGGTGACGTTGTGGAAGAACGGCGCGAGCCGCGGATCGGCGAACGCTCGACCATAGAAGTCCTGGAGAATCGCCGTGAGCCCCGGCCCTCGACCGAGCACGTCCCACAGCTCGGGATCGGGTGGGATGGCATCGACCTTCGCGGAGTCGTTCGGCTGATACGGTCGGCTGGGCTCGAAGGGATCGGCGTGGATGTCCGATCGTGCGATCCCTGCGCCGACGGCGCGAACGCGGGCGTCGTGCACGACCTCGGGGCTGCCGCAGAGGAAAGCGACGGCCCCTCTGGCTTCGGCGTGACGCGCGAACGCGACCTCTGTCGCCCGTCCGGCAACGACCAGAGGCTCCGGCGTCTCGCGTGACACGCAGGGCACGTAGTGGAAGCGCGGGTCGTTGCGCGCCATCTCCGTGAGCTCGGTCCGGAGGTAGAGCCCATCGTGATCGACCGCGCCGTGATAGAGGAACACCTCGCCGGTGTGCCCCTGACGGCGGGCCTCGCGCGCGATTCCGATGAGCGGGGCGAGGCCGGTGCCGGTGCCGAGGAGCAGGAGCGTTCGCCCCTGCATCGACTCGTCATAAGAGGTCGCGCCGATCGGTCCCTGCACCTCGAGCTCGTCGCCGGCCGCGAGCTCGTCGCACAGCCATGGGCTGACCGCGCCGCCGGCAACGCGCTCGACGTGGATCTCGAGGTAGTAGTCCTCCTCGGCGATGCTCGCGATCGAGTAGCTGCGCACGGCACCACTCGGGTGGCGCACGTTGACGTATTGGCCTGCCTGCCAGGCGAGCGCGGTCTCGGTCTCGAGCGACAACGCGACCACCGATCGGGAGAGGGTCCGCTTGGCATTGACCTGCGCGCGTACGAAGAGCTCGCTCAGATCGGCGCGCGCGACGTCGAGATCGCAGGTCGGCCGCGTGACGCACGGCAAGAAGTACCCCTTCGCGCGCATCGCCTCCCGGAGCCCCCGACGGTCTTCGTCGCCCAGGATTCCCTCGGTGCGGAGCAGGCAGACCTGGCACGAGCCGCGGCGACAGGAGAACGACACGTTCGCACCGCCACGCAGCATGGCTTCGAGCGCGGTCTCGCCTTCGCGAACCGGGTAGCGTGCGCCATCGAAGGTGATCCTCGCCATGGCCCCATGTTGGTCCGCGTCGACGCGCCTGGGACATGGCCGGAATGGTGCAGAACAGGGCCGAGAGAGGCCACTCTAAGGGCGACGGGTGGAACGCTTGGGGATGCGGAGGACGAGCAGGGTCCCTTCGCACGATTCGCGCTCGATCGTCGCCCCGAGCTGCGCCGTCAGGCGCGGGACCAGCAAGAGTCCGAGGCCTCCGCGCGAGTCGTTGCTCGACATCGGCATGCCGACACCGTCGTCCCGCACGTGGACCTCGAAGTTCGACGACGTGATGGCCAGTCCAATCGAGATTGTTCCGCGCCGCCCGCCAGGGAACGCGTGTTTGAGTGCGTTGGTGACGAGCTCGTTGAGGATGAGCCCACAGGGAATCGCCCGATCGATTTCGAGGAAAAACGACTCCCCCTCGATCGACAAGGCGATCCCGCGCTGAACCACCCCGAACGAGGCCTCGAGCGATCCTGCGAGCGAACGGGCGTAGGCCTCGATGTCGATGCTCGCGAGGTTGCCGGACGAATACAACGTCTCGTGGACCAGGGACATCGCCGCGATCCGGCTGCGACTCTCGGTGAGCATCGCCGCGAGCGCGGACGACGCGCTGATCTGCTCTTGGAGGTACAACAGGCTCGAGACGATCTGGAGGTTGTTCTTCACCCGGTGGTGGATCTCACGGAGCAGGACCTCCTTCTCGGCGAGTTGGGCGGCGACACGGTCTGTCGCACGCCGAGCCTCGGTGACGTCGCGCGCGGTCCACAGCACGTGGGTGCACACTCCGGCCGCATCGATCACGGGGATCAGGAGCACGTCGAGGGTCGTCGACAGCGCGACGATGTCCGAGCGGAAGCGCAAGATGCCGCCCGTCCTGACGACGCACTCGACGTTGGCGAGCTCGGGGAACGATTCGGTCGGATGGATGCCGAGCTCCTCCATCAGCTCGTCGGGATCGCGGCCAATCGCGTCAGCTTCCCGGCACGCTGGCCAGATCTCCTGAAGCGTCTTGCGGAAGGTGGCATTGATGGCGCGAATCCGCCGCTCGCCCGTCGGACTCACTTCGATGAGCAGAAGATGATCAGACGTGTGATCGAAGACCAGGGCGAGGGAGGCGGCGGTCTCGGCGAGCTTTCGTTCCGCCCCCATCCGGTCGGTGATTTCACGCACGGTTCCGATCGAGCGGAGGGGACGCCCTGCGTCGTCGTAGAACGTGCGACCGCGCTCCTCGACCCACTTGATCCGGCCGTCCGGCATCTGCAGACGATGGGTGATGAAGTAGGGCTGCCGCGACGCGACCGAGGCACGATAGGTGCAGTCGACGAGGTCTCGGTCGTCGGGGTGGATCGCGCCGAGAAACGCCTCGTAGGAAGCGCCGAACGACTGCTTGTCGATCTCGAAGAGCCGGTAGATCTCGTCGGACCAGAACAGACTGTGGTCGCCGAGGTCGAGCTCCCAGCCGCCGAACTCTGCCAGCTCCTGCCACTGCTTCAGCCGGCATAACGCCGCCTGGGGGCACTCGCAGTCGTCGGGGGCGGTCACGCGCGCCCTTCCAGCAGCTCGGTCACGCGTCGCACCAAAACGGCGGGCGCAAACGGCTTGGCCAGAACACCCTCGGCCTGATGCGCGAGCCCGTGGCGCAGCGTCGTGTCGTCGAGGTAGCCCGTGACGTACAACACGCGCATCGTGGGGAACCGCGGCTCGAGGCAGCGCGCGAGCTGGGCGCCGCTCATGCCAGGCATGACCACGTCGGTCACGAGGAGATCGAGCGGTCGCTCGAGCCCCTCGATCAGCGACATCGCTTGCTCGGGACCGTCGGCGGCGAGGGTGCGGAACCCGGCGCTCTGGAGCGCGCGGACGATGACGTAGCGCACTTGGGAGTCATCTTCGACGACGAGGATCGATTGGTCCCGCCCCGACGGCGTCCGTGAGTCGGCGATCGCCGGCAGGTCGCGGTACTCGGGGAGCAGCACGGTGAAGGTCGTGCCCCGCCCGGGCGTGCTCTCGACGTGGATGGTGCCGTGGCTCTGCTGGACGATGCCGTAGACGCTCGCGAGCACGAGCCCGTGGTCGCTCGGCGCCTCGCGGCCGAAGAATGGCTCGAACACCTGCGGAATCTCGTCCGCTGTGAGCCCGCCACCGGTGTCGGCGACCGAGAGCGTCGCATAGCGGCCCGGCGGGACCCCGAGACACTCGGCCGAGGCAGCATCGAGCTCGCGGCTCCCCGTTCCGATCTCGAGCACGCCGCCCGTGCCCATCCACTCGCGCGCGTTGCTCGCGAGGTTGAGGACCACCTGCTCGATCTGCCCGGGATCGACGAACACGCGCGGCGTCGAGCGGACCTTCACCCGGAGCAGGATGTGCTCGCCGAGCAGCCGCAGGAGCATCCGCTCCATGCTCTGGACGACCGAGCCGAGATCGACGGAGCTCGGGCGCAGGTGCTGACGCCGACTGAACGCGAGGAGCTGGCGGGTGAGCGTCTCGGCGCGTCCGGCAGCGTCGACGATCCGCTGCACGTCCTCGACGATGGGATCGTCTCGGCGGAGAGCCGCGCCGACGAAGGATGCGCAGCCGCCGATGACCGACAAGAGGTTGTTGAAGTCGTGCGCCAACCCGCCTGCGAGGCGACCGACGGCCTCCATGCGTTGCCCCTGCACCAAGCGCGCCTGCGACGCCTGCAACTCGGCGCGAACGCGATGGATCTCGGAGACGTCGGTGAGGAAGCCGACGACGCGATCGGGACCAAACCCCTCGTCGATTCGGCGGAGACGGCAGATGTGGCGACGAGGTTCGCTGACACAGTAGACCTCGAGCTCGTCGACCTCGACGGCATCGGTCTCGAGCGCGCGCGAGAGGAGCGCACGCGCGCGAGCGCGGTGCGCGGCGGGGACCCTGTCGAAGAACGACGACCCGACCAGCGCGTCGAGCCCACACTCGTGAGCGAGCTCGATGGTGCCGTCGGCGTTCAGGATGAGGATGCTGTCCGGCGCGGCCTCGACGAGCGCGCGGTACCTCGCCTCCCCTCGCAGCGCGGCGTTCTCCGTCCGGCGACGAGTGGTGACGTCGGTGGCCACGACGAGCACACCATCGGGTTCGCCGGGACCGATGTTGATCGGAGTGGACCGAAGCGAGGCCCAGAGCTCGGTTCCGTCCGCGTGGAGCAGCGCGACCTCGACGCTCCCCTGCTCGCCGACGAGGGTCCGAGCACACGTCTCGACGAACCGCGCACGCTGATGCTCGTGGACGAGCTCGTCGGCGACGACGGCTCCGAGCGCGTCGATCGTGTGCCCGAGCATCTCGGCGAGACGCGCGTTGGCGTAGACCGTGCGCCGATCGCCATTGAGGATCCAGATGGCGACCCCCGCGGTCTCGACGATCCGCCGGAGGGCGTCGTTCGTGGTGCGCAGGCGGAGCTCCGCGCGGGGTCGCATGCGAATCGATGCGCTTCGGATGCGCGCGAGGAGCTCGGCCGGCCGAAGTGGCCGGAACACCACGTCGCTCGCGCCCGCGCTCGAAGCCCGTACCGCGGTCATCACGTCGGACGCATCGACGACCGCCACGACCGCGACGCCGTCGGAGCACAATCGCTCGATCGCAGCGCCCGAGCCAGCGAGTGGTCCATCGATCACGACGACCGTACCCGGGGCGAGGGACGCGCGCGCCTCGTCGACGCTGTCGTGGGCTTCGATCGAGAACCCCGATCCCCTCAGCGCGTCGAGCAGGCCCTCTCCCGGGGCGATGAGCGTCAGAATCTCCATCGACTTACCCGCGAGCACTCAAGATGGGTCGCCGCGAGGGACGAGCGATTGGTGGATCGACGCGACGAGCTCGTCGCCGCTGAAGGGCTTCGCGAGCATCATGTTGGCGCCGAGGTCGGCCCCCATGCCATCGCCGTAGCCCGACATGAAGAGCACGCGGAGGCGCGGCAAGAAGCGGCGCATGCGCTCGGCGAGCTCCAATCCGCCCATGATCGGGAGAACGAGATCGGTCAGCAGCACGTCGAACCCATCTGCACCGCGCTCGAGGAGCGCGAGCGCCTCGCCGGCCCCGGACGCAGACTGAACATGGAATCCCTGCATTTCCAGGGTGCGAACCAGGATTCGGCGCAGCGGGTCCTCGTCTTCGACGACGAGGATGCTCGCCGGGGTCGCGTCGACGTGCTGGGCCACGGCTGTTGGCGGGGGAGGCTGGGAGGGCGAGTCGAGCGTGCAAGGAAAGTCGATCACGAAGGTGGTGCCCTCTCCGACCCTGCTCGCGACGTCGATCCTGCCGCCCACCGACTCCACGACCTCGCGGACGCTCCACAGGCCGAGCCCGGTGCCGCGGGTCTCGTCCTTCGTCGTGTAGAACGGCTCGAACATCTGCGCGAGCACCCTTTCGGGCATGCCGGAGCCCGTGTCGGCGACCTCGATGTTCACCCGCTCGCGCGAGACGCTGGTGCGGATGGTGATGACGCCACCGAGCGGCATCGCGTCACGCGCGTTCGCGACGAGGTTCAGCACGATCTGCTCGAGACGGTGACGATCGAGCGGGATCCGCGCGACGCCCGCTCCGAGCTCCATGACGACCCGGACCGACTCGGGGGTGAATTGCTCGACGAGGTCTCGGAGTCGCTGCATCGTCGTATCGAGCTCGGCGACGCCCGCGCGGACCGACCCCTGGCGCGCGAACAACAGGAGTTGGCGTGTGAGGGCCGAGCCGCGGGTGACCGCCCCCGCGATGGTGTCGACGAGCTCTTCGTGATCGGCCGGCCGGCGCCGAACGAGCCCAGCCGCTTGCTGGATGACCGTGAGCAGGTTGTTGACGTCGTGGATGACCGACGCCGCCAACATGCCCACCGCTTCGGCCTGTTGGCTGCGACGCAGCTTGCCCTCGAGAGACACGCGCTCCGAGATGTCGCGCACGACCGCGGTGTGCAGGGGCTGCTCGTCGTCGACCATGCTGATCGAGACCTCGATCGGGAACAGCGAGCCGTCCCGCCGGAGCGCCGACATCGGCCGGCGTTCGTTCATCGCCCGCGGGGCACCCCCCGATGCGAAGTACCGTCGGAGGTGATCGCGGTGATGTTCGCGCACGGCAACCGGGATGAGGGTGTCGAGCGGAAGCCCGCGCGCCTCGTCGAACGAGTACCCGAACATCCGCTCGGCCGCACGGTTGAAGACGACGATCTTGCCTTCGAGATCGACCGAGATGATCGCATCGGGAGAGTTGTCGAGCGTCGAGTAGTAGCGCGCCTCGGCGCGCCTGCGGGCAGTCTCGGCCTCGGCGCGGGCGAGCTCCGCGCGCCGGCGGAACAACGCCGTCTCGATCGTCGCGTGCAGGGCGCGTTGCTCGAACGGCTTGAGCACGTATCCGAGCGGCTCGGTGCTCTTGAGGCGCTCGACGGTCGCGTCGTCCGCATAGGCCGTGAGGAACACCACGGGAATGGAGTATTCGCTGCGCAACAGGGCCGCCGCGGCGATGCCGTCCATCTCGCCAGCGAGACCGATGTCCATCAGCACGAGCTCCGGCGCGGCGGCTGCCGCGTTGGCCACCGCTTCCTCACCGGTCGGGAAGTTGCCGACGATGTCGAAGCCCATCCGGCGCAGCCGATGCTCGAGCTCGAGCGCGACGATGTGCTCGTCCTCGACGATCATGATCCTGCCCCTCGCCAATGTCGCCCCCTTCACCGCGTTCGCTTCGGACCCCGGACCACGAGCTCGAGCAACTCCTCCTGCGAGTGCACGCCGAGCTTCGCGTACATCGACTTGAGGTGGTTGCGGACCGTGTTCTCGCTGATGTTCAGCGTTCGGGCGATCCCGGGGACGCGCTGGTGGGCGAGGAGACGATCGAGGATTTCGCGCTCGCGGGTGGAGAGCACCGCGAGAGCAGGCATGGATCTGCGAGGCTCGGAAGCACCCTCCACCGGAATGCCTGCCTCGCCGAGGAGCACGCGAATCCGCGACAGCGTGTCGCGCGCGTCCGTGTCGGGGGCCGGAGCGTCGTTGCGCGGATGGAGCGCGAGCTCGATGGCGGTGACCAGCTGCGCCTCGGTGAATGGCTTGACGACGAATCCCTGCGGGGTGGCGCGCATCACCCGACGAAGCGTGGGGGCATCGCAGTGTGCCGAGACGAACACCAGCGGTACGGCGGAGAGAGCGCGAATCTTCTCGGCGAGCTGCCCTCCGTCGAGCTCTCCGCCCAGATCGATGTCGAGGAGCACGAGGTCGGGACGCAAACGATCGAACGTCGCGAGCACCCGCGCCGCGTCGGTGACGAACTCCGGGCAGACATACCCGGCGCGCTGGAGGGTGCGCTGCATGTCCACTGCCACGATCCACTCGTCTTCGACGACCAGGATGCGCTTGGGGCTCACAGAACCTTCCGGCTGCGGGCTGCGCTCTGAGTGGATGGACGACGCCATTTTGAACAAGGAGTTAATGACGCGAGGCCGGCGCGATCAAGCCCGGCAACGTGCTCTCGTGCATGAGTTCTAGAGAGATTTCAGCTCGAGCGCTCGCCCGATGGCGCTTCGGAGCTCCTGCTCGTTCGGCGTGTCATGCCGAGTTGACGCGGGAACCCCGCGCCAAGCCATCCGAAGCGCCAACTCTGCTCCGGCACTCCCCAGACCAAGATCGAGCGCTTGCCGGCCGACCGCGTGAAGAACTTGCGCAGCATCAAGTGTCTTTCGCTGGCTGGACATGAGGTCTTCGTACCGGGAACGAAGTTCCAGCAGGCTCGTCCGTAGGTCTGCAGTCTCCGCGTCCAGCTCCTGGCACTGACGGCGCGACGTCGCGAGCTCCGTGCGGAGGCTCGAGGCAACGTCGAGAGCCCGCTGGGTGCGCGTCTCTTCTTGGGCCAACGCCTGGCGAGCGGCTGACAGCTCCTTCGCGAGAATGCCGTAGTCGCGCTGCAGCGACGCGACCTTCGTGGCCGACTCCCGCTCCGCCTGGTGGGCGTCGCGCTGACGCTGCTCCAAAATGGAACGCTCTTTCGCGTGCTCCTGGCGCGAGGTCTCGAGCTGTGCACGGAGTGCACCGAGCTGGGACTCGGCGGCACGTCGAATCTGCTCGGTCTCGGCGCGGACCCGGGCCACGATCGCCGCCTGCTCTTCGAGCCTTCGCGTCGTGGTCTCGCGCAGCTGCTCACGCTCCTGTGCGATCCGATCGATCATTTCGCGGGCCGCAGTGAGCTCTTGCGCGAGCTCCTGGAGCGCTTCTTCGGCCGTCGCGCCATCGGCACCGAAGGTTCGCGACCACCACCCCCGCTTGCGATCGACCTCGCTCATTGCCGGTTCTCCCGATCCTGTGCGTCCCTCGAGAGCAGGCGGCGGAGGCGGCTGAGGACCAGCCCCACGTTGGCCCCGGCTGCCCCGACTACGACGACGTGCTCGCCCCATGAGTGCACTCCTGCGAGCAACAGGGACTCTCCGAACTCGAACACCAAAGTCGACGGCGTACCGAGTCGACCTCCGTTGCCGAGCGCTGTCGCCGCAGCGACGGCGAGGTCCACACGCTCGGCGAGATGCGCCGCTGCTTCGGGCTCGAGCCCCGTCGAGGACAAGAGCGTGCCGCGCCCGTCCGTGCGGAGGAAGGCGCGGATCGCGGGGGCCGCAATCAGCGCGGCGCTCAACTCCTCCGCGGTCTCTTCGATCATGATGTGGCGTCCCTTCCGCTGCCGCTGTCGTCCGACGCGGCGGGGGCGTCGGTCGCACGTCGTCCATTGGGCTCGGGCTCCTCGACCGCGGTCCGTTCCAGCGTGTCGAGCGCGTGGGCGAGCGCCGCGTGCAGCTCGGCCAGATCCGTCGAGCGGTGGTGCGTCCATCGGTCGACGTCCGAGTCGCGACCGACGACCTCTGCGAGGGACGCGTGGGCGCGTTCAGCATCGAAATCGCCGGCTTCGAGCGCGCGTCGCACCGACCAGAGTACCTTCCGATCGTGCTCACGCAGCTCGGCGCGGTTGTTCACGAGCAACATGAGCTCGGAGAGATTCGACAGGTCCTGCCAGAGGCGACTCGCGGCGAGGTCGAGCACGTTCATCCAACGTGGCTCCGTGTCGGGGTCGGCGTGCGCCTTGGCGTGCGCTGTGAGCTGCTCGCGGATCCGTCGCTGGATGTCGCGCAGGCTGCTGCGATCGTGCACTCGCGCGAACGAGTACGCCTCGCGGCTGATCAGCTTGGCGAGCGCAGAAGCGGCGCTACGAAGCCGGCGCGGGGCGTCGTGCACCTGCGGCGGTCCCTCGCCGTACACCTCGGCGCGGAACGTGACATAGGCGCGACGCACGCGCAGCGATCGATCGAGCTCGGTGACGTAATACCGAGTGGTCGCCGAAAACCCCTCGTGCTCTGCCACGGCCATCTCGACCGCGGACAGCGATTTGAGCACCTCGCGCACCGCGCTCGAGCACGTCGCGATCAGGTCCCACTTGCGCTCCACGGTCGATGCCGAGACCGAGTCGCGGCGGCCCCGAATCCCGATGCGCGCGACGAACGCGACGCTCGTGATCTTCTCGGGGCCCTTGGGCTCGTCATCGAGTCGGGCCTCGACCGCGCGACAGATCGTGCTCGCCCGATCGGCGAACTCGAAGTCGAGGTCGTCGACGTCGGGTTCGATGTCGTAGCGGGCGAGCACCGCGCCAAGAACGTCGTGGGCGTCGTCGAGCGCGCGGAGGACCTCGGCCCGCATCGGAAGCAGGTCGTCGCCATCGCTCTCCTCGGCGGCGACGACCGGAGCGGCTTGCGCACGGGCGATGGCGCGGCGGATTCGCTCGATCAGCGCCGCCGCGTTCGCGCCGTTCGCGACGATCGGAGCCTCTTCGAATCTCGCCGCGGTCATCATCCGACCTCGGTCAGGCGGCCGCTTCGAGGTTACTGAGCTGCATGCGCGACTTGGCGATCACCATGCCGATGTTGGCGTTGCCACGGCAGACGAAGACGACTGCGTGGTTGTTGTGCTTCTTTCCGCGGAGGAAGACGTGCAGCAGGTTCGTGCTGAACACCAGGATTTCCTGGAAGTAGTGCATATTGTCCGTGGCGCCGCGGGCCTTCTTGAACATCTTCTCGATGGCGACGACGTTCGTGCCCTGGAACATGTCGGCGGTCGCCGCGGAGACGAGGTCGAGGACCTCGGACGGGTGCGAATCGACGGTCTTGACGGAGAGCAGCATGCCCGTGGACATGTCCACGTAGCCGGCGGCGACACACTCGGGGACCTGGGACACGGCAACGTTGAGGGCTTTGTCGAGCGACATGATGATGGGGACGCCTTTCTCAGGGATTCACAGTCTCGTGCGAGCGTTCGACGGCGCGACAGTGCGACGCGAACGCGGAGAGGAATTCGATCTGCTCGTCCGACTGGACGAAGCGCGGCTGCACGCAGCGCACCGTCTCGAGCGCGTCGAGTGCGCTCGCGCCTTCGAGGATCAGAAACGCAGCCAGGATCGTGCCGGTGCGCCCCAGGCCCGCGCGGCAATGCACCGCGACGGAGCGCCCGGCTTTGGTGCGCCGGGCGATCTCGGTGCAGAGGCGACGCGCCTCCTCGATGCTCGGGGCGCCCATGTCGGGGATCGGCAACGAGATGCTGTCGATCGAGTAGCGCCCGAGCAACTCGCTCGGGACGTTCTGCGTCTCTTCCAACGACACGAGGGTGCCTATCCCGAGCGAGAACAGTCCGGCGACGTCCTCCTCGACATCGACCAGGAGCCCCGGACGCGGCATCCCCGCGAGCAGGTTTGATCGAACCCAGTGGAGGCCGCGCGGCACCCGGGCGTACGCGAGCCGCGCACTCACCGGTGGGCGCGCGGTCTCGGCGCTCGCGCGGACGAATCGCGGCGTATCCACGGCCTCGGAGATGGGCGCCGGCGTGTCGTTCGGGTCGACGTAGCAGGACCCCGTCTCGACGAAGTGGCGACCGTGGGCCGTGGCCGGCGCAGCGAAGAACCCATCGGTGCTCGAAGACTCGACGATCCGACCGCCGACCAGGAGCGCGACCCGTCCACCGAGCGCGAGGGCCTCCGCGCGGTTGTGGGTGACGAAGAGGAACGCGCGACGCGCGGCCTCGGCTCTCACGAGCGTGAGCAGCTCGCCACGCTCCTTGTCCGAGAGCCCCACGGTGGGCTCGTCGAGGAGAACCAGCGGCACGTCGCTCGCGACCGCACGCGCGATGGCGAGCGCGCGCTGTTGCCCGAGGGGCAGATCGATGACCCGTGCATCGAGTTGGTCGGCGAGCGACAACAGGCCGAGCTCACGGAGCACGACTTCGACACGGCCACGCTGCTCCCGCTGGGTCAGCGTGTGGCGGGCTGTCAGACCGATCGAGACATTCTCGAGAACGCTGGCGATCATCAAACGAGCGCTCTGAGCGAGGAGAAACGGCCGGTCGACGGTCTCGAGAGGGTGTCCCCGGTAGCGCGCGATGCCCCACGTGCGGAGCAGCGGCTGGGCGTCGTTCTGCCCGGCGACCGTTCGCACCACCGTCGACTTGCCAGCGCCCCCAGGCCCCATCAGGCTGGTGACGCCTGTGTCCGCGAGCTCGAGGTCGACGCTGCGGAGAACCATGTTCTCCCCGAACGCGACGCCAAACCCACGCAACTGAAGAATCGCTGTCACGCCCGAGAAAGTACGGGCTCGGGCGGTGTCACCAGAATGGCCGGATTGGACCGAAAGCTAGCCGGCGCAAGCCAGACAACTCAGCCGCCGTCGCTCGGCGGCGGGAGACCATAGAGCGTGCCGGCCATGCCGGTGTCTTCGGGGCCGCTGGTGTCGCTGACGCTGGTGTCAACCGCGGTCGCGGTGTCGAGCCTCGCGTCGACGGGGACTCCGCCATAGAGCGCACCCGAGGAGGTCTCCATGCCGGCATCCCCGGCCGGCGCCTCGGTGCTGGCCCCGCAGCCCGTCACCGCGAGTGTCGAGGCGAAGGCGAGCAACGCGCCACGGCTCATTCGAGCGCGCGCACCCGGGATCGGTGCGAGCCCTTCGGGCAGCGCCGACGAACAGAACGGACATGCGTTCTCGTTCGCGCGCACGTGGCGACGACACGACGGGCAAGGTACGAACGACATCTGCTCCCTCCGGCCGGAAAGAGACAGCGTCACACGACCGTGCGGAGCTTCGCAAGGATGAGGTCGAGCGCGACGCGGTTGTTGCCGCCCTCGGGGATGATCAGATCGGCCCAGCGCTTGGACGGCTCGACGAACTGCAGGTGCATCGGCCGCACGCTCTTGTAGTACTGATCGCGAATCGACTCGAACGTGCGACCGCGCTGCTCCATGTCGCGGCGGATGCGACGGAAGATGCGGATGTCGGCGTCGGTGTCGACGAAGACCTTGATGTCGAGCATCTCGCGGAGCGCGCGCTCGACGAACACGAGGATGCCCTCGACGATGATCACCGGCGTCGGCTCGACGCGGTGGACCTGTTCGACGCGACGGTGCGTCTTGAAGTCGTAGATGGGCACGTCGACGCCGCAACCCTCTTTAAGGGCGCGGAGGTGCTCGACCAGCAGCTCGGTCTCGAGCGAGTCGGGGTGGTCGAAATTGAGTTGCGACCGGCCTTCTTCGCTGAGGTCGGGGCGATCGCGGTAGTACGCGTCGTACTCGATCGCAGCGACCCGGTCGCTCGGCAGGGCGGAGCGGATCGCCCGAGCGACCGTGGTCTTGCCCGAGCCCGTACCTCCTGCGATTCCGATGACGAGCGCGGCCATCGAGGGGGTCTTTACCATAAACACGCCGGGAGCAGCCTCGGAGTGGTTTCGAGCCAACGGAAGAGCTGAACGCTGGGCAGGAACCGGTGTAGAGGGGCGGGGTGAGGAAACGTCGTCCCCGCAGCGCGGACTCAATCGTCGTGAATCTCGCGCGCCATTCGTATTGGGCCGTCCTGACCTTCGTCGCGTGCACGCCGCCGCCCGCCAAGCCGCCGGCCGAGCCCACCCCCGCGCCGGTCGAACCAGCTCCAGTCGTCGTGGCCAAGACGCCATGTGAGCAGTCGCGTGAGCTGCGCGATCAGGTCCCGGCCTTGCTGGCGCAAGGACGGCTGGATCGCACGCTCCGCACCATCGAGCTCGCCGATCGGCTCTGCCCCGCCGAAGCCCCGCAGACCTGGGGCTGGCAGGTGAGCACGCTGACCGACATCGGCCGGTGGTCCGAGGCACGCGCGCTGGTCACCAAGATCGACGGCGCGACCGAGTCGCCGCCCGACGCGAAGCCCTCGGCGGAGGCGGCGTCCAAACGCATCGACAAGCTGGATCGCGCGCCGGTCGACATGCTCGGCGCGCGCGAGCTCTCCCGCAAGCTCGCCTTCGAGGGCCAAGACGCGGCGACCAAGGGTCAGCACGCCGTCGCGCGCTCGAAATTCGTGGGCGCGTGGGAGGCCTTCCACCCGAACGGCGCCGCGCTCGTCGGTGCGGCGCAGGCGGCCCGCGCGGGCGGCGACATGGCCGAATCGCAACGCCTCTTGGATCGTGCGGTCGTCGACTACGAGAAGGAGACCGGCGGTCACCTCGAGCTCGACGTACCGAACGGCTTCGGCGGTTTCGTCACCTCGATTTCGTGGGGTGCGCAAGGTCGGCTCCTTGCCGTCGCGCACCGCGCGGTCGTTTCGGTCGTCGACTCGCTCACGTTGCGCGAGCGGCTCCGCATGCGCGGCCACCTGCAGACGGTGACCTCGGTCGCGTTCGCCCCCGACGCGCGCACCGTCGTCAGCGGCTCTCGCGACGAGTCGGTGCGCATCTGGGATGCCACCACCGGCAAGGAGCTGCGCAAGCTCGAGGGCCACAGCGGCGAGGTCAACGCGGTCGCGCTCACGCCGGATGGCAGCACCATCGCGTCGGCAGGCTTCGATCGCACCGTTCGGCTGTGGGACGCGGCGACGGGCACGCTTCGCGTCGCGCTCGCCGGCCACGACGGTGCGATCACGTCGATCTCGTTCGCCAAGGACGGCAAGACCCTGGTCTCGGCATCGGGCGACAAGACCGTGATCGTGTGGGACGTCGCCGCTGCCAAGATCAAGACCAAGATGACCGCGAACGCCCCGCTGCGTGCCGTCGCGGCCGGACCGTTCGTCGCCACGGGCGGCGAAGACCCGACGGTGAAGCTGTTCGCCCTGACCGGCGGCAACGTGCTCAAGTCGCTCGAGGGTCACGGCAGCGCGCTCACGACGCTGGCGTTTGCTCCGACGGGCGGGCGGCTCGCCTCGGGGGGCGTCGACGGCACCGTGCGGCTGTGGAACCCGACGACCGGCGCCTCGCTCGGCGTCATCGACGGACACGACGTCTTCCCGCTGTCGCTCGCGTGGACCGACGACGGCAAGCGCCTCGCATCGAGCGGCTACAACACCGTGCACGTGTGGGATCCCGACACACGCAACGAGCTCGCGCGCCTCTCGGGTCACGCGCAGCCGGTCAACGCGATCGCCTGGGCGCCTTCGAGCAAGGGCATCGCCCTCGGCTCGATGGATCGCACGCTGCGGCTGTTCGGGCCGTCGGCGCGACGCCTCGATGCGCACACTGGACCGGTCACCGCGGTCGCGTTCTCTCCGTTGGGGGCTGTCGTCGCTTCGGGCTCGATCGACGGAACGATCCGTCGCTGGAACCTCACGACTGGTGCGGCCGGCATGCCGATCGAAGACGTGGGCAGCGTGCAGAGCCTCGCGTGGTCGAGCGACGGCAAATTCCTCGCGTCGGCCTCGCCCGAGAAGTCGGTCAAGTTGTTCGACGCGGTGAGCGGACAGCTTGCCGGCCCCGAAACCACCGGGCCTGGTGCGTATTCCGTCGCGTTCTCACCCGACAGCTCGCAGCTCGTGTTCGCCGCGATCGGCAAGCTCGCCATCGTGCGCTCGGTCGCCACCGGTAAGGAGCTCGCGCGGCTCGTCGGCCACAACGCGAGCGTCAACTCGGTGGCCTGGTCGGCGGATGGTTCGACCATCGCGACCGCCTCGAGCGATCGCACCGTGAAGTTGTGGGACGCGAGCACCTTCGCGTTGAAGGAGACGCTCGAGACGGGGGAGCCGGCGCAGACCGTGTCGCTCCGGCCGCACGCGACCGAGTCGGTGTTCCTGGCTGTCGGCACGTCCGACGGCGCGGTGCACCTGTTCAAGCCGAAGCAGGCCAAAGAGGTCATGCGCTTGCCGGCCCACGGCGACGCGGTGCTCTCGGTCTCGTTCTCCCCCGACGGCATGTGGCTCGCGAGCGGCGCGCGCGACGGCACCACGCAGCTCTTCAGCATGCCCGACAGCCAGCTCCGCGTCTCGCTCCGTGCGGTCGACGCACGCGACGCCGCCTACGCGTTCACGCCCAACGGCGACCTCGAGGTCTTCGGCGACGCCCGCGACTTCCCGATCTGCCGCGTAGGTCCGCTCAGCGTGCCCTTCGAGCTGTGCGAAGAGCGCCACGTCGAGCAGGGACTCCTCGGCCGCCTGCTCCGCTGACGCTACGCTGTCGCAGTTGAGCGCGCCCGACCTCGAACGAGACCCGCCCCCGGTCGGACGACGCGAACGAATCGCGCTCGGCCTGATCGTCATCGTCGCGCTGTTCGTTCGCCTCGCGCACATCCGCGAGATGCGCGGTGACGTGCTGTTCGACCACCCGCCCCTCGACGAGGAGCGATACGTAATGGACGCGCGCACCTGGGCGGGCGGGATGCCGTTCGCGCCGCGGCCGTTCTGGCAGCCGCCCGGAATTCTCATCGTGCTCGGTGCAGTGTTCCGCCTGTTCGGTCCGGGGCTGATGGCGCCGCGGGTCCTGCAGGCGTGCATCGGCGCGGCCACCTGCGCGCTCGTCTGGGCCATCGCGCGAAGGCTCTTCGGCGCGCGGGTGGCGCTCGCTGCGGCCGCGATCCTCGCGCTGCACGGGATGTTCATCTTCGCGGGCGGCGAGCTGCTGCCGGCGATCTGGGCTGCGTTCTTCGAAGCGGCTGCGCTGCTATTCCTGCTCGATGCTCGCGGGAGCCTCCCTCGTGCGGTCCTCGCGGGGCTGCTGCTCGGGTCCGCGGTGCTCTTCACCCCGGTGACCCTGCCCTTTGGTCTCCTCGCCGCGCTCTGGCTCGGAAGGGGCGCGGCGCGGCGCGCGATTCCCTTCGCGTTCCTCGCGGCGCTCGCGGTCGCGATCGTGCCGGTCGCGGTCCGGAACTACCGCGCCGGTGGCGAGCTGGTGCTCGTCTCGACGAACGGTGGGCTGAACTTCTTCCTCGGCAACAACCCGCTGTATCCCGAGACGCTCGCCATCCGTCCGGGGCCGCGTTGGACCGAGCTGACTCAGGAGCCCTGGAGGCAGGCGCGCATTTCGGAGCCGGGCGCGATGTCGTCCTGGTTCTTCCGCCGAGGCGCTCGCTACTGGTTGGAGCACCCGCTCGACGCGCTCGGCCACTACCTGCGCAAAGTCTGGTTGTACCTGCACGCCTCGGAGATCACGCGCGACACGGATGTCTACGCGATGCGCGGTAGCTCGCGCGTCCTTCGGGCGCTGGTCGGTCCTCGTCCTCTGTGGCTCCCGGGGCTCTTGCTCATGCCGCTCGCCACGATCGGCATTGTCGACTCGGCGCGACGCAGGAAGGGGGCGTTGCTGCTCGTCTTCGTCCTGGCCAGCGCCGCGACGGTGGCGATGTTCTTCGTATCGGCGCGATACCGCGTCCCCGCGGTGCCGATCCTCTCGATCTTCTCGGCCGCGGGCGCCGCGGCGATCGTGCAGGCTCGCGGCCGTGGGCGCGCGATTCTCGTCACCGCCGCGCTGGCACTTTCGTTCGCCTGCGCGTGGCCCGCGCGCGAGGTCACGCTGTCGTTTCCGGCCGAGCCCGATCTATTTCGGGGTCTCGCGAAGAAGAACGAGGATCGACCGCAGGCGCTCGAAAGCTTTCGCCGGGCGACGGTCGCCGATCCGACCGATCCGCGCCCGTGGGTCGAGATGGGCAATGTGCTCGACACCCTCGGGCGCAAGGCGGAGGCGGCCGATGCCTGGGAGCACGCAGGTGCGTGCGATCCGAGCGACCTCGACCCGAGGCGCAGAGCGGCCGACACCCGCCAGCGCCTCGGCGACGTCGCCGGCGCGATCCGCGCGCTCGAGGCGAACGTCTCCGCCGCCGCGCGGCCCCGAGCGGAGTACGTCGCCGAGCACACGCAATTGGTCGTTCTGCAGGCGCGCCTCGGCGACGAAGGTCGCGCGACCGAAGCGCTGCGCACGGCCTTCGCCGAAAACGCCGCCGTCGCCCGCACCCGGCTGCGCGAGTTCGGTCGCACGCAACGGACGTCGTTCGTCGCCCCGGCGTTCTGGGCAACGTTCGATCTGCTCGTCGGTCACTGATCGGATCACTGGGTGCGGTGGTACACGGCGAATCGCCCGACTCTTCGCTCGAGGACGTAGCGTCGCGCGAGGAGCTCGGGGATCCCCGGCAGCTGCGCGAGCGACGTGCGCGAGTCGATCAGCTCGGCCCAGTTGGTGTCGCCGCTGCCGACCACGACGTACGCGGGTGGCTCTGCGAGCAGCGACGCAACGACTTCGCGTCGGCGCTCCTCGAGCCCCGGGACCGCGAGCGACAACGCAGCGTCGGTGAGCATCAGCTTGTGGAAGACGTACCGCGTCGCCGACCGCCGGTCCGCGAGCGCGAAGATTCCCGGCGACAGCCCCCACGCGAGGACGCGATCGGAAGGCTGGGTGCGAGCCGCGATGTGCTCCGCAATCGTCTCCTCGACCACCGGCGCGAATGCGTTCTGCTGAACCTCGCGCAGATAGACGATCCGGCCCATGCGGCCCGTCAGCGGTGCAATCCCGAGCGAATACGTCGACCAGAACGAAGCGCCGGTCCGCACGAGCAGTGCGCCGAGAAGCGTGAGTGTGATCGCCGCGACCGCTCGCGGGCGTCCGCGTGAGCGCAGCGCGCGGAGCATGACGGCGATGCCATGGCCACCGGCGATCGCGAGCGCCGGCATCGCGAGCAGATAGTGGTACCCGGCGAGCTGCCGCTGGACGGCGACCGCCGCGATCGTCGCGACGCACCACACCGCGAGCCCGGCGGCTTCGCGGGGGCGGTGGCGCGCGAGGATCACCAAGGAGACCGTCGCCGCAGCGAGCGGCAGCGCGGCGACGGCGAGCAGCGTGCGCGAGAGATCCCTGGCGACGCCCACCCACGGCGGATCGATCAACCGCGCATAGGCGCGCTGCTGGACGAACACGGCCGAAACGAACCACCCGAGCGCGCCGTGCGCGAGAAACCATAGGAACGCGAGGGCCCAGGGAACGAGCATCCCCGCCACGAGCAGACCGATGCGAGGCAGGAGAGCACGCCTGCTCTCGATCGCGAAGGTGAGCATCCACACCGGCGCGATCACCAGAGCCGGCACCTTGCAGAGCCCGCACACGCCGGCCAGCACCCCGGCGAAGAACGCGAGGTTCGGCCGCTCGCGCGATCGATAGGCGAACCACGCGGAGCCGAGCATCGGCAGGGCGAGGATCTCTTCGGCCTGCACCCGCGCCCAGAAGCCGCCGAATCCAGGCGCCCACAGGCCAGCGAACAAGAGGGCCGCGGAGGCGAGGCCGGCCACACGACCAAATCGGTGCGACGCGAAGGCGTAGGCCACCCACAGCACGAGGGCCAGCATCACGCCCTCGAAGATCCACATCGCGCGATGCAGCTCGCCGGGGATCAGCGAGACGATCGAGAAGAGGTACAGGAACAGCGGGGGCTTCGTGTCGTACAGGTCGCGGTAGGGCAGCGCGCCGCGCGGCACGAAGCGCGCGAAGCACGCGAACAGCCCCTGATCAGGACCGAACGGCTCCGGCAGGCGAATCACGAACACGACCGCGACGACGATCACGAGCGCGATCGCGGCGACCGCCAGTCCGGGTCTGCGCATGTGCGAGGTCTACCTCAAAAACGCGACGGCCCGCCCCGGAACCGGGACGGGCGTTCGTCGTCAGGTACCCGTCAGTGGCACGCCGGAGGATAGTAGTTCGAGCCCGCGGCGCTGCAGACGCCGGTCGTCCTGCTCTGCGTCGCGTCGTTGTAGATCGCGTTGATCTGGATCGTCGTGTCGTCGTTGCAGTTGTGCCCGCCCGGCCCACTGTTCCAGTAGTAGGGAGTGTCGCACGCACCGTTGCGCGAGCTGTTGACCGTGGTGGTGTCCGAATAGAACCAACGCGTGTGGGTGCCGTCGTCGGTGCGGAACCCGCTCATCACGCATTCGTTCGACATCGCGCTCGCGCACGAACCGTGGTTGCAGCTGTAGAAGTTGGAAGCGACCGTCGTACTCGCGGTCCACCCGCGGAGGTGGACTGCGCTGTGTTTTCCGAGACAGCCGAACAGGCACATCGTGTTGATCTTGTAGTCCCACTTCGTCACCGTCGAGGCGCCTGACGCGAGGTTCACGGCGGTGTACTTCGGTTTGAGCGTGCCCTCGCCGGTGGACGGTGCCGTCGGCACCTTCACCGCCTCACCAGGCTTGTCGAAGGTCTGGTCGACCGATTTCCCGATCTGGATGCCGGCGAGGCGGAGCTGATCGAGGCTCGCGGGCAGCTTGAGCTGGCGGAAGGCCTCACCTGCATCGCGCAGGCTGAGGATGTCCTTCGTCCGGCCCGCCTCGTCGAAGTTCTCGATGCGCGGCTTGGTATCCCAGCTCGGGTCGATGAAGGAGTCGCCACCCAGCTGCATATGGAACACGCCGCCCGCGGCGTCCTTGACGAGCACATCCGACTGGTAGGTCGGAAGGCTCGGGTCCGCCGCGAGATCCTCCGCGCTCGGCGGCGTCTCCATCTTCGGACCGAGGCGCATGTCGAAGTGAATCGCGCGGCCGTCCTTCTCGAACCTCAGAACGAGCTTCCCTGCCCCTTCGTCCATTTCGACCACGGTCAAGCCACCGACGGAGACGCCGACCTTCGCCTCGTCGCTCGGGCTGCTGGTGGAACCGCAGGCCGACGCCAGCGTGACAAGGAGGATGGTGCCGAACGCCGTCAGGGTACGATTGAACATTGGGGGGCGCGCTCTGCGATTCCCAGGCCACCGCCGAGCCTTCACGGAACGCCTTGTTCCCTAGTCCGATCTCTCGCGACGGGCCGGCACGCAGTTCGGAAACCGAACTTTTGGTTCAGTTCTCGAACGAAACGTTCAGTTTCCGAACTCGGGAGATGAGCGCGATCACCGTCACATCGATGTGACCCCGCGGCTTCATCGCGCTCTTGGGGAGAGCGTGACGCCGTCAGTGCCGTTTGAGGACGAAGGCCTCGAACAGGGTGAAGAGCACCTCGAAGGTGATGAGCGCGATCACCGTCAACTCGAGGAGGTGACCTCGACGCGTCTGCACGAGGTTGACCATGATCTCGAGGTTCTGCTGGATCAGCTGGATTTTGTACTCGATCGTGCGGTGGCGGTCCTCGATCTCGAAGGCCGTGCGGAGCGCGCGATAGAGCCGATCGTAGAGCTCCTTCTCCCAGGTCTCGGGAGGCTCGTCGAGGAGCGAGAGCGTCATCGCGATCTGGTTGCGAACCGCGAGGACGCTGCCGACGAAGCGATAGATCTCGCGTGTGCTCAGCTTGATCGAGCCCCGCTCGACCAGGCTCGTGGCGAAGCCCTCGACGCGGGCGTACGCGGCGCGAACGTCTTCTTCGTAGTAGTCCATCGCCACCGACTGCGCGATGACGATGGAGAGCAACTCGACGGAGATCGCGTCGAGGCTCGGCACGATCACCCGATCGAACTTCACGCCGGCATCGGCGTTCTCGCGCACCTCGACGATGTAGTCCTCGACCAGCGGCGGGTGCGGCTCCATGGGCAACGAGCCGAGCAGCTTGGTCATGAAGACCTCGCGCTCGTCCTTGCCGAAGTCGAAGAACACGATCGCGCCGAAGTCGTGCACGACGACGTAGCGATCACCCTCGTAGTGCGTGAGGGCCAGCGTCTTGGTCACGCGGTAGCGGGGGTCGTCGGCCGAGTCGGGGACCCACCCGAAGAGCGACGCCACGTCGCGCGGACGCAGCGTCGCCGCGATTCCGAACGCGTGGACGGGAACGACGCGCACCTCCAGATGGGAGCACCGTCGCGTGCGCGCGTCATGCGACCGTTTTCGTGCTCTCCTTGCCACCGATGAGCGCGAGCACGCGCGAGCGAGTCTTCCGGTACGCCCCACTCGTGATCGCCACGGGAGCGATCGCGTGGTGGTGCATCTCGGCCGTGCGCGCGAAGACCGGCGAGCCCTCGCTCCCGCTCGACGATGCGTTCATCCACCTGCAGTACGCCCGAGCGCTGGCGAGCGGACACCCACTGCAATACGTACCGGGCGATCCCAGGACCTCTGGTGCAACGAGCCTCCTCTGGTCCTCGGCGCTCGCTCCGTTCTGGAAGCTCGGGCTCCGCGGGTTGTCGCTCGTTTGGGTGGCATGGGCGCTCTCGTTCGCCTCGCTCGGGCTCCTCGCGCTCGAGACCCGACGGCTCGCGGCGCGCATCCTCCCGCGGGGCTCGGCCGTGCTCGCGGGTGCGCTTGCGCTCTCGTTCGGTGGTCACGTGTGGAGCGCCGGCAGCGGGATGGAGGTCGTGCCGTTCGCCTGGCTGCTCGTGCGTACCGCGCGGCTCTGCGCCGAGCTCTTCGAGGGAGAGCAGGGGGTGGCGCTCGCCCCGATTCCCTGGCGGACGGCGTGGGACTCCCTGGCGAGCGACGAGGGCGATCCGCCGACGCACCTGGACG